>PVMK01114863.1_pt1 | contig 140874 bp, 134 predicted proteins | sample 1853481 | NCBI WGS metagenome assembly PVMK01 (sample SAMN08533507, study PRJNA380276) | Marine sediment metagenome, whole genome shotgun sequencing project.
TACTCTGAAGAAAAGACAAATATTTTAATAAATAATTCATGTGCAAGCCATAGTGCCTCATTTTATAAACGAGGTCCTCCTGGAATTAATGTTTAGTAGAATTATTCTAATTATCTAAAAACATTAATAAAATTCAGAACATGAAAAAATTCTTAGTATTCCTATTTATTGGAATATCAACCTATATAACTGCTCAAAATACAGTTTCAGGTAAAATATCAGATTCGAATCAATCGCCTATATTAGGTGCTCAAATTTATATTGAACAGATTCACTTAGGTACAACGAGCGATGAAAATGGTAATTTTAAACTTGAGAATATTCCAAAAGGAAATCATCAAATTACTTTCAGTTACTTAGGTTTTAATACCTATAATCTGATAATTACGATACCTAATAGTAAAGGTGATTTAAATATAATATTGGCCGAGTCTGTTTTTCATATGGATGAGGTTTTACTATCCACTCCCTTTCATAAAATTCAAAGTGAAAATGTAATGAAAGTTGAATTTAAAAAGATAAGATCCCTGGAAAAGAACGGAGGTGCTACCTTAATTCAAAATATTGTCTCTATTCCCGGCATTGAACAAATATCAACTGGCACTGGCATTGGTAAGCCTGTTATAAGAGGTCTCAGCGGAAACAGAGTATTGGTATATGCACAAGGAGTAAGACTTGAAAATCAACAATTTGGTGATGAACATGGGTTAGGATTAAATGAATCAGGAGTTGAAAGTGTTGAAATCATAAAAGGTCCCGCATCATTATTATATGGTTCTGATGCCCTGGGTGGTGTTTTATACTTTAATCCCGAAAGATTTGCTTTAATCAATGAAACAAATGTGAATATCAATCAAAAGTTCTTTTCCAATACTTTGGGAAGTAATACATCATTAGGTTTAAAAACAAGCAAAACCAATTTTAAATATCTGATCAGAGGTACGTATATTACCCATTCCGACTATAAAATACCTAATGGAGATAGGGTTACAAATACTCGTTTTAATGAAAAGGATCTAAAAATTGGTATCGGTTATAATTCTGATAAATACATTTCAGAATTTCGTTATAATTTTAATAAGGCTGAAATCGGGATAACGGAAGGTATTGAAGATCAAACTTCAAATAAAAGCCCTGATCTACCCTATCAGAATATTGATAATCATATTTTTAGCTTACATAACCATATATTTATTGATGCTTCTAAATTAGATATAAATTTAGGCTATGTTTTTAATAACCGAAAAGAATTTGAAGAAGAACACATAGTGGAATTGATTGGCTTAGAGGGGAATGATCTTGAGGCTGCACTACACATGAAATTAAAAACATTTACTTATGACCTAAAGTATAACTTTCCCAAAAATAAAGCGTTTGAAACGATAATTGGAATACAGGGATTGATTCAAAACAATAAAAATTTTGGTAAGGAAATATTGATCCCAAATGCTGATATTATCGATATAGGTGTTTTAGTGTCAAGTCTCTATACAATAAGCCCTGATAATAGCTTGCAAGGGGGTATACGATTTGATTACAGAGATTTAAAAACAGACGAACACCTTATCATCCACGAAGATGAAACCCATGTTTTTGAGGCATTAACCAAAACATATAAAAACATCAATGCTTCACTCGGTTACAAAACACAACTTTTTAAACATATAACTACAAGAATAAATTTAGCTTCAGGATATAGAGCCCCTAATTTAGCCGAATTAACTTCAAATGGTGTGCATCATGGCACTAATAGATTTGAAAGAGGAAATAAGGACCTTAACAGTGAGAAGAACTTTCAATTCGATCTTTCTTTGGAATATGGAAATGAACATGTTGAAGTTTTTGCAAATACATTTTTGAATAAGATAAATGATTATATTTTTATTGCTCCCAACGGTGAAATTGAGGACGGTTTTGATGTTTATACTTATTTGCAGGACGATGCGAAATTATATGGTGGTGAATTCGGGTTTCATTTACACCCGCATCCTTTAGATTGGTTACATTTGGAAAGCAGCTTTGAAACCGTAACAGGAAAATTGGATAATGGGAATTATTTGCCTTTGATCCCGGCAAATAAAATATCGAATACTATTAGAAGTGAATTTAAAGGAAATCGTAAGATCAATGAATTGTTCATCGCTTTAAAACTCAATAGTTATTTCCAACAAAATAAGGTTAGTGAATTTGAAGAAAAATCAAAAGGTTACAATCTCTTAAATTTTAGTTTAGGTGGGAACGTTATCTTAACTAAAACAAATCTTAGACTAAATTTCAATATCAATAATGTGTTCAACAAATCATATGTTTCACACTTATCAGCCTTGAAAATTAATGGGATTGCAAATATCGGCCGAAATTTTATATTTGGAGTGAATATTGAAATCTAAGAAAATAATTTATACCTATCCTTTAATAAAGGAGAGGTTATCGACATTAATAACAAATAAATCAGGATGATAACCCCTCATAAATATCCTTTATCTTTTGTTCCATAACATCAACATTATCATTTTTTGTCAATTTAAATAAAACTTCTTTTGTTTGCTTATCAATAATTAATGCAAATCCGGTTTTTCGATTGTTTTGAACCAATATCGATGTAATTCCTAATTCATCACCTATTTTCGTAGCTCTTTCGGTAGTTTCCTTATTAGTGAAATCTAGTTTTATAAAATTTATACTATTGTTGTTCACAAATCTGGTTTGAACATTTTCAAATGTTGGCCCCATTTCAATACATGATGCGCACCAATCTGCATGAAACTTAACTACTAACAGATCTCTTGATACTGCTTTTTCAATTTGCGAAAACGACATTGATATATATATAAATACCAAAATAAAAAATGTGTTTTTTACTTGTATCATCATATATGTTTTTAATATTTGTTATTCAGTCGAATTACCTATTACAAAACTTACTATAAAGATCAAGTTTAACAAATAATTTTAATTGAAGTATCATACAATTAAACAGGAAAGAATTAAATTTGACATCTCAAAAAACAGAAAAATGAAGAAACAATTAATTGAGTGTGTACCAAATATTAGTGAAGGACGCGATTTAAATAAAATAAATACTATAGCCAATATTGTAGAAACCATTGAAGGTGTAACGCTTTTAGATGTAGATCCTGGCAAAGCAACAAATAGAACAGTTATTACTTTTGTAGGTGAACCTCAAAATGTAATTGATGCAGCCTTTCTATTGATAAAAAAAGCGTCTGAATTAATTGATATGAGTAAGCAAACGGGTGAGCACCCTCGTTTCGGTGCAACTGACGTTTGTCCGCTTGTACCGATCTCGGGCATAACCATGGAAGAAACCACCAAATTTGCGCATAAATTGGGTGAAAGAGTTGGAAATGAATTGGGTATTCCTGGATATTTTTATGAAAACGCGGCAAAGGAAGAAAAACGAATAAATTTAGCGAATTGCCGCTCGGGTGAATATGAGGGTTTAAAAGAAAAATTAACAAACCCTGACTGGAAACCTGATTTTGGACCTGCAGAATTCAATGATAAAGTTGTAAAAACAGGAGTAACGGCAATTTCAGCCCGTGATTTTTTGATCGCATATAATATCAATTTGAATACCACTTCAACAAGAAGGGCCAATTCAATAGCTTTTGATATTCGCGAAGGAGGCAGAATTAAAAGAGAAGGTAACCCGATAACAGGTAAAAAGGTACTTGATAAAGATGGAAACCTTGTTAGAATTCCAGGAAAATTAAAAGCTGTTAAAGGTATTGGGTGGTATATTGAAGAATACGGAATCGCACAGATTTCTTATAATCTGACAAATATTAATATCACTTCAATGCATCTCGCTTTTGACGAAACATGTAAATCGGCAGAGGCCCGTGGTTTACGTGTTACAGGATCTGAATTGATTGGATTAATTCCGCTTCAGGCGATGTTAGATGCAGCCGACTATTTCTTAATAAAACAAGAACGCTCATTAGGAGCTTCGGAAAGTGAAAAAATCAAAATTGCGGTAAAATCATTGGGTTTGGATGATTTGAAACCGTTTAACCCTGAAGAGAAAATTATTGAATATCTGTTAAAAGATAAAAACATTGAAAAATTGGTCGACTTAACTGTTACCGGATTTGCTGAAGAAACAGCTAGTGAATCAATGGCTCCGGGTGGTGGTTCTATTTCGGCATATGTCGGTGCTTTAGGAGTTTCATTAGGTACCATGGTTGCAAACTTATCAGCCCACAAGGCAGGTTGGGATGACCGTTGGGAAGAATTTTCGGCATGGGCGGTTAAAGGTCAAGCCTATAAAAATAAATTATTGTTTTTGGTAGATGAAGACACCAACTCATTTAATAAGATAATTGATGGCTTTAGAATGCCCAAAGGCACAGCTGAAGAAAAGGCCTTGAGACAACAAGCAATAGAAGATGCAACTAAATATGCAACCGAAATTCCTTTTCAAGTAATGGAAACTGCACATAATTCGATTGAAGTAATGCAGGCCATGCTTAAAGATGGAATTCAAAATTCTCTATCTGATGCTGCGGTTGGTATTCTATGTGCCCGAACTGCGGTTACAGGTGCATATTTTAATGTTCGTATCAATGCTAAAGACATTAAAGACAAATCTTTTGCTGATAATATCATCGCTAAAGCGGAAAAAATATATCAGTCAACTATCATAAAAGAAAAAGAAGCAATTGATTTTATTGATACAAAAATGTAATATCAGTTTAGGTTATAAGATGAATATTTCATCGCATACTTATTCATCTTATAACTTTGTTTAATCTAATTATGAAAAATATCATTCCTTTTTCGAATAATCTTTCAAATCATTTTCGAGATCTAAACATAGAATGGCTCGAAACTTACTTTTATGTAGAGCCACATGATGCAGAATTATTGAATAATTGCAAGGAAGTAATCATTGATCGAGGTGGGTTTATTTTTTTTTATAAAAATGAGAATGAGATTTTAGGAACATTTGCCTTAATAAAAATTAATGACCGCATTTTTGAACTCGGTAAAATGGCTGTTACTCCTAAGGCTAGAGGTAAAGGAATTGGTCAAAAACTAATGCAATTTTGTATAGATTTTTCAAAATCAAAAAACTGGGAAAAACTTATCTTATATTCTAATACCAAATTGAAAAATTCAATTTATATCTATAGAAAATACGGTTTTATTGAAATTCCTATTGAAGAAAACAATCCTTATTCAAGAGGTAATATTAAGATGGAATTAAAATTTTAAATTCCACAACTCAAATATTATAATTAAATTATTTAATAAGTTTTATTATTTTTTGCCTTTCATTCACATATCTAAATCCATTTTCACCATAAAAACCGGCTTCTTCCAGCATTATTCTAATATCCTTATTCCATTGTTCAATATATACTGTAACATTTAATTCAATAGCATATACTGTATTGATATGCAGTGGGTAATCACCATTTACCGGAACTCCTTCTTGAGAATCCCACATTCCAAATGTTGTTCCTGCACTATGCCCATAATTACCCAAAGGATGCGTATAGATCGATGGTCTTAAACCAATTTCTTTAGCCTCAGAAAGTGATTTTAATAAAATTTCATTACCGGTTATTCCTTCAATGAAATTGGAGGTAAAAATATCTTGTAAGGTATTTCCTTTTGCAAAAGCATCTACTAAAAATCCAGACACTTTATTCTCATCATCTAATGCAATATAGGCATGTTGCTGACAATCTGTATTCAATCCCAAATAGGTAATTCCAAAGTCACAGTGTAATAAATCTCCTGGCAATATCAATTTATCTTTATCCCCCTTTGTAAAAGAATAAATATGGCTCTTTAAAATCTCATCACTTCTCTGAATATCAATTGTTGGATGGAACCACGTTTCTAAACCCAAATCTGTAACTTTTTGACGCAACCACCATACAACATCATCTGTAGTAGTTTTTCCAGGTCTAATTACCTTTGTTGAAAAGGCCTCATCTATGATTTCATGGGTTATTTGAACCAGTGTTTCATACAAGATCATTTCTTTTGCGGTTCTTGTTTCAATCCATCCAATGGCCAGTTTTTCTGCAGATACAACTTTATTTTTGATTTCTTCTGGCATGGCCTCTTTTAGTTCATTATAATCCGTTAACACCAATCCGTCGGCTATGGCAAAAAATTTAGATGTATTAATTCCTATTTTCTTTGGATTCCTTTGCTCAATTAATTCTATCAATGCTTTCCATTGGTCTGGTTGTTCTTCCTTGTTCCAGGCGGAGCTAATGTTTTTACCGACATCATATCGTGCAACTGCAAGTTTTTCAATTGACTTTTTATCTTTATCTCTGTAAAATACCAATATAGTTCTGCGCCTTGCATTTAACCATGTTGCCGGAAGCATAGTTCGCATAACAGGATCTTCATTATATTCTCTTGAAATAATGATCCACATATCAATATCTGCATTGTCCATTAGTTTGGGTAGCAGATTATTAAACCTGTCGTTAAGAACTTCATCTTTAATATCAGCTCTTTCTCTTTCTGATATAATTTGGCCGTTCATTATGGCAGACAGGAAGAAAATTATTATCATTATTTTTTTCATACAAACAAATTTAAATTTAGTATTACCAGTAGATTAAATTAACCAAAAACATCCAAAAGACTACTCTCTAAGCTTACCACTAAATACACTGGCTTTTGAATTAAAAGGATTACCCGACGATCGCCTTAGTAGAACCACTTGCCCACAATGCCATATAGCATCAGATATTGGGCCATTTATCTGATTCCAAAATGGATAGTTAACAGTTCCTTTCTCACCTTTAAAAATAATTTTATATTCGCTTAAATCGTCGCTTTTTCTTAAAATATCAGCAGCAGTTTTTAAATTATCCAAAGTCATTTTTCTTTTTTGTGCAAACGATATTCCGGAATAATCGCTTTTTTCGTTGACCTTATTCATTGTAGAATTAACTATTACCTTAGATAAACCTAAAATATGGTCGATTGTTTCTTCCGTTGTACGAGCCTCATCATTTGGTTTGAATATCAAATCTTCTTCTCGTAAACCTTCTGTCGCCCAATAGTATCTGAATCCTAATCCATCAACCATACGGGCTGCAACTGTACCTTGATTAAACATTTCAGGATAATCTGGAATTTCATAATAAGGCAGTTTTTCTTTGTTGTTTTGTGCATTCATATTACTCCATGTAATTAAAATTGTTACAAATATTAAATGTTTGATTTTCATTGTTGTTATTTTAAATTAAATTCTAAAATTTCGATTCAATTATTTGTTAAGATTTAACAATGGTGGTTCATTAGCATCATTTCTATAATCTCTAAAATATTCAATATGGCTAATTATCCTATCAAACAAATGCCCTTTAATTTTCTTAATATATATTAATTTAAATTCTTGAGCTTCTTCCATTTGAGTATCATCAATACGTTGACCAACAAATACAATCTGATTAGACGGTAAGTCAGTACTATTTACTAAAACATGAGAAATTTTAAAGTTATTCAGATCAAATGTATCTGATGAATTCGGAATTATTTCAAATCTTATTGAATCACCATCTTGATCTACAATATTTCTAAATTTTTTAGTATTCAAATATATTATTTTATTGTCAATTCCTCGATATTCACTGATCATAAAAATTTCATTAACTCCAACTTCGTTACCGGAATTTATATAAACGATCCATTGAATTAAATCATTAATAAAATCAAGGTCACTGCTCATGGACATTAAAATTTTATTTGGCCGATTTCCTAGAAACAAATATTCTTTTCCATCAACAATATTAGGTTCAAAATTAACATCTCCCAATTCACCTACTTCCACATAAGCAGCTCTTTGCTTTTTGATTTCTGCTAATACAGAACTATTAATCCTACTTTGTTTTCTCAATAAAAAGGCCTTTTCCACACTTGATATTGGTAAGTTTGATATCATCAGCCATTGATCATTTGTAAGTCCATCAGCACCAATATTACTCTCAAATAATTTTGCCTTAGATTCCTTATTTAACGGATCAATTCTTTCATCACATGGGATCCCATTTTTTCGTCGATAAGCAATAATTTGGTCGGTATACCATTTGACATTCGAAATAGGTTTACTCAATATGCCCCATAAGGGTAGATTTGCCGCATCTTTAATTAAATACAATGAATTACTAGTGTTTTTTAAATTAAACAGCGTTTCTTTTCTTAATTCATCCAAGTTCTTTTCTACATAAACCTTATCTAAAATTGGGTCCTTTAAGGCCAAACTAGCTATTATGTATGAAACCTGATCTATATTTTCTAGCAGTGCGTATAAAATATTTTCAGAACCATGCTCATTTACCAAATCTTTCTTTTATTTAATCCTTCTGATGCCCAATAATAAGTATAACCTAATTCATCTATTATTCTTGACATAACAAGGCCGTAATTGATGTCTCCGGAATATTTAGGGATTTTTCGATAAGGCAATTTATCGATATTTTTTTGAGAATATGTCGAACCATAATTCAAAAGCATAAGTGATAATATTAAAATAGGTAGTTTCAAACCATTAGTCTTTAATATTTTGATCCGTTTTTATAGAATTAAATCCATACTTATCAATTAAATAGATCAATGATGTCATCGTTGCTGCACCAAGCTCTAATTCTCTTTTATTCACAGCATCAAATGTATCATTTGCTGCATGATGATAATCAAAATAACGTTGAGAATCAGGGCGTAAACCTGCTAAAACTATTTGATCGTTTTTTAACGGGCCAATATCTGCTCCACTCCCACCTTTTTCAAAATAATGAATTAAATAAGGTTTAAACAATGGTGCCCAATTTAAAATCTGATTAAAATTGTTATCTGAGCAATCAAAAGAAAATCCTCTGGGCGTGAATCCTCCAGAATCACTTTCCAAAGCGAAAATATGATTCTCTCTCTTTTCTTTAGCGATCTCAGCATATTTTTTACCCCCTCTTAATCCGTTTTCTTCATTCATAAACAAAACAACCCTTATACTTCTTTTTGGCTCCAACCCAATTTTTTTAATTAATCGTAATACTTCCATAGATTGTACAACTCCTGCTCCATCGTCATGTGATCCATCACCCAGATCCCAGGAATCCAGATGGCCGCCAATTATAATAAATTCGTCTGGAAAAACGTTTCCTGTAATTTCTCCAATTACATTATAGGATTCAACGTCATTAAATTGCTCACAGTTCTGTTTAAAATACAATTGTAGATTCTTTTCTTCTTTAAGTGCAATACTTAACAACTCTGCATCATTAGTACTGATGGCTGCTGATGGAATTCGTTTATTTAAAGGAAGATCACCATAGCTCATACTCCCGGTATGTGGAAAATCATCTAAACGTAAATTCATCGAACGAACAATAACACCAGCCGCACCTAATTTACCTGCTTCCATAGCTCCAGCGTATCTTTGATCAACACAACTACCATAAGATTCAAACGTATGTATCAATGTTTCTTTCATAGGTCGGTTAAAAAAAACAATTTTACCATCAACACCTTCTCTTCCAAGGGCTCTTAATTGGTCAATGCCAAGTACTTCAATTACTTCTGCTTTAATTCCGTTTTTAGGAGTAGCTATTGAACCACCTAAAGCACAAATACGAAGTTTTTCTTTTTTACCCGTTTGTGTTTCGAAATATGCTATTTCCTTGTCTCCCCGAACCCATTTTGGCACCATTACAGGTTGCAACCAAACCCTGTCAAGTCCCAATGCATTAAGTTCTCCTTTTGTCCATTCAACAGCTTTTTCCGCATTTGCAGATCCTGATAATCTGCCGCCAATCTGATTAGATAAATAATCCAACCATTCATAACTTTTGCCATTTGTCAGTGATTTACTGTATATGGATTCTAATATTTCTGCATCGTTTTGCGAAAATGATAATACAGAAAATAATAGGCCAAACAAAAATAATATTTGCTTCATACAAGTTAAATTTATATTAAATATTTTTTGAAATTAACTATCTCGATGGCTAAGCCCCGAGGAATTTTTATTGATTATTTAAACAGTTTCTAATTTTAAAACATCACTTACTATGAAACTCAATCAAATTCGATTCGTAATATTGATCACCTAATTTACCTAATAAATTATTGATCACATTTTTATCTCCATCAACGGCCAACGCTGAATAACCAACTTGATTTCGTTTACCCAATCTCAGATCGATGATATTAATATTTTTTGAAGCCAAGGCCGAAAGTAAGATCAACAATACACCTGGAGCATTATGATGCTTGGTTAAAATTACTTTATCACTTAAAGCAAGTTTTAACTCAACACCATCCATTTCTAATAAATATACGCCATTGTTGTAATAATTAGGCAGGTCAGCATCTTCTTTATATGTTAGAGATTTAAATACTTCCTTATCGGTTCCACTAATAAAATCAATAGCGTTTTTAATATTACCATTTTCTTCTTCTAAACTTAAAAATGCTACTGCTGTGCCGTCTCTATTAGATTTCAACCTTGCTGTTTCTACATTGATTCCCTCTGAAGCCAAGGTGTTAAACAAAGAGGATATTACACCTGGTATATCTAAATGCTTAGAAAACAAACCCTTTACCTTTTGTTTTTCAATTTTTGGCGTTTCGTTGGAAATGGTAATTGATTTATTACCTTTTCTGATTCTGATAGCGTTATAATCACCCATTCCTGTTGCATTTTTATAAACATCTAAAAACTCAGTAAAGCTGCCTCCAAAAGAAAAGTCAGGTATTATTCTTCTATTTTCATGATTAAACCGTTGATTCAATAATTCAATTCCCTTATTTAAAATAGTATATTTAACTTTTAATTCATGATCGTCAAATATGGTTCTCTTTTCTGGAATTAATTTTGAATAACTGACATAATGTTTGTAACCCGCCTGATGAATATATTCTAAACTTTCTTTAAAATTTTCACCATAATATTTTACATGATGTGTATCGGTACCAACACTTGCAGGTATTCGTAATTCATATGCTCTTTTTAAAATACTCTGGGTGGGATACACCCCTACCCCCTTAAAATCTCCAGCCATATTAACATCCAAAGCAAGGTCTCTATCTGCAATAATTTCTAACAGGGTTCTGAATTTATTCGCTAAAGGGTGAGAACTTGTTTCAAAATTTTGTAATACCTCAGGAACTTCCACATTCAATTTTGGCAAATCAATATGCCCTATAATCTGGATCATATCCCCAAAACTTTCGATCATTTCAATCATTTCATTAAAATAACCATTCCAATATGCCTCTAAAGAACCTCTCATTTGTAATAATTCATAAGCTTCATCTTTTGAACCGTCATAGGGTAAGCCTTCCGGGGCAAAATGTACTGAACCAATCACAAAATCCGCATCTTCGGCTTGAAATATTTTTGATCTGCTCCATTGCAACCCAAGTCCGGCTCCCATCCATTCTAGTTCAACACCAAATTTGATATTAATTTGATTCGAATATTTTTTTCTAAGATTTGCTATTCTTTTTGGGTAGTTTATATAAGATCTATTTCCACGTATAAACTTTACATTGGTATTTCTCTCGGCTGCATATCTAAAATTGGTTAACCTTGGAGAGTGAATGATAAATGTAATACTTGGATGATTTGCCTCTATTGCTTTATCAACAATATCCTCTAGTTTATCTATACCATGTTTGACATGATCATTTTCGGTCCCGGCATGGATACCATGAGTTTCCCAAATAAAATCATTGAATTTCTTCATTTTATCCTCATTTATTACATTAGTAGAATTTGCAAACTTAACAATTGCAATTGAAATTTTACAGAGTATGGCTGATAATTATAGGAATTTTTTAAGAAAATTTAAAAATGATTATACTATTCATTATTATATCAAATTTATAAAGGATTCTTTACATATTCCTTCTCTTAAAATACTTTAAATTCTTACTTAAAAAATATTGACTACCTTTATTCAGGAATGTGAGGGTATTTAATTATTATTTTAATTGAATTATATAATTGCTATGATCAATTTACCTATAATTATTACGTTATTTATTATTGTCTTCATTTCGGGATATCTGTTTAAAGAGTCCCGGTCTTCCAAATGGGTAAAACCCAATGATTATTTCCCATTTCAATGGAAAAATCTATTAAAAAAAAACATTAAATACTATTCTTTATTATCCGAAAATGAAAAATTGAAATTTGAACAGAGAATACATTCTTTTATTTTTAATGTAAAAATTACAGGGATCAGAACTACCATAAATGATGAAGATAGAATATATATTTCTTCAAGTGCTATAATTCCTGTTTTTGCCTTTCCTGACTGGGAGTATACTTTTTTAGAAGAAGTATTATTATATCCAGGAGATTTTACTATAAAAAATGGAAGCCAAGAAAGCCCAAAACTAAGAGGGTTAGTAGGCGGGAATGGTTATTTTGACGGTAAAATGATGTTTTCGCGCAAAGCATTAGCAGAAGGATTTAAAAACAATAAAGATAAAGTAAACGTTGGAATTCATGAATTTGCACATATAATTGACAAAGATGATTCGAATATAAACGGTGTTCCGTTAAAACTACTCGGGAATTATTCCGTAAAACCATGGATTTATTTAATGCATGAAAAAATAAATGAAATTTTATTAAACAAATCGGACATTCGATCCTATGGAGCAACGCGTCCTGCGGAATTCCTGGCGGTTACAACTGAATATTTTTTTGAACGCCCCTTTGTTCATGAAATTAAAGCATCCTAGATTGTACTTTATGCTTACAAAAATTTATAAACAGAATCCGGCTCTTCGAAAAGAGAACATACAGCAAATATCCAGAATAAAATTAAAAGAGCTTTGCCCATGTGAAAGTGGACTGACCTTTAAAAATTGTTGTTTACAATTTAACGCGGTTTAGAAATTATTAACACCTGAATTACAATTATTTTTAATTTTAAAGCAACAATTATTTGATAGTAGAATGCTATTGTTTTTCCATCTAGATTAATATTAAATTGTTACTTCTTCAGAAGTTAATCGTCAAACATTTATTAATATAAAATCTAAAAAAATGAATTCGCACAAAAATATGGCAAGAATTGCAGGGTTAATGTATCTGGTAATCATTGTTGGTGGTCTGTTTTCTGAAGCTTATGTTCGCTCGAGCATTATTGTGTCTGGTGATGCAACAGCAACAGCCAATAACATTATAGCTTCTGAATCGTTATTTCGTATTGGTTTTGCCAGCGATTTAATCGTTTTTTTATGTGATGTCGTAGTGTCCATAATTTTGTACGTATTACTTAAAGCAGTGAACAAAACACTTGCCTTGATTGCAGCTTCTTTCAGACTGGTTATGACCGCTATTTCGGGTATTAATCTGCTTAATCTATTTGCTCCTCTTCTACTTTTGAGTGGGGCTGATTATTTGTCAGTATTCAATTTAGATCAGTTACAAGCACTTGTGATGCTGTTTCTCAAAACTCATACATACGGATACCATATAGCCTTAACATTTTTTGGTCTTCATTGCCTGATACTTGGTTATTTACTATATAAGTCCAATTATTTTCCAAGAATTCTGGGAGTTTTGATGATTATTGCTTCTTTTGGTTATCTGATCAACAGTTTTTCTAATTTTCTACCCAACTTCATTTCTATCAATTATATGATCCTTCTTTTACCTGCTTTAATTGCAGAATTATCACTTTGCATGTGGCTTATAATAAAAGGAATAAAAATAACTCAATAAAATAGCAGAGAAAATACAGAACTTAAAAAGCTATACTTTCTCCGCTATTTTTGAATTCAACGAAAAGTTAATATTTTTATAATCACCTGTGATTATTCACCAAATTAAAGAAACTACTCCTAAAATTTCATAGGAACTTCAATAAATAAAACCTCAGCATCTTTATTCGCCGTTACGACAAAATTTGATATTTCAGAAATACCTATAGCGTCTCGTCTTCTTAATTGCTTATCTTTTATATTAATTTCACCTGAGATCAACATAACATAAACTCCATGATCTTCTGATTTCAGTTTATACGTAAAATCATTATTTTCACTGAGATCAATTCTTGAAATTTTTGCATCCTGATGAATTTTCAAATTCCCTTCCTCCTGGTCACTATAAGAACTAACCAAAGTTTGCAATTTATTCTTTCTGTCGGCCACATCAAATTTCATTTGATCATAAGCCGGTTTTACTTCTAGTTCTTCAGGAATTATCCAAATTTGAAATAAATTAATAAATTCGGAAGCCGAATTATTTCTTTCTGAATGCTTCACACCTGTTCCGGCTGACATTACCTGCACTTCACCAGCTGCTAAAGGGACCCATTTCTCACTCATTGAATCTCTATGCTTTAATGCACCATGCAATGGAATAGTAATTATTTCCATATTATCATGCGGATGTTCTCCAAAACCCATACCACCTTGTATAATATCATCGTTCAATACACGTAAGGCTCCAAAATTTGATTTCCCCGGATTGTAATAATTAGCAAAACTAAACGAATAATTAGCTTGTAACCAATCATAATTTGCGTAACCTCTGTCAGTTGCTTTATACTCAATAATTTTCATAATTTGTTATTTTTATCATTATTCCCATGTTTCTATTACCTAATTTTATTCAAAAGCCTGTTCAAGGTTTTCGCTTCTTCTTCTGTAAGAGATTTTAATTGTTTATCAAGGTCTTCAAATACTATTTCCTCTAATAATTGTAATCCTTTTTCCGATATTTTAACATATACTACCCTCCTATCATTTTCACAACGCGTTCTTTGAATTAGTTTTTTATCGCATAATTTATCCATTAAGCGAGTTGCATTTGGTGATTTTCTTATCATTCTGTTTTTAACTTCCTTCACAGTAATAGCCTCACCTGAACCTCTTAAAATTCTTAATATATTATATTGTTGTTCAGATATTTTAAAAGGGTTCAAAAACTCATTTACCTTATGATCTAACCAGCCTGCTGTATATTTAATATTTAAAAAGGCTTTGGTTCTTTCATTTTCAAATTCAGCCATGATATCTTTATGGATATTTCCCATAATTAAATTTCCTTTTCAAATTCAGAAACCATATTCAAAATTTTTATTTTCAATGCTTCATCAACAATATTATCATCCTTGAAATTATCATAGAAAGATGGAAATGACATACTTCCAATGATATTAGCACCCATTCTAGGAAATTTTTCTAAAGCTATTTCCAATACGGTTTGACCACCTCTGCCTCCCGGAGATGTACTCAATAAAATCATAGGTTTGTTTCTCCAAACTTTCCCTTCAATTCTAGAAAGCCAGTCATATGCATTTTTAAATGCTGACGAATAGGCACCATTGTGTTCTGCAAGCGAAACCACAAATCCATCGGCCTTTTCAAAAATTTCATTTAACCTTGTGGTGCCAGATGAAAAACCCTGTTCACTTTCAATATCTACAGAGAATAAAGGCATTTCAAATGCATTGAGATCAACTTTTGTCAATGCAACGTTATGGATCAATCTTCCAACAAATTCGGCCAATTGCTTATTTATTGAATTTTTACTACTACTCCCTCCCAGGGTAACTATATTCTTCATTGTTTTAATTTTTAAATTGAAATATTTTTTTATTTAATATATAGGATGTTATTAGCAATATTATCGCTATCAAAGCGGTCATTTGCCCTCCATCTTTCACCATAATGTGTGCAAAAAATGCCAGAATAAATTCAAAGAATAAACCGGCATAGGCCCACTCTTTTAATTTCGAATTCCTTTGTGTGAGCAGCACTATAACAGCTGTAATTTTAAGAATTGCCAGCGGATAGATCAAATAGGTTGGGTATCCGAAACTCTGAAAAGCCTGTTGTATCATTTCATTATTAAAAATATACATACCTGACGACATCAACAATAATGCACTTAACAATCCTGTTGCACTCCAATAAATAATTTTGTTTATTTTCATATACGAAAATTTTATAATCTGTTTGATTGGGGTACAAAGGTACAAAAATTATATTTATATACCTAGGTATTTATTATCATGGTATATTATTAACATTAATTAACAGGCATTTTGTATTTTAGCCTAAAGTAAATCTTATTTATCTATGGACATCAACTTCAATAAAAACGAAGATCACAATAAATTACTTATAGCTAATTTAACTCAGAAATTCATAAAAGTAGCAATTGGCGGTGGGGTAAAACGTATAGAAAAATTACATGCCAAAGGAAAAATGACTGCCAGGGAACGTATTGATTTCTTATTTGATGACAAATCAAAATGTATAGAAATAGCAGCTTTTGCAGGCAGTGATATGTACCCTGAATACGGTGGTTGTCCTTCTGCCGGTGTTATAGTGAAAATCGGTAAGGTCTCAGGTAAACAATGTATAGTTGTTGCCAATGATGCTACAGTTAAGGCAGGAGCCTGGTTTCCGATTACCGCTAAAAAAAATTTAAGAGCACAGGAAATTGCCATTGAAAATAAAATACCAATCATATATTTGGTGGATAGTGCAGGTGTTTTTTTACCCTTGCAGGATGAAATTTTTCCCGATAAAGAACATTTTGGTCGAATTTTCAGGAATAATGCCGTGATGAGTAGTATGGGTATAACTCAAATCGCTGCAGTGATGGGTAGTTGCGTTGCCGGAGGAGCTTATTTACCTATTATGAGTGATGAATCGATCATTGTTAATAAAACCGGAAGTATATTTCTTGCCGGAAGCTATTTGGTTAAAGCTGCAATTGGAGAAACTATAGATAATGAAACTCTTGGCGGTGCCACAACGCATACTGAAATCTCTGGTGTTTGTGATTATAAAGCGAAAGATGATAAAGATGCTCTACATATTATAAAGAATATTATAGACAAGATTGGTAAATATGACAAGGCCGGATTTGATAGAAAAAAAGGTATAAATCCAAAAGATGATCCGGAAGAAATTTATGGAATATTGCCACGATCGAGAAGCGACCAGTATGATATGAAAAAAATTATCAAACGCTTGGTAGATAATTCTGAAATGCAGGAGTACAAAGCCAATTACGGCAAAACTTTGATCTGTGCTTATGCCCGAATTGATGGCTGGGCTGTAGGAATCGTTGCAAACCAGCGTAAAATGGTTAAAAATGCAAAAGGCGAAATGCAGTTCGGTGGTGTTATCTATTCTGATTCAGCAGATAAAGCAACAAGATTTATTGCCAATTGCAATCAAAAAAAGATTCCCTTGGTGTTTTTACAAGATGTTACCGGGTTTATGGTAGGCAGTAAATCTGAACATGAGGGTATTATCAAAGACGGGGCTAAAATGGTGAATGCCGTTAGCAATTCGGTGGTGCCAAAATTTACTGTTATTATAGGAAATTCTTACGGAGCAGGTAATTACGCAATGTGTGGAAAAGCATACGACCCCAGGTTGATCTTTGCTTGGCCTTCGGCAGAACTGGCTGTAATGGGAGGAGCCCAAGCGGCAAAGGTTCTGTTACAAATTGAAACTTCAAATTTAAAAAATCAGGGTCGAAAGATCACCAAAGAAAAAGAGCAAGAAATATTAGAAAGCATAAGCAGTAGATATAAAAACCAAACCTCACCCTATTATGCTGCTGCCAGATTATGGACCGATGGGATCATAGACCCCCTGGAAACCAGAAAATGGATCAGTATTGGAATTGAAGCGGCAAATCACGCACCAATTGAAAAGCAATTTAATATGGGTGTTATTCAGGTTTAGCTTAATAGTTAATTGTCATTGAAAAACATTATTGATCTATTTCAAAATCTTTTCTATTGCTTTTAAAGTATCTTTTGAAAATTTCAAGTTTTTTAAAGATTCTATACTGTCTAATAATTGTGCACTACTACTTGCTCCAACCAACACAGACGTAATACGCTTATCTTTAAGCAACCACGCAATTGCCATTTGTGCCAGACTTTGATCTCTGGTTTTAGCAATTTCATTTAATTTTTTAACCTTTAAAAGAGTTTCCTTATTGATCTGATCCACTTTTAAATACCTGCCATCTTTTACGGCTCTTGAATCTTTTGGAAATCCTTTTAAATATTTACTGGTTAAAATACCTTGTTCCAATGGTGAAAATGCAATGGCTCCTATCCCTTCATTTTCTAGAGTATCCAATAATCCATCTTCTACCCATCTATCCATCATATTATATCTTGGTTGATGGATAAGGCATGGAGTTCCTAATTCTTTTAAAATCTTTGCAGCCATAATGGTTTCTTCAGGTGAATACTGAGAGATCCCAGCATAAAGTGCCTTTCCTTGCTTGACAATATGATCCAATGCACCCATAGTTTCTTCCATTGGCGTTTCAGGATCTGGACGATGATGATAAAAAATATCGACATATTCCAAACCCATTCTTGTTAAACTTTGATCCAAACTAGCAATAAGGTATTTTCTTGATCCAAAATCACCATAAGGCCCCGGCCACATATCCCACCCAGCTTTAGTTGAAATTATCAATTCATCACGAAAAGGTTTAAAATCATCCTGGAAAATTCTACCAAAATTAGATTCTGCAGCACCGTATGGTGGTCCGTAATTATTTGCCAGATCAAAATGAGTTATCCCATTGTCAAAAGCACATTTTAATATTTCAGCTGCATTTTCAAAACTGTCCTTAAAACCAAAATTATGCCATAGACCAATAGAAATTTCGGGTAAAAGCACTCCACTTTTCCCTGTTCTTCTATATTTCATTTTTGAATATCGTTCTTTGTCGGGATTATAGTTATTCGAGTTTGAATCATTAAATATTTTACTCATTATATAGTGATTAGTGTGTTATGTAATAAACCATAAATTTAATTCAATTTTATATCAATTCCACCAAAATTAATTCACAATAGTTTTAAAATTCTAGTAAATTATTTACAAATGCAAATATTCGTGGAATCCCTAAATAATAATTACCTTAAATCAGGGGCCATTCAAATTTTTTGTTGCTGAAGTTCAAATAAATCCCGAGTAATATTTACTTTTGCTTTCACTAATTGGCAAATAAAATTAAATAACAATATTTTACTATGGGAAGAGCATTTGAGTTTAGAAAAGCTAGAAAAATGAAACGCTGGGGCGCAATGTCAAAAACCTTCACCAAAATAGGTAAAGAAATATCTATGGCAGTAAAAGAAGGTGGGCCCAGTCCTGACTCTAATGCAAGGTTAAGAGCAGTTATTCAAAATGCTAAGGCTGCCAATATGCCTAAAGACAATGTGGAGCGTGCAATTAAAAAGGCATCAGAAAAAGATACTGCTGCCTATAAAGAAGTACTTTTCGAAGGTTATGCCTCCCACGGAATAGCTGTTTTAGTAGAAACCGCAACTGATAATAATAATAGAACTGTAGCAAATGTAAGAGCTGTATTTAACAAATGTAATGGAACATTTGGAACCTCTGGTTCTGTTGTTTTTATGTTTGACCACACTTGTAATTTTAGAGTAAAAACAGAAGATTTGAAAATAGATTTAGAAGATTTCGAATTAGAATTGATCGATTATGAAGTGGAAGAAGTTTTTGAAGATGAAGATGGAATTTTAATTTATGCTCCTTTTGATCAATTTGGCGCGATTCAAAAATATTTAGAAGAAAACAGTTTGGAGATTCTATCCTCAGGATTTGAAAGAATTCCAACCTCAACAACAAAATTAAATACAGAAGAAGATATTGCAGAAGTAGAAAAACTATTGGAAAAATTGGAAGAAGATGATGATGTTTTAAATGTTTATCACTCTATGGAGGCATAGCTTATTATTGTTTAAGAAAAATTGTTTTCTTATAACGGCCAATCTATACCCATCAAATATTTTCAAATTACCCAATACTTCACATAAATAAATGAACAAAGTATATAATTTAAATCAAATTTCAGAAATAGCTAAAGAAATTATTTCTTCAGCCCAGCACAAAACCTTTCTATTTTATGGCGCTATGGGCTCTGGAAAAACTACCTTAATTAAAGAAATTGTTAAACAATTGGGAGTTGAAGACGTGGTAAGCTCTCCCACTTTTTCACTGGTAAACGAATACGTCTCTATAAATGGAGAAACAATTTATCATTGCGACTTTTATAGAATTGTAAATGAAGAAGAAGCATATGATATTGGTATAGAGGAGTATTTTTATTCTAATAAACGCTGTTTGGTTGAATGGCCTGAGAAAGTAGAAAATTTATTACCTTTAGAGGCGGTTGTAATATATTTAACCATAAACCAGGACAACACCCGTACAATTCAAATCAACTAATATGGCCAAACAACTTTCACCTTTTAGCAAAGAAGAGCTATTACCAAAACCTGAAATGCTTGAAATTAAAAAACAAAGAGATGAATTGTATATAGGAATCCCAAAAGAAACACATTTTGAAGAAAAACGTATATGCCTTACTCCTAGTGCAGTTGCGGCATTAACAGCGAACGGACATAGAATTGTTGTTGAGTCAGGTGCGGGTGATGGAACAAATTTTACCGATAATCAATATTCTGAAGCTGGCGCAAAAATTTCTTATAATGCCAATGATGTTTTTGCTTGTAATATCATATTGAAAATTGAGCCACCATCATTAGATGAAATTAAGATGATGAACCCTCAAAGTGTTCTTTTCTCTGCCATGCAAATCAAAACGCAAAATAAAGATTTTTTTAAAGCTTTAGCCGAAAAGAGAATTACAGCCATTGCATTTGATTATATACAAGATTCGCATGGAATTTTTCCATTGGTAAAATCATTAAGTGAAATAGCAGGAATAGCTTCTGTTTTGATCGCTTCTGAATTGATGAATAACTGCAGTGAAGGGAATGGTTTATTATTGGGAAATATAGGTGGCGTTCCGCCGAGTAAAGTTGTAATTATCGGTGCTGGTACGGTTGGTGAATTTGCAGCCCGATCAGCTATGGGTCTGGGTGCAATTGTTGAAGTGTTTGATAATTCCTTAACCAAATTAAGGAATATGCAACATAAATTGAATTTCCCTATTGCAACTTCTACAATTCAGCCAAAAAACTTATTAAAATCACTGGTTGATTGTGATGTAGCTATTGGAGCACTAAGAGGTAAAACACGTACCCCGGTAATTGTTAGTGAAACCATGGTAGAACAAATGAAAGATGGTGCTGTAATTATTGATGTTAGTATCGATAATGGAGGTTGTTTTGAAACATCAGAAATTACAACACACAGTAATCCAACGATTGTCAAACATGGTGTAATTCATTATTGTGTACCCAATATTCCTTCAAGATATGCCAGAACTGCATCTGTTTCAATCAGTAATATCTTTCACTCCCTATTTGTTAAATATTGGTGAAATGGGCGGTATTGAAAATGCGGCAAGATTTGATAAAAGTTTACAAAAAGGTATGTATTTTTACCACGGAATTTTAACCAACAAAACTATTGCGGATTGGTTCACTTTACCCTTAACAGATATTAATTTATTGATCTTTTAGTTTACTCTTATGCACGATATGAAAAGGCGTTTCGCCCTTTACGGATTTGGCTTTGCCATTGGTATTATTCTGGTTTTCTTTTTCCTAGGAGGAAAAAATGCTTCATGTAATTGGATGCCGAACGACAGAATGTTAAAAATTATTAGAAGTAAGCAAATAACCTATTCAGAAGAGGTTCAGAATAAAATAACTAGTTCAATTATTGATTCTACAGATATCAATAAAATTTTAGTAGATGGCGATATAGATTTTTCCAAGAGTCAGGTTAAAAACAATCCTTGTAGAAGGTATTTAATCATTGGGGAGGTTAAGGAGCAAAAAGCTGAATTAACAGTGAAAATTTGTGATTCAATTGCAATTATTGAAATTATAAAGCTTAAATAGTCCTGTGTTTCAACTATTGTTAGCGGTCCAAGATTAGATTTCAATGATTCTCATTAAAAAAGAATAGTCGATTTAATCATATACTAATAAAATATGTCGATTGATTTTCAATTGGCTTTAATATCTTTTTTCTAAAGATAAAACAACTAATCAAAACAGTTCCAAAAAAAATCACAAATACTACTAAAATATTTTTCACTACAATAGATTAAGGCATTTTGACAAGCAAGCCAAATATGCATTAAATATATAATATATTCTTAATATTCATTGGAGGATATAACTAATTTATCAAATTTCATATTTGATATTAAGTCAATTAAAAAAGCTGACCCCACACTTGTGGGATCAACTATTAAACTTGTTATATTAATTTTAAGTGTTCTATGAAGGTGTAATTAATAGGTGCTAACATGACCAGAGCCACTAATTTTTATGTCTTCTATTTTCGGATTACCGTTGTATTTTATATTTCCAGAACCTGATATTCTTGCGTTAATTTCATTTTGAACGGTTATAGTCATTCCACCTGAGCCTGATATTTTTAACTCTGCACTATCAGATTTCAATCCATAAGCATCAATATCACCCGAACCAGCAACAGCAGCAATAATTTTCTTTGTAGAGCCACTCAATTTTATATCGCCCGATCCTGATACTGCTACATTCAGATCATTGGTTTCAATTTCTAATTGAATATCACCTGAACCGGCAACCGCTACAGAAAGATCATCTGATTTAATCATGTCTTTTGACTCAATATCACCAGATCCTGATAATGCAACCCCATTAATGTTTTTAAAATATACAGTTACTTGCGTAGTTTTATGTGTTCTTATATTTACACCGCTTTTCCATTTTATTTTCAATTTTCCATTATCAACCTTTGTAACTAAATAGGGTAACAAATTTTCTTCAACTTTAATATCAATTTTACCTTCATCTCCCTTTACCAGAAACACATCAAAAGATCCCGCAACACCCACCTGATCAAAGCTTCCTACTTGTCTGGTATCCTTAATAACATTCCCATTTCCATTTACTTTTCCATATTTTTTTTGTGCATGTGTAGTCATAATAAATAAAATACATACCAGGCTACTTAATACTAATTTAATTTTCATATTTTCTATAAGTTTTCGATTAATTATTATACATTTTAACACTTCCGTAATCTGATGAAATTTCAACGGTTGATCCCGAATTTTCACTATTCACATATCCTTCATAATATTTAGACGAAGATTTTACAACTTTCTTTACATAGTTTACATTGTCAGTATCTAAATTTAAACCACCATAGCTCAGGTTTACCTTAAAATTAAAATTAATTGCATCATCCAATCCAATTTTAATACCGGTATAATCAGAATTAATTTTAACAGTTTCGAAACCTTTCATTAATTTATTGATCCGTAATCCTCCATAATCAGCCTCTAGTATGAATTTTTTGTAAACTTTCCCAAACCTCATAGTTAAATAGTCTCCATTTCCATTTATTGAGTTACCATTTCCGACTTCAATATTTCCATAATCACAACTAAAATTTAGGTCTTCAATATTTTCAATGACAGTAGTTGTATAATCGGCATTTAGTTTAATACTTTTAGCTTTTTCAACTCTTATTTTAGAGTAATCGGCATTAATTGTACCGGTATTCATGAATTCAATAACCGAATTTGAAGTATAATCAATATTTATAGAATTATCTTCATGAAATAAACTTCCTATCAAAATTTTACCGTAATCACAATTAATTTTTGCTTTTCCTTTTAATTCATTTAGCGAAATTGTTCCATAATCGTTGGTCAGGTTTGCCTCATTAGTAATGGGCATCTTTACCTTATAATCAATTTGATAGCTCATATTATTATTTGAACTGAACCATCCAGATGATTTTTCAATAACGGTTTTAGCGTACACCTCGCTTCTACTGCTTTCAAATTTCACATCAATTTTGTCCAGCCTTGAACTAACTTTTTCTTCACTATTTCCACTAACCGTAATTTTTACTTCTATAACAACCCGGTTTTCATTCCATGTAATCACATCCAGATTTCCATATTTGTTACTAATTTTCAACAAGGCATCTGCATTAACAGTAAATTCTTTTTTAATTGTTTTACTTTTATCATACTTACCTTTAATTGGATTTGGATTAGCAAAGCCTACCAAAGGCAACATGCTTAACAACAATACTATTATATGTAACTTTTTACTCATGATCTTTAATTTTAAATTGTTTTTTTTAATTTTAAACTTTATTTTCTTCCGGAACTAATTTTTCATAATTTTTAATAACTTCTAATTGGTCTACTAAATTCTGTAAAACTTCCAATCGCTTTTGAAAATTTGCAATCATGGCATAGACTACTCTTTTATCTTCATTACTTTCTTTGAGCTCTAAAGTAAGTTGTTGATAATTTTTTTCTAAGTTTTCCAATTGTATAAATGCATCTTCAATTATTCTTTGATTTTCAGGTGTTTTTTCACTTTGAATTTGTTCAATTTCTTTATGTATAGTAGCCAAATAAAAGTTTTGTGTTTCTTCCATTTTAGGTGACACATCAGCCAGCTCCAACCCTTTATTATTATTATAATTCCCTAACCAATACCCAAATAACATTAAAAATGAAGCCGCAATTGCCAACCAATACAATGGTGTTTTTTTAACCATTTTACTACCATTTCCAGCTTTTAATTTTGCTTCAAATCGATTGAAATGGCCTATATTAGGTTCGGCAAAATCAAATTCGCTTCTTTTATCTTTGAATATATTTTCGAAATTATCTTTCATCTTACTTTAGTTTATTATTGTTGATTCTATCAATAACTTTCTCAATTTGTTTTTTGCTCTTGATATTGTTGTTCTGCAATTTTGATCACTAATATTCATTATCCCTGCAATCTCCTCGTTATCATACCCTTCAATCATACTCAGGTTTAAAACTAAACGGTAATTATTTTGCATCTTACTAATTGTCTTTATTATTTCCTTAGCTTTCAAAGAAGAATAGTCTGCTTTTTCATCAATCAATTCCTGATCATTTTCATTCTCAAAATTTCTATCAACTACTTCCATTTTTACTTCTTCGAATCGACTATTTTTTTTAATTTGGGTCAGGCATTTATTAATTACTATTCTTTTTAACCAGGCTCCATATGTTACTTCCCCTTTAAAAGTATCCAATTTTGTAAAAGCATTTAAAAAGGCTTCTTGCATTACATCCTCGGCTTCGAAACTATCTTTCATAATACGTAAAGCAGTATTATACATTGCCTTATAATAAAGCTTGTAAATTTCAAACTGTGCAGGTTGGTTACCCTTTTTACAAGCCTTTAACAAATTAATTATATGTTGCTGCTTTTCTTGCAATATTCAACTTCTATTTAAATGACAATCGATTTTCTAAACTGTTACACTTCTACTTTACTAAAAGTACAATTTTTTATAAGATATTTGTAATCAATACAATAAAATTAGTATGTTATACAAATAAAATTTTTGTTACTTTATTATTTTATTGGCATAAGAATTGAATAATATATAGCACAGTAACCTATTAAAATAATTTAAACAGCTAATTATTAGCTTATTAATTATACATATATTGTAACAGTTATGATCTAGCTGTTATTATTAATGTCAAAATGACTTAAATAAGATATGAGTAAAGCAAAATTTTTAAATATTGACAGTTTGTCACTTCAAAATATATTGGACGAGGATGCAGAATTGATTCCATTGATGACACCTGAAGATGAAGAAGAAATCAAAAAAGAAAATGTACCCGATATATTACCAATATTACCTTTGCGTAATACGGTACTGTTTCCAGGAGTGGTTATCCCAATAACTGCTGGTAGAGACCAATCAATAAAATTGATCAAAGAAGCGAATAAAGGGAATAAAACAATAGGCGTTGTAGCTCAAAAAAATGAAGCAACAGAAAATCCTGGTTATGATGATATATATAAAATTGGGACGGTAGCCAGAATACTTAAAGTGCTTAAAATGCCTGATGGAAATACCATGGTGGTGTTACAAGGTAAAAAACGATTTGAGATTGACACTTTAATTCAGGAAAAACCATTCTTAAAGGCCAAAGTAAAGGAGTTGGTAGAGGAAGTTCCTGACAAAAAAGAATCTGAATTTGTTGCTATTATTGATTCTGTAAAGGATATCTCCTTAAAAATTATTAAAGAAAATCCTAATATTCCAACTGAAGCTTCTTTTGCAATAAGAAATATTCAAAGTGATTCGTTTTTAATCAATTTTGTTTCTTCTAATTTAAATTTGAAAACGGATGCAAAACAAGAACTTTTAAATATCAATAGTTTAAAAGAAAGAGCCTTAGCAACCTTAAAAAAAATGAATAAAGAATTACAACGCCTTGAGCTGAGTAATGATATTCAATCTAAGGTTCGTGAAGATATGGATCAACAGCAACGCGAATATTATTTGCATCAACAAATGAAAACTATTCAGGAAGAGCTTGGTGGTGTTTCACATGATGAAGAAATAGAAGAAATGCGGGAGATGGCCAAATCTAAAAAATGGAGTGATGAAATTGCACAAACATTTGATAAAGAAATTGGCAGATTACAAAGAATGAATCCGCAGATGGCTGAATATTCTGTTCAAAGAAATTATTTGGATCTTTTGCTGGAATTGCCATGGAATGAATATTCTGAAGATCAGTTCGACCTGAAAAGAGCGCAAAAAATTCTTGATAGAGATCACTATGGTTTAGATAAAGTAAAAGAAAGAATTATTGAGCATCTTGCCGTTTTAAAATTAAAAGGCGATATGAAATCTCCTATAATCTGTTTGTATGGACCTCCGGGTGTTGGAAAAACTTCTTTAGGAAAATCAATTGCAGAATCATTAGGAAGAAAATACGTGAGAATGTCACTTGGTGGTATGCGTGATGAAGCAGAAATAAGAGGTCATAGAAAAACATATATTGGTGCCTTGCCGGGAAGAATTATTCAGAGCATCAAAAAAGCGGAAACATCCAATCCTGTATTTGTATTGGATGAAATAGATAAGTTAACAGCCAGTCACAGTGGTGATCCTTCTTCTGCAATGTTAGAAGTTCTTGATCCTGAACAAAACACCGATTTTTATGACAACTATTTGGAAGTTGGTTATGATCTGTCTAAAGTGATGTTTATTGCAACAGCAAATTCATTATCAACCATACCTTGGGCATTAAGAGATAGAATGGAGATAATAAATGTTAGTGGCTATACAGTTGAAGAAAAAATTGAAATAGGCAAACGTCATTTATTACCAAAATTATTAAAAGAACATGGTTTAAACACAACGCATTTAAAAGTTGGAAAAGCACAACTGGAAAAAGTTGTAACCGCTTATACACGAGAATCAGGTGTTAGGGGATTAGAGAAAAAACTGGCAAAAGTAGTTCGTTATGCTGCTAAGTCAATAGCAATGGATGAAGATTACAATATCAAGATCAGTATTGAAGATGTTGAAAAAATTCTGGGCCCGTCACATTTAGAAAGAGATAAATATGAAAATAATGAAATAGCAGGCGTTGTTACAGGATTAGCGTGGACAAGTGTTGGTGGTGATATTTTATTTATTGAATCAATTTTATCGAAAGGCAAGGGAACATTATCCATTACCGGTAATTTAGGTAAAGTAATGAAAGAATCTGCTACTATAGCTTTAGAATACATCAAAGCTAATTTGGCTGAATTTGGTATAAAATATGAAACGATAATTAATAATAATATTCATATTCACGTACCTGAAGGCGCAACCCCAAAAGATGGACCAAGTGCAGGTATAACAATGCTTACTTCATTAGTTTCATCCTATACCCAAAGAAAGGTTAAAGCAAAATTAGCCATGACCGGTGAAATTACCTTACGCGGTAAAGTACTGCCTGTTGGTGGAATAAAAGAAAAGATTCTTGCAGCGAAACGAGCTAATATTAAAGAAATTATTCTTTGTGCTGAAAACAAAAAAGATATTGATGATATTAAACCAAAGTATTTAAAAGGATTAACCTTTCATTATGTAAATGAAATGAAAGAAGTGATCGATATCGCTTTGCTGAAACAAAAGGTAAAAAACGCAAAAAAATTGACTTAAGTAATTATAAGAAATATATTTAAAGCACCCTTTTTTCCGAAGTGGTGCTTTTTTATGTTATGATACCTACTATTATTAAATGAAAATCAATATTAAAGTTTGGTAATTTATCTCTAAGCAAATACTTTGATTACCTTTGATTTAAACAGTATATTTATTAAATTTGAAAGGATGATTTGATGTCACTTTTACATTATAAAATTTATTTAATGAACTTTTTATTAGAATTACCCATATGGCTTGGATTATTAATTGTTGTCTCCATTGTAACAATAACAGGCTTGATGACTGTTACACAGGTAAAAAAAAGAATTGAACATAAGATTACCAAACAACATGAAAAAGTAGGTCGAATTCTTTTTCGGGTTACTGCAGGATTAATAGCACTTCTTATATCACTTAGTTATGCCAATGAGAGAATGGAGCAATATAAAATTACGGACTCTATGGAAATGGAAGCATCGATAATTGTAAATACGGCGATAAAATTAAATATATTACAGACAGAAGAGGCTGAGATCATCAAAAAAAAACTTATCAATTATATAAATTATACAATTGCTGATAACTGGGGAAATGTTAAAAATGATCCATTTTTTTCAAGTACTTCTTCATTTTTGATCGAAACCATTAACCTTGCGTATGAACTTCCCGTTGATAATCAAAAAGATGAAAAAATTAAAGATGATATTATCGACGAGATCAATCAAATTACTAAGCTTATGCAGGTAAGAATATATTCTCGTCAAACTCTAACTCCATACTTAACCTATATTTTATTTATTGGATTAATATTTATGTGGATATTTTTTACGGTTTATGATCTAGATGTTGTAACATTATCATTTTTATCGCTCTATAATATTTTTATTGCTATTTTAATTTATTTCGTTTTTATGTTGAGTAACCCATTGGAGGGACCCTTGAAAATTGATCCTCATTCTTTTATCATTATGAAAACAAAAGGTTTTGATAATCAATCTAAATGAATATGATACTTTTTAAAAAAAATGTTTTTATTCTTTTTATCTTATTTTCACTTGGAGAGTCATATTGCCAGAATGCTAAACCCTTATTTCAGTCGGATAATATTCTCAAATTAACTATAACCCTTCCTTTAGAAAAGGTTATCAACGACCTTGAGGTTAGAGATGAACATCCGGCCATATTATCGTATCAAGTCACTGATGGAGAAAATGAAATACATCAAATTAAAATTCAGGTTAGAGGTAAAACCAGGGCTTTGAAAACTACTTGTAAATTTCCACCTTTACAACTAAATTTTAAAAAGTCTAAAACAAAGAATACTTTATTTGAAGGTCAAAATAAATTAAAACTTGTCACGCATTGCAAAAACACTAATCTTTATTCAAATTATATTCAAAAAGAATATACTACCTATAAATTATACCAAAAAATAACTCCCTATAGTTTTAATGTAAGATTATGTGAGATAAGCTATATAGATCAAAACAATTCAAATAAATCGAGTACGCATTATGGTTTTATAATTGAACATATAAAGGATGTTGCAAAAAGAAATGATTTGAAAGTATTTGACGAATCTATCAGAAACCAGGAAGTTTTAGGAAAAGAGAATCTTGATAAGCTTACTTTTTTTGAATATCTGATAGGTAACCTGGATTGGTCTATTACCAATCGTCATAATATCAAAATTATGATAAACAAAAAGGGAGGTTTGCCAATAGGTGTACCTTATGATTTTGATTATTCAGGCATTGTTGGTACCGGTTATGCTGTTCCACCGCCTGGATTTGATATTTCGAGTGTTAAAACAAGGGTATTTAGAGGTATGTGTAGAAATAATGGCTACAAACCTACCATTGAGTTTTACCAACAACATAAACCTGTCCTGCTAACTGTATTAAAAAATGCCACTTATTTATCAGACAATGGGCGAAATTCAATGGAAAAATATCTACTTAGTTTTTATGATATATTAGATAACATCGGCAACACAGAGAAAAAAATTGTAAAAGCATGTTGGGCAAATCATAAACACCTCTATGAATATGTTAAATAATAAATTAAAAAAACCACTTATTGGGCTGGTCATTGTCATCCTGGTAACTTTATTAAGTTTTAATTCAATTAAAACAAATAGTAATTATAATTTATACATGCAAAAGTTTAATTATTCTGGAACCAATTCTCTTTTTATCGAATACGATAAAGGATTGACGTTACATTGGATAACAAACAATGCTGATATTGGTTTTTATGAATTATTAGCTGATGATAATTCTGTTATTTCAAAAGGCGAAACAACTTCGGGGCGAACCCATAGCATCGCTATCGATTATGAAATTAAAGAGATTGTAACTTTTAGATTTGGAGTAAAGAATGGTTCAGCGCATAAGGTAATATTAAGACCAAAGTCCCATTTAAAGAAGGCTATTTTCAAAAATATTGATTCCCTATTTGTTATTGGCGATGTACATGGAAGGTACGACGAACTGATAAATCTCCTTAAAAAGTCAAATATAATTGATGAAAAATTAAACTGGATCGCGGGAAGTTCAAATGTTGTATTTTTAGGAGATCTGTTTGACAGAGGCAACGATGTTACTAAGGTTCTTTGGTTTATTTATGAATTGGAAGACAAAGCAGAAATCGCCGGTGGAAAAGTTCATTTGGTATTAGGCAATCATGAAATTATGACCATGACTAAAGATCTGAGATACCTTAGCAGAAAAGAAGCCTCTATTCCAATAGCTCATGGAGTTACCTATGATTATATGTTCCATCCTATCAAGTCCTTTTTAGGTTCCTGGCTTAGATCAAAACCATCAATTATTAAAATTGATAATGCACTTTTCGCTCATGGCGGAATTGTGGATCTGGCAAACAAATCAATTGATGAGTATAATCATCTTGTTAATACCTATATGAAAGAACCCATGTTTTTAGATATCATGAAAGAACAAGCAGATAGTATAAAATACAATGCTGAAAAATGGTATGAAATGAAATATTTTTTCTACAATGAGGATAGTCCTTTTTGGTATCGGGGATATGTTTATTATGATACATTAGGTCCTCAACTAAATTCAATGCTGAAAAAATTTGACTCAAAAATACATGTTGTGGCACATACCCCATTGGAAACTATTACCCAAAGATATAATGGAAAGTTACTGACTACTGATTTGAATGAAGCTGCAACTCAATTATTATTGTTGGTTAAAAAAAGAAATAAATATCTCAAATTTAAAATCGACAGTTCAGGTAAAATTTCTGAACTTCCATGATCCTGTTTTCCAAACCTAAATAATTAAAACCCAAATAAACACACTTTTATAGGTCGAAGATGCAACTGTGTTAAATAAATTATTACTTTTGAAAAATCGTTATCCGGAATAATGCAATTTATAAATCCAGAAGTCCTTTTCCTACTTTTCTTATTAATTATTCCAATTCTTATTCATCTATTTCAATTACAAAGATTTCAAAAAGTTGCATTTACCAATGTCAGGTTCTTAAAGGAAATAGAGCAGCAAACACGAAAAAGTTCAAAACTTAAAAAGTTATTGATATTAATTAGTCGTTTGTTGCTATTTACTTGTTTGATCATTGCATTTGCTCAACCCTATTTTAATAATAAGAGCAAAAAACAAAGAAGGCAAACTTATATCTATCTCGACAATTCATTTAGCATGCAGGCCAAAGGAGATAATGGTGAATTATTTCAAAAAGCGAAAAATGATTTAATGGAGAGTTTTCCTGATAAAGAAAATGATTTAACACTTATCACAAACAATAATGTTTTAAAAGGTCTTGATCTAATCGATTTAAAAAGTGAGCTTTTAAAGATGGATTATTACCCCGTTAAAAAAGATCTCAAAACGGTTTTACTACAAATCAAAAGCTTACAAAATAAAAAATTCAAAACTGCAAATGATGTAATACTAATTTCTGATTTTCAAAAAATAAACAGCAATTTTAATGAATTAATATTAGACAGTTTAACAAATTATTCATTTGTTCAGACCAAAGCTAACAACCAAGTAAATGTTTCAATTGATAGTATTTGGATCAGTGAAGAGAATAATGATAATATTAAAATAAAATCCCGAATAAAAAGTTACCAAATAGCTATGAAAAATATAAGTATTTCATTTTATCTGGGAGACGAATTATTTGGTAAGACAACAGTTTCTTTAAATGAAAATTCATCAGAAGAAATTGAATTCACAATACCAAATGCAAATGCCACATATGGTAAGGTAAGTTTGAATGACAATAAAATTTTATTTGATAATAATCTGTATTTCGCTTTTCCAAAAGTTTACAAAACAAATGTATTGGTTATTGGAAAGAGTAATAAACAATTTTCGAAAATTTATACCAAAGATGAATTTCAATATACATCAACAACATTGAATCAATTGGATTACAGTATTATTAATCAGCAACAATTGATCATATTGAATGCATTGGAATATTTTCCAAATGCTTTAATCGAAACATTAAAATATTTTGCCGAAAACCATGGAAATTTGGTTATTATTCCTTCATCAGAAAGTGATATTTCTACCTATAATAATTTGTTTACCTCTTTACAAATCGGAGAAATAAGAGCCTCGGAAAAAACAAAGAAAAGTATTACCTCAATTAATTACAATCATCCATTCTTTAAAAATGTTTTTAAAAAACAAATTATAAATTTTCAATACCCAACTGTAAGCCAAATTTATGATACTTATTTTCCATTTGGCTCCTCTATTTTGCAATTCGAAGATCAAAAAGATTTTATTTCTGAAATAAAATATCAAAATAATAAAATTTATTGGATAGCATCACCTTTAAATGACCAAATTTCAAACTTTTTCTCTTCCCCGTTAGTTGTACCTGTTTTTTATAATTTCAGTTTAATAGATTATGATGAGAAAAAATTATATTTTACAATTGGGTACAAAAATAAAATCATCATAAAATCCAATAGTAATGAAAATGAAGTAATACATCTCACTAATAATGATTTAGATTTTATTCCGATTCAGGTAAAATCTACAAACCATATAACTATTACAACGAACGAAGATCCTTTAATAGATGGTTTATACCAATTAAAAAATGATTCAAATATCTTTCAAAAAATTGCTTATAATTATGATCGGGAAGAAAGTAATTTAAATTATTACCCTGTAGATGAATTGGTAAGCAAATCGCAAAATGCACAATATTTTACTTCAGTAAATAATGTGGTAAAGAAGCTAAATGAGCAAAATAAAAATAAAAATTTGTGGCAATTATTTATTATTTTTGCTTTGATGTTTTTGGGAATAGAAATTATCTTGCAAAAATTCTTAAAAATCTAAGCTTAAATATGTAAATGTTTAAATTAAAAACTTTTCATGTGAACATACTTTTAAAATCTGCAAAAATTATCGATAACAATTCTGATTTTCACAATAAAACAAGAGATGTTTTAATAGAGAATGGGATCATTACGGAAATTGGAAATAGTATTGACAAACCAAAAAATTGTAAAGTAATTAAATTTGAAAATTTGCACATTTCAAATGGTTGGTTTGATAGCAGTGTCTCTTTTGGCGAACCTGGATTTGAAGAAAGAGAAAATATTGAAAATGGATTAGAAGTTGCGGCTAAAAGTGGGTTTACTGGTGTAGCTTTAAATCCAAATACAGAACCACTGATTGACAATAAATCTGCTGTTGAATTTTTGATCAAAAAAAGTCAGGACTCTGCTGTAAGTCTTTTCCCTATTGCCAATTTAACAAAAAATGCGAAAGGTAAAGAGTTAGCCGAACTATTTGATATGCAAAACTCAGGAGCAATTGCATTTGGCGATTATAATAAATCTATTGAAAATGCCAATTTAATGAAAGTGGCATTGCTTTATGCGCAAAATTTTGATGGCCTGGTTATGAGTTTTCCGCAGGATAACAGCATTGCTTCACAAGGATTTGTAAATGAAAGTCTAAACACAACCCGATTAGGTTTAAAATCAATTCCTAATTTATCGGAAGAACTGCAAATATCACGAGATCTGTTTCTTTTAGAATATACAGGAGGAAAATTACATATACCAACAATCACCACTTCAAAATCGGTTCATCTTATCAAAGAAGCAAAGAAAAAAGGATTAGATGTAAGTTGCAGTGTATCAGCTCATCACTTATTTATAACAGATGATGAGTTAAATACATTTGATACCAATTTTAAGGTGAACCCTCCTTTACGTTCAAAAAATGATACAAAAGCATTAATAAAAGGCGTAAAAGATGGTATAATTGATATGATAGTAAGCGATCATAATCCTATTAATATTGAAAATAAAAATGTAGAATTCGAAAATGGACTATTTGGTACCGTAGGTCTTGAAAGTTTATTTGGCTGCGTTAACAGTTTATTTGATCTGGAACAAACTATATCCTGTATAACCGATAGGCCACGAAAGAGATTCGGAATAGATTCCTTTAAAATAGAAAAAGGAACAATAGCAAATATCACTTTATTTGATCCCAAAGCAACTTATGTTTTTAATGAGAACAGTATACTCTCAAAATCTAAAAACTCTGCATTTATTGGTAAAAAATTGAAAGGTAAGGTATTTGGTATTATAGCTAACAATCAATTAAAGCTGGCTTAGTTCTATTCCTAAAATTTATTAATTAGAATTTTTGTAATTTTATCATAATAAGTAAAACTATTTCAAAATGATCAATCAAACTATTAAAGATGGTAAAACAATAGCTATTATCAGTTACCTCACATTCATAGGTACAGTAATTGCTTTTATTATGAACCAAAACAAACAAAACTCCTTTGCATCATTCCATATACGGCAAGCGATTGGATTAATTTTATTGGGCATTATAATTAATTTTCTTCATCGTTTTTTAGATTTTGGTTGGTTAAGTAATATCCTTGCGTTTGGTGTTTTTATCTTATGGATTATTGGATTGATAGGTGCAGTTCAGGGTGAAGAAAAAAGAATTCCTCTTTTAGGTGATCAATTTCAAGAATGGTTTAAAAATATTTCTTAAATTTACATTTACTAAAAAGTAAAAGTGTAATTATATTAATAATTTAATATCTTTTTCTAACGAGCCATTTACACTTTTACTTTTTTTATAACTTTCTCAATTAATGGCAAAACTTTCTTTAGAATACTTGGTTAGGTATCCAAAAAAAAATATAGCTAAGCCACCACTATTAATTATGTTTCATGGTTATGGTAGCAATGAACAAGATTTATTCTCATTTGCTGATGAATTACCAGATGAATTTTTGATCATAAGTGCGAGAGCTCCTTTATCACTGGGATTTGGAAGCTATGCCTGGTACACTATTCATTTTGATAGTAATGATTCTAGTAAATTTTCTGATATTCCTGAAGCTAAGAACGCATTGAATAAGATAAGCAATTTTATAGAAGAAATCTGCCAGGAATACAAGGTAAATACTTCGAATATATTTCTTTTCGGATTTAGCCAGGGAACAATTTTAAGCACTGCTTTTGCATTAAACAATCCTGATAAAATAAAACATGTTATTGCCTTAAGCGGATATGTTAATCAAGAGTTATTAAATAAAGATATTGGAATTAGTAATTTTTATAATCTTGATTTTTTTGTATCCCACGGAACTGATGATCAAGTTATTCCGGTTGAATGGGCAAGAAAAACGCCTAATTTTCTCAATAACTTAGGAATAAAAAATAGGTATCAGGAATACCCGGTTGGTCATGGTGTAGCACCTCAGAATTTCTTTGATCTTAAGGAGTGGATTGAAGCAAGATTGTAATTATCAAAATTCAATCAATGTAAATGCCAAACGCGCATTTATCTGACATTTTTTTGTAGTTTAGCCTGCTATTTAAAATGTACTATTCATGAGTTCGGTTATTAAAATTTTACTTGTAATATCTATTATTTCCATATCCATTTCCTGTGAAACCGGTAAAAAAGATCTAACTAAAGTCAATGATACTAACGAAAAAATTAAAAATCAATTCGCACCGGATAAGAGGGTTGCTATTTATAATATATCCATATCCTCAACACATAACACTGTTATTTTAAAAGGTGAATCTGATCAGCCTAAAGCAATTGAAGAATTAAAAAAAGAACTTTCAAAAAATGAAATAACTTACTTGGATAGTATTATTTTATTACCCGATGCAAGCGTTGGAAAAAATCATTTTGCAGTTGTAAATAATTCTGTAGCCAACATCAGATCAAAAGCGAAGCATTCGGGAGAATTAGCTACTCAAGCTATTTTAGGTACCACACTTAAAGTTTTAAAAATAATTGGTGATTTTTATTTGGTACAAACACCGGATGCATATATATCGTGGGTAGATCACGGAGGTGTTATATTAATGGATCAAGATGAATATTTATCCTGGTCAATTGCTCCAAAATTAATTTATACAGAAACAACAGGATTCGTATACCAAAAAAAAGATGACGAGTCTGCTAAAGTAAGTGATATAGTTTTAGGGGCGCAGCTAATTTATTTATCTGAAGAAAAAGATTTTTACAAAGTTAAATACCCGGATAACAGAGAAGGTTTTATTAAAAAATCAGAAGGAGAACTATATAGCCAATGGATTGATAAAGTGCAACCATCAGGTGAATTAATAGAAAATTATGCCCGTGATCTATTAGGTGCTCCCTATCTATGGGGAGGTACCTCTTCAAAAGGAATGGATTGCAGTGGGTTTACAAAAACAGTATATTTAATGAATGGGTTTATTATCCCCCGGGATGCTTCTCAACAAATAAATGCCGGAAAAAATATTGATCCGAATTTAAAATTTGAAAATTTGGAAAAAGGTGATCTAATGTTTTTCGGCAAAAAAGCAACAGATAGTACAAAACAAAGAGTAACGCATGTTAGTATTTGGTTGGGTAATGAAAAAGGTGAGTTTATTCATGCATCAAGACAGGTTAGAATTAGTTCAATTGATCCTGATTCAGACTATTATGACGAAAGCAATACAAACAGGTATTTGGGAAGCAGAAGGTATTTGGGCAAAAAAGATAATATGATCACCGATTTAAAAACAGATCAAATTCTAAGTAAAATCAAGCCTTAATTCTAAAAATTAATTAAACTCCCAACCAAAAGAAGTAGTAAAAACATAATCTTCATTTGCCGCTCCTTCAATTGGCTGATTATCAAAATTATAGGTTAAACTCATTTTAATATATAGATCAAAAGGTAAGTCGTATTTCAGATCAAGATTATAATCAAATCTATACCTTCCACTCTCCGTAATGCTTGGATAAAGTACAGCAGAAGTTAATAAACTTAAATCACCTATATCATATTTATTAAAAGTAACGTCTAAGTATAATTCTGAACTGGATCTAGAAGCTGTATCATCTGTAAATATTTCATTGGTTTTTGCCAAACCTCCGTTAGCCGCAAGATACATTTTACTACTATGCACAAAAAAGTAACCTGCCCCTGCCTTGTAAGTAGATCTCAATGCCAATTTTTGCTCATCATTAGATAAATATATCGCACTGGTTTGCACAAACCAATCATTAGGTAAGAAATATTGAAAACTGAGTTCACCATCCTTTCTATTCACATCGGCAATACTGTCCTGACGACTTAAAACCGTTTTAAAATACCCGTTAGCTCTCCATTTATTGGCTAAATAATTTGCGCTTAAATTAGATGTCAATTGTTTTAAATTATTGGCTCTTGTTATTGTCACTCCAAAATCTATATCTACGGTTAATCTGCTTAAAAAATTTTTACCAATAGGTTCTAAAAAAACAATGTTTATCAGATCTTCTTCTATGGCATTAACACCGGAGTCAAGAATAACTTTACCTTTTTTGTTTTTATTACTGTGTATTGAACTCGTTAATCTACCCCCATCAGCAAAGGAAACAATAAAAATTCTATCGCTATAAATTTCCAAAACCTTATGCCACTTTATCTTAAAATCCTTCTCACTGTATTTTGTTTTAAAAGTGATTACACTTTTATCCATACGTTTAAATTCGCCTACAATAACATTATTATTTATCAATACTAAGGTGTCATTGAAAACAGAGGTCTTTGAATATTTAATAAGCTTCTTACGTTTTTTTGATTCTTTAGTAGAAATAGAATCGTTTTGACCATAAATAAAACAGTTAAACAAAAGAAAAATAATGAAGTAGGAGTATTGATTTTGCATAAATTAATTCTACAGGATCAAATATAAGAAAACCACGAAATAAAATTAAACAAATATTTAACAATTTATGTATGGCTTTTTTAACATTTGCATAACACAATTAACTGAATAATGTCTATAAATTGTTGATTCTAATTTAAATAACATTTTTAACATTAACATTTTAAAACTAAACATTATGAAAATCAAAAAATTTACTTTCTTTTTTCTATTAACAGGGTTAATCTATTTGCCATTTTCAACAAACACTTATGCCCAGTTGAATGCACCTCAAAATAGTCAGAGAGCCTCAGTTACTCAAAAAGTTGGAATAACGGATATTACAATAAATTATTCACGGCCAAGTGTTAAGGATCGTGAGATCTGGGGTAAATTGGTACCTTATGGAATGAATAATCTAGGTTTTGGTCCAGCGAAAGAATCTCCATGGCGCGCGGGTGCCAATGAAAATACCACTATTAGTTTTACGGATAACGTTTCAATAGATGGTAATACGTTAAAAGCCGGTACATATGGATTACATATGGTAATTCATGAAAATGATAATGTAGATATCATTTTTTCAAATAATTCTACTGCCTGGGGAAGCTTTTTTTATGACCCTGCCGAAGATGCGTTGAGAGTAACTGTAAAATCTAATAAAACCAATCATACTGAGCTACTTACTTATCAATTTATAAGTTTCGATAAAACCTCTACAACAGCTGCTCTGCAATGGGCTGAAAAAGAAATTCCTTTTAAAATTGATGTAAATGTTTCAGATATTGTTTTAGCAAATTTTAGAAGAGATTTACAAGGCCAAAAAGGTTTTAATGATACATCATGGAATCAGGCTGCAAATTTTGCTTTAAATAATGATAGTGATTTAAATGAAGCTTTGAAATGGAGTGATAATGCAATCAGTGGAGCATTTATTGGGGTAAAGGATTTTACAAACTTGCAAACAAAAGCAAAAATATTGGATAAGATGGGTAAAAAAGAAGAAGCCAGTAAAGTAATGGAAGAAGCATTACCTTTAGGCTCTGTTTTTCAAGTACATGGATATGGCAGACAATTAATTGCTAAAGGCGATAAAGACAAGGCACTGGAAGTATTTAAACAAAATGCAAAAATGCATAAAGATACCTGGCCGGTAAATTATGGATTGGGAAGAGGTTATTCTGCTTTAGGTGATTATAAAAAAGCAATCAAGTATATGGATAAAGCAATGGTTCTAGCGCCACAACAAGCAAATAAAGACAGGGTACAAGCCAATATCGATAAATTGAAAAAAGGAGAAGATATTAATTAATAACTAATATTTAAAAGAGTTAAACAAATCGTTTAACTCTTTTTTTCTTATGGAGTTCAGCTAATATTTGCCCAAATGGATTTATTTTTACTTATTTGCAAATAGGTATTATGAATATTAATATTATTAGGATCTCTAAGACCTGGATCCTTTTTCAGAACTTCTAAAGCAACCTTTCTTGCTTTTTGTAAAATTGCTCCATCTTTAACTATATCGGCAATTCTCAAATTTAAAACACCGCTTTGTTGTGTGCCCATCAAATCTCCGGGACCTCTTAATTTCAGATCTACTTCGGCTATTTCAAATCCGTCATTGGTACCAACCATTGTTTGTAATCTTGTTTTTGCTTCTGATGATAATTTAAAACTCGACATTAAAATACAATAACTCTGATCTGCACCACGCCCTACTCTACCCCTCAATTGATGTAATTGCGATAGCCCGAATCTTTCCGAACTCTCAATTATCATCATACTTGCATTTGGTACATTTACTCCTACTTCGATTACCGTTGTTGCTACGAGAATTTGAGTTTCACCTTTGATAAAGCGTTGCATTTCAAATTCTTTATCTGCGGCTTTCATTTGCCCATGAACGATACTTATCTGGTATTTGGGTAAAGGAAAATCACGTGAAATACTTTCATATCCATCCATCAGATCTTTATAATCTAATTTTTCTGACTCTTTTATTAAAGGATATACAATATACACCTGTCTGCCCTTGCTTATCTCATCTCTTATGAATTTAAAAACACCTAACCTGTTGCTGTCATATCTGTGAATTGTCTTAATTGATTTTCTGCCGGGTGGCAATTCATCAATTACCGAAATATCTAAATCACCATAAACACTCATCGCTAAAGTACGTGGAATTGGTGTTGCAGTCATCACCAAAATATGGGGAGGCAACTCGTTTTTCATCCACATTTTTGCTCTTTGTGCAACTCCAAATCGATGTTGTTCATCTATAATCACCAAGCCAAGGTTCTTAAATTTTACCTTGTCTTCAAAAATTGCATGGGTCCCCACTAAAATTTGCAATTCTCCATTTTCAAGAGTTTGATGAATAATTTTTCTTTCGGATGTTTTAGAAGAACCAGTTAACAATTTGACTACAACCGGCATTTCATCTAACAATTCAACAATTGCATTATAATGTTGAAAAGCGAGAATTTCAGTGGGAGCTATTATAGAAGCCTGAAAATTATTATCCAATGCTATTAGCATTGCCAATACTGCAACAATTGTTTTACCAGAACCTACATCACCCTGTAATAATCGATTCATTTGAGCCCTGGAACCTAAATCTTTTCTTATTTCTTTGAGAACCCTCTTTCTGTGCATTGGTCAAATCAAAAGGGAGGTTATTTTTATAAAATTCGTTAAAATAATCTCCCACTTTTTCAAATGGAAATCCCTTTATTTTTGATTTTCTGATTAATTTCTTTAGAATTAATTGTAACTGAATAAAGAAAAATTCTTCAAACTTCAATCTTTGCTGCGCCTGGGTTAATAATTTTTGACTCTTTGGGAAATGAATATTGAACATAGCGTCATTTTTATCCAACAATTTTAAGGAAGTAATTATTTCCTCTGATAAAGTTTCTTCAAAATCACTTTTAGTTTCTACAAACAGGGTTTCCATAATTTTTTGCATCACCCTATTTGTAATCCCTTTATTTCCTAATTTTTCCGTTGACGGATAAACGGGTTGCATAACGGTTCTTAAGTTTTTTTTGTATGTACTCAGCAACTCCATCTCAGGGTGAGGCATACTATAAGTACCCCCAAATAAATTTAACCTGCCAAATATCACGTACGGAATATTAAGTTTTATAGTATCCTTGATCCACTTAGCACCTCTAAACCATACTAATTCAATGGTTCCTGTATCATCTGTAAATGTCGCCACTAACCTACTCCCCCTTTTTTGCTGAACAGTTTTAAATGATAATATCTTACCGATAATCTGGACTTCTGAATTATTGTTCTGGAGTTCATTTATCGTAAAAAATTGTGTTCTGTCAATATATCGGTTTGGAAAAAAATTTGCCAAATCAGCATAATTAAAAATCCCTAACTCTTTACCTAATAATTCGGCTCGAGCTGGACCCACACCCTTTAAATACGCTATGGAAGTTTGTAAGTTTATTTTTATATTTTTATCAGAATTACGAAGATAGAAAAATGAAATAATAAAATGTTATTTTTACTTACCTTAAAATCTTAAATTTATTAATGAACTATCACAATTTATTTTTAGCTTCTTTATTTTTTATTTTAGTTGGTTGCCCAAAAAGCAAAACGGTAAATTATAAAGCTGATCTAAATATCAATAGAGATACTATTATTGATCTAACCAACAACGGAAAATCAATGAATGATTATCAAAATAAAGTCATTGTGATAAGGGCTGATACTATTTATGACATTGTTGATAAAACGACAATATCTAATAATGAAAAAAATGTTTTTAAATTAATTCCAGATTCATTAATCAACCCCGATCAATTAAAATCTCATTTAAACGAACAACAAATCTTAATACCGGATTGGAATGTAAATGAAAATTGTTTTTATATATAATTAAATGATTACTTAGTTTATAATGACATGGAAGAAATAGCCAATACATTTACAAATGTTTAATAATGAACTCAACAGACCTTAAAGAGTTTTTGGATGGTAAAGTTGAACAATACAATAATCACAATTTTATCGAAAGTGACCCCATACAAATTCCGCATCAGTTTACTTTAAAGGAAGATATTGAAATAGCAGGGTTTTTGACCGCAACTATTGCCTGGGGAAAAAGAAAAATGATTATCAATAATGCCAATAAAATTTTAAATTTTATGGGTAACTCTCCTTATGATTTTGTGATGCAACATAAAGAATTTCAATTAGATAGAATTGAAGGATCTATACATAGAACATTCAATGCAATCGATTTTCGGTTTTTTATTAAATCTCTTCGAAATATTTATAAAAATCACCAAGGATTAGAATCCGTTTTCGCAAAACATGCTCAAAAAGAAACAATACAACTTGCTATTCATCAATTTAAAAAAGTGTTTTTTGAAATAGAACATCCAGCTAGAACTCAAAAACATATTTCTGACCCTTTAAAAGGATTCCGCTGCCAAAGCGTATCACATGTTTTTACGATGGATGGTAAGGCAAGACAAAGCAGGTGTTGATTTTGGATTGTGGAAAACACTTTCTCCCGCACAATTATCTTGTCCTCTGGATATTCATTCAGGAAATGTAGCCCGAAAATTAGGTTTACTCACCCGTAAACAAAATGATGCAAAAGCATTATTCGAATTGGATACAAATCTCAGGAAATTGGATCCACTTGATCCAGTAAAATATGATTTTGCTCTATTTGGTCTAGGAGTTTTTGAAAAATTCTAATTTTACTCAAGGGGTGACTTGGAGTCACCCCGTGAGTAAATAAAAATAAAAAAAGCAGACAAATTAGCCTGCTTTAATATATTGCTAAAGTTATTTATTTCGCTTGAGAAATTGCTTTTACATGAGCATAAACTCCTACTCCATTAACTTTTAATTCCAATTTTTCTTTAAACAACTTAATTCCTTTTACATCGTTCAGCTGACCTTCCGGTGAAATTGCTTTAACACCATAGAATTCGCCCTTTTTATTGATTGCTTTTATGTTAATTATATTTCCTGAACGACTCACTCCTTTAACATCTAACTTATCTCCTTCCAGGGAAATAGCCTTAATGTCATAAATGGTACCATCTTCACCAATGGCTTTTACCGGCGTATATTTATCATTACTCACCAGTAATTTAACTGGTAATTGTGATTCGCCAACAAATGCTTTAATATCCATAAGACTTCGTTGATTAGATTCTCTGATCGCTTTGACATCATAAGTATTTCCTTTTTTATCTATAGCCATTATATCTAATAAGTGACCTTCGGGGTGAACTGCTTTAATATGCCAGATAAAGTTATCACTAGTACATCCCATGGGTGGTATTGCTTTAATATGAGCATATATTTCAACTCCGTTAATCATATATTCAATATTATTTTTAGTCACTTTAATTCCTTTAATATCATTGAGTTTACCTTCTGGAGAAATTGCTTTAACACCATAAAATACTCCATCTTTATTGATAGCTTTGATATGGATTATATTCCCTGATCGATTCACCCCTTTCACATCCAGTTTATCTCCTTCAGCAGTAATAGCCTTTATATCGTAAATAGTACCATTCTCGCCTATGGCCTTAACCGGTGCATATTTATCATCACTTACAAGAAGTTTAACTGGCAACCTTTTTCCGTCAATAAAGGCTTTTATATCAAGAAAACTCCTTTGGTCGGAATCTTGAATAGCCTTCAGGTCATAAATATTTCCATCTTTATCAAAAGCTTTAATATCTAAAAAACTACCCTCAGGATGAATAGCTTTAATATGCCATATAATTTCTTTATTAATTTCAGTCTCACCCGCCTTCAATGTTTCTATTTCCTTAGGCATACAATCAGTAAAACCAAGAGATAAAACTAAAAGTCCAAGAATTGTAATAACTCCTGTTGTGCGCTTAACTAACGAATTTTTATTCATTTTTTTCATACTAATAATATTAAAAATTGTTTATTCAAAGTACTTTTTATAGCAAGTTTAAGTACCAATTGTATTTACAATAAATTTAATTCTTAATCCTTACATAAGTACTGATAAATATCAGGTAATTGATTTATTAAAAATCAATTACAACATGATATTACCTATTAAGGTTTAGGAGTTTTTAAAGATCTTTACTTAGTTTTTTATAAACTATTGATACTTATTTCTTTTAATATTGCCTCTGTATATTTGCCAAAAAAAGGACCACCATATATTTGATGTCTATTGATCTCAGGCAGCATAATATTATATTCTATAAAGATTACTGAGTCTTTTTCATTTAATGCAAGATCCCATGAAATCAATTTATAATGAGATGATTTTTTATATAGAGTTTTTGATGTTTTTATTATTTCATTGTAGAACAGAATATTAAAATTATCAAATTCATTTCATTTAATTTCAAATATCAAAAAAAATTAAATTTATTCAGATATTCTAATCACATCATCTAAATATTAAATCATTTTATTGTTTATATTTGCCATCTTGAAAATATGACCATTTCTACATAAAAATTAGATAAAAACAACATTTATGCGCTTACATAGAACTCTTGTATATGCCGTGATCAATGCTTTGGATAAAATTTTTAATGAAAATGAATATGCTGATAAGGTGGTTCAAAAAACTTTAAAAATTGATAAACGTTGGGGTGCACGTGATAGGAAATTTTTAGCCGAAACAATTTATGAAATGGTGAGATGGAAACGCCTTTATAACGAAATTGCCGGAACTAAAGGTCACTATACCAGAGAAAACCTATGGAAAAATTTTACTGCCTGGGCAATTTTAAAAGGCTATAAATTACCCGATTGGCATCAATTTGCAGGTACGCCCTCAAGAAGAATTAAAGGTAAATTTGATGAATTTCAAAAGGACAGAAGGTTGAGAGAATCTATTCCTGATTGGATGGATGAATTGTGTGTTAAGGAAATTGGTGAAGCCAGATGGGAAAAAGAAATACACGAATTAAACCAACAGGCAAAAGTTATTTTGAGGGTAAACACCTTAAAGACCACCAAAGAAAAATTACAAAAATTATTATTAGAAGAAGATATTGAAACTGAGTTTCTAAAGGAACATCCTGATGCATTAGTTTTAACTGAGCGAAAAAATGTTTTTATGACGGAAATCTTTAAAAAAGGTTTGTTTGAGGTTCAGGATGCATCATCGCAATTGGTTGCACCATTTCTCGATGTAAAACCCGGGCAAAGAGTTATTGATACTTGCGCTGGTGCCGGTGGCAAAACTTTGCATTTAGCTTCTTTAATGAAAAATAAAGGACAAATAATAGCATTGGATATTTATGCCCATAAACTCAAAGAATTGAAAAAAAGGGCAAAAAGAGATGGTGTTCATAATATTGATATCCGCCCAATTGAAAATTCAAAAGTTATCAAAAAACTAAAAAATTCTGCAGATAGAGTATTAATCGATGCTCCTTGCAGCGGCCTGGGTGTTTTAAAAAGAAATCCGGATAGCAAATGGAAACTGCAACCCGGGTTTATTGAAAACATAAAAGCAACCCAAGCAGAAATATTAGAAAACTATTCTGCTTTGGTTAAACTAGGTGGCAAATTGGTTTATGCCACTTGTTCTATATTACCATCTGAAAATGAAGATCAGGTAGAGAGATTCTTAAAAAATCATTCGGAATACCGCTTAATTGAAGAGTCAAAAATATCACCTGTCAAATCTGGTTTTGACGGTTTTTACATGGCTTTGATGGAAAAAGTGAGCTGATTATAAGCCATATCTGCAAATGATCAATGGATATAAATGAAAAAAAATTACATCTTCAAATCACAAAGACTTGGTTTTCGAAATTGGATAGATTCCGATGTAGAAAAAATGAGTAAAATCAATTCTGATAAAGATGTAATGGCGTTTTTCCCTAATGTACAATCAGAAAATAAAACATTGAACTTTATCAATAGAATGAAAAAACAATACCTCGAAAAGAGATATTGCTATTTTGCTGTTGATAAATTAATTGACGGTGATTTTATTGGTTTTATAGGCCTGTCTGAACAAACATTCAAAAGTGATTTCACCCCATGCATAGATATTGGATGGAGAATTGACAAAAACAAATGGAATAATGGCTTTGCAACTGAAGGAGCCTTAAGATGTTTAGAATTTGCTTCAGATGAATTAAAATTAGACCATATTTATGCTACAGCTCCAAAAGTTAATATTAAATCGGAACTCATTATGAAAAAAATTGGAATGAATAGAATTAAAACTTTTAATCATCCCTTATTATTTCAAAACAACAGATTAAAAGAATGTGTTCTTTACCGAATAAAATTAAACTGAATATCTCGCCTTAATAAACCAGTTTCAAAGTTTTTTTTATCCATTATTATTAACATTAGCATCAATTATACTAAGCTAATTGATTAAATTTGCATCTTTTAAAATTAATGTCATAAAACAAATCAAATGATCTATTTTTTTGTAAAAAACAACACTGTATTTGCTGTTTCATCTCAAAGAGAAATTGATAATGAAAATATTAACAAATTACTTTGGCTTTTTGGCGAAGCCAAACAAATAAATGAGATTGAAGTTTTAGGCAATTTTGTTGGGCCTCGCAGGGAAATGATCACACCATGGAGTACAAATGCTGTAGAGATAACGCAAAACATGGCCATTGAAGGAATTCTCCGTATTGAAGAATTCTTTAAAAAAGATAATGATAGGCCTGCATTTGATCCAATGATTCAAAATTTTTATCAAAATTTAGATCAAAATATTTTTAAAATTGACATTGAACCGGAAGCTGTTTTAGAAATAGATGATATTGATAGTTACAATAAAAAAGAAGGCCTGGCATTAAATAGTGAGGAAATTAAATATTTGGAAAATCTTTCTGAAAAAATAAATAGAAAACTAACCGACTCTGAAATTTTTGGCTTTTCACAAGTCAATTCAGAACATTGCCGTCATAAGATCTTCAACGGAACATTTATCATTGATGGTAAAGAAAAACCAAATACTTTATTCGGGTTGATCAGAAAAACTTCGAAGGTAAATCCAAATTCTATTGTTTCGGCCTACAAAGACAATGTTGCTTTTATTGATGGTCCGATCATTGAGCAATTCGCTCCTAAAACTGCTGATAAACCTGATTTTTATGAAAAAAAAGAATTCAAATCGGTTATATCCTTAAAAGCTGAAACACATAATTTCCCAACTACTGTAGAACCTTTTAACGGGGCTGCAACTGGTACTGGTGGTGAAATTCGCGACCGTTTAGCCGGTGGTAAAGGATCGCTTCCTTTGGCCGGAACCGCTGTTTATATGACTCCATATTCCCGTTTAACGGATAATCATACCAATAGCAAAAAGGAATGGGAAAGCATGAAGGAAAGAGATTGGTTATACCAAACTCCTATTGAACTATTGATCAAAGCATCTAACGGAGCTTCTGATTTTGGAAACAAATTTGGACAACCATTAATTTCTGGATCTGTTTTAACCTTTGAGCATGAAGAACATCATAGAAAATTGGCTTTTGATAAAGTAATAATGCTTGCCGGAGGTATAGGATACGGTAAGAAAGAAGACAGCCTTAAAGACAAACCAAGCAATAACGATGCTATTGTTATTTTAGGCGGTGATAATTACCGAATTGGTATGGGTGGTGCCGCTGTTTCATCGGCAGATACCGGTGAATTTAGCACTTCAATCACGCTGAACGCCGTACAGCGTTCAAATCCTGAAATGCAAAAGCGAGCGGCAAACACTATTCGGGCAATGGTAGAAAGTGATGATAACAAAATTGTTTCCATTCATGACCATGGTGCCGGAGGACATTTAAACTGTTTATCAGAATTGGTGGAAGAAACAGGTGGTGAGATCAATTTAGAAGCCTTACCTATTGGGGATAAAACGTTATCAGCCAAAGAAATTATTGGAAACGAATCACAAGAAAGAATGGGCTTGATTATCAACCCGAAGGATTTGGACTTTTTACATAGGGTAGCAGATAGAGAACGGTCACCAATGTATGAGGTTGGAAAAGTAACTAACGATTTCAGATTCTCATTTAAATCGGTTAAAACCGAAAAAAGACCGATGGATTTTGACCTTGCAGATATGTTTGGAAGTTCACCCCATACTGTAATGAGTGACCATTCTTTAAATCGAAAATACGACAAGGTAAATTACAAAACTGACGAAATTTACAAATATGTAAGGCAGGTATTGCAACTCGAAGCGGTTGCCTGTAAAGATTGGTTAACCAATAAAGTTGACCGTTGTGTGGGTGGGAAAGTTGCGAAACAACAATGTACCGGACCTTTACAATTGCCACTAAATGATGTTGGTGTAATGGCATTGGATTACACCGGGATTAAAGGGAATTGCAACTTCTATTGGTCATTCTCCTGCAAGTGCCTTGATTGATGAAAAAGCAGGTTCAAAAAATTCAATCGCTGAGGCTTTAACTAATATTATTTGGGCTCCTTTAGAAAATAATTTGAAATCAGTTTCATTATCAGCCAATTGGATGTGGCCTTGCAAAAACGAAGGCGAAGACGCAAGGTTGTACAATGCTGTTGAAGCTATTTCAAAATTTGCAATTGATCTGGGTATCAATGTTCCTACGGGTAAAGATTCCTTGTCTATGAAGCAAAAATATGCTAATGAAGAAGTGATTTCTCCGGGAACGGTTATTATTTCTGCTGCAGCGGAATGCTCTGATATTAATCAAGTGATTGAACCTGTATTTAAAAAAATAGAAAATAACCAAATTTATTATATTGATCTGTCACAGGATGAATATAAATTAGGAGGTTCAAGTTTTGCACAAATTAGAAATAAAGTTGGTGCAGAAACACCAACAATTAACAATACGGTATATTTTAAAAATGCTTTTGACACCATTCAACACTTAATCAAAAAGGATCTGATCATGGCTGGTCACGATATTTCGGCAGGTGGTATGATCACTACTCTGTTGGAAATGTGTTTTGCCAATAATAACTTAGGTGCTAAAATTGACTTGAGTGAAATTCTAGTAAATGATGCAGTAAAAGTTCTATTTGCAGAGAATAGTGGAATTATATTCCAAACTACCAAAGCCAAAGAAGTAGAAAAAGTTTTAACCGAAAGCAATATTAATTTTCATAATATCGGTTTCGCTACTGCGGATGATAATTTAGAAATAATAAATTTTAATCTAATATTTAATATTGCTGATTATCGTGATATCTGGTTTAAAACATCTTACCTGCTTGATGAAAAACAAACGGCAAATAATTTGGCTAAAGTACGTTTTGACAATTATAAAAATCAGCCATTGAAATATACTTTCCCAAAACAATTTACGGGAAAGGCTCCGGTTATTGACCATTCTAAACTTCGACCAAAAGCCGCAATTATTCGTGAAAAAGGATCTAACAGTGAACGTGAAATGGCAAATGCAATGTATTTGGCAGGTTTTGATGTGAAGGATGTTCATATGACCGATCTGATCAGCGGTAGAGAAACACTACAGGATATTCAGTTTATTGGTGCTGTTGGTGGATTTTCTAATTCTGATGTTCTGGGTTCGGCCAAAGGTTGGGCGGGTGCATTTTTATACAATGAAAAAGCGAACAAAGCTTTAAAGAATTTCTTTGACAGAGGAGATACCTTATCAGTAGGAATTTGTAATGGTTGTCAGCTTTTTATGGAATTAGAGGTAATCAATCCGGAACATGATATTCATGGAAAATTATTGCATAACGATTCTCACAAACACGAAAGCAATTTCACTTCTGTAAAAGTTCAGGAAAATAATTCGGTAATGTTATCTGGTTTAGCCGGTAGTACTTTAGGTGTTTGGATCTCACATGGTGAAGGAAAATTCAGTTTCCCATACTCAGAAGACAGGTACAATATTGTTGCCAAATATGGATATGAGGAATATCCCGCCAATCCTAATGGATCAGACTTTAACACAGCAATGATGGCGAGTGATGATGGCCGCCATTTGGTAATGATGCCACATATTGAACGTTCTACTTTTCAATGGAATTGGGCAAATTATCCTGATGACAGAAAAGATGAAGTAAGTCCGTGGGTTGAGGCTTTTGTGAATGCAAGGAAATGGTTGGAAAATAAATAATTTAGTAACTCACCGGGTGACTTCAAGTCACCCGGTGAGTACATGGTTAGAAGAAAAGTAAAATAACACTCATCTGATGAATATATCTGCAATGCATTTATGCATCAAATTAGTAAAAACAAAAGTTATTCAATCCACAACTTCAAAGCTCAAAACAATTCTTTATACAATCACCTGTAATTTTATAATAATGTGTGGTTTTTTATTTAATTAGTTTTTGAGAAAATCATAAATATTTTGTAACTTTAGTTAATTAATTATCAATTTTTCAATTGATTGTAAATAATGCTTCATACTTTGTAAAAAATCATACAAATGGACATTGAGTATTCCATGGATCAGGTATTTATCAAAAAGGTTACAGATATCCTTGAGATCAACCTGGCAAACGAACAATTCGGTGTGAAGGAATTGACACGCGAGATGGGAATTAGCCGTTCGAAATTGCATCGTAAACTTAATGCATTGATTCAAAAATCTACAAATCAGTTCATCCGGGAATATCGTTTAGAAAAAGCTATGGAAATGCTGAAAAATGATGTAGCTACTGCATCAGAGATAGCTTACAGGGTAGGATTTAACAGTCCTACTTATTTCAACACCTGTTTTCATCAATATTATGGTTTTCCTCCGGGCGAAGTTAAATTCAGGGATATAAAAACTTCAGATCAAGATGATTTATCTTTCATACCAAATAAAACAATCAAACCAGAGAGAAAAACTTCTGTACAAAAATTGGCTTTGGTTTCGTTCTTAGTAATAGTATTGATATCTGTCATTTCTTATTTTATTTATTCCTATGCAACAAACCATGCATTAACGAAAACAACTGAAGTTACAATTAATAATAAGTCAATTGCGATACTCCCTTGTAAGAATCTTAGTGATGACAAACAAAATGAATATTTTGCTGATGGTGTCATGGGGTCGATACAAAATCACTTGAACAAGATTACAGACCTCAAAGTGATTTCAGGAACCACAATGGAAAAATATCGTGAAACAACAAAAACGGCCCCTGAAATTGCAGAAGAACTTAATATATTTTATCTATTGGAAGCGAGTGTTCAACGATATGGAGATAAAATTCGAATTATAACAAAACTAATTGATGCAAATAATGATCTACAAATTTGGTCAGACACTTATGACCGTGACTTAGTAAATATTTTTGCCATACAGTCTGAAATCTCTAAACAGATTGCAATAGAATTGAAGACTACGATATCTCCTTTAGAAATTGAGCAAATTGAAAAAATACCAACAAAAGATATTGAAGCTTATGATTACTATTTAAAGGGGTTAGTCTATCTAAATAGAAGTATAGAAGGAAATGATTTTAAATATGCTTTTAGGATGTTTGAAAAGGCCGTTGAGATAGATCCGGAATATACATTGGCTTGGGTTGGCCTAGCAAGTTCTTCTAGACTCTTATACTGGTTCAACATAATAAGAACTGCAAATCATGTTCAACAAACCAAACTATTCCTAGATAAATCGATAGCACTTGACCCTAATCTTATGGAAGTTAAACTTGAGGCTGCATGGTATTATTTTCACTGTGAACTGAATTATCCAAAAGCCATTAAAATTATAGAAAAGTTAAATTCTGAATACCCTAATAATGCTGATCTATATGCAACAATTGCTTGGATATATAGAAGGATGGGTAAATTTGAAACTTTTTTTGAGTATATGGAAAAGGCAATATTATTAGATTCTTCCAACTGGGTGTTTTGGATGACCTCGGGCGAAACTTCAATTATTCTTAGTAGATATAAAGATGCAGAAGATTATTTAAAAACTGGAATTGGGCATAATCCTTCAGCTAGAAGCAACTATATTAATTTATTCACCACATATCTTTGTACGGGGGAAGTCAATAAGGCTAGAGAACTTATAGAAAATAATCCAGATATAGAATTTTTCTTGGGTAAAATTAAAATTAAATTAATAGATCGTAACTTTGATGAAGCGATAAGTATACTTGAATCATTGCCATTTGAAGAATTTTCTGGTCATTTAAATTTTATCCCCAAATCTTTATTTTTGGGTAATATTTACAATATGAAAAATGATAATGAATCGGCAAAAAAATATTTCCTAAAGGCAAAACAGCATTTAGAAAAGAAGTTAACTGAACTGGAGGAAGATTCTCGTATCTACAGCTCATTGGGTATTGCTTATGCCGGCCTGAATATGCCGGAAAAGGCTATGATTGCAAATAATAAAGCTCTTGCACTTATGAATATCTCCAAAGATGCCTGGAAAGGCTTCTATAGGGAATTAGATATGGCCAAAATACTGATGATGAATGGTAAACATAATGAAGCAATATACAAACTCAAAACCCTACTTCAAATAAACGGATATCTTTCAGTCGAATTACTTGAAAAAGATCCATTCTGGGATCCTTTGAGAAAGTTTGATAACTTTAATACTTTGCTCAAAAACCCTAACTATCAGGTTAATCTTGTTAACAACTAATGTAGTTAGCAACAGTTTTGATTTAGCTACTTAATTTACACTACCTATGTTCAACTGTTTTAGAAATTCAATTCGATCATTCTACTAATGTTAAGTAGAGTTTGAAAAAATTTTAAAGACTTCAAGAAAAACTTTGAATTCATTGCAACAGAGCAATTATGTACCGCTCTATTTTTTGAACCACCTTTGTATTGAGTAATTAAATGATTTATTAATTTAAAAACTAATATTATGAGAGCAATTGTTATTGGTTTGTTATTTTTAGGCTTAACCAGCCTGTGTAATGCTCAGGTTATTGAGGAAAATATCTTAGCAGAAGTGGAAGTATATGCCGTAAATTATAACTATTTAAAAGATGTAAATTCGAAAAATCTACCGAAAATTGTAGAAAAACTTGAAAGAAGTGCCGCAAATTTTAATGTAAAAGAATTGATTTTAAAAGAAAAAAATAGTCATATTAGGTATCAGGATGAGAATGGTAACTATAAAGTGTACTTTTCAAATATTTCTGGAAAAATTGATGCAGTTTATAATCGAGAAGGTAAAATATTGAAAACAACTGAAAGGTTTAGGAATATCCAATTACCAAGAAAAGTAATAAATTCGATAGCAGATACATATCCAAAATGGGTAGTTACCAAAGATGTGTATTTGTTAAAATATCACCATGATAAAGAAATATTAAAAAAATACAAAATCGTAATTAAACATAATGATAAGCGCATTCGAATAAGCATGGATGAAAATGGTAAATTTATATAACTGCTTTTTCAAATTAAATTTTTATGTTAAAACCTAACTTCTACTTAATCCTCCCAAAATAATTTTGGGAGGATTTTTTGTATTTAAACCCCCTACCAACAGAGTTGGTAGATAAATAATTTAAAATCATATTATAACCACAATAACTCACCGGGTGACTTAAAGTCACCCGGTGAGTTAACGGATATATTCATCAGATGAGATAATTCATGCAAGCCGTAACTATAAATCTCATAACAATACTTTAATCAAACCCTTGTAATTATTAAGTATTGTATCCGACAAAGCCTAAAAATTAATCTTTGGCTTTATTACTTCATTATGTCTTTTGCTTTTTCTTTTTAGCTGCCGGAAATAACACATTGTTTAATATCAATCGATATCCCGGTGAGTTTGGGTGTAGTTCTAATTCGGTTTTGACATCACCTACCCTATGCTCATAATCTTCAGGGTCATGACCACCATAAAAAGTGAACATACCTTTACCTTTAACACCATGAATATACCGAGCTTCACCATTAGTATTATTTTGACCCATGACCAATATGGTTGATTTAATTAAATTAGAATCAAAGGCCGTTGTTTGCCCCATAAACCCCTTTACCAATAAGGTGTGATTTTGGCATAACATGGTAGGTACCAAATCCCATTTTGCAGAAAATTCTTTCAATTCAAAATAATCTTCGGTTCTTATTATTTTTCGTTTTCGAGTGGTATCGATATTTGAAAATTCATAGATAACAGGATTTCTTTCCAGAATATAATCTGTAAAAGCAAATGTTTTATCGTAATCAATTTTATTTTGATAATTACTCTCTGATGGGATCTCCATCAAACATTGCCTCACAAATATCAACACCTTCAGCCGACAAAGCTATATCAAAACTATCGGTTGCAGAACACATGGCGAACATAAACCCGCCACCAATTACATAATCTCTGATTTTTAATGCCACTGCCAGTTTTTCCTGAGATACTTTTTGAAATCCCAATTCCTTAGCCGACTTTTCGGAATTAATTTTATTTTCTATATACCAGGCAGCTGTTCTAAATGCTCCATAGAATTTACCAAATTGGCCGGTAAAATCTTCATGATGTAAATGCAACCATTCGTATAACAGTAATTTATCATTTAATACCTCTTCATCATAGATCACATCATAAGGAATTTCGGCAAATTGTAATACCATTGTTACTGCATCATCCCATGGCTGGTTTTTTATAGGCGAATAAACGGCTATTCTTGGCGCTTTTTCTAAAATTACAGATTCCTGGTTCCGGGAAGGGCTGGCAATATTTTCAAGAATATTAACCGCTTCTGCGTCAGAAATTATTTCAAAGCTAACCCCACGGATTGTACATTCATTTCTAAAATCTTTACTGTTTTCGAGTAAAAATGAGCCCCCGCGATAATTTAACAGCCATTTTACTTTTATTCCTTTTTGTAAAGAATAATAAGTAATTCCATAGGCTTTTAAATGATTGTTTTGTGAAATATCATCCATCGGAATCAACAAAAAAGATGCAAATACCGAAGGACTAAAAAGGATAAAAAGTAAAATTTTTAAATAAATATTTTTCAAACAAACAGGAATAAAATATTTTATAAAGATATCAAATTTAAGGGACCAAGATAATTTTTATCAATTAAATATATATTCAAACATGGTTATCATTTTACGAAAAGCTGGTTTCAAAATTTTAAGATATTATATCATTAAATCATTTCCTCATTAATTCATTACCTCATTAGATCATTAAATCATTCTCTCATTAAATCATTAAAACGGAACATCGTCATCATCCTTGTCAACCTTACCAAATGCATCGCCGGTACTTGCAAAATTACTCGGAGAGATACTATCCTGATTCATAGATGATTGGAACTCAGTTTCAAAACCTTCATCTAAATCAGTAAATTTTGCTAATCTACCTATAAACTTCATTTTAATATTATCCAACCCACCATTACGATGTTTGGCTACAATAAATTCGGCCTGACCCTCACAAGGTGTTCTTTCTTCATCATCCCATTCGGTTAATCCATAATATTCAGGGCGGTAAATAAACGAAACTATATCGGCATCTTGTTCAATAGCTCCCGACTCTCTTAAATCAGATAATAAAGGTCGCTTACTACCTCCCCTGGTTTCAACAGCGCGAGATAACTGGGAAAGTGCAATTACCGGTACAACTAATTCTTTTGCCAGGGCCTTTAAATTTCGGGAAATGGTTGATATTTCTTGCTCGCGATTTCCCACACTTTTTGTAGTTGATCCCGCCGTCATTAATTGCAAATAATCAACAATTACCAATTTAACCCCGTGTTGCGAAACTAATCTTCTGGCTTTTGCACGCAAATCAAAAACTGATAATGATGGAGTATCATCAATAAAAACCGGTGCATTAGATAAGTTTTTAACCTTGACATTTAATGCTTCCCATTCATAGGTCTCCAAATTTCCCTTTCTAAGTTTCTCAGATGAAATACCTGTTTCACTTGATATCATACGTGTTATCAATTGCACAGACGACATTTCTAAAGAAAAAATAGCTACCGGTATATCAAAATCAATCGCCATATTTTTCGCCATTGACATGACAAAAGCAGTTTTCCCCATACCCGGGCGAGCAGCCAAAATAATCAGATCTGACGGTTGCCAACCTGAAGTTAACTGATCTAATTTGCTAAATCCAGTTGGAACACCACTCATTCCCTCCTGGTTCGAGATCTCTTCAATTTTTTTAAGGGCCTGAGATACCAGATTATGTGATGTCTCAGAACTTTTCTTTAAATTTCCTTGTGTGATATCAAAAAGTTTGGTTTCTGCCTCATCTAATAGATCAAAAACATCAACGGTTTCGTCGTATGAATTAGTAATTATTTCGCTTGAAATTGTAATTAAGCGTCGTTGAATAAATTTTTGTAAAATTATTCTTGCGTGAAATTCTATATGTGCTGCAGAGGAAACTTTCTGACTTAAATTTATCAAATAAAAATCTCCACCAATCGCATCTAACTTTTCTTCTTTGCGCAATTGATTGGAAACTGTCAATAAATCAATAGGTTCTGAATTTTCAAACAGCTTAAAAATTGCATTGTATATAAATTGATGCGCAGGTTTATAAAAAACATCCTGATGAATTATATCAATTACATCATCAACCCCCTTTTTATCAATCATCATAGCACCTAAAACAGCTTCCTCTAGATCAATTGCCTGAGGTGGTATTTTACCTTGTTCAAGATTTATAACGGTGCCCTTACCTCTATTTTTTGGTTGAAATGATTTTGCTGTTTTCATGCGACAAATGTAGTTTTTTACAAACGCAAAAGTATTTTTTTTGAATAATTAAAGTTAACAAAAAATGTTAACAAATTAAATTATGTTAATAACGATTAAATTAAACCTATTTTTGAAAAATATATTTAAAAATTTCATTTAATCTTGCAAAAATATAAACTTCGTTAATGATATAATTTGCAATTCGTTAACTTAAAATATTAAATTTCTTATCAAAATTAATTTAATAATAACGAATTGTTTCTGTTGTTAATAATTTATTTTTATGTTTTTAATTAATCCCGAAAATGTATAAAGAAAAAAGAAATAAAATTCTAACTATTTTACTTTTTGTTCAAATTGGCTTGGTATATTTTTTCTCTAAATTTCCAATTTTAATTGAATTGTACTATTCAAACGGAATATATAAATATGTTAGCATAATTTTTAGAAATCTTTTTGGATGGATCCCAATATCTGTGGGCGATATTATTTATTTTATTCTTATAATATTAATTATCAGATTTTTATACAAACTAATTACCGATAAAAACCATGGTCGCAAACAATTAATTTTTCAATTTCTAGCCGGATTATCAATTTTCTATTTTTGCTTTTATCTTTTTTGGGGATTGAATTATTCAAGAAAACCAATAAACCATTCTTTAAAATTAAATAGTGATAGTTCTGCTTCTCAAACTGTGAAATATGATTTAGAAAAATTAAAATTACTTACCGATAAATTAATTACCAAAGTTAAATATACACATGCACAATTAACCAAAAATGATACCTTACCCGTAGTTATTCCATACACCAGAAGTAAAATTATAAGTTTAACAAATAATGGTTTTCAAAACTTAAGCAATACTTTTAGTCAATTTAAATATGAATCAATTTCTATAAAAAAATCATTATTTAGTTTACCATTGACCTATATGGGTTTTGCGGGGTATTTTAATCCACTAACGGGTGAAGCACAAGTTGATTATTTGATACCCAAAATCAATTTACCTATTACCTGCTCACATGAAGTTGCACATCAATTGGGAATAGCATCTGAAAATGAAGCAAATTTTGTTGGTTTCTTGGCAGCAAATTTCAATGATGATCTATATTTTCAATATTCAGCCAATCTTTTTGCTTTGAGATACGCTCTTTTTGATATATACAGATCAGACCATAACATCTATTCAAAATACATGGAATCTTTGCCAATTGGCGTTAGAAAGAACATGAAAGAAACCGATGATTTTTGGAAAAAATATAAAAACCCTGCAGAACCTTTATTCAAATATTTTTACGACAATTTTCTAAAATATAATCAGCAAGAAGATGGACTTGAAAGCTATAGTAAAATGATCGATCTGTTAATCGCTTATGAAAACAAATATGTTTTGAGTTAATTTTTATACATTGCGGTTCTTAAAATAAATAATAAATGAGACAAATAATTACCCTATTCTTTTTATTGAATGTACTAATAATATCGGCCCAGGAATATTTTCCTAAAAATGATGGAGTAAAAACTTCTAACTCCAATTACACAGCTTTTATAAATGCAAAAATTTATATAAGCCCTGATCATATAATAAACAAAGGAACTTTATTAATTCAAAAAGGCAAAGTAATTAGTACTGGCAGCAAAGTAAATTTACCAAAAAATACTTTAATTATTGACCTAAATGATAAATCTATTTATCCTTCTTTTATTGATGTCTATTCAAATTTTGGAATTGATTTACCAAAAACCGATAATATTGGTTTCCGAAAAAATCCGCAATACGATAGTCAACGAAAAGGATATTACTGGAATGAGCATATTATGCCGGAAACAAATGCGCTATCAAAATTCAAATACGATAATAAAAAGGCTAAAGAATTATTGAGCGCTGGTTTTGGCGTAGTAAATTCACATGTTCAAGATGGTATCGTCAGGGGATCCGGGTTATTGGTAGCATTAAATTCTGATAAGGATAATAGTATTAGAATTATTTCAGATAAATCAGCGCAATACCTATCATTTAATAAGAGTAAATATCATAAACAAGTTTATCCTACTTCTTTAATGGGAAGCATGGCACTCTTGCGTCAAATGTATTATGATGCAGATTGGTATGGGAAAGGAAAATCTAACACTAAAGATTTATCCTTAGAAGCTTTAAATCAAAATAAGGATCTGGTTCAAATTTTTTATGCCGGTAATAAAGGAAATGCTTTAAGAGCAAATAATATTGGTAACAATTTTGGAATCAACTATGTTTTGGTTGGTGGTGGAGACGAATATGAATTAATTGATGAAATAAAAAAAACCAATGCTATATTTATTTTACCTGTTAATTTCCCAAAAGCATACGATGTTGAAAATCCATATAATGCGCAATATATTACGCTAAGTGATATGCGAAACTGGAATCAGGCTCCGTCAAATCCGGCAACATTAAGTAAAAACGGTGTTGAATTTGCATTGACTACTCATCAATTAAAATCAGTTAAAGATTTTAAAAAAAATACTTTAAAATCCATCAAATATGGATTAAATAAAAAAACGGCTTTGGCCTCTTTAACAACAATTCCCGCAAAAATTTTAAATAAAAGTAAGGAAATTGGTTCCTTACAAAATGGTTCTTATGCAAATTTTCTAATTACTTCAGGCGATATTTTTGAAAAGAAAACCATTCTTTATGAAAATTGGGTTCAAGGCAGCAAGTATGTTATACATGATATCCATAGTAAAGATCTAAGGGGCGATTATATTTTAACGGTTGACAATCAAAAATATGATATTAAAATAAGTGGCTCAGTCGACAAATTTAATCTTATAGTTAAAAGAGATACAATAAAAATTAAAAGTAAATTCACCTATAAAAATAACTGGTTTAATTTGTATTTACAACCTGATAAATTGAAGGATGAATTCATTCGACTTGCGGGAAAAGTAAATACAATTGACCTTATAACCGGTAAAGCAACCCTTGTTAATGGAAATGAAACCGTTTGGAGAGCAAATAAGAAAATAGATAAAAATAAAACAATTAAAAAACAAGAAGTTAATTCACCTTTTTTAACACCTGTTACTTTTCCAAATAATGGTTATGGGTTCACCTCAAAGCCTAAGCAAGAAAACCTGCTATTCAAAAATGTTACAGTATGGACCAATGAAGAAGAAGGTATTTTACAAAATACAGATGTTCTAATTATAGACGGTAAGATAGCCAAAATAGGAACTGATCTTCGTAGTAGAAATGTAAAAGAAATTGATGGCACAGGAAAACATTTAACTTCCGGTATAATAGACGAACATTCGCATATAGCTACAATATCAACCAATGAAGCAGGACACAATTCAACTGCCGAAGTTACAATGGAAGATGCCTTAAATTTTGAGGACATTAATATCTACAGGAATTTGGCCGGTGGAGTTACTCAATCACAAATTCTACATGGCTCTGCTAATCCCATTGGAGGCAGATCGGCAATTATTAAATTAAAATGGGGTGAGACATCTAATAATATGATAGATAAAAACGCTCCAAAATTTATCAAATTTGCTTTAGGTGAAAATGTAAAACAGTCCAATTGGAATAGTTTTTCAAGATTTCCTCAAACTAGGATGGGTGTTGAACAAGTGTATACAGATTATTTTCAAAGAGCCAGAGAATATGACCTGATTAAAAAAAGTGGCAATGCGTATAGAAAAGATATTGAAATGGAGGTTATAGCTGAAATTATCAATAAAGAAAGGTTTATATCCTGTCATTCTTATGTGCAGAGCGAAATTAATATGTTGATGAAAGTAGCGGAAAATTTCAATTTCAATATCAATACATTCACCCATATTTTAGAGGGCTATAAGGTAGCAGACAAAATGAAGGCACATGGTGCAGGTGGTTCTACATTTAGTGACTGGTGGGCGTATAAATATGAAGTTAATGATGCGATACCTTACAACGCTGCAATTATGCACAGCCAAGGTGTGTTAACCGCGATCAATTCTGATGATGCCGAAATGAGTAGAAGATTAAATCAGGAAGCGGCAAAATCAATTAAATATGGCGGTGTAAGTGAAGAAGATGCATGGAAATTTGTAACATTAAATCCTGCCAAATTGTTACATATTGATGATAAAGTTGGTAGCATAAAAGTTGGCAAGGATGCCGATATAGTATTATGGAGTGGTCACCCGCTATCTGTTAATTCTAAAGCTGAAAAAACCATTATTGAAGGTAAAATATATTTTGATTTAGAAAGAGATTCAGAAATGCGAAAAGCAATTAAAATTGAACGTAACAAGTTAATCAATTTGATGCTACTGGAAAAAAGTAAGGGAAAAGAGACCCAAAGTCCGAAAAAGAAAGAAAACAAAATTAATCACTGTGATACAGTTGAATTTTAAAAAATTATAATATGAATTATAGAGCCCATATATTATCCACTGCGTTTTTATTTTTATTCTCAACAATTTTAGCACAACAGACGCCTGCTGATAAACAAACCCAAAGTATTAGTATTGTAGGTATTACTGCTCATATTGGTAATGGTATTGTAATTGAAAATGCTACACTAGTTTTTGAAAATGGAATAATTACACAAATTGGAAAAACAGAAGAAATCACTGTAAAAGGTAGTATTATTGAAGGGAGAAATAAACATCTTTATCCAGGTTTTATTATTCCCAACTCCACTTTGGGGCTTGGAGAAATTGATGCTGTAAGAGCCACTCGTGATTATGATGAATTAGGGAGTTTTTTACCTCATGTAAGAAGCTTAATTGCGTATAATGCAGAATCAAAAGTTATTGAAAGTGTTAGGCCAAATGGAGTTTTATTGGCGCAAATTTCACCAAGAGGTGGGAGAGTTTCAGGTACATCATCTATTGTGCAGCTTGATGCCTGGAATTGGGAAGATGCTGCAGTAAAAATTGATGATGGGATTCATTTAAATTGGCCTAATAGTTTTAAAACAAGTAGAATATCATTTGGTAGTAATAAAATATCCGGACCCAATAAAGAATATGATAAGCAAATAAATGAATTAAAAGATTTTTTATTACAGGCAAAAACCTATGCACAATCTGACAGCAAAAAGAAAAATTTACCCTTTCAGGCCACCAAAGGAATTTTTACCGGAATCCAAAGGGTCTATATCCATGTGAAAAAAGAAAAGGAAATTATTGATGCAATTGATTTGATGAAAGAGTTGGAAATAAAAAAAATTGTTTTAGTTGAAGCCGACGAAGCATATAAAACTGCAGATTTATTAAAGAAGAATAATATTTCAGTTCTGTTAAGAAGAGTCCATACACTACCGGTCAATGAAGATGACGACTACGACTTACCATATAAAAATGCTGTCTATTTAACTAAAAAAGGTATTTTGGTAGGATTGGAAAACAGTGGGCAAATGGAACGAATGAATAGTCGTAACTTACCTTTTTACGCAGGTTCAACAACTGGTTTTGGCTTGAATGATGAAGAAGCTTTACAATTAATCAGCTTAAATACTGCAAAAATATTAGGTATCGATGATTTGTATGGATCATTGGAAGTTGGAAAAAGTGCAACACTGTTTATAAGTGAAGGAAATGCATTAGATATGCGAACCAATATAATAAGCAAAGCCTATATTGATGGTCGTGATATTAGTTTAGAAACCCATCAAACAAAATTGTACAACACTTATATGAATAAATATTCTGATTAGCCTTTGATTTTAATTCAGGGTTTTCAATTCCTTATAGGTCTTGCCATATTAAAAGTCTTGAACTTTGGGATTAATCGAACTCAGGTTATTATTTGATTTTATATTTTTATAGAAAATTTAAGCTTTGCATAAACAAATTACAAGCATACAAAACACTTTTATAAAAGAGATAATTCAACTTCAGGAAAAGTCGAGAATTAGAAAGAAGAAGGGGTTGTTTGTAATTGAAGGGTATCGGGAAATTTCATTGGCCGTTAAAGGCAATTATTATTTGGATACCGTTTTGTATTGTAAGGATATTATCTCAATGTATAAAGTGAAGGAGATAATCAATTCGTCATATCAAAACATTGAATTAATTGAAATTTCTAAAGATGTTTTTCAAAAAATTTCCCACAGAAAGACGACAGAAGGTATAGTTGCAATAGGTAAATTTAAAAATCTGAGTATTACTGATTTAAAACTTAATAAGAACCCCTTGATCCTTGTTGTGGAAGCACCCGAGAAACCTGGAAATATTGGAGCCTTGCTAAGAACCGCTGATGCTGCCAATCTGGATGCGGTTATCATTGCAAATCCTAAAACAGATTTATACAATCCGAATATAATCCGCTCAAGTGTAGGTTGTGTTTTTACTAACCAAATTGCAATGGGATCTACCACAGAAATAATAGATTATTTAAAAAAATAATAATATTGAAATTAATACAGCAGTCTTAAATGATAATAGTATAAATTATACTTCAATGGATTATACAAAATCATGTGCTTTTATAGTTGGCACAGAAGCAACCGGCTTAAGTAATGAATGGATACAAAATTCATCTAATAATGTAATAATCCCAATGGATGGAGAAATTGACTCATTAAATGTTTCTGTTTCAGCAGCAATTCTTATTTTTGAAGCCAAAAGACAGAGAAAAATAAATAATTAAAAGATAAAGGTCGAAAATTGAAAGGTTTCAATAATTGATTTTAAATTTCAATCTTAATATATAATGACGCCACAATTACTTTTTACAATAATTATCACTATCATAATCATTGATTTTATTATCGATAAATATATTGATTATTTAAATGCGAAACATTTTGATGATAAGATTCCTTCAGAATTAAATGATGTTTATGACGAAAAAGAGTATTACAAATCTCAGTCCTATAAAAAAGAAAATTATAAATTTTCATTATTTACAGGTGGATTTAACATACTCTTAACTCTTTCATTCTTTTTATTTAAAGGATTTGCATGGATTGACAAAATAGCTAGAAGTTTTAGTGATAATGAAATAATAATAACTTTAATTTTCTTTGGTATAATAATGATTGGCAGCGATATTATTTCTACGCCTTTTTCTTTTTATCAAAATTTTGTGATAGAAGAAAAGTATGGATTTAATAAAAGTACCAAAAGATTATTTTTTATTGATAAGTTAAAAGGTTGGCTTTTAAGTATTCTAATCGGTGGAGGTATTTTAGCCATAATTGTTTGGTTTTATCAAAAAACAGGTGATTACTTTTGGATATATACATGGTTATTCATTGGCGTTTTCACCATTTTTATGACCATGTTCTATTCCTCTATTGTTGTCCCTATTTTTAACAAACAAACTCCCTTAGAGGAGGGAAAATTAAGAACGGCAATCGAAAATTTTGCTAAAAAAGTTGGTTTCAATCTGGATAATATTTTCGTTATTGATGGCTCTAAAAGATCTACAAAAGCTAATGCTTATTTTTCGGGATTCGGTGTTAAAAAAAGGATTGTTTTGTACGACACTTTAATTAATGATTTAAGTACAAATGAGATTGTTGCAGTACTTGCTCATGAAGTTGGTCACTATCAAAAAAAACATGTTTTCACCAATATGATCTTATCTTTATTAATAACAGGATTTACTTTATACATTTTATCTTTATTTATCAATAACGCCCTGTTGTCGGAAGCATTATCTGTTAATGAATCAAGTTTTCATATAGGTTTGATCGCTTTTGGTATTCTATACAGTCCCATTTCAGAATTTACCGGAATTTTAATGAATTATATCTCCAGAAAATTTGAATATCAAGCCGATAATTATGCCAAAGAAAAATTTAATGCTGAAGCTTTGATATCTTCTTTAAAAAAACTGTCAAGAAATAGCCTGAGTAATTTAACACCGCATAAGGCCAATGTTTTTATACATTTCTCACATCCTACTCTGTTGCAAAGAATTATTAATTTGAAGAATTAATCAATATTTTCGGGCATTTAAATAATTCTATAGACACTTTGATTAAATAAAAAAGCTTGCTATTTAAACATCTTTATACTACTTTTAATCTATGACATATACGGCAACAATTGAGGATGAAAAAAAGGAGATAGCAATTCGCTATAAAGATATGTTGAAAGACACCTATCAAACCTTATCTAAAGAAGATAAGTTATTGATTAGAAAAGCTTTTGATACAGCTGCTGATGCCCACAAAGATCAGAGAAGAAAAACAGGTGAACCTTATATTTATCATCCTATATCGGTTGCAAAAATTGTAGCTAATGAAATTGGGTTAGGTGCTAACTCGATATGTGCTGCGCTATTACACGATGTGGTTGAAGATACCGATTATTCTTTTGTCGACTTGGAACAACTTTTCGGAGAAGTAATTACCAAAATTGTAAATGGATTAACTAAAATTTCTCGTTTACAAAAAGATCAGGATGTATCTATTCAGGCTGAGAATTTTAGAAAGATGTTGCTTACACTTAATGATGATGTAAGGGTTATTTTAATCAAAATAGGCGACAGGTTACACAATATGCAAACCCTGAGCTCTATGAGAGTGGATAAACAGGTCAAAATTGCTTCTGAAACTCTTTTTATCTATGCACCTCTTGCACATAGGCTGGGACTTTACAATATAAAAACAGAATTAGAGGATTTAGGATTAAAATATACTGAAACTGAAGTTTATAATGATATCCTAAATAAAATAACAGATAGCAAAGAGGAGCAGGAAAAATATATTGAAAGTTTTACCAATACGATAAAAACTTCATTAGATAAGGAAGGGTTTAAATACTATGTTAAAGGAAGAACAAAATCTATTTATTCTATCCGAAAAAAAATGTTGATTCAAGGTGTTTCATTTGATGAAGTTTACGATAAGTTTGCCATTAGAATTATTTATGATTGTAAGATTCAAGATGAAAAATTTGATGCCTGGAAAATATATTCAATTGTCACAGATCACTTTAGCCCTAACCCTAATAGGCTGAGAGACTGGATTACACAACCAAAATCAACGGGTTATGAGTCTTTACATATTACTGTAATGGGGCCCAAAGGAAAATGGGTAGAAGTTCAAATCCGATCTGCCAGAATGGATGAAATAGCAGAAAAAGGTTATGCTGCACACTTTAAATACAAACATGGAAGTCAAAAAGAAAGTGGTCTGGATGACTGGCTGAATAAATTAAAAGAGTCACTTGAAAATCCTGATGTTAATGCCATAGATTTTGTTGAACAATTTAAATTAAACCTCTATGCGAAAGAAATATATGTCTTCACTCCCAATGGTGATATCAAATCATTACCCAAAGGGGCAACCGCTATAGATTTTGCTTTCGCAATTCATTCTGAAGTTGGTATGCATTGCAGAGCAGCTAAGGTAAATGGCAAATTAGTTCAATTAAGTAAGGAACTCAAAAGCGGTGATCAGGTTGAAATTATTACTTCAAAAAATCAAAAACCAAAGATAGCATGGTTAGACATTGTTAAAACTGCAAGAGCTAAGTCAAAAATAAAAAGCATTTTAAAAGAAGAGCAAAAGGTAATTGCGAATGAAGGTAAAGAAGTGTTAACCAGAAAATTACGTCACTTAAAAATTAAGTTAAATGAAAAAACAATAAATGAATTAGTTAATTTTTTTAAGTTAAAAACAAGCTTTGATTTATTTTTTCAAATTGGTAACGGATTCATTGAAAATCAACAATTAAAAAAATTCGCCAGTCAAAAATCAAATGCTCTGATGCATTTCTTAAAAACAAAAATTAAAAGATCAACAGCATTAAAAGACGGATTAACCAGCGATGAAGTTTCTCAAAATTTCGACATGCTTGTGTTTGGTAAAAATGAAGAAAAACTTCAATACACAATTTCCAAATGTTGTAACCCAATTCCGGGAGATCCTGTTTTCGGATTTATTACTATAAATGAGGGCATCAAAGTCCATAAACATAATTGCCCTAATGCCCTCAGCATGCAATCACAATACGCTTACCGGGTTATATCGGCCAAATGGATTGATTCAAAACAACAAGGTTATAAAGCATCGTTAGAATTAACCGGCATTGATAATCTTGGATTAGTAAATGAAGTTACAAGAGTAATCTCGAACAATTTAAACGTCAATATTCATAAATTAAATATTTCTGGAGATGAAGGTTTTTTCCAAGGTGAAATTATAGTACATATTAAAAACAACAAACAACTTAATAATTTAATACAACAACTTAAAAAAATAGATGGAATAGAAAAAGTAGAAAGAAATACAAACTAAAATTTTACTATTTTTCTTAAAATAATCCATTTTTTATTTGGATTAAATGTAACTTTGTTATGTAATTATTTTATTTCTAATAGATGGCAAAAAATAAAAATCAAGAAACCGTTAAAGTCTTCTTTACCAATTTTTTAGAGGATAATAATCACAGAAAAACTCCTGAGCGTTTTGCTATTCTGCAAGAAATATATGATAATGAGGAACATTTCGATATTGAAACACTTTATATCGAGATGAAAAATAAAAATTATAGAGTGAGCCGTGCTACGCTGTATAACACCATTGAATTACTTTTAGAATGTGGATTAGTAAGGCGTCACCAATTTGGACAGAACCAGGCACATTACGAAAAGTCGTTTTTCAATAAACAGCATGATCATATTATTTTAACTGATACAGGTGAAGTAATTGAATTTTGCGATCCACGAATTGAAAATATCAAAAGATCAATTGAAGATGTTTTCGATGTAAAAATTGAAAACCATTCCTTGTATTTTTACGGTCAAAAAAACAAAAAATCAAAATAACTTATAAAAATATTTAAATGATTGATTTACTACTAGGGTTGCAATGGGGTGACGAAGGAAAAGGTAAAATTGTAGATGTATTAACCAAAAACTATGATATCGTAGCTAGATTTCAAGGAGGTCCAAATGCAGGGCATACCTTAATTTTTGATGGGAATAAGCATGTTCTACATACTATTCCTTCCGGAATTTTTCATAAAAATGCTATAAATATTGTGGGAAACGGAGTAGTAATTGATCCTGTAATTTTTAAAAAGGAATTAGATAATCTGTCTAAATACAATATTGATTTTAAAACCAAACTATTGATTTCTCGTAAAGCACATATAATTTTACCTACACATAGAATACTTGATGCCGCTTCTGAAACTATGAAAGGTAAGGCTAAAATTGGCTCTACTTTAAAAGGGATCGGTCCTACTTATATGGATAAAACCGGAAGAAACGGATTTAGAATTGGTGATTTAGAATTTGATAATTGGAAAGAAAAATATAATAATCTAACATCTAAACATCTTAAAATGATTGATTTTTATGATGTTGAATTAGAATTTGATTTGAACGAATTAGAGGCTGAGTTCTTTGAAGCCATTGAGGTTTTAAATAATCTTACTTTTATCGATAGTGAAGAATATATAAATAATTCAATTGAAAATGGCAAATCAATATTAGCCGAAGGTGCCCAGGGATCTTTGTTAGATATTGATTTTGGCACCTACCCATTTGTAACTTCTTCAAACACTATTGCCGCCGGAGCATGTACCGGACTTGGTGTGGCACCAAATAAGATTGGTGAAGTATTTGGGATTTTTAAAGCCTATACAACTCGTGTAGGATCAGGACCATTCCCTACAGAATTATTTGACGCAGATGGTGAAACTATGGGTCGAGTTGGTAATGAATTCGGAGCAACAACTGGAAGACCACGACGTTGTGGCTGGTTAGATCTCATTGCCTTGAAATACGCGGTTCAAATTAACGGAGTTTCACAATTGATGATGATGAAAGGAGATGTTCTATCTGGATTTGAAACATTAAAAATTTGCACGTCGTATAATTACAAAGGCAATAATATTAATTATTTACCTTATAATATTGAAGATAATAATGTTTCGGTTAATTACACAACAATAAATGGATGGAAAGAGGATTTGACCAAAATGACCCATGCTGATCAACTTCCAAAAAATTTACTTGATTATATAGCATACATTGAAGAATTTGTGGGCGTTCCTGTAAAAATCGTTTCTGTTGGACCCGATAGAAATCAAACAATTAGCAAATAGTATTTATTGATATAAATAAATTATAATAGGTAAAGGTTTATTTCACATTTTACCTATTTTCTTTAATCGTATATTTGTTTAAATTTGCATCAAATTTCTTGTTATTGAAAACATTATTTTATTTTTTTTTATTGAACCTGATATCAATGTCATGTTTTGCTCAAGGTCAAAAAATCAACATTGTACATTCTGATAATTCAAGTATTGACGAAAATAGATTACCAGGGGCAACCATATTACTGGGAAATGTTATCATTAAACATGAAGGAATTATCCTTAAATGTAAAAAAGCGATTCATTATAAAAGTGATAATTATATTAAAGCTTATGGCAATGTAATTTTAAACCAGGGAGACACAATTATTCAAACTAGCCAATACACAGAATATAATGGAAATACACAAAAAGCTTTATCATGGGGCAATGTTGTGATTAAAGACCCACAAATGACCTTAAGTACAGACACTTTACATTTTGACAGATCCAGGCAGCTTCTATTCTATAAAAACAGTGCAACAATAAAAGATAGTATAAATAAACTCACCAGTAACACAGGAAATTATTATTTAGAAAATAATAAATTTCAAGCAATTTCTGATGTGGTGCTTACCAATCCTGATTATATCCTAAATTCTAATCATTTAGATTATTATACAAATAATGGTAAAGCCTTTTTATACGGATCTTCAACTATAACCAGTGATGAAAATTTAATTTATTGCGAAAAGGGATTTTATGATACCCAAAAAAACATTTCACATTTCACGATTAACGCTCGCATAGAATATGGAGATCGGGAAATAAAAGCGGATAGCTTATTCTACAATAGAAACATCGGATTCGCATCTGCAACCAAAAATATAACAATAACAGACACTTTAAATCACAGTTTACTCAAAGGTCATTATGCCGAATATTTTGAAAAATTAGATTCAGCATTTGTTGTCGACCGTGCAGTGGCAATAACAAATACTAATAAAGATTCAGTATTTATTCATGGTGACACCTTATTAGTTACAGGTGATCCTGAAAACAGAATAATCAGAGCCTATCATCATGTAAAGTTTTTTAAAATAGACTTGAGTGGTAAATGTGATTCAATTCATTCAAATCAGGCAACAGGATTAACGCAAATGTTTAATAATCCTGTTTTATGGTCAAATGAAAGCCAAATTACAGGTGATACTATTCATTTAATCAGAAATATAATAACAGATAAATTAGATAGCTTAAAGGTCTTACATAATGCATTTATCATTAGTAAGGATTCTATTGGTTTCAATCAAATAAAAGGAAGGAATCTTTATGGTAAATTCGAAGACAATGATTTGCGATTTGTCCATATTATTGGAAATTCAGAAGTTGTTCACTTTGTAAGAAATGAAGATAAAAGCCTTATTGGTATTGAAAAAACCACTTGCAGTGAAATTGAATTTTCTTTAAAAGATGGAGTAATTCAAAAGGCTAAATTTATAACTCAACCTGATGGAGAAACCTACCCTCCTTCTAAACTTCCTGAAAATGTTAGAAAATTAAGGGGTTTTCAGTGGCGTGAAGATGAAAAGCCTCTTACTAAAGAAGATATATTTAAAATAGATGAAATCTGATTTTTTTAAATATCAGGCGCAAACAAGCCCAAACCCTTTGGCCTTAGAAATTGAAAAAGCAAAAGGAAGTTACATTTATGATATTAATGGAAAAAAATATTTAGATTTTATAGCTGGTGTATCAGCTAATACCTTAGGTCATAATCATCCAAAAATAGTTAATGCGATTAAAAAACAGGCAGATACTTATTTGCATGTCATGGTTTATGGTGAATTCATTCAAAAACCTCAGGTTGAATTATCCAAGTTACTGGTAAAAAATCTACCGGAAAAATTAGATAGTGTTTATCTAACCAATTCGGGTACAGAAGCTACAGAAGGTGCATTAAAATTGGCAAAAAGAGTAACAGGTAGGTATGAAATTGTTTCAGCATTAAATTCGTATCACGGTAACACTCAAGGTTCTATGAGCGTTTCGGGAAGAGAAGAGCAAAATTCTGCATACAGACCCTTTAATACCCGGAGTCAACTTTATAGAGTTTAATAATGTTACAGATCTCAATAAAATAAACAACAAAACAGCAGCTGTTATTTTAGAATCCATTCAAGGTGGAGCTGGATTTATTGAACCGGAGAATGATTATCTTCAAAAAGTTAAAAAACGCTGTAATGAAGTTGGTGCCTTACTTATTTTAGATGAAATTCAATGTGGTATCGGTAGAACCGGAAAACTTTTTGGTTTTGAAAATTATAATGTCAGCCCTGATATTATTATAACAGGAAAAGGATTAGGCGGTGGAATGCCGATTGGAGCTTTTATATCATCATTTGAAAATATGAGTTCATTAAAACAAAAACCTAAATTTGGCCATATTACCACCTTTGGTGGTCATCCCGTTATAGCTGCAGCTGCACTAGCTACATTACTTGAGCTTTTTCAATCTACATTAATAAAAGATGCACTGGTAAAAGAAAAACTATTCAAAAGATTATTGATTCATAATCACATAATTGAAATTAGAGGGAGAGGATTAATGTTAGCAATTATATTAAAAAATAGTAATATTGTTAATCAGGTAATTCTTAATTCAATTGAGAATGGATTACTACTATTCTGGTTATTGTTTGAATCTAAAGCAATAAGAATTACGCCTCCATTAACTATTTCAGATCAAGAAATAAGAAAGGGCTGTGCTATTATTATCAATTCATTAAACTTAATAAATTGTTAAAATTGTTAAGGATATCTTATCAAATCAATCAAATACTCAATTTTTAGTTAAATAACTCCTAAATACTTATATATTTATTGAATATTCTGTAACAAATATTACCTTCGTTGCGTCTCTTAAGACAAATGTCTAATCTAAATTATATATCATGAAAAATTTTATTATCGTAGTGGCCATTGCATTATTTACTTTGAATGTATCAGCAACAGAAAATCCAATTAAACCGAGTGAAGAATTAAGAACTGAAATTGTTGATTTAATAGGTTATGAAAGTCCGTTTGATTTTGAAAACAAAGAATATACGGTTGAAGTAATATTCACTGTTAACTCAAAAAGTGAAATAATTGTAATTTATTCAAATTCTCCTAATTTAGAAACGGAAAAATTTATTAAGGGAAAATTAAATTATAAAAAAGTAAACTATAAAGTTACCAAAGAAGGTGAATTATATTTATTACCTTTAAAATTTAAGAAAGCCTAAAATATAATCAAACTAATAAGGGTATTTAAAATTAATTTTTTAAATACCTTTTTTTTTATTTATTTTTAAGTATTTCAAAAAGTATTCATTTCTCAAATCCTACTGATATATTAATTAAGTGTTAATATTGTTAACCATATCATAATAACTTCGCAATTTTTTTGGCATAATAGTTAATTGTTTCTTAATTCTGAAAGTTTTAACTAAATATAATGTAACATTTATTACAAATATTCCGTCCTTTATATAAATGTCTAATCTTTTGTCTAATCTAAATTATATACCATGAAAAATCTCAAATTATTTTTCATTGCATTTACTCTATTTGCAATGAATGTTTCCGCTGCCGATTTTAATCCTATTAAGCCAACCGATAAATTAAGATCTGAAATTAAAGATATAATTGGGCCCAATTGCCCATATGAATACAGTAAAGACGAATGTACTGCTGAAGTTTTGTTTACGGTTAATTCTAAAAGAGAAATTATAGTTCTTTCCGTAATCTCTCCAAATTTAAAAGCTGAGTCTTATTTAAAAAGTAAATTAAATTATAAAAAAGTAAGTCATACACCGGGTCGTGAAGGTGAAATATTTTTATTGCCACTTAAGATGTTACGTGAATGAAAAATTGTTTCCTTTATATTTCTAAAAGTTGTTCTATTGGACAACTTTTTTTATTTTATTAATTCATCCAACAAAGTTCTAACCTTTCCACTATCCCAATCAGCTGCTCCGGTTTTATCCACAACAATTTCACCTTTTCTATTTATAATATACGTAGTTGGCAATGAATTTGATCGCATTTCTAAAGGGCTCTGAGAAACTTGAAAATAAACCGGCATGCTGTATTTTTTTTTCTTTAAAAAAACTTCAACTTTCTTTTTTTCATCATTCGCAACAAATAAAAATACAACCTCTTTTTTGTATAAATCATATAGATCTTGAAAGCTTGGCATTTCAGCTATACAAGGTGGGCACCAGGTAGCCCAATAATTAACTAAAACCACTTTGCCCTTATACCGGTTTAAATTTATGTTATTACCATTTAAATCCGCTAATTGCCAATCATAAGAGCTTAATTTCACTCTCTCTTTTTCGTCAATTTCCATATCGAAAACTCTAGTTGTTACAAAAGAAACTCCCTTAATTAAATTAGCTCTCACCGGCAAACCGTATGGAGTAAATAAGAAAATGAAAAAAGCGAAGAAAAGTATATTGTATAAATTCTTTTTAATGAAACTCATCTTTATTAGTAATTCGTAATTTTTTGTTGTAATTATTTTATAATCTGACCTAATTTTTTAGATTGGGTAAATATAGTCACAATGCATGATATTAAAACAACAATTGCCATACCAAATAACAATCCTCCATCATTTTGAACCTCAATTCCCAAAACAAAAAGATGGGTAAATATTGCTCCTAAAATAAATCCAAGACCCAAAATTCCACCTACAATAGAAGTTTTTCTGAAAATCAACAACAAGGCGACTATTAATTCTAAAATACCAATAATATATCTCCCATAGGGTTCAATTCCAATTTCTGTAAATATAAATATACTCCCGGGTGCTGAAATGAATTTAAAATATACAGATTGTAAAAATAAGATAGCTGCAATGATGGAAGTTGTTCTTTCTAAATAATTTATCATAATAGTTATTATTGTGATTTATATTTTGATTCAATTATTAAAAATGCTTATAAACATTTATTAATCAAGCCGCTACTACTATATAATACTATGAAAAGCACAAAATCAACCATCATGTTTTCATTTGAATTAAAATAGAAGTAACTTTTTCATTATTTGACGGATAGAACTAAAATAACTTACCGAATCTTATTTCGTTACAGCTATTATATTTTCAATAGCAGAAATCCATTATAATAAATTATCATCTTCCCTTTTTAATAATATTCCTAGAAATGTTAATATTAATTTGAATTGCAAATTAAAATATGCTTCAATCAGAATTTAAACAGAAATGGTTATAATCTGTTCTTTTCAAAAAAAAATAGGTTTAAATTCTTCTGATTAAACTATATAATTTTTCTTTTTGAGAACAAACTGTAATCAAACATAAAATTAAAACGAGAACAGCTAAACCAAATAACACTCCATTATCCTTTTGTACCTCAATTCCAATAACAAAAAGATGAGCAAAAATAGCTCCTAAAATTATACCACTTCCCAGAATACCTCCAATCAAGGATGTTTTTCTAAAAAGTAATAAAACAGCTACAATCAATTCTAAAATACCTAGTCCGATTCTACCATATGGTTCCAGTCCAAGTTGAGTAAAAATATAAACACTCTCTGGCGCTGCGGTAAATTTAAAATACAGAGTTTGCAATAACAAAATAGCACCTAAAATTGAACTAATTCTTTCAATATAATGTTTCATCTGTTTATCCCGAGTGTTCGGGATTGATTTTTATCCCGATAACTATCGGGAGTCATACCTGCCTGCCGGCAGGCAGGTTTAACATTCATTAATCATCTCCATGCGTGACTAAACATTAGTAATGAATGTTTTATATTAGTTTAGACCATTAATTATCTTTTTCCAATTATTATCAGCTTTTTGTATTAAACTTACCTCATTATCGCTCCAATCGTTTAAGGTGTTCGTGAAAAATTTATTGTAAAAAAGATACAATTTTCCATCAGTTATTTTATATGTTTTAGGGTCTATACCCATTAATTCTCCCTTTTCTCCTAAAGCATATGCACACCAACCTCCGTATTGCGGAGTAAACTTATTTGTTGATTCCATAAATACATTTCGATTTATTTCATTTTCAAAATAATAAATTACACCTTCTGATTTTAAGTTTATTGAAGGTTTACCCTTTAGAGGGTTCTTATTAAAATAACTTACAGGATCATATCCACTAATTGCAACATTTTTCTTCGTCAAATTAAAATGTTTTTAATTTAACTCATCTTTTTGAGCATATGAAATAAAGGAGATCAATATTATAAGGCTGAATATTATTTTTTTCATCATTCAATATTTTATTGGGTTAGAAATATTATTAATTAAAAAAAAGAACTTATTAATATAGTGCTTTAATTTTGTTTATTTCATATTATCTATTTACCGTACCTGTTGGAAAATTTAAATTTTGTTCTAAATTGTATGTAGTATGATCTATTGCGCTCATAGGTATACTACCCACTAAAGGTTTTAATAAAAAAGGAGCTGCACTATTATCAGGATCAGGTTCAATCGAAATTACTGCTGTACCACCAGCCAAATCTATTGGAAATTCTAAATTCAGCGGTGCGTTGATTAAATAATCTTCACCAGGAAATGAAGGTCCAGGCATTGTACTACTAAATCCATCAAACTCATCCACCATATCAACAGCTGTGAATTTTCCTGAGGTTATCGGTTGCCCACCTGTTACTGCCCAGCCTTCATATTTCCAACCTGCAGGTAGCGTTGGTAAATTTAGGCCAACTGCAGGCATTCCAGAAGACAGGTCTAAAAACCAAATGCCACTATTTTCATCCGTATCAGGCCCATTGGTTGGGGTAGCCAAAATGTAAACACCTCCCGAGCTCATATAATCATTGCCTAAAGCGGCACCATGCCCTATGGATAGTTGACCCGTAGCTCCGATAAATTCTCCTGCCAAAATATGTGTATTGCTAGGTGCCGGATCATCTCCTACTGCAGGTTCAATGGTCAAAATAAATGTTGTTGCTGCATCCAGATCATCTCTATCTAAATTAAAACTAGTTTGAGAAAGTGCTCCATTATCATTTACAGAAAATCGGCCAGTTGTTTTTGGTGCACCATTAACTATTATCCAACCCTCATATACAAAATCGGATCCTAGGTTTTCTAAACCATTAATGTTTAACATCATATCCTTCGTTTTTGGTCCGTCATTATCATCATTACATGAAATGAAAAATATTGACATTGCGATAAGTAAAATTGATAATTGCTTTTTCATCATATTATATTTTTAGATTATATGATAAAATTAATTATATGAAGTACCTTTTATATGTTAGCTGGCTAACATTAATTCATTTTTTTATAATTATTTCTTTTCTATGAAAGTCTAAATAATTTTCTTCTTTTAAATTATTCAGTAAAATATTTAATGATGGACGAGATATACCTAATAATGATGCCATATCTTTTTGAGTATAAGGATGTTTTATCAAAACATTTCCATCCGCTAAGGGTTGTCCAAAATCTTTCTCTAATTCAACTAAATACTCCGTAAGTCTGCTTTTTGCATCTTTAAAAAGTAATAATTCCAGTCGTCTTTCCAAACGCTTTAATCGGATCCCAATAAATTTGTAAATTTTTAAACTAAGACTTCTGTTTTCAAACATTAATCCTTGCAATTCTTCAACAGATATAGAACATATTGAGGTATCTTTTTTTATTGATTGGGCAAAATCATTATGTCTTGTCTCTCCTAAAATAGATTTTTCGCCAAAAATCTCTCCTCTTGATAAAATTGCTTTAATTACCTCTTCTCCCTTTTCATTATAGTAACCAATTTTAACTTTACCTTTATCAATTAAATATACTTTGGTTGAAGAATCTTCAGTGAAATAAATAAATTCTTTATTGGGATAAATTTCAAATTCATGTGATTTTTTATAATCTGCATAATAATGTGGACAGAGAATTTTAAATAAATTAACCTCTTCTAAAAACCAAATTTTATTCATATGACAACCATGTGTAAAAAGTAAAGATAAAAAAAACTCCCCAAAGCTGGAGAGTTTATATTTATGACCGGTGATTAAATCAAGTTAAATATTTTGCTTTTTTATTAAATTTAGAGCACTACCCTCTTTATACCATTCAATTTGATTTTCATTATAAGTATGATTTAATTTAATCAGATCTTTACTGCCATCAAGGTGAACTATTTCTAATGTCAACTGTTTTGCAGGTGCAAATTCATTTAAATCAACAAAGTTAAATGTATCGTCTTCTTTTATTAAATCATAATCAGCCTCGTTAGCAAAAGTTAATCCTAACATTCCTTGCTTCTTAAGGTTGGTTTCATGAATTCTGGCAAAGGATTTAACAATTACTGCAGCAACGCTTAAATGACGGGGCTCCATGGCCGCATGCTCACGTGACGATCCTTCTCCATAATTGTGATCACCAATAACTAACGAATAGATTCCTGCCTTTTTATATGCTCTCGCTGTGTCAGGAACAGAACCATATTCTCCAGTCAATTGATTCTTTACCTTATTGGTTTCTTTATTGTAAGCATTAACAGCACCAATTAACATATTATTTGAAATATTATCTAAATGCCCTCTAAAGCGCAACCAAGGTCCGGCCATAGAAATATGATCGGTAGTACACTTACCAAAGGCTTTTATCAGTAATTTGACATTATTAAGTTCATCACCAATAGGAGTAAACGGGGTTAATAATTCTAATCTTTTTGAATCAGGATCAACATTTATTTCAATCTCAGATCCATCGGCTTCAGGAGCCACAAAACCAGGGTCATCAACTTCAAATCCTTTTGGTGGCAATTCAAAACCGGTTGGTTCATCAAACATTATTTCTTGGCCGTATTTATTTTTTAATTTATCCGTTAAGGGATTAAAATCTAACCTTCCTGATATAGCTATAGCAGCTACCATTTCAGGAGAAGCTACAAAGGCATGCGTATTTGGATTTCCATCCGCACGCTTTGAAAAATTACGATTGAAAGAATGAATTATTGTGTTCTTTTCTTGTTTATCTGCTCCCTCTCTTGCCCACTGACCTATACACGGACCACAGGCATTAGTAAATATTTTGGCATTTAAATTTTCAAATATTTTAAGTAATCCATCACGATCTGCAGTATATCTTACTTGTTCAGAACCCGGATTAATACCGAATTCAGCTTTGGCTATAATATTTTTTTCAACAGCTTGTTTGGCAACAGATGCGGCTCTTGATAAATCTTCATACGAAGAATTTGTACATGAGCCTATCAGCCCCCATTCAACATCCAATGGCCAACCATTTTCAACCGCCTTGGCATTCATTTCTCCAACTGGAGTTGCCAAATCAGGAGTAAACGGACCATTTAAATGTGGCTTAAGTTCATCCAGATTAATTTCAATAACCTGATCAAAATATTGTTCAGGATTTTCATAAACTTCATCATCTCCGGTTAAATAAGGTGCAATTTTATTTGCTTCATCAGCAATTTCTTCTCTACCAGTTGCACGTAAATAACGCTCAATAGATTTATCATAACCAAAGGTTGAGGTTGTTGCTCCAATTTCTGCGCCCATATTACATATGGTTCCTTTTCCTGTAGCAGACAAAGATTTTGCCCCTTCACCAAAATATTCAACTATTGCACCCGTACCACCTTTTACAGTTAAAATACCTGCAACTTTCAAAATAACATCTTTTGGTGCAGTCCATCCGCTCAGTTTCCCAACTAATTTAACTCCGATTAATTTAGGAAATTTTAATTCCCATGGCATATCAGCCATTACATCTACAGCATCAGCACCACCAACTCCAATAGCAATCATTCCTAATCCTCCTGCATTCACTGTATGTGAATCTGTACCGATCATCATTCCGCCAGGGAAAGCATAATTTTCTAAAACCACTTGATGAATTATACCTGCACCAGGTTTCCAAAAACCAATTCCATATTTATTTGATACTGAAGCTAAAAAGTTAAAAACTTCACTACTCGAATTATTTGCTTCCTGCAAATCTTTATCTGCACCAATCTTTGCCTGAATTAAATGATCACAGTGTACCGTTGTAGGAACAGCGACCTTTTTCTTACCAGCCTGCATAAATTGTAATAGGGCCATTTGTGCCGTAGCATCTTGACAAGCAATTCTATCAGGAGCAAAATTAACATAATCTTTTCCTCTTATAAATGGCTGACTTGCATTACCATCCCAAAGATGATTATACAATACTTTTTCAGCTAAAGTAAGTGGTTTACCAACAATGTTTCTTGCTGTATCAACCCGGTCTACCATTCTGTTGTAAACCTGTTTAATCATATCAACATCAAATACCATAATCTATTAAATTTATTAAATAAAATATTTTTTTTATAAGCTCAAAAATACAAAATATCTAGGTGATTTTATATAATATTCAATTAAAATAGATCGAATTTTAGTTTACAGTAATTAAATTATCCATTAATAATAATACCATAAATTATCATTACTAAAAGCCAAAATAATTATGAATTTAATAAAAAGAAAAGTAAGCCAATAAGCCGGATTCTGTTACCCCGTTAAAAACGAAGCTCTTATCATTTATCTGTGTTACAAATTACTTTATAACTATAGCTGCTTACCCCTTGAAATCGAACGAGTAGTTCTTACCCAATTAATATTGGAACTTCAATATACATAGCATTGCACCGCATAGAGTTTACCTGATTTCACTACAGCCTGACTGTACATTCTTTCTGTTGCACTTGTCCTCTTCGCTTAAAGCGAATGACGGATGTTATCCGCTATGCTACTCTGTGGTGTCCGGACTTTCCTCCTCGCTAAAGCGTGGCGATAAGATGGCTTACTTTAAATGCAAAATTAGGCTTTATCTTAAAGAAAAAAAAATCCCACTCTTGTAAACAAAAGTGGGAAAATTGCTATGAAAAAGAATATTACTATTAAAAGTAATATAAATAAGGTTGTAAAAATACATAATTTACAACAAAATACAATTTAATTTGATAATTATTTTTTAAAAAATATTTATAACTCATAAAAATGACAAACAAAAAAACCCACTCTAAAAAAGAGTGGGAAAATTGCTATGAAAAAGAAAAAGTTACTGAATTTAAAAATTCAGTGAAACAAATATAATAAAAATAAATTTATAAAATCTCTTTCTCTTCAATTATCTTTAATCTAATGGATTGATTTATGCCATGTTACGAAAACATATCCTTTACTTTTTCGAAAAAAGACTTTTCAGAATTGGATGGTCTAGGAATAAAATTCTCATCTTCTTGTGCTTTTTTGAAGAACTCTCTTTGATCCTTTGATAATTTTTTGGGTGTCCAAACATTTATATGTACCAATAAATCACCTTTACCATATCTATCCAAACTTTCTAACCCTTTTCCTCGTAACCGCAAAATTTTACCTGACTGTGTACCATCTTCAATTTTGATTCTGACTATACCAGTTAAGGTATCAATTTCTTTATTTGCTCCCAGGGCTGCTTCAGGGAAACTAACGTATAAATCATAATGCAGGTTATTGCCTTCTCGTTTTAATTTTTCATGAGGTATTTCCTGAATAACAACAAGAATATCTCCAGTAATACCATTTCCAGGTGCTTCATTACCTTTACCTGCCACCTTCAATTGAACTCCATCAGTCACTCCTGCCGGAATTTCAATTTCAACGGTTTCCTCTTTCCAAACAAGTCCATTAATATCAGAACCCATTGGCCTATGATCAACCGTTTTTCCTGACCCCTGACAAGTTGGACAAGTTGTTGAAGTTTGCATTCTACCTAATATTGTGTTTGTGATTCTGGTGACGCTACCCTGACCATTACAAGAAGAACAAGTTTTATATGTTACACCTTCGGCTTTCACTAAACGTTTCACTTTAACTTTTTTTGTTACTCCATTTAGAATATCTTTTAATTCAAGTTTAACCCGAATTCTCAAATTGCTTCCTTTGACTCTGGCTTGACGAGAACCACCACTAAAACCACCAAAACCTCCGCCACTAAAATGGCCTCCAAAAATATCACCAAACTGACTGAAAATATCATCCATGTTCATATGACCGAAACCACCACCGGCACCGCCATTTTCAAAAGCAGCATGGCCATATTGATCATAACGAGCTTTTTTATCGCCATTACTCAATATTTCATATGCCTCTGCCGCCTGTTTAAATCGTTCTTCGGAAGCTTTATCTCCTGGATTTTTATCCGGATGGTTTTGTACGGCCTTTTTGCGATAGGCTTTCTTTATCTCACTTGTTGTCGCATTTTTATTTACACCAAGTATTTCGTAATAATCTTGTTTCACAAGTTTAAAATTTAATAATATTAATTACCCAGAACAACTTTTGGAAAACGAATTATTGTTTCACCCAGTGTATATCCATTTTCAACAACATCAATTATCTTACCTTTCAGCTTTTTAGATGGTGAAGGGATTTGTGAGATTGCCTCATGAATTTCTGCATCAAAAACATCTCCTTGTTTAATCTCAATTTTTTTTAACCCTTTTTGGTTCAAGGTGCTTTTGAATTTATTATAAATTAATTTCATCCCTTCCAATAAAGCCTTATCAGATGACTTTTCTATTTCATTAATTCCTCGTTCAAAATCATCCAAAACTGGCAATAAAGATGTCATTAACTCTTTATTTGCCGTACTAAATAATTCAATACGTTCTTTAGATGTTCTTTTCTTATAATTCTCAAATTCGGCAAATAACCTCAAGAAATTATTTCTTTCTTTATCATTTTCTTCTTTTAGTTTTTCCGATTCACTTTCAACATCTTGTTTTTCATTCGACTCCTCTTGATCATCAATAATTTCTTTATCAATTTCTTGATTTTGAAGTTCTTTTTCCAATTCTTTATCTTTATATTCTTGGTTACTCATTACAAATCATTTTTATCCTATTACACCTCTTTGAGCAAATTACTTGCCAAGTGCTTATTTGTGTCAAATTGTCACAAAAATATAGAAATTGTATTTAGTTTAAATTTTAAAAAGTATTTTCAATCCTCTCGATTTTAGCGCCAATTGATCTTAAGCGCTCATCAATTAATTCATATCCTCGATCTATTTGATCAATATTATGAATTGTACTTGTACCTTTAGCAGAAAGCGCTGCAATTAATAACGAAATTCCTGCTCTAATATCAGGTGAACTCATAGTTGTAGCACGTAAACTTGATTCGTGATTTAAACCTATAACTGTTGCTCTATGTGGGTCACATAAAATGACCTTTGCACCCATATCTATAAGTTTATCAACAAAAAACAAACGACTTTCGAACATTTTTTGATGAATTAAAACACTACCATTTGCCTGGGTTGCAACCACCAAAGCTATACTCAATAAATCAGGTGTGAATCCTGGCCATGGTGCATCTGAAATCGTTAAAATGGAGTCGTCCATATAACTCTGAATACTATATGATTCTTGGGAAGGAATATAAATATCATCTCCTCTTCTCTCTAACTTTATTCCTAATTTTTTGAATACACTTGGTATCAATCCTAAATTATCCCAGCTAACATCTTTAATGGTAAGTTCAGATTTTGTCATTGCTGCCATCCCTATCCAACTTCCAATTTCAATCATATCCGGTAAGATCCTATGCTCACATCCTTTTAAATTTTTAACTCCCTCAATAATTAATTTATTAGAACCAATACCGTTAATATTTGCACCCATACTCACCAACATTTTTGACAATTGTTGAATATAAGGTTCACAAGCTGCATTATAAATAGTCGTTTCTCCTTTGGCCATTACAGCCGCCATTAAAATATTTGCGGTCCCAGTAACTGATGCTTCATCTAATAGCATGTAAGTACCTTTTAATTCATCTGCCTCTACACCATAAAAATACTCATCCTTATTGTATCTCAATTTTGCTCCAAGTTTTATAAATCCTTCAAAGTGTGTATCCAATCTTCTTCTTCCAATTTTATCACCTCCTGGCCTTGGTATATAACCTTTACCAAACCTGGTTAATAAAGGTCCTACTATCATTATAGACCCCCTTAATGAACTTCCATCCTTTTTAAACTGTTTGGATTCAATATAGTCAAAATCAATATTGTCTGCTTGAAAACTATAGGAGTTCTTGCCTAACTTTTTAATTTTTACTCCTAGTTCACCTAATATAAAAATCAATTTATTTACATCTCTAATGTCAGGAATATTATTAATAGTAACTTTTTCTGAAGTTAAAAGAACTGCACAAATAACTTGTAAAGCTTCGTTTTTTGCACCTTGTGGTGTTATGTCGCCATGTAAACGATGCCCTCCTTCAATTTTAAACACTGACATTATATGAATTTAAATTTTTGAATTATCTTTTTCTATAATTTTTTTTACCTTGCTTTTGTGAGCCTTTCTGATGACTTTTACTGGGTTTTTTTCGCAATAGATTTTTAGGGTCAGATAGCTCCTCTTTATCAGTAGTTAAATTTAATTCCCCATTAGAAAGTTCACTTAAATGTTTAAAAATTACGATATCTTCAACTGTATCTTTATTCCAATTTAAATAACACTTTTTCATATGATTGGCAATGGTATACACTAATGCATCTTTCAACTCGCCCTCATCCCAAGTTAATGCAGTATCAATCATTATTTGAATATTATTGCCATAAAACCTGTATTTCGTTGCAGATATTGGGTAAGGCAACCCCTTTGGCTTTGCCTGTAAAACTTCCCTTTCAGGTCTTTGATATGGTGTACTAACTTCAAGCCTATAATCGGACATGATAAATAATTGATCCCAAAGTTTATGCTGAAAATCTGGGACATCCCGCAAATGAGGCTGTAAATTTCCCATTACCTTTACAATAGCATTTGCCATTTTATTTCTCTCTTCTTCATCCTCAATCGCTATACAATGATTCACTAGTTTTTGAATATGTCTCCCATACTCAGGTATTATTAAATGTTCTCTATCAGAATTATATTCTAAATCCATCTACTCATTCTTTAAAATAAATTAATATTTACATATTCTATTGCTTAGTCTTTCCACTTATTATCATTTACAACAATACTATTCAAATATTAAAATTTTAAATAATAGTACTTATTAGTTGTAAAATTTAGTCTGGATAAGTGATTAATTTATTAGATCAATATTGCGAAAAACTAAATTCTTGGAATACAATTTTCTACTGTTTGCAAAGTAACAATTATTTTAGGTTTTATAACAAGAAATTTAACCAATTATCTTCAATTTAGCGAATTGCAATAATAATTTTTTAATACCACCCGATTTAAATTTAATTTCTGCTTTTTTACTATTACCAATTCCCTCAATCTGAAGAACTTCACCTCTTCCAAATTTATTGTGTTCTACAATATTTCCAGGAATTAAGTTATTATCAAATAAATTTGTTAACCCATTATTAACATTACTAATCTTCTTTAAATTTTTTGGAGATATAAGCTTAGCCGAAGGTTGCTTTTTTATTTTTAATTTCTTTTCAGTGTTTCGTACAACAGGTTTTTTAAATCTAATCTTATTATTTGAAGGTAAATCAAAAATATTTTTATCAACAAATTTATTAATTTGCAAATCACTTTGTTTATGACTAATATAGTCTAAATACTTTTCATCAACTTCTTCTAAAAACCTACTAGGTTCACAATCAATCAATTTTCCCCAGCGATAACGAGATTGTGCATAAGATAAATATACTTGCTTCTCAGCTCTGGTTAAGGCCACATAAAACAATCGTCGTTCTTCTTCAATTTCACTTCTCGTATTCATACTCATTGCCGATGGAAATAAATTCTCTTCTAATCCAACTATATAAACATATGGAAACTCTAATCCTTTGGCTAAGTGTATTGTCATTAACGAAACTCTTGGAACATCTTCTTTTTCATTATCAAAATCTGTGGCTAAAGCAACGTCCTCTAAAAAATAGGAAAGGGAGGCATCTTCTTCTTTTTGATTCTGCTCTTCTATAAAATCTTTGATTCCATTCAATAATTCCTGAACATTCTCAACCCTGCTAATAGCTTCTGGCGTACCCTCAATTTCAATATCTTTAATTAGCCTTGTCTGTTTAATAACCAATTCAGCAACTTCAAATGCATTCTTAGTTTGGGCTTCAATTTGAAAAGTTCGTATCATATTTACAAAATTTTGTAATTTGATTTTCGTGCCGGAATTGATTTTTATATCAATTTGATCCAGATTCAATAAAATATCAAATATTGATTTTTTATAATGATTTGCAGCAAGAATTAATTTATCAATAGTAGTTTGCCCGATTCCACGGGATGGGTAATTTATTACTCTCTTTAATGCTTCTTCATCTTTTGGATTTACCAATAAGCGTAAATAGCCTAAGGTATCTTTAATTTCCTTGCGTTGATAAAAAGATAAACCACCATAAATCCTATATTTTATATCTTTTTTTCGCAAGGCATCTTCAATTGCTCTGGACTGCGCATTTGTTCTATACAATACGGTAAAATCACTGTTGAGGAGTTGATTTTGCATTTTATTCTCAAAAATAGAACTGGCAACAAACCTACCTTCGTCTCCTTCAGAAAAGGTTCGCATAACCTTTATTTTACCTCCTTCTTCATTTGATGTCCAAATCTCCTTTTCCAATTTGGTTTTATTCTTGTCTATGACACTGTTAGCAGCTTCAACAATATTTTTAGAAGAGCGATAATTCTGTTCTAATTTGAATATTTTTACATTGTCATAATCCTTTTGAAAATTTAAAATATTTTTAATATTTGCACCCCGAAAGGCGTAAATACTTTGACTATCATCGCCTACAACACATATATTTTGATATCTGTCTGCCAAAGCTCTGACAATTAAATATTGCGAATGATTTGTATCCTGATACTCATCTACCAAGATATATCGGAACCGATCTTGATATTTTGCCAACACTTCTGGAAATCGAGTTAACAACTCGTTGGTTCTCAATAACAAATCATCAAAATCCATAGCACCAGCCTTAAAACACCTATCTACATATTCACGGTAAATGGATCCGATTTTTGGTCTGCCTGATATTTTATCCGCTTCAATTAATTCCGGATTTTGAAAGTAAGCTCTTACCGTAATTAAACTATTTTTAAATTGTGAAATACGACCTAAAATTTGTTTGGCCTTGTATTTTTCTTTCTCCAATTGTAACTCCTTAATAATTGACGAAATTAACCGTACAGAATCTTGTGTATCATAAATTGTGAAATTCGAAGGAAATCCTAACTTCTCACTTTCACTCCGAAGAATTCTTGCAAATACACTATGGAAAGTACCCATCCATAGGTTTTTTGCCTCACTTTGACCCACAACCTGAGAGATTCGATTTTTCATTTCCCGAGCCGCTTTATTGGTAAAGGTCAAGGATAATATATTGAACGGATCAATTCCAATTTGCATTAAATGTGCAATACGATAAGTCAGAACTCTTGTTTTACCCGACCCGGCACCGGCTATAATAATCATCGGACCTTCTTTTTGAAGAACTGCTAGTTTTTGGGCTTCGTTTAATTGGTCAATATAATTATTCACAATTTAATTTTGTTTTTTCAAAAATACAATGCTTAATGATTTCGAGCAATAAAAGTTATCGACATTTTTAATAAAAAAAACCGCCAAAAGGCGGTTTTTTTTATTAACATGGATAAACAATTATTTTTCCAAGAATATTTCAACTCTCCTGTTTTCTTGTCTACCTTGTTTTGTATTATTATCACCAATCGGTTTGGCCGAACCATAACCAATTGCTTTTATATTTTCTGCTGGAAATCCATTGCTAATTAAGAAATTCATAACAGCATCTGCTCTTTCCTGAGATAATTTATTATTAATTTTATCGCTACCTGTACTATCTGTATGACCTTCAACCACAAATTTCGAAGCTGTATATTCAGCTAAGATTTTACTTACACCTTCCATTCTGATTGATGTTTCATTTGTAAACGAATCTTTACCTGTTTTAAAATAAATTGATCTTGCCAAATCAGTAATTTGTTTTTGTACTTCTTCAGTTACCAACGGGCAACCATAATTTTCAGCTACACCCCAAACATTTGGACATTTATCATCTTTATCCGCGATTCCATCACTATCGGTATCAATAACAGGGCATCCTTTATTTTCAATAGGTCCGGCTTCATTAGGGCATTCATCTTTTGAATCCATTACACCATCGCCATCCGTATCAGGGCAACCATTGAATTGTTCCAATCCGGCTACATTCGGACAAAGATCTTCTTTATCTGTAAAACCGTCACCATCTGAATCGGGGCAACCGTTAAATGCAGCTAAACCAGCTTCATCAGGGCATGCATCCTTAGAATCCTGAATACCATCACTATCAGAATCAGGACAACCATTAAATTGCTCTAAACCTGCAACTTCAGGACATTCGTCGTCTTTATCTTTTACGCCATCACCATCTGTATCTTTTCCTCCTAAATTAAAATTAAGACCAATCATAAACATTTGAGTTGTCATTTCATAAGACACTTCACTACCAGGAATTTTACCCAAAGGATTTGAATTTGCATCCCAAGGTCCTCCAGCAAATTGAGGAAGGGGATTTAAAAGATTTCCACTTGTTTTCCCATCGCTCATTCCATAATGGTAAACCGCATCTAATCTAAAAGCATCACTAATTTCATAACTAAATCCGAATTGGAATGCATGTGCAATTATAGCCGTGGCTGGTGTTGAAAAGAATGCTAATTCATCTTGAATTGGGTTGCTACTGAAAGTATAACCAAATCGTAGAGGTACCTTTTTGATAGCTTTTAATTGCAATCCAGCAGAAACAATTGACATATTTTGCCATCCAAAACCATTTACGGCTCCTGTTGGAAATCCTGTAAAAGGACCATCCTCAGCAATTTCCCAACCATTTGTATCAAAGCCATCAGTATTTTCATAATCCACATATCTATAATCCAACGCAAAATCAACAATTCCTTTGGAATAACCAATTCCTATTGAATAAATTGCGGGATAATTCATTGTAAATTTAGGTGATGGAGCAGTTGAACCATCTAAATATTCACTATCGAATTCCATTTCGCTCATGTATTGCTGTGTTTTATATGATGCTCCTATTTTAAACCCAGTTTGTGAATCAAAAAATAAACCTATTTGTCCACCATAACCATAAGAAGCAGTTGCATCACTTAAAGGATATCCTAAAGTTTGACTTGGTCGGGCTATCGGATTGGGCTCTAGTTCCAAAGAAGCGTAATTAAAAGTTGGTTGTATACCAATAGAAAATTTATCTGATAATTCATAGGCCCAAGTAAATCCTATTTGCAATAACATATAATTAGAATTGAGATTACCAAAACCCATCAAACTCTGTGGATACAAAATTGGATTTGAATTATTTGGATCCCAATTAGAGTTAGGGTTTCCATTTTCGTCTGCCGGTAAATTAGTTTCTTGTGGAAAATCCACACCAAAACCACTTATACCAAATGCCGAAACACCAAAGGTGTGCTTGCTGTCTTCTTTTCCCCAGGCAAATGCTAAAGCAGGCATTGGACTATAGCCTAGTTCTGATTCTGTAGAACCACTTACAGGAGGTGAAGCAGGTGATCCAGGAAAAAAAGCATCCGCAGGCCACATGGCTCCAGAAGGAAGAGATGAAGATAGTTCTGGCAATCCTTCAAAAGCACCAATGTCAAATTTTAATATTGAACCATCAAACACAGAAAGTGTAGCAGGATTCCAATGCATTGCACCACTAATATCTAATGGTTGTGCAGTTGCGGCACCACCCATTGACATGTTGACAGCACCAATACCTTGCATTAAATGCCCGGTCTGGGCAAAAGCGAAGCTGGTGAAAAAAATAAATACTAATTTAGATAAATTGTTAAACATGATAATTAATTTTTAGTTAGTAGCCTCTTCAAAATTAATGATTTTATTTGACTCTTTTTAATTGCTCACAACATGGCAATTTAAGCAGTTGAGCTACTAACCGGTTAATAATTACCAAAATTACGAGCAACAAAACAGGCTTACCATGACAATTATCACGTTTAAAAATTTATTTTGTGTTATTAAAAACATAATCTATTTTTGATGAAACATTAAATTACAAATTATGGACATCTCTAAAATATTAGAACTCTTAAGTTATACCCTTCCAGCCATAATTACAGGAGTTGTTGCTTTATATTTTTTTAAGCTTCATACTACCAATGAGGAAAAAAGAAGATATTTTCTCATGTTAAAAGGAAAACAAAAATTGGCTTTACCAATTCGTTTACAGGCCTATGAACGATTGGCCTTATTATTAGAAAGAATTTCTTTAACCAAACTGTTAGTCAGAGTAAAACCTACAGGATCTAATCCTATAAATTATCTCAACAAACTAATCCAAAGTGTTGAACAAGAATTTGAACATAACCTGGCACAGCAAATTTATGTAACAGATGCCGGTTGGAATTCGGTGGTAACGGCAAAAAATGTGATCACACAAATTATCAGAACTTCAGCAGCCAATAAAGAAGTTGAAACCGCAGAACAGCTTAGAGAAAAAATCATTCAAAAAACAATAGAAAACGAAAGCCCCTCCCTAATTGCACTTACTTTTTTAAAAAATGAAGTAAGAAAACTTTTTTAAATTTTTGTTAAAAATCAAATAAAAGATAATATTATCTTTTATTTGATTATATTTGCACAAAATATAATACTATGAATGATTTAAAAAATAAAACCATTGCAGAAATAGTAAGCGACGACATTAGTACAGCTTCTGTTTTTAAAAAATATCAATTAGACTTTTGCTGTGGCGGAGGTAAAACAATTTCTAAAGCCTGTGAAAACAGTAATATTAATGTTGATGACGTATTAAAGGATCTTGAAAATGTAAATGTTGATAATTCAAATCCAAATCTGAATTTTAAAGATTGGAAGCTTGACTTTTTAATTGATTATATAATAAATATTCATCATACTTATGTAAATGATAATATTGCAATAATCAATGAATTTGCTCAAAAGGTGGCCTTAGTACATGGTGATCATAATCCTGAAAATATTGAAATCGCGAATTTGTTTGAAACTTTGAGTAATGAACTATTGGCTCATATGCAAAAAGAAGAAAAGATACTTTTTCCAGCTATTAAAGAGATGGTTCAAAATGGGAATAAGAATTTTCAATTTGGCAGTATAGAGAATCCGGTTAAAATGATGGAGCAAGAACACGATAGTGCCGGTGATATCATAAAAAAAATTCAACAATTGAGTAATAGCTTTACAACACCTGATCATGCCTGTAATACCTATAAAGCTCTATATCATATGTTAGAGGAATTCACAAATGATCTGTTCCAACACATTCATTTAGAAAATAACATATTATTTCAGAAAGTTCGTGAATTGGAAGCGCAATTAGAAAATTAGGTTTTACTTATTAAATAATTTACTAATGGTGATCAATTTAAAATTGGTCACCATTTATATTTATAGAAATTTTCGTAATTTTAAAATTCATTAAATTTTGAATTATGACTTTTCGACTCGCAATAAAAATATTTGTTTTAACCTTTTCAATATCCCTTATAGCTCAAAAGCCAAAAGCAGATAAAATTAAAACCGATAATGGTGAACTCATCATTCAACCTGTTTTACACGGAACACTTATTTTACAATTTGAAAACAAAACCATATATGTTGATCCTTATGGTGGTGAAAAAGCATTCGCTAATGTAAAAACACCTGATTTGATTCTTATTACCGATATCCATGGAGATCATTTAAATATGAAGACTTTGGAAAGTTTAAATATTGATGGTACTAAGTTTTTAGTTCCGCAAGCTGTAGCCGATAAATTACCAAAGGCTTATGAAAAAAATATTCGTATCATTAACAATGGAGAAACAATGAAAATATCCGGAATTTCCATTAAAGCCATCCCTATGTACAATTTGCCCGAATCAGACGATGCAAAACATACCAAAGGAAGAGGTAACGGTTATATATTAACAATTGGAGGAAAAAATATATATATTTCTGGTGATACTGAAGATATTCCGGAAATGAGAGAACTCAAAAACATTGATGTTGCTTTTGTGTGTATGAATTTACCTTATACCATGGATATAAACCAAGCAGCCAGTGCCGTTTTAGAATTTAAACCCAAAATAGTTTATCCATATCATTATCGTGGCAGACCTGATATGAGTGACACCGAAGCATTTAAAGAAATTGTGAATAAAGGAAATGATTTAATAGATGTTCGATTGAGAAATTGGTATCCTGATTATGAATGATGAATTATGAGAAAAATAAGAAAGGAACCGATATTTACCTTTGTGGAGGTGGTGAATTTGCCGGTTGGCTTTTTGATAATGAAATGATCGATACCTTAAAGATAAAACTCAACCCTCTGATACTTGGTAAAGGAGTTTGTCTTTTTGGCTCATCAACAAAACAATGTAAATTAATTTTAAAAAAGAATGAACAATTCAGTCACGGTCTGCAAATTATAACCTACAACATTGAATATTAAAGGGATTGTTAATAATTATATTTTGAATGGAGATATTACTTCGTCCGTTATCAACAGTCTATACAGTCGTAAATAGCAGTTCAAATACAAAACGAAGAAATTCAGAATCAATGTATCATACTTATCACGTCATGCTTTGTTATAATATGATATCTATCCTTACCTAAATCTACCAAAACCGCCTGGTTATTTTTATTTATCAATTTAGAAACTTCCTCTACAGAAGCTTTTTTATGAACAATTGGAAATGGTTTTTGCATAACATCTTTAATAGGTTTATCAGCAATATCTTTATTTTCAAAATACAATCTAAATAAGTCACCTTCATCTAATGAACCTACAAATCCACTACTGTCAATAACAGGTAATTGAGAAATTTTATATTGACGCATTCTCTCTATGGCATGAGAGACTAATTCCTCAGTTTTAACTGAAACAAGCGGTTTATCTATATGGTTCTTTATCAGATCTAAAGCAATTTTAATTTTTTCATCCAAAAACCCCCTCTCACGCATCCAATCATCATTGAACATTTTACCTACATATCTGCTGCCATGATCGTGAAATAAAACAACAACTACATCATCAGGTTTAAAATGGTGTTTTAATTGTAACAATCCTTTTACAGCCGAACCAGCCGAGTTACCAACAAAGATTCCCTCTTCTAATGCTAACTTTCTAGTATAAACCGCACCATCTTTATCGGTTACTTTTTCAAATCCATCAATAATATCAAAATCTACATTCTTTGGCAATATATCCTCGCCTATCCCTTCTGTGATATATGAATATATTTCATTTTGGTCAAAGATACCAGTTTCGTGATATTTTTTAAATACAGAGCCATAGGTATCAATTCCCCAAATTTTAATGTTGGGATTTTTTTCTTTCAAAAATTTCCCTACACCTGAGATAGTCCCTCCGGTTCCAACACCTACTACAAAGTGAGTGATTTTACCATCAGTCTGCTCCCAAATTTCGGGTCCGGTACTCTCATAATGAGCAGCAGTGTTTGATAAATTATCATATTGCAATGCATACCAGGAATTAGGTGTTTCTTCTGATAACCGTTTTGAAACTGAATAATAGGAACGAGGATCATTTGGCTCAACATGGGTAGGACAAACTACAACTTCTGCACCAACAGCTCTCAATATATCTATCTTCTCTTTTGACTGCTTATCGGCCATTACAAAAATACATTTATAACCTTTAATATTTGCAGCAATTGCCAATCCCATACCTGTATTGCCTGAAGTTCCTTCAATAATTGTTCCTCCTGGTTTTAACAATCCGGCTTTTTCAGCATCTTCAATCATCTTTACAGCTATTCTATCTTTGACCGAGTTTCCTGGATTAAAGGTTTCTACCTTAGCTAAAACTAATGCATCAACCTCTTTTACTATTTTATTCAGTTTTACCATTGGCGTGTTACCAATAGTTTCTAATATATTTTTGGCGTAATTCATAGTGTTATTTGAGTAAAACAAAATTAATGAAATTAAAATGTTGCAGTCGAATTAATTTAGATTTTCTTAAAAATTTAATTAAACATTTCGGGAAAAGTTCTTTCTTTAGTTCTGTTTAAAATATTTAATCGAAAAGTTGATCTTAAAAAACCTAAACCATAACCTGAAAATTGCACTAAAGTTGCTATGATCGAATATAATCCTGTTTGAATGGAAGACAAGCATGCCTCACCCAAACATCTGTTTTTATAAATTGAATCTACAAATATAGATCCAAAATAAAATCCATAAAATATTAATAATAAATTATTACCAATTAAAAATAAAAACAAAGCAAGTGTTAAACCTAAGATAAAAATTAATGGAAACCAGAAAGTAATTTTAGCTGTTTTTGGATGCATTTTATTTATAATTGGCCTCGAAGCACCAAAATTGAACGTTTGATTAAAAAATTGAATCCAGTTAGATCTTCGTTTGTGATATACAAATGCATTTGAAATAAATTGTGTTTTAAAATCATTCTTCCAAAGTTTGAAGGTCAAATCAATATCCTCACCAAATCGTTGTTCAGAAAAACCTTTTGTTTTCAAGAATGATTTCTTTGATATGCCCATGTTAAAGCTTCGCAATTGAAAATTGTTTCTCGTTATTAAACTCCCTCTCAATCCTCCAGTCGTTAAAAAAGACGTCATACTGTAATTTATGGCTTTTTGAATATTGGTAAAGGATGCGTGTGCAGCGTCTGCACCTCCATAACCATCTGTATAATTATTTTGTAATGCCGTGTTGACATTGAGCAAATAGTTATTTGGCAAAATACAATCAGAATCTAAAAAGATAAAATAATCACCAATAGCTTTTTGCATACCATAATTTCTACTCGTTCCGGGTCCAGAGTTTTCTTTAAAAAAATACTTAATGTTCAGTAGATTTTTATAATCAGTCACCAGTAAATCTGATTTTATTTCAGATCCGTCTTCAATAATCAAAATTTCAAATTCAACCTCACCTTGTTGCTTCGAAATACTTTGCAACAATTCATCTAACTCTTCAGGTCGATTAAAAACAGGTATGATAATTGAATAATACAAAATTGTTAGTTGTTCATTTAAATAAAAAAATTAAAAATAAAATCGAGAAAATTAAGATTTACTCAAAACTTTCTCGATTTTTACTATCATTGTTAATGAATTAATTATTATTTATTTCTATCAATAAAGTCATCCATAATAACATCACTTATTCCCATATTGGAAAAACCACCATCATGAAATAAATTTTGCATGGTTACTTTCTTAGTTAGATCAGAAAATAACGATATTGTGTAATCAGCACATTCTGAAGCTGTTGCATTACCAAGGGGTGACATTTTCTCTGCGTAATTTAAAAATCCGCTAAATCCCTTAACACCACTACCAGCTCTTGTTTGTGTTGGTGATTGTGATATTGTATTTACACGTACTTTGTGATCTCTCCCAAAGAAATAACCAAAACTTCTGGCAATTGATTCTAAATAGGCCTTATTATCTGCCATATCGTTATAATCAGGAAAAACACGTTGTGCCGCCATATAGGTTAATGCCACAATCGAACCCCATTCATTCATGGCATTTTTGCTGTATAAAACATTCATTACCCTGTGAAATGAAAGCGCTGATACGTCAAAACCTTTGTGCGTAAAATCATAATTTGAATTTGTATAATGGTTTCCCTTACGAACATTAATAGACATGCCAATCGAATGTAAAACAAAATCGATCTTCCCTCCTAATATTTCTAAGGACCGATCAACCAGATTTTCAAGATCTTCCATCGAAGTGGCATCAGCAGGAATGATTTGAGAAGATGTCTTTTCGGCTAAACTATTAATTTCCCCCATTCGCATAGCAATAGGCGCATTAGTTAGCACAAAAATTGCTCCTTCCTCATGAGCTCTTTCTGCAATTTTCCACGCAATAGAATTTTCATCTAATGCTCCAAAAATAATTCCTTTTTTACCTTTTAATAGATTATACATATTCTGTCATTTATTTATAAATATTGATTTGTTGATTTATTATTTTGTTGTCACCGCAATCCTTTCTTAAAGGTGTTACACTATTGGAGCCAAAAACGGCAAAGTTAAACCATTATTTTAATTTTAAAACATTTTAGGCCAAAAGCTGTTTTGCGTGGGCTATAGCCGATTCAGTAATATTATTTCCACCTAGCATTTCCGCCAAGGCTACTATTCTTTCATCTACATCCAAAAGTTTAATATTTGAATGAACTCTGTTATTGATTTCCTCTTTATAAACTTTATAATGTTGATTTCCCTTAGCCGCTATTTGCGGTAAATGAGTTATAGTAATCACTTGCATATTTTCACTCATTTGTTGCATCACGCTTACTATTTTATTTGAAACCTCACCAGATACACCGGTGTCAATTTCATCAAAAATGATTGCCGGTAAATTTATGTATTTGGACAAAATAGATTTAACCGCCAACATAATTCTCGACATTTCACCACCCGAAGCTACTTTTTTCAAACTATCAAAGGTTAAGCCTTTATTTGCCGAAATTAAAAATTCTAAACGATCCTTTCCATTGGATAATAGGTTTTCACTTTTTGTAAGTTTAATGTTTAATCGCGTATTTTTCATCTCTAAGACCGCTAAAATTGACTCTAATCGTTTTATAAACATGGGAATAGCCCCGGCTCTTCTTTCGTGAATAACAGTCCCCAATTTTTCCAATTTTTGCAAAATTTCATTGATTTTAATTTTTTTTACTTCAATAATTTCAGAAGCACTATCAACTTCGATTATTTTATTATTAAAGATTTGTTGAATTTCTAATAATTCCACAATTGAATTTACCGAATGTTTTTTTTGAAGACTGTAAATAGTTTGCAAACGATTTTCTACTTTTTCCAGTTCATTAGGATTGTATTCTAAACTTTCATTTTCATTTTCAATATCTTGAACGATATCGTTCAGTTCTATAAACAAACTGTTAACTCTCTCAGATAACCGCATATAAGATTCTGAGTAGTTTGCAATTTTATTAATTCCATTCTTAAACCGACTCAACAAATCCCTTAAACCTATATCTTCTCCTTCAGTTATTTGTATTGCTTCAGATAAATTTAATTTAATCTCTTCTACATGAGTGAGCTTATCTAATATTTCTTCTAATTCAACTTGTTCATCCAATTCTAAATTCGCCTGTTCTAACTCATTTAAAACAAATATGTTATAATCATATTCTTCTTGTGATTTATGCTGATCGGAAAGTGTAATTTCTAATTCTTTTGTCAAATTTTTATACAAGGACAAACCCCTGGAAAAAGAGTCAAGATATTCTTCATTATTTGCCAAGGCATCAATAATTTTAAATTGATAGTTATTATCTGCCAACTGCAATGTTTCGTGTTGAGAATGGATATCAATCAACCGATCACTTAAACTTGTCAGTACAGTTAATGTTGTGGGCGTATCATTAATAAAAGCTCTTGATTTACCATTTGGTAAGATCTCTCTGCGAATAGTAGTAACTGATTCGTAATCCAAATCCTCCTGCTCAAAAAACAAATTTAAATTATAGTTTTCAATAGCAAATTCGGCTTCTATAATACATTTTTTTTCTTTGTTATAAACTAAGGAGGCATCTGCCCTTTTCCCTAAAACCAAAGATAAACCACCTAGAAGAATTGATTTACCCGCACCTGTCTCACCTGTTATAATAGAAAGCTTATTTTGAAAATTCACTTTTAAATCTTCAATCAAAGCATAGTTTTTTATAGATAAAGAAATTAACATTTATTATTTTACCAGGTATATATAATACAGATTACAAATTCAAACTTAAATAAAAAGATGGAACTATTAAAATAAATTATATTTTAATTTCTTTCCATTTTTCATCATAGGAAGGATAAATTTTCGCCAATGCTTCACGTAATTCAGAAGTGTCAATTCTAGGTCCGTCAGAAAAAATATCTACAATTTCGTCACTTTTAGTATCCATAAATACTCTAATCAAAAAAGTATTAGGGCGGTCGTTATATAGATATTGCAGATCTGCAATGGATTTACCAATTGCTTCTTTGGCTTCTCTTTTAAAATCAACCATTCTATCTAATCCATGTAAATGATATTCATATACAGTTTTTCTATATTGATCATAAACAGGTGATAATAGATTTTCATTTAGTTGATATCTGGTATAGTTTCCATCGATTTTATTCCATCCAACACCACCTCCTTGTTGTGCAACATTAACCACATTTTCAGCCAATTTAAAGAAATTTTCACCCCCCTTATAGCCAAAAGTATCCGCTTCATAACCAATAATTGTATAAGCATAAAAAGTTAGTAATGAAACCAGGTTAGAGTCAAAATTATTTTCATTATAAACTAAAGGTTGATATTCTTCATAAACAAATGATACGTCATTATCGTTAAAATTCAATATTGAAGTTGAATAGGTTGAATTATAAATAGGACGTGAAACCTGTAACTGCAAACTTCCTTTATATCTATTTGCCGATGGAACTTCAAGTATATTTATTGTTATTGAGCAATTTATCTTTTCATGATTCTTATAAACCGAACTGGTCCATTTGGTATTATTCATATACTCAAAAATAGCATTTTGCATCGTCTCAAAAACCTGTCGATTGGAAACACCAATTTCTTCAAAATTAATATTCACAAGGCAATTTAACTCCTGGGCATTAGAATTAAGACCAAAAAGAAGTAGTACAATTGTAATAAATCTAGACATCAATATTTTTTATTATTTCATTAAATATATCCTGAGCCACTTCAATTTTTGATTTTAGCTCATAAGAAGTTATATTTTTATTTTTATCGATCAAAGTTACCTTATTTGTTTCAGATTTAAAACCGGCACCTTTGTCTCGTAACGAATTTAGTACGATTAAATCTAAATTCTTTCTTTTTAATTTACTTATTGCATTATGCAATTCGTCATTTGTTTCTAAGGCAAATCCAACCAGAAATTGATTTTCCTTGATCTGCCCTACAGAGGCCAAAATATCTTTTGTAGGTTTTAACTCAATATTTAAGGAAGCATCTTTTTTCTTTATTTTGTTTGTTAAAACCACTTTAGGCGTATAATCGGCAACTGCTGCCGAGAATATGGCAATATCAACCTCATTAAAAAACTGATGTGTAACTTTATACATACTTTCTGCATCAACTACATCTATTCTGTTAATCGCTGATTTATTTGTTTTCTGGTTTGATGGACCTGTAATCAGTATAACTTTTGCCCCTAATTTAGCGGCTTGATCCGCTAAGGCGAACCCCATTTTACCCGATGAATGATTACCAATAAATCTTACCGGATCAATTGCTTCATATGTGGGGCCAGCTGTAATTAATACTTTTTTACCTTTTAATGGTAAAGTAGATATTATATCATTTTCAATAAATGTTACTATCTCTTCCGGCTCAGCCATTCTTCCTTCACCTACCAAACCACTTGCAAGTTCACCACTTGAAGGTGGAATAAATACATTTCCAAAACTTATTAACTTTTCAATATTTTGATTTGTTGTTTGATGCTTGTACATATCTAAATCCATTGCCGGAGCAAAGTAAACTTTGGCCTTGGCTGATAAATACGTAGCTAATAATAAATTATCACAAATACCATCTCCCATTTTAGCCATAGTATTAGCTGTTGCAGGAGCGATTAACATCAAATCCGCCCAAAGAGCAAGTTCAACATGATTATTCCAGTTTTCGTTCTTTTCATCTTTATTATAAAAAGTTGAATAAACCGGATTCTTGGAAAGTGTTGATAAAGTAAGTGGAGTTACAAAATCTTTAGAAGCAGGAGTCATGATTACTTGAACATTAGCTCCTGCTTTTATAAAAAGTCGTACTAAAAATGACGTTTTATAAGCAGCTATTCCGGCAGTAACACCGAGTAGAATATTTTTACCGCTTAAAACAGACATAATTAATCTAAATTATCAGGATTTATTTCAGGGCTTCTATAATAAATCTCGTCGTCTAACCATTCTTGTACAGCAATCGCTGTTGGTTTAGGTAATCGTTCGTAAAAACGAGATACTTCAATTTGCTCTTTGTTTTCAAAAACCTCTTCTAAACTATCGTTATAAGTTGCAAACTCTTCTAACTTATCTATCAATTCACTTTTTAGATCCTCATTAACCTGAGAAGCTCTTCTAGACATAATTACGATAGCCTTATAAATATTTTGAGTTGGCTCTTCAATTTTACTTTTATCAAAAGTAATTGTAGTATCAGGAGCATCTGTATTCTTATAATCTTTCATCCGTTTTGTTTTAATTTTTTTGTGAAATCGTTGATAATTGTTCTTTTAATTTATTCAATTCTTTGTTTATATTATTAACCATCCTATCCATTTCTTTCATTTTTTTTGATTCTGGAAATGATCTTTTAAATTTATTATACGCCAGTAAAGCTTCAGATAATCTCTGTTCTTTTTTACTTAATATACTTTTAATCCCCAAATCATACGACGCTTTAAATTTATAAAACATAGCATCTTCCTTAAAAACAGAACCTAAATGATCTTCATTAAAGGTATCAAAAGCTGTAATAGCCGCATTATATCTTTCTGTATGATAATATTGTTTTGCAACTTCAAAATCTTTCTTTTCTAATCTATTATTTAATTTTCTATAAAATTCGTTTGCCTCTGGAATTAAATCAGATGTAGGATAAGTATCTATAAAATTTTGAAAAGCACTCAGTGCCTTATAAGTATCTTCCTGATCTAAACTGTATCTTGGTGATGCCAAAAAATAACTTTTAGCACTTAAATAGGCCGCTTCTTCAACTTTGGAACTCTCCGGATAATTTACGATGAATTTTGAAAAATAATATGAAGACATCGCATAATTCTCTTCTTGAAAATATGAATCTGAAATCATATATTGAATACGTTCCATTTGAGGTTTACCAGCATACGGGCCAACCAATTTTTCAAAAAGAGGAATTGTTTTCTTATATTCTTTTTTTTCATATAACTCAACCGCCAATTTATAACGATCAACATTCTTTCCTTTATTCAAAACTTTTTGATATTCACCGCATGCATTAAACAATACGAGAACCAAAAGGGTGAATATCAATATCTTTATTTTTTGCATCTGGCAAAATTAATCTATTATAATGTATTATAAAAAAATATTTTACAAACCGGCAATATAATATAACAGGCAGCCACATATCTTAAACACTGGAAAAATTAATTAATTTTTGAAATTAATAGAAAATTTATACCTCAGGGTTGTTTGATGTAAGTAATTTAACGTCATTATCAAACAAATATAAACCTCCTTTATCATCACCAATCAGATTTATTTTATCTAAAATATTTCTTGCCAAAGCCTCTTCTTCAATTTGTTCAGACACATACCATTGTAAAAAATTATGAGTGGCATAATCCTTTTCTATTAAAGTTATATCAACCAGATCATTGATCTTTTGGGACACATGAACTTCATGATCAAATAATGTTTGAAACATCTCTTTAAAGGAACCAAAAGATACTGGTGGGGCAGACAAAGCTGAAATTATTGCATGACCTCCCCTTTCGTTAACAAATTTTGCCAATTTTAGCATATGCATCCTTTCTTCATCAGAATGCGCATACATAAAGGAAGAAACTCCTTCAAAACCTTGGGTTTCAGCCCATGAAGCCATTGCCAAATATACCTGAGAGGATTCTGCTTCAATTCTAATTTGCTCATTTAGAGCTTTTTCTATTTTTTTTGATAGCATAATTTAATTTTTAAAACTGTGTACAAAGGTATTAATTTTTTGCTGTAAACCATCTGTTGCATTAACTAATGGTAATCTAACAAACCGTGTGCAAATATTCAATCTTTCTAACATAGATTTTATTCCGGTGGGATTTCCTTCTTCAAAAATTAAATCAATACTTTCAATTAATTTATAGAACATTTCAAAAGCTTTTTTGGAATCACCTGATAATCCTAAATTAATTATTTGACTAAATTCTTTTGGTAAACCTTGACCAATAACCGATATTACACCTGAACCGCCTGCCAGGGTAATAGGTAGAGCTAATTTATCTTCGCCCGATATAATCATGAAATTTTCAGGTTTATTCCGGATTAATTCAAAGGCCTGTTCCAGATTTCCGGCAGCTTCTTTTATTCCAATAATATTCTTACAGTCGGTGGCCAGTTTTAATACTGTTTCAGGTTCCATATTACTACCGGTTCTTGGAGGCACATTATATAAAATAATAGGTAGCGGACTGGCTTCAGAAACTGCTTTAAAATGCTGATATATTCCTTCTTGGGAGGGTTTATTGTAATATGGTGAAACTGATAATACAGCACAAAAACCAGATAAATTATCAGTTTGTAACTGTTCAATTATTGATTGGGTATTATTCCCACCAATACCAATTACCAAAGGAAGTCTTCCTTTATTCACTTCAATAATTTTATTTTTAATTTGTTGTTGTTCTTGTTTTGACAAAGTTGCCGTCTCCGCAGTGGTACCAAGGACAACCAAGTAATCAATTCCGTTATTAATTTGGAAATTCACCAATCGATCAATTGCATCGAAATCAATAGTGTTTTTTGATGTAAATGGTGTAATGAGGGCCACACCTGTTCCTATTAATTGTTTCATTATTTAAATTTGAGAAATGTTTTTATTTGAGCAAACTCATTATATGCAAATATTTGATTAATTCACTATTGAATGTATCAATTTTATTACCTGTTATTTTTATAGAAAGATCATTAAAATTTGAGAAATTATGTTCAAATCCAGCCTTAAGTTTTGCATTTGACTTTACCCCTGTTATCTGAGCATAAATAATATTAGAATCACAATAGTTTATTAATAAATCAAATTCAGTATTTACAAATTCCTTTAGCTTTATTTCTTTTATTTTACCATAGTAACTGAAAGCCTTTTCCGAATAAACCTCATAGTTATCAATTAAATTTTCATTTTTCACATCATCAAATAAAATCACTCTTATCGCTTTTTTATCAATACCAAGATCTTCACTTAACTTCTTGGTAAAATCATAGGATCTAAATAGATTTACTTCAGCTATTATACCGACATTTTCAATTTTTTCAATTTTTATTTTATCTAAATTTCCTGCTTTTTTGCTTTGATTTTTTATAAATTTATGCGCTGTCTTATTTTTAAAATTGAAAATTCCCATTAATGTAATTTATGCCCGTAAAATTATATAAAATATTGATATTAATAATTGTTTCCGGATTATTAAACAAAATAATGATTTCCTGCGAAGAAAAAAACATTCATGTTAAAAAAATTAAAGGGAATCAAATAATTATCGATCAAAATATTGATTCGGATCCTGCTTTTATTGTGATAATTAAACCTTATAAAGATAAGTTGAAAAATAATATAAACACTGTTTTATGTTATAATCCAAGAACTTTAAAAAGAGATGAAAGTGAATTTGAAAGCTCCTTGGGTAATTTTTATGCTGATGTTTGCTTTCAAAAAGCGGATAGTATTTTTCAGATCAAAACCAATAATAATATAGATTTTGCTCTTTTTAATTATGGTGGAATAAGAACTTCTATTCCGAAAGGAAATATAACTATTAAAAATATATTTGAATTAATGCCCTTTGAAAATACGCTTGTTATTGCAGAACTTGAAGCAGAACAAATCCAATTATTACTTTCTTATCTTGAAAGCAGAAAAGAAGCACACCCGATTTCTCATTTAAAGTTAGAAATGAAAGAAAATAAATTAATAAACATACTAATCAATAACCAAGCTCTTGACATATCAAAAAAATATTATGTCCTTACTCATGACTATTTGTTGAGTGGAGGTGATAACATGGATTTTTTTAAGCAAACGAATAGCAAATTCAACACAGAATATAAAGTGAGAGATGCATTAATTGACTATTTAAGTAGTATCGATACTTTAAAAACAAATTTAGATGGAAGATTTATAAAAGTAAATTAGCATGAGAAGACGACAATTTATAAAACATAGTTTGGCAACTGGTGCTTTAATTAATTTAGGTGGAATAGCCATGTCTTCTTGCAATCAGAATTATGAAAAGCATTTAACCATATTACATACCAATGATGTTCATAGCCATATTGAACCGTTTGCTATGAATCACCCGAACTACCCAAATCTTGGTGGAATTGCAAGAAGAGCTTCATTAATTGAAAAAATTAGATTAGAAAATCCAAATACCTTGCTATTCGATGCTGGAGATATTTTTCAAGGCACACCTTATTTTAACTACTTCGGAGGTGAAATTGAGTTTAGACTTATGAGTAAACTTAAATATGATGCTGCCACCATTGGTAATCATGATTTTGACAATGGCATTATTGGTTTAAATGATCAATTGCCGAATGCAACTTTTGATTTTATCATAGCAAATTACGATTTCAGCAACACAATATTAAATGGCAAAACAAAAGCTTTTAAAATATATGAAAGAGATGATATTAAAATTGGCGTATTTGGCTTAGGAATTGAATTACACGGTTTGGTTGATCCTTTACTTTACAAAGAAACCAAATATTTTGATCCAATCGAAATTGCTCAGGATATGAGTCGGATATTAAAAGACGAGTATCAATGTGATCTTGTAATCTGTTTGTCGCACCTGGGTTATCATTATAAATCTAATAAAGAAAAAATTAGTGATCTAATACTTGCCAAAAAAACAACAAATATTGATTTGATCATTGGCGGTCATACTCATACATTTTTAAAAAAACCAACTGTTACAAAAAATAAAATTGGTGAAAATATACTAATCAATCAAGTTGGAAAATGGGGTATTAATGTTGGTAGAATTGATTTCTATTTTGATAATTCAAATAATATTTCAGCAAAAGGTAAAAGTATTATTGTTTAAACTTTGAACCATTTGGTTTAAAATTGTTTTATAATATTTTTGATCTTGTCTTCGTCAATTATCATTCTTTTTCCCATATTAAGATTCATAGATTCTTCATCATATTTTTGGGCTGTAAAATGCAGGTTGTTAATTCCTGAGTTTGCTATTTTCAAAGCATTTGAAGAATTCACTCCACTACCTGCCATGATTTCAATTTTATGGCCATAATCAGCTTGCAATATTTTAATGATATTTAATCCTTGTTCAGCCGTTGCTTCTAATCCTGATGTTAGTAATCTGTCAAATCCAAAATCGATAATTCGCTTAACAGCCGTTTTAAAGTCGGGTACAAAATCAAAAGCCCGGTGAAAAGTTGCCTCTAATTTTAAAGATTTTGAAAGGTTTACCAATTCTTTATTAAGGTTGGATACTTCATGGTTTGTTTTTAAAATTCCAAAAACAACGCCATGTGCACCAGCTCTTTTAGCTGCTTGAATGTCGACCTTCATCAATTCAACATCGTTGGTATCATAATTAAAACCTCCTTCTTTATGCCTTATCATAACATGAACCTCTACCTTAGATTTTTCAACACATTTGCGTATCAAACCAAAACAAGGTGTTAAACCACCTAGCGATAAAGCCGAGCATAACTCTATCCTTTGAAATCCATATTTTTCAGCTGCCAAGGCACCTGATACTGAATCAGTACAAAGTTCAAAAATCATTGGGTCAAAATTTTAAAAATAAAATGATACGTATTTATTTCCACTCCCGATCATATTTAGCATCTATCAAGTCATTTTGTGATCGAGTTTGCATGGCATAATTAAAGCCGGCATAAACACTATAGGCGCCTACATCTCCATTTTTATTCAATGCCAAAAATCCCACTTGCATATTGGTTAAATCTTTATGCTTTTTAATAATTCTGTTTACAGCTTCTTTACAAGCATCATTCGGTGACATTCCATTACGCATTAATTCAACAACAATGGCACTTCCTGCAATTCTAATAACGGCTTCACCTACACCTGTTGCACATGCAGCACCAACTTCATTGTCAACAAATAAACCAGCTCCAATTATTGGTGAATCACCTACCCTACCATGTAATTTATATGCCATTCCGCTTGTTGTACAGGCTCCGGATAAATTACCATTGTCATCTAAGGCCAGTAAACCAATTGTATCATGATTTTCACTGTTGATCACCGGTTGATAATTTGACTTGATTTTCCAATCTTCCCAAGCAGCTTTTGCCTTATCAGTAAGCAAATTTGTTGATTTGAAACCATTTTCCAAGGCAAATTGTTTCGCTCCGGAGCCAACCAACATTACATGCTTAGTTTCCTCCATTACTTTACGAGCTACCGAAATAGGATTTTCAATATCTTGCAAAAAAGCTACTGCGCCACAATTATTCTCATGATCCATGATACATGCATCCAAAGTTACTTTGCCTTCTCTATCCGGCAAACCACCTAAACCAACACTCATATTATTTGGGTCGGATTCTGTTACTCTAACACCAGCTTCAACAGAATCAAGAGCAGTCCCTCCTTTCGATAAAATCTTAAAAGCGGCCTCATTAGCTTCTACTCCATGAATCCAGGTAGAAACAACAATCGGTTTGAATATTTTCTTATTCGTAGTTGAACTATCAATATTATCTTGAACTTTAAAAGAACTTGTAATTACTGCTGCACTTCCCATGGCGGAAAGCCTGATAAAATTTCTCCTTGATTTCATATAATTTCGTTTTTATTCTTTGCTGAAGAACATGATTTTTTTTAATCTTTAAAAGCCATTTTATCAAATGAAAGATAGCTTTTTAAATTGATCATAAAAAAACTCTCGATATCGAGAGTTTATTTTACTTATATTTAATTATATCTTTTTCATTTGCTGCTTAACCATTTTAATCTGATCATTCAACATACCGTGTTTGTCTAACTTCTTAGCCTCAGCTATCAAATTTATTGCTTCTCTTTTCCTTCTTTTTGTCATTGCGATACCAGCCAATTGCAATTTGGCCATTGCTTTATCATGATCCATTGAAAGTCCTAGTTTTAAGGCTTTTTTAAAAAATCTTTCCGCTTGGGTCAAATTGATTTGTGAGATCATAATACCACGTAAAAAATTATAATAACCTTCCTGTTTTATGGTTAATGCTGAAGATGGATTTTTAATTCTATCTAATAATTTATTACCGCCAACAAAATCTTGTTTTCGTAATTTTAAAAATGTCAATAAAAGTATTTCATTTTTAAAATAAAAAAATACAAATATTCCGGCTAATAATAAAATCGATATGCCATTCATTATATGTCCATCAATAAATTCAAAAACTGCCCAAACAGTAATTAAAACCGCCAATACTAATTTTATATATTTATTAAACATATTATCTTTTTATTTTTTTGCAAATGTACGTTTTTTGAAATTGTAATTATAGCATTTAACCACATTTAAATGGCATAAAAATTCATAAAAAAATGTTGAAATCATTATTTCAAATCTAATTTAATTTATAATTTAGCAGAAAATTTATAGGTTTATGTTTGTTCATTCAAAGATTCTGATCTTTAAAGATGTTTACCTAAACATCAAGTGCCCTGAACATATTTATTAATTTTTCTCTTCCGATTTAAAACTAAAACGAACAAGGCTATTCGCCTTTATCATTAATTTTTAAACTCTAAATTATGGAATTACCATATGCAGAACCCTATAAGATCAAAATGGTTGAATCTATAAAAAGATCGACGCAGGAACAGCGAAAACAATGGATCAAAGAGGCATATTATAATTTATTCAATCTATCTTCGGATAAGGTATTTATCGATCTTTTAACCGATTCGGGTACAGGTGCAATGAGCGACAAACAATGGGGAGCCATGATGGAGGGTGATGAAAGTTATGCAGGATCAAGGTCATTCTTAAAATTAAAAGAAACCATTCAATTCATTACCGGATTTGAATACGTATTACCTACACATCAGGGTAGAGCCGCAGAAAATGTTTTATTTTCGGCAATGGTAAAAGAAGGTAATATCGTTCCCGGTAATTCACATTTTGACACTACCAAAGGCCATATTGAATTTAGAAAAGCAACGGCTGTTGATTGCACTATTGATGAAGCATTCAATACAACAAATCTACATCCTTTTAAAGGTAATATTGACCTTAAAAAATTAGAGAAGGTCCTTAAAGAAAATACAAAAGACAATATTCCTTTTATTGTAGTTACAATTACATGTAATAGCTCCGGGGGCCAGCCGGTTTCAATGCAAAACATAAAAGAAGTATCTGCTTTGTGCAAATCCTATAAAATCCCAATTATTTTTGATTCAGCTCGTTTTGCTGAAAATGCATATTTTATTAAGTCTCGGGAAAAAGAATATAGAAATCATACAATAAAAGAAATAGCAAAAGAATTTTTTTCCTATGGTGACGGTATGACTATGAGTTCAAAAAAAGATGGTTTAGTAAATATGGGCGGTTTTATTGCTTTGAACAGCGAGAAAGTTTACAAGCAATGTACTGTTTTCACTATAATGTATGAAGGTTTCTTGACCTATGGAGGAATGAGTGGCAGAGATATGGCGGCCTTGGCAGTTGGCCTGGATGAGGCTACAGAATTTGATTATTTAGAAAGCAGAATTGAGCAAGTAGGTTATTTAGGGAAAAAATTGGTTGAATTCAATGTTCCCGTACAAAAACCATTCGGGGGTCATGCCATTTTTATTGACGCCAACAAATTTGTTCCTACTATTCCCAGAGATGAATATCGAGCTCAGGCCCTGGCTATTGAACTATATATCGTTGGAGGCATACGAAGTGTTGAAATAGGTACCGTATTAGCCGATAGGGATCCTTTTACCAGAAAAAATCGATATCCTGAACTGGAGTTAGTTAGATTGGCCATTCCCAGAAGAACTTATTCCCAAAATCATATGGACTATATAGCAGTAGTACTTAAAAATATTTATGATAGTCGTGAACAGGCTAAATCAGGTTATAATATAATCGATGAAGCTCCTATTATGAGACACTTCACAGTTAAGTTTGAAAAAATTTAATGTTCCATAATTCTTTTTAATTCATATTCAATAAAAAAAATTAATCCTTATGTAACTTTTATGACATTTGTCATAAAATTGAACGGGTTAAGGTAATACATTTGGCCCCATAAAAGATAAAAATATCTTTTAATACTCTTATCAAGAATATCTAAATTATAAATCATGAAAAAAATACTTTTTTCAGCAATAATGGCTACTTGTTTAACAACGTCATTAATAGCACAACAATTTGGTATGACAGGTGAATTAAGACCTAGATACGAATATCGACATGGTTTTAAAACATTATCATCTCCAGGCGATGAAGCTGCATCTTTTGTATCTCAAAGAGCAAGGATTAGCTTAAACTATTCCACAGAGAAATATAAAGTGTTTTTTTCCTTACAAAATGTTAGAGTTTGGGGTGATGTAAGTACACTTTCAAACGATGATAAATTTGGAGTGACCTTTCATGAAGCCTGGGGTGAATATTTCTTCAACCCAAAATTCTCAATTAAATTAGGACGTCAAGAAATAAACTTGGACGATCAAAGAATATTTGGTGCAGTAAATTGGGCACAGCAAGCAAGAAGTCATGATGCATTGATTGCTAAATTTAAAACAGGGGAAAAAGGAAAATTACATCTTGGTTTTGCATTAAATGCCAACGGTGAATCTTTGTTTGAAGAAGCTTATATAGTTAATCAATACAAAAATTTTCAGTACGCCTGGTATCACACCAACTTCAGTGAAGCTTTGGGCTTAAGTATATTATTTTTAAATAATGGTATGCCGTATAACCCTTTGAACACTTCACAGAAAATAGCATATAGCCAAACATTTGGTGGAAGATTAACTTATAATAAAAACAGATTGATCGCCGATGCAGCTACGTATTTTCAAATTGGTGAAACAGCAACAAGCTTAAAAACCGATAAAGTTGATTTATCAACTTATTATTTTACAGTAAATGCTAAGTTCAAATTTACAGACGAATTTTTAGCAGGTGTAGGATTAGAGATCTTATCAGGAAATGATCAAGGTAGTAACAGTACGCAAAACAAAGCTTTCAAACCCTTTTATGGAACTAATCATAAATTCAATGGTTGGATGGATTATTTTTATGTAGGCAACCACATGAATAGTGTTGGATTAATTGATATTAATACACCATTTATTTACAAAAAAAATAAATTTTCTGCTGTGTTGATTCCTCATTTTTTCTCAGCTGAAGGTGATCTTCTGAATGCTGATTCTACTAAAGCTGATGCATATTTAGGTACCGAAATTGATTTAAATTTAGGTTATAAAATTCATAAAAATATAGATTTTAATGTTGGTTATTCTCATATGTTCGCTTCAGAATCAATGGAAATTTTAAAAGGTGGTAGCAAGAATGAAACCAATAATTGGGCTTGGGTAATGGTTACATTTAAACCAACTTTTTTCAATAATGAATTCAAAAACTAATTTTAGTTAGTTTGGTTACCGGTATTGGATTGTAAAATTCAATGCCGGTTTTTTTTTGTTTAAAATTAATAAGTTTAATATTAAATACATCTATATCACTTATTTTTAGACTATTACATTTTTATAATTTATCATAAAAAAATTAAGAATATGACATATATCATAATTTAAGAAAAGGGTAACACTTAATTTTGAATCTATAAAAGATAAAAATATCTTTTATTCATCTTATTAACTTAAATACATTTCACATGTTATCAAAAAAACAAGCAAGAGCTTTCTTTTTAGGTGGTACACTGGTTACATTTTTAATTTTTATTGGTTTAACTGTGTATTCACTATCTGAAGCTCAGGATCAATCCAATAGAGGTGATCTCTCAGAACAAGCTATTCGAGGCAAACATTTATGGGAAAAAAACAATTGTATGGGTTGTCATACAATATTAGGAGAAGGTGCTTATTACGCACCCGAATTGACCAAGGTAATTGAACGAAGAGGAGAAGGCTACATTAAGGCAGTATTAATGACACCCGTTCCTTGGCAGCCAAACAAACGTAAAATGGTTGCGTACAATATGACCAAAGAAGAAGCTGAAGATATGGTTGAATTTTTTAAATGGATTGGAAATATTGATTTAAATGGATTTGAAACCGTTGTGTCTCCATTAGCGAAAAAATAAAACTAGCCAAAATATTAAAACATTATGAAATATAAATCACAAAAAGTAGCTTATTGGTTCTTTGCTTTATCAATGCTATTATTAACATTACAATTAGTCTATGGATTTGTCATGGGCTTTGCTCATGCAGGAATGGACGGGCTACATGAGTTTGTTCCTTTCAATACAGCGAGAGCAGTGCATACCAATTTATTAATTGTTTGGTTATTGTCTGGCTTTATGGGAGCCGCATACTATATTATTCCGGAAGAAGCACAAATTGAATTAGTAAGTGTTAAGTTGGCTTATGTACAGCTTATCAGTTTAGCCTTGGTTGCTGTTGCTGCAATAATTGGTTACCACTTCAACTATTGGGAAGGAAGGAAATTATTAGAAATACCCAGACCCTTAGATTATTTAGTTGTAGTAAATGTATTATTATTCATGGGGATAATTCTTGTTACTCTTTTTAAAGGAAAGCGAAGAACAACAACTGCACTTGTTCTCACAATGGGGTTACTTTTTGCAGCCTTACTGTATTTACCGGGAATGCTTGACTTTGATAGTCAGGTTTTGGATTCCTTTTTTCGCTGGTGGGTTGTTCACCTATGGGTAGAAGGTGTTTGGGAATTAATCATGGGTGGTATTTTATCCTTCCTATTGATAAAACTTACAGGTGTTGATAGAGAAGTTATCGAAAAATGGCTATATGTAATTGTTGGATTAACCTTTTTATCTGGTATTTTAGGAACAGGTCACCACTATTATTATATTGGTGTAAATAAAATTTGGTTAATTGTTGGTGGTATTTTTTCTGCTCTTGAACCATTAGCATTTTTAGCAATGGCTCTATTTGCTGTTAATATGTATAGAAAAGGTGAGAAAAAACATCCAAATAAAATTGCCTTGTATTGGACCATTGGTTCAGCAATAGTATCCTTTATAGGTGCTGGCTTACTTGGGTTTGCACATACATTACCTCAAACAAATATTTACACCCATGGTACTTTGGTAACAGCTATGCATGCCCACCTAGCATTTTGGGGAGCTTATGCAATGATCGTATTCGCAATTATTAGCTATGCCTTACCTAATATGACCGGTAGAAAATATTATGATAGCTCACGAGGTAGAATGGCATTTTGGCTTTCAAATATTGGCATGATAGGTATGACAATTTCTTTTGGAGTAGCTGGTGTAGCACAAGTTTATATGGAACGTATATTTAAAATGGATTTTATGCAAGTTCAAATTGAAATTCAAGTCCACTTTATAGTATTGATCATTATGGCTACATTGTTTAGCACTGGTATTTCATTATATATCATTGAGTTTTTTAAACATGGTCAGCCAACAGATGAAGCTTTAGAAGTAATTGACCAATAATATATCTCATATTTATCCAAAACAAAAAACCAGAGTTAAATTTTCAATACAATTTTTTTGACTCTGGTTTTCGAAATTAACTAACAAAAAAATTAATTACCGGAAGATGTTTTTTCTATGCTACCATATATTGAAAATGACAAATTCTGTTAATTCTATACAATGAAAAAAACACCCTACTATAAAGAAACGGGAAAAGAAATTGAAGTTTTTAAGCATTCGTTTAAAAATAAAATTCCTTTTTTATTAAAAGGACCAACCGGAACAGGTAAGTCGAGATTTATTGAATTTATGGCATTTCAATTAGATAAACAATTGATTACGATTTCCTGCCATGAAGAAACCTCTTCTACCGATCTAATCGGAAGGTATATTATAAAAGGTGCTGAAACTATTTGGTTAGACGGACCATTAACTCGTGCGGTTAAAGAAGGGGCAATTATTTATTTGGATGAAATAGCGGAAGCGAGGCCAGATGTAATTGTAGCCATTCATTCATTGACAGATCATCGAAGAGAACTATTTATTGATAAATTAGGTATTGTAGTTAAAGCGCATACTGATTTTATGTTGGTTGCCTCATTTAACCCGGGTTATCAAAGAGGTTTTAAAGAGCTTAAACCATCTACCCGACAGCGTTTTGTCGCTATAAGTTTTGCATATCCGGATGCAAAATCGGAAACTGAAATATTGGTTAGTGAAACTGGAATTGATTCGGCTATAGCAAAAAAACTAGTAAATATTGCACATAAAATAAGAAATCTTACAGAATTAGGCTTAACCGAAACAGTATCAACAAGATTATTAGTTGATGCTGCAAAGTTAATACATAGTGGTTTACCTAAACGTCTTTCGGTTTCGGTTGCCATCGTAGAGCCCTTAACAGATGATCTGGAAATAACAGCTGCTTTACGCGACCTTTGTGATTTGATGATATAATTTGAAATAATTGGCACTCGACGAATTTTTATATGGAAAAATAACTGGTTTTTTTACAAAACGTAAAAGAAATACGCTTGAAAGTCATATCAAAACGGTTAATCTTAATGATATAAAATCACGTTTATCAATTTTTGCGAGAGCAATTACAGGAAATTCCATTGATATTTTTCCTGCCAAACGTGAAGGTGGTTACAAAAACAATAATTTCTTCTTACCCACTCTATTTTCAGAATTTCCAACTTACCATGAAAATCTTTCTTTTTATTTGTTCAGAATTTTATATCTATCTACTCAAAAGAATCTAAATATTAATTGGTATGATAAAACAGATCATGCATTAGAGGAATCACAAGAAAAAGCATTAGAAGCGTCCGAAGGAATTTTAGAAAAGTTATTTGAAGAGTTTCCTGTTTCTAAAGCTATTCATAAGGCATTAATCAATTTATACAATTCTAAAGCTTCCAGAAAAAACCCAGTAGACTATACTTTTCTATACGGAAAAATGATGCGAAATAATCCGGAAACTAATTTTGATGATCAGCTTAAAAATTTTAATGTAAAAGCTAAAAAAGCTATTTCTGATGAAATTGAAACAATCCTAAAAGCAAATGCAGTTGAAGAAGTTATATCCCTTGAGGTAGATCAAAAACAACAAGAAGATTACGTAATGACCCATGATTTTGAAAAGATTGATACTGCCGAAGAATGGGATGGCGGTTGGCGTGATTTTGATGGTGATGATGAATTAGAAGAACACAGCAAAGCCCTAGACGAATTGAATATGAAATATACAGTGCGTGTTGATGATACAACGCATTCAGTCTATCAGGCAGAATTTATTGAAAATACAACGGTTTCCGAAAGTATAGAAATCAATACAAAGGATTATCATATTACTTATGATGAATGGGATTATTCTAAACGAAAATATAAAGAAAATTTTTGCAAACTCTATCCGAAAAATATCACAGAAACCGATATTGCATACTATAAAAAAACTTTGACTGAAAATACAACCACCTTAATGGGTTTACGTAAAATGTTGACGAATATTAATAATAAATATAAACAGCAGAGAAGACAAACGCAAGGTGAAGAATTTGATCTGGATGCGCTTACAGATTTATATATTGATATTCATTCAGGGCATACACCTTCAGAAAATATCTATTTATCCAAACGCAAAAAAGAAAAAGATCTTTCGATATTAATGTTACTAGATATCAGTTTGTCAAGTGATGGTTATGCCGCAGGAAACAGAGTAATTGATGTTGAAAAACAGGTTTCCATTTTATTTGGTGAAATATTAAGTGAATTCGATGTTGATTTTTCTATAGATTGTTTTTATTCCAAAACAAGAAATTATGCAACGTATATAACCTTGAAAGATTTTGATGAAGACTGGAACAAAGCTAAATATAAAATTGGTGCTATTGAACCTGAGGGTTATACAAGAATAGGAACTGCATTGCGTCATTCAGGGGCTTTACTCGATAAACGGGACACTGATAATAAATGGATAATTCTGATCTCAGACGGAAAACCAAATGATTATGATAAATATGAAGGGAAATATGGAATTAATGATGTAAAACAAGCCTTACGAGAATTAAATGAGAGAAATATCAATTCATATGCTTTGGCAATTGAGGCAAATGCCAAATATTATTTACCACAAATGTTTGGCTCGAATCACTATGAGATTTTAACTACTCCTGTTGAATTATTGCAGTCATTAGCTAAGCTATATGATAAAATAAAACATAAATCATAGATATTATGAAGTATTTATTTATCTAATTTTTTAATTATTAAACAAACCTATTTAATTCTAATTAATATTTAACCATGAGCAAAAAAGTTAAAATTGCATTGGCAATAGGGTTACAATTAGCCATGATCGCTTCTATTGGTGATTTTGTAGGCTGGCCATATATGAAGCAAGTTTTAATTGCGGCAGGTATATCATTTGGATTGACAATTATCTTTTTTTTATGGGACAATACGAAAGATTAAATATTGCAATTTAACAATAATTAGGATTGAATTTTATAGACTTTGTTCTCTAGGCCCAAACTTTAAACTGATTTTCATATAAACTATGGTAAAACAAAAAATCGATTATAAAAATATTTATTACCCTCCCGGTGGGATATTAATCTGGATTATTATAATGCTTGAATTGATAACCTTCGGCATGGCACTTATCGCATTGGTTTACACGAGTAAAGAAGATCCTGAGTTATACCACAGATCACGTTTAATGTTAAATTCAACTTTTGGTGCAGTTAATACAATTTTTTTATTGGTAAGTGGATTTTTTATGGCAACAACTGTACATCTTTTTAAAAAAGATAATTTTACTAAAGCCTCATTTTTTTTAAAGTTAACTATGCTCGGAGGTATTCTGTTTTTAGTCTTGAAATCAGTCGAATATTATTATAAAATCGATTCAGGATTGGTTTTAGATTACAATACCTTCTTTATGTTTTATTGGTTACTTACCGGATTTCATGTAATTCATGTACTGGTAGGTTTGGTCATTCTTTTATATTTTAACTTCACCTTAAAAAAACTTAAAACTGAAGATCTTGAAGCAGGAGCAGCTTTTTGGCATATGTGTGATTTGATCTGGTTATTGCTTTTTCCTGTAATTTATTTAATCCTGTAATTATGCAAAAAAAAGATATTTACACCTTGGTTTTATTGATTATACTAACTATGACTACGGCTATTTTTTCTAGATTTTACGGTCAATTTAAGTATATAAGTTTAGTTATCCTTGTTTTTAGCGGAATAAAATTTATATCCGTAGCGTTCCAATTTATGGAACTAAAAAAAGCGAATCAATTTTGGAAATCATTTATCATTTTCTTCTTGACATTATTTATAGGAATTATTTCATTTTTATTATAAACTTTTAATTACAATGTTTGAAATAAATAAAGAATTTAAATTCAAAAATTCGTGATTTTAAAGTATTTCGACATATATGTTCTCGGCAAACTTTCTGGATACATTTTCTGTTTTATCATTGAATTCAATTAACATAGAGCCATCAAATTCTCTGATCTCCATAATTTTGATCTCACTGCTCAATGCTAGACCAATCTGAGTAACATACTTAAGAAAGATCGCTGAACTGTCTTTAACTGAAATTAATTTACAAATTTCTCCTGCTTGTAAATCGGAAAGCATTTTTTTTGATTGTTTTATAAAAATTCCTTTTTCATCCGGAATAACATCTCCATGAGGATCTACTCTTGGGAAATCCCAGAAAGGCATCTAACTCCTTAATTAATTTTGGTGATTTAACATGCTCCAATTGATGTGCCACCTCGTGTACCTCATCCCAGGAGAAATTCATATACTTGTTCAAAAAAGTTTCCCACAATCTATGTTTTCTTACCAATTGAATGGCTAAATTATTACCTTTATTCGACAATTCTAATTTACCATACTTTTCGTATTTTACTAAATTTTCAGTTTTCAATTTCCTTAACATACTACTCACCGATGCCGGCGAAAGCTCTAAATAATCAGCCAATTGATTGGTTCCAATCCTACCATCAATACTTTCATTTACCAAATTAAAAATGGCTTTTAAATAATCCTCAATATTTTTCGTGATGTTCATGTAACTTTATTTGTTAGTTATGCCTAACTTTTATAGTTTTGCAATATAAATATAATATCAACCAAATGAAACATACATGACTAAAAGTTTAGTTGCACAAGGAAATGATTATATGAATATTACACCTGCCTGCCGGTAAGGAGGTATGACCGATAAAAAACAATAAATATAAACAAATGAAAGTTTTAATAATTATCTATTGCACTTTTACTATTTTTTTAATAGGATCATGTGAATCCCTGGCACCGCCTGCTCCAAAAGAAAATGAACTTTTGGATGGTCCGATGGAAGGACTTACCACCGGGCAACAGATACAATTTTTAAAAGGCGATATAGCTTTTGGCGATGTGTTTACAATTGAAAAAGGATTGGGCCCGATTTTCAACGCCAATCAATGTTCAAGTTGTCATCCCGGCGACGGTAAAGGATTTCCATTTGTTCGATTTACCAGATTTGGTCAATTTGATATAACCGGGAATAAATTTCTAGATCAGGGAGGGCCGCAACTTCAAAATAAGGCCATACCCGGATATGTACCTGAAGAATTACCAATAGGTGCCACATCATCCGATCTAATTGCACCAGCGGTTACCGGATTAGGTTTTTTAGATGCGGTTAGTGATGCCGATCTTATAGCTCTTGCCGATCCAAATGATTCTAACACAGATGGTATAAGTGGGAGACCACACTGGAATGATATACCAAGTTACGCGATTTTGCGACCGAATAGCATTATGCTTGATGGAAAATACATTTCGCGTTTTGGAAAAAAAAGTGCTGCTTATGATTTATTACATCAAACTGCTAATGCCTACAACCAAGACATGGGTATTACTTCAGATTTTGAACCTTTTGATACCCATAGTGGCTTAGAAACAGACCCGGAAATAGAAACCCAAACTGTTAATGACGTGGTTCAATATTTAAGAACATTAAAAGCACCAATTCCAAGAGATGTAAACAATAATGATGTATTGGCTGGAAAGCAAATATTTTCACAAATACAATGTGCAGCATGTCATATTCCTACCTTAAAAACAGGATATTCATCAATTGATGCCCTTTCCAATAAAGAATTTCATCCGTTTACAGATTTGCTCTTACACGATATGGGGCCTGAACTTGACGATAATTACACCGAAGGATACGCATTGACATCCGAATGGAAAACTCCGGCTCTATGGGGACTTGGATTATCAAAAGACTCCCAGGGTGGATCTTATTTTTTATTACATGATGGAAGAGCAATGAGTATAGAAGAGGCAATTTTATTTCACGGTGGTGAAGCAGAAAAGTCAAAAAATAAATACTTGAATCTTTCTGAATCAGAAAAAAATCAACTAATAAAATTTTTAGAATCTCTTTAGTCTTATGGAACGTCGAAAATTTATTAAGAATTGTTGCTATACTGCTGTTGGCTTACCGGTGATTACCACTATTTTTCAGTCATGCAGCTCAATATATTTTGCTACTACGAGTCATAATAAAAATGGTTTAATCGTTTCAAAATCTGAATTTTGGAAAATTTATAAAGATAAAAAAACAGAACGGACATTTGTGATGATCGAAATAAACAACTCTGAATTCCCTATTTGTTTATATAAAATTGATGAAGATCAATATACAGCTTCACTTTTAAAATGTACACATAGAGGATGTGAACTCAATGTTGGTGGTGGTATTTTTAGTTGCCCTTGTCATGGAAGTGAGTTTACAACAAAAGGGAAAGTATTGGAAGGTCCTGCCGAAAGAGATTTAAAAACTTTTATAACAAAAACCGATAATGAAAATATATACATCTCAATTTCTTAATCAAATTCTATTTGGGGTCATTTTTGTTGCATTAAATATAAATTTAATGGCACAAGAAAAAAGTTCAAAAATTATCCGAAAATCAATTGATACTACCGATGTCAATTTAAATATGGATGCAACCTATAACCGACCCTCTTTAACTATGGATAAATTTCCCGTTGCACTAGGTGGTTATGTTGAGGCCAATTCTATCTATAGTACAGTAGATGGTGTTTCTGAAGGATTATCTTTTCAAGCGCGTAGATTGACCATATTCATGTCGGCTACCATCACAAAAAGTATTAAATTTTTATCCGAAATTGAATATGAGGATGGTACTAAAGAAATTGCAATAGAATTTGCCGCCATAGATGTAAGCTTTAATTCTGCATTGAATTTTAGAGCTGGAATCGTAATGAACCCTATAGGAGCATTTAACCAAAACCATGACGGCCCGAAATGGGAATTCGTAGAACGACCGGATGTAGCGGTAAATTTACTTCCTGCAACCTGGTCAAATGTCGGTTTCGGTATGTATGGAAAAGCAAATAAAGACAATTGGATAATTGGGTATGAATTGTATTTGACCAATGGATTTGACGATAGAATTATTGACAACGAAGAAAATAAAACATTTTTACCTGCCAGTAAAGAAAATGATGAACGATTTGAAGAAAGCAACAATGGAAAGCCTCTTTTCACTGGTAAAATAGCCATAAAGAATCCAAATATAGGTGAGATTGGATTATCTTATATGGGTGGTATTTATAATAAATTTGAAGAAGAAGGTATTACACTTGATAAAAAAAGACGATTAGATGTTTTTGCTATTGACTGGAATACCAGAATTAAAAAATTCGGAACCTATATAGTTGGAGAACTTAGTTTTATAAAAGTTGACATCCCAGATACATATACACAACAATATGGTGAAAAACAAAAAGGGCTTTTTTATAGATATTGTTCAGCCAATTTTAAAACGGAAAGTATTTCATTGGAATAATGCAACTTTAAACATTGCCACAAGGTTAGATTTTGTTGATTGGAATGTTGGAAAATTTAATGAGACCAATACAGATATAGGTGATGAATTATGGGCAGTTACACCTGCTATTAGTTTCAGACCTACGGCTCAAACCGTTTTCAGATTAAATTATCGCTATCAATGGCAAAAGGATATTTTAAATAATCCTGCTATTAAAACAGCTACCTGGTTATTTGGATTTAGCACCTATTTTTAATCAGAATCAACTTATAATTACAACACTTTATAAATAATAAAATATCGTAAATTGCTATTGTAATTTAAAAATATCAACATCATGAAAAATTTTACTATTATTCTGGTTCTTTTGTTTAGTCTTTCTATAGTCAACAACGGTTATGCGCAAGAAAGTGTTCCTAAAGAAGTTTTATTAAATTCCTTGAACAGTGTAAATAAATTAAAATTATCTAATTATAAAACATCCGAATTAATAGAATACAACAAGGCTTACGTTGATAAAATTTATACTATAATAGATAGTGATAAATCCGAAAAAGATAAAAAATCAGCTTTAAAGATATTAAAAACGGATACTGATAAAGATTTAAATGATCTTTTAGGTAAAAAACATTTTAAGAAATATGAAAAACTGATGGAAGATGAATTAAAACCTCTTATAAAAAAATCTAAACTCTTAAAATATATTACTTAATTATTAGAGCTAACTTTAACTGAATTGACCGATTCGGAATTAAAATTTGATTTAGTTCAATTCATGCTCAATGATGAAAATACTTTCTTACAGAAAACGGCCCTGCTCCAAAAACAAAATAAACGCATAATAAAAACAAAACCAATGCTGCCAATTCAAGAGATTGACCTCCCATCATTAATTTGGTTTGGGCATAAACAAAAAAGGTTGCACTAAATAATATTGGTATTTGAATTAAAGCCGCCAAACGTGTAAAAAACCCTATGCTAAGCAAAGCGCCACCGATCAAATGAGATATACCAATAAGGGCAATCCAAACATAGCTTTCTCTTTCAACACCCAACTCAATAATTGATGAAGGGTTTGAAACTATCATCCAACCTCTGATAAATAAAGCGATACCCAGAAAAATTCTTATTAATCCATATCCTGTTTCGTTTTTGCCATCTAATGATGTAGTAAAATCAATTAATTTGCTCATGATCAAATTGTTTTATAAATTATTAATTCAAATCTACAAAAAATATTAACAGTTCCAAATCTTAATAATACAATCGAATTAAAAGATGTTTTTTTGATTTAATTGAAGAAATATAATTTTTATCTCAAAATTTAGATATAATTTTTAATCATGACGTTCAGGATCGCAATTGCCGACTCACTGATCTTTGTACCCGGTCCAAATATACCCGTTACACCAGCCTCAAATAAAAAATCGTAATCCTTAGGCGGAATGACCCCGCCCGCAATTACTAATATATCTTCCCTTCCATATTTTTTTAATTCGGATATAACCTGTGGTACTAAAGTTTTATGACCCGCGGCTAAAGAAGAAATACCCAAAACATGTACATCATTTTCAACAGCTTGTTTAGCAACTTCCTGAGGTGTTTGAAACAAAGGACCTACATCAACGTCGAAGCCCAGATCTGCAAAACTTGTGGCAACCACCTTTGCCCCACGATCGTGACCATCCTGCCCCATTTTTGCAATCATAATTCTTGGCCTACGACCATCTATTTCTGCAAACTCATTTGCTTTCTCCACAGCTTTTTTAAAACTGTCATCATTTTTAATTTCTTTGCTATACACTCCTGTAATTGTATTAATTTGCGCTTTATATCTGCCATATACACTTTCTAATGCGTCAGATATTTCACCCAAAGTTGCCCTTTCTCTTGCAGATTTCACTGCCAAATCTAATAAATTTCCTTTACCTGTTTGAGCACAATGGGTTAATTTGGTCAATGCCTTCTTAACTTTTTTAGAATCTCTTGCAGATTTAATTTTGGTTAACCCTTCTATTTGAGAATTTCTAACAGCATCATTATCAACCTCTAAAGTTGTAATTTCATCTTCCTTCTTTAATTGATATTTATTGACTCCAACGATAATATCTTCTCCACTATCAATTCTTGCCTGTTTTATTGCTGCCGCCTCCTCAATTCTCATTTTAGGAATTCCTTTTTCAATGGCTTTTGTCATTCCACCAAGCTCTTCCACTTCCTGAATCAAATCCCAGGCATTCTTCGCAATTTCTATGGTTCTCTCTTCCAGCTTATAACTTCCGGCCCAGGGATCTACTGTTTTTGTGATCTTTGTTTCTTCCTGAATAAAAATTTGCGTGTTTCTTGCAATTCTTGCTGAAAAATCTGTGGGTAATGCAATTGCCTCATCCAGAGCATTAGTATGCAGTGATTGGGTTCCGCCTAATGTGGCAGCCATAGCTTCAATTACAGTTCTGGCCACATTGTTAAATGGGTCCTGAGCGGTCAGACTCCATCCACTGGTTTGACAGTGTGTACGAAGAGCCAATGATTTTTGATTTTTTGGCTTAAATTTATTTACAATTTTTGCCCATAACATTCTGCCAGCTCTCAATTTTGCAATTTCAGTAAAATGATCCATACCTATTGCCCAGAAGAAAGATAACCGGGGTGCAAATGTGTCAATATCCATTCCCGAGTCTATCCCTGTTCTAATATATTCTAAACCATCGGCTAAAGTATATGCCAATTCAATTTCCGGAGTTGCCCCTGCCTCCTGCATATGATATCCGGAGATAGAAATACTATTAAATTTTGGCATATGCCTGGTAGTATATTTGAAAATATCAGCAACTATTTTCATGGAAGAAGATGGTGGGTATATATAAGTATTACGCACCATAAATTCTTTTAATATATCATTTTGAATGGTTCCTGTAAGGCTTTCGATTTTAACTCCCTGCTCTTCTGCTGTCACTATATAAAAAGCCAAAATCGGTAAAACAGCCCCGTTCATTGTCATGGAAACTGACATTTTATCTAAAGGAATCTGATTGAATAAAATTTTCATATCCTCTACAGAATCAATGGCTACACCTGCTTTACCAACATCTCCTTGTACCCGTTGGTGATCAGAATCATAACCCCGATGGGTTGCCAGATCAAATGCAACAGATAATCCTTTTTGACCTCCTGCTAAATTTCTACGATAAAATGCGTTACTTTCTTCAGCTGTAGAAAAACCAGCATATTGTCTGATAGTCCATGGACGTTTAACATACATTGTGGAATACGGTCCGCGAAGAAATGGCGGAATTCCTGCAACAAAATTTTCATGAGCCAAACCCTTCACTTCCAATTTATGGCTTATGACATCTTGTTTAATATTTTGAATGTTCTTTCTTGGCATAGATTGTTTCTTATTAATTCCCGTTTATCCGGCTGATATGAAAAATACAAAATCATTCATATCTACTCTTTCTTTTAATCTCTCCTTTACTCCTTCTCCATGCGTTCTTTTTCCATCTGCTCCGCTAATCTTTTAGCCAGAATTGGCCTAATCATTGTTTCTATATTTTTAGTTTTTAAAAATGGATATAATTCCAATTCGCTTTTTATTCTATCATCTTTATTTAAGTGTTTATTTGTTCCCAGCAAAACTAATTCACCAATGTCAAATTGTGACTGTTGTTTTTGAGCATTTTCATCAATTTTTCTTTGAATAGTACCATCAAAAAGTTGTTTTACAAAACCTCCACTTCTTTCAATATCTTTAAACAGAGTTAATGCCTTTTCAGAGATTTCTGCAGTTATTTCTTCAATATAATAAGTGCCATCAACATAATCCTGATTATTAAGATTACTCTCTTCTTTTAATATAATTAGCTGATTTCGTGCAATTCTTTCCCCAAAATCATTCTTTTTATGAAAAATCGCATCATAAGAAAGGTTGCTAATCGTATTTGACCCGCCTAATATCGCACTCATACTTTCAGTAGTTGTTCTTAACATATTAACATTATAATCATATAATGTTTTGTTTCGCAAACTGGGTTCTGAAAATATAACCGCTTCTATATCTAAATTATATTCTTGAATTAATAATTTCCATAAATATCTAAATGATCTGAGCTTGGCAATTTCAAAAAAATAGTTTTCACCAATTGAAAATTTAAAATTTATTTTTCTAATTGATTGAATATCGCTTTGACTAATGAAATTTAAATACTCATTGGCATGGGCTAAGGCATAGCTTACTTGCTGAACAATGTTGGAACCGGCATTTTGATATAGAGCAACATCAACCCCTAAAACAGTAATATTATTTTTAGATTTTTGAAGGATCGATCTTAACTGTAAATGGTCTTTCTGTTTATTATAAAACCAATTACCGGATTTGACAAGATTTCCAATAATATCAATATTTAAAAATATCTCTTTATTTTTTATATAATCCATCAACTGGATGATAAATTCCTCCTCAAAAAAATACAGTTGAAAATAGATCACTTTATTATCATCCTCAATTAAAAGTAAATCTTTTAATAAAAGTTTAAAGTCAAATGATTCTTTAGCAATAAACTGAATAGACCGGGCCCCCCGATTAATTGCATCTAGGGCCAAAAAATTACTTGTTTTGGCATCATTTACAAAGATACTTTGGCATATGCTAAAACCAGATGGGCCTTGAGGAACTTCCAATTGTTTAAATTCATCCTGATGATAGAATGGCTTTATTTTAATTCCTTCATCAGTATTGGTCAATAAAGTTTTATTGTAATCAGATCCTTTTAAATCGAACTGGATCTTTTGTTTCCATTGTTTGGCAGAAACCAATTGAAATTCATCAAATAAAAAATTTTTCATTATTAATTTTTTATGGTATCATATTCTATAATAAAAATTTCTTCATTTTCCTTTTTCATTTTATATTCTTCGCGTGCATATTTTTCTAAAGAATCCGGATCATTTAAATTATCAATAACTTTTTGATCAGTTTCAATTTGTTCTTTATAATATTCGTTTGCATTTTCCAGTTTATCAATTTCTTTATTTAATTCACGGTGATTTATATAAGAATTTTCATCGAAAAACAACATCCAAACAACAAACAATACAACAATAATTACATATTTGTTACTGATAAATTTAATAATTTTATTTTCTTTAATTTGCTTAAATGTCATGATTTATTAGGCTTTCATTAATTACTGATCTCACAATGTCAATGGCAACTGTATTATATTTATCATTGGGAATGATCATATCTGCAAAATTCTTTGTAGGTTCTATAAACTCCTGATGCATTGGCTTCAAGGTGTCTTGATATCTTTGTAATACCTCATGTAAATCTCTTCCCCTTTCTTGTATATCACGTTTTAATCGTCTTATTAACCTTTCATCAGAATCTGCATGAACAAAAACTTTTATATCGATCAAATCTCTTAGTTCTTTATTCGTAAAGATTAAAATACCTTCAATTATCACAACTTTTCTGGGATGGGTTATTAAACTATCCTTACTTCGATTGTGTGTAACAAACGAATAAATTGGTTGTTCAATGATATTTCCCATTTTTTAAATCCTTTATCTGTTCAATTAATAGTTGAAAGTCGATGGCTCTGGGATGATCAAAATTTATGTTACTTCTTTCTTCAAATGATAAATCATCATTTTGATTATAATATGAATCTTGTGATATTACAGTAACTTCATCTACAGGTAATTCATGAAGTATTTGATTAACAACGGTAGTTTTACCACTACCTGTACCTCCTGCAATTCCTATAATTAACATATTATTTATTTAACGGTTATAATTGTATCCAATTTACAAAATTCAAAACTATAAAAAAAGGAAATGAAAATACGGTGAAATTGATTAATTTCACAAATCATTTTTAAAAAACTTTAGATATGAAAAATATATTTTCAAATATAAAAGGAGATGCTTTTGGCGGAATCACAGCTGGAATTGTTGCCTTACCCTTGGCACTTGCTTTTGGTGTTTCATCTGGTCTTGGGCCAAGTGCTGGCTTATATGGGGCTATATTTTTAGGATTCTTTGCAGCTCTATTTGGCGGAACTTCAACCCAAATATCTGGTCCTACTGCTCCTTTGACAGCTGTAAGTATGATATTGATAGCGGGTATCATTCAAGCTAACGATGGCGATATAAATAGAGCCTTACCCATCATTCTTACCGTATTTTTATTAGCCGGATTATTTCAAATTCTACTTGGAGCAATCGGGGTTGGAAAATATATTAAATATATACCATACCCGGTTGTTTCGGGGTTTATGACCGCTATTGGAGTAATCATTATCATAACAAACCTATTACCAATATTGGGATATTATGTAGTAGATGATCAGGCATTTATTCAGCAGTTCAAACCACAGGCTGAAGAAATAATGATTGAAAATATATTAAAAGAAGAAGCAGCAGAAGGTATTTTAGTATTGGAAGATTTTAAAGAAACCATTAAAAGAGCAGAGCAGATAACAGAAGATGAGATTTTAAATGAATCGAGGATATTGGCAAATAAAGAAACATCAGGAGTTGTTGGAGCCATTAAAAGTATTCCAAGAGCATTGAGCAGTATAAATTATTTAGAATTGATTCTTGCATTATCCACAATAATAATCATTTATGGATTTAAAAAGATCACAACAAAAATACCCTCTACATTAGTAGCATTATTAGTGGTTTCCGGGGTTGCAATTTTCGCCAATCTCGATTATCGACCTATAGAAGAAATTCCCGGTGGATTTCCAATTCCAAATTTGGGTATTTTTACTGATTTTAAATTTGGGTGGATATCCCCCTATATTTTTACAGCAATAACTTTGGCCTTTTTAGGCGCCATTGATTCATTACTTACTTCGGTGGTGGCTGACAATATGACCAAGACCAGTCATGAACCTAATAAAGAATTAATCGGACAAGGCATTGGTAATAGTATAGCCGCCTTGTTTGGAGGATTACCTGGTGCAGGAGCAACAATAAGAACAGTGGTAAATATTAATGCTGGGGGTAAAACCAGATTGTCTGGCATGGTTGCCGGTGTGTTTTTGTTAGTTGTACTTTTGGCTATTGGCCCGATCGCCTCTAAAATTCCAGCTGCTGTACTGGCGGGAATATTAATTACTGTTGGAATTGGCGTAATGGATTATAAGGGTTTAAAAGCTATTCCCAATATTCCGAAAGCCGAAGTAGCAATTATGCTGGTGGTATTGGTATTATCTACATTTTGGAATTTAGTTTATGCCGTAGGAGTTGGTTTGATCATTGCATCTGTAGTATTCATGAAAAAAATGGGAGATTTAACCGAGGAGATATCCGATGTAAAAAGTTTAAAAGAAGAAAAAGCTTGGGAAGACGAAACAAATTTTCCAGTAGAATTAAAAGAGCTTGTATTTGTCAAACATTTTAAAGGACCCATTTTTTTTGGTTCTACAAGCTTCTTTCAGTTATTATCAAAACAAATTCCCGAAAATGCCAAGTATGTTATCGTAAGAATGGATAAAGTACCATATTTGGATCAATCAGGCTTGTATGCAATTGAAGATACTCTGTTAGAATTAGAAAAGAGAAATATTCACCCATTAATTGTAGATGTACAAAACCAACCGCTGTATTTAATGCAATCAATTGATATTGTACCTGACCTTATTCCAACTGAACACCTATTTGATAATTTTAAGGCCTGTACTGATTGGATCAAGAATAATGTATAAATCTGATTTTTTGCAAAAATAATTTTTCTTCCTGATAAATATTAATTCTTGGAAATTGATGAAAATCAACAGGTAACTTGATGAATATCATTCTATAATTATACAGTTAACTCTATATTAATAAAGTTTCAACTTTAATAGATTATATTATGAAAAATCTAGTTATTTTAATTATCTGTTTTTTTATTCATTCGTTTGGATACACACAAATTATAACAAATATCGACGAAATTTCACCATTTCACGATGATCTGTCTGCTATAAAAAAAGGTGATCATTGGGCCTTTATCAATAAAAAAGGTGTAACAGTAATAGGTTTTAGAGATGACCTGGTATCGAGTGAATCCTTAAAAATACCTGTTAATTACCCACAATTTAGAGAAGGAAGGTGTATAATTAGAAAATTAATTGATGGTGTATATTATTATGGTTATATAAATAAAAATGGTAAAGAAATAATTCCTGTTCAATATTTAAATGTCACAAATTTTAAAAGTGGCTATGCAATTGTAATTAATCTTGAAAAAAAAGTTATTGGTGTGAACAAAGTTTTAGGTAAGGATGTAGTTACACATACTTTAATTGAATATATTATTGATACTTCTGGAAAAATCGTTAAACAATTAGACAATTCAAGAAATTATGTCGCATCAAAATATAAAAATAATAAACCTCCTAGTTTCTATTCAAAATTTATAGCTCCGCATCTAATTTCTGTAAAGACCACCGACCAGCAAAAATATAATATTTATGAATTTTAATATAAAAAGAGATAATTAATGATTAAATTGTTCAAAACAATGTTTTCGAATATTTTACAGTAAGGCTAACATTATCAGTAAATGGTAAATTAGGTGTAATATTTCTATATTATTATTTACATTATATTAACAATGTGTAATTTTGTTCCTTCAAAAGATGTATATCTATATCTTAGATTCCATCCAACTTTATCATCGTTAGTATCAAATTGAATAAATAAATTTAAAAATGAGTTGGATGAAAATGCAAATTTTAAACGAGAGTAATAAATATCAGCTCTTATTTTATTGCTTCCTTCGGAAACATATTCCTCTGGAAATTGAAAACGATTAACTGTAACTCCGATTTTTGATTGGAAACTTTTATTGAAATCATAACTAAAGCTGCCCAAAAAGTTACTTGTTTTTCGCCATAAAATTCTCCGAATTCAAATTCACCATTAAGCACATATGAATTTGTTTGAAAAAACTCTGGATTTCCATCAGACGAAACCCAAAATTTCGTTATCCAATTACCTAAAGACAGTCGTTTTAAAAAGGAATCTTAATCATCAATATAATAATCCATGAGTTTTAAGTATTTCTTTACCTCGATGCTAAATTTATTTATATAATTTTTATTATTTGTCTGTATTGCTCTTAGCGCATTCACCTTGGCTCTTACACTGGCCCTATAACATTTATAATATTTAAAAAGCTGTTCTTCATTCAAGCCATACATACAAGGGGAAAAATCAAGATAACTTTCCATGAATTGTTTACTTAAATCAAAACGTTGATATGATTCTAGATCCATACAAAAAAAAGCTACTTCATTGAGCACATCAATATGACGGAAATCGTTATTAAATTCAATACAATCAAAAATAACCGGGTCACGATAAAGAAAAATGTTTTTTGAATGCAGATCACCATGACCATCACGCCAAAAACCTGCCTTGATACGATTTGCAATTAATTGTTCATTTTTATCTAAAAAAATATTGCTGCTCAAAACAGCTTTTTCAATAAATACAGCATATTTATCCTCCAAGTTAACTTTAACCCAGTCTACAACACCTAAAATATCATTAAATATATTCTTAGCCTGTATTTTATCGAAAGGTTTGAAGATGACATCTGTTCTTTGATGAAAATCAGCTATCTTTTTTGCGAGCAATTTAATATGTGTTTTATTAACACGGTTTTTTTGCAATAAATGATTCATTTGTTTAGCAGTTTGCAACCTACTCATTCTAACCGTATAATCAATTGTTTCACCTTTTCCGGTTCCAATAAATAATTGATTATCATTTTTTTTAACAGGAAGAACATCAAGATAAATATTTGAAAATCTCCTATTTAATAATAATTCTCGTTCGCAATAATATTTTCGTTTATTAAGTGACGAAAAATTCAGAAAAGAATATTGCATCTCCTTTTTGATCTTGAATGCAAATTTTCTTGACAGGATCACCCATGATATGTGAGTTTCAACCAGTTTAGCATTCAGAAGCTCTCCGTTATAGGTTCCATGCTTTATAAGTCTGTTGATCTGATATTTATCCATCACATTTGTTTAGATATTTAATTGCCTCATCCAACATTTCAACCAAATTTTTTTGTGTTGATTCAAGTATAAGGTGTTCTCCTCCCATCGGTTCAAAAACTTCTTTTATTTGAAGATAAACCGAATAATCTGCTTCACTATATTCTCGTTTACGTTTCAAACGCTGAATAATTATTTTTTGTTCAGCCCTAACCTCTATAAAAATAATTCTTTTCCCTGTTTTATTGACGGTTTCCAAGAATTTAATTCTAATATTTCTTTTATAAAAAGTGGCATCCAGAATAATACTTTTATTTTGTAGAATAGCTTTTTTCATTTCTTTGAACATTTCATCGTAAACGCTCATTTTCTCTTTCTCAGAATATTTCCTGACATCATAAAGCTGCTGTCTGATCAAATCACTGTTAACATACTTAGCATTAATTTTTTCTGCAAGTTTAGATGCAAAATAACTTTTACCTGATCCAGGTAGCCCAAATACAATGATGATCATTATTACTATTTTATATTTAGTTTTCCAATTCCGTACTTAAAATTTTAATTGGAATATTACCAGTGTTAACATAATATTATTATTCAAGTTCTATAAAGGTTATTTCCGGGCGCATTCCTAATCTTCCAGGAAATCCAAGCCAGCCTAATCCTCTATTAACATATAGGTATTGTTGTTCATTTTCGTATAAACCTGCCCAATGTTTGTATTTATATTTAATAGGGCTCCATTTTTTATTTTTAAGATTAATTCCTACCTGCATTCCATGAGTATGACCAGAAAGTGTGAGTGCGATATCAGTTTTTTGTAATATTTCTTTACTCCAATGAGACGGATCATGTGATAACAATATTTTAAATGGAATATCTGAAACCTTCTTTAAAGATTTTTTTAAATCACCATATTGTTTAAATGGTGGGTTTCCCCAATTTTCTACACCAACAATAGCTATTTGGTCTTCTTCTTTATTATTAATTACAGCATCATTTAACAATAATTTAAAATCGATCTTTTTATAAAAGTGTTTTATCTCTTTAAAATTTTTAAGTTTCATATCCTCTGACTCCCATTTTTTGTAATCGCCATAGTCATGATTTCCCAGAACAGAGTATTTACCCATTTTAGCTGATAATTGTTTTAAAACTAATTCCCAATTATCTAACTCCCATGAACAATTATTAACCAGATCGCCCGTAAAAAAAATAAAATCCGGTTCTAAATGATTGATCATATTTATCGCTCTGTCTAAAATATGATAACGATAGTTAAAACTGCCTAAATGCAGATCAGAGATATGAACAATCCTTAATCCGTTGTAATTTTCAGGTAATATTTCAAATTTTATTTTGATACGATGGATTTTAAATCGATATAATGTCCTGAAAATTCCATATAAAATAGTAAAAAATGGTAAAAAGCCTGAAAATAAACCAACAATAAATAATACAATTAAAGATTGTTTGGCTAAAAAAACATAGTTAGTAAAATAGAGAACAGTAATAATAAGTATAAAAAACGCCTTAGGTACAAAAGAAGATATTGTTAAACCATACAATGAAGATATTAAAAGCTGTTTACGTCTAGGGTTAATACTTTCTAACCTGATCTTCAAAATAATAATTGATGTGATAAGTCCTAATGCAAAAATCCAAAAAGTAACATATATAAAATTCCGTAAAAACAGTGCTGTAATAAGTTGGGTAATTGATTGCAACCAATAAAATGCTAAAATATCAACAAATAATATTGTCAGGCATAAAATAATAATTGTAAAGAATGTAAACGATCGCATTTTATTTTTCTGTTACTTTTCAGATTGTTACTCTTCAATTGCTCTTACGTTTTTTAATAAGTATCCAATAAATTCCTTTCACATCAGAAACCCACTCTTTATGCATAAAAATAAGTATAATTTCCTCTATAGTTTCTAACAAGCCTAAGGCTATCATAAAATAAAATAACCAATAAATAGGGCTAAAAAATAATGATGAAAGTATAAATGCACCTTGAGTCAGAGCCGATAACTTTGCTAAATAGGTGTGAAATGAAGTAGCTTTTCCATATTTTTTATATGCAATAATTATTTGAATGATATAAGGAATAAAGACAATTAATATTAAGAGATAATTTTCTTTAATAAAACTAAATTCAAAATTAAATAAACCTAGTAATCCAATTATAAAAGTTATTTGATCTCCAATGGGAATCCAATTGAGAACCTCTAGGGCTGGTCACTTTTAAATTCCGTGCCAGTATACCATCAATCATATCAGTGCTGTAACTGATCAATAGGAACCAGGTAAAAAGTTCTCGATCATCAAACCACAATAAGATCAGAAGAAAGGGTGCAGCCGCAATTCTATAAAAAGAAAACCAATCCGCAATATTAAAATTTTTAAAAGTGAGCATATTATTATATTAGAGCTAATAATAATTAGATTACATCAGTTATGGACATAAAACTTGGATGTTTCACATTTAAATACAACACTATTAGTACTTAATTTAAAAGTAATAGATACTAATAAGTATAAGTAACAATAATTTTTTGAAAGATCAACTGTTACAAATTTACCAACCATTATTAAATTATAGCATGATAAATATCATTGACGAATCTGAATTTTAAATATTATAATTGATTGGTAAAATTAATGCTCATAATATGCAATGAAAATCATTTTATCGTATCCATAAAACCCTTATGCTAAAAAAATAATAAAATATAATTAGTTGATTACTAACCATATATAGTTAATCAATATTTGATTTTTGTAAACAAATCAAATTAATAATAAAACTTAGGCATCATTATTGTGTTACAATAGAAAATATCATCAAAAGGATGATATAATTTCAATTAAACTAAATTCTTTATTATGAAAAAGCTATTGGCCATAATTTCAATTATTTCTGTATTATTAATTTCATGTGATGGCCAAACTGGACCTCCCGGACGAGATGGTCTTGACGGTTTAGATGGTCTCGACGGCGTAAATATTTTAGGTCAAATTTTTGAAGCACAAGTTGATTTTAATATTGATAATCAATTTTCAGTTTTAGTTGATTTTCCCGAGCAAATTGAAGTTTTTGATACAGATGTTGTAATAGCATATGTATTGGTTGGATCGGATAATGAACTTGATATATGGGAACCTTTACCACAAACTTTGTTTTTTGATGACGGCATATTATTATATGGCTTTAATTACACTGTTGTGGACATTCAACTTTTTTTGGATGGAACCGTAAATCTAAATGATTTGTTACCAGAACTAACACAAGATATTATTTTTAGAATTGCAATTTTACCAGCTGATGCAGCTCAAAATTTAGATTTAAATAATTTTGATAACGTAATGAAATCTTTAAAAAATCCAAAAATAATTAAATTGAATTGATCGGTGTAATTGAATTTGGTAATAATCGTTAACCCTGCTATTAAATATTCGAACAAAACGCTCTTCAAACTTGATTTGAAGAGCGTTTCGAATAGCTAATCAAAATCCTTTTAATCGCTTCGCTATTAAATGATTTTTTGCTTTTCACTCTCTTTTGAAAGCAGGCTTTCAACTTGAGGATTAGCTCCTTGCAGTCGCTGATCCTTAAAAGGAAATGTTGCAAATCAAAATCCTTTTAATCGCTTCGCTATTAAATGATTTTTTGCTTTTCACTCTCTTTTGAAAGCAGGCTTTCAACGTTCGGAAAAACAAAAAATCCATACCAACTCCGTTGGAAAAGATTTTGATTTGTCGGGATGAGAGGATTTGAACCTCCGACCTCCACGCCCCCAGCGTGGCGCGCTAACCGGGCTACGCTACATCCCGTAATAATATAAAATATTTTGCAAATATAAAACTGTATGTAATATGAAACAATATAATTTCTATTTAAAAAATCATTTCTGAAAATAATTTTATAATTTTCAATATTCCATACATTTTAGGGAAAATTATATATCTAAAAGTAAATATCAGTTGACTATTTTGGATTACAACTTTTTAGATATTGATATTTTATTTTTGAGAATTAATACTTGATTATCTTGTTTAAAAAAACCCAAATTTAATTTATATCAAAACCTGTCTTTACCTTTAAGACCTACGACAAACGCTTCTTCAAAACCTTTTTTTCTCATGAGTCTCATATAATTTCTGGCTTCAGTTGATGTTTCGAATATTCCGGCAAAATATCTGTTAAAGCCATCATTGTATCTATGATTAAATAAGTTGGCTAGTTTATTAAATTCTTTGGTCTGAACATTACCATGAAATGCTCCTAATTGAACTGTATATACGGTTGTGTAATTATCAAAATTATAATTGACGAATGCTCCTGAATTAGGTAAGGAATCACTCTTGTCACCACTTATTGATCTTGAGGTAAAGGTGACATCATTCAAACCATTTTGATTAATTGAAAATTCCGACCTGCGGTTTAACTGGTGTTGAAAACCTGTACAAGGTACTCCATTAGGGCAGTTTGTTGCTAATTGTAGTTCGCCATATCCCTTTCCGGAAATCCTTTTAGGGTCAATACCCTTTTTAACTAAATATTCAGTAGTGGCTTTTGCACGGTTATCGGACAATGTAAAATTATAAGAATTCTTACCACGGCTATCCGTATGAGCATTCACATCAATCTCTATCTCAGGATACACTTTCAAAACTACAGCAATCTTATCTAATTCAAGTCGTGCGTCATATCTAATATTGTATTTATCAAAATCAAAATAAATGGTATTGATATTGATCATTTTATTTGTATCCCCGATTTGTGGTTTTGGGTCAAAAACTTCAACCTTGTCCTTATTATTAACCGCATCTGTAACTATTACTTTTTTTGCACCATCCTTATCAAAAGTAACCTTAAACCCAGCAGTTTCTGTATCCTGAACCTTATCACTCTTCTTTATCATTTCTGTCTCAGCGACACTCGTATCGATATCCTTAACCTTTTCTGCATCAGTAATCATTTCAGTATCGGTAATTATATCCTTAATCAAACTCGTATCCATATTCAGAATTACTTCCAGCGGACCTATATCCAAATCATTTACCGTTTTCAAATCCAATTCACCAATTAAATAACCATGTAAATATCCTTTGATAGTATACGATGTGTTACAGGATTCCACAAAACTAAATGATGCATCATTTAGTTTAGAAAACATAGATTGTAATTTATTACCTTCTTCATCAAACAAAATTATTTCAGCTTCAGGTATTAATTCCTGCGTATGAATATCTTTAACAACACCAATAATTTCTTGTTCACAAGCTATATTTATCGGAGGAGAAGCTGTAAAAGTATAAATATCATCATCGCCCTTTCCTCCTTCCCTGTTCGAAGAAAAATATCCCTTATGCTTTGAATCATCAATGATATAAGCAAAATCATCTTTATTACTATTGACCGGGTCTTCTAAATTAATTGGTTCAGAAACTGTTGTATCAAATATTTTGCTAGCAAAAACATCTAATTCACCATATCCTTTAAATCCGTCTGATGAAAAATATAATATATTATCATCTCCTATAAACGGGAACATTTCCCTTTCTACTGTATTGATTTTATTACCCAAATTTCTTGGTTCGCTATATGTGCCATCACTATAAATGTCAACTACAAAAATATCTGTTTTGCCTAGTGATTCAGAACGGTCAGAAACAAAATATAGTTTTGAATCATCCCAATTCAATGCGGGGTGTCCAGAAGAAAATTTAGGACTGTTAAATGACAACAGCACTAGGTCAGTCCACTCTCCTGTTTCATCAATGGTCGCTTTGAAAATTTGTATGTTTCTAGTACTCTTTGTTTTTTGTTTTTTTGATTTCTTTTTCTTAATATACCAATTTGCACTAAAATATACTGTTTTCATGTCCTTTGTAAATGAAACCATACCTTCATGATACTTTGTATTAATATCTCCCGGCATTTTTTGTTTTTTTATGATCCCACCTTCATCAGTAACTTCTCCAACAAATAAATCCAAAAATGGTTGTTTGCTATTGTTCCCAACATCTCTGGTAAATGTAATACCTTGTTTTGGAGATGCAAATACAACTTTGTCTTTTCCAAAAAATGCTGTTCCAAAGTCAGAATAACTAGTATTTATCTTGGCATTTTTTACAGTATATTTTCCCGGCGTATTTTGAGCATACACAAGTCCAATCATGAACATTAAAAACAGTGTTATATTTTTTTTCATTTGTATATATTTAAGATATCTACTATAAAAATATAAGATTACATTTTTATAACTATCGCGGTTTTATTTTGCAATAATTTGCCAAATTACCTATGATTTTTTTAATATCAGACAGCTGTAATATATCAGATACTCTTGGTAATCAAATAAGTGCACCTTATATAATTAAAACTTTTGATCGACCTAAAATAGGTTGATTATAAATATAATATTTTAGCCTTATAAAACAAGAAAAAAAAATAGAACTTATTCAATACTTATTCCCTAATAAAACAAGTATCTAATATTTGATTAGATATACTCTTTGGATGGTTGAAAGAGATACTTCACAAAAAGGAAAAATATAGTTCAGATAAGGAAAAGACAATTATAGATATAATGAAAGTTAACCATATAAAGACCTTACAGCTTGCAGCCATATATCAATTTAATTGGTTTGAATTATTTTGATAAAAATTATTGATATTCCTTCTATAGTTATCTGTTATGCATTTACATCTTCGAGCAGCATCTTAATAACTAGATAATTATTGTCAATTGATTTCAAAATATTAATAATCCAACAATAAATTAGCTTACAACTCTAGCTTAAAAAAATGAGCTCTAAACATAATATATTCCCATAAAATTCGTTATCATTTTTAGAAAAAGAATATACTAACCACTTTAAAAGGGGTTTTTTACAACAAAATATTAAAAGAATTAACGTTTTTACACATGTCAAATATGGATTAGTTTTTAACTAAACCTATATTATCGATCGTAAAATATTTATTAATTAATCTAAATGCTATGAAAAAGAAAACTACTCCAATTAAATTGAGCATGTTTAAATATCTTTTATTCCTGCCAATATTATTACTTTCATTTTGCGAGAGTAATTTTGAAGAATTCTCTCTTAGTTCAGAAAATAAACTGACTAAAGACGCAAAGGTACTTTCATTAATGAAATCTGCAGTTCAAAGCGATTTAAACAAAACCGTGTTAAAAAGTGAAGATGTAGTTGAGGATGATCAGTGTACTCATTTTTTATATGATGATATGGCTTTTGAAGTGTACTCAGGAGACGATCCAACTCCAAAAAGGTGGGAAATCAATTCAGATGAAGAATTAATATCTTTTATAGATATACTAACTGCTTCACTTACTACTTATGAATTTTACATTTTATTCCCAATTACCTTACTTGATACAGATGGTGTTCCAACGGTTTTAAATGATTTAACCGAGTTAGAAGGAACCTTACAAATGGCTGTTGATGCTTGTGAGAGTTTTACTGATGATTCATCTGAAGATAACGATGATGATAGCGATAATGATGATAGCAATAATGATGATAGCGCCGATAATGGATCAGATGATGGGAGCGATAATGGTTCAAGTGACGGATCTGATGATAGTTCAAATGATGGATCCGATGACGATGACAATATCACAGATGATGATAATGGAGATGTTAGCGGAAGTGGAAATGATACCGGAATCCACAATGCTCATTTTGATGTTGATACTTCACATTTGATCTACGATTTTAACGATGGCAAAACAGACGCTCATACCCATAGATATGACGACAAATATAATACAAATATTGTTGATTACTTTAATATTTTGAATGACGATAAGAAAAAGAAAAAAGGTCTGCGCAATATTAATGATTTGGAGTTTGGTGTCCCAAATGATTCCGAACAATTTTATATAATTATTGCCAACGCTAATTTATCACAAGCCGTTCAATTGGAGATTAATGGTGATTTGATATCTGTCATGGATTATCAGAAAAAAGTTCATGCATATTTGAATGGAGATAGTGATGCACTAGAAGCCTACTCTCTTGGAAATTCTAAGGATGCAACTAAATTAACAAGTTTAAAATTTATCGTTGGGCTTGATGCTGCAAATATAAATAATGGTCTAATACCCACTGAAACTAAAACGGTTGTAAAAAATACTCCAGGGCCAAATGGCGAGTATCGTGATGGTGCTCTTATAATTCAAGCTATTAATATAAATAATATGTCTTTAAATTCGAATCTAGGAGTTGCTAAACATAGTGCTGATCTTTACTGGGAATCTACCATCTTTTGGCATATAAAACAAAGTGGTGATGATAAGAGAAATGACAATGACGATTATGGTGATTACGAATATTGTCATAAAAAGAATAAAAAGGTTTATATCTGTCATAAAGGTAAAACCATATGTGTAAGTGTAAACGCTATCTGGGGGCATCTGACACATCATGAAGATGACTATCTGGGAAGTTGTGAAGAATAACAACAATAATTCTACAATATTTTAATATAAATAAATACTTAAAACTGCTCTTAAAGGGCAGTTTTTTTATTTTTAATATTGCTTAATAAAAAAAATTTAGTCAAATAAATTAGCACAAATGTGTGATTTTAGTAAAGAAAATTACAGTGAACGTGTTGTTTGTCTGTATTTTAAATACCTTTAATTAAACAAATTAATTCATAAGGGCAAAAGTAAAATTATCGAGGTTTGAAAACTTCAAATTTTTCATATTAGAAGATAAAAAAGTCTTATTATTTGGAATTAATACAAATAACTTAAACTATGACAAATGTCATATTTTTTTTTAGGCATGTGTTACATTTATTACATAATAATTTTAATCTATTATAAGAATGCATCACTTTTCTTCAGCCTCAATTTTATTTACCCTTTTTTTATTTCTAAATATTTCAACATATGCTCAAGACGGCGAAAGTATTTTTAAAACTATTTGTGCTGTCTGTCATAAAACAACTAGTGAACAATTGATTGGCCCTGGATTGGCTAACATACATGAGAAACGTTCTAAAGAATGGTTTAATAAATTTGTGACTTCTTCTCAGGCATTGATTAAAAGTGGAGATGAGGATGCCGTAAAAATATTTGACGAGTTTAATAAAATAGTAATGCCTGATCAGGTGTTTTCTGATGCCGAATTAGATGCTCTTTATGAGTATATAAAGAGTGTAAGTCTAGCAAAAACAGATGTATCTACTTCAGAAATTATAGAAGAAATTCCTTTTGAACCTACCAGAGAAGAGATATTAAAAGGTCAAGATTTGTTTACAGACAAACAAAGATTTAAAAATGGTGGAACCTCATGTATTTCTTGTCACAATGTTAGAAAAGATGATATGATAGCCGGAGGTGGACTCGCAGTAGATTTATCAGATGTTTATGAAAGATTAAAAAAAGTAGGTGTTGAAGGGATGATTACCGGACTTCCTTTTCCACAAATGAAAATTTCATATCAGAATCAACAAATAACTGAAGAAGAAACTAATCAGCTTGTTGCTTTTTTAAAAGATGCTAGTGAACATCGCAACGATCAAAAAGTTACGTCCTATATAAATACACTATTAATATGGGGTATTGGTGGAGCAACAGTTTTGATGGGTATTTTCCCCTTGTTTTGGTATAAGCGTAAAAAGGAAACCGTAAACAAAAGAATTTACGAAAGACAAATAAAGTCTCATAATTAAATATTTAGAATATAACTAATTAAACTGATACTATGAGTTGGATTGAAGATATTATTTCTCCTCAAACAAGAAAATGGGAAGAATTTTATAAAAATCGTTTTCAGCACGATAGAATTGTAAGAAGTACGCACGGTGTAAATTGTACTGGAGGATGTTCTTGGCAAATTCATGTTAAAGAAGGTATTGTTGTTTGGGAAACGCAACAATTAGATTATCCTTTATTAGAAGATAAATTACCTCCTTACGAACCACGCGGTTGTCAGAGAGGCATTTCCTTTTCATGGTATTTGTATAGTCCTTTAAGAATTAAATATCCTTTAGTTCGCGGTGCTTTACTAGATGCATATAGAACAGAAAAAGAAAAATGTGGTGGTGACCCATTACAGGCATGGGAAAATCTACAAAATAATAAAGAAGCAAGACAAAAATACCAACACGCTAGAGGAAAAGGTGGATTTAGAAGAGTTCATTGGGATGATGTATTAGAGATAATGGCTGTTGCAAATATTTATACTGCTAAAAAATATGGCCCAGATAGAGTTGTTGGGTTTTCTCCCATTCCAGCCATGTCTATGCTTAGTTATGCGGCAGGATCAAGATTTTTACAACTTTTTGGTGGTGTCAACCTAAGTTTCTACGATTGGTATTGTGATTTACCAAATGCCTTCCCAGAAATTTGGGGAGAACAAACCGATGTTTGTGAAAGTGCCGATTGGTACAATGCAAAAATGGTTGCTGTAATGGGTGCCAACCTTAATATGACAAGAACTCCAGATTGTCACTTCTTTGCAGAATCAAGACACAATGGAACTAAGGCTGTAGTATTTTCACCAGATTTTAATCAGGTAGCAAAATATGCAGACCAATGGGTACCTTTACATGCAGGTAGTGATGGTGCATTTTGGATGGCTGTAACTCATGTTATATTAAAGGAGTACCATCATGAAGTGAAAACGTCATATTTTATTGAGTATGTAAAACGCTATACCGATAGTCCTTATTTAGTTGTATTAAAAGAAGAAGGCGAGTACTATTCAGCCGGAAGGTTATTGCGTGCTAATCAATTAGAAGAACATAAGGATATTGACAAAGGAGATTGGAAATTTGTAAATATCGATGCAGAAAGTGGCGATTTTGTAATTCCGAAAGGAAGTTCAGGATATAGATGGCAAGAAGAAAAAGGAAAATGGAATATGAAGTATGAAGATGGTGAAAGTGATAGAACATACGATCCTATTTTAAGCCTTTTAGATAATAAAGATGAAGTTGCTCAAGTTGAATTTACAGAATTTGGTATTGATAAAAAAGCCTTAAGAGCTGTTCCTGTTAAAAGAATTCAAACATTAGATGGCGAAAAACTGGTAACTACGGTTTACGATCTAACCATGGCACAATATGGTGTAAGCAGAGGACTTGATGGAGATTATCCAAAAGGGTATGACGAAAAAGATCAGGCATACACTCCTGCCTGGCAAGAGATCTTTACAGGCATTGATGCCAAAATGGTAACCAGTTTTGCGAGAGAATGGGCGAAAACTGCTGAAATTACCGAAGGAAAATGTATGATCATTATTGGAGCAGGTATCAACCACTGGTATCATAATAACTTAATGTACCGCTCAGGAATCATGGCATTGATGCTAACAGGTTGTGTTGGTAAAAATGGTGGTGGAATGAACCACTATGTAGGTCAGGAAAAATTAGCTCCTGGAGATTCTTGGGGAACCATAGCATTTGCAAACGACTGGCAAGGACCACCAAGATTACAACAGGCGCCTATTTGGCATTATATTAATACCTGTCAATATAGATACGATGGACATTCGTCTAGATACAATACAGTTCCTGAAAATGATATGACAGCGGGTCATCACGCAGATCACATTTTTAAATCTGTAAGAATGGGGTGGATGCCTTTCTTCCCTCAATTTGATCAAAACACCTTAGAGCTTAGTAAAGAAGCTATGGCTAATGGTGCTGATACAGATGAAGCTATTCAAAAATATGTACTGGAAAAATTAAAAAGCAAAGAGTTAGGTTACGCTGTTGGAGATCCTGAAAACGAATTTAACTTTCCAAGAACATGGTATATATGGAGGGGAAATGCTATTTCAGGATCTATGAAAGGAAATGAGTTCGCTCTTAAACATTATTTGGGAACCACATCCAATGCTATTTCAAAAGATTATGACGAAGAAAAGACAAAAGAAGTAAAATGGCATGACATAGCACCTACTGGTAAAATGGATCTTGTAGTTGATCTTAACTTCCGTATGGACTCTTCAGCTTTATATTCAGATATTGTATTACCGGCAGCATCATGGTATGAAAAAGCAGATTTAAACAGTACAGATATGCACTCGTTTATACATCCGCTTTCACAAGCCATTGCGCCTGTATGGGAATCAAAATCGGATTGGGAAATATTTAAAGCAATTGCTAAAAAGACAAGTGAACTTTCA
>PVMK01188520.1_pt1 | contig 139751 bp, 135 predicted proteins | sample 1853481 | NCBI WGS metagenome assembly PVMK01 (sample SAMN08533507, study PRJNA380276) | Marine sediment metagenome, whole genome shotgun sequencing project.
GGTTATTCGATACTTGTAGAAAAGGTAAGTTATAACCACTTATTTTAGTTGGTTATAAGCACTAATTTGGTTAAGTTCGTATATACTAACGTTAAGGTGTAATTGACTTCGTCACGCAGTTGAATTTTTATCTCTGATAAAAACCCTCACCTGCTAATCACACCTTAATGGCAAATGGTCACTAACACCTCATTGTCTCTGGCAATAGTTTTTTTGCTAACTTATTGCGTGAGTAGTGGAACAACTCCACTTAACAATTATGTATAACCAATGAGGCGTAGTGATGACGACTCCTTGAGGCTACGCCTCACTCGTCATACACCATTTGCCATTAGGCACAATTAAACAAAAATTATGAAATATAGAAAGATATCTAAATATTTAGCGGATGGATTCTTGATTGTATTTAGTGTTCTCTTTGCCTTATTTATCGACAAAATGTATGATAATAATAAAACGTTCCAACAAAAAGAAATTGCGCTAACAAACATAAAAAACGAGGTATTGCGTAATAAAGTGGTTCTTGAAGCTTGGCATAAAAATCATATTATAATATTGGATAGAGTGAATAGTGTACTTGGGGGAAAAAATGATAGTTTAAAAAATGAAATCCAGACAAAGGAGTTTTTGGATTTCGGACTCCTATTTGGTAAAGAAGGTATCACTAATGATATTTTATTCAATACCGCTTGGGAAACTATAAAGTCAACAGGGATTATTGCTGAATTTGACTTTGAAACTACACAACAAATAACGGCTGTTTATTTAACACAGGACTGGATTGTTGAAAAAACATTACCAAAACTAGCAGACTTATTTTACATTAATGCACCGAATGCCCAAAACATTACCCAGATTCTTATTCAGCTTTCGATTTTATTTGGCGATTTAACATTCCAGGAGAAAGCTCTACTAGATAATTACGTAAATGCCCTTAATGCGTTAAAATAACCTGTGCCTAACAACGTGTATAAAACATAGCTAACAAAGGCTTTCCGAGAGGTTTGTGTTTATTGCAAAAACCTCCAAATTTTTAATTTGGCTTTTAAAAATGAAAAGGTAAAAACAAAATATAAAAATTCGGCTCTGTGTTAAACCGAAAATGTAGTGTCTTTTTGCACGCTACGTTTCATACACTAGACCGTTGGCTGTAATTAAAAACTATATTGTACATTAAAAATGGATTTGATAGATATTCTTTCCTGGCCTGGTGGATTAGTCATAGCATTGACAACCATATATTTAACTGTTCGTCACTTCAAAACAACCAAAACAATTTCGTATATCGAAAGGTTGAATACTAGTGAGATGGCCTCAATTAGAGCAGAAATAGACGAATGGATAAATTCTGATAAGACAGACAAAGAAAAATGTATACATGCCAATCAAAACAAAGATCTAAATGCGAAGGTTATGATGTGGATAAATATTTTCACTGAAATTGGAATTTCATATAAAAAGAAAATTATCCGCAGAAGACTGACAAGAGAATTGTTTTATCCAATGATTCCAAAATATTGGAACGATTTGTATTTCTATATTGACTACAGAAGAAAACAGGGATATCCAATTGGTTTTTATTTTGAATATCTTGCAGCTGAAGTCAAAAAGACTGAAGGTAAAAACAGGTCAACCTTGTTGAAGCGGTATTCTAACATTGCAAAAAATGAATAACTACAGCCAACAACGTGTATAAATCATTGCTCTGAAATTCCTACTCGGAATTTCCTAGCTGCTGAACATTGGTTTGCCTCTTTTCTCTATCTTAGTGCCAACGCAACAAACCATACACGAACACGTTGGCAACCATTAAAACATAAATGTGAATGTGAAAAACATACAATATGAACAACGATTTGCCGCTCTAGCGATAATATTATTGAAGATTCTAAAATGGCATTCCAAAAATTATAATATCAAACTTTAAAAATATTATTATATGAAAACACCTAAAATTTATTACCTCGTATTTATTGCGCTTATGTTCCTATCTATCGATGTTTACTGTCAGGAAAGCCAGGATAGTCGTCCACCGAAGGAGAAATGGAGTCTTGTAATCATGAAGGGTACCGTTAAAGAAATAGTAAAAGAAACTCGCGAAGTTACACTTATAGGGCCCAATGGAAATCTCGTTACAATAACAGCAAGTGACGCTGTGGAAAGGTTTGATGAAATTGCAGTTGATGATGTGATAGCATTTGAATATTGGACCTATATGATGGCAGAGTTCCGCAAGCCTACACCCGAAGAGTTAGCAGAACCTTTAGTTGTAATAGCCGAGGGGGGAAAAGCTCCAGAAGGAATAGATCCATCAGCGGTTGTAGGGGCAGTTGTAAAAGCTGTTGTTACGATTGAAGTACTAAATCGTCCCTATATGTTGGCAACAATTCGAGGACCACGAGGGAACTACATGACCATAGAAATGGAAGATAAGGCGTTAATTGAACAACTAAATATCGGTCAGGTTGTTATTCTTACTTATGCTGAAGCCATGGTTGTGTCACTGGAGAAAGTAAACTCAGACGAATAATCTGTTTAACGATTGCTAAAGAGAGAGCAAATAGTTCTCACTTGTTTATATTCCCCAAAAAAAATAAACCTTAAAAAAACGTTTGCCAACACTGTATAAAGGGCATTGAAACGCCCTTTATACTTATCGATAGGCAACAATTAAAACCAAACAATATGAAAAACATTTTATCCATATTCTTGCTACTAATGATTATTTCAAACGCACAATCTCAAGAAAAGAGAGCAAGAGATTTAGGCATTCCTTTGGATGGTATTCCCGGTAAATTAAATGCGATTACAGATGTTGAAGGTATTGAAGTTGGTCATACCACGCTCATAACCGGGCAGGGAAAATTAATTGTTGGTGATGGGCCAGTTAGAACCGGTGTTACAGCAATTTTGCCCAGGGGGAAAAAGTATGACCCAGTTTTTGCAGGATGGTACAGTCTCAATGGTAATGGAGAAATGACAGGTACAACATGGGTTGAAGAATCGGGGTTTTTAGAAGGTCCAATTATGATAACCAATACACATAGTGTTGGGGTTGTTAGGGATGCTGTTGTTGAATGGCAATATAAAAATCGATTTTTTGCGGCACTTCCTAATGAACCTGATATATTTTGGGCTCTTCCTGTGGTCGCTGAAACCTATGATGGAGATTTAAATGATATTAACGGTTTTCATGTAAAAAAAGAAGATGCCTTTAGTGCCTTGGATAGTGCAAAAGCAGGACCTGTCCAAGAAGGTAATGTAGGGGGGCGGAACAGGAATGATTTGCCATTTATTTAAAGGAGGTATAGGAACATCCTCACGTCAAGTACAAATTGATTCGATGACATATACAATTGGCGTTTTGGTTCAAGCAAATTATGGTGGCCGTGCGCCTCTAACGATTGTAGGTGTTCCAGTAGGGAAAGAGATTTCCGATTTAATGCCGTTATGGGACCCTATCAGGTCTGAAGAAGATAGAGGCTCAATAATTGTTGTTGTTGCAACAGACGCCCCATTGCTTCCACACCAATTAAAAAGGCTTGCTCGAAGAGTACCAATTGGCATTAGTAGATTGGGAGGGTATGCAAGCAATGGCTCCGGAGATATTTTTATAGCATTTTCTACAGCGAATTTAGGGGCCGCAAGTAGGGAAATAGATCAAATGATAAAAATGATTCCAAATGATAAAATGTCAAAACTTTTCGAGGCTACTGCACAGGCTACGGAAGAGTCAATTTTAAATGCTCTTGTAGCCGCGGAAACGATGGTAGGTAAAAATAACACTACAGTTTACGAACTTCCAGAAGATCGATTAATCGAAATTTTGAAAAAATACAATAGGATCAAAAAATAACTATTGCCAATAATCTATGTAACGCATTGAAACGCGCCATATACTAACCGTTAAGCGCATTTATAAAATACAACTTATGAAAAAGACCATTATTATTTTGCCCATTTTTTTTCATATATTTTTGTTTGCACAATCCCAAACAAAGATTATCGACATGCACATACACTCTTATGGCGAAAGCGACTTTGGGACCCGTGAACCAGCAATTGATAATTATGGAGTTAAAGGTTCGCCAAATGCTGAAGCTCATCGCATGGAAACTTTCATCGCATTTGTGAAATTGAATATTGAGAAAGCCATGGTCAGTGGCAATCCCGAAAGTGTTGAAGAATGGGTAGAGATGGACAAAGATGATAGGGTAATCAAGGGGATTTTGATGTATTCACCTGATGATTATGGCATGGACAGTATCAAATTTGAGCAAATGGTAATAGACGGGAAAATTGAAGTATTTGGAGAAGTAGCTCCTTATTATCATGGCACTTCACTCAGTGATCCTATCTGGCAGCCGTATCTTAGAATCTGCGAAAAATATGACATTCCAGTTGCCGTTCATACCGGTGGAGGTGGCCCTGGCGGCACTTATACCTGGTCACCAAAAGCAAGGCTTTCGCTTGGTGATCCATATTTAATCGAAGATGTATTGGTAAATTACCCTAAACTCAGAATATATATGATGCATGCAGGTGGCGAAGACTGGCCTGAGCACGCTATCCGGTTGATGGATTACTACCGACAGTTGTATGTTGATCTGGCCGTTTTATTGTGGATTAATGAAAATACAAAGAGGTACACTAAAAAATTTCTGCAAAATATCAAAGAGGCTGGATTTCTAGATCGTGTCATGTTTGGAACTGACCAGATGTTATGGCCTTATTCCATTGAAAAATCAATAAATTTTCTGAATAGTCTTGACTTTCTGACCGAACAGGATAAAGAAGATATTTTCTATAATAATGCTGCAAGATTTTTGAAACTTAAAGAATAAATAGCACCTAACAATGTATAAGCAGCATTAAAACTGCTGCTTATACTGGACCGTTGGTAGTAATTAACAAAACAAACAATAATAATGAAAGCATTACAAATAACAGGATACGGTGATGTTAAAAGCAATTTAGTATTTTCCGAAGTTGAAAAACCTACTATTAAAGATAATCAGGTTTTGATAGAAATACATTCGGCAAGTGTAAACCCAATTGACTATAAAATCATTGAAGGTCTTTTAAAACAAATAAGAAAACTAACTTTTCCCTGCCCTATTGGTTTCGATGTTGCTGGTATTGTATTAGAAAGAGGTTCAAATGTAACCAACCTAAAAGTTGGTGATGAAGTATATTCCAAAGTACCGTCGGAGTCTCCGGGTACGTTTGCAGAATACATTGCCGTAGACAGTGATGTAGTTTGTTTGAAACCTTCCAATTTAAATTTTAGTGAATCTGCAAGTTTGCCTTTAGTAGGACTTACCACTATACAAAGCTTTGATAAAGCAAGTTTAAAATCTGGTAACAAAGTATTGATTCATGCTGGTTCTGGTGGAATTGGCACTTTTGCCATCCAATATGCCAAAAGTAAGGGAGCTTATGTTTATACAACAACCAGTACAAAAAATGTAGAATGGGTAAAAGAACTTGGTGCTGATAGAGTAATTGATTATAAAACCGAGAACTATCTAAACATTGTAAATAATATTGATATTGTTTATGAAACTTTAGGAGGCAATTATACCATAGATGCATTTAAAGTTATTAAAAATGGAGGAAAAGTGGTCAGTCTGATCGGAGATGTTGATAAAGAAACAGCAAGAGAATTAGAACTTAATGGAGTTATTCGTTTTGTGCTGGCATTAAAAAGGATGAAAATCACAAAGCAAATCAAGCATAAATCAGCATACTATAAATTGATATTAATGAACTCAAATGGAACACAATTGAACGAAATAAAAAAACTGGTAGAAGATAAATTAATAAAACCTGTAATAGATAAAGAGTTCTCATTTTCAGAATCAATAGATGCTTTACTTTATCAAAAATCTGGTAGAGCCAAAGGGAAAATAATTATTAAGATAAAATAACTACTGCCAACAAATGCTATGACGTCAACAGCCCCTAGACGAGGCTAATGCGCATAGCAAAACCGTTGTGTGCAATCAATGAAATTACTAATGCTTTATATTAAAATAAAACCATGAAAATATTAACTGCTTTACTTTGTATTTTTTCTCTTATAATAAATGTGTCCTGTAAGAAAGAAATTGAAAAGGAAGGTTTTGTAAATGTTGAAGGTGGCAAGATATGGTATAAAATTGTAGGGGATGGCGAAGGTATTCCTTTGTTAGTTCTTCATGGTGGACCAGGTTCCCGAAGTTGCGCGATGATTCCAGGTTTTTCACTATTAGGTAACGAAAGGCCTGTTATTTTTTATGACCAATTGGGATCGGGAAATTCGGATAGACCAACGGATATAACGCTATGGAACATCGAACGATTTGTAAATGAAATAGACTATTTGAGAAGTGATTTAGAATTAAATGAACTTCATATTTTAGGGCATTCTTGTGGTAGCACATTTTTAATAGAGTACATGGTCACTCAAAAACCAGAAGGAGTTAAATCTGTCATATTTTCCAGCCCAATGCTGAGCACTCCAGATTGGATTGAGGATGCAAAAATATTACTATCTCAACTACCACTTGGTATTCGAGATACGATAGCTAAGTATGAAGCGTTAAAAAATTATACCTCACCTGTGTATCTTGCCGCAACAGATTCATTTTACACGCGACACTTATCCCGAAAGAGTTGGCCTTATATTCCTAACGTAGAATGTGATAATGTGCCTGATTTCAATGAACAGGTTTATAACTATATGTGGGGGCCTACCGAGTTTATGGCAACAGGTACGCTTATAGATTTTGATCGAACGGCCGATTTGGATAAAATTGAACAACCTATCCTTTTTGTAACTGGTGAATATGATGAAGCAAGACCAGAAACTATGTACAACTATCAGAAATCATCAAAAAATGCAACCGTCGAAATTATTGAGGATGCCGCACATATGACAATGATTGACCAACCAGCAAAAGTAGCTGAAGCGATTGGTGGATTCTTAAAAAATGTTGATAATAATCAATAAAACAGTACATAACAAAGTGTTATGGGAAAATTATAAACCATAAAAACTGTAAAAAAGAATGTCTAAGCAACTAAATGAAAAAATAAAAGCGCATTGCGAGAACCCACCATCAAGAATACGATTTTCGGTCAGTTTATTTATGGTCCTGGTAGGTGTTTTGTTCTGTACATCCTGCTCACAAGAACAAGGAAAAGCGGTTTATTCAGAGTCAAAACGCCCCACAGTAACTTCTTTTGTCAAGGGGCAAGAAGTTTTTGAAAAAGCACTGGCTGCTCATGGTGGCCGCGCAAATATTCAAGCTATTGAGCGGATAGAAACAAGTTTGGAAGGCTATAACATCCTGGCCACCCAGAATCAAGACCTTACCCATAACAGCGACCACCGAACCCCCAGGTTTGAACATTTGATTTACGATTATACCAAAAACTGGGCCTACATGGATATGGACAAGTTTTTTGGTCCGGATCTTCATAATGGCGACCGTGTGTATGTCATGAAAGGGGAGGGAGATTTATTTGTCTATTATGATGAAACCCATACAGCACAGGACAATGACCCCTCAAACCGACTGCCGGGCATTACATTTATCGAATGGACAGTTCCACAACTTGTTCTAAAAAAAATGATTGCCGATTATCTGCAAATCAGGTGGGCAGGGCAACAATCCATTGGCGGTTCTACCTTCGATGTGTTGATTTTCCCCTGGTCACAGACTCAGGTTTTAAATTTATACTTTAATTCTGAAACCGGATTTTTGGAAAGACTTAGTAGGCCAACCCAACACAATTTACATGGTGATGCATCTATTGACTATCTGTTTGACTATGCCGGAAGTACCAGGGATATTGATGGTTTTACCGTGCCTTCAAAGCTCATTATTGAAACAGCTGGGGAAAATGTAATTGAAGAAAATTATAGCGAGGTCATTTTTAATGGTGAGCTGGACGAAACCCTGTTTGAAAGACCTGATGTTCCCTTTGTACACATGCCACCACCGGGTAGACCAAAATTGGTGAAAGTTAATGACAATGTTGTGGTGGTGGATTTTGCGCAGACCAGGGCTAATGTTTTTGCCACGGTTCTTAATGACTCCATTGTTGTATTTGAAGCCCCTAATAATTGGTTTTACTCATCTCAAGCCGCTCAATTAATAAAGACTGCTTTTCCCAACATGCCATTTAGCTATGTCGTTCCTTCCCACTTTCATGACGATCATGCAGGTGGAGTACGGGCTTTTATTGCTGAAGGTGCAACCGTCATAACACCCACTGCCGACAAAGCTTATTATGAAAAAATAGCCACTGCAACCTATACCATGTTTCCCGATGCGGTTGCTCGCAATAACATTATAGCAACGTTTGAAATTGTAGATGATAAACGGGTTTTTGAGGATAAAAAGACGGGCCGAAAGTTGGAAATAATTAACATTGGTAGTCCCCATTCAGAAAATATGTATATCAGCTGGTTACCCAACGACGGTATTGTTATAACAGCAGATACCTTTGAATACTTTGAAGGACATCCTGTTCCTGTCGCTTCTGATGCGGCTTTTGCTTTTGCAAATGCCTTAAAGGAACGCGGGATTGAACCAGACAAAATCCTCGAAGGTCATAGCCGTCCTTTTTACACCCTGGCTGATTTACAAGAAGCGGTAAGGTTAAGGCTCGAAGAGGACGCTCTTCTTAAAAGTTCATTGCAATCTGATTAACCAGTTGATAAACTCCAAAACACCAACGATAATTTTCATCCAACCATATATCATCATAGAACAGTAAAACGCTCTAAACACATCGGAAGAAACAAATCCTTCCACGATATTCTGATAGAGTGAGGCTCTAATTTATGGCTGATAAAAGAGCCAATTATTTTCTTTCTATCTTTATAAGCAACCAACCAACGAAACAATGATAAACTTCTTTAGAAAAACACGAAACCATCTAGCTGACAATAACATTTTAACGCATCAGGATATTATTAATGGAGGTAAACTAACTTTTGAAATGAGCTTCGCTCCTAAAGTGAATTAACATGAAAAGAAGAAACTTTATCAAAAACGCTTCATTAACAAGCGTTGGGTTGGCAGTGGGAAGTTCACTAGTAGGATGTGAAGAAAATTTATCCTTCGTCAAAGCTTCGGATGATGAAGTAAAAGCATCTTTACCTCTGGTTATTGCAACTTGGAATGTCCCGAACGCTACTGCTAAAGCTTGGGGAGTTTTAAATAATAACGGTAATGTTTTAGATGCACTGGAGCAAGGTTGCATGGTTGAAGAGGCTGATGTTAAAAATCAATCGGTTGGAAAAGGCGGACGACCAGACAGAGATGGCAATGTCACACTTGACGCATGTATTATGAATCAAGACGGTGATTGTGGTTCGGTTGTGTATTTGCAAAATATAACCCATGCTATTTCGGTGGCTAGAAAAGTTATGGAAAATACACCTCATGTCATGCTTGCCGGAAAAGGTGCAGAACAGTTCGCTTATGAAATTGGCCTTCCTAAAGAAAACCTTTTAACAGAGGCTTCAAAAAATGAATGGGAAGCATGGAAAGAAAAAAGCGAATACGAACCCATTATCAATATAGAAAATCACGATACCATAGGTATGTTGGCCATTGATAAAAATGGCAATATTTCTGGTGCTTGTACCACAAGTGGATTGGCGTATAAAATATCGGGGCGTGTTGGGGATTCTCCAATTATTGGTTCAGGATTGTTTGTTGATAATGAAATTGGTGCTGCTGTCGCTACAGGATTAGGCGAAGAAGTTGTAAAAACCGTTGGCAGTTTTTTAGTAGTTGAACTCATGCGACAAGGCAAATCGCCACAAGAGGCCTGTGAAGAAGCTATTAGCAGAATCGTTAATAAACCTAATAGTGATTATAAAAACTTTCAAGTAGGGTACATTGCTGTAAATAAACAAGGAAAAACTGGTTCGTATTCTATTCATCAATGGTTTAGTATGACCAAATATCAAGATGGAAAGAATGAGAATATTCAATCTGATTATTATCTTAAAAATAAAAATTAAAATCTGAAAAATCTTGGTAGAGAATAGTAAACGATTTCGACAATGACCATATACGAATTTAACGTTCTAACCCTTGTAGAAAAATACGTACGATAATTTCAATCTAACTATACCATCATAGAATTGTAAAACACTCTAAATGGTCGATGTGTAATGCTTAAAATTGCTATTGGACATTTGGAGAAGAACTTCGTTTTATGATATTTTTAGTATTTTTATAGCAATCAGTTAAAACAGGACTGATACTATATTCTACTCTCCATTTTTATCATTCCTATTTTAAAATCTTCTGTGCTTAATCTAAATTATTTGGTGTAAATAATTACGTCATAATTAAAATTAAGTATTATGAAAGCAATTAAAACACATCTAAAAACAGTAGCCTTAATCTTTGCTGCATTAATCCTATTTCAAGGCTGTACGGTTTATAAATCTGTTCCGATTTCACTTGAACAAGCTGTGCAAAATGAATCAAAAGTTAGAGTTAAAACTAAAAGTAATGAGAAATTTAAATTTAACAGAATAGTAGTTGAAGATGGGAGTTTTTATGGTGTTAAGAAAAGTAATAACGTAGTGAATAAGACTCCTTTAGATCAGGATTTTATTTATACAATTAATGAAAAAGACAAAACATTATCAACTATTTTAAGTATTGCAATACCAGTTGTAATTATAGGCGGTGCTCTGGCTATCCTGGTCTTTAATAGTTTAAACAAAAGTATTAAATTAGCATTTAGCGAATTAGGGGCGTATTGATATTGAGATTAAAGTTTTCATAATTTCCATCCAACGAAATACTATCATAGAACTGTAAAACACTCTAATTGGTCGATGTATAAGGCTTAAAACAAGACCCCCATACCCCCAAACATCTAAAGACACCAGCGAGGTATAATGATGTACATTAATTTTTTGAAATCTAAATAAAACAAGGGAATAATTTAGGTTAAGAATTATCCCCTTATTTTCGACTATCAAAAGTCATTGATTAATAGCAAAACAAAGAAATTATTATTCTATGTTATAAACTATGACATTTATCATAAGTGTCACAATGTATTAAAACGCACTAATTGGTCAATGTGTAAGGCTTAAAATAGATGTTAGGATCCCATACCCCCAAAATAGCCAAAGATGATAAACGCTTATAATACCCCATACTATTTTTTGGGAATCTTAAATATAAGCAGTCAATTATTCAGGTGTCATATTTAACTAGTCTCATTTATTGCAAACCTTCAAGTACTATTTTGCTTCTTTTTGTGATTTTCGCCAAAAATACTTTTAAAACTCCTTATTATTAAAATCACTAATTGGATTGTCATAAATACATTTGTATTGTAAGTGAAACATAAAGCAAGAGATTAAGATACTATCTCCTCTAAAAAGAAACATTTACACTTAAAACAAAGTAATTATGAGAAATTTAATAACACTATTTGGAGCCCTATTATTCTTATCTATGGCGCTGAATGCACAATACACTACAAAAAATATAAAAGTTCATAAAGTATGGGTTACACTATTGGATAACCCACAAATAATTAAAGGTTATTTATATTCTGCAGATGAGATATCAATTAAAATAACAAATACGAAATCATTGGATAGTTTAAGTTTAAAAACAATAGACTCCAAAAATATCGATATGATAAAAATTAGACGCAAGGGAGAGGGTTTAAAATCGGTAGGAATTGGAGCATTATCTGGTCTTGTTGTTGGAGCAGTTTTTGGAGCAATTGGGAAAAACTCACCATTTGTTTCTAAAAGCAATAATATTGTTTATGGTGCGGCGAATGGAGCAATTACCGGGGCTGGTGTTGGCCTAGTGGCTAAAAAAAAGAAGGTTGAAATTTCAATTCGTGGAGATATAACATATTTTGAAAAAGTATATAAAAAATTACAGCTTTATTCATTTAAATCTAATGCTAAAGGGTAAAAGAAACTTAAAGCAAGAGATTGAGATCCTATCTCCTCAAAAAAGAAACATTTGCGCCAATAAAATAAACCAAAGCTAAAATATTAACTAAAAAGTCCAGCGATGTCGAATTTATTTTCTCAATTCATTTTAGGCCTTATAATCCGAGCAATTATGAAGAAACTCATGCTAATTCTATTGTTCTTTGTAGTAAGTGTACCATCTATAGCTCAGATAATCGACAATGAAAGCCATACTTATGAAACGGTAATAACAGGTAATGTAAGCGACAATAACGGCTTGCCCTTAACAGGGGCCGATCTTGTTTTGAAAGGGACAACAAAGAAAACTTCCACAAATTTTGATGGAAACTTTAGTTTAGGTGTAGAGGGCAGAGCAATTCTAATAATAAGCCATGCCGGATTTAAAACAATAGAATTAGCTATAGAGAATCAAACCAAAATTAATGTAACTTTAGAAGAAGAAATTGATCCGGAAGATTACATCCCTTTAGCAACAAGACCCGAACCTCACACTAAAACTCGTTCTGAAATTCGCAAAGCACGTCGTGCTAATAGAGTAAAACATCCCTTTACAACTAATGATGGGTTGGAAATAGCGGGTGACATAGTGAAAGCAATAATGAAAAATAATCGGTAATTCCTTATCCTTGGAAGAGGTGACGCTCCCAAATTCGTTACCTTAGTTTCGATGAATGCCATGTTAAGAATTCAATATATTTTTGCAATACAATGAAAATTAAATATCCATTACTTATAGATGGTGGCCTTTCCAATGAACTGGAACGGCTGGGATATGATCTCAATCACGAATTGTGGTCGGCGAAATTGTTGAGTACAGACCCCGAGGCCATTATCAAGGCCCATTTAAATTATCTTGAATCGGGTGCACAGTGTATTATAACATCAAGTTACCAGGCCTCCATACCGGGATTTATGACCGTTGGACATAACAAGACCGCGGCCGAGGCGCTTTTACTAAGAACAGTTCAATTGGCCGAGGCTGCCATAGCCCGATTCATACCATCGAACAGTAACGACCTTAGTCCTATTATTGCAGCCAGCATAGGGCCTTATGGTGCCTATCTGTCGGATGGTTCCGAATACCGAGGGAATTATGGCGTTTCCGACGAAGAGCTAAGTGCATTCCACTTATCCAGAATTGAAGTATTGGACCGTTCCAATGCAGATCTCCTGGCCTGCGAGACCATTCCAAGTTTTCAGGAAACCAGGGTTTTGGGGGAATTATTAAAAGAGACCGTGAAACCGGCGTGGATTTCGTTTTCCTGTAAGGATGAAGACCATCTCAATGATGGGACACACATCATAGAATGTGTTTCGTTGCTTGCCCATCATCCCAATGTCTTTGCCATTGGCGTAAATTGTACCGCTCCAAAATACATATCCGGGTTGATCAGAAATATAAAGGCCGGATGGGATAAAAAAATAGTGGTCTATCCCAATTCGGGAGAAGTATACGACCCCGGGAGTAAAACATGGGCAGGTATATCGGAGCCTAATGTGTTCGTTAAAATGGCAAAGGAATGGATGGAATCAGGGACCGATATCCTGGGCGGATGTTGCAGGATCGGACCAGAGCATATCAGGAGCCTTAGAAAAAGTTTGATGGAACCCTTTTAAAACGACTATGCCTATGTCCCGGTTAATTTTTACACGGAGGGATTCTTCCAAGGATAAATTCCAATACTTCATCGATTTAAGTAAAGGGAACTTAATAGAAAATCTCATGGATTTTTTTCGACAAAAATTCACTTAATACGTCAGCTCTTCTTTATGTATCGTTAATCTACAAATTGGAGCCTCGTAACTTCAACCATTCGCTGATAAATGTCATAGTTTGCTCAAGGAGATGTAATTATTTTTAGTTATTAAAAAAATTAAAATGGAATCCATCGAATGCTGTTTAGATAAATTGCTTAAAAAATTAGATGATAATTGGAAAGAATCGATTCGTAACCCTCTTAACGGGGCAGAATTTCTAATGGAAATTGAATATCCAAGCAGGATGGAATACTTCAGGGAACTCCTCGATATACTCATAGATGACGGATATGTAAAACTTGTTCAAAGCAGGGAAGAATATGCTAATGATTTTAGATGGTACGAGCATGAAACCATAATCACTGTGAAAGGTATATTATTTTTAAATCAAGGCGGTTACCAGAAAAAAATAGCTGAAGATAGTGCCTACCAAAAAAGACTCGAAGCCATGGAGGGACGAATGGCCAAGGCGACGGTTTGGATGTCGATTGCGACTGTGATATTAGCCATAGGAGGATTGATTGTTGCCTGGTATTATTTGGACCAGGTTTTTTATAGCCATTGAGAGTTCTATCGGAAAGGGAATAAATAACAAGTTCTTTTCACTGACAAAAATCATAGTTTATAGATAGTAATAAGTTTACATTTATTTGGTAAAAAATTGGATTTTGAGAACGCTCCACAAAATATTAGTTGCCATTGATGGCAGTCCGTCTTCTCTCAACGCAGTAGAATATGCCATTGAACTGGCAAAGGAAACAAGATCTGAATTAGAAATAGTCTACATCATAAGATATGCTATGGGCAATATCGAAGCAGGAATATTGCCACATGATATTGAAAAAAAAGAAGAAGAAAAAGCAATTCTGCTTATAAATAAGATAAAAGAAAGCCATGGTGATGTAAAAATTCGGGATTTTGAAACTGTTGGCCGACCGGTAATAGAAATTACAAAAGAAATAAATACCTGGGGTGCCGATCTGTTGGTTATCGGGCATCATTCCCATTCTTTTTTAGATAAACTATTGACAAATAGCGTTGAGGACGATCTGCTCAAAAGCCTGAAAATCCCATTGTTAACAATTCCAAAGAAATATAAATTCGCGAAATACTCTACCGAAAGATAAATGAAAAAAAATATCGAAGGATATTCTAATTCATTAATATGTAATAGATAAGTTTTTGATGCTGCCGGCGTAGTCACTAAATAACCATTAAATAATAACTTTAACAATGATCCTGACAAATATTCACCTAAAATTTATCGATCAAGTTTTCCTATCCTATAAGCAAAACGGTTATAATATTATTTTGATGTAAATTCCAGGTTTACATTTAAAAATATGCAGGTTATATTTCTTTGATGACTTAAATTGTTAAATATTCAGCATAATTGTTAAAAAACAAAAATATTAGTTAAATTATAATTAATAAATTAATAGTAATGTAACATTTCACGCTAATTGCGGTCGTTATTTTAGATTCATTAATCAATATAAAACGAACAATCATGAGAACAATTAAAACATTACTATTAGTCGTAGCGATTACGTTTAGTAGCGCGCTTTATGCAAGTGCAGAACCAACAAAGGACAAGCAGGCAATTATTGCTAAAAAAATTGGAAAAATTTTAAAAAACCCACAATTTGAGGTAAAAAAGGAAATGTTAGTAAATGTCAATCTGGTATTTAATAAAAACAACGAGATGGTTGTTTTATCCGTTGACTCTAAAAGTGATGAAGTTTCAAACTACATTAAAAGAAGATTGAACTACAGTAAATTAATTGTAGATGGTATCAAAAGAAATGAAACATATGTTCTACCGGTAAGATTGGTTCCATATAAATAAGCTTCTTTGAGTCATTCAAAAAAACTCCTAACTGCAATCAGGAGTCTTTTTATTCATTAAAATTGAAAACGATTCCTTTCAAATATGGAATAGGTGATTAGATAATTATAAGCCCGGCTTATTTGACCAAAGTTCTAATTGAAGCACTGTTCACACCAATAACATATTTAGTAGTCAATAAACTCAAAGCCGCAGGAGGGGTAGATCATTTCGATCCCCGAAAAGATTTCAGCCCTTTTATATTAAGAACCCCATTCTAATAAAAACATTTAATTCTTCTGTCGCGAGATCATTAATCGTGCCCTGTATCCCGTAGTAATGAGCCATCGGTTTGAGGATAAAAGCACATCGTGTTCGTCGTACACCTTAAGTTCTGCCGTATTGGGACTGGAGAGCCCTTCATTTAGAGCTTCAAATTCAATGGTATTGAGGCCTTCATTCAATTCGATATCAATAATGTAAAAGGTTCCTGTCAAAGTAATATTGGGATGGATCACGGCTTTATTTAAAAATAATTTTATACGGTCGCCATCCACATATTCATGGTCACGGCATTTTATCCGGATGTATTTGGATTTTGTATATAGATCGCCCAGGTAATGATCCCTTTTGAATTTCGAGATATCCTTATGACCTTCTCCGAATTTTTGTTTGATGTTCCATGTTGGCTTAATGAGATTGCTTTTGGAGGTCATACTTAGACCGGAGGTCGGTTTAAAATAATTGGTTAATGGAGTATAGTTCAGCCTGGGCCTGTTTTCTTTATTCGTGATCCTTTGTAAAGGTGTTATTTTGAGCGGCAAATTGGTTTTGGCGTTAGCACTGGTATCAATACCTATTATATTCGTAGGCCTGTCGGACCCATCGATCTGCGCATACAAAGATGTGACGGAACAGAATAGAATGAATATGGCCAGCTTGATTTTCATAGCTAATAAGAATTCATGTTATGGACATGTTGCAATTTCGGTCTAAAGATATATAATTGGTTTATTATTACTTCTACATTAACGTTACTTTACATCAATTTATATATCTATTAACAATAATTATTCCATTAGTAGCATTTTTTGTGATTTTCTTACCGGATTATAGTCTATAGTCTATAGGCATAAGGCATAAGGAATAAGGCATAAGGCATAAGGAATAAGGCATAAGGAATAAGTCAGAAGTTAGAAGTTGGATAGACTGAAGATTATTAATTATATTTATCAAAACTGTTATACCATTTATTTAATCTGAAATTTGAAGTCTTCACTACAAAATTTAGCGGCACAATTAGACGGCGAATTGTATTATGATGCCATGATGAAAAGCCTTTATGCCACCGATGCTTCGGTGTACAGGGCCTTACCCCTGGCTGTGGCATTGCCCAAACATAAGGAGGACATCCGGGTACTCATTCGATTTGCACAAGAAAAGGGCCTGGGGCTTATCCCAAGGGCTGCCGGAACTTCCTTGGCCGGACAATGTGTTGGCAACGGGATCGTAGTGGATATTTCCAAATACATGAATCAGATATTAGAAATAAATACCGGAGAGCATTGGGTTAAAGTGCAACCCGGAGTGGTCCGTGATGAGCTCAATGTCTTTTTAAGGCCTTACGGATTATTTTTCGGCCCCAATACATCAACAGCCAACCGGGCAACCATTGGCGGTATGGTGGGCAATAATTCCTGTGGGTCGACTTCCATTGTCTACGGTTCTACCAGGGACCATGTATTGGCATTGAAAACAATTTTAAGTGACGGAACTGAAGCCGAATTTAAAGCGCTGAACGCTTCTGAATTCAGGGACAAACAAAACGGAAATACTTTAGAGTCTCAATTGTATGAACATATTAATAAAGAGCTATCCGATACTTTAATTCAGGATCAAATTATTAAAGACTTTCCCAAGTCCTCAATAAAACGGCGTAATACCGGTTATGCCGTGGATGCTTTATTACATACAAGAGCATTTTCAGATGCTGAGGCCCCCTTTAATTTTTGTAAGATGCTTTGCGGCTCAGAAGGGACCCTGGCTTTTACCACTGAGATCAAACTCAATGTCGTTCCGCTGCCAAAACCAAAAGACGTTATTATCGCAGCGCATTTTAACAGCATCACAGATAGTTTACATGCCACCGTAACCGCCATGGAGTACAGGCCCACCGCCTGTGAATTATTGGATAAGAACATATTGGATTGCACCAAAGATAATATCGAACAACAGAAAAATCGTTTCTTTTTGGAAGGTGATCCAAAAGCCCTGTTACTTATAGAATTCAGGGCAGATGTCCTCACAGAATCTGAGGATCTGGCCAACAGGCTTATCGACGACCTGAAAGCACACAACCTGGGTTATGCCTTCCCCATATTGACCGGTCGTAAAACCGAGAGCGCATGGAATTTACGTAAAGCCGGTTTAGGGCTTTTGGGGAATCTTCCCGGAGACAAAAAGGCCGTGGCCTGTGTTGAAGATACCGCGGTGGATGTCAAGGACCTCCCCGAATATATAACTGAATTTACGGCCATTATGGAATCCTATAAACAGGATACCGTGTATTACGCCCATGCCGGAGCGGGGGAGTTGCATTTACGTCCTATTTTGGACCTGAAACGCTCTGAAGATGTAAAAATATTCAGGAGTATAAGCGAGGATTCCGCGAGGTTGGTGAAGCGTTATAATGGTTCTTTAAGCGGGGAGCATGGTGATGGGAGAGTGCGTTCGGAATTCATTCCGAGGGTTATTGGTGATGAGAATTTCGAACTGATAAAGCGTATTAAAAACACCTGGGATCCAAAAGGTGTTTTAAACCCCGGTAAGATCGTAAATGCTGCACCCATGGATACCAGTTTGCGGTATGAACCCGATATAGGGACCCCTGAAATTGATACCATTTTCAATTATTCTGAAACGGGAGGCATCCTCAGGAACGTAGAAAAATGCAATGGTTCAGGCGATTGCCGTAAGCTCAATTTTGCAGGGGGTACCATGTGCCCAAGCTACAGGGCCACGCTTGATGAAAAAGATACCACCCGGGGGCGTGCCAATGTACTGCGGGAATTCCTGACTCAAAATGTAAAGCAAAACCCCTTCGATCATCCAGAAATTAAAGAAGCCATGAACTTGTGCCTGTCTTGCAAGGGATGCAAATCGGAGTGCCCCTCCAATATAGATATGGCTACCCTAAAGGCAGAGTTCCTGCATCAATATTATAAAAGTAATCCTATACCATGGCGTTCCAAAGCCATAGCCAATATCAACAGGATCAATAACATTGCCCATAGGTTTGCCGGTATTTATAATGCCCTTACCCGGCAATCCTGGGTGAAATTCATATTGGGAATCGCAAAAGAACGTTCCCTGCCAAAGCTTCAGTCCTTAAGCTTAAGACAATGGTATAATGCCCGTAAAAATGATTGGCAGTTACCGGAGGCCAAAAATGGGAGCCTGTATTTATTTTGTGATGAATACACCAACTATTACGACACGGAAATTGGGATCAAGGCCATCAGGCTTTTAACCAAATTGGGTTATAAAGTTTTAATGGTGGATCATCAAGAAAGTGGGCGGGCCTATATTTCCAAAGGGCTGTTGCACCCTGCACAAAAAATTGCCGCTGAGAATGTAGCACTCTTTAAAACCATCATTACAGATGAAATACCCCTAATTGGTATTGAGCCCTCTGCAATATTAGGGTTCAGGGATGAGTATCCCAATTTGGTTCCGACAAATGAAAGATCGGCAGCGCTTAAATTGAGTAAGAATGTGTTGTTAATTGATGAATTTATGGCGCGGGAAATAGATGCGGGAAAAATTGTACCCTCAGACTTTACTTCCGAAGTCAAGGAGATCCTGCTTCATGGGCATTGCCATCAAAAGGCCTTGTCGTCACTGGGTTTTACCGAAAAGCTTTTGCAACTTCCCCTTAATTATAAGGTGAATAGCATCGCCTCGGGCTGTTGTGGTATGGCCGGCTCTTTTGGCTATGAAAAGGAGCATTATGAATTAAGCAATAAAATAGGTGAGATGGTCCTGCTGCCTTCGGTAAGACAGGCGAAATCCTCCACGATTATAGCCGCTTCAGGAACGAGTTGCAGGCACCAAATAAAGGATGGTACAGGCAAGGAGGCAAGGCATCCCGTCGAGATTTTATATGAGGCATTAAGACAATGATCTCCTTAACAAACTGTGGACTTGGCAGTTTGGACTATAAATGCTAAATTTAACTGAAGAATAAGCACCATCTGAATGAAAAGAGTTTTCATTATTATTGCAGTCCTTCTATTGGGAAATTTTTCCGCTGGTCAAAACAATAAACTCGATAGCTTAAAGCAAGCCTTTGTAAATCCGAAAATTCAGGATTCAATACGATTTGAGGCCGGCTTGGATGCTTTTATGATATTGTTCCGACAAAATTTGGATTCTGCCCGTGCTATGGGAAATGAGGTCCTCAAATTTTCTCAGCAAAATAAGAATCTCAAGTGGGAGGCAACATCTTATAGATTCATAGGAAATACCTATGCCGTTCAGGGAAATTTTAAAGAAGCCCTAAAATTATTTATAAGTAGCCATGATCTTTTGGAACAGTTATCAGACGAGAAGGAAATGTCCACCACACTTAATAATATTGGTACTGTTTATTATGAATTAGGAGATTATCCCAAGGCACTGGATATTTTATTGGACGGTTTGAAACTTTCGGAAAAATTAAAGGACACAACCAATTTGGCAAGGGTCACCAATAATTTGGGAAATGTTTTTCTTAGGCAGGGAAACAATGAAAAGGCATTGGAATATTACAATTACAGCCTTGAACTTAAAAAGGTAATAGGCAATAAATATGCCTTGGCAAATGCCTATAATAATGTTGGCCTTGTATATACCAATTTAGAAGACCATGATCTTGCGTTGGAAAATTTATTGAAAAGCGCTCAACTTGCAGAAGAGGTTAATCATAAAATGTCTATGACCCGCGCCTTTAATAATATAGGACAGATCTATAACATTAAGGGTGATTTTAATAAGGCTTTAGAATATTTAAATGAGAGTATTAAAATAAAAACAGAAATTGGAGATAAGGAAGGACTCGCCTCTTCTTATATATACAGAGGCCAAAATTATCTTTATCAGGGAAAATATGCGAATGCAAAAAACGATTGTCAAAAGAGTTTGAATCTTGCTGTTGAAATGGGAGCCCTTATCGTTCAGAAAGAATCCTGTAACTGTTTAAGCAGTGCCTGGGAAGCATTGGGAAATTCCAAAGAATCCCTGCGGTATTATAAACAATATGTCCGCACCAGAGACTCCCTGTTTAGTAATGAAAAAACCGAGGAAATTGTAAGCCGGGAAATGCAATACCAGTTTGACAGGCAACAGATGGCTGATAGTATTGCATTCCATAAAGAAAAAGCCGAGCAGGAATTGTTATATGAAAAAAATATAAACAAACAGCGCAACAAATTTAACCTTATCGTTTTTGGTAGCCTGGGATTATTAATATTGGGCGCCGTATACTGGAATTCCCGTCGGAAGAGCATGAAACTGGCTCGCGAACGGGAAATGGTCCAAAGGTTGAAGCAGGTTGATAAACTTAAGGACGAATTCCTTGCCAACACTTCACACGAATTGCGAACGCCATTGAACGGCATTATCGGGCTATCGGAATCTTTAAAAGACGGTGCCGCCGGAAAATTATCGCCTAAAGTCGTTGAAAATCTGAATATGATATCCAACAGTGGGAAGCGATTGACGCATCTGGTAAACGACATTCTGGATTTTTCAAAATTGAAAAATAAAGACCTTAACCTGTCTATTCATCCTGTTGATATTTACGCCACCGTTTCCGTTGTTCTTAAATTATCGGAGCCTTTTATACAGAATAGTGACTTAAAATTGATAAACACCATTTCCAGGGATGTGGCCCTGGTGGATGCCGATGAGAACAGATTGCAGCAAATATTTTATAACCTTATAGGGAATGCCATTAAATTTACGGAAAAGGGACATATTGAGATCGCCACCGAGGAAAAGGACAACATGCTTTTAATTTCTGTTACAGATACCGGGATCGGGATCCCTGAAAGTAAATTTGAGGACATCTTTAAATCGTTCGAGCAGGCCGACGGCTCAACCCAAAGGGAGTTTGGAGGAACGGGCTTAGGGCTTTCTGTGAGTAAGCAGCTGGTTGAACTTCATAATGGAACCATTAGTGTTAGCTCTATTGTGGGTGAGGGTTCGACATTTACATTCTCATTGCCCATAAGTACCACTCCCCGGGAAAAGATCGAAATTGACAGCGAAGGCGTTGATGAAAATGTCCAGCACGTGGAACATAATGCTGCTGAACAAGCCGGAACGATCTCTACTCATGAAGGATTACAAAAAGCGCCCACCAATATTTTAATAGTTGATGATGAGCTTATAAACCGTCGTGTCCTGGAAAACCATTTAACGGTAGCAGGATATGGTGTAACAGAGGTTGCCGGCGGTAAAGAGGCTTTGGCTCTCATAGATCAGGGCGTAAAGTTTGATCTGGTCCTTTTGGATGTTATGATGCCCAATATGTCCGGCTATGAAGTATGCCAGACCATTCGGAAAAAGATATCAACCAGTGAACTTCCCATCGTTTTGCTCACTGCAAAGAACAGGGTGAGTGACCTGGTCGCAGGGTTTAATGTAGGGGCTAATGATTATTTGACCAAGCCCTTTTCAAAGAACGAATTGCTAAGCCGAATAAAGGCGCACCTAAACCTTAAAAACATACATAATGCCTCAAGTAAGTTTGTGCCAACCGAATTTTTAAGATCTGTGGGACGGGAATCAATTACAGATGTCGTCCTGGGAGATCACGTACAAAAAAATGTAACCGTATTATTTACGGATGTTCGGGATTACACGACGCTTGCTGAAAGTATGAGCCCTCGGCAAAATTTTAAATTCGTCAATGCCTATGTGGGTAGAATGGGACCCTTAATTCAAAAAAATGAAGGTTTCGTAAATCAATATCTCGGCGATGGGATCATGGCCTTATTTCCAAAAGGATCGGGAAATGCCCTGCAGGCGGCCATAGATATGCAAAAAATGATCAACGTATACAATTTAAGACGTATTGATGAAGGGTTTGTAAGCATTTCCGTCGGTATGGGATTACATACCGGGCCGTTGGTTATGGGTATTATCGGTGATACACATAGAAACGATACCGCCATTATTGCCGATACAGTAAATACGGCTTCGAGAATGGAAGGCATTACCAAGTATTATGGGGCAAGAATTATTTTAAGTGAAGAGAGTTTGAAAACCATTTCTAATCCCGATGACTATAATTTCAGATATTTAGGGAAGGTTCAGGTTAAGGGAAAAGATAAGATCATTGGCGTTTACGAATGCTTTGATGGGGATACCGATGATATGATCGCGCTCAAGTCCGAAACACGCGAAGATTTTGAAAAAGGAATGTCGCACTTCTTTGACAAGGAATTTCCTAAAGCATCTGCCGTTTTCGACAAATTGCTTCAAAAAAATGACAAGGACAATGTGGCCAAATATTTTATGACCAAATCGGCCGAGCTCACTATTTCGGGTGTTTCCAAAGACTGGGAATTTGTTAATACTATGTTGGTTAAATAACTGCCCATTGCTATCCTTTTCTTCAAATCAATTAGCTCAATGGGGTTATCGCCCTTAGTTTTTCCGATAGTTTATTTAAAAATTTGTCATCCGTACCACAGCATCCGCCGAGGATCTTCAGATCGTAATTTTGGTGAAGAAATTCCATGTCATCAACCATAATACTAAAATCTTCCCGATGCATTACGGGGCAGTCGTCCAGTTCCTCAGGGCTCAGGCTGGAGGCATTGCTTTTGATCCCTTTAAAACGTTTGAGTTCGGGTCTGTTCTTATTTGCTGGGTTATCCAGCGCCAATCTAAGATTTGTAGGATGAATACAATTGGTCATATAACATAAGGGCCTTGGAAATTCCTGTCCATCGATGAATTTTATAGCATCGGCAATGGAGGTCCCATCCAGAAGCCGGCCATTTTTTCTTATCATAAAGCTGATGATATAAGGTAGGCCTGTTTCCGACATGGCTTTTGCCATACCCGTCACCTCATTGATCTCGGGCATGATATTGGCGTAAAGAAAATCTACAGGCTTATTTAAAAATGCTTTGGCCTGAACCGAGTGAAATTCATAGGCTTCATCTACAGATAAGAGACTCTCACCACTATAGGCATCGCCTTTACAGCCCATAGCCCCGCCAATAAAGACCTTGTTGGAATACCCCTCATAGCTTTGTTTCAGGGTATTCATAAATTTACAGGCATCGTCTGTCATGTCCAGATGGCCGTACTTTGATAAGCTCATGGCTTCAGGGGTCATACGAGTTGTAAGTGTCAGCACCAAAATGGGCAGATTATGGGATCGGCCTATATCCAAATATTGCCTGAACAGCGACTCCAGAAGATCGGGGTGGGTATAAATGAGTTCCGAATGGGACAATTCTTCATGATCGACATCAATTAAGAACTCGCGCTTAAGTCGTTCGAGCAATGGCCCGGTAGTTAAAACGATTGAAGAATTTTCAAATGTGCTAACGAATGAAGTCATGTCTTTAAAGATAAGGATTTGTAAGCAAAGGATCTTTTATCTACTTTTTACTGAAAGTGGATGCCACATTCGCGGTTTGCCAATGCTTTGGTAATATCAAAATGCCCATGGTTTTTAGAGAGGTCGTGTGTTTCTAAATAGTCGTCCATATCACCGTCTGACCAATAGTAAAATGGACTTACTTTTAATATTCCCTCCTTACTATAGCTTAGAATATCCTGCGAATCCCGATGTGAGGTTTGCCCGACCCTGATATTTGTAAACCATACTTCCGGCTGATGCTCCTTAATTGCCCTGCGGAAGGGTTCCAATTTTACGATCTCAGTAAATTCCTTATGCTCGGGAGTGTCAACTTCCGGGAAACCGAGTGTCCTTTCGATACGCTCTTTACTTACCAATGGGTTATAAGCGTGGATCTTAAGATTAAATTTAAGGATCATCTTAATCGCATGTTCGTAGGTCTCCTCGGTATTATAGCCTGTATCACACCATATAACATCAATATTCGGGTCGTTTTTATATAGCGCATGTAATATGGCTGTTGAGTATTTTCCAAAGCTTGTGCTTACAATTCTTTTACAGGAATAGGTAAGCACCCATTTTATGATCTCTTCGGGCGATTTATCTCTTAGTTTCTTGTTTAAGTTTTCTAAATTCATCATTTCTTGTTTTATTATAAGTTATAGTATATCTATTTTTAAAGTGAACATTGTAAAAGCGTTTCGGTATTTATCCGTTATATATTCGAACATAAAATGATCGACTACCCAAAATTTTTCCCAGGGCTCATAGGTAATTGAGACCATAGTGTCGTAAACGATATTAAACTTAATATCCGATGGCGTATAGTTAGGAAGATATTCTGCGATAGTTATTCCTGATAAATAATCGGATGATTTACTGTCTGGATAAGTAAAATTCCAGGTGTTATTGGCTATTGCAAAAGATGGTTTATCCAATTTACTCAAGCCTTTAAGGACCGTATAAGTTTCCAGTTTCCTGGAAAACTCAAAATCTGATATTTCAAGATTATGGATCGTAACTTTATCACTGCAATCAACGGGTTCAACCATTTTTGGAATAGAACAGTTATTGCTTGATAACAACAGTGTTGAATATGAAAATAATAATATGGTGATTTTAAGTTTCATTTTTTTTAATTTGTCAAATGTTCTTATGTTCTGTTTTTACTTTATAAATTCAATGGAAACCGGTGTCGGATTCGTGATGATATCAAACACTGGTGAATGTTTCGCTAATTTTTCCAACTCATCCATCGGGGCATCCGATTTCACCTTGAGTTTCACTTTTATATAATTAAATCCTTTTCGAACTTTCGGGTCAAGCCCTAAAAATCCATGCAGGTCAACACCACCTTCAATTGTCGATTCTGCACCATCGATGTCAATGCCATTGGCGGCGGCATGATAGGTCATGGCTGCCGTTAAGCAGGAGCCTAAAGCATGTAAAATAATTTCCGGAGGTGTCGCTGCCTTTTCGTTACCTAATAATACATTAGGGTGGTCGCTTTCCATAATAAAGGCTTCTTCAGGTCTCGTGTCTTCTGCACCGACACCATAAAAACTTTTAATACAGGAAATGCAATGTCCCCCGTCTATCCAATTGTTCTTTACTCTGAATTCGAACTTTGCCAATTCCGGGTCATTCTGCACGACCTGCATTGTGTTTTGTAAATCATCGACATTTACGCCGTTTTTTATATTTGAATTTGGAGTCATAATTATAATTTCAAAGGTTATATCATTTAATTTCGATTATAATTATGCATTTGGTATGCCAAACTTCTTAACTAATTAATAAACAGAAAGATAGGGTTGAAAAACTGAATTTTATCTATTACGACATTTCGTTAATTAGCGATATAACGTAATTGAAATAATGAGATTTCGTGAGTTTTAGGGATAGAAGAATACACCGACTGTATTTGGGTTAAAAGCGATTTTTAAATCAAGGGAGCTCTGCTTTAAAGATCAAACGGGGCGTTCCAATTTCAAGGCCTTAATTCTTGACGCTAGGGTAGTAGGGGGCATTTGTAATAAAGCTGCAGCCCCATTTTTTCCGGAGATCTTCCACTTGGTTCGCCTGAGGGCTTTTAAAATATTTTCTTTTTCTAATGCGATCAATGCTTCGGACGTAAGAATTTTTTCGGAATCTACTTCGGAATTGATCTGAAGTGAAGGCTTCCCACTAGGAATAATATTTGGCCAGTTAATGGTACGGTTTTGAGATATGATAACAGCACGCTCAATTAGGTTTTGAAGCTCGCGCACATTTCCGGGCCAATGATAAGACAGCAAAAGGGATTTGTCCGATTCGGTCAGATCCACAATTGGCTTATTTAGCTTCGCCGAGAAATGTGAGATCATTTCATTCGCGATCAGGCAAATATCGTTTCCTCTTTCACGAAGGGGAGGCATTTCAATGGGAAACACATTAAGACGATAGAACAGATCTTCACGAAACTTCCCTTCTTCCGAATATTTTAAAAGATCTCTATGCGTTGCGGCAATGATGCGTACATCTACAGTGATCGTTTTGGAACTTCCAACGGGATCAAATTCACCTTCCTGAATAATTCGTAATAATTTTGGCTGTAACTCCAAAGGCAATTCCCCGATCTCATCTAAAAAAATAGTGCCTTTATCTGCCAGTAAAAAGCGACCTTTACGCGCTGAGGTGGCTCCGGTAAAGGCACCTTTTTCATGCCCGAAAAGCTCGCTCTCAATGAGGTTGGTAGGTATGGCTCCGCAATTTATACGAATTAAAGGCTTGTCTTTTCGATTGCTTTCTTTGTGGATGGCCCTTGCTATTAGTTCTTTACCCGTTCCCGTTTCTCCGGTTATAAGTACCGTGGCATCAGTCTGCGCGACCTGTTGCATAAGATTCAGGGTCGTTTTCATACGGTCGTGCTCTGCTATGATGCCATAACTACTTGTTAGATCTTTGATCTCCGCTTCCAGAAATTTGGTTTTGGTCGTGAGTAGATCAATTTTATCTTCAGCAATAAGCCGTTCTTCAATATTTCGTAAAATAAGCGTGTAAAAGGTTTCCCGGTCATTGCCGTACTTGCTTATGGTCCCTTCATTTAAAGTTTCGGTCTCATGAGAACCGATAACTTTAATAATTCCCGGTAAATAATTATTCAGCGCTTTTTCATCACCCTCCATCCCCGATTTCACTAAAGATTCTATAAGTTGAGCCCCGTCATCGTCAAAGAAATACAGCACGTTACGCTGTAACACATCTTCATTTTCCAGCATTGCGTTGGCCGAGGGGTTGGTAAGAACGATCCTGAAACTGCTGTTGAACATTATAATGGCATCCATAGCGCCATTAATGAGTCCACTCATTTTAGAATTTATGATCTCGATCTCCTGTTTAGAACTGGCTAACCGTTCCTGTATCACATCCAATTCGCGATGCCGTTTTATCATTACCGAAAGCACACCCTGGGCAAATCCGGCATCTTCGACCATGAGGTCCAAAAACTTTTGACGTTCTATTTTCAACACTTCGGTGGTTTCGGTCGCTGTAACTGAAGCCGATCGTTCCTGGCTATCTATTAGGGCATATTCACCAAAACAATCCCCACGTTTTAAATGGCTATAGATATGACTGTTTTCATAAACCTTAACCCCGCCGGTACGTATAACATACATGGCATCCCCAACGTCGCCTTTGTTGAAAAAGGTGTGATGCTTTCTATAAGTTTCCGTTTTTAAATTCTCGCAAAGGGGTGCTAATACATCTTCGGAAACTTCCGAAAAAAAAGAAATTTGAGAAAGAAAGGCAACTGTCTTTTGAAGCTCAGCTTTTTGCATAGATGGAAATAATCTGTATTTATTAGAAGTAAAGATAAAATTTATTTAGATAATCGCATTGGCAACATTAATAGGCTCACCAATAGCAACGGAATAATAAAATGTATTCCTGAAGAGAAAATGGATTTATAAATTTTATATTTACGAAATCAAAATCACGTATTTATGATCGATGGATTAAAGCGAATGATAATGGCCTTAAGATCACAAATCTATTTTAATTACAGACTTAGTTATTAATGGAATTGATTGAAATTTTAGGGTATTTTTGCGCGATGATCATTGGCGTCTCTTTAGGTCTCATAGGGGGAGGAGGTTCGGTATTGGCGGTACCGGTTTTAGCATATTTATTTTCGATCGAAGAAAAGGCGGCAACGGCTTATTCATTATTTGTTGTAGGGGCTAGCGCTTTGTTTGGCGGAATCAAGCAGCATTTTAAGGGCCATGTGGATTGGCGTACGGCAATGGTGTTTGGTATTCCTTCAATAATTGGTGTTTCCGTTATAAGAAAGTTTGTTGTTCCTGTATTGCCGGATGTGATTTTTACGATTGATGATTTTGAATTTACGAGACGCATGCTCATCTTTGGCTTATTTGCCCTTTTAATGATTCCGGCAGCATTTTCGATGTTAAAGGACCATAAGAAAAGAAAATTAACGCAATTTAAAACCATACCTTTTAATTACCCATTGATGGTGATAGAAGGGCTGGTTGTTGGAGCTGTAACCGGTTTAATAGGTGCCGGAGGTGGATTTTTGATCATCCCCGCTTTAGTGATATTGGCTCAAGTAGAAATGAAGGTTGCTGTTGGAACCTCTTTAATAATTATTGCCGTTAAATCATTGATAGGATTCTTTTTGGGAGATGCTTTTACAATGAAAATAGATTGGGAATTTTTATTTAATTTTACACTTTTAGCGTTTTTGGGTATTTTTATTGGGACGTATTTAAGTAATTTCATCAATGGTCAAAAACTAAAAAAGGGATTTGGTTATTTCATAATTGTAATGGCCTTATTTATCTTTTATATGGAGTTTTTTTTATAAAATAGAATTTTGTTATGGCCTTATCTTATAATTATATCTTAAGATATTGGGGAGATAAAAAAACAATAATACTTTTGGACTTTAATTTACAAGAATGAAGATTGAACAAATATATACAGGATGTCTTGCCCATGCAGCTTATTATATTGAGAGCAACGGGGAGGCTGCGATTTTTGACCCTTTAAGGGAAGTTCGGCCTTATATCAACCGGGCAGACTCAGACAACGCAAAAATAAAGTACATTTTTGAAACCCATTTTCATGCCGATTTTGTTAGTGGCCATATAGATTTGATGAATAAGACCGGGGCGGATATAGTTTTTGGACCCACAGCAAACCCAAGTTACAAGGCCTTGATCGCCGAAGATGAACAAGTTTTCAAAATTGGCAATTATAAAATAAAAGTCATACATACCCCGGGGCACACGATGGAAAGTACAACCTTTTTGCTCATAGATGAAAATGATGAAGAGCACGGTATAATAACGGGAGATACATTATTTATAGGGGACGTAGGACGTCCCGATCTGGCACAGGAGATTGTTGAGGAGCTTACCCAGGAAAAACTTGCCGGTCATCTTTATGATTCGTTGCGTAATAAAATAATGCCTTTAAGCGATGACTTGATCGTATATCCCAGTCATGGAGCCGGTTCTGCCTGTGGAAAAAACATGAGTGCCGAAACTACAGATACCCTGGGCCATCAAAAGGAAGTGAATTATGCTTTGCGTGCCGATATGACCAAAGCCGAATTTATCGAAGAAGTGCTCGAAGGCTTAACGGCACCACCTAAATATTTTCCACAAAATGTTATGATGAATATTAAAGGTTATGACAGCCTTGACAAAGTTATGGAAAAGGCACAAAACCCTTTGTCGGCTAAAGCCTTTGAAACAGCTGCAAATGAAACCGATGCTGTAATATTGGATGTACGTCATCAGAGTGAGTATGTTATGGGTCACGTCCCACGCTCTATATTTATTGGAATTGAAGGTGATTTTGCGCCCTGGGTCGGTGCCTTAATTGCAGATGTAAAACAACCTATATTGCTGGTAACTCCTGTAGGACATGAAGAGGAAGTTATTACAAGACTGGCAAGAGTTGGGTTTGACAACACCATAGGATATCTGGAAGGGGGATTTGATTCCTGGAAATCGGCTGGGATGGATTACGATACCATTACATGCATTTCGGCTGAAGAATTTAAAGACATTCTGGATAAAGAAAATATACCGGTATTTGATGTTCGCCGTGACGGAGAATATAAATCGGAACATGTAGAAAATGCAAAACATACCCCGCTGGGTACAATTAATAAGTACCTATCGGATTTTCCAGTTGACCGCGATTTTTATGTACATTGTGCTGCCGGATATCGATCGGTGATCGCCTCGTCTATTTTGAAAAGCAGGGGCATTCATAATATAATAGATGTAAAGGGAGGATTTGACGATATTAAAAAAGCGGGGGTAAGGTTAACCGATTATATTTGCCCCACCACATTATAAATTAATATTAAATGGAAGATATAACTAAGGAAGAATGGAAAGAGTTGATCGCCAACGATGGCGATGCCGTAATCTTAGATGTAAGAGAGCCTCATGAATGTAGAGAAGGTGTTATTGGCGATCCCGTAATTTTAAATATTCGGGATCCGCATTCATTTATGGATGGAATAGAAGAATTGGATAAGGATAAGAATTATTATGTGTATTGCCGTACCGGGGTGAGAAGTGTTCGCGCCTGCCAGATCATGGAATCCATAGGCATTGAAAATACATATAATCTTCTGGGAGGTATTACAGAATGGAACGAATAACTTAAAATTTATTTTTATGAAGAGAATATTAATACTTATGTTGTCATTAAGCGCTTTATTGGGGTGTAAATCAGAATCGAAACCGGTGGTTAAAGTGGTAAGTGTTTCAGAATTCAGCGAGGGACTATCCAACGATATTCAGCTCGTTGATGTCCGGACTCCTGAAGAATATGACGATGGGCATATTGAGAATTCTCAACTTATAAACGTGAAATCGGATGATTTCCAGGAAAAGATCCAGGATTTGGATAAGGATCAACCGGTGTATATATATTGCCGAAGTGGAAACAGAAGTCAGAAGGCCGCAAAAATAATGACCGAACTGGGTTTTAAGGAAATAGTGGACCTAAAAGGAGGCTATAAGGCCTGGAGTGCTCAATAATAAGAACAACTCCGTAATTTATACTAAAACGACTTTTTATGGAATGGATATTGAACCCCTGGCCCTGGTATGTATCGGGACCGCTAATTGCATTGATCATGTTCCTTCTGCTCATGGTAGGAAAGAAATTCGGAATGTCCTCCAACCTCGAGACCCTTTGTTCTATGTGTGGTGCCGAAAAGGTCAGTGATCTTTTTAAATTCGACTGGAAAACCAAGCGCTGGAATCTTATTGTGGTGGTCGGCGCTGTTTTGGGAGGATTTATTGCCTTCCGGTTCTTATCGGGTGAGGTACCTGTCGCTATCACTCAAAGCACCGTTGAGGAGTTACAGTCCTTAGGTTTTAATAGTGCAGGAAAGGCCTATCTTCCCACAGAACTATTCGACCTGGGCGCATTGACGGATCTAAAAAACCTGTCCATATTAATAGTTGGAGGCTTACTTGTAGGATTCGGCACACGCTATGCCAGCGGTTGTACATCGGGCCATGCCATATCGGGATTGAGTAACCTGCAACGCCCTTCACTCATTGCCGTGATCGGATTCTTTATAGGAGGCTTATTCATGATCCACATCTTATTTCCATTAATATTCTAACTATGAGGACTATTATTTATTTAGGAATAGGAATATTTTTCGGAATCGTAATGATCAAATCGGAAGCGGCTTCCTGGTTCCGTATTTATGAAATGTTTCAGTTTAATGCCTTCCATATGTACGGTATTATTGGTTCGGCTTTAGTGTTAGGGGTCATTATCATACAACTCATTAAGCGCAAAAAATTGAATTCATTTTTTGGAGAACAAATACAAATCGCCCCAAAGGAAAAAAGTATAAGCAGGTATCTTATCGGAGGTATAATTTTTGGATTGGGCTGGGCATTGGTCGGTGTATGTCCCGGACCGATGTTCGTCCTGGTTGGCGCCGGTTATCTCCCTGTGCTGGTGGTGATAGTTTCAGCCTTATTGGGTACGCTTATCTATGGTATTCTAAAGAATAAATTACCGCACTGATTTCTTTTTATTAAGGTTTTGATAATAATTCGTGTGATTCGTTGTAACGTTTTACAATTATGTGCGTCATACAAATATCAATCAAATTTATTCAATCATGAGACAAGATAGACAGCTTATCGTGCTGACCCATTTAAGCCAGTTAATTACTTTAGTTATAGGTTTTGGGAGTTTGATCCTGCCATTAATTCTTTGGATGGCAAACAAGGAAAAAGTATATAATATGGATGCCCATGGAAAGAACATCCTGAACTTTCAAATAAGTATATTTATTTATGCTTTAATCTGTGTTCCATTAATTCTTTTACTGGGATTAGGTATTTTAGGATTAATTGCTTTATGTCTTATATCCATCATCTTCCCCATTATTAATGCTATAAAAGCCAGCAAGGGAGAAACACCTAAATATCCTTTATCTCTTAATTTTATTAGTTAGTTAGTTTTTGAGATAATCAAAAGAGGCCCACAGTTGTGGGCCTTTTATATTCCTGCGACTCGTGCTGAACTTCCTGCCCGACTGGCAGGCGGGGTTTCGGTAAGGCAGGAGTATGTTTAATTTTAATCCGACCTTATCCCTATGACCGCGTTTGGCAGAATCTTTAGCGTAGGTAAGCGAAATTCAGTAATTTATTCATATTGTAACTTGTGGCGAACGTTTTCGTGTATGATTGCGTCCCGGGTCCTCGGGATGAATTATATATGGTGTTGTGTGTAGGTTTTTATAATAACTTATTTATTATACTATAATTAATTCACCACAGGCATTTGCTGCATATTTCCTAACTGACGAAGCATTTTTGTATGAGCCCATATCGCCGAGATAAAACTTCTTTTTGAATGATAAGGCATACCGTATTCTTCGGCCGTACTCACCACGATCTTAGATAATTCCATATAATGCACGTGGCAAACACCAGGCAATAAATGATGCTCTATTTGATAATTGAGTCCTCCGATTAACCATGTAAAAAGTCGGCTTCGTGGTGAAAAATTACTTGTAGTAACAAATTGATGTGTGTACCAATCATTTGCTATAAGTCCATTTTCATCAGGAAGTGGAAACTCCGAACTTGGTATTATATGGGCTACTTGAAAGACTATGCTTATCAAAAGTCCTGTAACAAAATGCATACTGATAAATGCTAATAAAACTAGCCACCATGGAAATGGCACTATAATTATTGGTATGATTAGGGCATATGAATAATATAACAGTTTCCATCCTATGATGCTAAAAATCGTATTTCTAAATTCATTTTTTTCATTGAAAAACCCCATTTTATGATAACGATTTATTCTAACAAAATCTTTTGTCGTGACCCACAATAATGTAGCTAAGCCATAAAAAAACCAGATATAGATATGCTGATATTTATGGAGCCAATATTTTTTTGCATGTGGAGAAAATCGTAAAAAAAATGGTGCATTAATATCATCATCTGCGTGTTCAATATTGGGAAAGGTATGATGCAGAACATTGTGCTGTATTCTCCAAACATTTGCGCTTGCCCCTATGAGATTAACTGTATATCCCATAAGCGTATTGATTTTTTTCTTATTTGAATATGCCCCATGAATAGCGTCATGCATGATTCCCATCCCTATTCCGGCCATTCCAAGACCGCTTAGAATATATAACGAAAAAAGCATTAATTGACTTGTAATGATTCCTATATTTATAATAATTAATGGAACAAAAAACAAGGCAAGCATTAAAACGGTCTTAAAGATCATGCTCTTATTTGCATATCTGCTAATTGCCTTAGTTTTGAAATAGGAGTTGACCCTTTTTCTTAAGGTTTTTGAAAATTCCTCACCTTTTACTTTTGAAAATTTAGGATTATTGATATGGCCTTTGTTTTTATTTTGCTTCATCATCATTTCTTAAAGTAAAACGACATTATTAAATTAAAGTTTAGAGTCCTTGATTGAAAACTTTAAAAAGGGTCTTATATTTTCAAGGAATGGTGAAAAAATCAATTAAAATTAAAAAAATTTTATAATAAAAAGCTGTCCTGTCTTTATAACGAACGAAAGATACATTAAATTATACTGTAATAACAGAAGAATGTATTGAAACACTCATATTAGTCCGTATTAACTATATTTTTTCAAATACCAAACGGTAATGATCCATTACCTCGTTTTCAAAGCATACTCTGTTCGGACTTATTTTAAAAATAGCAGCTAAATGTCTAAATTCCTTATCGGTTAAATATCGAGGAATAAGTGAAAGGTATAGCCAATATTTTTTCAAATTAAACTTCCTGAACTTTTTTCTCCATTGGCCTATTGTTTCTATATAATCTAACCTGCCACTGCTTTGGGAAATTAATTTAAAATGAGGTTTGGCGTTTCGTATTACCATTTCAGGGCCATATGGCAGCCATGAACCAGGGAATTGTTTTACCATTAATGCCATGATATAGGCTATAGATTCTTTTTCGGCATTGACATCCAATTCATCAAAATCAATCATATTTTTACTAAAAGTCATAGTTTGCATATAAAACCGTCCTCCACTTGGTAACAGATTGTAAATGGTTTCGAAAAAATCTCTGTATACTTTTTCTTGCTTTCCTTCCTGCCATTCTTCAACAGAACAGAAATGTTCCATTCCTCCAATACAGGTAATGGAATCAAACATTCCATAATCTTCGGGTTTAATATAACGACAATCTTTTACAATTACATTGAATCCATTTTTTTGACAGGCTTCGGCCTGCCCCTGCGATAAGGTTAACCCAATACTTGATGCCCCCCTTTCCTTGACAATATATCTGGTAAATGGCGCCCAGCCACAAGCCATATCAAGCACTTTGCTGTCCTTTTTAATATGTAGACTGTCTGCTATAAATTTATGTTTTTCTTTTTGGGCTTCTTCAAGGGTCATCGAAAAATCACCATCATATTTAGCTCCGCTGTAATCCCCTGTTTCTCCCATACTTAAACGGAATATCTTGTCAATTGTAGTATACGTAAAATCCAGATCTTTTTTCTCTGCCATTGTTTATTTTAAAATTACATACAACGTGTTTGTGTATGGCACGCTGTTTAAGGTTTAGCGACTAATTTAGCAAAAGAAAACGAACCGGAGGAAAATCCATGAGATTTTCCGGATAAGGACCCAAACCACCCACGCCTTTAAAGTGGCAGTAGCGAGGGTTTTAATGGAGTTTAGGTTTTGTTATGCACTTGAGCTGTTTGTAAATAATAAATAATACTTTCTTACTTAAGACGTATCAATTTTTAAAATTAAAAAAGCCTATCAAACCTGATAGGCTAATACCATGCAAGGATGTTAAAAGTAATATTATATTATTCTACTTTGACATTTATTGCGTTCAAGCCTTTTGGACTTTCCTCAACATCATAGCTTACTTTATCTCCTTCAGTTATCTCATCAGTTAATCCATTTTTATGCACAAATACATCTTTACTACCGTCATCAGGTGTAATGAATCCAAACCCCCGAGCGTTGTTAAAAAACTTTACTGTTCCGTTACTCATAATTAATAATTTTTATAGAATACAAAGTTAGTATTATTTCCTTCATCTCATTGGGTCATGCATCATTATTTTTTTCTTGTGCATAACGTCCTGCGGATAAGGCGAGTAGTGTTTGCGAGATTGCTCGCATAAAGCTACGTAAGCCTTTAGACCTTATTCGCTTTATCCGTTGTTGGGAATCTGTGCCGAAGGCACAGCAAGCGAATAGCAGTCGTACTGCAGGACGTTAGGGAACAATAGCGTTAAAGCAAGCAACACAGTCGCGGTTTAAGCGTGCCGTAGGCATTGTTCCCTAACGTGTTCGTGTATGGTTAGTTGCGTTGGCTAGCTCTAATTTAGCAAAAGAAAACGAACCAGAGGAAAACCCTACGGATTTTCCGTGTACGGACCCAAACCACCTGGCCTTTAGCGTTGCGGTAGCGGGGCGAGGATTTTCGTAAGTAGGCTTGCACTAACAATTAATTATACACGTCCTAAGTTTACAATTTCTAATTTTAAAGTATTAATCAGAAAGCAAAAAAGAGATGAGCAAGAAATTGGCACTTATAGCAGTTAGTAATAAACTTTTAAAACAGGCCTTTGCCATAGCAACATCAAGACTGCCCTATAACGAAAATTACGTCTCAAAATTAAACTAAAAAGATTTGGATTTTAACTCAGTTCTTTGTTGTAGCATGTTTCACATTTTTTTTAATGTCCGTTGTTTTCTATTACTAAATAAATAAAGAAAATGACAAATATTGTAGAACATACTGTAATAATTGTCCAATTTAACCATTTAAGTTTCAAAGATATTACAATTTCCTTTGTAGCTTTTTCATAACGCATATGAAGTATGGAAATCAAGTTAATTCCTATGGCTACAAGAGGTCCAAAAATAAGTAAGATTCTTATTATCCAATTAAGTATAGAATTGTTTCCATATTTATGGTCCATATCTCCAATCCATTCGTAAACCGAAGTAAGAATTCCAAAATCTATTTGCAAATAATGTTTGAGAATTACTCCGCTTAAAAATAATAATGGAAGAATAAGTAATGCTATTCCAAGAACAGCTGATTTCTTTGTGTTAAGAAGCGTTAATCTGAATTCTTGTTGATGAGTGCTTACATCAATTATTGGTCGTTCAATATTTCTCATAATTTCTTCAATATTAGTCTTCATACTTATACAATTCATTAGTTAGAAAAAAGTTGCATTATAGTTTTTCTTTCAATTTTGATATACCTCTTGATAAGAGTGATTTAATCGTGCCTTCTTTTTTATTTATAATAGCACTTATCTCTTTGATTTTTAGTTTTTCAAAATATTTTAGGCTGATTACTTCTTGATATTTTAATGGAAGTTTTTTTAATTCTTTTTGAATGGAAAGAAATTGTTTGTGTTTTTCAAGTTCTGTTCCAGCACTTTCTTTTTCTTTATCTAAACTTGTTGAATTACTGTAAATTAAGAACTCGTTATAAGTCTCACTTAACAGTTTTGGCTTTATATTTTTGTGAGCGATAATAAAGATTTATTTCATTGGATGCAATCCTATATAACCAACTAAGAAGAGTTATTCCTTTCCATTTGAATTTATGAATATTCAGGTAGGCTTTTAGAAATGTTTCTGAGGTTATATCTTTTGAATCGTCAAAACTGGAAGTTCTGCGATAACAATAATTAAAAATGGTTTGATAATGTAACTCATAAACCGCTTCAAATAATTTGGGGTTATTCTTAATGTCTTTTATTAATTGTTTTTCACTCAAGTGTTTTATTATACAATACAAAAGATTGATTTAGGTTGCATTTTTGGATGTGCTACAACGTGTTTGTGTATGGTTTCGTTGCGATTGAGAACGAAGATAGTAAAAAGGATCGACCGTGCTGGAAATTCGACAGAATTTCCGATGCACTCTTTAAACAGCAAAGCAATGAACTATACACGGTGTTACCCAACGTTATTTGAATATATTCTATAAATCAAAGTTATAGGCAGTAAGGATTGCCTACCTTATCAAAAAAGGAAACCAACCTATGATTACCGACATAGATGTAAACAAGCCAGTGCCTATTGTGATTGGTGAAAAACTAAAATCGTTTAACCATGGAACTGAGGTTGGCCTTACAATCGAGGCTTTAGAGCAAGGTAAATCGATACTAATTAAGGAGTTTTATAATGATGGAATATCCCTTCTTCAGGATTTACACAAATATCTGAAACTAAAATCACCCAATAGATCTTTTCAGGAGCAGCATCAATATCTCTCAGAATACCATAGACTTTCAAATTTAATTTTATTAGAAATTGTCAATCAAAAACTATGTGTAAAGAAATCTCCTAGCATTGGCTGGTTAGAAAAATTTTATCCAGAAAATAATCATTTCTTTTTGACCTTTCCTCAAATTCAAGGATTGAATAGTTCTTGGCAATGGTACAAAAAAGGGATTTCTATACCTGTACTGCGCAACAAAGTGCATCCTTATTACGGAACGTACTTTCCTACGCGTTTTGAACATTTAGTGCTTTTTGACAATTGGTTGAAGCGTTACGAAGGACCAAAAAAGACAGCCATAGATGTTGGGGTTGGGTGTGGTGTATTGTCATTGCAAATGGTACAGCATCGTTTCCAAAAGGTGTATGCAACGGATATAAATCCCAATGCGATTGTTGGATTGACAGAGTTTATGGGAACAACAAAGCTGTCTCGAAAGATTGAACTGGATTTAGGGCATCTCTTTGGGAAGTGGGACAAACAGACCGAATTGATTGTATTTAATCCACCTTGGCTGCCAGAAGCCCATGATTTGGGTGGCATTAATGACGCTATTTATTATAATAAGGCCTTATTTCCGGATTTTTTTGCTGCGGCAAAAAAAAGACTCTTACCTGAAGGAAAACTGGTACTCATCTTCTCAAATTTAGCGCAAATAACCAATGTAACAACAAATCATCCCATAGAAACAGAATTAGCCGAAGGCGATAGGTTTAAATTGGAAAGATGTTTTAAAAAATCAGTAAGTGCTGCTTCAAGTAAAACAAAACGAGATCTGCATTGGCGTTCTTCAGAAGAAGTAGAAGTTTGGGTACTCACGAATATTTGAATCTTGATATTGCTGAAACAGTTGTTGAATGTTGGGTAACTAATGTATAAACTCAATATTGCGTTTATATCTCCTATAAAGTCGTATAAGCGCAATGCATTTATTTTTTTTATACCTAACAAATCTAAGGGATTTTTAAGAGAAAGTTAAATATATTACAACCGTTAATCTCAACGAAGCAACCAACTATTTTAAAAAACGGAAGTTTCCATAGGATAAGATTCCTGCTGGTTCAGGAATTCTAATTATTCAACATTACCGGCATGACCAGCATAGTGATCTGTTCGCCCTCATCCAGGCCATCCACCGGAGTTAGTATACCGGCCCTGTTGGGCAGGCTCATTTCCAATTGCACATCACCGGCATCAAGGTTTCCTAACATCTCCAATAAGAAGCGTGAGTTAAAACCTATTTGCATATCATCGCCCTGGTAGTCACAGGTCAGGCGCTCCTCCGCTTTATTGCTATAATCGATATCTTCGGCGGAAACATTTAATTCGGCCCCTGCAATTTTTAATCGTATTTGATGCGTTGTTTTATTTGAGAAAATACTAACACGACGTACAGAATTTAAAAACTGACTGCGTTCTATCACCAGTTTATTGGGATTTTCTTTCGGGATCACCGCTTCATAATTGGGATATTTACCATCGATTAACCTACAAATGAGTACCGAATTATCAAAAGTGAACTTGGCGTTGGAATCGTTATACTCTACAGTGACATCACCATCGATTCCGGCTAATATTCCTTTTAAAAGATTCAAAGGTTTTTTGGGCATTATGAATTCTGCCGTTTCACTCGCCGATACATCGTTGCGCGTGTATTTAACCAATTTGTGCGCATCGGTGGCCACGAAGGTTAAACTCTCTGTCGAGAACTGAAAGAATACACCGCTCATCACAGGACGCAGATCATCATTACCGGCAGCAAAAATGGTCTTGCTTATTGCAGAAGCCAAAACATCTCCGGCAATGGTTGTGGAACTCGGATTTTCCAGAGCTACCGCTTTAGGAAATTCAGCTCCATCGGCATAGGCCAAAGCATATTTTCCGTGGTTGGAACTGATCTCGACAGTATTGTTTTCCTCAATCATAAAGGTCAATGGCTGTTCAGGAAATGTCTTCAATATATCCAGTAAGAGTTTAGCCGGAATGGCCACATTACCTTCGCTATCGCTTTCCACATCAATGGTAGATGACATAGTAGTTTCCAGGTCGCTGGCAGATATTGTAAGTTCAGTATTATTTAATTCGAACAAAAAATTATCTAATATGGGTAAGGTGTTTGAATTATTTATTACCCCTCCCAATACCTGGAGTTGTTTTAATAAATGGATACTCGATACTATAAATTTCATCTATATGTAATGCGTTTGTGTTCTGTTATTTAATTAATGAACTCGTTTAAATAAGTTCAGTACAAATATATCTTATTGATGCTAATATATGAAACTAATTTATTAACATTTGGGTGTTGCGTTTTTTTATTTTTCAATAGTTAAAAGTTAAGACTTTTTCGCCTTTAACACAGATAAGGCCACCGTTTTTCAACTACTCAAGAGAGTAGTATTTATCAACACTCCAGGCCTGGGGCTTATCACTAAAAAGAGGCTTCGTTTTGGACCAGACGTCTTTGAACAGATCTGAATTTCTATAGCGCTCCAGGTTCGATTCGGAATCCCAATAACTATAAGTAAAAAATATATTGGTATTGTGCTTGTCCCGGTATAGTTCTAAAAAATTGCAGCCCTCAAAATGTCGAATATGCGCTTTTGTCGAATTGAAATTTTCGAGGAATTCATCAATTCGTTCCTCCTTAAACCTCATTTTTACGATTCTAACCAACATAACTAATCTTTAAAAAAGTTAACCGTAACGGTATCCCACATATTTAATCCCATTAAAGAGGATGCACTGCCAACAGTTTCACAATTACTTTTGTAAACTGCGATTTCCATATGATTGGTCGAATTAAAGACCACTAAACCCCGGCCTTCGTCGTTACGTTTATCCTCGGGGACCTCAAAATTTACGATATCACTGTATTTACCGTGTATCTTTTTAAATTTGTAATTCCTGGCATATACTTCGAAATTCCGTCCCTTCTGGACGTTCTCAAAAAAGTCGCGCTTAATATTAGTCACCACATTGCCGTAATTGTCAATATAGATAACGTTACCTATGATCTGATTTTTTTCAGCGTTAACAAATGGAATAATATTCTTAAGGGGTTTTATACTATCCATCAATTTCCCAATCACTTCAAGCGTTCCACCCCTGGCGATATGACAGGCCACCTTAACAAAGACATCCAGGAATGGGAAACTCGTTTTGATCTTCTCATGAATATTGATCTCAACAATTTTTTCAGGGGCAATTTCCGAACATATCATACTCATAATGCCATTATTGGCACAAACAAAGTAATGGTCGTCCAGTTTCACTGCAATATGTTTGTTTTCCGGGTTAAGTTCGGAGTCTATTCCAATAATATGAATAGTACCTTTAGGAAAACTGCTATACGCATTTTGAATGATGTATGCAGCTTCCGGAATATTAAAAGGAGATACCGAGTGCGAAACATCCACAATTCTAACATCGGGAAGCTCACTGTAAATCGCTCCTTTTATTGCCCCTGCAAAGTGATCCTTTTCTCCAAAATCGGTTGTTAATGTGATTATTGCCATGGGCAAAATTGTTGCTCTTTTTTTTGTGTCCTTTGATGTAAAATTATGTACTTTTGAGTTTTACAAACCTACATATTTTTTTTCTTTTAATATTTCAGATATAAAAAATTAAAAGAGGCTTGTAAAGACGCTTTGATAAGGTTAAAAATTAACCGAATAAATTGAATTATCAATTCAGATTGATATAAAAATATATTGCTTTTGAACGAAATTATTATCGAGCTTGAAGAAATATCTCCGAAAGAATTTTTTGGAACGCAAAATGTTAACATCGAACTCTTAAGAAAGTATTTTCCAAAATTAAAAATTGTTGCACGTGGAAATAAGGTTAAAGCTTTGGGTGATGAAGAATTACTTGAAGAATTTGATCGCCGATTCACCATGCTTATGAACCATTTTGTCAAGTACAATAAACTCGACGAAAATGTGATCGAACGGGTATTGACAAGCCGGAGCAGTGATGATTATTCGACCTCCGATTCGAGTGGTGACGTATTGGTTCATGGTGTAGGTGGACGGTTAATTAAAGCCCAGACCACTAACCAGCGGAAACTGGTGGAGAGCATGCACAAAAACGATATGGTCTTCGCTATTGGCCCCGCCGGAACAGGGAAGACCTATACCTGTGTGGCTCTGGCCGTACAGGCCCTTAAAAGCAAGGAGGTACGTCGGATAATATTGACACGCCCAGCCGTAGAGGCAGGTGAGAACCTTGGGTTTTTGCCCGGGGATCTAAAGGAAAAACTAGATCCTTATATGCAACCTTTGTACGATGCGCTGCGCGATATGATTCCCGCAGAAAAGCTGGAGAATTATATCGAAAACGGAACTATACAAATAGCTCCTCTCGCCTTTATGCGGGGCCGAACACTCGATAATGCGTTTGTAATTCTTGACGAAGGACAAAACACAACGCATGGGCAGATGAAAATGTTTTTAACCCGAATGGGTAAGAACGCGAAATTTATGCTTACCGGCGATCCCGGGCAGATCGATCTGCCACGTCGAACCATTTCCGGGTTAAAGGAAGCTTTAATTATCCTAAAAGGTGTTGAAGGTGTAGGTGTTGTCTTTTTGGACGATAAGGATGTGTTACGTCATAAATTGGTAAAAAAGGTCATTGCAGCTTATAAGGGTATTGAGAACAGGGAGTAAGTTGAATTCCTGCGAAGGCAGGAATCTAAAACCGCAAGATCGCTATGAGTAAAACCATTATAGATTCCAACTTTAACTTTCCAGGACAAAAAAGTGTTTACAAGGGAAAAGTCCGCGAGGTCTATAATATTAATGATGAGCAATTGATCATGATTGCTACGGACCGGTTATCGGCCTTCGATGTGGTCATGCCCAAAGGGATTCCTTATAAAGGTCAGATACTTAATCAGATCGCTACTAAAATGATGAAGGCCACCGAAGATCTGGTACCTAACTGGTTGGTTGCAACGCCGGATGTCAATGTGGCTGTCGGACATTTATGTGAACCCTTTAAGGTTGAAATGGTCATCCGTAGTTATATGTCCGGTCATGCGGCGCGCGAATATAAATCCGGGAAACGTATGCTTTGTGGTGTAACAATGCCCGATGGTATGAAAGAAAATGACAAATTCCCGGAGCCGATCATTACTCCGGCCACCAAGGCCGAAATGGGTAATCATGATGAGGACATTGCTCGGGAAGATATTTTAAGGCGCGGCATTGTTTCGGAAGCTGATTATTTGATTCTTGAAGACTATACACGAAAATTGTTCCAAAGAGGTTCTGAAATTGCCGAATGCCGTGGACTGATATTAGTGGATACAAAATACGAATTTGGAAAAACCAAAGATGGCAAGATCGTATTGATCGATGAGATCCATACGCCCGATTCCTCGCGTTATTTTTATGCCGATGGTTACAAGCAACGGCAGGAAAGGGGTGAGGCGCAAAAGCAACTGTCAAAGGAGTTTGTCAGGCAGTGGTTAATTAGCAATGGCTTCCAGGGCCTTGAAGGCCAAAGCGTCCCGTTTATGAGCGATAATTATATCGAAACTGTAAGCGAACGCTATATCGAACTCTATGAAAATATAACCGGTGAAACTTTTATTAAGGCCGATGTGTCCAATATACAGGAACGTATAGAGGCTAATGTTTTAAATTTCCTCGGCTAGGGACGAAGGTCTTATTACTGTAAGCCTCCTTCCGGAATATACCACACATTGTTCTTAAGGTCCACACCTCCACCCATTTCACCCTGGACGACCCTATCAATCACATATATTCCGGTTTTAGCCATATTCTCGAAGGTATCAATACCGTCATCAGGAAAATTCTGACGTGTTCTATGGATATTAAATCTATTGGAAAAAGTTCTGTTAAATGCCTTTTCTATACCTTGCCTCCCTATCATAAATCCTAACAAGCCGCCCCAGGTTGCCGTGGGATTGTCGGAATCCCAACCCGCGAGTGCCCCGATTTTTATGGTCTCCTTAAAATCACCTTCACCATAGAACAGACTTACCAGGCTGGCTGCGAAATTTATTCCTGCTGCAAAACAACCGTTGCAATACAGGTTCTGTGAAGTGATGTCATATCCATCTTCCTGGTTGACCTGGTACTTCACATATATTGAATCCCGCGTTTGTTCCCAGGGTATTCGGGAATCATATTTGAGTCTTACAAAATCATACATTTTTGCAGCATAAGATGTTTGTGGCAAATGCAATCTGGCCTCATTAGCCATCCATTGGGTCTGTTGATCTATGGATAGATTTTGATCAACCTTTGAAGCCAAAGCATGCATGATCACATAGAATTCCGATATCCATGCTGCATTTTCCCTCGCGGTAGTTCTAATGGGCAGGTAGGCCATCTTTAGTGCAATATCTGGGCGCGTAGGCGCAAACAAACCGAATACCTCCGTTGTTAATTGAGCATCGATCATCTCGAAATGGGGGTTCTTTTCAGGTTCACTGGTCTCAGGCGGAACCACACCTTGTTCCATCAGGTCGAAGGCTTGCTGATTGGAAACCCATAGATAATTTTCTTCTTCTAATTTAATATGTTTTAACCAGCCCGTTTTTATTTGCTCTCCGCTTAAAATACTGGTATGGTTGGTCTTTAAAAGATATTGATACATATACTCAATATCGGTATCGTCATCCGCGCCCCATATCTCTTCCTCTCCACGCAATACAAAATCGATAGTTGGAGATAAATCACTGGGAAGCCCTTCTCCCCATATACTTGGCCGGTCCGGTTTTCCCCAGTCTTCACGGGTATAAAAACCTCCTGTTTTAATATCTCCTATATCTCCGATCTTATCCATTTCGGTAACCAATCCCGTCCAGTTTGCGATACACTGTCCAAGCCAGAACCCATACAGTTTGTTTAAATACAGTTCTCTGGAAATTACCATATCCGATGGGTCTGAAATATAGTCTGTATAGATTAGTTCGGGATCTGAAAGATCATGGGCATTTTTAGCAGGCCTGTTTTTACATGAAAACCCAACGATTAATAGCATTACAACCCAGATGTTACGAAATATTCTCATTAATAATATTTTATACCAAAGCCTTTTAATGAACTTAAATAGAATAGTTAGTCGTCTTGCAGTTCCGAAAGTAAAACCTCTCTAAAGTATTGCCTGCCGATCCAGACATTATGGTCCTCATTCCAGGTACTGGGATGATAATAGTCTGAAAGCCCTGAAGCCGTCGCCCCCCAGGTACCTGCACATGTCAAAAAATCGTTGTCAAATACATTCATCGGCTTTGCCTTTGTAGAATATTCCTGAAATAATTTCACAGACTTCAACCCTAAGTTACCTGCCACCTTTTGCATAAATAATGAGGAATGTAAATGATCGGAATGATCATCGGGATTGATGTCGGCGTTGGTATCGGCAATATTAAACTCTAAATTTTCCAATGATAAGGTTTCAGATTTTATAAGCCCGGCAATAGTATTGATCAGATCTTCTGCCGAATTATAGGTAGTACTGTGGTCTATGGCCGAAATGGTAGTACCGGAACCCTCATAAAAATGCTTTAAACTGCTATGGTTATGAAGTGGGATAACCCTCTCCGTTAAAGTTGCCATCAGGCAGCCTTAAAAAATAGACCACCGCGTTGGCATAGCTGTAGCGTAAAAGGGAATGGCCATTAATAATAACCTGTGTTCCATTCATTTGATTGCCCTGCCTTAATTCATAATTTATGGCGTTACATAAAAATCGAATGGCCCTCAAGCTACCTTCTTCACGTGCCAGGTAATAACTGGTATTACCCGTTCCGCTACCGGCATCACCGGCGGTGGTATGCAAAAAAATGACCTTATTTTCAGTGTTTTGAAGATCGTGATAGGCATTGGGATTCATAAAGAGTTGCCAATCATCGGGGTGAGCAGAAACATATACACTGGTATTTTGTGCCCCGAGTACACCTATACTAAATATTACAGATACTATAAAAAGGAAGATATTTTTAAAACATGGATATTTTATATTCATTTATTGAAATTTTAAGTTGGACGCTTATTCCTGTATTAAAATACTCGGTATAATTAAATGTTCAAAGTAATAATTTTTGAGCATTTTAGAAAAAGTTCAACTTCTTTATTACATTTATAAATTCAAAACACTAACCGCTTACATGAAACAACTTGACCAGCTCATTGAAAACTTCGCATCGTTTGTGTGGGGTTTACCATTGTTAATATTACTAATAGGCGGCGGATTATACCTTCTTATATTATCCCGGTTTTTACCATTTCGGTTTATTGGCCATGCCATTCAGGTATTGCGGGGGAAATATGATGATCCTGATGACCCGGGACAGATCAGTCATTTTCAGGCCCTCACTACAGCCTTATCAGCAACCGTTGGTATGGGCAATATAGCCGGTGTCGCCGTGGCCATTTCCATTGGTGGCCCGGGGGCAGTATTCTGGATGTGGGTGAGCGCCGTTATTGGAATGTCCACAAAATTCTATACCTCGACCTTGGCTATCATGTACAGGGGAAAAGACAGTAAAGGAGATCTCCAGGGAGGTCCCATGTACTATATAACGGAAGGACTGGGAAAGTCCTGGAAACCTTTGGCAATACTCTTCAGTATTGCTGGTTTAGTCGGGGCTCTTCCGGTATTTAATGTCAATCAATTGACCCAGGCGATCAATGATATATTATTGGTCCCAAATGGAGTGGAAACAGGGTTTTCCACCAACCTGATCATCGGACTCGTTCTTGTTGCGATTACAACAGTCGTAATCCTTGGTGGATTACAACGTATCAGTAAAACAGCCGCTAAACTTGTGCCTACCATGGTTCTACTTTATTTTATATCGGTCCTGGTAATTCTTGGGGTTAATATTGAAGTGGTTCCAAAATATTTGGGCATGATATTCACGGATGCATTCGCGGCCAATAATTTTACAGGGGATTCCTTTTTTGGTGGAGTTTTAGGAGGATTGATATTGCTGGGTATCCGGCGTGGAGCCTTTTCTAATGAGGCCGGTATAGGAACTGCTCCTATGGCTCATGGTGCTGCAAAAACCAATGAACCCGTACGCGAAGGGCTTGTAGCTATGCTGGGCCCCGCAATCGATACTTTAATAGTTTGTACCCTGACCGCATTGGCTATCCTGGTTACCGGCGTTTGGCAGAGTACCGATGCCAATGGGGTAAGCCTTACTGCTTCGGCATTTGGAGATGCCATGCCGGGAGTGGGTAAATACTTATTACTGCTCTGTATCGCGATTTTTAGCATTTCCTCCCTGTTCTCATATTCCTATTATGGAACAAAGTGTATGTCCTTTCTGTTTGGGGCCGATAAAAAACATTACTATAATTATTTTTATATTGTAAGCATTATACTGGGTGCGACAACTTCATTAAGCATGATGATCAACCTTATCGATGGATTTTTTGCATTAATGGCCATCCCAACAATGATTGCCACTATTATCATGGCCCCAAGGGTAACCAAAGAAATTAAGGCCTATATAAATCGAATTAAAACAGAGTAATTTATGACAGATAGAGCAAAAGCAAAAGCGTACTGGAAGCAAAATTTAAAGTACTTGACCATGTTATTATCCATTTGGTTCCTGGTGTCTTATGTTTTTGGAATTCTCCTTGTCGAGCAATTGAACACAATCAGGCTCGGGGGATTTAAACTGGGGTTCTGGTTTGCGCAGCAAGGATCGATATATGTCTTCGTTATCCTGATATTTGTATATATCCGGCTTATGAACAAACTCGATAAAAAATTTAACCTCGAAAAATAAGTTATGGATATACAATTGTGGACATGGATCTTAGTGGGTATAACATTTACTTTATACATAGGTATTGCCATTTGGTCCAGGGCAAGTTCTACCGGAGAGTTTTATGTTGCCGGTAAGGGTGTACATCCGATTGCCAATGGTTTGGCCACCGCTGCCGACTGGATGAGTGCGGCATCCTTTATTTCTATGGCAGGGCTAATTTCTTTTGGCGGTTATGACGGATCAGTATATTTAATGGGATGGACAGGAGGTTATGTATTGTTGGCGTTACTATTAGCGCCTTACCTGAGGAAGTTTGGAAAGTTTACAGTTCCCGATTTTATTGGAGACCGGTACTATTCTAATATTGCCAGGGTCGTTGCCGTAATATGTGCCTTAATTGTCTCATTTACTTATGTCGCCGGGCAAATGCGGGGCGTTGGATTGGTATTCTCACGCTTTCTGGAAGTTAATATAAATACCGGTGTAATTATAGGAATGTTCATCGTTCTGTTTTATGCCGTTCTTGGAGGAATGAAAGGCATCACCTATACTCAGGTGGCGCAATACTGCGTTTTGATCTTTGCCTTTATGGTTCCCGCTATATTTATCTCAATTCAAATGACAGGAAACCCCATCCCACAATTAGGATTCGGTGGCAGGGGAGAAGATGGTATTTACTTGTTAGATAAACTGGACGGATTACATCGCGAGCTGGGCTTTCACGAATATACTTCGGGAACCAAAGCAAGAATAGATGTCTTTTTTATTACGGCAGCCTTAATGGTAGGAACCGCGGGATTACCGCATGTTATCGTTCGGTTTTTCACGGTAAAAAAGGTGAGCGATGCCCGTAAATCTGCCGGTTGGGCATTGTTATTTATTGCTATTCTCTATACAACTGCTCCTGCGATCGCGGTTTTTGCGAGAACGAATATGATAGAAACCCTAAGCAATACGAAATATGAGGAAGTACCCGAATGGTTCAGCAATTGGGAAACCACAGGACTTATCGAATTTAATGATAAAAATAATGATGGCAGGATACAATATCTTGCCGAAGCTTCAAAAAATGAACTTGTGGTCGATCAGGACATTATGGTACTGGCCAACCCGGAGATCGCCCGGTTACCCAATTGGGTTATCGCCCTGGTTGCCGCCGGTGCATTGGCCGCTGCCTTATCGACTGCCGCAGGATTGTTGCTTGTCATTTCGTCTTCGATTTCTCACGATCTTATCAAGAAAATTATCAACCCCGGAATATCTGAAAAAGGCGAATTGATGGCGGCACGGTTATCAGCGGTTGTTGCAGTGATCATCGCCGGTTGGTTTGGTATCAACCCGCCCGATTTTGTGGCTGCTACGGTGGCCCTGGCTTTCGGGCTTGCCGCTGCCTCCTTTTTCCCGGCTATTATTTTGGGGATCTTCTATAAGCGAATGAACAAGGAAGGAGCCATTGCCGGAATGGTAGTAGGCATGTTTTTAATGCTCTTCTATATGCTTAAATTTAAATTTGACTGGTTCGGTGGTGGCACAAAAGCCGATTGGTGGTTTGACATATCTCCTGAAGGATTTGGTACGGTAGCCATGCTGGTAAATTTTGTAGTATCCATAGTCATTTCAAAATTTACGCCCAAGCCGCCTGAAGAAGTTCAGAGGATCGTAGAAAATATCCGAATTCCCAGTGGGGCAGGCGAAGCTTCTCATCATTAGTCCCTAAAATTATTCTTTCAGTCGAAGGTTGAGTGTTGTCGGGAGAAAAAACTTAAATCCTTCATATTATACCAATTTAATCACAAAAAATCCATATAAACTTGTTCATTTTTCATTTTATTTCTTCATTCATAATTTCCGTAACCAAGGCTATGCAAATTAATCATAGCATCATAAAATAAAAAAGCAACGTCGTTTCTAAAGAGATATTTTATAACTAAAGTTGGTATTATTTCATTAATTTAGATGACCAAATCAATTGGACATTGAAACCTACAAAATCAAACTGGAATGAGCAACTATCACATAAAACACCTCGAAGAGTATTATCAGGTCTATAGAAAATCGGTTAGAGAGCCCGAAAATTTTTGGGAGGAAGTCGCCGAAGAACATTTTATATGGCGCAAAAAATGGGACAAAGTGCTGAGTTGGGACTTTACGAAGCCGGAGATCAAATGGTTTGAAGGGGCCCGGCTTAATATCACCGAGAATTGTCTGGACCGCCATTTAACCACACGAGGAGATAAAACAGCGATCCTCTTTGAACCGAACGACCCTAATGAAGAAGCACAACACATTACTTATAAGCAATTATATGAGCGCGTAAATCAGTTTGCAAATGTCTTAAAGGATCAGGGCATTAAAAAAGGGGATAGGGTATGCATTTACCTCCCTATGATTCCCGAACTGGCTATTTCATTATTGGCCTGTGCACGTATAGGAGCAGTACATTCTGTAGTGTTTGCAGGCTTTTCGGCAACAGCATTATCTACACGGATCAATGACAGTGATTGCAAGATGGTTATTACCAGTGATGGTTCCTATCGGGGAGCAAAGACCATTGATCTTAAAGGCATAGTGGATGAGGGTCTTGAGGACTGCCCAAGTGTAAAATCGGTACTGGTTGTAAAACGGATAAATAGCGAAGTCCCTATGAAGGAGGGGCGTGACCAATGGCTACAACCCTTACTGGACCAGGCCTCAAAAGATTGTCTTCCTGAGATCATGGATGCCGAAGATCCTTTATTCATTCTCTATACCTCAGGATCTACAGGAATGCCCAAAGGTATGGTCCATACTACAGCAGGTTATATGGTTTATACCGCCTTTTCGTTTAAGAATGCCTTTCAGTATAAAGAAAATGACGTCTATTGGTGCACTGCGGATATAGGATGGATTACCGGCCACAGCTATATTGTTTACGGGCCATTGGCGAATGGGGCAACGTCCCTTATGTTTGAAGGCGTCCCCAGTTACCCCGATTTCGGACGGTTCTGGGAGGTGGTGCAAAAACATAAAGTAAACCAATTCTATACGGCCCCGACAGCGATAAGGGCCCTGGCAAAAGAAGGTTTGGGGCCTGTGGAAAAGCACGATCTCTCGTCTTTAAAAGTATTAGGAACTGTTGGTGAACCTATAAATGAGGAGGCCTGGCATTGGTACAATGATAATATTGGGAAAAAGAAATGCCCTATAATAGATTCCTGGTGGCAGACCGAAACAGGGGGTATCATGATCTGCCCCATACCCTATGTGACACCCACAAAACCTACCTATGCCACCTTACCGTTTCCGGGAATTCAGCCCGCCCTTATGGATGAAAACGGAAATGAAATTCATGGTAATCAGGTCGATGGTCGTTTGTGTATTAAGTTCCCCTGGCCCTCTATGGCACGAACCATCTGGGGCAATCACCAGCGCTATAAAGAAACCTATTTCTCGGCCTACGAAAATAAATATTTTACCGGCGATGGCGCACTTAGAGATGAGGTTGGTTATTACCGTATTACTGGTCGTGTGGACGATGTTATTATCGTCTCGGGGCATAACCTGGGCACAGCACCTATTGAGGATGCCGTGAACGAACATCCGGCGGTAGCAGAATCGGCCATTGTAGGATACCCACATGATATTAAAGGCAATGCCTTATACGGATATGTAATTTTAAAAGATACCGGCGAGTCCAGGGACCATAATAACCTACGTAAAGAAATCAACCAGATCATTACTGAACATATTGGCCCTATCGCTAAATTGGATAAGATCCAGTTTACCGGTGGCCTGCCTAAAACACGGTCCGGTAAGATCATGCGGCGCATACTGCGTAAAATAGCACATAAAGACACTGGTAATTTGGGAGATATAAGTACCTTGCTTAATCCTGAAGTGGTACAAAGTATCATCGATGATGCCGCTAATTCCGATAAGACAAATTGGTAAACTTGGGATGATAATAATTTAGAATTTCACCAGAAAATTATATTGACTTTTTTGTTAATCTTTACCCCTTAACTTTTTAGCACTTTTATAGAGCTATTCTAAAATTAAGCTTACCTTTAAATCCAAACACAAAACCTTATGGCAAAATCTCAGGATTCACGGAAAAACGTAAAAAAGGAACCGCTGTTAACCGCTAAAGAAAAGAAGGCGGCAAAACGGGCTAAAAAAAATGCTAAAAAAGGGCCTGATTTATGGATATAAATCTCGCAGTATTAATTGACGGTGACAATATCCCATCGGCCTATGTTAAGGAGATGATGGAGGAGATCGCCAAATACGGCAATCCCACCATTAAACGTATTTACGGCGACTGGACCAATCCCAGACTGAACAAGTGGAAACAAGTGCTTCTTGAAAATGCTATCACGCCCATACAACAATATGGCTATACCAGCGGTAAGAACGCGACCGACTCGGCCATGATCATCGATGCCATGGATATTCTGTATTCCGAAAAGGTCAATGGCTTTTGTTTGGTTTCAAGTGACAGTGATTTTACACGTTTAGCCACACGTCTTCGTGAGGCTGGCATGCAGGTCTATGGTATTGGCGAAAAGAAAACACCCAACCCTTTTATTGTGGCCTGCGATAAATTTATTTATATCGAGATACTGAAATACCGCGCTAAAGAAAGCGAATCGGAATCTACAGATGAAGATACAGGATCAATAAAAGACAGTATCGATAAAATTACTTCAAAGGAGATTAGGTTTATTTCCTCGACCATTTCCGATCTGGCCGATGATGACGGTTGGGCCTTTCTGGGTGATGTGGGCAGCATGCTCCAAAAAAAACAGCCCAATTTTGATTCCAGAAACTATGGCTTTCAAAAATTAACCCCCTTGATAAGATCGATCAAGAATTTTGAGATCGAAAGACGTGAAGATTCCAGGGGCCGGTTTAAACTTATTTATGTAAAGATAAAAGAACGGAGAGCCAAAGGCAAAAAAAAATAACTAACCGGGCCCGAACGGGAAATGTTTTTTAGGTATATGCGTTCAGAAATGAACGTTTTTTTTATTCAAGCTTCACAGTTTTGTTATTATGTCATACGGATTGCTTATGGCACATTAATTGACATTTTGTTTTGATCTGTGCAAGATCACAATTACAACCTTTTAGAATTACGTTATGCAAGACCTTAAAAAACAATCCAAAGAGATAGTCCCAAAGAAACCCAAAGTTACTATGGCACAAGCTTTTAAGACTATAATCTGGCCACGCCGTAACCTGGTATTCATTGGTTTGATCCTCATAGTGATAAGCCGCTTATCCGGTTTGGTCCTGCCATGGAAAAGTAAAGCTTTGTTGGATGATGTCATCCCTAATAAAGATTATGATCAGCTTTATAACCTGTTACTTATTGTGGGTATCGCCATATTGATACAAGCGGTAACTTCCTTTTTGCTTACCAGAATATTAAGCGTACAGGCGCAATTCTTAATTTCGGAATTGCGGGCACAGGTGCAGAAAAAGGTGCTGTCCCTGCCCATTAGTTTTTTCGATAACACCAAATCGGGGGCTCTGGTATCGCGTATCATGACCGATGTGGAGGGGGTACGTAACCTCATTGGAACCGGCCTGGTGCAAATGGTTGGTGGCACAATTACGGCCATTATCTCTTTATTTCTATTGATAAGTATTAGTCCGTCCATGACCTTGTTTGTATTGGTCCCGGTTGCGATCTTCGGATTTATTGCCTTGAAGGCTTTTGGATATATCCGTCCTATTTTTAGAATACGTGGTGTTATCAATGCCGAAGTAACCGGAAGACTCACGGAGACATTAGCGGGAGTAAGGGTTATTAAGGCCTTTAATGCTGAAGACCAGGAAAATAAAACCTTCGAAAAAGGTGTGAACCGCCTCTTTCAAAATGTAAAAAAGAGTTTAACGGCAACCGCATTTATGACCAGTTCCTCAACCTTTTTACTGGGTATTGCATCAACCGGGATCATGGGCATTGGAGGATATAAAATAATGCAGGGCGAATTAACCATAGGGGATTTCATGTTTTTCACCTTATTACTCGGTTTTATGGTCGCGCCCATCTTGCAAATGAGCAATATAGGCAGCCAGCTCACCGAAGCACTGGCCGGTCTGGATAGGACCGAAGAACTTATGAATATGACCGCTGAAGAAGATAGTGCGGATAGGACAATTCAGCTGGAAGAATTGAAGGGAGATATTGTGTTTGATGATGTTTCCTTTTCATATGATGAAGGGGAGGAAGTCCTCCATCATATTAATTTTACGGCGCCGGCCGGGTCTGTTACGGCTCTGGTAGGCAGTTCGGGGTCCGGAAAATCGACCATTGCAGGGCTATCGGCAACCTTTTTAAATCCGAGATCCGGCACGGTTACCATTGATGAGCAGGACCTTTCTAAGGTCAAGTTGAAAAGTTACCGGCAACATTTGGGTGTTGTACTTCAGGATGAATTTTTGTTCGAAGGAACGATACGGGAGAATATCATGTTCCCAAGGCCAAATGCTACGGAGGCTCAATTACAGCAGGCTGTTGAGGCGGCTTATGTTAATGAATTTACTGACCGGTTTGAAGACGGCCTCGATACTTTGATCGGTGAAAGAGGGGTGAAGCTGTCCGGAGGACAACGCCAGCGTCTGGCCATTGCAAGGGCCATTTTAGCCGATCCTAAAATTATAATTCTGGATGAGGCCACCTCAAACCTGGATACCGAAAGTGAAGCCTTGATCCAGAAGAGTTTAAATGAACTCGTTAAGGACAGAACCACCATAGTCATTGCCCATAGATTGAGTACCATTAAAAAAGCAGACCAGATCCTGGTGATTGAAGCCGGGCGTATTGCCGAGCAGGGTAATCATGATGAGCTCATTGCGGCTAAAGGGCGATACTATGATCTTTATACCTACCAGGCGAAGATTTAAATTGTCATTCCGAACTTGTTTTGTAATCTCTGTGAAATTGATGCGGATGCCGAAATCCCGCTTACACGTAGTCGGGCAATGACGTTTCATATTAAGACTTAAAATAAGCAACCTACTTCTTTTTAGTACATTTATACTAAACATACAAACTAAAGATTATGAAAAGCTCAAACCTTGTTTTATGCTTCTTTTTAATGTTATGCTTCTGTTGTAAAACTGAGTCTGACGAAATAAAAAAGGAAAGTTCAATAACCGAATACTTGGATAATACCAATAGAGATGATCAGTTTATGGGAGGCATAAGGATGATACCGGTTAGTACTCCTAAAGGCGAATTTAAGGTATGGACAAAACGCATTGGTAATAATCCAACTATAAAAGTATTATTGCTTCATGGTGGCCCTGGGATGACCCATGAACTTTTTGAATGTTTTGATGGGTATTTTCCACAGGAAGGCATTGAATATTATTATTACGATCAGTTGGGTTCCTATTACAGCGATCAACCAAAAGATTTATCGCTTTGGGATTTGGATCGTTTTGTTGAAGAAGTCGAGCAAGTACGTATTGCATTAGGTTTAAATATAGATAATTTCTATTTGTATGGACAATCTTGGGGAGGAATTTTAGGGATGCAGTATGCTTTAAAATATCAAGATCATTTGAAAGGATTAATTATTTCGAATATGGTAGCCTCAATTCCGGAATATATGAAATATTCCGATGAAGTTTTAGCGCCTAAACTAGATCCTAAAGTATTGGAAGAGATTATGGTATATGAAAATGCTGAAGATTATAGTAACCCTGAGTATTTAGATTTGGTAATGCAAAATTACTATACCAAGCATATTCTTAGAATGCCTGTTGAAGAATGGCCGGATCCCATAAATAGAGCTTTTAAGCATTTAAATCAAGACGTATATGTGACCATGCAGGGACCAAGTGAGTTTGGTGTAAAAGGTGATGCTACACTTAAATACTGGGATGTTAAAGATGAGCTTCATAATATTACCGTGCCTACATTAACTATTGGTGCAATTCATGATACTATGGATCCTGATCATATGAAATGGATTTCTACTGAAGTAAAAAACGGTCGTTTTTTATTGTGTCCAAATGGAAGTCATTTATCTCAATTTGATGATCAGAAAGTATACTTTAAAGGATTAATAGATTTTATTAAAGATGTCGATAATGGAAATTTTATCACCGAAAAGTAATATATATTAAGTACGAATCACTTTCAACCTTAAAAAAACCAGGAGAGACAAGAACCCAAAGATGGAAAAGCCAATAAATAAAGGCAGTACCGAATTTGTGACAAAACTCCCAATATAATTCGCAATGGGAACAGCCATTACGGTGGAAATGAATCCATTGATCGCGGCTCCAATACCGGCGATATGACCTAAAGGCTGCATGGCAAGGGCTCTTAAATTCCCGAATAAAAACCCGATAGCGAAGAATTGAGTGGCAAAAAAACCAAGTAAGACACCTATACTTGGGTTCGTTCCCGTATAGAATAAAGCAATATATAAGACGGAAATAATGACATAAGCAATGACACTTATATAAGCGATACGCCACATGCCATATTTAACTACTAACCGGCTATTTAAATAGGTGGATAATCCCACAGCGATGGCCAGGCTGGCGAAGATGTAAGGAAATTTATCGGCGAGGTTGTATTGCACCTGAAATATTTGTTGTGAAGTGCTGAGATACACCATGAATGATCCTGTAATAAACCCTGAAATAAATGTAAATGCAACAGCATCCTTATACTTAAAAAATTCTTTGGTCCCATCAATAAACAGCCTTGTAGAAAAAGGAATACGATTCTCTGGGGCTAAGGTTTCAGGTTGTCGCTTCCAAAACCAATATATTACAAAAACACCAAAAATTAGATTCACATAAAAAATAGATTCCCAGTTGAAATAGTTCAACATTATCTGGCCCATTGTAGGTGCAATGACAGGTACCAAAATAAAGAACATGACGACAATGGATAAAATTTTAGCCATGTAGTTTCCACTATAGGAATCGCGTATTATAGAGATACTCAAACTCCGCGGCGAAGATAGTCCGACGCCTTGCAATACCCGTCCAAAGATCATCATTTCAAAGTTTCTGGTAGAGACGCAGATGATAGTTGCAATGATAAAGACAACGAACCCTACATAGACAATTGGCTTTCGCCCAAAACTATCCGATAAGGGGCCAAAAATAAGCTGTCCAAATCCTAAACCCAGGAAGATCATGGTTACCAATAATTGATTATCCGCAATATTGGTCACACCCAAAGAAGCCCCGATTTGAGGTAAAGCCGGCAGAAGCGCATCTATAGATAATGCCACGATAGACATTAAGGATGCCATTAAGGCAACAAATTCTAATTCGAATGGCTTTTTATATTGCATTCGGCAAAAGTAAACTAATTAAATAAGGTTGATTCTGTTTTATCAATATTATAATGTTGTTTTATATAGGCCGGAACAAAAGTTATTTTAGAATGGGTTTAACATTGTAATCCTTACAAATCATTAAGTTTGTAAAATGGAGAAGCACTTTCATCTGAACGACCTGGAATTTGAAGACCAGTTTAAAAATGGTACCCTGGACCCGAAATTATTTAGTCATGAAGCCCATATTCGGTTGGCCTGGATCCATATAAAAAATTATGGCCTGGAACAAGGGATAGAAAATGTCGATGTCCAGCTTCTTAAATACGCCACCGATTTGGGAGCAGGTGATAAATATAATAAAACCGTCACTGTTGCCTCTGTGAAGGCCGTATATCATTTCTACCTGAAATCGAATTCAAATAATTTTAAGGATTTCATTACGGAATTCCCGCGTTTACGAGATAATTTTAAGGACTTGTTGGACAGTCATTACGGTTTTAATATTTTTACATCACAAGCCGCTAAAGAGAAATATATAGACCCTGACTTGTTACCGTTTGATTAGGTAGTAAAAAGATCAATATGTACGCTATAAAATTTTTAAAAGTTGCAGCCATTTGCTCATTTCTGGGAGCTTTGACAACGGCATTATTAATATTTTTACCCAACCCTGAAGCCATAGATTTTGAGTCCAGGACAGTGCTTTATCAAAATAAATTATACATGGGTAAATTGTGGATACTGTTCGTGCACCCACAGGTAAATATTATTGCGAGCCTCGGAATTGCCTGGTTGCTTTTTAAAAGATATCCATTACAAATTATACTGGGAACCTTGTTCTTACTCATCTGGGCCTATACCGAAATATCCCAGCAGGCCTTGTTAATTGACACCCTTAATCAGATGTGGCGCCCCGGGTATGTGGCAGCCGGAGATGAGGTATCAAAAAACATGTTTTCAACCTTGATTAAGGCTGCAAATGGTATTTCGGACAGTAAATATTTCCTTGTTATCTATGGATTTGGCCTCGGCAGTTTACTATACGGCCTGGCCTTTAGGCAACTCGATAAACTAGGCAAAGCCATAGGATATGCCTTGATCTTTATTGGCCTTCTAAGCCTAATGTCATTTAGCCGTTATTATTTGAGTTTGAACTTTTTCAGCCCTTTTGTCGATTGGTGCTATACCTGGATATACCCCTATCTACAACCCCTGGTAAGAATTGCAATAGGTATTTGGATTTTTACTGAAATCAGAAATTTAAAGAGAACCAAAATCACTTAGTTATGAAAATTGTAGATCTATCAAAACCCATTCGGTACAATAAGGAAGACCCCTGGTTTATGAGGGTTAAAATAAAGCATAAACCGCACCGCAAGGCCAAATGGATCATTAGGATCTTTGGATTGCCCTTTAAGCTATTTCCGAAGGGTTTTGTAGGTTGGGCCGATGATACCATCCAGAAAATGGGGGTGCATTCAACGACTCACATCGATGCGCCGTGGCATTATTCCGAAACCTGTGATGGAGAGCGAGCGAAGACCATTGATGAGATCCCGTTGGAGTGGTGTTATGGTGATGGCCTCGTTATTGATATGGAACACAAACCGGATTTTGAGGCCATTACAATCGCAGATATTGAATCTTTTCTAAATGAAAATGAACTAGAAATTAAAGCAAGTCAGATCGTTTTAATTAAAACCGGCAGAGATAAGTTTAACGGCACCAAAGACTTTCATAAGATCGGAACCGGAATGAGTGCCGAAGCTACAGAATGGTTAATAGATAAGGGCATAAAAGTTATGGGAATTGACTCCTGGGGCTGGGATCTGCCGTTGCACTATCTTATTAAAAAAGCCAAAGAAACCTCAGATCCCGAATTGTTCTGGGAGGCGCATTTGGTTGGAAAACGTAAAGAATATTGCCATATGGAACAACTTGTAAACCTTAGCGCATTACCTTACACGGGATTTAAAGTGGCTGTATTCCCATTGAAAATTGAAGGGGCATCCGCCGCACCAGCCAGGGTTGTGGCCTTAATGGATTGAATGTTATTAAACTTGAAATATTAAATTATGTTATTAGAAACTTTAACCAAATTATTTAAAAGAGACCTCAATAAACTTAAGTCAGAGATCGAATCATATCGTGATGAAAAGAATTTATGGCGGGTGGAAGAGAATATTTCGAATACTGCCGGGAATCTGTGTTTACATTTGACAGGAAATCTTAATGCCTACATCGGGGCAGAATTGGGTAACACCGGCTATATAAGACAGAGAGATCTTGAGTTCTCACTAAAGGATGTTCCACGGTCAGAATTAATAAGGCAGGTCGAAGATACCGTCAATATGGTTGAAAGGACATTAGGCCAACTCACCGATGAAGACCTGAATAAAGACTTTCCGCTTCTGGTTTTTAAGGAAAAGATGTCGACCGAATATTTTTTAACTCATCTCTCCACCCATTTAGCCTACCATTTGGGGCAGATAAATTATCACAGAAGATTAATAGATTAGTATTATGTTACCCGAAAAAGCACAGGACTTTATAAATTTTATAAATAAACACATCTTTTTAACAAAAGAGGAAGAGTCAATTTTGACTTCCAAACTGACCTATAGAAAGTATTTGAAAGGGCAGTATGTTGTGCAACAAGGGGATATATGCCGATACAGCGGGTTTATAATTTCCGGATGTACCAGGACCTTCTATGCAGATGATGAAGGGCAGGAGCATATCGTCATGTTTTCGAAGGAAGACTGGTGGGCATCGGAAATAGGAAGTTTTGTAACCCAAACGCCATCCGACTATAATGTGCAGTGCATAGAAAACACCGAACTTATTCAATTGTCTTATGATGACCAGGAAGATCTGTTTCAAATAATACCGAAATTAGAGCGCTTTTTCAGATTAATATTAGAAAAAGCCTTTGTGGATTCTCAAAAAAGGATCGTAAATAATTTCAGCCTTTCCGCCAGCGACCGGTATTTGCAATTTAAAATACAATACCCCAAACTGGAACAACGCATTCCTCAATATATGGTCGCTTCATACCTTGGTATCACCAAAGAATTTTTGAGTAAAATAAAAAGCAAACTTGCTACTGGAAACTAGTAGCACATCAAAATGAATTGTCATACTGAACTTGTTTCAGTATCTGCAATGTTTTTGTAAGAGATTCCGAAATAAATTCGGAATGACAAATTATTGTCATGTTGAACTTCCTGTCCGACAAGTAGGCGGGGTTTCATCATCTATATTATATAAGCGGTGGGCTGTTCTTTAACTCGGGTCTAATAGAACATCTTAAGTTAATCTGGTTTAACATCCTTTAATAACCTACTTCATTTTCTCTTTAGCCATAGTTGGCGAAATTTGCATATATTTATAGTATACAGAAAATATTATGGTAGAATTAATAGTTAAAAAGAGAAATGGGCAGGAGTTGAGCAAGGAAGAACTTACGACTATTATCGATGGGTTTATTTCCGGTGAAATTCCTGACTATCAGGTTTCGGCATTTTTAATGGCTGTATTTTTTGAAGGTATGACGAGTACCGAAACGGCGATTCTTACAGATTTAATGATGCGCTCCGGTGAACTTATCGATCTTTCTGAAATTGAAGGTGTAAAAGTTGACAAGCATAGTACAGGTGGCGTAGGCGATAAAACCACCTTGGTTTTAGGGCCATTGGTTGCAGCCGCAGGAGTTCCTGTTGCAAAAATGTCGGGAAGAGGTCTTGGGCATACCGGAGGAACTTTAGATAAGATGGAATCTATAAAAGGCTTAACTATCGATATGACAAAGGAAGAATTTATCGATAATGTAAAACGAATTAAAATTGCAGTTTGCGGTTCGAATAAAAATTTGGTTCCTGCAGATAAAAAATTATATGCTTTACGAGATGTTACCGGGACAGTTGAGAATATTTCTTTAATAGCATCAAGCATCATGAGTAAGAAACTTGCAAGTGGAGCAGATGCTATAGTTATCGATATTAAAGTAGGTTATGGAGCGACTATGAAAACGGTTGAAGATGCAGAAGAGTTAGCCAAAATGATGATTGCCATTGGCGCTAAAATGAACAGGAAAGTTATCGCTGTCTTTACTTCCATGAGCGAGCCACTGGGTTTCACTATTGGCAATGCCCTGGAAGTTAAGGAAGCCATAGATACCCTAAAAGGAAATGGCCCGACTGATTTAACGGAACTTTGCCTGGAATTAGGAAGTCATATGTTAGTGCTGGGTGAAGTTGCAAAGACAAAAGATGAAGCTGTAGAACAATTGAAAATATTAATAGATTCGGGAGCAGCCTTCGATAAATTTAAAGAACTCGTCGCCGCTCAAGGTGGAGACATATCGGTTATAGAGCAAACAGATTTATTGCCGGGGACTCAATTTTCACAGGCTTACAAGAGCAAAGATGAGGGTTATATAAGTGAATTAAATGCCTTGGATATAGGATTGGCTTCCGTTAAATTAGGTGCCGGAAGAGAAACCAAAACAAGCGAGATAGATCATGGGGCCGGTATTCTTTTAAAGAAGAAGATTGGCGATTATGTTAAAAAAGATGAGGTATTGGCCATGCTATATTCCAATAATGATGCTAACTTTACAAAAGCTGTAGAATTTATGGACGTGGCATATAAAATTTCTGAGGTGCAACCTCCACATCAGCCATTGATTCTGAAAACAATGTCGTAAGTACTTCCGGATCTATAATGTCTATCCGGAGAATAAATTAAAAATACTATTAAATGACAACTACAAAAAAGAAAACAAAGAGTTTTATATCCAAGAACCACTCCATCATTCTTCACCCGCGTAATGAGGGTATTCCTTTTGATGCCGACGTTTTTAAAGATATAAATATTAACAGAAGTGCTGTTGAAAGAAGAGCAGCTACTTTAGGCACCCGTAGATCGGTAAAAAAACAATGGCAGGCAGCCTGGTTGCTAAAAGCATTGGGCTGTATCGATCTTACCACACTTGCCGGCGATGATACCAAAGGTAATGTTACAAGACTTAGTGCAAAGGCGCAGTCACCGGTAAGATTAGATCTATTGGATGCTATGGACATGAATGATGCCAATATACATGTCGCCGCGGTGTGTGTGTATCACAACCTCATAAAAGATGCGGTAAACGCTTTGGGGGATAGTAATATTCCCATAGCCGCAGTATCAACCGGCTTTCCGGCTGGAAATATACCGCTAAAGGAAAAGATTCATCAAATTGAACTATCGGTTGCTGCAGGAGCCAAGGAAATTGATATCGTCGTGAGCCGAAATCTTATCCTTCAATCCGATTGGATAGGACTTTATGATGAAGTTGCAGCCTGTAGAAGAGCCTGTGGTGAAGCCCATATGAAAACCATATTGGCAACGGGAGAAATTCCAACCTTCACCAAAGTCGCGAAAGCAAGCTGGGTAAGTATGATGGCCGGCTCCGACTTTATTAAAACCAGTACTGGAAAGGAAAGTGTCAACGCCACTATTCCGGTGAGTCTTGTAATGATAAGGGCCATTAGAGAATATTACGAATTAACAGGCTATAAGGTTGGATTTAAACCTGCCGGGGGTATAAGTAAAGCCAAGCAAGCCGTAAACTGGCTCATCTTAATAAAAGAAGAATTGGGCAATGAATGGCTCACCCCGGATTTATTCCGGTTTGGAGCAAGTAGCTTATTAGGCGATATAGAACGACAACTGGAACATTTTGTTACAGGACGATATTCAGCATCATTCAGACATCCAATGGCATAAAAATAAAATTATGAAAATTAAAGAGATATATGAAACTATGGAATATGGCCCGGCTCCGGAAAGCGCAGACGCGGCTATTGATCATTTGAAATCACATAATAGAACCTTCAATTTATTTATAAACGGAAAATGGAAGAAACCGGACTCAGGTGAATATTTTGACAGTGTCAATCCGTCCAATAAAGAAAAACTGGCAAAAATTTCGGAAGCCAATACAACGGATGTTAATAATGCAGTAGCTGCAGCCAGGAAGGCCTTACCGGGATGGATCAAAATAGGAGGGCACCAGAGGGCCCGATATTTGTATGCGCTTGCAAGGCAAATTCAGAAGCATTCGCGACTTTTCGCCGTATTGGAATCTATGGATAACGGGAAGACAATAAGGGAAACCCGTGACATAGATATTCCCATCGTGGCCCGCCATTTTTATCATCATGCAGGTTGGGCACAATTAAGAGATACGGAGTTAAAAGACTATAAAGAACTCGGTGTAATCGGTCAGATCATTCCCTGGAATTTTCCTTTAATGATGCTTGCCTGGAAAATTGCCCCGGCCATCGCTATGGGTAAGACCGTGGTATTGAAACCGGCCGAATCTACCTCTTTGACCGCATTACTTTTTGCCGAGGTCTGTCAACATATAGGCCTGCCTAATGGCGTTGTAAATATAATTACCGGTCATGGAAAAACGGGTGCAGACCTTGTTAACCATGAGGATGTGAATAAAATTGCGTTTACAGGTTCTACCGACGTAGGTAAAATTATTAGGAGAGCCACCGCTGGAACAGGAAAGAAACTCTCTTTGGAATTGGGAGGAAAATCCCCGTTTATTGTTTTTGAAGATGCCGATCTTGACAGTGTGGTCGAAGGTATTGTAGATGCCATCTGGTTTAACCAGGGCCAGGTCTGTTGTGCCGGATCAAGGTTATTGGTTCAGGAAAGTGTGGCCGAAAAACTCTATAAGAAAATAAGAGCCAGAATGGAGACCTTAAGAATGGGAAATGCCTTGGATAAGGGTATAGATATCGGGGCAATTGTAGATGAAGGGCAACTCAATGTGATTCAGAAAATGGTACAGGTAGGAGTAGATGAGGGCGCTGCCCTTAATCAACCGTCCTGGTCGTGTCCTAAAGACGGGATATTACTATCCACCTACCATGTTTACCAATGTATCCCCTTCGGCGACCATTGCTCAGGAGGAGATATTTGGGCCTGTATTAGTAGCTATGACTTTCAGGTCGCATAAAGAAGCCGTGAAGTTAGCCAACAATACAAGATATGGATTGGCCTGTAGTATCTGGACAGAAAATATTAACCTGGCTTTAGATATTGCGCCTCAAATAAAGGCAGGAGTGGCATGGATCAATTGTACCAATGTGTTCGATGCCGCCGCCGGATTTGGTGGATATCGTGAATCCGGATTTGGAAGAGAAGGTGGAAAGGAAGGGCTAATGGAATATTTAAAGCCAAAAATTAACGACACTTTTACAGATCAACCGGTCTTAAAGCCATCCAATAAATCCAACGGTTCCATGGAAACGTCCAAACCTTCCTTAGGTATTGATAGAACTGCCAAAATGTATATTGGTGGAAAACAAGCCAGGCCCGATGGCGGATATAGTGTGGTCATTAATGATTTCAATGGCGAATATATTGGTGAGGTATCCAAAGGCAACCGAAAAGATATAAGAAATGCTGTCGAAGCTGCTCATTCATGTACCAAATGGACAAGTATGACAGGACATTCAAGAGCACAGGTATTGTATTACCTGGCCGAAAATCTTGCCGTAAGAAGAGAAGAGTTCGCCAGCCGGATTGTCCAAATGACAAATCAAAATAAAGCAGATGCATTTCAGGAAGTAGATCTGTCTATCGAACGTATTTATACCTATGCCGCATTTGCCGATAAATATGACGGCCATGTGCATCATACCATTCACCGTAATGTAACCCTGGCCATGCCGGAATCTATGGGAGTTATGGGAATTATTTGCCCCGATGAATTTCCGTTGTTAGGATTTATTTCTGCTGTGATCCCGGCCATTACCATGGGTAATAATGTGATCGTCGTGCCTTCGGAAAAATCACCATTCTCGGCCACCGATTTTTATCAGGTCCTGGAAACATCGGATGTTCCAGGTAGCGCGGTAAATATTGTTACCGGTAATAAAGATGAATTGGCCCAGGTTTTGGCCAAGCATGATGATGTGGAAGCCATTTGGTATTTTGGATCTAAAGCAGGGTGTAAGGATATCGAACTGTTATCTGCCGATAATATGAAACGTACCTGGGTAAACTATGGCAAGTACCGGGACTGGACGGATAAAGAACAGGGTGAAGGTGAAGTATTCCTCGAACACGCCAGTCAGATCAAGAATATTTGGATTCCTTATGGAGCTTAGAAGAGTACTTAAAGTATCTTAAGTTATAAATGCCTGTAGTTGGACTTTACACACTTTAAATACTTTACACTAAAGGCGCTTTTTGAACAATAATTAATAAGAAAATAAATAAAATATGAGTAGTATTCATTTAGAGGCGAAGGCGGGAGATATTGCCGAAACCGTTTTATTACCCGGAGATCCTTTAAGGGCGAAGTATGTAGCCGAAACATTTCTGGACGATGCCGTTTGTTATAATAAGGTAAGAGGCATGCTTGGTTTTACAGGGTATTATAATGGAAACAGGGTTTCTATCCAGGGGACAGGAATGGGCATGGGCAGCCATTCTATCTACGTGCATGAATTAATAAATACCTACAAAGTAAAAAATCTGATTCGGGTGGGTACCTGTGGCACCATCCAGGAAGATCTCAATCTGGGACAGGTGCTATTGGCCATTAGTGCTTCCGGGGATTCCGATGCGAACAATCAGTATTTTGAAGGCATGCACTATGCGGCAACAGCAGATTTCGACCTTTTTATAAAGGCCTATAATGCGGCGAAAGCCATGAATATTAAGACATATCAAGGATCCGTTTTCAGTACCAATACCTTTTATGACGATTCCCCAAATCGTTGGGAAAAGTGGCAAAAACATGGAATTTTAGGCGTTGAAATGGAAACGCAAATACTGTTTACATTAGCCAAAAGATTTGGGGTTAAAGCGCTTTCTGTACTTACCGTTAGTGATAATATCCTTACGGGGGCAGCGTCCAGCACCAAGGACAGGGAGCAATCGTTTAATGATATGATGAGGATCGCTCTTGCGTTGGCTTAATTTATAGATTCAAATTTTGATTTGCTGTTAAAGACCTCATAATATGGATAATTTTAATGATCTAAGTATTACATTTACAGCTTTAAAATAATCCATATAATGTTCAGAAAGACCCTTCTATTATTTTTTGCTGTTTCCTTTATCCTGTCAATACAAGCTCAGGATTTATCCTTTGAAGAGTATAATCCCATTTCCACGCTTGTCGTACCGGCTAAGATCATTAAGCAGTCCAAATTTCCATTCATTGATGTTCACGGGCATCAATTCAGGATGCCAACCCAGGATCTTTCGCTGGTAATAGCTGAAATGGATACGCTTAATATGGGTATAATGATAAATTTAAGCGGCCGATCTGGTGATGAACTTAAGAGGTGCCTTAAGAATGTGGCCGATCATTATCCCAACCGTTTTGGAGTGTTTGCTAATGTACGCTTTAATGGAAATGTAGGAAGAGCCGGATGGATAGAAGCTGCAGTTATTCAATTGGAGCAGGATGTAAATAACGGAGCCAGGGGATTAAAGATTTATAAAAGCTTAGGGATGCGCGATACCGATATTAATGGAAAAAGGCTTGCCATCGATGACCCGCGTCTGAACCCGATATGGACGAAATGTGGACAACTTGGTATTCCTGTATTGATCCACTCGGCAGACCCAAAGTCGTTTTGGGACGATTTCGACAAGGATAATGAACGCTGGCTGGAATTAAAAACGCACCCGCGACGAAAGCGAGATGCCAATAGTCCGGCGCCCTGGGAGCAAATAATAGGAGAGCAGCATAACATGTTTAGGAAACACCCTAATACTACTTTTATTAATGCACATATGGGATGGTATGCTAACAATTTGGGTAAACTTGGAGCCTTACTGGATGAAATGCCGAATATGAATGTTGGCATAGGCGCCATTATTGCAGAATTGGGCCGGCAACCAAGATTTGCAAGAGCATTTTTCATTAAATACCAGGACAGAATATTATTTGGAAAAGACAGTTGGAAACCTGAAGAATTTCCAACCTATTTCAGGGTTTTGGAAAGTGCCGACGAGTATTTTTCCTATCATAAAAAATACCATGCATTTTGGCCTATGTATGGCCTGGATCTGCCGGATGAAGTTCTAAAGAAAGTATACTACAAAAATACTTTGCGAATTGTTCCCGGATTGGACCAATCTTTGTTCCCCAATTAATCCATTATTTGTCAATAATTCAGTTTACGATTTGGAGCCTCTTATGAATTTGGGTTCGATCAACGTCGAATATCATCTATAAAAAACAAGGCAATACGTAAATTCCTGTATTTCATCGTGTAAAACGTTAGTTTTAAGATAATTAAAATTATTTTTTTAAATTTATTATCCCTAACTTTAGTCTATTATGAAGAAGATGCTACTTGTTTTTTTCCTGTTTAATTTTATTTTCATCAGTCGTAGTTTTGCTCATGGCGATATTCATGAGCGTATAGTTGAAGTTACCAAAGCAATAGAAGTAGCCCCCGATAGCGCATATTTATACTTTAAGCGCGGGAAATTATATTACCAGCATAATTCTTTTAAAAGGAGTATTGCTGACCTTGACAGATCCAAAGTTTTAGGTTTTGTAAATATCGAACAAAAGCTCCTGTTTGGCAAGGCCTATTTTGGCCTTAATGCATACGCTAAGGCCATGTCCTTTTGTGATGAACTTTTAATGTATGATCCAAAGAATGTCAGAGCCATCAAGTTAAAGGCCCGCATTTATTTTGAGGAGGGCAAATTCACTAATTCCGCGCTCGCTTTCGAAGAGCTCATACAATATTCCAACCAGAGTTTTCCGGAGAACTATGTCGATGCCTCCAGGGCATGGGAGGCCCTTGATACTAAAGAGGGATTCCATCGCGCCACAGTCATCATAATTAGGGGCATCGCTAAATTAGGACACCTGGTAAGTTTAAACAATAGGTTGATTGAAATGGCTGTAGAGCAAAAGGATTATGCTTCGGCCATAGATGTACAAATCAAGATCATAAAATTAAGCCCAAGAAAAGAAACTGCTTATTACAAATTATACGAATTATATGTACTCAATAATAATCCCGAAGAGGCTTTTGCAAGCTTGAATTTAGCAAAAGAGCATTATAACCAATTACCGGTAAGGCTGCAAAACACCTTACATATGAAGGAATTAATTGAAAACATACGATCTCAAGAAACCCAATTTCAACGTAACTAACCCGTAAATTATGAAAACCAATATTAACCAACAACTTCTCGCGCTATTCATGTGTCTTTTCAGTTTGACGATTTTTGGACAAACCACATTGTTCGACTATGGATCATCCTGGAATTATTACGACAACCAAAATGAACCCGCAGATCAAGGTGGTACAGATTGGAATGATCTTGCGTATGATGATTCTTCCTGGTCTTCGGGAAATGCGCATTTGGGATATGGTGACGGGGATGAAGCTACCGTTATTAACAGCAATACATTAACGGCTTATGTAAGACACAGTTTTAATGTTGCAGATCCGTCAGATTACACTTCTTTAAACCTTAATCTTATCTATGACGATGGAGGCATTGTCTATTTAAATGGTAATAAAGTATGGCGTGTAAACATGCCCGGTGGAGGAATTTCGTATAATACGTTTGCATCTTCGACAAGCAGTGATAATTCCAGCGCCAGTATAACAATTGCAGACGCATTGCTTACCGGTACAAATGTATTGGCCGTCGAAATTCATCAAAGAAGCAGTACGAGTTCCGATATAAGTTTTGATTTTAAATTAAGCGGCAATGCTCCCGGACAGGTTAATGTTATCCGTGGGCCCTATCTACAAAAGGGTACTCCGACAAGTGTGGTGGTACGATGGAGAACTCTTGTAGCCACAGAATCGGTTTTGGACTATGGAACAACATTGGGCGACCTCAATCAAAATTCAACCGATCTTACCCTGCGTACTGAACACGAAATTGAACTTACGGGTTTATCAGCCAATACGACCTATTATTATCAAATATCCAATGACAGTACGGTCCTGGTACCCGAAGCAAGCGATCTCTATTTTAAGACGCACCCCACCGTAGGTTCTTCCCAACCCTTTACGTTCTGGGCCTTAGGTGATGCGGGAACTGGAAATAACAATCAAAGAGCCGTTCGCGATGCCTATTATAATTATATAGAATCTAACGTAACCGACGGTATTTTATTTTTGGGGGACAATGCCTATGACGACGGATATGATTCGGAATACCAAACAGCATTTTTCGATATTTATGAAGACAAATTAAAGCATTCAATAGCCTGGTCTACCCTGGGGAATCATGATGGCCACCAGGCGGATTCCGGTTCTCAAACAGGGCCATATTACGATATATTTACCTTTCCTACGGCTGCCGAATCCGGTGGGATGCCTTCGGGAACCGAAGCCTATTACTCCTTCGATTACGGCAATGTCCATTTTATTGTATTGGAATCCTATGAAACCAATCGTTCTGTGGGAGGAACCATGTATAATTGGGCACAGAATGACATTCAAAACACAACCCAGGAATGGATCGTTGCGTTCTGGCATCATCCGCCTTATTCCAAGGGATCGCATAATTCCGATACCGAAACGGAACTTGTTGATATGAGGGAGAATTTTTTGCCCATGTTGGAAGCAAACGGGGTGGACCTCGTATTGTCGGGCCACAGTCATTCTTATGAGCGGTCTTATTTTTTAAATGGCCATTACGGCACTTCAGGAACATTCAATAGTTCCACGAATACCATTGGAGCCACTGGCGATGGCGATGGTAAGGTAGATGGTACCGGAATTTATTCAAAAGAGACCACCGGTCCCGATGCAGGCAAGGGTGCGGTATATATTACTGCCGGCTCCTCGGGAAAAGTGTCGGGAACCTTAACGAACCATAATGCCATGGCCGTAGCCTTATACGAATTGGGCTCTTGCATATTGGAGGTCGACGGAAATGTTCTAAATGTGAAATTTATAAGAGAAACCGGTGCGATCGATGATTATTTTACGATTGAAAAAACAGGAGGGTGTACCGTTGGTGCCAGTTGCGATGATGGAAACGATTGTACCATAAATGATATTTACGATTCCGATTGTGGTTGCTCCGGTACTTACGCGACTGCTTCGGGAGATATTGAGACCTATGTTGGAAATCTTATTGATAATGCACCGGGAAGTTCGGGTGATAATTATGTAGAGCCAAACAGTTCCGAATTAAGTACCTGGAATACGGTTTTGGATGATCTTTTGGCCGATAATTTAACCGATGCGAGGTTGAGTGCCTGTACACTAAATTATCAGGTAACCGAATTTACGGATACCTCAATTTCTCCCAGTCAAATATTTTATGTGCTTGAGGAGAAAAGCCCACAGCAAAATTACTGGGGCACCTATGTCTTTAGCAAAACACCGGAGCGTGATAATCTTGTTCTTACGGCGCCACACTCCAAGTTCGATACGAATACCGGTAAAGAAGCGGTACATTGTTTTAAGAATAATGTAGCCCGTGCTGTATTCCTTAATGGGACGCATCGTTGTAATAACAGTAACTTCTCCGGATGCTCCGGTACGACCAGCGTATGCGGGTCCAGCGAATCTTACAGGGTTTCGGATCTGGCACACAATACGAATTCGATGTTTCAAAAAACGACCGAGAATCTATTTAACAATATTTCCAATTCGGTATTTATTCAATTGCATGGTTTTGAAAAACAAGCTTCGGATCCCTATGTAATTATGAGTAATGGAACCAGAGTAACTCCTTCACCCGATTATGCCACCTTAATTATGAATGCGCTTTTGGTCGAAGACAATACCCTTACCTTCGAACTCGCTCATATTAATACAAGCTGGACACGTCTGATTGGTTTTACAAATACCCAGGGCCGACTTATAAACAATTCGGCAGATCATTGCACGACCTCGGCAACAATCACTTCAGGAAGATTTGTTCATATAGAACAGGAAGAAACAAAGCTAAGAGATGATGTTACCGGGTGGGCAAAAATGAGCAATGCCCTTGGCAATGTCTTTGACGCCAATTGTGTGGCCGACAGTGATGCTGATGGGGTATGTGATGCGGACGACCAATGTCCCGGGCAGGACGATGCCTTAATCGGAACACCGTGTGATGATAGTGATGCCTGTACCGCCAATGACGTTTATGATGCCAACTGCGGTTGTGTCGGTACATTTACCGATACCGACGGAGATGGCGTTTGCGATGCGGACGATCAATGCCCTGGAGAAGATGATACCATAGATGATAATGAAAATGGTATTCCCGATGGCTGTGAAAACGTATGTACGGGATATACCACCGATTTTATCGATAACCCATTAACGCATTCCGGCGGTGGGTCCGGCAGTACCAGTTTACCTTTCCCAACCGATAGCCAGGACGTTACATTTACCATAACCGGAATCAGTCAGAAACTTAATGGAAAGCCAAGCAATAAGTATATTGAACGCGTTGATGTATCATATGTCGATAATAACGGATTCACACAACAATATGGAACCTTTAGCGGGGCCAGTGTGAGTTCTGCAATTATTGATATTCAAGGGAAGGTTCAATCCGTTGCTGTGAGCCTCTCGGATGAATTTAATGGTAGTACCAACGGAAAGATGAATATCAATTTCAGCATTGTGGACTATTGCATTAACAGTACTCCATGTACACCCGACAGTGATGGCGATGGCGTTTGTGATGCCGACGACCAATGTCCCGGACAGGATGATGCTTTAATCGGTACATCCTGTGATGATGAGAATGCCTGTACCATAAATGATGTTTACGACTCCAATTGTAGCTGTGCAGGAACCTACACCGATAGTGACGGTGATGGCGTTTGTATAGGAGATGACCCCGATGATAATGACGGTTGTGATCCGAATGCCGGTTCACCGGCTTGCAGCCCTTGTGGAGAAATCATGAATGACAGCTTTGAAAGCGATTTTGGCAATTGGAATGACGGCGGTAAAGATTGTACAAGATCTACCTCGAATGCAAATACGGGCAGCTATAGCATTCAATTAAGGGATAATAATGGAGCTACCTCCTCTGTTTTCTCAAATGATATTGTTATGAATGTCATAACAGAAGCCACTGTTGATTTCTCATATTATGCCAACGGTATGGAGAGTGGCGAGGATTTCTTCCTTGAGGTCTCTACAAATGGAGGCTCATCGTATACGCCATACAAAGCTTGGGTGAGTGGCACCGATTTTAATAATAGTACGAGATATAACGAATCCGTTTTAATAACCGGAATTAGTTTTACCGCGAATACGCGCTTCCGATTTAGATGCGATGCCTCCAATAAAGGAGACCAGGTTTATATCGATGATATTGTGATCACCGATTGCGGAGCAGCTCCATTTTCGAGAGGAGCAGCTGTTCAACTATCAGATAGTATTGGTAGATCCATTAAGATATATCCTAATCCGGCGTCGGATAAATTATTTATAGAGTGCAGTGCCATAAGTGGAACCGATGCGGTTATAACACTTTATAATATAACCGGAAAACGCGTCCGCAATATTTCTATTTCCGGCAAATACGAACAGGCGCAGCAAATTGATTTAAATGGCCTTGCTAACGGATTGTACTTATTGCGAATGGTTGATGGAAAGGGAGATGTTATTAAAACACAGCGCATAGTAATTAAATGATTTTAATTAAAAAGGGCTTCAATTAAATAAGCAGGTCAAATCAATATATTTGACCTGCTTTAGTAACTTCCTATATTGAGTTTATTTAGGTTCGTTAATTTCTTCCACATCCTTAAAATGGGAGATATCCTGGTGTGCTTTGATAGCCCTTCTGGATAATATGACTCCCATTATCAATGCCACAAAAGCCCCGATCGAAATCCCGGGAATAAAATGAATGAACAGGAAAAAATCATAGGTACCATGGAAGATAATTGCCAGGCACAGACCTGTTAAGTTATATCTTAATCTTTTGTTTGAAAACTTGGCCTTCCCCATATAATAACCCATTATTATACCGCATACGGCGTGCGCCGGAACCGCTGTGAAGGCTCTTAAAAGCGCCACTTCCTGACCACCATCTAAAACGTAAAATATATTTTCTACCGCCGCGAAGCCCATAGAAACCATGACTGCATATATAATGCCGTCAAAGGGTTCGTTGAACCCTTTTCTGGGCTGGTTAAAATATCTTACCACCACGTATTTACTGAATTCCTCAACCAGGGCAACTACAAAAAAGGCTTTTACGAATTGCTGCCAGACATTTATATCGTTTAACGCAGGAAAAACATTATCATATATTAAATAAAGGATCGTTGTAATGACAATACTAACAATGGCTCCTAATACAAATGTCAGTGCCAGAATGCGTTTGGATTCCTTTTCGTATTTGTCCTTAATATAGATGTATATAATAATAACTAAAACCGGGGCTAAGGCTAATGCCAGTGTACTCATATCAATTTATTATTGTTTTAATACAATTTAATAATAGCGTAAAATCTTCCTTTGTATTGTACAGATGTGGAGAAACCCTCATATAATCACCTCTAAATGACAAATAGATATTATTATTTTTAAATGCTTCTTTCATCGTGTCCTTATTGATAAAATCGGGGATTTCAATGCCGATTAAATGATGGCACAGGTATTTTTCATCATTGATGGTAAAACCGATCTTCTGCATTTCAATTAAGGCGTCTTCGGATATTTCCCGGCAATAGTTTTGAATGCCCGAAGGTGTCCATTCAAGAATTTGGTTTAAAGATGCGGTTAACATGGGGATTGCAATAAAATTTCCCATTTCACCCATACTATAGCGATTGGCACTTTCTTTATAGGCATCCTGGTAATGGGTTAAATTATCGAAATTGACACTATCCATGCGATTTTTCCACGATTCTTCTATTGGTGCTCCCGCATCAAAATAACTGCCATAATAACCAAAGCCATAAGTGTATGGCCCTAAAAGCCATTTGTAGGATGCACAGATCAAGGCATCCGGTTGAATGGTTTTAACCGAAAATGGGTAAGCACCCACAGATTGCGTACCATCTATTATAAGCAGTGCATTGTGCTCTCGCGTTTTTTTCCTTATTGATAAAAGGTCAAATAAAGTACCATCGGCCCAATGAACCTGGCACATGGCAACGACCTTGGTTTTTGATGTGATGGCATTAAGGACGTCTTCATTCCAACGCTTTGCTACAGAATTACCAGAATCAGGTTTCCTGATAGTCTTTATTACAGCGTTATATTTTTCGGCCAGGTTCTTCCAGGAATAGAAATTACTCGGAAACTGATCTTCGATCATCACGATCTCATCTCCGGGGCTTAATATTATGTTATTGGTAACATTCGCGATCCCATAAGACACCGATGGTATACAGGCAATTCTATGCTCTTCTTCAGTATCTATTAAGGCCGCAAATAACTTTTTTAGTCCTGTTGCCGGATCAAAAAAGTCTTTTGGAAATATGTTATACGGGGCGCTTTTTCTTTTAAGGCCTTCGGTGCCTGCTTTTATCGCGCTTTTTAATAAAGGGGACATATAAGCGCCGTTCAAATAAACAACGTCCTGGTCAATATTGAATTTATCCTTTTGACATGTAATCATTTTAGAAATATAGCTTAAAAGAAAATCAAATTGTATTTAAAATGGTTTCTATTACAAAATAATAATATGACGGGTTAGTTGGTACTATACTCAAGTCACTATCCGAATGTTCGATATGATATTTAAATTCATCAATCTCAAGCAAACACAAACCATCAACTTCTTCTTCCTGACGTGAAAGGGCATTTAAAGCAACCTCCAACTCCACTAAAAAAACATTTTGAAATTCGCAGTCTTTTATCCCATTAGGGTGGATATTAATGTTTTTACGGGTATCGATTTTTGTGAGTTGATTTTTATTGATTTTCAACCCGATCTCTTCCTCAACTTCCCTAACAGCGGCCTCTTCAATAGCTTCTCCCGCAGAAACATGACCGGCTACAGACACATCCCAATAATTTGGAAAGGTTTGCTTATCCGCTCCTCTTTTTTGTAACAGAATCTCCCTTTGATTGGAGTAAAACCAAACATGCACGGTAGGGTGGAAGTATCCCTTATTGTGAGCTTCAGATTTTAAGCAGGTTTTTCCTGTATAATTTCCCGATTCGTCAAGTATATCCAAATATTCCTCTTCCATAATATAATAACCTCACTAATTGAGGCTATCGACTAGTCAAAATAGCTAAAGGATTCCCCTTCTTTTATTTTGAGTAATGTTTCGTAAATGATGCGTATTACATTTTCCACATCGGTTTTGTGAACCATTTCTACCGTGGTATGCATGTATCTCAACGGTAATGATATAAGGGCAGAGGCCACACCTCCATTGCTATAAGCAAAAGCATCGGTATCTGTGCCCGTAGCTCTTGATAAGGCTGCCCGTTGAAATGGAATTTTCTTTTCCTCGGCGGTATCGGTAATAAGATCCCTTAATTTTTGTTGCACGGCAGGAGCATATGCGATCACCGGTCCCTTACCCATTTCGATATCACCTTCCTTTTTCTTTTCTATCATAGGAGTCGTGGTATCGTGAGTTACATCGGTTACAATGGCAACATTAGGCTTAATGGTTTCTGTGATCATTTGAGCGCCACGAAGACCAATCTCTTCCTGGACAGAATTGGTTATATACAACCCAAAAGGCAGTTCATTTTTATTTTCATGTAATAATCGCGCTACTTCGGCGATCATAAAACCACCCATTCTATTATCTAAAGCGCGACAGACAAAATTATTTTTATTCAGTATATGAAATTCATCGGGATAGGTGATTACACATCCCACATGAATACCTAACTTTTCTACTTCCGCTTTCTTTTTACATCCCACATCAATAAAAATGTTGTCCGGTTTTGGAGGTAATTCTTTGACCCGGCTACGTGTATGAATTGCAGGCCATCCAAAGACGCCTTTTACAATTCCCTTTTTTGTATGAATATTTACGATCTTGCTCGGTGCAATTTGATGATCGCTTCCCCCATTTCTAATAACATATATTAACCCGTTATCCGAAATATAATTGACGTACCAGGAGATCTCATCGGCGTGGCCTTCGATAACCACTTTGTATGCTGCTGTTGGATTTATAACACCAACTGCCGTCCCATAAGTGTCTGTAATAAATTCATCTACATAGGGCTTAAGATAATCCATCCACAGTTTTTGACCGTCCCATTCGTATCCGGTCGGGGCAGCATTGTTTAAATATTTTTCTAAAAAATCAATTGATTTTTTGCTTAATACGCTCTTCTTGGCCATGTAATAAAGTTTTGCACTAAAATAATAATATTAATACGATTTTAAAGTTTAAGAGGATGTAAATTATTAATTTTACTCCATCTGAAATATTTCGGAACACCTTTATCTTATGAAGTCTTTAGTTTACATAGTTTTCATTTTTCCGGTAATAATTTTTGCTCAAATCACTTCCACCGTTCAGGATTCGTTAGCTTACGATTATATCATTATAGAAGGCGATTCTATACCGCGAACTGCTATAGGCCTCGATGAGGTAAAGCTATTACATAAACTGGAATTTGACAGTAGGGATGACCGCAGGCGTTATCTAATTCTGCGAAGAAAAACCATTAAGGTATATCCCTATGCCAAGTTGGCTGCCGAACGATTGGAAACACTTAACGAACGGCTTGCAAAAATGAAAAGAAGGCGTGACAGGAAACGTTACGCAAAAAAAATACATAGATATATTGAAGGTGAATTCTCGGAAAAACTAAAAAAATTGACCCGAACAGAAGGGCAAATATTAATAAAGCTTATTTACAGGCAAACGGGAAAAACAACCTTTAGGCTTGTAAAGGAATTGCGCAATGGATGGCGTGCATTTTGGTTTCACAACACGGCGAAGTTATTCGATCTGTCATTAAAAAAAGAGTTTGACCCGCTTAACGAAAAAGAAGATTATCTTATTGAAGATATCCTGCAGCGCAATTTTCAAAGCGGGGTATTAATTCGTCAGGAGCCGGCCATCGATATTGATTTTTATACCCTTACCGAAAAATGGTTAAATCCACCTTCTGAATCTTCTATTGATGAGAATTCAAACTAAAAAAGAGGAATACTTAAATACCTTTACCCATGCCATCGGTGCTGTATTTGGTATATGCGCATTAGTTTTTCTCATTGTCTTTAACACCAATAAAACGCAGTATAGCCTGATGAGTGTTGTGGTTTATGGCATTTCCATAATTGTTTTGTTTACAGCATCAACGTTCTACCATTCGATAAGGAATACCAGGCGAAAACAGTATTTCAGGGTTGTAGATCATATAAGTATCTATTTATTAATTGCAGGAACCTACACGCCTGTATTGCTAATTACCCTGGAGCAGAGTTTAGGGTGGACCTTATTTTGGGTGGTCTGGGGTATTGCAGCTATAGGCATCATTTTAAAATTATTCTTTACCGGTAGATTCGAACTATTCTCTACACTGTTGTATCTTGTAATGGGATGGCTCATTGTATTCGATTTCTCCACATTGTCTGATCTGGTGGACCCAAATGCCATTATATTGTTTTTTGCCGGCGGATTAGCTTACACTGTGGGTGTCATTTTTTATGTAGTGGACCGCATACCTTACAATCATCTAATTTGGCATGTATTTGTACTGGCTGGAGCCGTATGTCACTTTTTTATGATATTGTATTTTGTGGTTTAATATTTAATTTGAAAGCTGCAAATACAAAGAAACATCAAATTAAGTAAGCTGTAGCAACTGCAAAAATAATTACCAATAATTTAGATAAACTAAAGGTATGGTCCTTACTACTTTCAAACAGGATCGTGGTTGATACATGTAAAAATATACCAATGACTATGGCATTTATGAGGTTAACAAAGTTGGATACCACTGCCACATTATTAGATACTATGGTACCTAATGGTGTCATTATGGCGAAAATCGTTAAAAATGCGATAATTTGAAATTTTTTATAATCGGATTGAAGCAAATAGCTGCTAATTAAAATGGCAATAGGAATTTTGTGTATCAATACACCGTAAACCATGTCGTTATGTTGATGTATAGGAAAGCCTTCTAAAAACGAATGCAGGCACAGACTTATAAAAATAAGCCAGGGAAATGCCGTTTGGCCCTTATGGATATGGACATGACCGTGCTCGGCTCCCCGGGAGAAAAACTCCAGGAAGATCTGTACCAATATACCAAGCATGATAAACAAGCCCGTTTTTTTGGAATCCAGTTTCTCATAGACCTCGGGAAGCAGGTCGAAGACCGTTAGGGACAATAAAAAAGCCCCGCTAAAAGCAAGCAATAAGCTTATGTTTTTAAATGCCTTTTGTTTAGCAAGTGCAACTATAATGTAGCCCAAAATTACGGCGTAAATGGGGAATAGATATTTGTTCATTTGTTTCCGGTAAAAATCATCAATAAACGCTCCGAATCATCCTCATTAAATGGCTGGAGATTATAATCACCAAATACCTCTAATAATTGAACATTAGCTTTATCGAATAATAATTTAAAATCTTCAAGAGTAAAGGCCCTCACCCGTTCCTGATAATTATGTTCTGCACCTTGAGCGCTGAACAATATGTCCTTCTTAACATAACCATCCTCAAAATACCTTTTTTGATTGAAGGTAATACCCTCAATGGTTTTGGCATCCTCATTGACCAAATGATCGATAACATATTTTGAATTCATAAAATCGATGACACCAAAACCAGAATCCTTTAGATCCGATTTAATGGCTTTAATAGTGTTGAGATTATTTTCATCATCATCAAAATATCCAAAACTCGTAAACAAATTGAATATGGCATCGAAGGAATCATTATAGGGTTTACACATATTATGCACATCGAAATGAAGTGTTTCATTCTCAAACTGCTTGGCAAAGGCGATACTATTAATGGAAAGGTCAACACCAATGACATCATACCCTATTGAATTAAGGTATTTCGAATGGCGGCCTTTCCCGCAAGCAAGATCCAAAATTTTGCCTCCTTTGGGAATATTCAGAAAGCTCGTAAGATTATTCATGAACATTTGGGCTTCACCCTGGTCTCTCTCTTTATAAAGCAGATGATAATACGGCGTATCGAACCATGAAGCGTACCATTTTGTTTTGTCTTTTGGCATACATAAATGTGTAACACTACAAAAATACTTTATTTTTGCAATCTATTTCAAGCGAATAATGGAGAATAATTTTAAGATGGTGGCCAAAACCTTATTTGGCTTCGAAGATATGCTGGCCGGAGAACTTCAAAATCTGGGGGCCCGTGAGGTTAAAGTTGGATTACGGAATGTAAGTTTTGTAGGCGATAAGGGGTTTATGTACAAGGCAAACCTGGGTCTTCGTACGGCGATTAAAATATTAAAACCCATAAGAACATTTAGAATAAGAAACGAGCAGGATCTATACGATCAGATCTATAAAATGCCCTGGGATTCATATATGACCGAGAACGGGACCTTGGCTGTTGATGCGACAGTGCATTCGAGGACATTTACACATTCCAAGTATGTGGCCTTAAAAACTAAAGATGCTATAGTCGATAAATTCAGAGAGGATACCGGGACCCGGCCCAATGTGGACCTAAGGTTTCCGGATCTAAAAGTTAATGTACATATCGATAAGGAGGTTTGTACGGTCTCTTTGGACAGTTCGGGTGAATCTTTGCACAGACGCGGGTATAAAACGGCGACTAATATTGCTCCGATCAACGAAGTTTTGGCAGCCGGATTAATTCTGTTGTCAGGCTGGGACGGGCAAAGCGATTTTATGGATCCTATGTGTGGTAGCGGGACCATTTTGGCCGAAGCGGCAATGATCGCCTGTAATATTCCTCCGAACTTAATGCGAAAAGAATTTGCTTTTGAACGCTGGCAGGACTGGGATGTTGACCTGTTCGAAAAGATCGAGGAATCCCTACTCAATAAAACCCGTGATTTTCATTATAGAATATTGGGGTACGACAAATCGCCTTCAGCGATTCAAAAAGCCACAGAAAATATTAAAAATGCACATCTCGATGAATTCGTTAGCGTTAAGCATGAAGATTTCTTTAAAACCCAGAAAGCCGGTGAAGATAAATTACATATGGTATTTAATCCGCCATATGGTGAGCGGCTAGAAAGTTTAAATGTTGAAGAATTCTATGGGAATATAGGAACAACTTTAAAACACGGCTACCCCGATACCAATGCCTGGTTTATAACATCCAACATGGAGGCTTTAAAATATGTTGGGTTAAGACCTTCTCGAAAAATTAAGGTTTTTAATGCTAAGCTGGAAGCACGGTTATTAAAGTACGAAATGTATGCGGGAAGCAGGAAGGCTAAAAAGCAGCACAGGGAATAATACATCAAATGTTAAACAGATTAATTATTTTAAAGGATAAGTATTGAACAAAGATTCTACAATTTTCTGTACATATGGGACCAGGGCTTTTTTTTGGTCTATTGAGATTGCAGGTCCTGGAGGCCAGCCATATCACCTGGTTCCGTTCCATATCCGAAACATAAACGACAAGGGTCTCCTCGGTGTACTTAACCGTATGGATAGTACATTCTTTCCAATAGATATATTCGTTTTGAACATCGCAATTGGTAAAGGTGCTTGCCTTTTCTTCTATAACAATGCGAAATCCTGATTGTAATTGGGGAGATTGTACATTGGTTATATGCCCCCTATCCTTCATTTGGTTTTCAATCTCCTTGGCAATTATATTTCGTACGGCATTGTTATCGTAGTTTGGATAGTTCGTATTTTCAACAAAAAGATCGTCCATACAGATTTCAAAAGTATTATAGGTATTGAAGTCTATGGTGTCATCATAATCTGATAGTACTGTACTTGTAGATGCGCATCCAAACAAAAGCCCAAATATTAAAAGTAGAAGGAATTTAGAATTTCTCACGATTCGATTGTTTTAATGAAAGATGTCTCAATTAGATTGTAAAGTTCATTAAATCAGATAGTAATTACAATGATATTTGTCAGGCCAAGTGTTAAAAAAGAATCATAAAAATTCAACTATTGCATAAGGATTAATTATTTGCCAGTTATTTGACTTATTTGATCAAAGTATATTAAGATATGATACTAATTCTTATGATGCGAATGTTCATAATGTTCTTTAATAAGATCCCGGCCAAAGTCACCATTAAAATCCCGCCAAACCGTATGTATATGGTTGGCTCCATTTTGAACATTGTCAAATTCAACAAGAAAGGATTTGCCTTGTATTCTATAATAGTGAGGCTTCCCGGCTTTGGTAGAGCCTGCCCACCCAAATCGAATAGCATTGAACTCCTCGGCCCTAATATTATTCATTCTTTTATCTGCCAGTTCTTTTGGCATGGAGGAGATATATTCGTTCAATAGACTTATTAATATAATATGCTGTTCTTCAGTTAAGGCTTCCATTTTAATGCCAACCGGCATTAATGGCGCGACCTCGGTTGAATTGGAGGTAACAATTTCGGGATAAGCTACTTTTTTAAATATTGCGATAAGTTGTTGTTCTGCGGAGAGGCTGTTAATTAACTTAAATCCGTAGTCCTCTTCTTTGTACAGGGTTCTTTCTCCTTTTCTGGGGCCATTTCTTATGGTCGCCGGACTTGCTCCCATAAATCTGGGGGCAATGGATATTTTGTCATTGAGTACCGAGAAATTTAATGAGATATGATGGCCTTCGAAAGACCAGCCCCATAAAGCGTCTTTTCCGGGATCGCCATAAAATGCGGCATAATATTTTTCGGAATCCCTAAAATTGGTATTGCCATCCATTTCGGCAAGTATATTTTCAAGGTCGATGATCCTCATGGTTTTATTGTATCCCGATTCGCTAAGGGAAACTTTAAGCAATTCGAATAATAACTCTTTTTGGGACGGATTTAATTGGTGTAATTGTATGCCTTGCCTGGGAAACATGGCGCCCGGAAAAAAATGCCAACCCATTCTTGATGAATCATCAAAAGGAAACTGCGCCATTTTTCTTTGTTCATCATTTAAAGCATTTAAAAATACAAGCGCAGGATCGGTGCTAAAATCTTTAAAGGCAAATAATATTGAGGCCGAAATCAGGATTACAATAATTAATAATTTTCTCATTGAGCCGGATTAATATTTTTCCATGAGTTGTTTGGTATGATGTTCCACATGGTAAGCCGACCACATTACTATTTCGCGTATCGGCATTTTACCCATTAGAGGGTGTGGTAAAATGAGGCTATCCAATTGCGCATCGGTCCATCGTTTTTCAGTCTTGTACTGCAGTTTTTTGCTTTCTACCTGCAGGCGATTTAATAAATATGATTTCTCCTTGAGTTTGGGAACTTTCATATTTCTTGACCCTCGAAAGGTTATACCACTGGCTTCCTTTAATCGTTCCTGATACCGCTTAACCACGGCATCGTAATCGCGAACCTCCCGGTTAGTGATTCCGTATTTATATTTGAGTATAAATTTCGGGAGGCTCATGGTTGTATTAAGAGGGGTGATACTTTGTAACAAATGCAAGACGACCTGCCCTGTGGTCCATTTGCCTTCGGGACCGGTTTCCCATCGATCTACAGGCTGTTGTTCCAGCCATTTAATGAGGGTTTGGTATTTTTCTTCTAATAATTCCGGAATATGTTCCCTATCCATTAATTCCCTTTTTTATACAAGGGAATAAGATAAGAAACATTATAGCCAAAACCAATACCGAATCGACCGCTATCGTATGTGCGTCCAAAACCCGGAATATAAATATTTTCGAAGTTTTCCGGTTCGGTCTCGGTAATTCTTCCTTTAAGTTGCATGTTAAGGCCAACATAAAGATTGCTGATTACTTCTGCCTTTATGCCAAAAATCAATTCGGCCCAGATCGCATTTAATCCATTAAACTCAGTAGATTCTGTAACAATGGTTTGCGGCCCCCAATCTTGATTTGTATTATAGATAGTATAATTGTTTATGGTTTGGCTAAATGTGCTTAGACCTACCCGTAACCCACTGTATATCATATTTTCCATATTAAGCCAGTTCTTATACATATTATAATCTATACCGGCCTTTAAGTAACTGCCATTTGAGGTAGAACTAAGAAATTCGGTTGACGTTGTTTTTTCTTCAGTGCCCAATTCTCCTGCGATGAATAAGTTTTTGGAATACCTGTAATCTGCATTTATTTCAAAGCCGGTGTATTCATCATCTATAATAGTTCGAACGATCTTACTCAAGTCACCACCTAAACGCAATCCGTATTGCTTTTGGTATCGTATGCTATCATTAGCGATGGAATCATTTTGTCCACTCACCGAAAATATCATCAGCAAAACAAATAGGAAGCTAGTGTAATATTTTAACATGTGCTGAAATTTCATTTTCTACTGTTGCATTGATTATTTCTGAAGTTAGGATCCAATTATCGCCATCGTCTTCCACATTAAAAATTAAAGCGTTGAATGTGGTTTTAAAACCACAGGCGCGAGATACATAAACCTCTTTCCTTTCGTAGCTTATAGTAACAATATCGGGATTGCCCAAGATAATATCATCATCGGGATCCTCCGGGGTGTCATTATCATCAATCTCATAATCCAGATGAAATGTAAACTTAGATTCGTCGGCATCGGTTCGTAATGGTATGACTATTGAATCTGTGGTTCCAACGTTTAGATTGGATATTGTTATCTCTTCGTTAGCATCGTCAATACCGGTAACTCTTAGTAATGAGGCCGTTTTTGTTTCATCCTGGGTACTAAAATCGTAAAACCTTAAAATTAATTTGGATGTTGTAGGTGTCGCTTGGGCACAAATGTCATCTTTCTCGCAACTTGACAGCAATACAGCAATTAAAAAGAAAGCAAAGGTTACGATTTTTATATACTTCATTTTTTATTTAAAATGGATTCCGCATCAATCCGAATATCTTTCGGAACGGAATAACAAATTTATTAATATTACCGATTATCGGCGTTCTAAAAGTACAACATTTTCTACATGAAAAGTTTGTGGAAACATATCTACCGGTTGTACTTTGGTTACTTTATATTTAGGATCGAGCAAAGCCAGATCTCTTGCTTGTGTTGCGCTATTACAGCTTACATAAACAATTTTGTTTGCGGCAATGTTTAGCAATTGTTGCACGACGTCCTTATGCATTCCATCACGCGGCGGATCGGTAATAATTACATCGGGATGCCCATGCGTATCAACGAATTGAGAACTGAAAACAGTTTTCATATCACCAACATGAAATTCAACGTTATTAATATTATTTAATTGTGCATTTTCCTTAGCTGCAGTAACTGCGTCGGGAACCGATTCTATGCCAATAACTTTTTTAGCCTGTCCTGCTACAAACTGAGCAATGGTTCCCGTTCCAGTATAGAGATCGTAGACCAATTCTTTGCCGGTTAATCCCGCAAAATCGCGGGTTATTTTATAAAGCTGATAAGCTTGTTCGGAATTCGTTTGATAAAATGACTTTGCATTTATCTTAAATTTTAAGCCTTCCATTTCTTCAAATATATGATCCCGTCCACTATAACATGCAACTTCCTGATCGTAAATGGTGTCATTTGCCTTACCATTTATCACATATTGCAGTGAGGTGATTTCGGGGAAAGTGGCCGATAAATGGTTTAACAGCAATTCCCGTTTTGCCTCGTCATCCTTAAAGAACTGTATAAGCACCATAATTTCTCCGGTACTCGATGTACGGATCATTAGAGTTCTTAGCAATCCTGATTGCTGCCTGGTATTGAAAAATTCGAAATTATTTTCGATGGCGAAACTTTTAACGGCATTTCTAATGGCATTGGATGGATCTGCCTGAAGATGGCACTCGTTTATGTCAAGGATTTTATCCCACATTCCGGGAATATGGAACCCCAGGGCATTTTTATCTCCCACGGTTTCTTCAGAGTCTATTTCCTCCCGGGTTAGCCATCGTGAATCGGAGAAGGAGAACTCCATTTTATTTCTGTAGAAATATTGTTCGTTTGAGCCTAAAATAGGATCGACTTCGGGCAATTCTATTTGGCCTATTCTCACCAAATTATTAGTGACCTCGTTTTGTTTGTAAAACAATTGCTGCTCATAGAGCATGTTTTGCCACTTGCATCCTCCGCAGACACCAAAGTGTTCACAGACGGGGTCTGTACGTTTCTGTGATAATTTATGAAAAGCTATGGCTTTGCCTTCGTAATACCCCTTTCTTTTTTTATAAGTCTGCACGTCAACAACATCACCGGGAACGGCATTAGGTAAAAAAACAACCCTTCCGTCAGGCGCCTTAGCTACGGTTTTACCCTTTGCTCCAGCATCAATGACTTCAATATTGCAAAATATTTGCTTTTTGTATTTTCGAGACATAGCGCAAAAATAACAATAGCAATTAAAATGTAATGATATTTCAACTATATTTAAAAAGATTCCCATTTTCAAGGGAATTAATTTGAACCTTTTTAATTTTTCCACGTCTATAAAGTAGAAGGCTATATGAAAAAAACCAATGCAATAGTTGATGGCTGGTTGGTGTTACAATATCAAACCGGGGACAAAAAGGCTTTGGCCGTATTGGTAAAACGATGGCATAAGGTATTTTGCAGTAAAGCTTACTGGATCACAAAGGACAAGGACGTTTCCAACGATATTGCCCAGGAAAGCTGGAAAGTCATAATGAGGAAATTACACGGGTTGAAGGATGTAAATAGTTTTGGAAGTTGGGCATTGACGATCGTTTACAGAAAGGCGATAGACTGGATTAGAAACCATAAAAGAGAAACCGAAAAGTTGAGATCTTACTTTATCGAGCAATCGAGCATTGAAGATGAAGCGAATGATGAAGAACCATTAAAGAAGTCACTTTTGAAGGCTATTTTAAAGCTTTCGGAAAATCAGCAAACCGTTATAAATTTATTTTATGTTGAGGAGTATTCGTTACAGCAGATCGGGGAGACATTAAATATATCGGTAGGTACAGCAAAATCCAGGCTATTTCATGCCAGGGAAAAATTAAAATTAATATTAAAACATAGAACAGATGAAAACTAATATGGAAGACATTGATCGATTAATTAAAGAAACCTTAACTCAGGAGGAGGCCAAATTCTATAATGAGTTGGATGAGCAGAACATTTTTCAAATGGTGGGTGGGCTATTTCAGGGTAAATTAAAATGGATATTTATCTATGTAAACATTATAATGGTCATCGTTTTTGGCTTGTTCGTGTACTGTGCTATTCAGTTTTTCAATACGGATGTGACCAACGAACTCATTAAATGGGCGGTATTAGGAACGTTTTGTATGATTGGTGTGGGAATGTTAAAATTATTTGCATGGATGCAAATCGATAAAAATGTGATATTACGAGAACTTAAACGATTAGAATTGCAAGTTTCTTCATTAGCTACAAAATTGTCACAATAATTTTAGCACACGACTTATATTTAGTAATTTGCGGGCCTATATTAAGGATGATTTCTCTCCCACGCTGAATTTTCGATTCTTCGAAAGGATAAAGGTATAGTAGGAATGGTTATTTTATCAATTTAAAAATTAATTGAAATGGCTGTTTTAGACCAATTAACATCGCGAGAGGCGATGGATTTAGAAAACAAGTATGGTGCGCACAATTACCACCCTCTTCCGGTAGTGTTGTGTAGAGGAGAAGGGGTGTATGTCTGGGATGTTGAAGGCAAACAATATTATGATTTTTTATCGGCGTATTCTGCAGTAAATCAAGGGCATTGTCACCCAAAAATCGTAAATGCCATGATTAACCAGGCACAAAACCTTACTTTAACGTCACGTGCGTTTTATAACGATATGCTTGGCAAGTACGAAAAATTCGCAACAGGGTATTTTGGATTTGATAAATTGCTACCGATGAATACCGGTGCAGAGGCTGTTGAAACGGCCTTAAAACTTTGTAGAAAATGGGCTTACGAAGTAAAAGGGATTGCAGAAAATGAAGCGGAGATCATTGTTTGCAAAAATAATTTTCATGGGCGTACAACAACTATTATCTCGTTCTCCAACGATGAGGAGGCGCGTAAGAACTTCGGGCCTTTTACCGAAGGTTTTATTAAAATTGAGTACGATGATTTAGATGCGCTTGAAGCGGCTTTGGAAGGCAGTAAGAATATTGCAGGATTCCTGGTAGAGCCTATTCAGGGGGAAGCAGGCGTTTATGTTCCCAGCGAGGGCTATCTCGCAAAAGCAAAGGCCCTTTGTGAAAAGCATAATGCATTATTCATTGCCGATGAGGTACAAACGGGAATAGCCCGTACGGGAAAGTTGTTGGCTGTACATCATGAGAATGTGATACCCGATATTTTAATTCTTGGTAAGGCGCTTTCCGGAGGTGCATTTCCTGTAAGTGCAGTTCTTGCCAATGATAACATTATGAATGTTATTAAACCGGGGAATCACGGTAGTACTTTTGGAGGCAATCCCGTGGCAGCGGCCGTCGCGATAGCAGCGTTGGAAGTTGTTCAGGAGGAAGAACTCGCAGAAAATGCCGAATCGCTCGGACAATTATTCAGAAGCGAATTGAATAATTATATAGATACAAGTACTCTTGTTAAACTGGTAAGAGGAAAAGGATTACTCAATGCTATCGTGATCGATGATGATGCGGAAGGGGATACGGGTTGGAATATTTGTTTGGCATTGCGGGACAACGGTTTATTGGCCAAGCCAACACATGGCAATATCATTCGATTTGCTCCCCCTTTGGTAATAACCGAAGAGCAGCTACTGGATTGTGTAAGTATTATTGTTAAGACACTTAAGAAATTTGAAAAGTAGAAAAAAGCGACCAGAACGGTCGCTTTTTTTTATATAATACCAAAAGGAAATATAAAACAGTCCGATAATTTGATTCTCTTTCCTAATTTCTTTGTTAGAAAGCCTCGCCGTATCTAAGGATATGCCTGTGTTTTCTGCCTTAAATTTCGAAAAGAAAATCTAAATTCTTTAGGCTATTTTTTATACCCATTTGGTATACTCAATCTACCTGTTTTATTGCCATTGCTCCATCATTTCTTTCGACTGCTCCATTATTTCATCCCAACCTATAGTGTATATTCTATAGATGGTCCATAACAAATAAGCAAGGTTTATAATGAGGATTACCAAAGCTACGATTTTTGCAGTGTTCATCGCATTGATATTTCCTTCATAATCATCAGGATTCTGGACTGCATCTTTTATTTTAGTATGTGCGATATAATATGCAATACCCGCGAGGATAAATCCTAATCCCCCAAAGCAGCAACATAATAGGCCCAGTATAGCTAATACATAAACTAAGGTCGGATTCAATTGTTTTTTCATCTGTAATATATTTAGTTGGTTAATTTAATGATGTAGCTCAATACAATTATAGTAATGGATGTAATGGCTAATATATTTATTATAGAGTTTGAATATTTAAACTTGAAAAACACATTTATTCCTATAAAAGCAAAGAGCAATATTAAAGGATATATTGCGGGATACATTTGCAACGCCGCTATGAACTCTCCCTGATATAATAAATGAACAGACCTTTGTAAGCCGCATCCCAAGCAATCGATGCCTAAGAGTTTTTTATTCAGGCAAGGCAGCATATATTGTTCTGTTAAAGGCATTAATTTTATTGTGTGGCCCAAATTTATAAAAATAATGATGAGTTGGATGTCATTAGCCAAGGTTTTTAAGTAGGGGCTAAAACATTAAATGGGTATATATCTATATTTCTTAATATCCAATATAGAATCACCAGCGCAAGTATGGCTTTTGTGGTCTTTGGGTTGTGCAATAAATTTTTCCTGGTATTAGAGGCCTTAAATAATAAATTAAATATCAACTCATAGCCCAAAACCAGGATAAGGACCACGATAATAACATTGTGTTTTAAGCCTTCTAAAAAATGCCCGTGCAGAAATTGATGAATCGCTCTTTGACTCCCACAGCCCGGGCAATATAAACCCGTTAACGAGTGAAAGGGACATTTTGGAAAAATTGAATATTCAGAGGGGTTAAATATAAAGTAAAATGACAGCACTCCTAAAAGTGCTATCACCATCAAGATTTTAATGCCTGTATTAAATTTAATAACCACTTAAGGCACCTAAAAATGCAACACCAAAAATTAGAATATAAACGACCCAGCCTACAAGAGCCGCTCCAATGGAAACTAAGCCCCATGTTTTGGCATTTTTCGAAGCCCTTTCGGCTTCATCGTATTTCCCGTCTTCATAAGCGCTGTTAACTTTTGTGGCATAAATAATACTTACAATACCTGCAGGCAAACAACACAATATTGTGCTTATAATGGCTAATGCCAGGTAACTGTTGGGTCTGGTTGGTTTGATTTCCATAAGTTAGTTTAATTAAGACATTTATAAAGATTAAATATAAGAAAAAGGAATAATATAAATTATGACTATTTTTATGCCAAACTATATTATAATTAATCCTTAGAAGTAATGCCAAAATCGAAATTATTTAATTTTATCTTAATTTTTGCCGGTGGACTCATAGCACTCTATGCCAATGCCGAAAAAGAACAGGATGTTTATATCCTTCTTGCCGGTATAATACTCTTAATGATTGGCCTTTACAGGCTGTCCAGGGGTATTTCGAGTAAAAAGGAAATTAACAGAACATTGGATAATTTCGATGAAGAAGAATGATACTTAAAGTTGGAGATGCGGTTTTAGTAATTGATGAAGATCTGAAAGGAACAATAACCCAAATTGTTGGTGATACGGTTATAATTGAATCTTCAGATGGGTTTGCATTCGAATTTTCGGGCAATGAACTTATTAAAATAGAATCGGATACAGAATTAAGGGCAAATACATTTTCAAAATCTTCTCTCGACGAAGCTTTGGCGCAAAAGGAAATTCCGAAAAAGAGATCCGTCAGAATAAAAGCTAAAGAACGTTTTCAACCTACTTTAGAGGTCGATCTTCATATTAACCAGTTGACCAACGCTACTAAAGGCATGACCAATCACGATATGCTAACTTTACAGTTGGATAACGCCAAGCGGCAATTGGAATTTGCGATACGTGAGCGAATTCAGAAAGTGGTATTTATTCATGGTGTGGGAGAAGGCGTTTTGAAATTGGAACTGGATTATCTTTTCGGACGTTACAGCAACGTAAAATTTTATGATGCCGATTACCAAAAGTATGGACTGGGAGCTACAGAGGTTTACATCTATCAAAATGTTAAATCTTAATTGAAAAGCGGAGTTAAAATAATTGTATCTAATTGGTTCATACTTCCAAAATCAAACTCATCTTGTGTTAAGGCAGATAAACTAATGTTCGTTAATTTTATAGATATTGTATAATTCCTAATTGCAGAATGAGCTCTAAATGCGGTTGCAGGAACAGTTGTAAATATTAAAGGATTTAAATAATCCGGGCCTTCCCCGGGATTAGTTTCGTCATTTGTAGGGTCTTCGTCCTGAAGAAAATTTTCTTCATCCCTGGTATTTACCCCATCTCCATCATCGTCAGCGTCTAAATAATCCGGAGTAGTATCATTATCGGAATCTAAAGGATTAGTAAATGGATTATTGTCATCGTCGGTATTTAAATCTTCATCTATGGTTAAAACATTATCTCCGTCGTCATCAAGGTCAAGGTAATTAGGAATGCCATCATTATCGGTATCGGTGGGATTGGTTGCCGGATTATTATCGGCATCGGCATTATCATCTTCGTCTTCCCACGGGATACCATCGTTATCTTCTTCTATAACCACAGTAGTAATCGTTACTTCTCCTTCTTTACTCATATCATCACTTAAAATATCTATATTTGGAGGAATGGCATTGCAAAAGAGCTCCGAACCTGTAATGGCAGAACCATATCGCCTGAGATGGAATGTATTTGTAGTTTCATTTAAAGATCTATTTGCTATTACAAGTGTTTCCGTAACATCCGATAACTCATCATCAAAATCAATGAGATCATCTTCCGTCATGCCACTTAAGAATAAAGAAAGCGATTCTGCCGGATCATTTTTTATTTTATAAAATACTAATTCACCACAGGTTTCAAAAGATTCACCAAAGTCAAGTTCAACAGTAATGATATCACCATCGCTACAAGCGAACAGAAGTAAACAAAAACTTATAAGAGCAAAAAATAATCGACGCATAGGTGTTCCGGTTTTTGACAAAAATAATGGAATTGTATTTTATAACGCATCATATTGCTAATAATTTTATTTCGAGTATTTTTGACCCTTAAAAGCATATTTAACTATATGTCAATACCGTAAAATATGACATATAATAATTGCTGATCTTATTTTTATATGGAACCAATATATTTTGATAATGCAGCGACAACCCAGATTCGAGAAGAGGTTATTGATGCCATGACTGAAGTTATGCGTAATAATTTTGGAAATGCCTCATCTTCACATGGTTTTGGACGCTCATCTAAGTCTTTAGTTGAAACAGCAAGAAATCAGATTGCTGCGCATTTCAGGGTGTCTGCATCCGAGATCATTTTTACTTCCGGTGGTACCGAAGCCGATAATTTGGTGCTGCGGAGTGCTGTCCGGGATCTGGGAATAACTCACATAATTACCTCTAAAATCGAACATCATGGTGTATTGCATACCTTAGAGCAATTGCAAAATGAATATGAGCTGGAATTGAGTTTCGTTAATTTGGATAATAAGGGGAATATAGATTATGATCATTTTGAAGAATTGCTTCAAACTACTAAAAAAACACTGGTGAGCCTAATGCATGTTAACAATGAAATAGGAAATCTGTTGGATATTAAGCGCGTGTCGGAACTTTGTAAGGCAAACGGCGTTTTATTTCACAGTGATTCAGTGCAATCGGTAGGGCATTATGCTATGGATCTACAGGAGATCCCGATTGACTTTTTAGCGGCAAGCGCACATAAATTTCATGGACCAAAAGGAGTTGGATTCGCGTTTTTACGAAAAGGTTCCGGTCTTAAGCCTTTGATCTTTGGAGGTGACCAGGAACGGGGTTTCCGGGCAGGAACGGAAAGTGTACATAATATTGTGGGTTTGGAAAAAGCGCTATCCATGGCTTATGATAATCTGGAAAGTGAAAGCGCCTATGTTAAGGAGATTAAAAGCTATTTTTTAGAGCAGCTTAAAGCCAATATTCCCAATGTTTCATTTAATGGAAGTTCCGGTAGTATGACCAGGAGCACTTATACCTCGTTTAGTGTGTGCCTTCCTGTCCCTCCCGAAAAGGCGGCCATGTTACTTTTTCAGCTGGACCTCAAAGGGATCGCCTGTTCGGAAGGCAGTGCCTGCCAAAGTGGTAGTACCCAAGGTTCGCATGTATTGAACACCATTTTGAGTGCTGAAGATCTGAAAAAACCATCCATACGATTTTCATTTAGTATTTATAACACGAAAGCAGAGGTGGATTTTGTTGTGGATGTTTTAGACAAATTGATAAGTGGTTAATCTTTACTTATTTTATCATATTTTATTCTATAATTAATAATTAAAATAGTGAGAATACCAAGCGTATAAGCAATCAGGTCTTGTATTTGAAATGTATTTCCCAATACGAGATTGGCTAATGAATTTTCCTTAATGTGGAGAACATTTAAAAACTTAGTAAGTTGTAGGAACTCTATAATATAGGCAATTAGGAGGACGATTAAGGCGACATGTATTGATTTGGCTTTAACAAAACTTTTAAAAAAACAATAAAGTAGGATCACTACCAGATAGTCACCGAAAATGGATCTTACGAAGCCAGGTTCAACATAGGAAGCGATTAGGGCTTCAATAAAGAAAAGTGCCAAAAAGAATAAAAAATATTTAGGATTGAATTTTAATGTCATTTTAATTCCATTAAATGCAGTTTCATCCCTTCGTGTGAATCAACGAACCCCAGGCTTTTATAAAATGCCAAAGCTTCGGGCCGTTTTTTATCTGTAGTAAGCTGTAACACATGGGCATTACCTTCTTTAGCCCGGTTAATAGCCCATTCAAACAACTGCTTTCCGAGCCCTTTTCCCCTTAGGTCCTGCCTTACTCTAACGGCTTCAATTTGGGCTCTTATACCGCCCTGATAGGTTAAATATGGAATAAACGAAAGTTGTAAGGTTCCCACGATCTCTCGGGATTTATTTTCTACGACGATCAATTCCTGGTTCGGGTCTTCATCAATATTTTTGAAGGCTTTATGATAGGAGGAGGGCAGGGGAACCCGGTAATCTTCTCTTTGAGTGCCCAATTTATCGTCGGCAATGAGTTGCACTATAAAAGGCAGGTCTTCTTTTTTTTGCTTTTCGGAAATTCATTCATTTTATTATTTTCGATCTCTAATCAAATGTAAAAGGCACTTTGTAAATGCGACTGAATCCGTTTTCGTATTTATTGATCTCCTTTTCAAAATCTTTTATCGAATTAAATTTAGTGGCCTCCATTAAACTTCTTCTACTCGTAAAATAAAGAGTATTGGAATTAATGTCTACAAAAGGGCAATAGTCCATAGCCTTAGAATTAATCGTATTTCCTAAATTCTTTGAAGTTCCCCAGGTCTTGTCTTCATTTCGATAACTGATGTAAATATCTCCACTGCCTAAACCATCTTTACGATTGTAAGCGCCATAAAGAATATAAGATTCGTCCTGGGCTATAAATGCGTTGTATTCATATCCCGCAGTATTTATGCTTTCGCTTAGCGACACAGGTGGCTCATGTGAACTTCCATTCCAGGCACTGAAATAGATGTCGTCCTTCCCTTTGGACCCTTCCGGATTATCCGACGTAAAGTACAAATTATTATACTTCGAGACAGAGGGATAAAATTCGCCGTGTTTGGTGTTAATTGGTGTTCCGACATTTATAGGTTGAGACCATGACGCGTCAATATTATCGCGTTTTACATACCAGATATCAAAATCTTTTGCACCGGTTATGGAATCATTTAACGGCCGGTTGGAAGCAAAATAAAGTTTAAGCTGGTCCGGCGAAAGAAAGGGTTCGATATCCCTGTATGCTCCCGTAAAACCAACCATTTCTGGTTTCATCCATACACCATCTTTCTTTTTAATAGATGCTATGATCGCGATCTCTTCCAAAGGGCTTTGTATGGAGAAATAGGCTTCATCTCCCGAATCTGACAAGGTAAAATCCCGTGTATTCGGATATTTTATTAATCCTTCAAAAGCGGGTTCCACTTCCTGTAATTCTTGACCATAATTCCGGGACATATATCCAAAAATGATCAAACAAAGAAAAATATGTTTCATAGCAAGGATATGTTTTTCAGTAAATATATTTTAAATAAGCTTAGTGCCAAACTAAAATTGCATACTTAAGCGTACGTTAAATACCCTGGGAGTTAAAAAATTAGGAATGGCATATTGTCGTTTGCTATAGACATCTCTAACCCAGGTATTGGTAATGGAGTTTTGAACATCGAACATATTAAAGATCTCAATGCCGAACGATAGCTCTTTAAATTTGCTTTTCCAACCGCTATTATAGGTTTTCTTACCATTGACCAAGACATAGGAAATACCCAGGTCGGCGCGCTTGTAATCCCTCAATCTATTTTGAAAATCATAAGGATCGGCATAACTTGGGGAGCCCCCTGGAACACCTGTATTATACACTAAATTCAGGTACATTTTTAAATCCGGGATGTTGGGTACGTAATCCTGAAACAGAATACCAAATTTTAGACGCTGGTCTGTAGGCCTGGATATATAGCCCCTGTCGTCTATATTTTCTTCGGTCTTTAAATACCCAAAACTGAACCAGGACTCTGTACCCGGAACAAACTCACCATTTAGCCTTAGATCCAATCCGTAAGCATAAGCCTTCGCATTGTTTTTTGCTCTATAACGAATACGTACATTCTCTAAGGTATATGGATTGACATCGCTCATATTTTTATAGTAGGCCTCTGCCACAAATTTGAACGGGCGTTCCCACATGTTAAGACTGTATTCATTACCCAATACTATATGGACCGATTGCTGTGCCTTAACATTGGGTCTGACGATTCCCGAGGAATCCCTTAATTCTCTATAAAATGGAGGTTGATAGTACAGACCACCACTAATTCTAAACAGGACATCCTTGTCCCAGTCTGGCTTAATGGCAAATTGAACTCTCGGACTAAAAACCGTTTGTGTTGTACTCGAAATGTCATCCCCTTTTACGGTCCAATTATGTACCCTGACACCGGCATTATAAAACACCTCATTATCACCGAGGGACGAACGTTTGCTCCATTGCGCATAAGCTTGTAACCTATCTATTTGGGTATTGTTGGTGGCCCTAATATCCTGAAAAGCAACTAAAGGACCTTGATAGGGTTCAAAGGGTTGTTCATTGAAGGCATCAATATTGGGTGGATTTATGGAGAACCCGGCAGAATCTATGACTTCCCATTCTACTATACGATCTCTGATGTCCTCATGAGTATATTTAAGAGACCATTCGAAATTATTTTCTTCAATTTGGTAATTTCCTTTATGTTCAACCGTAGTAATTAGTGCATCCAAATCGTTTCTCGCGTGGTTGAGTTGCGAGCCAATGCCTTCGCTAAACTCCACTTCTCCCAGATCTTCATCCCCGATATCGGTATTAACTTCTCCCAGCCTGTATTGAGCAAGGATGTCGAAATACTCCTCTTCGGTGGTATGATAGGCCGATGCTATGAGCTTTAGAGTAAGGTTGTCGTTTGGGTAATAGGATCCCTTGAACGCACCGAAATAGGTTATGTATTCGTCTTTTTCCTGTCCTTCATAAAACACCAGTAATGCCAGGGGATCGGTGAGTGTACCAAAATTAGTTTGCCGTGTTTGGGGTTCGTAATTGTATTTATTCAGGGATGCATTTCCAAGAAAACTCAAATGAAACTTATCAGAAAACTTATAGGACAGAAAGGCTTGTCCATCGGCAAATTTTGGGTCGTAGTTGGTTTCGGTTTCCTTAGCTTTTACAAGTAAACTGTTATCCCGATAACGAAGGCCGATAATACCGGAGAATTTTGAATCTTTTGATACGGTCTCCACGGTAACACTACCTCCCAGAAGGCTCAAATCTGCTCTTACTCCAAATTTTAATGGGGTTCTATAGGTAATATCCAATACCGAAGAAAGCTTATCTCCATATTTTGCCTGAAATCCTCCTGCCGAGAACTCTACATTTTGAACCAGATCACTGTTAACGAAACTTAATCCTTCCTGTTGTCCCGATCTAATTAAGAATGGACGATACACTTCAATTTCGTTTACATATACCAGATTTTCATCAAAGTTTCCTCCTCTAACAGAGTATTGTGTGCTTAATTCGTTTGAAATATTAACCCCAGGGAGGGTTTTGAGAAGGTTTTCAACTCCGGGCTGAGCGCCCTTGATGGTTCTGATTATTTCAGGTTCAATGGTCGTAATTCCTTCTACACGTTTTCGCTCGTTGCCTTTAACGACAACAGTAGCAATTTGCTCGATTTGCAAATTCATTACGGGATTAAATTCGAACTCTTCACCATTTTTTAAATTGAATGTTGCACCGACCTTTTTATAATTTAAATGCGTAAATTCCACAACAATATCCCGATTTGCGGGAATCTTTAATACATAGAACCCATTGTGGTTGGTCGTGGTTCCTACAGCATTGGTTTTTATATTTATATCGATAATCGGGGCGTTATTTTCATCCAGAATTATGCCTTTTAATGTAGCCGTTTGGGCTATGCTTAATATTGGAATTAAGACTAAAATGAATTGAAATAGGAAAAATTTAACTTTCAAAAGCCCTTTATATTTTATTTTCTAAAAAAGATTGCTTCAAATGTAGAACTATTTCCAACATTATCTGTAACAATTATTTTTAAATTATTCTTTGTATCCGTAATAATATTGTCATTAAAATCGTGGACCAATATATTTTTTTTCGCGTCATATTCCATTAAAATCCACTTTCCGTTAACAGTAGCCCTGTAATTTTTAATTCCGGCACCCTCATCGGTTATTCTAACCTTAAGATAACGGTATTTACTCAACCATTTGCCGTCTTGAAAATTCGATGGCCTTATTTTTGGGTCTTTTAAATCGGCTGCCAAAGTATAGGATCCCAAAGTTTTAGTCCTGGTGCTTAAGAGATTGCCCTTTCTTGTGGTTGGAGAATAATTTATCAGGTTTTTATAACCTCTTAATTTTGCAATAAAAAGTTTTCCCCTATCAGCTTCGTTATAATTACTTATGTCAAAACTTATTGTGAATCTTTTTTGAGCCGATATTATTGGTTTGTGCAATATTAAGGTGTCGCTACTAACTTTAAAATCAATAAAAAAATCATCGTAAAATGTGTTTGAAGGGAAATACACGGCAATATTGCCTTCCTTCAAATTGGTCACCTGATCTGCATAAATATAATGGTCGGTAACTTTAATTTCCTTTTTAATGATACTATCCCTTTTTTCTCCGGTTATAGGGATCGTTAACCAGGTATCGTTTCCTTTATAGTCCTTTACCCTAACTTTATAGATCGAGGACGTACTGTCTTCAATGTGCAAATAACCTTTTTCGTCCACGTCCTTATATAAACTTAAGGGATTGTTGGGCTGTATAAAAAGTTTATGTATGCGGGATTTTTTTGTAAAAAAATATTCATAATCAATGAGACGGTTGAGGTGTTTTGACTCATCGAAAGAAAATCGTTTAAAATCTATTTCAATATTCTTGTTTCCATTAATAAAAGTTTGAATGTTACTGACTCCATTTTTATTTGCTGCAAGGTCCTGACGGTCGAAGGCAATAATACCGAACCCAATCTTTCCAAACGCCTTAATTCCTTCAATGGTATAATTGCCATTTGCCTGGGGTATTAATCTCAACTTTATTTTCTCGCCGGATTGATTAACATGAGAATTTTCATCAACAGGATAAGCAAAAACACCCGTAATTGTTGGTCGTCTTGTATCTTTTACATTAATCCCAAAAAGCATAGGGTTCATTGGCCTTTCGCTTTTATCTCTAATTTCAAAATGCAGATGTGGCCCGCCGGAACCGCCTGTATTTCCGGTAAAAGCGACAATTTCATCTGTGTCAATGAGTAGATCTTGAATTTTTGGAAAAAGCTCTATTTCAAAAGTTTCTTTTTCATATTGTGCCTTTTTTACATAAGCTTCAATTTTAGGAGAGAATTTTTTTAAATGCGCATAAACCGAAACATATCCATTAGGATGCGTTATATATAATGCTTTTCCATATCCCCAATGAGAAATTTTTATTCTACTCACATAACCACTTGCTGCCGCGTAAACTTTTAGTCCCTCACGTTGTTGGGTTTTAATATCTAACCCGGAATGAAAATGATTGGAGCGCAATTCTGCGAAAGTTCCGGAAAGAACCAACGAGATGTCCAACGGGCTTCGAAAATAATTTTGAGGATAGGGATTTTGAGCAATAATCACTTGGGCGATAAACAGAAATATAAAGTTGATCATTTTTTGCATAAGTAGGATCTTGGTGCTAAAATATTAATTTGTATGTAATATTCAAAGCGAATTTCAAATACCGGGCCATATTATTTTAAATGGCTCAGGAATCTAACAAATAAAATTTTCCTTGAAAACAATTGTTATTTAACTTTTGGTATGTTAACTTTGTGTAATAAGTATTGAATTTATTAAATGAGTAAAATTGAGGCTATTGTAGATTCTTTAGAGAACAGAATTGACAAAGTGTTGCATGAACTTGAAGTTTTAAAGCAAACAAATGCCAAATTAAGTGACGATTTAGCAGATACTCAAAATAAATTGTTTCAACAAAAAGAACAAATAAGTTCTTGGGAAGACAAATATGAAACGCTCAAATTTGCAAATTCCATACTTGGCAGTGACGAGAGTAAAAAAGAAACTAAGCTCAAAATAAACGCATTAATTAGAGAAATAGATTATTGTATATCTCAATTGTCTGAATGATGTAAGAAAATGATAAATGTCAGAAAAGTTTAAAATAAAGCTGTCCATAGCTAATAGAGTGTATCCTTTAACCATAGATCCTAAACAGGAAGAGGGATTACGAAAAGCAGCATTGGAAATAGATGCAATGATTAAGCAGTTTGAGCAAAGTTATTCTGTAAGAGACAAACAAGATGTTTTAGCCATGTGTGCTTTACAGTTTGCGTCTCAAACTGAACAAAAAACAATAGATAAAGAAAGTTTAAATGAAGTGGTTGAACAAAAGCTTGAAGCTTTGGATCAACTTTTAAAAGGGTATTTAAACTGATAAGTTCTTTAAAATAAATAAAGGTTACTGCCTGCATTAGTTATTTTTTTTTGATAAACTCAACGTTAATTCTTTAAAAAGGGTGAGTTTAAGTTGTAAAAGCGTGCTGCCTTATAGCAGATTCTTGATCAGCTTGTTAGCCCTAAACTTGTATTTAAGGAGTTTATACAAAACCAAAACTAATGTGGGCTTTTTTTTTAAACTAACTAAATAATTAAGATGGATACGAATACAATTTTATTAATTGTTGGAGCAACGATATTAGGGCTGGTTATAGGATTTATTTTCTCTAAAACACTGGTAAAAATTAATGCATCGAAACTTATCAAGAATGCAAAAAAGGAAGCAGCCACAATATTAAAAGATGCCAGGCACGATGGAGAAGCTGCCAAAAAAGATAAGATCCTGCAGGCAAAGGAAAGGTTTATTGAGTTAAAGGGCGAACATGAAAAAGTTATTTTATCACGTGATAAAAAAATGGCTGAAGCGGAGAAACGTATTAGAGATAAAGAATCTCAAATATCTTCGGAAGTTTCAAAGAATAAAAAACTTAATGAAGACATAGAACAAAAGATCAAAGATTATAATCATCGATTGGAGTTTTTAGAGAAGCGCAATCAAGAAGTTGAAAAAGTGCATAAAAGTCAGGTGCAGCAACTTGAAGTCATATCAAGCCTATCGGCCGAAGATGCAAAAGAACAACTGGTAGAATCTCTGAAGGGAGAGGCTAAAAGTGATGCTATGGCCTATGTACAGGAAAAAATGGAGGAGGCCAAACTTACGGCGCAACAGGATGCTAAAAAGATTATCATTAATACCATACAACGTATTGGTACCGAAGAAGCTATAGATAATTGTGTGTCTGTATTTAATATAGAATCCGACGATATTAAAGGTAGGATCATAGGTCGCGAAGGACGTAACATCAGGGCCATTGAGTCTGCTACAGGAGTAGAGATTATTGTGGATGACACACCTGAAGCGATCATTTTATCCTGCTTTGATTCCGTGAGAAGAGAGATCGCCCGATTGTCACTTCATAAACTGGTAACCGACGGAAGAATACACCCTGCCAGAATTGAAGAAATTGTAAAAAAGACCAAAAAGCAAATTGAACAGGAGATCATTGAAGTTGGTAAGCGTACAATAATAGACCTTGGAATTCATGGTTTACATCCCGAATTAATTAAAATTATAGGTAGGATGAAGTACCGATCTTCCTATGGCCAAAATTTATTGCAGCATTCACGCGAAGTTGCAAAATTATGCGGGGTAATGGCTGCCGAATTGGGATTGAATTCCAAATTGGCAAAACGTGCCGGGCTGTTGCATGATATTGGTAAAGTACCGGATGCCGAAGTAGATATGGAAACACCTCACGCCATATTAGGCATGCAGTGGGCAGAAAAATATGGTGAAAAGGCGGAGGTATGTAATGCCATTGGAGCACATCACGACGAAATAGAAATGAAATTTTTATTATCGCCAATAGTACAGGTTTGTGATGCAATATCGGGAGCACGTCCGGGAGCACGACGTCAGGTATTGGATTCCTATATTCAACGATTAAAGGATTTGGAAGATATAGCGTTCGGATTTACAGGAGTTAAAAAAGCCTATGCTATACAAGCAGGTAGAGAACTGCGTGTGATCGTAGAAAGCGAGAAAGTTAGTGACGATAAAGCCGCTAACCTGTCTTTCGAAATTTCCCAGAAAGTCCAGACAGATATGACCTATCCCGGTCAGGTTAAAATTACTGTAATACGGGAGACAAGAGCGGTTAATGTCGCGAGATAAATAGCGCTGTACACCTGTCCTGAAACTTATTTCCTCGGGTGATATTTATTAATAACCTCTGTTAAATGACTTTTATCCACATGCATATAAATTTCGGTGGTAGTAATGCTTTCATGCCCCAACATGAGTTGGATGGCCCTTAGATCGGCCCCGTTTTCCAGAAGGTGGGTGGCAAAGGAATGCCTGAAGGTATGAGGCGATATGTTCTTATGGATCCCCGCCTTTTCGGCCAATTGCTTTACCAGTGTAAATATCATCGCTCGGCTAAGTTGCTTTCCTCTGCGGTTTAAAAATAATGTATCTCTATAGGCTTCCACAATGGGGATATGTGGCCTGATCTCCTTTTTGTAAATATTGATATATTTTTGAGTTAATTTTCCTATAGGCACAAATCGCTGTTTATTTCCCTTACCGGTAACCTTGATAAACCCTTCGTCAAAGAATAGATCCGATACCTTTAAATGTGTCAATTCGCTAACACGCAACCCACAACTGTAAAGTGTTTCGATAATGGCCCTGTTGCGTTCCCCCTGTGGCTTACTTAGATCGATAACCAAAACAATTTTGTCGATATCTTCTATGGATAGCGTATCCGGTAATTTACGCCCAATTTTTGGAGATTCGATCAGGGCCAGGGGGTTCGTTATTCGGTAATCTTCAAAAATTAAATATTCGAAAAAGCTTCTCAATCCCGAAATTATTCTCGATTGGCTTCTTGGATTCACTTCTTTGGCGATCGTATAAATAAAGTGTTGTATGGTTTCAGATTCAATTTTTAATGGAGATACTTTAATATCATTTTCCTCAAGATAACGTATAAGTTTTTTAACATCCAGAGTGTAACTATTGATCGAGTTTGGCGATAAACCCCGCTCAATCCTTAAATAGTGTGAATAGTGCTGTAAAGCTTGTTGCCATTTCATTACTGTAAAAATAGCACAAATAGAATTAGTATTTGGATATAAATTCTTCACAATAATCTTTACCTTTTATCGAAATAGCATAGATTTATTTTGATTTTTCATATATAAAAATTATTTTTAAATCTATTAACCTGCTAAATACTAATATATTATGAAAAAAGTACTGTTTGTTTCGGTTTTTGCTGTTTTAACTTTATCTAGTTGTGTTTGTCATAATTTAGGATTAAAATCCGGTTTAAATGTCTCAACAATTACTGGGGATGAAACAGATAATTTAGAAAGTAAAATTGGCTTCTTTTTCGGTGGTTTTGCCGAATTATGTGTCTCCAGTGAGATTGCCATTCAACCCGAACTCTTATTTTCGCGGCAAGGTGCTAAATATACTCAAAGCGAAGGTTTTGACGGCGAGCTTAAATTAGACTATTTAAATGTTCCGGTTATGGGTAAAATTAAGATAACAGAAGAGTTGATGGTCGAGGCCGGCCCACAGGTAGGATTTCTGTTATCCGCCAAGAATAAATTTGAGTCTCCGGGAAATTCTGGTGAAGATGATATTAAGGACGAAGTAAAAGGCATAGATTTTGGAGCGAATGTTGGCCTGGCCTATCAGTTTGAAAATGGACTAAACCTAGGAGCGCGTTATAATTTGGGACTTTCAAATATAAACGATTTTGAAGGCCCGGATAGCATTAAAAATCAGAATGGCGTATTCCAGTTTTCGGTTGGATTCAGGTTTTAAAAAAAAACCTTAATATTTTTGAAAAGGAAGCTCAAATGAGCTTCTTTTTTTATGCCTATTTTTTTGATACCTTTACTTAATGAAGAAACTAATCATCATTAATGGCCCGAACTTAAATCTGCTGGGGAAACGAGAACCCGCAATCTATGGAAGTCTTTCCTTTACGGAGTTTTTGGATGAGGTAAAAGATAAATATACAAATGTACAGATCGATTATTTTCAATCTAATGTAGAAGGAGAAATAATTGATAAGCTTCAGGAAGTTGGTTTTAGTTATGATGGTATTATTTTAAATGCTGCAGCTTATACCCATACTTCCGTGGGTATTGGTGATGCTGTTGGAGCCATTGAAGCCCCTGTGGTTGAGGTCCATATTTCCAATACCTTTTCGCGGGAAGAATATAGACATCAATCCTATATATCTGCAAATGCTAAAGGTGTTATCCTGGGCTTTGGCTTGCAAAGTTATGAATTGGCCCTGCAGAGCTTCCTTTAGCCCTCCATATTGAGATCTGTCTTAGAGATGGATAACCTCGTCATAAGCGTCGGCAACAGCCTCCATAACCGCTTCACTCATCGTTGGGTGGGGATGCACGGCTTTTAAAACTTCGTGGCCTGTAGTTTCCAGTTTTCGTCCTAACACGGCTTCAGCAATCATATCCGTTACCCCGGCACCAATCATATGGCAGCCCAGCCATTCCCCATATTTGGCATCAAAGATCACTTTAACAAATCCGTCTTTATTACCCGCGGCGCTCGCTTTACCCGATGCGGAAAATGGAAATTTGCCGACCTTTATATCAAAACCTTTATCCTTAGCTTGTTGTTCCGTAAACCCTACCGATGCAATTTCGGGAGAGCAATAAGTGCAACCCGGAATATTATTGTAGTCTAAAGGTTCAATATGTTGTCCCGCGATCTTTTCCACGCACAGGATGCCTTCGGCAGAAGCCACATGAGCTAAAGCCTGGCCCGGAGTTACGTCTCCAATGGCATAATACCCCGGAATATTGGTCTGGTAGAAATCATTCACCAGGATCTTATCACTGTCTACGGCAATGCCTACATCTTCCAGCCCTATATTTTCAATATTACTTTTAATTCCCACGGCCGACAAAACGATATCCGCCTCCAATATTTCTTCACCTTTTTTGGTTTTTACCGTGGCTTTAACACCCTTTCCCGTAGTATCAACACTGGTCACTTCCGAAGATGTCATTATTTTAATACCACTCTTTTTAAAGGACCTTTCCAGTTGTTTGGAAACCTCGGCATCTTCAACAGGTACAACATTAGGTAAAAATTCCACAACCGTAACATCGGTTCCTATTGAATTATAAAAATAGGCGAATTCAACTCCAATGGCTCCCGATCCTACCACGATCATTTTTTTAGGTTGTTTTGGCAGGGACATGGCTTCTCGATAGCCTATTATCTTTTCACCATCCATTGGCATACTGGGCAATTCCCTTGATCGGGCACCCGTAGCAATGATAATATGATCTGCACTGTATTCTTTTCCTTCAACATCAATTTTCTTCCCCGTTTTAAGTTTTCCAAAACCTTCGAGGACATCGATTTTATTTTTCTTCATTAAGAACTGTACACCCTTGCTCATTCCATCCGCAACCCCACGACTTCGTTTAATGACGGCGTCAAAATCTTTATCATAGTCTTTAACCATTAATCCATAGTCCCCCGCATGTTTTAGGTACTCGAATACCTGAGCCGATTTTAACAAGGCCTTTGTTGGAATACACCCCCAATTTAAACAAACGCCTCCTAAACTTTCTTTTTCAACAATAGCTGTTTTAAACCCTAATTGTGAAGCCCTGATCGCAGTAACATAGCCACCGGGGCCACTGCCAAGAACAATGATGTCGTATTTACTCATGGATATTTATTTTAGCTTAAAATTTAAAGATACAAATTTAGGAAATTCCAAAACTTTAATTTCCATATTCCACTTTTATTTCAATAATTATTGATCGGTAATTAATTATAGCGTTTTATGCTTGAAACAATGACATTATAGGTCATCTGTAAAATGGCTAATAATTTTGTCCTTGCTAAATTTTTCTTTGTTAAAAGTTTTAGATTGTCCCTTCGGAATTGATAGAGATTGCCAGGTATCTTTTTTAATGGTTTTACCCAGGAGTACAATTTGACCCACATGATAGGCATAATGAGACAATTGCCTGTTCATTGCTTCGGTGATGGTATGTCCCTGATTTCTAATATATATGATCTGTTCCAAATCCGTATCAGACAAAGGGGTAATAGCATCGAATAAACACTGCCACCCTTTGTCCCAGGCCGTGATCATATCACTTTTAGACATATATGAATCTACAAATTCCAAATCCCGTTCCCTCCATGACTTTTCACCATCTTCTGACATGAAGTTCGCCCATCGGCTCAACATATTACCAACCATATGCTTTACAATGATCGAAATGCTATTGCCACTATCATTGAATTGCCAATGAATGTCGTCATCGTTCAGTTGCTCAAAGGTTCGATCTCCAAGCATTTTATAGTATTGAAATTGCTTTATGGCACTTTCTAAATAATTACTGCTCATATCAATTTATTTTTAAAGGAGAGAACCCTAAACCATCCGGTTCTTTGCCGGCGGATAATCGCCCTGAAATCTCTAAACTTTCAAGATCGATAATGGTGATTATATCGGCATTGGTATTTGCCACAAATGCATATGAATTATCGGGATGAATGAGAATGCCAACTGGTACCGGACTGTTGTCAAAATCCTGAAACAATCTTGATGTTTCCTTTTCGAGGGCCGATACTTCCATAGAAATGGTCTTCAACAATTTCTTGCTTGAAGCATCAAAAATATTAACTGTGCCCGTTTGGGCATTCGAGACCAGTGCATATTTCCCGTCGGAAGTAGTCTTGACCCGAATCGGGAATTTTTCCGAAACGAAAGTACGGGTAATTTCCAGGGAAGCACAATCGATTATTGAAATGGTGTTATTACCTCTATTGGTTACCCAAACCGAAGATCCATCGGCAGAAAGCGCAATCCCTTCAGCGCCATTTCCTGTTTTAATTATTTTTTCTAAAACGTTGCTCTTTAAATTTATTACAGAGACACTATTGGAGCCTATATTCGCAACAAAAGCCCTTTCTTGATGAGCTGAATAGGTAACCATATGACTGGTTTCCTGTTCGGTATTTATACTCTTTTCGGTTAACCCCGACAGGATATTCACCTGAATTAATTTTTTACTTTCCTCGCAGGTAACCAACACCTGATCGTCACTTATAAATTCGATACCATGAGGCGCTTTGCTCTCTAAAGCGATGGTTTTGATAACTTTTTTATGGGCGATATCAATAAGTGTAAGTGAGGATCCGGGCCATGACCTGCGCCCGTAATTGGTAACCACAGCATATTGGCCATTAGGGGAGACAGCAACTTCGTGAGGCCCATCTCCTGTGGGCAATGTCGCGACCCTTTGTTTGGTCTCGAGATCTATCAGGCTGGCCGTATCATCCGATTTATTGAGAACTACCAGGGTCCCGGATTGGGAAAATCCATAAACCGAGGTTAAAAGACTAAATAAGATTAGGAATACTTTCATTTTTAATCGGGATTAAGGGTTTGGGATAATTAGAGCCGAACTTTACAAATATACAGAATACCTATAATCAGTGTTCATTGCTATTCATTTTCAGGAATAAATTTCAAAGTGACGCCATTTATACAGTGACGTTGCCCGGTAGTTTGTCCTGGACCATCATTAAAAACGTGCCCCAAGTGGCCGCCACAGATAGCACAATGTTCTTCGGTTCGTGTATATCCTAAATTATAATCGTTTGAAAAATCCACATTGCCCTTAATTTCTCTGTCAAAACTTGGCCACCCTGTTCCCGAATCGAATTTGTGGTCGCTCTTGAAAAGTGGTGTATTACAGGCTTTACACACATAAATACCCTTTTCATAAATTTTATCCAAATCGCTGGAAAAAGCACGTTCTGTTCCTTCTTCCCGAAGCACATAGTATTCCAGTTTACTTAACTGTGATCTCCATTCGGCCTCGGTCTTTGTCACTTCATACTCTTTGGTTTCTTCTTTTTTTTGCCCCATGGATTTACAGCTAAAACAAGCAATTAAGATGCTTAATAAAATCATTTTTTGCATAAGATCTGTATTTAATCTCTTTAAAAGGTTGTCGAATCTGTTCGCATAAAATTACAAAGATTATCGCTTGCATTGGGAATTCGTAAATCCGAAAATGATTATTAGCAATTTATCACTCCCTTTTTTAGCATATATTTCTTTTAAAATACTATTATTACCATATTATTAATATTAAGTTAGAACCCAATAGTACTGACATTAAATTTGTAATTTTGTTAGGCAATCAGGGGAGCAATGAATCAGATATTCCAGTATGACCTGGGCTCCATTATAATTAAAATTTATATCAAAATAATAACATAAGTAATTTAATGAAAGCACTTTTTTATACCAGGGAATTTCCACCTTATGTCTATGGCGGTGCGGGTGTACATGTGGAATATTTAGCGTCTGAGTTGGCGAAGCTCATGGAAATTGACGTCAGGAGTTTTGGGGACCAGGATCAGAAAGCAGGAAATTTAACAGTTAAGGGATTTCCCGATGATAATCCTGTATTCGATAATACAGACGACAAATTAAAGGCTGTATTAAAGACCTTAAGTACCTGTGTTCATATGAATGCCGATGCCATTGATGCCGATATTGTACACTGCCATACCTGGTATGCCCATTTTGCAGGTATTATAGCAAAATTGTGTTATGGTATTCCGTTAGTGGTAACGACCCATTCCCTGGAACCCTTGAGGCCATGGAAAAGAGAACAGTTGGGAAGGGGTTATGACGCCTCCTCCTGGGTAGAAAAAACAGCCATAGAAATGGCCGATGCCGTAATCGCGGTTTCTGACGAAACCAAAGCAGACGTGCTCAAATATTTTGATGTGGAAGAACATAAAATTGAGGTCATATATAATGGAATAGATCTGCAGGAGTATGTCGTTACAAAAGAAACTTACGCTCTCGAGAGATATGGTATTGATACCGCAAAGCCTTATGTACTATTTGTGGGCAGAATTACCAGACAAAAAGGGATCATTCATTTGGTCAATGCGATAAATTATATAGACCCCGGTACTCAAATCGTATTGTGTGCCGGAGCACCAGACACGCCTGAAATATTCAAAGAAATGGAAGATAGTGTCAATAAAGCCAAAAAAACGAGGGATAACATCATTTGGATCGCCGAAATGCTGGATAAAAATGAGGTCATTCAGTTGTATTCCCATGCCGATGTATTTTGTTGCCCATCCATTTATGAACCCTTTGGAATCATTAATATTGAAGCCATGGCATGTAATACAGCCGTAGTGGCCAGTGCGGTTGGTGGGATAAAAGAAGTTGTTGTTCATGGTGAAACAGGACTTTTAGTCCCTTTAGAACAACAGACCGTAGCCCCTTTTGAACCTGTAGACCCCGACCAATTCGCAAAAGATCTTGCTTCGGGAATTAATTCATTAATAAACAATAGTACTTTGAGGAATACCATGGCTATAAATGGCCGAAAGAGAGTGGAAGACCATTTTGATTGGACGGCGATAGCAAAGCAGGTTGAAACATTATATAAATCATTAATTACAAGAGCATGATCAATGAAAAAGTATTAAGTATTATTTTAGGTGGCGGACAAGGATCGAGGCTCTATCCATTGACCGAAAAACGATCAAAGCCAGCAGTTCCCATTGCCGGAAAATACCGGTTGGTAGATATTCCCATCTCCAATTGTATTAATGCTAATATTAAAAGAATGTTTGTTCTAACACAATTTAATTCGGCCTCATTAAATAAGCATATTAAGAACACTTATCATTTTAGTTTTTTTAGTTCTGCTTTTGTCGATGTTCTTGCGGCTGAACAAACCATGGCCAGTGATGAATGGTTTCAGGGGACGGCCGATGCTGTGAGGCAAAGCATGCACCATTTTTTAAGCCATGATTTTGAATATGCTCTCATCCTTTCCGGCGATCAGTTATACCAGATGGATTATAATCTCATGGTCCAGGAGCATATAAAAAGCAGCGCAAAAATTTCTATTGCAACCATACCAGTAAATGCTAAGGACGCTACAGGATTTGGCATTCTAAAGTCGGATGAAAATAGTGTGATTACTTCGTTTATAGAAAAACCGGATTCAAGCTTGTTACCGGATTGGAAATCCGAGGTTAGCACTGTTATGAAGGATGCGGGCCGTGAATATCTCGCGTCGATGGGGATTTATATCTTTAACAGGGATTTATTGATCGAACTTATGAATAACCCTGATACCATCGATTTTGGTAAAGAAATCATTCCTCAGAATATTGGTAAGCACAAAACCTTAAGCTATCAATACGAGGGGTATTGGACCGATATTGGTAATATCGATTCTTTCTTTAAGGCCAACCTGGGATTGACTGATGACATTCCGGAATTTGATCTATACAACAATTTGAATCATATTTATACTAGGGCAAGAATGCTTCCAACAACCAAAATCTCGGGCACCACATTAAATAAAGGAGTTATCGCCGATGGCTGTATTATTAACGCTGCCAAGATAGAGCGTTCGGTTATCGGTATCAGGTCAAGAATAGGTAAGGATTCCACTGTTATCAACACCTATATGATGGGAAGCGATTACTATGAATCCCTGGAGGAAATTGAAAACGAGAAAATTAAAATTCTAATGGGTATCGGAGAGCGATGCTTTATTAATAACACCATTATAGATAAGAATGTTCGAATAGGAGACGATGTTAGAATTAATGGTGGAACACATTTGGAAGATAAAGAAACCGACACCTATTTTATTAAAGAAGGTATTGTTGTTGTTAAAAAAGGGGCGGTAATTCCTGTAGGTTTTGTGATTTGATTTTTAACACCATTTTATTTTTTTGAACATTCAAACGTTGTAGTAGGTATTCTTAGGTAATTCCGAAGGGTAGTACAGCATAATTTACTATTTTTACTTTCTTCAAAACTAACTGGATACAATGCAAAATCAGGAAAGAGTTGTTATAGATTATGTTTCGCCACAGCTAAATAATGGCGAATATTTCATTAAACGAGTTGTAAACGAAGTTGTAAATATTGATGCTCATGTGCTTGTGGACGGACACGATGTTATAGCGGCTTCCGTTTTATACAAACACGAGAGTGATAAGTTGTGGGATGAAGCCAGGATGCAGCTTGTTAACAATGATGAATGGCAATCTGCCTTCACCGTGGACAAGCAAGGGTTCTATAGCTATAAAGTGGAAGGTTGGGTAGATCATGCCCTTAATTGGCAACATGGTATAGGTAGAAAAATTGAAGATAATCAGGAAGTGTCTTCCGAATTGCTCGAAGGTATAACCTTTATCAAGACCATATCGAAAAAGGCAACAGCCAAAGAAAAAACCTATCTGCAACATTTACAGGACATATTTGCCAGCAAAGAGGATTATGAGGAAGCTATAACCGAAGCCGTAAGTGAGAAGTTGCATCAATTGTTCAATAAATACCCAGAGAAGATCCTGGCCAACACCTCTAGAGAATATCGGGTTTATGTCGATAGGTTAAAGGCCCGATTCAGTACCTGGTACGAGTTTTTTCCACGTTCGGCATCAGATAAGGAAGGTTCTCATGGAACTTTTAAAGACTGTGAGCGTTTGCTTCCCAGGGTGGTCGAAATGGGGTTCGATACCCTTTACTTTCCTCCAATTCACCCCATTGGAGAAGTGAACAGAAAAGGAAAGAATAATACCACCGAAGCATTTGACGGGGACGTGGGCTCTACATGGGGCATTGGTTCACGATATGGAGGACATAAGGATATTCACCCTGAATTGGGAAGCTTTGAAGAATTCAAATCGCTGGTACAAAAAGCAAAGGACATGGGTATAGAGGTCGCTATGGATTACGCTTTGCAGGCGGCTCCCGACCACCCCTGGGTGACGGAACACCCCGACTGGTTTAAATGGCGACCGGACGGAACTGTTCAATACGCAGAAAATCCACCAAAAAAATACCAGGACATTCTGCCTATTTATTTTGAAAGCAAGGATTATAAGAACCTTTGGGATGAATGCCTGGATATATTATTTTACTGGATAGATTGTGGTATCCATATTTTTAGAGTCGATAACCCACATACAAAACCTTATTATTTCTGGAACTGGATTATAAACGAGGTGAAGAAAAAGCATCCCGATGTATTGTTTTTGGCCGAAGCCTTTACTAAGCCTAAAGTGATGCAGCAATTGGGGAAACAAGGCTATACCCAATCTTATACCTATTTTACCTGGCGGAATTCTAAACAGGAGTTGATTGAATATATTACCGAACTAACTACAACCGATCAGCGCGAATATATGCGCCCTAATTTTTGGCCAAATACACCCGATATCAATCCATACCATCTGCAAGGTGCCAACGAATCAAAATATTTACAAAGGTATGCTTTAGCCGCTACTTTAAGCTCCAATATTGGTATTTACGGGCCGGTTTTCGAACTGATGATTAGTGATGCACTTCCCGGAAGAGAAGAATATCTAAATTCTGAAAAATTCCAGATCTGTCATTATGATTGGACGGAAGAAAACAAGCTCACCACATTAATCACAAGAATAAACAAGATACGACACGAAAACGAAGCCCTGCAACAGACCAACAATATTAAGTTTTGCCATATTGAGAATGATAATCTGGTGGCTTTTTATAAATGGAATGATGACAAAAGCAATGAGCTTTTAATTATAATCAATTTAGATCCATACTACTCACAGCGGGGGACGGTACAATTACCACTGAATGATATGGGCGTAGTGCAAGGCCATCAATTACAGGTACAAGACCTTATTACCGGAAGTGGATATAACTGGTATAACGAATGGAATTTTATCGAGTTGCATCCCACCTTACCTTTTCATATATTTAAGATAAATAAATAATATGTCCGACAAAGACGCTAATACAGCCTTGAAAACGCCTTTCAATTTTAATGAAACATGGGAGGAGTTATTGGATAATAATGAATTTGTAAAGATTTTTCTATCCGATATATTGGAAGATTATATCCTAAAGCAGCGTTGGTATGGTGGAAAAGCCAGCAAATTAAAATATGTTGAACTCTCAGAATACTTTAGGATCCAGCAGGACGATGAGGTCTATTATGGCTTAATATTGGAAGTTAATTTTGAAGAGGCCTTTTACCAGCATTACTTTTTGCCAATAGCCTTTGTTTCTGACGAATCCTTTGCCGAAAAGGACAGAATACTTCCCATAAGCATAAAGGGTCAGGTCGGGTTTATAATCGATGCCATAAATCTTGAGGCCTTTAGAAAACTTGTGTTTGATCGTATATTAAATGCTTTACCCATAGATAGAACTAAAGTGCAGTATCATAAGAGCACGAGCTTTGAGAATGTCTCATACGAGTCGTCGAGATTCATGGGATTGGAACAGAGTAACACCTCTATTGTTTACAACGAAAACTATGTCTTGAAGTTTTTCAGAAGAATATATGTGGATCGAAATCCCGATTATGAAATGAGCAGGTTTTTATCGGAAACCAAAAATTTTAAAAATACTCCTCGATATTTAGGAAGCATCAATATAATCGATTCGGATAATGCCAATATTACCATTGGCCTTATGCAGGAGATGGTTGAGAATGAAGGAGATGCCTGGGATTATATGCTCAAGGAATTACATAAGGTTTTTTCTAATTTAGAGCATAAAAGAATACAGGTATCTAGTTTACCTTCAACCGAAGTTTACTCAAGGTTAGATATAAATAATGTTCCACCTCAGATTATAGATTGGGTAGGTTTGAATTTGTTTCTAAAAGTTCAGACCCTGGCAAAACGGACTGCAGAGATGCATATCGTGCTGGGATCGGAGTTCGAGGACACCGCTTTTACACCAACACATTATAATGGCGATTACGAGGTTTGGCTTAAGAATCGCATGCTTTATCAATTTCAAAACAGAATAAATACGGTTGAAAATAATTTACATAAGCTCGATGGAATGACCTTAGACCTGGCTAAAGAATTCCTGGAGAACAAAAATAGCCTGAGAAAGCGATTTGTAGCATTCGACTGGACAAAATTAAAAGGGGAGCGTATCCGTGTGCATGGCGATTACCATTTGGGTCAAATATTGGTTAAAGATGATGATTTTTTTATTCTCGATTTTGAAGGAGAACCCGAAAGCACCATTAGAGACCGAAAAGTGAAACAACCCCCGTTAAAAGATGTTTCAGGATTGTTCCGATCGTTTCACTATGCTATTTATGCCACTATCTTTAACAATAGTGAGCATTATAAATATGAGCAAGAAGATTTATTCCAAGCCGGGGAGTTACTATACCGTTACTTTATTGGTGTGTTTTTAGAAACCTATGTTACCGAAGTTCAAAATGCGAATCTAAATATAGGATATCACCAGGAGCGTATATTTTTACTGGAATACTCCCTTCTTGAAAAAGCGGTTTACGAATTGGGCTATGAACTCAATTCGCGCCCACGTTGGGCTGTTATTCCTTTAAAAGGGATCTCAAATATAATTAAGCAATAAATTATGGCAGAAGTAAAAGTACACAGTCTGTTTACAGATTTCGACATCAATCTTTTTAAATCGGGGAAACATTACAGACTTTACGAAAAACTGGGTTCACATATCACTACGGTCGATGGTGTAAAAGGCACCTATTTCGCAGTTTGGGCGCCAAGTGCTAAGGCAGTTTCTGTTATCGGAGATTTTAATTATTGGATCGAGGGCGACCATCCGTTAAGTGTGCGTTGGGACGAAAGTGGCATCTGGGAGGGTTTTATTCCCGATGTGGGAAAGGGCACGACATACAAATACAAGATTCACAGTCATAATAATGACATTAAAACCGAAAAAGCCGATCCGTATGCCAGAAGATATGAACATCCGCCAAGTACAGCTTCAATAGTTTGGGAGGATGCATACGATTGGGAGGATTCCGGATGGATGAAAAAACGAAAAAAGAAAAATGCTTTAGAAGCGCCATTTTCTGTTTACGAGGTGCATTTGGGCTCATGGAAACGTCATATGAAGAAGATCTCTTTTTGTCTTATACAGAACTTGCCGACGAATTGGTTGCTTATATCAAGGAAATGAATTTTACACATGTGGAGTTAATGCCGGTAATGGAATTCCCTTACGATCCTTCATGGGGTTATCAACTTACAGGATATTTTGCGCCAACTTGTCGTTTTGGATACCCCGAGGAGTTTAAATTGCTAGTTGACAAATTGCATCAAAATGATATTGGTCTTATTTTAGATTGGGTACCCTCGCATTTTCCTGAAGATGCACATGGCTTGGGATTTTTTGATGGTTCGAGCTTATACGAGCATCCCGATAAACGCAAAGGTTATCACCCCGACTGGAAGAGCCTCATATTTAATTACGGTAGAAATGAAGTAAAGTCTTTTTTAATAAGTAATGCTATTTTTTGGTTGGATCAATATCATGCCGACGGGCTGCGTGTCGATGCAGTGGCTTCAATGCTATTCTTAGACTATTCCAGGGAAGAAGGAGAATGGGAACCCAACATGTTTGGAGGACGGGAGAACCTGGATGCCATTGATTTTATGAAGGAACTTAACGAAGAAGTTTACAGGAGCTTTCCCGATGTACAGACCATAGCCGAGGAATCCACCTCCTTTCCTATGGTCTCTAAACCCACATTTCTGGGAGGATTAGGCTTTGGAATGAAATGGATGATGGGCTGGATGCATGATACCCTGGAGTATTTTGCAAAGGAGCCTATTTACCGAAAGCATCATCAAAACGATCTCACTTTTAGCATGACCTATGCATTTACCGAGAATTTTATGCTGCCTTTTTCGCATGATGAAGTGGTTTACGGCAAACATTCAATGTTGCGGAAAATGCCGGGAGACGAATGGCAAAGTTTTGCCAACCTGCGATTGCTGTACAGTTACATGTTTACTCATCCGGGGACGAAATTACTATTTCAGGGCGCCGAATTCGGGCAAAGTGAAGAATGGAATTTTCAAAAAAGTTTAGATTGGCATCTGTTAAAATATGATGTTCATAAAGGCGTCCAAACCCTTATCAAGGATTTAAATAAGTTATATAAAACGGAACCCGCATTACATCAAAAACAATTTAGCGCTGAAGGGTTTGAATGGATCGATTACGGTGATGCCGAAAATTCTGTACTCGTTTACATCAGGCATGGAAATAGGTCATCGGACGATATCGTGATCGCCTGTAATATGACACCAATTCCAAGAGAAGATTATAGGATAGGCTTATCGAAACCGGGCAAGCTTAAAGAGATCTTTAACAGTGATCTAAAAAAGTATTCCGGTAGTGGAAGCTTTAGAAATAAGCAGTTTAAATCAGAAGCAAAGGAATGGCAACTTAAGAGTCATTCGGCCGAAATTACTATACCTCCACTGGCCATGGTTGCATTTAAATACGCTTAATAACATTTCGAAAACGTTATAGTTAATAAGTTTTGCAACAATTTTTTTATATGTCCAAACTAATCCTTTTTTTTACGTTTGCAAAATTATGGGCGGATGATTGTAAATACTGAATTAGAATATAAAGGAGATCTTTTTCCTTCAAAAATAATATCTTATAAAAAGGAACTTAATACGCTGTATTTTACCAGCGATAATAATGTGGTCCTTCAGGTCAGCATTCAACGCGACAGCGTCCTTCGATTTAGATATGCCACCACTTCAAATTTTGAAAAAGATTTTTCCTATGCCATTACCAAATATGCAAGCCGGGGATTTAACCATCTTGAAATAACTGAGGACAATAAGAAATATATAATCACTACAGCCAAACTCATCTGTCATATTTCGAAAACAGATATGCGTAAAGCGATCTATGACGCGAAGGACAATACCCTGATCCTCGAGGACGAATTGGGTTTCCACTGGCAAGAAAACCATGAATTTGGAGGAGATATCGTTAAAATGACTAAGGCCTCGCAACGTAACGAGAGCTTCTACGGCCTTGGAGATAAGCCCGTGGATATCAGTCTTAAAGGAAAGCGATTTGAAAATTGGGTCACCGATTCATATGCATACGATAAAGATACCAATCCGTTATATAAGGCCATCCCTTTTTATATCGGTTTACATGATTATAAGGCCTATGGTGTATTTTTCGACAATTCGTTTCGGACAAATTTTGATTTTTGTAATGAACGACGCAATATCACAAGCTTTTGGGCACAGGGCGGGGAGATGAATTACTACTTTTTTTATGGTCCCGAAATGTCGGATGTGGTATCCAATTATACCGATCTAACAGGAAAGCCTCATGAAATGCCTCCGCTTTGGGCATTGGGATATCACCAGAGTAAATGGAGTTATTATCCCGAAAACAAGGTCAAGGAATTGGCAGATAAGTTCAGGAAGTTAAAAATTCCCTGTGATGCGATCTATCTGGATATCGATTATATGGACGGTTTCAGATGCTTTACCTGGAATAAAGATTATTTTCCCAATCCGAAAAAAATGGTTAAGGAATTGGCTGCAGATGGTTTTAAGACTGTGGTGATCATAGATCCCGGGATTAAAATCGATAATGACTACAGTGTATTTAAAGAAGGCCTGGACAAAGACTTTTTCTGTAAACGGGCCGATGGCCCCTACATGAAAGGAAAAGTATGGCCCGGAGAGTGCTATTTTCCGGATTTTACAAATCCCGAAGTTCGGGAATGGTGGTCCGAACTTTTTAAAGAACTTATTGAAGACATCGGTGTAAAAGGGGTGTGGAATGATATGAATGAACCGGCCGTAATGGAAGTTCCCGGTAAAACCTTCCCGGATGACGTACGTCATAATTATGATGGGAACAATTGTAGCCATAGAAAAGCACACAACGTATACGGGATGCAAATGGCAAGGGCCACCTATCAGGGCTTGAAGAAATTCTCCTACCCTAAACGTCCCTTTGTCATTACAAGGGCGGCCTTTTCAGGAACCCAACGGTATACTTCAACATGGACCGGAGATAATGTAGCCACATGGGATCATTTAACGATCGCTAATGTTCAGGCGCAGCGCCTATGCATTTCAGGGTTCTCTTTTGTTGGATCGGACATCGGAGGATTTGCTGAGCAACCCAATGGCGAACTGTATGCGCGTTGGATTCAGCTGGGAATATTTCACCCGTTCTGTAGGACGCATTCCTCAGGAGACCACGGGAACCAGGAGCCCTGGACGTTTGGTAAGGATATTACCGACATCATAAGAAAGTTCATCGAAATAAGATATCAGTTATTGCCCTATTTATATACGTCGTTTTGGAGGTATGCTACCGAGGGTATACCCATTTTGAAATCATTGGTGCTTTATGACCAAAAAGATCCTCAAACACATTATCGTAATGATGAATTTGTTTTCGGTGAAAAGATTTTGGTCTGCCCGATAACGGCTCCAAATGCTAAGGGAAGGCGTATGTATTTCCCAAAAGGGAACTGGTATGATTACTGGAACCATAAAACAAGGGAAGGCGGTCAGGAGCTATGGGTTGATGCCGATCTTGACAGTATGCCCATTTTTATAAAGGAGGGAGCGATAATTCCTAAATACCCGATACAACAATATGTTGGTGAAAAAAAGATAGATCAATTAAAACTTGACGTTTTTTATAAATTAGGCAAAGAAACTTCAAAGGTATATGAAGACGCTCACGACGGTTACGATTATATTAAGGGCCGATATAGTTTAAGGACCTTTAAACTTAAAGGTAAAGCCGGAGAGCTCATCATTCAGCAGCATAAGGAAGGTAAATATTTCACTGGGTATGAAAACTTTGAAATAAAGCTGATCGGGTTGCCTTTTAAAGTCAAAAAAGTGCATCTGGACAATGAAAATATTCCTTTGAGTAAAGTAAAAATGAATGGAGAGAGTACGATGATTATCGACAAAAACTTTACGCAACTTCATATCATCGGAAAATAAGCTGTTTTTTTAGGAATGCATTTCGGAATGGTTTTTGTAATTTTATGATTCATTATAAAACCCATTGACTATGAATTTACGAAATAAGATTGTTGCTTTAGGAACAATAATATTGATATTGTCATGTGCTACCAATCCATTTACAGGCAAGAAAACCATGGCCATTATTCCGAATTCGCAATTATTCCCTACGGCCTTTCAACAATACGATCAATTTTTAGGAGAACATAAGGTTGTTAAAGGAACATCTGATGCCCAAATGATCAGCAGGGTAGGCGAGCGCGTTGCAGTCGCTGCCGAACGCTGGTTAGATGCCAATGGACATCAGGGCTATTTAAAAGACTATAAATGGGAATATAATCTTGTAAATGATAAGACCGTAAATGCATGGTGTATGCCGGGAGGCAAGATTGTATTTTATACGGGTATTCTTCCTATAGCCGATGGTGAGACCGGTGTTGCGGCAATCATGGGACACGAAGTTGCTCATGCCCTGGCAAATCACGGACAGCAAAGGATGAGCGCAGGCTTGATCCAACAAGGATTGGCAGTAGCTGGTAATGTGGCCATAAAGGATGAAAAATCCAAGAACGCGTTCAACCAATATTATGGGGTAGGAACCACGGTGGGCGTAATGCTGCCCTTTAGCCGTAGCCATGAGAGTGAAGCCGATAAGATTGGTTTAATTTTAATGGCCATCGCAGGGTATAATCCCGATGAAGCTGCGCAGTTATGGAAACGGATGAAAGCGAATAGTGGAGGCCAGGCTCCCCCTGAAATCTTAAGCACGCACCCCTCTAACGATTCAAGGATTGCCAAACTCACTGCTTTAGCCCCGTCTGCAAAGGCCGAAGCAAGGAAATTTGGTGTGACTTCATTTAGAGAATAAACAACCTCCAATTTAAAATAAATGTTTACTTTAGAAGCTGCTCATTAAAGAGCAGTTTTTTATTATGGCAGTATTAGAAAAAGGCAGCAAAAAATTGCTGCACGCCTGGGCCTTCTACGATTGGGCAAATTCAGTTTACCCACTCGTTATTTCTTCGGCGGTTTTCCCCATTTTTTACGGTGCTTTGACCATCGTTAAAGATGAAGACGGACAAAAAATAAGTGATACCGTAACATTTTTAGGGTACCAGTTTAACAACGACTCCTTGATAAGTTATGTTACTGCAGCAAGCTTTTTGGTGGTGTCCATTTTATCTCCCATACTTTCGGGGATCTCGGATTACGTGGGTAACAAAGAGAATTTTATGAAGTTCTTCTGCTATATGGGGGCATTGTCCTGTATTGGATTATACTGGTTCACTTTGGAACATTTATTTTTCGGACTACTTTGTTATATGCTTGCTCTTATCGGTTTTTGGGGGAGTCTTGTATTTTATAATTCCTATCTGCCGGATATTGCCTACCCGGAACAACAGGATAAAGTAAGCGCAAAAGGATTTTCATTAGGATATATTGGGAGCGTCATGTTACTTTTGGTGAATCTTATTATGATCTTGAAATACGACTGGTTTGGATTTAATAATGCCAGCGAACCAACGCGCATAGCCTTTATAATGGTAGGGATTTGGTGGATGCTCTTTGCACAATATACTTTCAAACACTTGCCCACAGGGACCAATGAAGGCCATAAGGTTACCCGATCGGTATTGGTACATGGATTTAATGAATTGCGAAAAATATGGAAGGCCCTTAAAAACAACATTGTTTTAAGGCGTTATTTGTTGGCTTTTTTCGTATATAGCATGGCCGTTCAAACCATTATGCTCGCGGCCACATACTTTGCTGTGGAAGAATTGGATTGGGGCAATCAGGACTCTACAACTGGTTTGATCGTTAGTATTTTGTTGATACAGTTAGTGGCTGTTGTGGGCGCTAATTATACAGCGCGCCTTTCTAAAAAACTGGGAAATATTAAAACACTAACTTTCATTATTTTTGGATGGATTGCTATTTGTGCCTATGCCTATTTTGTGATGACGCCACTTCAATTTTATATTATAGCCGGATGTGTTGGTTTGGTCATGGGAGGTATACAGGCCTTATCAAGATCTACATATAGTAAATTAATTCCGGAGCATTCCGAGGATACCGCATCCTACTTTAGTTTTTATGATGTCTCCGAAAAGATAGGAATTGTAATAGGCATGTCCTTATACGGTTTTGTGGCCGAAATTACAGGCAGTATGCGTTATTCGATTCTTTTTTTAATTACATTTTTCGTTGGGGGATTGATATTATTATATCGCGTCCCAAAACACGAGCTCACCAATTGAATTAATTTTAATTAATTTTGTGGGTGTTAAATCAAAAACTCTTATGAAAAAAATAAGTGTTCTGATATCGATTTTTGTTATACTCACAGCATTTAAATGCGAAAATGAACCTTTGGAAGGTGATTTTCAAAACAACAACGATACCAACGAAAATTGCGAAACTGCTATACAAAACACTACAGTTGCTGCAACAGCTTTTGAAGAAGTTACAGAGGCCAATTTTACCCAGTTATGCGTGGCATATAAAGCAGCCTTACAGGCTCAAATACTGGAATGCGGTGATTCTGATGGTAGTTTACAAACAACCTCTAATGCGCTGGGAGATTGTACTTTTGAAAACAGCTTTAGTATAGTTGGAATCTGGAAAATTATTTCTTTAACTTCAAACGGAGATGATGTACTTGAGGAGGAACTCGATCACGCCGGCATATGCTTTTGGCATGAGCTTTATACAGAAACAACTCTTACAGAGATAGATTTTTCGGGTGATGATTGTACTGACCAAACTGTTGATGAAACATTGTCGTATACTTTAGAAGAATCAACGCTTTCATATACCACCGGAGATGAAGTTCTTGTTTCTCTTGAAGTTATGGAAATATCTGCAACCACCTTAATACTGAAGGATTTATATAATGAGGAAGGAACAGATTATATAGATATTTATACCTATGATAGGCAATAAATATCATAAGTTGAATAAATAAAAAATGAGAGGGTTTTACCTCTCATTTTTTAATTGAATTATATTTTATTTTATTCTAATTGCTTATACTTCCCGAGCCCGCAACCTTGGTATCTTCTTTGTCCGGATTTCCTCTGTATTCTATGTCCCCCGATCCGGCGACTCTCGCTTTTAGCGTTTTATTACATACCACTTCAGCATCTCCTGATCCGGCCACACTTACCGTTGTATTGTTGGCCTGTAGTGTAAAACCGTGAAAGTCTCCCGAACCGGCAACTTCGGCAACCAGATCGTTCGTATTTCCTTTTAGGGTGAGATCACCCGAACCTGCGATACTGCCTTCTACAGATGAAGTCTCGATATCCAGTACGATATCTCCCGAACCTGCCAGGGAAACATCAAGATTTGTAGCTGTGATCTTATCTGTATTCCACAAATCACCCGATCCGGCTAAAGACACATTACTAATGTCTTTAAATGGAATCGTTACTTTTATAGATTTATTAGAGCTTGGCCTTAAGTTAATTCCTTTTTCAGTTTTTACAATAAGACTGCCGTCCTTAACTTCGGTAATTATATGTTTTAACAGGTTTTCTTCGCCTTCCAGTTTAATGGTTCCCTCGTTACCTGCCACAAGAATAAAATCCATAGAACCGGCACATTTTATACCATCGTAATCTCCCGTGGTTCTGGTTTCTGTGGTCATATTGCCATTTCCTTTAACTTTTTCATTTCCCCACCATTGTGCATGAGTTACTGTTGTTAACATTAGCGTTGCTAATAATATGATCGATTTGTTCATAATTTCTGTTTGTTTTTTGATTAATTATTGATTCTTTTTAAAGGTTACACTCCCGTAATCGGAAGAAATTTTTATCATATTTCCTGAACTTGAATTACCATAGTATCCTGCGTAGTATTTATCACCGGATTCTATTTTTTGTTTGGTAAACTCGAAACCATCCGTATCTCTTAACGAGGCGTGTTCCAGGTCAATATCGAAATTAAAATTATAGCTTGGGGAATAGCCTATGGTAATCTTTAAGTAATCGGATTCTATAGCTATGCCACCTGCATTTTCAGTCATATTATTAATTTTTAGCGAGCCATAATCTGCTTTTATATCTATACTTTTATAAACATCTCCAACTTTTAATGTCAGGTAATCTCCATTACCATTAACATTATTAACCTTGTCTACTGTTAAGCTTCCATAATCGCAATTGTAAGTGACATCCTCTGCAATTTCTATAGCAGATTTTGAATAATCAGCAATAATGGTTAAGGCATTAGTTTTGCCCACAGTGAAGCCACTGTAATCGGCTTTTACTGTACCGCTTTTTATATATTCGAAATAGCTGTGGTTGGTATAATCAAAACTCAACATGTTATCATCGGCCATAAGTTCTTTGGTTGTAATTTTCCCGTAATCACAGCTTATTTTTGCATGTCCTTCCAGTTTGTCCAAATTAATATTTCCGTAATCATTACTCAGATCCGCATTATTTGTAATGGGAATTTTAACGATGTAATTAATTTTCATATTAACCTTACTTTTTCCCCAGGACCACCAGGAGTTGGATTTTTTGCTGTTGAATTTAGTCGTTGCTGAAACATGGTTAGGGGAATTATCGAATTCTACCGTAATCTGGTCAAGTTTTTTCTGAACTTTTTCTTCGTTATCGCCATTGGTGGTGATTGTAATGTCAACGACTACACGGTTTTCTTCCCATGTTATAACATCAACGTTTCCGTAGCTGTTATTCACTTTAAAGGTCGCATCCGGGTTGACCGTGAACTCTTTATGGATCGTTTTTTCTTTTGTGTATTTTCCCCCGATATTGGATTCATTGCTTCCAAGGGCTAACGCGGGAATGATAAATAAGGTAAGTAAAGCTCTATATAGTAGTGCTGTTTTCATAAGTGTTGTTTTTTAATTGTTTAACATCTTCTATTTGTTGTAATACATTTTGCAGCAGGTCTATTCTATTTTGAAAGTTCGAGATCATCGCATAAATTACACGTTGGTCCTCACCGCTTTCATTTAAGTTATATTTTAATTTTTCATACTCCTTGTCAAGAACTTCCAATTGAATCATAGCATCTTTAATAAGCAGCTGGGCTTCCGGGGAAGTTTCAGCTTCCAGCTTATCAAATTCTTCGGCTATGGCATTGGTAAAGAAACTTTGAGTTTGGGCCATTTCCGGAGATATACTCGCCAGATCAGTGATATTTCCGTCCTGATTAAACCCGATAAAAACAGAAATCAATAAAACAATAGAAGCGGCAATTCCGGTTAGAGGCCGCCATATGCTTCTGAAAGGATTTTTCACTCTTACATCTTCTGCATTCTTATTCAATTTATCCAAAAAGCGTTGCTGATGACCAAGCTTTGGCATTTCAAAATCAAAATCTTTTTCGAGATTTTTGAATAAGCTGTCTAAACTGTCTTTTTTCATTGTTTAATCATTTAATTTATTACCAGTTGCCCCAGTTTTCCTCTTAAATTATCTTTAGCCCTGGAAATGGTAGTTCTACAGTTGGCATAAGAAATATTCATTATTGTACTGATCTCTTCATAATCATAACCTTCAATTAGGTGTAGTGTAAGCGAGACTCTATAGTTATCTTTTAGAGTTTTAATGGTTTCCAAAACCTGTTTTGCTTTTAAGTTTGTTAACTCATAATCTTCAGGTATTCCATTGTTACCCTCAACTTTATACAATACATTATCTAAAGGAACTTCTTCATATTTACTATTCTTTTTATAATGGTAAATACTGTTGTTTACAACAATTCTTTTTAACCAGGAGCCAAAGGTTAACGATTCTTTAAGGGTGTCTAACTTTGTAAATGCCATTAAAAAGGAATCCTGCATTATATCTTCGGCCTCAAAACTGTCCTTAACAATTCTATAAGCAGCATTGTACATTGCTTTATAAAACCGGTTATAAATCTCCAATTGCGCTCGTTGGTTACCGGACCTGCAAAGTTCTACAAGCTGCTCAATATTGTGGTTGGTCAAGGTCAAAAAACAAATTGTTTATAAGAATGATTAAAATAATACACGACTGTTACAGTTTTTAAAATAAAAATAGTCTTTTATTTATGAATACTATAAATACTATGGCATGGCAATTGAACTTAAGAATAAAATAAAAACTTTAAAAGCCGCTTAAATTACTGGTTTTTAATAATAAGCATTATTTTTAAGTTTAATATATAATGAAATAATTCTGTTATTAATGACAGAATGACCTATAAATACTATGGCGAAGTCTAAATTTACAAGTCTTGACAGTTTGTCATTTCAGGAGTTTGATGAAAATGCTGAATTAATTCCGTTAATGACCTCGGAAGACGAAAAAGAAATAAATAATGAATCATTACCTGAAACCCTACCCATATTATCATTGCGTAATACCGTATTGTTTCCGGGGGTTGTAATTCCCATTACTGCAGGCAGGGATAAATCGATCAAGCTCATTAAAGATGCCAACAGCGGCAGCAAGGTTATTGGTGTAGTTTCCCAGAAGGATGAAAGTATCGAAAACCCCAGGGCGCAGGACCTTCATGAAACGGGTACTGTTGCCCGTATTTTAAGGGTTTTAAAAATGCCCGACGGAAATACAATGGTTATTATTCAAGGCAAGAAACGATTTAAGTTATCTCAAATAATTACCGAAGAGCCTTATATGAATGCTACGGTAAGGGAGTTTCCGGAATCTACAGCCGACGAAAGCAGCACCGAATTTCCTGCTATTATAGATTCTATAAAAGAGCTTGCCCTGCAGATTATAAAGGAAAGCCCGAACATTCCGACCGAAGCTTCTTTCGCCATTAAGAATATTGAAAGTGATTCGTTTTTGGTGAACTTTGTATCCTCGAATATGAATCTTAGCGTTGGAGAAAAACAGGCCCTTTTAGAAACCAACGATTTGGAAGAACGTGCTCTGGCAACGTTGAAATATATGAATTTGGAGTTCCAGAAGCTGGAATTAAAAAATGATATACAGTCTAAGGTGCAAAGTGATTTAAATCAGCAACAACGTGAATATTTCTTACATCAGCAAATGAAGACCATCCAGGAAGAGCTCGGTGGTGTAAGCTATGAAGAAGAGGTAGAAGAAATGAAGATACGCGCAAAAGAAAAACTCTGGAATAAAGAGGTTGCAGATCATTTTAATAAGGAAATTGCAAAAATGCAACGCATGAATCCGCAAGTGGCAGAGTACTCCATTCAACGTAATTATTTGGATTTGTATTTGGATTTGCCATGGAATGAATTCAGTAAGGATAAATTTGATTTGAAGCGTGCGAAAAAGATACTTGACAGGGATCATTATGGTTTGGATGATGTTAAACGCAGGATCATTGAGCATTTGGCCGTACTTAAACTTCGTAATGATATGAAGTCTCCCATTTTATGTTTGTTTGGCCCTCCCGGTGTTGGTAAAACATCTCTCGGAAAATCCATTGCAGAAGCATTGGGTAGGGAATATGTACGGATATCACTTGGAGGCTTACGTGATGAGGCCGAAATTAGAGGCCATAGAAAGACCTATATTGGAGCAATGCCCGGCCGGATTATTCAAAGTTTAAAAAAGGCCGGTACTTCCAACCCCGTTTTTGTGTTGGACGAAATAGACAAGCTTTCGAATTCTCATCAGGGCGACCCATCTTCGGCAATGCTGGAGGTCCTGGACCCTGAGCAAAACAGCGCCTTCTATGATAACTTTCTCGAAATGGGCTACGATCTGTCAAAAGTTATGTTTATAGCGACTTCTAACAGTTTAGCGCCAATACAGCCTGCACTTCGCGATAGAATGGAAATTATCAATGTTACAGGATATACCATCGAGGAGAAGGTAGAAATTGCTAAAAGGCATTTATTGCCAAAGCAATTGAAAGAACACGGCCTGTCCAAAGAGCACCTAAAAATTGGCATCCCCCAATTGGAGAAAATAGTCGAAGGATATACCAGGGAGTCCGGTGTACGCGGATTAGAGAAGCAAATTGCCAAAATGGTCCGCTATGCAGCCAAGAATATTGCAATGGAAGAAGAATATAAAATAAAGGTTAACAATAAAACCATTGTGGAAGTGCTTGGCAGCCCTAAATTGGAACGTGATAAATATGAAAACAATAATGTTGCAGGTGTCGTAACGGGATTGGCCTGGACCAGTGTTGGCGGAGATATTTTATTTATCGAGTCCATTCTATCCAAAGGAAAAGGAAATATGACCATAACCGGGAATTTGGGGAAGGTCATGAAGGAATCGGCAACCATAGCTATGGAATTTATTAAAGCTAATGCCAATGAATTCGATATTAATCCTGATGTCTTTGATAATTATAATGTCCATATTCATGTCCCTGAGGGGGCTACACCTAAGGATGGGCCAAGTGCAGGGGTAACCATGCTAACCTCTTTGGTTTCTTTATTTACACAACGAAAAGTGAAAAAGAGCCTGGCAATGACCGGAGAAATTACACTTAGGGGAAAAGTATTGCCAGTTGGAGGTATTAAAGAAAAGATCCTTGCCGCTAAACGGGCACGTATCAAAGAGATTTTGCTCTGTGAAGAGAACCGTACCGATATAGAGGAAATAAAAGCCGAATATTTAAAAGGGCTGACCTTTCATTATGTCACCGATATGAGTGATGTTATAAACATTGCATTAACTTCAGATAAAGTTAAAAACGCAAAGAAATTATGACCTTAAGGACGATTTGACCGTGGTTTTTATTTGAAATTCAAAAATAAATCATGTATGCTATCGTTTTAATACCGAATGTTGATTTAAAAATAGCCTGATAATTTGCTTTTGGTATAAAATAGATTTAGTTACTTTGCGCGCTATGAAAAGAACGATTATCGCTATTATTCTTTTATGTCCTGTCACATCTATATTTTCACAAGTTGGAGGCGAGGCCACCTACCAGTTCTTAAATTTGATATCTTCTCCGCGGCAAGCGGCTTTAGGAGGAAAGGTAATTACAAATGTAGATTACGATGTGACCCAGGGGCTGTATAATCCGGCAACCATAAATGTGGAGATGGATAACCAGTTGGCCCTTAATTATTCCAACTATTTAGGAGGTATCAGTTATGGCACGGCCGCTTATGCCTATACTGTAGACCGAAGAACTCAAACTTTTCATGCGGGTATAACTTACATTAATTACGGTACTTTTGATGGTTACGATGAAAATGGTGTTTCTACAGGAACATTTTCCGGTAACGAAGCTGCACTGTCGGTAGGATATGCCATGCAAATAGCATATTCCGATTTTTATTTTGGAGGAAATGTAAAAATAATAACCTCAAAATTAGAACAATATACATCAATGGGGGCAGCCGTAGATGTTGGCCTAATTTATATCAATGAAAATTTAAATTTTAAAGCCGGTGTTGCCGTTAGAAATATGGGTACTCAAATAACCACTTATGCAGGATTAAATGAACCACTTCCATTTGAAGTGGATTTTGGAATGTCCCAAACCCTGGAAAATGTACCTATAAAATGGCATCTTACATTAGAGAATTTACAAAAATGGCCCATTGGGGTACCCAATCCTGCAAGAGTGACCAGTGATTTGGACGGAAACCAAACCCAGGAAAAAGTAGGATTTTTAAATAAAACCTTAAGGCATCTCATTTTAGGGGCAGAATTGTTTCCGGATAGAGGATTTAATATTAGATTAGGGTATAATTTCAGAAGGGCCGAAGAGTTAAAAATTTTGGAGCAAAGAGACTTTTCCGGACTATCATTCGGAATTGGTATAAAACTCAATAAAATGAGATTTAGTTACACGCATGCCCGCTATACGAGTGCTTCAAACGCCAGCTTTTTTGGCCTGCAATTGGATTTAAATTAGTGAAAAATATAATCATCGCCATAGACGGATTTTCTTCAACCGGGAAGAGTACAATTGCAAAACAATTGGCCAAGGCGTTAGGTTATGTTTATGTGGATTCCGGAGCCATGTATCGGGCGATCACCCTGTACGCATTACAAAAGGGTTATATTTCTAAAGACCATTTCAATAAAGCAGCACTTATAGAAGCACTCGGAGACATCAAACTGACATTTGAATTTAATCCATCCTTAGAATTTTCGGAGATGTATTTAAACGGTAAGAATGTAGAAAGTGATATAAGGTCCATGCAGGTTTCTAATTTTGTTAGCCCGGTTTCCGAAGTACCGGCAGTGCGCCACCAATTAGTGTTACAGCAACAGGACATAGGCAAAGGTAAGGGGATTGTTATGGATGGGAGAGATATCGGAACTGTTGTTTTTCCCAAAGCCGAATTGAAATTTTTTATAACGGCTTCCGAAGAAATTCGTGCGAGGCGCAGGTATAATGAGCTTATTGAGAGACAAATCGATGTTAGTTATGATGAAGTTTTAAAAAACGTAACTCAACGAGATTATATTGATTCCCACCGTAAAGATTCCCCCTTAATTAAGGCCGATGATGCCATAGAAATTGACAATTCAAAGCTTTCTCCCAATGCCCAATTTCAAAAAATACTTAAACTGGCTAAGCACACACTCCAAAAATTAAATTGAGAAACTTCATGAGTTGCGTGTATTAAAGAGTATCCCATGGAACCCGTTTATTTCAAATTATGATTCCATATTAAATGTAAATAATACAGGTATTTACCACTTATTCCTTAAAACGCCCGTTTATTACATCATAATTGTTGGCTCCCTCATAAATTCCAATCTTGCTGTAGTAATTTAGACTATATCTATCATTTGACCAGCATTCACTTCTGATTTGCTATTGATCTTTTGACGATATGGACATAAATTGACTTAACATTAATTATGGACAAAAATTTAAAATTATGAACAAAACATTACTCAAAAGCCTACTGTTAATCTTACTCGTTGCAGGTTTTACACAGGCCCAATCTACGACATTCGACTTTGATGATGCAGCTGCTTCCGGGAACATTTATGACGGAGCCAGGGCAACCGGATACACATTTACAGAGTCCGGCATTGAATTTAATTATTCGGCAGTTGATGGGGACGATTGGGGACTGCTCTATTACAATCCCGGGACTGCAATTGGGCCATTAGGAGATACCGTCACAGGATTTCTATACGCCGAAGCCCAGACTAAAGTCCTTCCCTCACTTGTTGCCCCCACCGATGTCTTTACTTTAGCGCCTACCACGGCCGGTGAGGTATTATCGGGAACATTTACGGAGCCCTTAACTCTGTTATTTGGAAGTACCAAGGGCATATGGGAGGTTATTTTTTATATGTCTGGGGGAGGTACTCAGGTAGTTACCATTGGCAAAGAGGACAGAGATGGTGGTGGATCTCTTATTACCGAAACCGATGACACCGAGGTTTCGGTAGCCGGTTCTTTTACACATATCACGTTTAACTCTACTTCTTATCCAACGATAGGACATTCGCCATCCTTTCAATTGGATCAAATGGTGGCTGTGCACGGTACGGTCGATGAAGGAGAAGACGTTGATTTTGGGGGCCGTCTTAGTTATAACTGGAACGAACTCGAGGACCTGTTCGTAGTGACAATGGATGGCGATATTAGTGCTGCCGAAATTGAAACTGGTACGGGTGTACTAACTGCAGGTGTACAATCCATTGCCGCTGACGATGATGGAGGCTCTCCGGATACATATAATTTGGATTTTGACCTGAGTTATGACATCGATGCAGGTGTTTCTGCAACGATCAGTATGGATTTCACCCAAACGGTCCTTAACAAGGACTGGGAAAATGGTGATTATAAGTATAATAAGGGCTTTTATGAAGCCCTGGACTGTACCTTCCGTTTTACAAGGGCCGACTTATCAGTTGTCGAAGAGACTTACAGGGTGGTCTTCACCATGGGTCCGAGGTCCGGAAGTTTTCAGCAGGCCAACGGGGATGGAGCGAATAATATCTTCCTGATGTCAAGGGTAAAGGACAGTGAGACTGCTGCTACCAACACCCACAACGAAAACAGGAAAATTGATGTTCAGACAGCCCAGGGAGGAGCCGACATCATCTTTGCAGATAATGACGCTTCCGACACTGGGGATCTCTGGGTAATGCCCGGAGTAAATGCCAGAATTATTGGAAGTATTAATTCCGAAACGACCATATCCTTTAACACGGGTACGCCAAAGTATAAATCGGTTGAGATAGCACTGGGCGAACCCGGTGAATGGGCTACCGCTACTATGTATGACAGTGGCGCTGAACATTCTAATGACACAAGAATAGGTGAGATGTATCTTATGAACGTTACTGGAATGGCTGCTGCTCAACAGGGCGGTAATGTGTTCTACGGTAACAGTCAAAAGAACAGATTCTACTCTTATAACGGTTACGGTGACACCTCATATAAACACGATGAGTTTTTTGGAATGGATGGTGACGATTCTATGGGTGGCGACCAAAGTGTGCAGTGGGTCGATGGCGGTAATGGCAATGATATGTATGAGACTAAATGGGATGCCGTTGGTAGCGCATATATGAGAGTTGATTTTGAGGAGGATGAAGATAAGGATCCTGGAAGTACTGATCCTGAAATTCCTGATGGTCCCGGCTGGGTTGGAGTTTCGTATCATAAAGCTGATGGGTCTCTTGATGATGCTCTCTCTCCTATCGATTATTTAATTAACGTAGAAAGTATAACAGGGGGCCGTGGTCATCCCGATTTAATGTATGGTAATGGACAGGCCAATATTTTCCTTGGTTTAGCTGGGGAAAATGTATTACATGGCAGGGATGGAGACGATACGCTTATAGTTGACGAGGATTATGTTTCAGGAGACAATTACAGTAATGGATTCAGTTTCCTGGAGGTTGACGGCGGGGCTGGTTTCGACAAACTGTGGTTAAATGGAGATTCGACTCCCATCGATTTTAGTGCATTAACTGATGCTGGAGCCGTTGTAACGAACATTGAAAAGATCGACCTAAGCCAGTTGTGGACCTCTTATATAAGAGATCTCCTTATAGATTCATCCGATTATACGAACAGATGGACCTCCGACAGAGAACTTTCTGTTTGACGCTTGAGGATGTTCAAAATATGACCGATGATGACGATATTTTGTTCGTCGATGGTGACATAGGAAACATTGTAAGATTAGAATCTCCCGGTGAAGGTTGGACCTTGGAGCCTATATCGGACGAACCCGGTTACGACATGTATACGCACCCAAATGATGCGAGAACGGCGTTCGAGACGATCGTTTATATTGAAGGCGATCTTCATTCCTGGACCTTAGGTGCAGATGATTATGAGTTATCCGATGGTAGCTTTAAAATGTATCCCAACCCTGCGAGTGATAGAGTTTTCCTTAGGATTGGCGATCAGCAAAGCGGAAAGATAGCTATATCAATTTATGATGCTTTAGGAAGATTAGTTATGAAAAGGCCAATGAGTGATTACAGTATGAAACTTGAGATGAATGTGTCTTCCTTGAATCCAGGTCTGTATTTGGTAAAGGTAAAAAATGACCTTGGTTCCGAGAATACAAAAAAGCTTATTATTAAATAATGATAAATGCAATTTCCGGATAATTTAAATTCCAATACTTTATCCGGGATATAACTTAAACGGAAAAGGGCAACCTTTTCCGTTTTTTTATATTGGAGAATTGAAATTGATAAAACTCCATTTCAATAACAAGAACTCATCAAATAAGAAATTAAGAACTCTAGCTAAATTAAATTAGGCAATTACATAGAATATGTTTATTTTTGCGCTCCTTTTAGCGAATATTCAGAAAGATAAAAAGGAAATAGAAATAAATTTATAACCCTTCTGTGTGTTTCTCGCTTAATTCTTCTGATGACATACGGAATACAAATTTTAATCAGCAATGGCTGAAAATAAAACAAAAAAAGCTGAAGTAGAATCTACTGAAGCTGTAACGGAGGAGGCTCCCGTAATATCCGAGGCTCAGTCCAATCCGGACAAATTTCTAAAAGATTTTAACTGGCACAATTACGAAGAGGGTATCGACCCTGTTGAAGATTCTAAATTAGAAGAATTTGAAAAACTGGTGTCAGAGAACTTTGTAGATACCCTTAATGATGAAGTCGTTGAAGGTGAGGTCATTCATATTTCTGACAGGGATGCCATTATCGATATCAATGCAAAATCGGAAGGGGTGATCTCCTTAAATGAATTTCGCTATAATCCTGACTTAAAAGTAGGGGACAAAGTTGAAGTTTTAATCGATGTACGTGAAGATGCTACGGGACAATTGGTATTGTCACATAGAAAAGCCAGGGTAATCAAAGCATGGGATCGTGTAAATGCAGCTCATGATACCGGCGAGATCGTTAACGGATTTGTTAAATGTCGTACCAAAGGGGGTATGATCGTAGATGTATTTGGTATTGAAGCATTTTTACCCGGTTCTCAAATCGATGTTAAACCTATTAGGGATTACGATGCTTATGTAAATAAAACAATGGAATTTAAGGTGGTTAAGATCAATCACGAATTCAAGAATGTCGTTGTTTCACACAAAGCTCTTATTGAGGCCGATATCGAATTACAGAAGAAAGAAATTATCGGTAAATTGGAAAAAGGTCAGGTACTTGAAGGATCTGTTAAAAATATTACCTCTTACGGTGTATTTATGGATCTTGGGGGTGTAGATGGTTTAATCCATATTACAGATCTGTCATGGTCGCGTATTAACCACCCAAGTGAAATTGTTGAACTTGATGAGAAGATTAATGTAGTGATCCTTGATTTTGACGAAAATAAAACTAGAATTCAATTAGGACTTAAGCAATTGAGCAAGCATCCTTGGGAAGCTTTAGGCGAAGAAGTTAAAGTTGGCGATAAAATAAAAGGTAAAGTTGTTGTCATTGCCGATTACGGAGCTTTTATAGAGGTTACCGAAGGTGTTGAAGGATTAATTCACGTTTCAGAAATGTCCTGGTCAACCCATTTGCGTTCGGCACAGGATTTTGTGGCTGTTGGCGATGTTATTGAGGCACAAATATTAACTCTGGACAGACAGGATAGAAAAATGTCTCTTGGTATTAAACAATTATCGGCCGATCCTTGGACCGATATTACATCAAAATACCCAAAGGGTTCCAACCATACCGGTATAGTACGTAACTTTACAAATTTCGGTGTTTTTGTCGAATTGGAAGAGGGAATAGACGGTTTAATTTATATCTCCGATCTGTCCTGGACCAAAAAGATCAAGCACCCGAGCGAGTTTTGTGCTGTAGGTGATACCCTGGACGTTGTGGTATTGGAATTGGATGTTGAAGGACGTAAATTAAGTCTTGGCCATAAACAAACTACCAAGAACCCCTGGGATAAGTACGAAACAGAATATGCGCTGGATACAACGCACCCGGGAGAGATTGCCGAAATCGTAGATAAAGGAGCAACTGTTGCTTTTAATGAAGATATAATGGCCTTTATACCATCTAAACAAAAAAAAAGAAGATGGTAAGAAACTTAAAAAAGGAGAAAAGGCAGACTTTAAAATTATTGAATTCAATAAAGAATTTAAGCGTGTTGTTGCCTCTCATACAGCCGTATTTAGGGCTGAGGAAGCTAAGAATGTAAAATCGGCGGCCAAAAAGGCCAAAGCCGTAGCTGCTGAAGCAAAACCAACTCTTGGGGATGCCAATGATGCTTTACAGGCACTTAAAGATAAAATGGACGGAAAGGCATAAAATTTTTATGCCGCTGTTGCACCTGGCAAGCTCAGGTGACTTATATAATATTAAAGCCTTCAAGAAATTGAAGGCTTTTTTAATTTAAAGAATAAACATCTTTTACTTTTAAATTTTTGCCTTACCTTTGTTGCCCAAAGACCTTTGGATTATATATGAGTCAAAAAGTGTTACTTAACGCTAAAGAGGTAAACATCATTCTTCATCGATTGGCTTGTCAACTTATTGAAAATCACAATGACTTTTCCGGTACGGCCTTAATAGGGTTACAACCTCGGGGTATTTATCTTGCAGATCGATTATGTGAGATTTTAAAGAACGACTATAACATAAAAAATATTCAATTAGGACATTTGGACATTACCTTTTTCAGGGACGATTTTCGTCGTGGTGATAAACCATTGGAGGCTAATACTACGAAAATTGATTTCATTATTGAGGACAGGAAAGTTGTATTTATCGATGATGTATTGTACACGGGGCGAAGTATAAGGGCGGCTTTAACCGCAGTGCAATCTTTTGGAAGACCAAGTGAAATTGAGCTCTTAACCCTAATTGACAGGCGTTTTAGCAGGCATTTGCCCATACAACCGGATTATAAGGGAAGACAGGTAGATGCTATTAATAATGAAAAAGTAAAAGTGAATTGGATCGAGAACGAAGGAGAAGATGCGGTTTACTTGATCAATAATTAAAACAATATGAGCGAATTAAGTGTAAACCACTTATTGGGAATTAAATATCTTGACCTTAAAGATATTCAGCTTATTTTTGAAACCGCCGACCACTTTAAGGAAGTTATAAACAGACCTATAAAAAAGGTGCCTTCCTTGCGTGATATAACCATTGCAAATCTTTTTTTTGAAAATTCAACCCGAACGAAACTGTCCTTCGAACTTGCTGAAAAACGCCTTTCGGCCGATGTTATTAATTTTTCATCATCTCAATCTTCGGTTAAAAAAGGAGAAACTTTAATAGATACCGTAAATAATATTTTATCGATGAAGGTCGATATGGTCGTGATGCGTCATCCAAGTCCGGGCGCAGGGGTATTTTTATCCAAACACATTGATGCTAGTATAATAAATGCCGGGGACGGCACTCATGAACATCCTACCCAGGCACTTTTAGATTCTTATTCCATAAGGGAGAGACTGGGTGAGGTTAAAGACAAAAATGTTGTTATTGTGGGTGATATATTGCATAGCAGGGTTGCCCTGTCAAATATTTTTGCCTTAAAACTCCAAGGCGCTAATGTTACAGTTTGCGGCCCAAAAACACTTATTCCAAAGTACATTGATAAACTTGGAGTAACTGTTGAGACGAATTTACGTAAAGCTCTCAATTGGTGCGATATAGCAAATGTCCTTAGAGTACAAAACGAACGTATGGAAATCAGTTATTTTCCCTCAACGAGAGAATATACTCAACAATTTGGAATAGACAGGGATCTACTGGATACATTGGATAAGGAAATTGTAATTATGCATCCCGGACCAATAAACCGAGGAGTGGAAATTACCAGCGATGTAGCAGATTCCGAACAAGCCATTATTTTGGATCAGGTGGAAAATGGAGTAGCCATAAGAATGGCTGTTATCTATCTGTTGGCGTCTAAATTAAAATAGCATATGATTTTTGATACGGATGGAAATATAACCATTATAACCCAGGAAAGGGTTTCAATTATAGAGCTTGTAAAGAAACTTGAAATTCTCTATAATCGTTATAAGGATGATAACATAATTGTTAATATTAGTAGTTTAAATCAAATATCAATTCGGGATATCGTTGAGTTTTTGAAAATTTCCAATACTCACCGACAGGCCAGTCATTCCTTTATTTTAGTGACAGCCAACATAAGCCCTGAGGATATTCCCGATGAAATGGTTGTGGTACCTACCCTTAAAGAAGCTTATGATTTAATTGAAATGGAAGAGATAGAAAGGGATTTAGGGTTTTAAGATGTATTATCTGGCACAAGTAAATATTGCTAAAATGCTGGCTCCGATCGATGATCCGATAATGGCTGATTTCGTTAATAACCTGGAACGTATCAATGCAATCGCCGATAGGAGTGAAGGGTTTGTATGGCGTTTGGCAGACATCGAAAATAACGCGCTTGCCATTCGGGCATTCGAGGATGAGACCTTAATTATTAATATGTCTGTTTGGAAAGATTTGGAATCCTTATTCCGCTTTACCTATAAAACAGATCATGCAGAAATTTTTGCCAGGAGGAAGGAATGGTTCAGCAGGATAACAGATATTCATATGGTGTTTTGGTATGTTCCTGTGGGACATATACCAACGCCGACGGAAGCCAGGCAACGCCTTGAATATGTCAATGCACATGGAGAATCTCCTTATGCTTTTACTTTTAAGATAAGGTTTACGGTGGAAGAGTTTGTAAATTTTAATAAGGTTAGAACATGAAGCTGACGATTCTCGGGTGTTATAGTGCAACACCAAGAATAAATACCCATCCTACGGCCCAGGTATTGGAAATTCGTAATCATAACTTTTTAATAGATTGCGGTGAAGGCACCCAGGTACAGTTACGAAAGAATAAGGTGAAATTTAACCGCATCAAGCATGTTTTTATTTCTCACTTACATGGCGACCATTACTTTGGACTGGTAGGATTAATATCGACCTTCAGGTTGTTAACCCGGGAAGCCGATTTGCATATCTATGGCCCTAAAGGCCTGAAAGAGGTTATTACGCTTCAAATGAAATTATCGGATTCCTGGACAAATTACAAATTAATTTTTCACGTATTAACATCAACTACATCGCAACTTATCTATGAAGATGATAAAGTTGAAGTTTATACCATTCCGCTCGACCATAGAATTTACACCAATGGTTTTTTGTTTAAGGAAAAACCAGGCGAGCGTAAACTAAATATTAAGGCAGCTCAAAAGTTAAATATCGATGTGGCCTATTATAGAAAATTAAAGCAGGGATTTGATGTTAAAAACGAGAAAGGCGAACTTATTAAAAATGAAGCAGTGACAAAGGCAGGACATCCAATAAAGAGCTATGCATTTTGCAGCGATACGGCATATAGCGAATCCATTATACCAGTTATTAAAAATGTCGATGCCCTTTATCATGAATCCACCTTTTTAGAAAAGCATGCTCCATTGGCCCCTAAAACGAAGCACAGTACCGCAAGGCAAGCTGCGGCCATCGCTAAAAAGGCGAATGTTACACAATTAATTTTGGGACATTATTCAACAAGATATGATGATATTTCAGAGTTTAAAAAAGAAGCCAAAGAAGTATTCGATTATGTTGTTTTGGCCGAAGACGGTAAAATCTTTGAGATATAGAGAGGGATTACATTACCTTTAAGCCGTTTTATTTCTTATAATCGAAGTAAACTTTAATTTTAAATTCTTGTAAATTGCAATATCGATATGGAAAAGGATTTAAGTGATTATAGAAGATCGTACGAAAGGCAAGAGCTTTTAATTAAAGATGTGCCTGAAAATCCCATGGAGTTGTTCCAGAAATGGTTTTATGAAGTAGATAAATATTTTCCGGAAGATGAAAATAATGCCATGACTGTTGCCACGATTGGATTGGATGGATCACCAAAGAGTAGGGTAGTGCTTCTTAAAAAATATACTTACGAAGGATTTATTTTTTACACCAACTACAACAGTGAAAAAGGAAAATCTATTGCCATTAATCCCTATGTATGCTTGTCATTTTATTGGCAGAGTAGCGAACGCCAAATAATTATTAAGGGAAAAGCTGAAAGAATTGCCGAAAACTTAAGCGATGGGTATTTTGAATCCCGGCCAAGGGGAAGTCAGCTTGGCGCTGTAATATCTCATCAAAGTGAAGTTATTAAGGACAGGACAGTTTTGGAGGAAGAACTTAAAGCCTTAGAGCAAAAATTTGAAGGTAAAGAAATTCCCAGGCCTCCATATTGGGGCGGCTATATAGTTAAACCCACAGAGTTTGAATTTTGGCAGGGGCGTTCAAATCGACTACATGACAGGATTCGCTATACTTTACAAAGTGATTATGCCTGGCTTATAGAGCGGCTTTCCCCTTAACTTTTACTTTGGCCTCGAATTTCGTCGATAAACGGCCAATAAAAACTGCTTAAAATACATTTCGTCGATTAAACAACATCTATATTCGACGAAATACACGTATTTCATCGATATTAACATTTCCTTAACAGTATTTTTCATCTAGGACGTTAAATTTACTACTCCAAATCTTAAAGTACCTACAATGAAATTACCTACTATGTTGCCTGCAATGGCATTAATCGCGCTGTTATCTTTTTCATGTTCTACAGATTCAGTAGAAGAAGAAAAAATTGAAGCCCTAGCTTCTACATTTGTTCCACAAACTAAAATTATAGAAGTCGAAATTTTAGAGTTAATCAACATCCATAGAATTTCATTGGGTTTAAGTGTTTTAAGCGACATGGGCACTATAAAAGCTCAGGCTTATGGTCATACCGATTATATGGTTGCTAATAACGAAGTTTCTCACGATAATTTTTACCAAAGAAAACGGAATTTAGAAAGCTATGTAGGGGCGACCAAAGTAGGTGAAAATGTAGCGTATGCCTATAGTTCTTCGGAATCGGTAGTTAATGCATGGTTGAACAGTGAAGGGCACAGAAATGTTATTGAGGGTGATTATACCGATTTTGATGTTTCGGCAGAAAAGGATGTAGATGGTAAATGGTATTTCACTAATATTTTTGTGAAGAAATAGGACAAATTTCATTTGAACCCATAATATTTAAGGCCGCTGTAAAGTGGCTTTTTTTATGATTATCTCTTAATATATTTTATCATTCCGGAGCTCTTACCCGGCCCTAACCTATAATGACAAGTTGAAGGTGGGGTTTTGGCACCTGGATTACTTTGGCATAGATTCCGAAATAATCCAATCCTTTTTAAATCATAGGATGACAAACTATTGTCATGCTATCGCCATATTCTTGAAGAACAGTTCAGCATTTAAGAAGCATAGATTCCGAAATAAATTCGGAATGACAATTCGAAGGGTTATAGTTTGATTTGTCATGCTGAACTTGTTTCAGCATCTTACCAAAGCTAGTTTAACCCACTTCCTAAATCAATTATAATCGTTAAATAACGAGTCATAAAGAGGGTGGAAAGTATTATAGTGAATTCTTATTAAAGTAAAAAGGGCATGAACTTCATAAGATCACACCCTTTTCACTCTCATTATAATTAATAACTATTCTTTTACAATATAGAAATAAGATCTTCTGTTTTCCTGGTGTTGCTCTTCCGTACATTTTCTTCCGCAATCATTTATGAGTTGGGTTTCACCAAATCCTAAAGCGCTTTCTATCCTGGAAGGCTCTATCCCTCTGGACAATATATAATCTGCAGTAGATTTAGCTCTCCTGTCGGAAAGTTTCTCATTATATCGGTGCGATCCCCTGGTATCGGTGTGAGATTCAATTTTAATGACCATAGTGGGATGTTCTCTCATTACATCGACAATATTCTCCAATTCGTATTTAGCGTCCGTACGGATGTTCCATTTATCGAAATCGAAGAAGATCGGATTAATCACAATTTTATCATCGATAATAAGAGGGATCATAATTAGATCGGTTATATTTTCATAACTATCGGTAACAGATGTATGTACTTCTTCCACAACGTCCTTATAATCCGGTTTAGACCCACGGACATTATATTTTTCGTCACATTCGACCTCCAATTCGTATGCTCCGTTTTCGTCGGTTTCAACGGTTTGAATGATCTTTCCGGATTCATCGATCAGTTCCACTTTAACAGAAGCTAATGGCTCCATGGTAATGCTGTCGCGGGCAACACCTTTAATAAATTGCTTACATTTAAATGAATTAAAACTATAGATGTCATCACCACCAATACCGTCTTCTCTGCCGTTGGATGAGAAATATCCGGTTTCATCATCGGCCTTAATCTTGAAGAATGAAAAATCGTCGCCACCACTGTTATAAGGTGCACCCAGATTTTCAACTTCAGCTTCGGAATCGTTTAAAATATTTGATTTAAAGATATCCAGAAGCCCTAAATTAGTGAACCCTTCAGATGAAAAATAGAGTGTATTTTCACTATCCACATAAGGGGACATTTCTTTTCCA
>PVMK01139241.1_pt1 | contig 139682 bp, 168 predicted proteins | sample 1853481 | NCBI WGS metagenome assembly PVMK01 (sample SAMN08533507, study PRJNA380276) | Marine sediment metagenome, whole genome shotgun sequencing project.
CAATGGATCATCGATATCACTTGGGGATCTCAATCTGTTTGGATGATGAGGTTGTCGGGTTAGTAGAATTTTAATATTAGTTGTATTGAGTAATTTTTTTCCAAAGGGGTAAAGGTATAATGAGATTGAGCGGTCTGCGTATTTTACTCTTTTCGCAATTTCATCCTTGACTTCAGTTATAGACGCATTCTCTGATACTTCAAATGATATACTTTTTTTATCTTGAAAGTTATTGTTGTAAAATTCTGGAATCTCTTGATTTCCTGCGTGACGTAATACTATCTTTATTTTTTTTTGGTTTTTTTTGGCTCTCACGCATGCGCGTCTTAGTAAAATTCCACCGATAAAAGATATACAGAATATGGCTGGTAGGGACATTTGTAAGGATTGTAAGTGTATTGCGTTGAATAACATTATTAAGGTATTTTATTTTCCAATTCAATTTTTTGTTTTGGAGTTAATAAGGGTATGTAAAAAAGTGAATTTGATGAACTTAAGTGACACAGGCGAATCTAGCCGTTACGTGTGCACTGGCCAATCTGCCGTTGCTGCCGCCTGAATATCCGCTAGTTTAAGTATTTTAATGCCACGGTCGAAACTACCATATAATGGCAAACGGGAAACCGGTAAGAAAACGAGAAACCGGTAATAAAAAGGTCTAGTCTATTCGCACCCTTTTTATTTTTTAAACTCTAATACTTTTCTTTTCTTCAACGGGTTCCTCGATCTGAAAAGGTAGAGCCTTCTTATCAGCAACCCTTTGAGTTCCTCGTGGCGCCCAAGCAACACACTTCCCACCCAAACCTGTAATGGATCTGAATTTGCGCCACTCGAATGTTTTTGGAAGAGTGTGTTTGTTTGTTAAAATAATGACTTGGCGATCCGAAACTGCCGTTTGGCCATTATTACTCGTATAGGGAGTTGCACTGGCCCAATGACTCGGTCGCTCATCTGCCGTACCCTCTCTTTCCACTTTGTATATGTATACTACCTCTTCTCCTACTGGACCTGTAATGAATCCAAGATAGTCTCCCACTACTATACGGTTCTTGCTGTCCTTATCCCAACGACCTTCGCGAGTTACAAGAATCTCTGTAAAGAATATACTAAAATCGGTCATAACGTCGGTACGTTTTGGATTTATGCGTACATGATAATATTCTGGCATTTTATTTGAATGTTGTTATTGATTTTTGATATGGTTTTATTAAATACTTATATGTCAAAATTTCCATTCAATTTTTTTCTATTTTCTATTTATAATGAGAAAGGGTCCTGAAGAATCCGCAACTAGGTTTTCCATAGGAATTAAAAAAAAAGGCAATGATGGTAATATTTGGAGTATTGTAAAAAATAAAAATGGTGTAAAACGTTGGAAAAAAACACAAAAAAAAAGAAAGAAAAAAAACAAAACGAGAAAAATATATAAAAGTAAACTTAAAAATGTCGGTCATGAAAAAAAAATTACTGTTAAGATATTGAAATCATTTAAAAAAAAATACGGCGTAACAACTACTGGTAATAAAAAAGAAATGGCTGAAGGTTTATGGACTGTACATGGAGGTTCGATGAGCGATGATGATTTACTATTGATTATCCCTTTGCTTTCAAAAAGAGATAGAAAAGAAGCCGAAAAATTATTATCGAAACGCATAACTGAACCAGTTATTAATTATAAAGGTATGTGGATGCCACAACCAAAACCACTAAGAAAAATGTCTCGAAAGGAAATGATAAAACATTTACGACATTTTAGAAATGTCTGGGAAAGAGAAACAACCAGAAATCAAGATTTAAGCGATGAACGATTAGACGAAGAATCGGATAAAGATTTACGTGGATTATTGAAATTTTATTTTAGTAATGAAGCAAAACAAATAGCAGGCGATTGGCTAAGAAAAAATTATTAATAAAAAAAATATAGTTCCCATATCGGGGATCGAACCCGAATCCCCCGCGTGAAAGGCGAGTATCCTTACCAATTAGACTATATGGGATGGTGCCGTCTGTGGGGATTGAACCCACGGCCACGCGCTTAAAAGGCGCGCGCTCTACCAAACTGAGCTAAGACGGCTTTGTAGTGTACCTTGCTGATTAAGTACAGTATTCCTATCTGGTCTCTACGCTGCTTCAATTTTCTAAAATTGGGTTATGGGGCAATATTGCATTGATATAATACAGTAAACATGATGACTGTATTATTATTTAAAGCTATCTATAGTGCTTTTTTTTAAGTTAATGGAGAGATTAACTATCACATTTCATCAGCTATTTATTGCACTGTATCATCTAGCTTTTTCTCTCCAAATCAATAAAAAGTATGTACAAGGATAGGAATATATTCAATTTGGAGGGTTTTTTTATTTGTTTTTTTGTTTTTTATTTTTTATTGTCTCGCGGGCCGAGATGGGGTTTTATTTACGCTAGGAATATTGTGAGTTGACCTTCGAGGTCTTCGATTTGGTCTTCCAATTCGGCAATGTCACCCTCGTCTGCCCAGGATCCATCAGAGTTCTCCTTGGACGACAGGAGCTCAGACCTGAGCTCCTCGAGCTGAAGACGAATTCCGGCAAGCTGTTCATCGGATCTCTTTTGAACAAGAGCAAGTGAAGGCTTGATTGTACCTTCGCTCTTGACTGCCTTGGAGGCTCCTGAAGCCCAAGCTCCAGTTGTCACCTTCTTGGGCTGGGTGATAGGAACGCGTTCCTCTTCATCTGACTCCGTGTCAGATGGGATCTCGAAGCGGTTCACAGCTGGGCGGGCGTTGGTGCGCTTCCTTGGCTGGCGCGGTGCGCTCCTTCCTTGGCTTGCAACCCATTCCCCGGCGGCGATGGCTTGGCGGCGGTGTTCGGCTAGGCTATGGTTGGTCTCACGCTGGCGGGTTGTTTTGGCTTTCAGCTTCGGACAGATGGCTTCGCCTGAGCGATGCTTCATCCAGTGACCATCTTCCTTGCAGTAGGAGCAGCTAGGCTTGCGTGATTGCGAGCGCTGAACTCTGCGACGAGGGCGGTAAGTGTTGCTGGTAGACATGTTGAGGTTTTTGTAAGTTCTTGATTGAATTTGGTAAGTTATTTGTTGGGGGAATGTCTTTCTCTCTCTGCCAAAAAACTACTTCAATTTTTTGATAACCCTTGCATCTAGGTTTCAACAACTATCCATTGTTCATACAAGTTATATGGTAGTATCTATAAGTTACAATTTAAGGCAAACGGGAAACCGGTAAGAAAACGAGATACCGCCTACAATCACACATTGCTCATTCTTCATTATCTAATACTTTCTCTCCAAATAAAAAATATGTACAGGGGATTAGGGGGTTTTTTATTTGTTTTTGTGTTTTTTGTTTTTTATATTTGGTGCTAAGATATTAGTTCCCTCTTAGCATATGGGAGGTTATATACATTTATTCTTCGAAGGAAAGCTCTTGGATTTCACCAGTGGTTTCATCGTAGGCTCCGATGCATTCGCCTTCTAGATCAAACAGGACCGCTGATAATCCGTACGCCTTAGTCATGTAGTACGCAGTACCTTCGATCTCGATCTTGGGTGTGGATTCGTCTAGGACAATATCATCCTCATCCTCTGCATCATCGTCTTCCTCAGCGATCGTCGCTTGAAGCTGTTCGACTGCCTCCATAGTAAGCTCTGGTTTCATATCCGCTTTCTTTTCCTCCTCGGCTTCCTTGGCTTTCAAGAGCTTTTTCTCTTCAGCTTCCTTAGCTTTAGCGAGCTTTTTCGCATCGGCTTCCGCTTTCTTGGCTTGCTTTTTAGCCTCGACTTCTTGAGCTTTCAAGAGCTTTTTCGCCTCAGCTTCTGCTTTTTTCTTGAGCTTTTTCTCCTCGGCTTCCTTGGCTTTCAAGAGCTTTTTCGCCTCAGCTTCTGCTTTTTTCTTGAGCTTTTTCTCTTCGGCTTCCTTAGCTTTCAAGAGCTTTTTCTCTTCGGCTTCCTTGGCTTTCAAGAGCTTTTTCTCTTCGGCTTCCTTGGCTTTCAAGAGCTTTTTCTCCTCAGCTTCTTTAGCTTTCAAGAGCTTTTTGGCTTCAGTTTCGGCTTTTTTGGCTTCGGCTTCTTGAGCCTTTTGTTCATCGGTCTTTTTCGGCTTTTTAGCCTTTTTGACCTTTTTGGCTTTTTTGACTCTGACGACCTTTTTGACAGAACTTTCGGAGGTTACGCTGAGAACATCATCCGCTGCTTCGGCTACGAGCTTGGCGATCTGGTCATCCATTGTCATTTCCTCGGAGGTTTTGACTTTAGCGGGGCGACCTTTTTTACCGACTTTTTTCTTAGGTTTGGTGCTAGCAGGGCGACCTGTCTTTTTCACCTTAACCGTCAGTTGATCTTCAGGGATTGTCCAGCCGTAGGCTGTTGCCACCTCTTGGGCTCGAGTGATATCGAGTCCTAGTTTCTTGGCTACGTTGGCGTAGCAGGTGGTAAGTTTTCCCTTAGGATCGCGATACTCGAGCAAAGGACCAGTCAGACGATCACTGATATCGCCATACTGTGGCTTGCCAGAAGCGCTGTTCGAAGCCGATTTATGGCACGTTTTGCAGTACTTACAGTCTGATTGAGGCCCGTTCGTGCATTGAGTGTGAAGACCATGATTGAATCTTACACCTTGGCACCAGCTGGGTTCTACTGTTCCGCAGAATGGAAGTACCATTTCTGGTTTTGAGCGAATCGCTGTTTCGCAAGCGGCTTTTCCGATACTTTTCTGTCCGGCTCGTACTTTCTTCATTGCCACTGATCGCTTGCTTGCGATCGATACACTGTCGAAATCGAACATTCGAACAGCGGTTTCTGTGTCGCATGTTAATACTCCTTCCGAGTGAAGTTGTTTGATTACGCCACGAGCAAACTCGACTGATGCTTTACGCATTCCATTCTCTACTGCTGCACTCATTACGATTTGTAAACTCATCATGATTTCTTATTATTTCTTGTTAACTTGTTATTACTATTTTATGCTTTTTATATCTCTCTCATATTGCCAAAAAAATACTTCAATTTTCTCAAAACTACCACATCATAAACTCATAAACTCACAAACACTCGATCCCTCTCGCCGCTTTTTCAAAAAAGCGAAGTAAAAACTAGTTAAAGTTAATTTTCAATTATTTATAAATGGATTTTTATATGTACAGATTGAATTGTACCGGTTGGTTGGGAAACTATAGTGATATCAAACATATTGTAGTTTCCAGGAATACTGATGAAAGCAGGGTTGTTTCACAGGCTAAAAAAATATCAGAAGATGCAAACGGTGGAGGGACCTGCGATATACAACTTTTACAAAAGTATCATATGATGATTGAACCAAAAAAGAGTTATCCGGCATTAACAGGACTTACTTTTCATGGATCTTCGATATCAGCAGTTTCAATAAATAAAAATGAAAAAGGTAGTTTTTTAGATAATCAATAAACGACAGTTGTTCATTTCTTATTGACTTTAGTTTTTGGTTTCAGTATCGGAATCTGTTTTATTCGAGACTTCGCTTCGTTCGACACACTGTCTAAGTCTTTTTGTAATCTCGATAATATGATTATATCTTTCAATCATATCATCTGCAAGAGAGGCAATGACCGCCTTATGCCGACATGTGGCCCTAATAACCCAAATAGAACCGTCTTGTTTAGCGGGTCCGTGTCCGGGAGGATAAAGATCCAGCTTTGTATCACGATACTTTCCAGCCATGACAGTAAGCTGAGTCTTGCCAACATACGTTCTGACAAGCGCTTGATGAATCGGAAGATCAAATGTAAAGGTGGTCTTTCCCTTTTTTTTGTTATTACTGTTAGAGCAACATTTACAGAGTGTAGGAGATGACATATTACTAAATATCAATAACTTGGAATAGGTGGATGAATGAAGTGAATATTTTGTAAATTTTTTACTTCAATTTTTTATTTGTTTGATTTTCACCAACGTCTCTTTATCTATAAAGTGTTTAATTATATTCCATAATCTTGAAAATAATTTTGAGCCAGAATAAATATACATTATTTCTAGAGTATCTTCAAATGTTGTACTTAATATTTGTGTTAGTTTTTTTGCAAACGATAAAGAAAAATGTTTGAATGTACAATCATTTAAATAAATATGAGCGTATGCTGTTTTTTTGCCATATAACTTTGATATTTTCAAAGATTCAATAACAGTATCTATAGTATGTTGTATAAATAATTCACGCTCTTCTTTTGATAGCTTACTTGGAATAATTTCTTTTAATATAAAAATGACATGACCATATTGTTCTTTTTCTATAGAATAAATATTTTTATCGTATATTTCTTGAGTAGTACTGTATTCCATATATTAAATTGGGAAAGTTTCAAAAGACATTTTTACGTATTATTAAATTGATTTAAAAATTTCAATTACTTTAATAATAAAGAAACATGATTATAAGACTTGTACGACATATCAACACTAAAAGAGCTTTTAAATCCGCATCACTCGGTCGATGGGGTGGGATTTTACAAGAAGATTCTGATCACAAAAATATAGAAAATATCATAGAAAAAAATATATTTTCGGGAAACCATGATCATTGTGGAAGCGAAATATGCGCTCTCCCTCCAAAATCAAAGCCAAATATAAATACGGTAAAGATCGATTTCACCGTATACGCAAATGATCCTCATTGGCCATTCTTGCTTTAAAATATCACTTTATTGATAAAAACTAAAAAAATTGAATTAAAAATTCTACATTTTTATTAAATTAATAATGTCAAAAAATAAGAAAAGCGAGTTAAAACAAGCAAAACTATTTGATTTCAAAAACGAAGAAACTATGATTAGTGCAATGAAAAAAGAGAGAATGTCCTTAACATGTGCTCCTGGTGGGGAGAATCATGCTGGTATGGAGATTATAGGGCGAATGCCAGTTAAGGGTGAGGGTTTTACAGCACATGATATTGAAGGATTGGGTGGTTATTTTATTAATGATTGTGATTTTGGGGAAGTATGGATCAATGAGAATGGGAATGAAACCGTTGAAGTTTTAGACCTTAACAGTTTAAGTGGTGAAACTAAAATAGGAGAGTTAGCTACGGCTGATCAAGCGCGCGTTTTACTTTTAAGGAATTGGGTGCAAAATACATTTGAGCCTGCTACAGTTGAGGATATATATGGCGAATTGATAGCAGATGCGTGGGATGCTGAGTATTTGGATAAAAATAAGTATAGAACTGAAATTGTAGATGGAGTCGAAACTAAGGTGCGGGGAAAAAGGATGAATAAACGTGCTAGAAGGAATCTATGCTATGTCGCTGGTAGAGAACAAGAGCCTGATGTATGGAAAGGTAAAGGCAGAATTGTAGACCTTAAAAAGAAAACGGCTTTGAATAAAGCTGTAGATAGGCTTAGGAGCATGATTAAGGAAGGATTGTTGTCTTTTGATAGCAAAACTAAGGTAGAAATTAACGTAGTTGAGGGCAATCGGTATTATGACCTTAAAAATACTGGAATTGGATTTCATGGTGATACGGAGCGAGTAGTTGTGATATGTATTAGTATTGGATGTGATAATTATCCTATGAGATGGCAGTGGTTTAAGGATAGTATGCCTGTAGGAAAACCCATAGATATAACTTTGAATTGTGGAGATGTGTATATTATGAGTGAAAAAGCTGTAGGATCCGATTGGAAACTTAGCAGTCTTTATACCTTAAGACACTCCGCAGGCGCTGAAAAATATAGAACCCTTAAAAAGTGGGAAAAAAGGAGAGGAGCGTATGAAGCTAGGCTTAAAGAAAGAGCGGATAGGCTTGTTGCCAAGAAGAAAGCTAAGGCAGAAAAGCTAAATTTTAAGGTGAAGGTAGAAAAGAAGCCAATAAAACTTAAGTGTAAGAAAAAAAAAGTTATAATTAAGTCAAAAGTTGAGAAAAATGACAGGGCAAATAAACGAAAAACTACCAAAAATGGAAAACTTAAAGCGGTGGTGTAAGTAAATTGTTCGAAATAGTTGTAAAATAGTTGTAAAATAGTTGTAAAATAGTTGTAAAATAGTTATAAATATAGAAGACTGGAGATAGCTTTTTTATTTTAAATTAAAAATAATTGAACATATGATTATATGATACAATATATTTTTTATACGTTATGTGGAACATACTATTGTACTTTCATTGTAATGATAACTTATGATTTATGCAGAGAATATAGAGAGGAAAGAGAATCACGAATGAATGAATATCGTCAATTACAACGCAGAGAACCATCTGTAGAACTCAATATGATTAATGAACGTGATTATAATATACAAAGGCATGTTAGATTAACTCCAATCTCAGAGGAGGGTGAAAATTTTAATGTTTGATTCGTATTTATAATATATTGATAATAATTTGATATGTTATATGTCAGAGAAAGAAAGTGCTGTGAAAAATACTAAAGAATGGATTTATGATATTCCTATAATGAGTTTACAAAAGAGTAATTCGGGGATTATTAATCTTATAAAAAATAAAAAAAAATTTATGATATGCAAAATGTCAGAAGATACAGGTGGATTAGCAATTAGTACCGCCGCAAATCAACTACCACAAGGTATTGCATTACGCGAAATAATTTCTTTTGTAGACACTAAATCAGGTATTTACAGTAAAAATCCTGTCGATTATAAAGATTATGGAAAATTATACTTTGATATACTTAAAAAATCAGCAGCAGTTGCTTATGGGCCTCCTAATATATCACAGTTAAGAACATTTACCGAACTAAATTTTTTTAATATGTTTAGAAATATACCGGCTATACATCATGAAGTTTTAGAACCTTATTATGCGATTATGGATGATATAATTCCTTGGTCACATAAATTAATGGGTAAAAAGGTTTTAATAATTCACCCATTTGTTGAATCATTTAAGAAACAATTAAATGCTGGTTTCACTATTTATAAGAATAATCCTATTTTTATGGAGGGCCAAGAATTTATATTTTATAAACCTTATAATACATCTGGAAAAAATCACCTTCATAAGAATTGGAAACAAACCTTTAAAATAATGTGTTCTGAAATATCAAAGCTTGATTTTGATATTGCATTATTGGGATGCGGAGGTTATGGCGTTCCATTATGTGGATTTATATATGATAAACTGAATAAATCTGCAATTTATATAGGAGGGGGTCTGCAACTTTTATTTGGTGTTATGGGAAAAAGATGGGATAACACGGAAATGTGGCAAAATATAATAAATGAGAATGATTGTGAATTTATAAGACCGAGCGAAGAAGAAACTATTAAAAATAAAGATTTAGTATCTGACGGCTGTTATTGGTAATTACACTTTTATTTCTATAGCTTCTTTTATATCAACAGTTTGCGATATAGTTTTTTTGATACTTTCGGTATTTTTAATTTGAGCTCGTGAAGTTTCGCCACCCATTAAACTTTGTACCATTTTTTGCCATTCCATATATTGTAAATTATTATTAAGATAATTAGGATGACTATCTTCCCATTGTTTAAGTTCAAGAATTTGCTTTTTTGTAATTTCTTGAATACTATTATTAATTTTTACATTTTGACTATCCTTTTCCCAACTATCCTTTTCCTTTATATAAAATTGCATTCTTTTTTTATCAGAACAGTGAATTGGTCTTTGTGTTGCTTTCATATCTGTCAAATTTTTGGTAAAAATATTACTTATACCTTTTACATATCCATGCTCATTGGTATATTCGAGATCTTCCAAGGATATTTTAATATTATCTATAAAGTCTTCAAGATTCATGGCTTCTTTGCAATGTTCATTTAAAAATACATTAATAGATATTTTATTATTATTATTGTTGCCTAATCGTGGAATCATTTCATTTTGAGAGTTCACAAGTTTTTCAATTAATTCGCCCTGTTGCGCAAGTGTCTTGGTAAGGCTCATTAATGTATCGCTCATTTGATCTCCTCCCTCCATAGATGGTGTGGCGACTTTTGGCGACTTTTGGCGTTTTTTTTTCAACAAATATTTTTTAGTAGGGGCACAGGGTTTCTTTTGGTGCCTAGATAACCCGCTACGATATTTATATCCTTTTCCACAATTTACACATCTAAATTTCAACAGGGTGTTATCATTTTTGTTATCATTTATTACCATTTTTTTGTTGTTATGTTTAGCAGTTGATAGGTGTTTATTATAATCATATTTGTTCCTAGATGTATAGTCACATCTTTTACAATAAAATTTATTTGTGTTTTTTTGCGACATGGTAACCTTTCTTATATAATGATAACAAAAAATCGCCTAAATAGTTTTTTATTTAAGTTTTTTTTTATGTAGGTAAAATTTTATAAATACTTGTTAACAAAGCCTTACAACATTCATTTGGCGACTTTTGGCGACTTTTTACCCTGTGTTTTCAACAAAAATCCGGTTTAGTGATGGATAACAGTTTGGTTCCTTATGTTATTCGAGTGAGCGCAAATGATGTGGTTTTGTTGATTTTGTCACTCGATCAACTAAAAGTTACCATTGTTACCATTTTTTTGTTACCATTTTTACTATGTAGTGTATTTTTGAAAATGAAGCGGGTTTTACACCACCTATATTGAAAGAAGGTAAATTAGAGAAAAATAATTTGGCGACTTTTGGCGACTTTTTGTTACCATTTTGATTTTTGCGTTTTTTGGCCATTTTAGACGGTTTTTGTTGATTTTTTTTTGTTTGTAGGTGCCGTTTTAAGCGCCTTTTATTTTTGTCTATTTAGAAGTATGAAGGGTGATGTAAAATGTGTAAAATATTTTTAAAAGGAAAGTAGCCATGAGTCAATTTTGGACATTTTTAAAATGTCCATTTTTCGATTTTTTGAGAATCCTTTTTTGATTTTTTTACATTATTTTACACTTTTATAAGAAATATTGATATTTTATATAGGGAATTTACAAAATATCATTACATGAAAGGGGGTATTATTATAATTTAGAGTGTGATTTATGGACCTGCTCTAGGCCGAAGATTGAAAATATCTTAAAAGATATATATTTCTTGTTTTTGCTATCATAGAATGTATGAAATAATGCTTTAAAACAATCTTGAAAGTTCGCAGAGTGTGATCCATCATGCATTACGCAAAATCCAAACTGCAATATCATATGACCAGCAAATGCTGCAAAAAACATGCGGTATACAATATTATAATTTCCATAAAATGCGTATATAAATGACATCAAAAATAAAGTTCCTTGAATTATTGATTTGATAGCCCATTTAAAATTACCTTTATAATTATTTTTTAATTTATCTTTTACTCTATTTTGAATTGTTCGATAAAATCCATCATTTTTTAATGAAATCGATGAGGGGGTACATACACCAATTTGATATTTTTCCATTATTTTCTCAATTTTTTTCATGTCACACATAACGTGATTACTTTCAAAACTCGCAGTTAGATCATCAGAACCCTTACATGCAGTTAAAATATTTTTACCACCGGGGTGTTTGTTTATAAAAAGCGTTAGATCATATACTTTACCTCGTATATTCCACATATACATATATGATGTTATAATACTGTTAAATGATAATTAATAATTTATTTAGATTTTGCGAATAGATTTAAATAAATCTTAAACCATATGTCAAAGTATTTACGGTCACCACTGGTATATGTAGATTTGAAATGTTCTATATTTACAGGTGAATGATTTTCTACATCCAGAATAATTCTGGAAGGAAATCCATTAGATTTATTCTTCTGGATCTGTAGATAATGAAGAGGCACGTTTGTTCTTTCTTTAATATAATTTGTTACATCGGACCAAAGCAATGGTTTATCATCCGTATAGTTCCATACATGGATACCGTGAGCTCGATGGAGGTATGGGAAATTGTCAAATATGATCTGCATTCTTGTATGGTACGTATATGGACATAATTAGAGTTTATTTATTTATTTCAATTTAAATAAATAAAACTATAAGATTTTATATGGATGAACAGGTTATTAAATTTTTAAAGAAATGTAAAATACAGTTTGATGTAGTGGAGCAATTAGATGGACAATTAATTCCTCGAGATATACTTCTTTCAAAAGACACATATAATGAAGTTAAAGAAGATATAGTTGAATTAAAGAAAAAATTTAGTAGTTCCAGTTTAACTTCTCTCCAAAAGACCGCAGAAAGTGGACAAAAATGGCCTTTATTAAATTTAGTGCGTCAAGTATTAAAAACATGCAACTATCAAATGAAACCCGTTAGAAGATCGGACGGGTATAAAAAAGACGGGAAAAAAAAGTATAAGAGATTTTTTCTTATTGGAAAATATACATTAACTACAAATACGGTAGTTCCTGATGTCAATCATTCTAATATATCGGAATCGCAAGAAGAATTAATATTATCAAATGTTTCAGTGACGGAGACTGTATAAATTACCAAAGCTAAATTTATAATAATTAAAAGTATCCATATAAGTGTAATAGGATCTGTTGCAAAATAGGATATATTTGGACAGGACATATATATATACTATTAATATAATTAGTTGAAATCAGCTGCGCTAGCGCCCTCTTCTCGGTCAGATTCAGCATTATTAGTATCTTGTTGTTTATTATATTCGTTTGTCCAATATTTGGACCATGTTTTTGTTCCATCAACCTCGATAGAGTTATTGGATGTTCCCTCCAATGCTTCTTTTAAAACGGCTTTTCCATCAACTTTAAGATCAGATTTCGCCTCTTTATTGCCAGCTGTACTCGCATCTTCTTCTGTAACTTGTAATTTAATATTTTCGGCCCCTACTATTTTAGTTAAATATTTTGACACTGTTTCTGATATAGTTTCTGATTCACTATTTTGTTCATCGACAGGTACCTCTTTTTTTTCATCTATTTCATTATTAACGGATGTATTACCATCTCCACTTTCATTACCATATTGCGAATAACCGTAATATGCTAAAATACTTCCAATGGCGCCAATTCCCACTAAAGCAGCTGCTTTTCCTCTATTATCCATTTTATACTTAATCATTTTATTTTATTTTTATATCCATTACTTATTTAATCCTCTATATAATTTATATGTCCAAAATAAGCTCATAGGATATAAAATTCCAAAGCCGATCTTAAGAAACAATAAATGATTATCTGTAAACTCATTAGAAGTTTCGAATACGAACATGAAAGGTGCCAAAATGACTCGACCTATTAGAAATCCATAAAACTGATAAAACTTAACTTTTTTAATTAATTTTGGATTTGCTTTGGCTTTAATAAGTAAATAGTTAAAGCAGTTTGGAATATTGGAACATTCTGCAAAAAATAATGACCACATAATTAAAATATTGGTTGGTAAAGAATATACTATACACGTGACAACATGGTGACCAATTAATTGCAGTTTACCATTTTTTCTACTAATAACGTGTACTAGATCTGAAATAAAGTATCCCGTAGATACTTGTAAACAAAAGGCATAATTTTCGGGAGTATAAAAAAGTAGTGTATATCCTGAACAAGTAGTGCTTATACAGGCATGCATTAAACTTGGAATATTTTGACTAATTATTTCGGATACATTGCCTTTTTTTAATAAAAAATATACAACTCTAAAAAATAAAAATGAAAGTACGGTATATATAGAAAATAAATGATTCATTTTAACACTATTTACCAAGCCATTTTTAAGTTAGTTTCATAAAGTCTCAGTTTATATATATATATAAAATTGAAATAAAAAAATATCAATAAAAAAATAGTAATATGTCAAAAATACTAGAATTCATGCCTGAACAACCAAAAGAAAGTAAATTAGCATATCGTACATGTTTTAGTAGTCTTAGTTACTACGGACACAAGCTAGATATTTTAAAAAGTGGATTGCAAAAATATTTGAGAAGGAGAGAGGAAGAAAAAATGTTGTGGTGTTTGGGAGAAATATATTTATTTAAAGTGTATGCAAATTCTGAACAAGAAAAAAGGGCTACCAGAGGTATAATCACAAATCTGATTAATAGGATAATAGTTATGTTGGATGAAGAATTGCTGTTTATTGAATGGGATAAATATTTGATAATTTATAATTTGATTGAAAAGTTCGAGAAAGAGGAAAGAAATGATTTTGTAAGTTTGATAAAAATATGTAAAATTTTGTGCAATAGTAGGTTATTGCGACGCAATAGTGATATTAATGCGTATTTCAATTTTGGAATGCGTAAAGCAGATGGCAAAAAACCTGAGATTTTGGAAGAAAGGGAAGAGGGAGAAGATGTCGATAATTGGCATTTTCGAAATTTTAAGGCATATTTCGAGAAGGGTGACAGAAATTGCTTTTATTGGATGTATAAAATTTATATAGCTAGAAGAGAAGGTGATAAACGTCGATTTAAAAGGAAAGAAAATATTTATATGGTATGGGAATTCTTATTAAAGATCGGATTTGGTAACCCACTTCTAACTAAATGTTTGAATTATAGGTTGAAAGAGTTCTTTAATAAGAGTAAAAAGGAACGAGGTATCTTCCTAACTTCTGCAATTGATTTATGTTTGGAAAAAAATAATATTACATGGTCGGCGGATGCGTTGAAAAACGAACCTGATGTAAATGTAGAAGATGTTAGAAATCTGTTTCAAAATAGAGAGAAGTTGGTATTTGATAGTTATGTAATAGATATGCATACCAGCTTGGGTAGAAAAATGGGAAAAAATGCGATAAATTTCATGGAAGAAGGGTCTTTTGTAAAAGACGAAGATCAGGAATTTTTGGAAAAGGAGTGGCGTGAGACATATAATAATGGAAAATTGGAAAGTTACGCAAAAAAATTAGCAGAAAAGAAAGCAAAGGCCATGAAAAAGGCTGAAAAGGAAAAAATGAAGGAAGCAAAAAAGGTGGAAAAAACTAAAAAAGCTAAAAAGAAAACTGTAAAAATAGTTAAAAGCTGTGAGCAAAAAGAAGAGCCAAAAAAAGGAAAAACAGAGAGAGAAAAAATTCGTGCTGCAAAATATAAAAGAATAAAAAAAATGAGAGGAAAGGTCAAATTTGATGATCTGGAAAAAAATTTAAAATTTGTAGATGGATTAAATATTCAAAAAGAAAAACTTATATTATGTAGTGATACGACTTGTGGAAATAAAGTTATGTGTTTTGAATATGATGGTAAAATTTGGAAAGAAAGTAGAAAAAGTATGTTTTATAATAGAGATTATTGTGTTATAGATGCATGTAAAGAATTATTTGGATTGAGAAAAATAGGGATGGAAAGAGTTTTGAGTAATTTTAGAATAGAAAAAATAGATAAAGGTAAAAAAAGTTGGAAGGATAATTGGCATAAAGTAATTATTGGAGAAGATGATGAAAAAGTTGTTTATTGTGTGATGAATAAAATCACGCATTGTAATTGGAAGATTCCGATGGAAATAGGTAATATAAAGCATTCATTAGTTTATGGCGTGGAAAATGGTGGAAATATAGGACAGAATAGAGCGTTGTTTAAAGAATTTGTTAAAATTGGAGTGTATCGTGGTATATTTAGATGTAGTGATTTTAATTGTAGAAATGTATTAGTTGGATTGGAAGATCAGTTTTCACCGCAGTATTTGGTAAGTATAGATGAAGGAGATATAGGTAAAAGATTGGATATTTTGGGCGGAAGAGAAAAATGGCTAGTTGATGGATTAAACGCGGATAAAAAGATTATTAGTGAAATTATCTATGAATTAACATTATCAATGGAAATGGAATATATTTTAAATAAAATGAAAGAGTATAAATTTAGTAATGAGTTATGCGTTGAAGTACTAAATAATTGGAAAAATTTGAAAAAAGACTTGGAAGCAGAAGGTATTTTGTTTGATTAATAGTAGCTGTAAAAAATTTTATATTAAAATTTATTTCTATTAATATTATTTAAAAGTATAAAACTAACATTATTCATATGGGAAACAAACATTCAAGAAAAGCAGAAAGAAAGAAAAAAATTATTAGGGCGACATCTCCTGGACCGATGATATCGCGAAGATATGATCTTGATATGTCAAAGGTTAAAGTAGTACATAAAGGACATAATGGATTTGAAAGTACGCCAAAATTTTCTCATGTATATAAGGGTGTTCCAGGAGGATGGTATGTTTAAAGATCTTCTACGAACAATTCATTGGTCAAAATATATTTTGTTGGATATTTGCCAGGTTGAATAATAAACCAATTTATCTCATTCGTACCGCTACAAGGCCCTGTAACCCAATGTGTTATATACCCTGTAACAGAGTCGCCATCAACGGTAGTCACTGTTATATCTTGTTTTAATTTACGAGCATCGGCTTTCACGTCATCGTTGCATGTATCATCCTCCCACCATTTACTATTTTTATTATCAATATCTGAATTGTGACTCATTTTACAAAATCGAGCACCTTTGCTTTGCATGACTCGAATTAATCTTTGTTCAATGTTTACATTAAACGCGCTGTTTTTAGTTGTCCAAGAATTCATAATAAGGATTGTGTATACTTAAATACTATATAACATATCAAACAAATTCAATTTTTTGTACTTAATGACTGTAATATAGTATTTAAAAAATAAATAATATAAATTTACAATGAGTAAACGATATCATTGTGAATTCCGAGATTGTAAATGCAATAAATATATTTTACATTGTAATAATTTATGTTATGTATGTCAACATTCAAAGATATGGCATTCTAAAAAGTGCAAACCGCCTACAGACGAATATTTATCATTTTATTCAACGCGCGAATCTGCTAGGCAACCTACATATAGTTATGTCTGTCCTCTCCAAATAGCGGTATTTATACCAGAAGCCGAAGCAGTACCAGTAGTAGAAAATGTAAATTATTGTCAGAATATAGATTTATTACCTATATAAGATTACCACAACTCCGGTGGTATATTACTAAGTATACTCCATTTGCGGGTTACATAATGAAGCATTCTCATCAATTCGCTCTGTCTTCCATGTAGAAATAGATCTTATCTTAATATTTTTATCAACGGAGTTAATCAATTGGACTTTGCCTCCATTGAACATTGTTTTCACAACAGTCCAGATATTTTCATGGTGTTTCAATTCTTGATGCCCATCATCAAATACAGTAATCTTTACTTGATACATTTTATATTAATAATATTATATTTTTAATTCGATATAATATTATATTTAATCTACTTCAGATATTTCTATATTTTCAGCGGGTTCTTCTTGAGGGCATTCCACCAGGGCATTCCACCAGGCATTCCGCCAGGCATTCCACCAGGCATTCCGCCTTGAGCAGGCATGGATTGTTGGTAAATCTTAGTCATAATAGGTGATAATACGGCTTCAACTTCTTTATATTTTGCATCATATACATCTTTTAATTCATCTTGGTTTTCACCAAGCCATTTAATTGTATCATCTACTGTTTGTACAATTGTGTTTTTATCTTCTTCTTGGATTTTATCTTTAAGTTTTTCGTCATTAGTCGAATTTTTAACCGAATAGCAATAATTCTCTAATTTGCTTTTGGATTCAATTCTAGCAGCATTCATTTCATCCTCCTCTTTAAATTTTTCAGCTTCTGCAACCATGCGTTCAACTTCCTCTTTACTAAGCCGTCCTTTATCATTTGTTATGGTGATTTTGTTTTCTTTTCCAGTGCTTTTTTCCACAGATGAAACGGTCAGTATACCATTTGCATCTATGTCATAGGTAACCTCAATTTGAGGAACACCTCTGGGCATTGGCGGAATACCATCCAGTTGAAATTTACCAAGTAGATTATTATCTTTTGTAAAGCGCCTTTCTCCCTCAAATACTTGAATAAGTACACCGGGTTGGTTATCCGCATAAGTAGAAAATGTCTGGCTTTTCTTAGTAGGCACTGTTGTATTGCGATTAATTAGATTAGTCATTATACCACCCGCTGTCTCAATTCCAAGTGAAAGTGGCGTAACATCCAATAAAAGTAGATCGTCAATCTTAGAAGATTTGACTCCAGATAATATAGCAGCTTGCACAGTTGCGCCATATGCCACGGCCTCATCTGGGTTAATATTTTTACAAAGCTCTTTATTATTAAAATATGCGCTTAGCATTTCTTGAATTTTGGGTATACGAGTTGATCCACCAACCATAACAATTTTGTCAACTGAATTCTTACTTACTTTGGCATCTCTTAAGACCTTTTCAACGGGCTCCATACATTTGCGAAAGTAATCCATATTCATTTCCTCAAATCTAGCTCGTGTAATAGTTGAACTAAAATCTTTACCATCAACAAGCGAATCTATTTCGATGTAAGCTTGCGTAGAAGTAGAAAGAGTTCTCTTTGCCCTTTCACATGAAGTGCGCAATCTTCGAAGTGCCCTTTTGTTGGTTGTAATATCAACACGAAGTTTTCTTTGTATTTCCTTAGTAAAAAAGTCAACCATTCTATTATCAAAATCCTCTCCTCCAAGATGAGTATTTCCCGCTGTAGCCATAACTTCAAAAATACCATCATCAATATTCAGTAAAGATACGTCAAATGTACCTCCCCCCAAATCGAAAATAAGCACACTTTGTTCAGTTTTACAATTTGTATCCAATCCATATGCAATTGCTGCAGCTGTTGGCTCATTAATAATTCTCAATACATTTAATCCGGCAATAGCCCCGGCATCCTTTGTGGCTTGTCTTTGAGCATCATTAAAATATGCCGGAACGGTAATTACTGCTGAATCAACCTTTTCTCCCAGATAATTCTCAGAAACCTGTTTCATTTTTGAGAGTATCATGGCGGAAACCTCTTCAGGTTTCATTTCCTTTAATTCTTTCTTATATTGAACGCTGATAAACGGTTTATCATTTGAGTCGGGAGAAACTTGGAAAGACCAATGTTTCATATCATTTTGAATCTGTTGGTCAGAAAATTTACGACCAATCAATCGTTTTGCATCAAAAATTGTATTTTCTGGGTTCATGGATATTTGATTTTTTGCAGCATTTCCCACTAATCTTTCAGTGTCGGTAAATGCAACATATGATGGTGTTGTTCTATTTCCCTGATCGTTCGCAATAATTTCTACGTTATTATTTTTCCAACATCCCACGCAAGAGTATGTCGTACCTAAGTCAATTCCTATAGCTATTGGCATTTTATTAATATTGTTCAAATTTTCTTAAATCATTATAATAAATTATATGCGGATCTATCAAAATGAATTTTTAAAATATATTAAAAGTTACAATATAATTATTGTATAATGGATATTACAAGAGCAGACGAGATTTTAAAATACTGGTTTAAAGATGATGGATCAGCCGATTTTGATAAATGGTTCATGAATAGCAAGGCTTATGATAATGAAATTACGGAAAAGTTTGGAGAGTTATTAAAAGAAGCAGAAAAAGGGAATGGATTCGGATGGCTTGTAAATAAAAACAGTTTTGTTGCTTATATTATTTTAATGGATCAGTTCTCACGGCATATTTATCGCGATACTGCAGATGCTTTTAAGAATGATATTTCAACAATTATATTTACTAATATGGGATTTGATTTATATAGACAACAATTAGTAGGATATGAATTTATGTTTGCTTTTATGCCATATATGCATACAGAATCGCTTGAATATCAAAATAAAGGTGAAAAAATATTTAATAAACACCGTATGTTATATGACCGTGCGAACAGGCCGTACCCTGTGGTCGGGAGCAGATATCACTTATTGTCTTCACCGGCAACAGATGAGTTCATGTCAGGAATAGAACCGGTATTAACCCAAGCTGATAAAGATTTGAAAATGTTAGATCAAATGCAGGGACACGTTCTTGGTCATAAACGGACGATTGAACAATTTGGGAGATTTCCAAAGCGAAACGAAGCTCTTTCACGAGATTCAACACAGGCTGAGATAAATTATATACGTCAAACCCCTAATAGACCATATTAGTTATTAAATAATTATATTAAAAGTTACAATATAATTATTGTATAATGGAGGGAAGTAAAGAAGAAAAGAGTGCAAAAGAAGGATTCGATAGGAATGTAAAACGATTGACAGAACAAGTGAAAGAAACGTATCAACGTGCGTTTTTTGATTTATTAGAGGAAAGAGTCGCATCTGATCCACCTGATCATGATTGGATTGTTCGTTTATATACGGAAATTAAAGTTAAATTAACATCGATATTAAAAAAAGGAAGCACGTTTAGAAATGAAATTGAGGAGGGAATGGATGTAGAATTATTTGATCAGATGATTCGACATAAAGCGTTTGATGCAAAAAATTTGTATAACTTGATATGTTTTACTTTTGATGTTTGTAAAAAACTTGGATCAGCTGGAAGAGATAAAGAAACTGATCAAAAAATGCAAGAAATTATAGATTTAGTAAATTCAGGAAATGGAACATTTGCAACAATAGTTCCCTTGTATATCAAAAACATTAACTTTTGCATTGATCGTATATATGAAGATTTACGGGGTGTATCCCAAATACTCAAGAAATAAAATGACAATGTTATATATATATGCCACGCAGACAAGGAAGAACTAGGAATTATACAAAAAAACGTCATTCTCATAGACCTAATGAAAAAAGAAACAAAACGCGTAAAAATAGGTTTAATATCAGTACACCGTTTGATGCAGTTGCTGAAGTAAGAGCGCAACAGACACATAATAAGCATATGAAACAAATGAAAGTTTCTACAAATCCGTTTGCGAGAACAGCAAATAAAAAATACGGAATAGATACGGCTACAATAACTGGCACGGAAATTTCAAAGATAGCCGATAGATTACAAAGAAAGAGAGATCGGCGTAGAAGGAGAGGTAAATCTGAACTAATGTTTCTCGAGCGAGAACTGAAAAATTACCAAAAGAGTGAAACATTAAAAAAATTTGAAGATTTAAGACCGCCTCACTGGAATAAAAAGGCTTGGAACGATGAACTAGAAGAGGTAATGAATACCAAAATGATTACTCCAAGAAGTGATAGAGAAAGCATGCGTTCAACGATGATGCCCGATCTAACCCCCATAACGGAAGTAAATATCACGGAAGTAGAAGAGGAAGATGTACCAGTTATGAATTTAAGTAAAGCATTTGCACGAAGAAAATTTATTAGAAAAAAACGCGATGATAAGGGAGAAGGAAATAAAACAAAAAGAAAGAAGAAGAGGAAAAAGAAGAAGAAACAGACCCAAAGAAGAAAGAGGAGAAATAAGAAAAGAGGCAAAAAATAAAAACTATATTCAAATTATATTTTTTATTTTTTTTTGTTACGACGTTTAGTTTGTTTACGTTTATATTTGCGTTTACGTTTATACCTAGTACCTCTTCCTGAGTTTTCTGGCGAAGTTGTTTGTCTAACACCTGGTGCAAATGGTTTGACAAGAGATTTTTTTATAGTTCGTTTTCCTCTTAAGCGTATACTTTTATTTCTTGATTTTAAATCATCCAATCCATCAACTAAATCATTATATTCATCAATTAAATCATTATCTTTATTTACCATTTCAACTAATTTAACTTTAAGATCAGTATATTTTTTAATCAAAGCATTCCAATCGGGATCATCTTCTTTTTGAAACCCTAACCTGCTACTAATATTATCAACCATATATAAAATATGTTCAGTAGTTTCAATCTCTTTTTTAATATTTTTAATATTTCTACGGAGCGATTTGCTTTGTTTATCTATTGAATTCATGTATTTTAGTGTTGCTCCACGCATTCCTTTATATGACATATATTATATATATTTATTTTTTTTTAAATATACTAGCAATCTGTGTGCAATAAAATCAAAAATATTTTTTTTTAAAAAATTGAAATTAAAATTTGGAAATATGTTAATAGAAACCACTATCATACTATACTAGAAATGAGCGCACTAGCTACTACAACAGAAACCCAAGTGAATATTTCACTAGCCCTTAAAGAGGCGTTCACCTCGCTACGAGATAAGGGTTATATGAGGCTTAACCTTATTGAGATGGGAATTCTTAAGGAATCTGAAGTCACAGAAATGCAACAAATTTGCATGAGCGAATACTACAAATTCTTTACAGATAAAGGCATCGATCCTGCCACGATACAAATCGACCTTAATAGCGAAATGAAATCGAACCCTTATTTCAAACAGCCTAAGGACAGCGCCATGTTTAAGGCGATGTACGGTCAGAAAACAAAAGACGGTCGAGAATACCTTAATACGAGAGCACCTGCCAATGCTATGAACTGCGGCATGGGTTCTGCTACTAGCCAGAAAAGCACCTATTACCATCCTAGACTAAACGAGTTACGAGAAAAATTAAGGCCTCTAATGACTGCCCTATACCAAAGCCCGGTAAAAAGGCACCTCACTCGCTTCGGTATAAAGCTACCGCCTGCTAAGGACATGCAACTGCATACAGATATGAGCTATATCGCTGAAAATCGAGACGGGGTTACTGAAATGCGGGCGGCGAACGATCCAGTATCATATTACCCCTATAATCCCGATGGAAAATTTCACAGACTACAATTTATCTTAGGTCTAAATAACAGCGACGCAGGCTGGTACGGCTACGAAGGGGCTCATCAAAAATACGCTGAAATAGGCGATGGGCTCAACTGGCCTGGTAAGACGAAGACTATCCAGAAAATCCCTATCAAACTCATGAAAACCCTAGGTCTAAAACGGATAGACATTCCAACTCGATTCGGGGAAGCAGTAATATGGAACTGCGGTATACCTCACGGAAACTCGGCCTGCTCTAAAGTACCTAGACTAGTACTCTACGTAAACTACCAACCTGATACCGAACAAACGACTGCCGACCACATCATAGGCCTAGGTAACCAGCCAACTGAAACAAAAAGCTCATTCGGCTTAAATTTTAAACATTCAAAATAAAAACCTTAATAAATTTTAAATAAACTAATTTACTAAATTACTAACACAATACTACTAAATTACAAATGTACTATAACCCATTTTTATTCTACAGGAGGATCATCCAAATAAATATGATCTTTACCACGAGTTAATGCAACGTAATAAATATTTTCCTCTTCATCGTGATCAATGTCATTGAATATGCGAATATGAGAGTTTTCCATCCCCTTGTATGCGTGAACGGTGTACATTCGGCATTGGGCCTTACTTTTGGAAACTAGATTATGTTGAATGCTATCCAGCAAGACGTGCAGTTCGATAACATTAAGTTTAAGAAGGAAGTTGGGCAAATCATCTTCAAATTTAGCCTTGTCTTCTTCACTCATGCTATATTTTTGCAGTGAATTATGGAGTTTTTCAATCATAGGTCTTTTTTTCTCATAGTCATTAATCCAAATATTAGGTGTTTGCGACGCGGTCTGAAGTAGATATCTCCACGATCTAAAGAGGTAATCGTAGTTTTCACTAGGCGTAACACTATTATGCAATTCTGTAATGTGATCGTTACCTGCCATCATCCAGCAATTAATAAATTTACTTCGAATTATGTCACACGCGGGATTTCCAATGCGCCAAGTGGTATAAAATTCCATAACAAATGCGTCATCGGGTAACCTATCAAAAGTATTTACAGCACCTCGCCACTCGTATATAGCCTGTCTGGGATCTCCTACAAATATCTTTGGAATGGTAGTATCGCGTAACAACATTTTAAGCATCATGGGATCGAAATCCTGAGCCTCATCTATAAAGACCATATCATAATTTGTATCGATATAGTCTTTGAACCATTTGCCAACAAAAGCTAATTTTCTTAATCCATCAAAACTTAGCAATTTATGTGTTTTCGTATGAACCCACATTTTAACCAAGTGTTTTTTTGTAAATGGAGATGCGGTTAGATAGTTATACTTAATGAATTCCACCATAGTTTCACATCTGGTGTCTTTGCAAAATTTACTATACTTTGAAATGAAAGCCTGTTTCATTTTGAATGGTTTATTTTTAAACCACGGATATATTTGACCGAATGAATAAGGTTTAATGTCTTGAATATTGCATTCAAAATTACCAGTTCTTTTTATAAATAGCGTTCTGATAAAAGCATCGAATGTGTAAGGTGTCATATTCCTTGTACTTTTCTTTCGAATATCATTGACAATGGATTTATTAAATGCCAAATAAAGTATTTTTTTTCCTGAGTTTTCTTTTGCCAGATTGAGAAGTGTTGTTGTTTTGCCACTACCCGCTACCGATTTGATTGCATAAATGGTATTTTTTTCATACTCAATATCTAATGCGTATTTACGCACAAGTGGGTCTAATAATGCCATTGATTTTTTACACCTAGCATATATAATGGGCACTTGATCTATCTCTTCGGTATATCTTAGTTTTGCTACTTTTGTTTCATCAACATTTTCTAGGCCTGATATTCGTAAAACATCGTCAAAATATATGGGTTTTCCTATGCACATATTTCTTATAATACCGTCGATCTCAATTCTATATTCAGTTTCATTCTCTAGTAGGATCCATTCTTTTTTACCTGTGTTCAAAATAATATATTTTGTTTCATTTGTTGGTTTTATTGTATGTGAAGCTACCTCGCAGAGTGCCATTTCATCCCATATAAATGAACCATTATCTCTCACGTCATAAATTTGTATTGAAGGGGGTAATTCCATTGTAGTGTTTATAACTGTCTATGTACGTTTATTATCTTTCAATTTATTATTAGTGTTTAAAATTTATCTATTATAAAGTAATATAATGGATAAATGGTCATGTTATATTATAGAAAACAGAGGTTATACTTATGTTGGAGTTTCAAATAATGTGCATAAAAGATTACGAGCACATAATAAGGAAATATCGGGTGGAGCAAAATATACTACCAGTAAAGGTAAAGGCTGGAGACATATATGCGTTGTTCACGGATTTCCCACGAAAATAGAATCATTGCAATTTGAATGGGCTTTGAAACATGTTCCGCCTAGGAATGCCGGTGGTATTAAAAATAGAATTAAAAAATTGTATAAGTTAATTAATAAAGAGTATTGGACTGGTAACTCTCCTTTGGCAGAAACCATGCCGTTAACGATTGAATGGGTAGATAGTTCATATAAAAATTTAAATGAGGAATTACCAGTATATATTCAAGAAATAGATAAACCCGTATAACTATACAACTTTTTTATTGTAATCGTCTTCAATCTCTGTAAATATTTGTTCGATTTCTTCATTTTTTTCTGTATCACTATCATCATTCACCTCTTTCGTCGCCTCATCACTTTCCTCTTCATCACTTTCCTCTTCATCGCTTTCCTCTTCATCACTTTCCTCTTCATCGCTTTCCTCTTCATCGCTACTTTCCTCGGCATCGCTATCAAGATCAGGGTTATAATCCGAATCTTCATCTGAATCATATCCTTCTTCATTCAATATATTTTGATAAACTTCAAGTCGTTTCCTTCTAGTTTTAATAGTACCATAAAAGTTAACCGTATAAACATAATGGTTATAAAACAATCCAATACAAATGCATATGATATTAGTTGTGATTTTTGCAAGGGCGGGTGTATTTCCCCAACCTAACCCATACCAACTCAACTCAAACAATGAATTGAGATATTCATCCCAAGTATTATAATAAAGTCGAGCAAAATTTCCCAAAGTACACGACATTATAACTATATGCAATAACATTGTAGAATATGGCATAAAGCGAATATATTTTTGTTCAAATCGATCAATAGCGTCAATAGCATTTCGTTTGGTTACCTGTATAAGATTCATGATTAAGTTTTAATTAAAGATTATGAAAACTTCTATTAATTCAATTTTTCCATATTTAAATATTTATAAAGAACTAATATTTCCAGTATATAATACAATATTACCAATATTACCTCCAATATGAACCATGCCCTGACAAAGCGTACCTAATCCCACACTATATTTATTAAGAGCAATTCCCAAGGGAAAGAATGCACATGTTATTGATATAATTATCCAATAGGCAATGGCATACTGTGAATTAACGGATCTATAAATTTGATAAATGAGTCCTATATGAACATAAGCAATATCTACTTTTCGTCGTATACTTATTGCTACCGGATATCGCCAGTAATTTAGCGAAGTTGCCCATACACCCAAAGGAACAGGGGCCAATGTGTAGTGTTCTCTTGAAATAGCATAAATCCCTGAAAAAAAGGAAAGCCAAGCTAAGTTCAATATGAAATTAGAGTGCAATGGTGGTAATATTAATCCAGAATAAAGACCGTCTTTATCTACTGGATTTTCTCTGTCGGTTTTTTTAATAAATCGTATAACATTCATATAATATTATAAGAATTAGATTTATATTATTTAATGCGTTGCATAAATAGAACATCGTAATCTTTTCTGTGGGTCATATTTTTTATGACCGCATAAATCTATATATTTTTGAAGGGTTCTATTACATTCTACGTGAACATCTTCATTTGTAAGATCTTCATTTTTACAAGAAAGCCATTTATTTCGTAGAACTTCGCATTGGTTCAAAACTATAAACTGAGAGTCTTCTAAGGCATTCATTGATATTATTATTACTTGTCATGTTTTTAAATTATATTGCCATTATACTTGAAAATATCCCAAAATGAATATTTAAAAGCTATATAGAGATTTAAATTTAATATATTCATGAATTATTTTTGGGGGCCCGAAGATACAAGCGTTCATTTTTGCGAAGATAAATATGTACATTCGCATTGGATAGCAGAGTATTTCAACACAATATCATCTATTTTTTATATTCTCGTAGGTATTTATTTTTTAAATACGCGTATTTCAAATCTTGGTCAAAGTTTAATTTTAGTTGGTATTGGTGCATTTGTATTGCATATGACGTTACGGGTTTATGCGCAAATGTTAGATGAAATTTCGATGTTAGTTCTTAGTTGCGATGCTGTTAGTCATATCAAAAAAACGAGTAGATGGTGGAGTGTACCACTTATAGGTTTATATTTTGCATTGCACGAATATTTTGTTTATTTTTTTATAGTATTTACAATGACACAAATATATATTGCTCATATAGGACTACAAATTGCAAGCGGTAGAAAACGTTGGTTTATAATTGGATACATAACTTTTTTCTCAATAGGAACAGCGTGTTGGTTATTGGATCAGTTTGCGTGCGAATATGTACAGGAATATCAGATGCACGCGTTTTGGCACATGTTTACATCTATGGGTATAGGAAGCGGATTACTGGCATTTATATAAATTCCGAAAAAATACAAAAAATTGAAGGTTATTCAGTGTATATATATACTGACATATCTCCTCCGAATTATATACGATGTTCAAATACAGTGTACTTTTAGCTCTTCTTTCAATAGCATATTGCAATGCTTATGTAACAGATTCTTTTGAATCTAATTTTAGTAATAAATATATAAGGGCTTCCAAGCGTATATTAACGAAAGTAAATACGTTTGAACCTATTGAGTGCAAGAGCGGGTCGAACAAAGAAAACTGTGTATGCCCCGGTAAATGTTTAACTTATATTGAGAGGCCAAAAAATACGAGCGGATGTTTTCCAAATGACTGTTGGGAATGGGATTCTGTTAATGATAATTGTGTGAAATCGGGGAAATCCTTTATTCCAGCTATTATACTTCAAGGAATTCCGTTTACGGGAATGTTTGGAAGTGGGTGGGGAAATATTGAACGCTGGGATATGTTTGCTATACAAATGGCGACAGTATTTGGAGGATGTCTTCTATTGTGTATATTTACTTGTTGTTTAATGGGATCTTCTGAAGATTGCAAAGATTGTGCATTATGCAGTGGCTACTGTTTTATTTTCCTATGGGCGATTGCTATAACGATTCTTTGGATATGGGGTATAGTGGAGATTGCCAACAAACCAGATGCGCCATGGACAGATTGGAAGGGTGATCCTATCATGTGTCCGTTAGTAGAACATTAGTTGATCGTTTCATTATAAAATTTTTATTGTTCATATATTACAAATGTATGAACAATTAGGATGGGTCGCTGGATTAGGATCTGCTCTTTATTTTTTTTATTCGTATAATTTGTTAGTTAGAAAACATATTGATGAAAATAAAGCGATGTATAAACTAATAAAGGAAATACATGAAAATACAAAGAAAGAAAATTAATCTTCTATTAAAGTATTATCTTTATAATACCCTAATCCTTCGTTATCGTTTTTAAATACATAGCCACTTTTCTCTCCAATAAATGATTCAGAGGGTATAAATGGTTCATTATCTTCTTCCGACACATCAGACTTATTTTCATCTTTGGGTGAACCAATATTAGTTATACCTTCGTGACTTTTATTACTGTACATATAAAATAAAACTAAAAGCGTGATACAAGGAATTACAATGATCAAATTGTCCATTATAAATTTCAACATTATATTATATGTTTGTTAGTTTTATTTAATACTTGATACCATTTATTAAATAAAATATGGTAATATATTAAATGATATGTATTTTTAAGAAATATAAAAATCTTCTAGGAGTTCCCAAAAAAGGAATTCATAGATTTAGAATTGACAATGTGGCCATAGTAGATTATTTATTAACATTATTAGCTTCTTTTATTACATCATATATTACCAATATACCGGTTGTAATCACAACTGTAATATGGTTTTTACTAGGAATATTTTTACATGTAATATTTGGAGTTACTACATCAACTACTAAATATTTAAATATAGGATGTAAATAATTTATTTTCTATTTAAAAAAATAATTGTCCGTTTAAAAAATTGAAATGTTTTTTTGGCACATCGTTATAGATATTAACCGTCAAAACAAGTACATTTTAAATCCAGTAATCTTTAATATACTATAACATGCTTCTTACGCCACAACACCGCAGATCTGCGCGTATTACTAAAAAGACACAAGTTGTGCCAAAAAAAGAGACAAAGATTGAGTATGACTTGGCGACTCAATGCGACGAAGAATTTGCCTCCGACTGGAATGAAAAAACGCAACAGCGTGACATTGTAGAAGATGATGAGGAGGAATTGCCATTCTTCGAAGGATATGAGTATGACAAAGAGTACTATCGTGCTTCCAGTAGTTACTCGTCATTTGTTGACAAAGAAATAGCTGCTTTGCGATCCAAGTAAGTCATCATAACTATCTATTAAACTATCATATATTTTTAATAAATTTATGTAAAGAAATGCCAGTTTTATAAAAAATTGAAATGAAAATCTGTCAAAATAGGAAAGATATCCCAATCTCCAACAACTTAGTAAATAACTTTAAATTACAAATTAACATGGCTGCAATCGCAAATTTCCACCCCTGTCAAGAACAGAAGACAATAGCAAAGAAGCGTGTTTGGTTCCCCGAAGATGCAGCAGGCGAGCCTCATCCACAAAATCCTGACGACGGGTGCGGAGGAGCACTATACAAAAACGCAACTATACATCTGATATACGCGACCAGTGATCATGGACCACCCGATAACGAAATGTCAAACGTGCTTGAGGGCAAAAGCGCTAAATTGGCTCATAAAGCTGAGCGAAAATGTGCCGATTACAATGACACTGCGAATCTTTATCGAGATGCTGGAACAAAGATCCCACGCTTTGGCGGCATTGATCACAGTGATAAGTTGGCGATTTGGCTCGAATTTGAGATGAAATACAAACAACTCAAAGAACCTGATTGGAGTATAGCAGGACTTCTTTGGCGATTACTATTTGGTCGTGAACCACGCTTCGAAGAAGAATTTCCTTGCTTGGCTTAAGAATTTATGAATTTGAAAATAAAATTGTACATATCTTATATCAGTCTTAGGCTCTAGAAAGCATTAATATCTTATGGTTATAAAATAATAATAAAATAAAATAAAAATTATAGTTCTTGAAAAGTATTAAAATAAGACTTTAAATATGAAGCTACGTGAACCTTGGTTTTATCCATCGTGAGTTCTCCCGCAATGTCTGTCTTAAAATACTTTTTAATAAGGGGGATATTTTTAGTTCCCAATACTTGGAACAAATAAAATAATTTCATATATACTGTTTCTGGTGTCATATCAAAACTACTTATTACTCCTTTTTCTTTCATCATTTTACCTGTATTATAAAATGTCATATTAACACCACCATTAACACATTGCGTAGTATTTACTACCAATATATTTTTACGTACTGCCGTTTCTATAGAATCCATGAAATTTTTGTCACCAACTGGCGCATTTCCAATCCCATATGTTCTGAGTATAATTGCTTGAGGATTAAGCGCAATCATTGCATCCAATGGCATAGCATTTTGTTCAGGAGATAATGTTAATGTATAAATTTTAATATCATTATTCCATTTACTAAAATTCCAATTACTTGGGATTCTCGGTAATGAAGGATATATATCATAAGGTTGAACATTTTGCAATAGTTTATTTTTATAGATATTTAAATATACACCTATCTCTCCAATGGGTCCATAATTTGGCGATTTGTAAGCTACAAAGTCTGTTGAACTATACTTTGAAGATCTATTTCCTCTTAATATTTTTCCACCAAATACAATCATTACTTCATTAATTTTCATAAGAGATACGATGACCGAATCAATAATATTTCTAGTAGCATCATTTCTAAATTCAAATAGGGGTATTTGAGAACCTGTTACTATTACTGGTTTATTCCAATCTTTTAGAAAAAACGATAACATAGACGCTGTATATGCTAATGTATCTGTACCGTGTATAATTATGAAACTATCATATTTAGAATAATTTTCAAATAGTTTTTCTAAAATAATTTTCATATCTCCTATTTGAAGATTTGAACTGTCTATTAATTTTTTTGTTTGTTCGATATGATATGTAATTCTAAGTTTTTTATCTATATCCATGTTATTTATCAATCTATTAAGGGTTCCTTTTACAGGAATTAATCCTTTTTTTTTATTATGCAACATTCCAATTGTTCCACCTGTATAGAGTATATATACTTTTGCGACCGCTTGCTTTTTACGTTTTGACCGCGTTTTAGATTTGGTTTTAGATTTGGTTTTAGATTTAGATCTAGTTTTGGGTTTTGGCATATTTCTATATATATATAGACATATACTAAAATTAATTAGTGTTTGTTAGATTTTTTACTGATATACAGGTAATAAATATACCCTCCGATACACCATGAAACAAAACTAATACACACTGACATGATAGCGCTAAATTTAACGCTTGTAAACAGGAATGCGCATAATCCTGTTATCACGGCCAACCACGAAACCATTACAAATGCTGACCAAATGAACTGTTCTCTATTTTTTCTACCATTAATTAGAAGCATTGATGGTATACTAATAGGTATACCCGAAATAATACCGGCTGCTAAAGGATTTAAATTATTTCCAACATACGATATTCCTGAAACAACCGCTCCAGACAGAATAAATGTTTTTAGATACTTCAGTAATAATACCATTATATTATATAGCTATATAATATATGACGACACTTAAAGAATGGGGTTTATTTACTTTATTAGCTGCAATAGCGGGATTTATGAATGGCGCTTTAGGATTAGGAGCCGGCGTAGCGCTTTCAGCACTTCTAGTACCATTTGGTTTGGTTAAAGATTATAAGACTGCTATAGGTACAACTATTCTTGCCATATTACCACCTTTGGCTTTACCCGCGCTACGCTTTTATTGGGAAAAAAAACAAGTTAATGTACGCACAGCCATAATATTAATGATCCTTGTAACAATATTTTCTTATTTTGGTGGATTATTTACTTCCATGGAAGAACCACGAATGATTGCTGGTATTTCTAGTGCAATCTTTGCGGGATTCTCGATATTCTGGGCATATTGTGCTTATACAGGTAAATTTTTAAAACGTGAAAAATAAATCCATACTCAATAATTTCTATCTAAATATTTATAAAGAAGTATACCACTTTTATTATATTTCAACAATGTATAGATGTGGCAATTATTAGTAGGTTTTGGCGCAGGAGTATACGTGGGAACAATTTATGATTGTAAACCAACTATAAATTTTTTTAAAGACTGTATAAAAAAAACTATACCGGAAGATGCAATTCCCAAGAAAAAAAATTAATTTTATATTTTATAATATTTACTTCACTGAATTAAATATTTTTCATCAGTTTTAGTCCATTTTGCAATAATTTTTGGATTTTCAACATTTTGATAAATGTCTTGTGGATCATATACATTACCATCTTTATCAATATGTCGGATAATCCCATTGACCTCTTGTGCCCAAACTTGAATTTTTTTAAATTCAGATTCTTTAGATTCTGTATCTGAAATTTCTCCGTGAGGGATACCTTTAATATGAGTCCCGCAAAATTTTGCAGAGTCTTTTTTTCTCCTTGTACACTGTTCCCCATTTGCCCTTAATGCTCGACATCTCTCATGAAAAGGAACGTGATTTTTGACTCGAGTACGTTTTTGAATATCTTCCTTTTTGAATATCAAATGTTTATAATCATATATAAACTGCAAAAGGTGTGTTTTGGTATCATCAGTAATATTAGAATTTTGAATTTTTCCAGCAAGTTCACCTTTAAAGTCGGCCGTCCATAAGTCTATTTTAGCGTTAAGTCGTTTTTCCATATTAAATGTATTTCTAGAGATGCATTTAATATTAATTATCAAATCAATTTATTATAGGACTTAAAAAGATTATTTTTTTAATTTTTTTGTATCGACGTCATCGAAATTAAAAATACCGGTATTCCTGGGTAAAACCATAAATAAAAAAAACATAATATTACCGAATACTTGATATGATAAAACTTCCATCATATTTATCCGCGGCATCAAATATGGCACTGCAAAAAACATAGTATTAATTATAAAAATTCCTAATAAACCGCCTAATAGTGTGAATATCATTATATATATAAATACATTAATATTTAATTATACAATATTATACTTTTTATGTGTAGGATCCCATGTGGGTTTTAGTGTTTTTTTATCAATCTCATGATACGATAAGGGTACTTGTTGTTCAAAATTTTTTAAAATATATTCTGGTGGAATATTAATATTTTTTTTATCAAAGTCACTGCTAGCCATAAATACTGATTGATATTTATTTTTCCATGGTCTCTTACCTGTTATATAATCTGAAATTTGATCATAAGGTTGGTCAATAAGTACCTTTGTTTTTCCCATAAATAATGCAAAGCGAATAATACCTCCTTTACTATAAAGTCCATCTATATCACTGATTTCTTTATCGTATAGCGACATTTTTTTATAAAAAGGACTCCAAGCTCCATATCGAACTCCTTTCCTAAATGAGCCAAAAAAGAAGGTATCCTCAAATGCGCCTTCTATACTAATAGCAGCTTTTTGACCTAGAGCAGCAATCATAGGCAGAAACTTAATATAATTACCATAATATCCAACAATAGGAATGTCAATTCTCTTATTTTTTTGTTTTAAATATATCAGAGCCGGATTTTTATAAAAAGTGGTATAAACTGATGGGTGAATTGGAAAATTTAATACTTTTTTATGATTACATATTTCATCAATCAAGCACCACCATAATGTATTTGATTTTGTCTTATAAAATACTCTCTTAACAATACCATTATCAACTTCAGAATAATTGTAAAATAAAAATATTGTATTATTTTTTTCAATAAATCCCTCTATTTTTAAGGTTTGTGCGGTTAATTTATAAACAAAAGCAGTTGCATTTTTAATAATAGATTTACCACCCTTAATGAATGGAAAAACCATAATATTTGACTCCTTTTTAGATGATTCGGGATACTTGTATAGTAAATACTCCAAGAAAGGCATTTGTACATTTTGCTGATTTCTACAATGTATTATTCTATACATGCATACACATACACGATCTGCGGATTTTGACATTTGATCTAAATTAGTATTCAATGTTGTTTTAATATTATATTCATATTGCGAACATTCGTTTGTTAGATTTAATACAGGCGTCTTAAGTGAAATATGAAGGGGTATATCGCTTGTTTTTTTTTAATTTTGATATCAGGTTTCACAGATTTACTTGCAATTCGTGATCGTTTATTTCGTAATAATTTTTGTATTATGGCTTTTCTATAATGTGAATTAGTATTCATATTATATTTACTTTTGATTTTATTTTGGAACTTTTCTTCTTATATTTTCAGTAATATTTTCTTCTCTTGAATTCATAATAAATTTACTCAATTCTTTAGCCTGATTTGTATTGCCTTTAAAATATGTTGCCAGAGAATTGAGTAGATGTTTCTTTGAAAGAGCCTTTTTACTTTTATGTTTGGTATAAACCAATGAACTACCATGACCAATTTCAAAACAATCAATTTCGTTTGATTTCATTGTTGTAACTAAAGCTTCGGTAGCTTTTTTCTTAATGTTTTTTTTCTCCCTTATAATTTTTTGTAACTGTTTAATTTCATCATCAAGAGTAATCCATTGTTTAACAACTCCCAAAACTTCATCTTTATTCATTATATAATATTTATTTACTTTTTTATTACCTTTATTTGTTAAAATTTAAATAGTAATTATTTCATTTTGTGATGTATTTTTAGCTTCTTGTGCTTTTTTATATCTTAAATGTCTCTTACACATTTTAGCTTGGATAGCATCTTGACTATTGCATTTAGCTCCACACATCTCTCCTTTTCTTTTCCCCGATTTTAAAATTACTGTACAGCAAATATAGACTTTCTCTATTATATTATCTTTAGGAATATGTCTAGGGCAATATAAACCGGCGCACGCTTTGCCACATTCCATTCCTTTTCTTTTTCCCGATTTTAAAATAGCAGAACATGTATTTCCTTTATATAATTTAGTAGGTGGCCAGTTAACACCACTAATCTTGTCTATATTATACTTGTCATTATATGGTATTACACCATTTTGGATATTTCGACAATATGGACATTTAATATCATATTGTTTTAAATTAATAATTTCTAATTGAGTATATTGTTTTTGATTAATTAATTCATTAACAAGAGGGACATAATTAAATCGATGTTTACATTTTAAAACAACGTGATCATCTTGTAACTCTTCACCACTTATCAAGCACGTTGGTTTTTCATCATTTATTTCATGATCTGTTTCGCATAATAATAATAATAATTGTTTATTAAAGTCATCTGTACTTGAAAACATTATTACATTTAAATTATAAAAAGTCTTTATATATTTTATATATAATGTCAAGACAGCTCGAAAAGGCAAAATCATATTGGGGTAGATCAACGTGGGAATTATTTCATGCTATGGCGGAAAAAATAAATGAAGATTTTTATGCGAAAAATAATCATATGATTTTAAATATGGTAAAGCAAATTTGTAAAAATCTTCCCTGTCCAGATTGTGCTCGTGATGCCACTATATTTATGAATAGTGTGCATCCAAATAGTGTTCCAAATAAAAAAGAATTTCGAGCAATGTTATTCGTATTTCATAATCGTGTGAATAGAAAATTAGGTAAGCCACAATTTCATCATTCTAATTTACTTACACATAAAAATAACAATCTAGGTATTGTTATTCAAAATTTTGTAACATTTTTTGCAAAGAGATATAACGGAACAATTCAAGCGGGAATAACATCGACGGAAATAGCTAGACGTAATATTGCATCACGCATTGCAGGGTGGTTTAAAGGTAATTGGAAATATTTTTTCTAAACGCATATATTTTAGCAAATTTATTTAAAAAAACGGTACTTAAATATTTAAATGGCAAATCAACATACAGTTCCGATCGCAGTTCCTATAGATTTAAATACAGCAATGGTAATACCAGAAAGGGAGCGAATTTCCGATTCAATGTATATGTGTTTTAGTTTGCGTAAAACAGTGCAGTTCCTAAGTGCGGTTGATATATTTTTTGGCCTTTTATACTCAATTGGAAACCCTTGGTTTATATTCCCTGCTTTTATTGGTATCATTGGATATATTGGTGCCAATAAATATAATTCTTGTTATACATTAAGTTATTTAGTATATACTATAGTAGACTGGATTTTGAAATTAGGGTTATATATATATTTAGTATCTGACCCCATACATCCTTATAATGCATCAGCTTTTTCATGGATTATAGTTATATTGAGTACATTAATTGATATATGGATATCAAAAATTGTATTTCAGTTTTGGCGCAGTCTTAGAAATTTATCTTTATTTGAATTACAGACTTTAAAAGAGACCAAAAATATTAAGTATCGTATGGTATATTGGTAATTTATAGATGATTAATGATAATCTATAAATTAATTAGCTTTTTGTTTACTTTTACATCTAAAAGCTTTTTTATCTAATTTACATTCTTGTTTATCACTTTTGGTATTTGAAAAATATACACCTTTCTCTCCGAAAAAGGATTGTATGAGGAAGAACCAAAATGTTCCTAAAAGAACGCCAGTGCCCCATCCAGCCATTACATCAATTAAATGCACACAGCTTAAAGGAGGGACAGTGCGTATAATAGCACTTACAATTCCTAAGAATAAGAGACCTGCTAAGACACCTAAATTAACATTTCCATATATAAACATTGGAAACATAACATATGTTAGTGTAAATGATAGTAGTAATGCGTGAGGACCAGGCATTGAAAATTTAGTACCCCAACTTTCAGGTTGATTACCTCCTATTAAATTACACGCAGGATCAATAATAGCTCTGAATGGCCCATTTTCTGTACCTGGTCTTCCGGTACCACCGACGACACCGGTATGAGGTACATATGCCCCGGCAAGTGATGATATCATCCCTCCAAAAGCCATACTTATAGTCAATCCAAAAACGTATAGTAATCCTCTACCATTTCCTTCATATAAAGAACCAAAAATGGCCATAGTTGGGAGTATAATAGGTGAAAGTAGTACAAAAAATCTAATATATGACATGAGATTAAATGCTAATGACATTGTATATAATTAAAGTACATTTTTTATTATAAAAAGACTAATTTAAAAACTTGATGTATATCTTCAACTGGATGAAATTTAATCCCTTTAATTACAGGCTTATCAGAATATTTCTCCATAAATTTATCAAAGTCTTTTTGATTTTCTTTTGGATAAATAAACTCCTTTACTCCAGCTTTAATACCGCCTAATATTTTTAATTTCAACCCTCCGATCATTGTTACCCTTCCTTGAAGATTAATTTCCCCTGTTAAAGCTATTGTATTTTTGACTTTCTTTTTGTTAAATAAACTATAAATAGCAACAGTAATTGCAGTACCAGCAGATGGTCCATCTTTAGGTGTTGCTCCTTCAGGACAATGAATGTGAACACCTTGTAATTTTGTTTCTGCAAAATGTTTTAACAAATTAGTTTTTGTTTTTTGCGAAGTTAATTTCCATGCTAAAGATTTGGCTACATTCATAGACTCCTTCATAACATCTCCTTGCATACCTGTTAATTTAAAGTCTAAAGGATTTGTCGATGGATAGTATATACTTTCAATAGGAATAATACCCCCTTTTCCTAAAGAATTTGCCCATAATCCAGTAACAATACCAGAGCTGGGAGCGTGATGAATCTTTGTAAACGTGATTTCGTGTCTTTCTTTCAAATATTGATCTTTAATAATATCTTTTGTTAATACCAATGGCATTTCAATATCATTCATTTGAAGAATTTCAAGATTGATTTCACTGATAATCTCAAATAAAATTTCTTTTAATTTTCTAACACCAGGTTCATACGTATATGATTCAATTATAAATGTAATTATATCATCACTAAAAACAACGCACTCGTTTAATCCCAGATTTTTATAAATTTCGGGTAACAGATATTTTTTAGTAATTACAATTTTATCTTCTAAAGATAAATTCTCAAATTTGATTCTATGTATTCGATCTAACAAAATTTTATCAATAAGACCAGGTTCATTATATGAAAAGATAAAAAGAGCTTTACTTAAATCTAAGTCAATGCCTGTAAAATACTTATCTTGAAAAGATTCATTTTGTGTTTCATCTACCAAATGTGTTAAAATACCAATAATTTCTTTACCGTGTTCAGATCTAGAAACTTTATCCAATTCATCTATAAAAATAATCGGATTCATTATTTTCTTCTCCATAAGAATATCCACGATTCGCCCCCATGTTGATCCTACATAAGTATAATTGTGACCGCTAAGAGTACTACCATTACTAGAACCGCCAATGGGTATAAAAGCAAATGGCCTGACAACACCATTTTCATCTTTTAAACATTCAGCTAGCCCCTTCTTTGCAAGCGATGTTTTACCAACTCCAGGTGGCCCTTCAAATCCAAAACAGTATCCTTTCTGTTTCCCATTTAGCCACTGACCAATAATTCTTTGCAATTGCCTTTTTGCATTATCGTGTCCGTGTACTGCAGATTCTAATTGTGTTTTTACACCTGTAATTACATTATTAACAGATGTAAGGTCTTGACGTATACTAGTTATTTCTTCAGTCAATTCTTTACAAAGAGGCAAATTAAATGCCTTAGGAAATCTTTGTTGGAGAGATTGAACAACTAAATCATCATTTTTTGTTTCATTTATAAATTGGTCAATGTTCTTTTTCATGAAAGCGTTTTTCTTTCCTGAATGACATAATCTTTGAGATTTCATTCCTAACTTTTTTATTACGCCATTAATAAAACATGTATTTGCTACAAGTGTATCTCGCTTTCCGCTTCCAAATAATTTTAATATTTTTTTGTGGTTACTTTTTTTAAGTTCTTTGACCGCATCCTTTTCAATAGTAGGGAAATATTTTGTAATTTCAAGACTACTATAAGGTTTATTTTTGGGAATTTTTACTTTAATATTATTTTCTTTAATTTTATTGATGCATAAATCAAATTTAGTTTTAACGCCACCCATTAACGATAATACAGGCTCCTTGCGATAAACACCAAAAGGGATTTTCAATAATCCTTCAAGATATTGTCTAGCTTTTGAACCAGAATCTTCCGATTTAGCCTTGACTTCTTTTAATTTAAGCATCGCCTTTTCTTTAACCGCGTCAGGAGCTTTCAATAAACAAATTTGTTGTTCTATGGGTATTTTACTATTATCAAATTGTGACAATGTATTAGTATAATTAATAGTTGTTTTCATAGCATCTCTGAAATATTTTTTAATATTCCATGGTAAACTATCAAAAAGCACTGTTTGTTCAATAGTATCAAGCGATCCATTGCTATCATTGGAAAGTAGATCATATAACAAATAAGCAAGATATTGAAACTCGGGGTCATTATGTTTCATTAGTAATTGAATAAGTGTGCGTCTTTGTCCATATAATTCGGAGCCAATAAATTCTTTAACATTTTGAGAAATAGGCTTCTGTTTAATCAAGTTTGTTTGATTAATATATCCAATAAAACGTTGATATAATTCATTGTCTGAATAAATCAAAATTTCCTTTACTGTCAAAGCCTCAAGAAATCTATCAAAATCGCGTCCTTTAAAATCAGGTTCTTCAGGTTTTCCACTATTTAATCTCTCCATTTTTGTTTTAATAAAGACATGATTGGTACATTCAATTAAAATATCATCAATCACTCCAGAAATAATTAATGTCTTCTTTTCAGTTTCATTTTGAATAGCGACCTTGATACCATATACTTTTTTTTGAAATTCTTTGCTAGTGCGAGCCAAATCGAAACAATCAAAACTACTCGAGGTTTCTACAATCATGAAGTCTTCAACAATTCGATTTTTAGCCAAGGCTTTTGACTTTTTTTTATTTGACTCTTCGCGCCATGCCATAACTTTATAACTAATTGGATGTATATAAGCTGATATGACTTCAAAAATACCGGTCTCATCCGTTTTTAGTTTCTTTAAGAAATCATTACCCATAGCAACAGTTATTAGATCTTCAATGCTATCGGTACCAGTAATTCTGAAAAGAGCAGACAGTTCATTATTAATTTTTTGAAGATTTGTAATAATATCCTCAAAATCTTGCTTTGAAGGATGGTTTACTCTTGTATTTAGATTTTCTAAATCTTTGTAAAGAACTTCTAGATTTTGAATACATGTATTCATATCGCTAGCACCTACAATATCCATGACTTTGTATTTTTGCACTGCAATTATGGTCTTAGTGATCATATGTTGAAATGTAATTATTTTTTTCTTACAGAACTTAATCGTATGTGATTTTTCTGATTTTTTTAATGGATTCGCCTTAATCTTCTCATTTTTCAACATTTAATATATTAAATATATCGATTTTAAATTCTAGATTTATTTTTAATAAAAATAAACATCGATTTATACCTTAAAACATATTTTTATTTTTATTTTTATTATTTTGATTCTACATCATTGAAGATGTGCTTTTTATATTGTAGTGAAAGGGTTTAAAAATAAAAAATAAAGAATAATAAATGGGTATACCAAGTTATTTTTCACATATTGTTAGAAACCACTCTGAAATTATTAAAAGACTTGATAAGTTGAAGTCTATTAATAATATTTATCTTGATAGTAATTCTATTATCTATGATACATTAAGGATAATTTCAAAAGAATACACCGGAAACGACGACGCATTTGAAGAGTTGTTAATACAAGGTGTAATCAATAAATTAGATGAATATCTGCATTTTATTAAGCCAACTGGTGTTGTATTTATAGCTTTTGATGGAGTTGCACCCGTTGCAAAATTGGAACAACAGCGAACAAGGAGGTATAAATCTTATTTATTAAACGACATTAGATCTAAACTGGATCCAACAACCGAGAATGTATGGGATAAAACGGCTATTACACCTGGTACCAACTTTATGAAGAAATTAGGAGAAGGGATAACTGGTCATTACATACACGGTGAAAAAAGTTATGGCGCTAACCAAATAATAGTATCAACATCGCAGGAACCTGGAGAAGGAGAACATAAAATATTCCAGTATATTCGAAATAGACCTAAGTATCATGAAAAGACGAATACATTAGTTTATGGATTGGATGCGGATCTAATTATGCTTTGTTTGAATCATCTTCCAATATCAAAACATATATATTTATATAGGGAAACTCCGGAGTTTATAAAGTCGATTAATTCGGATTTGGAACCAAATGAGGCATATTTTTTAGATATTCCTGAACTAGCAAATGTCATATTGCAGGACATGAACGGTTATGGCAAGATTGATAGCAAAGAAAAGTATAATCGATTATATGATTATATCTTTTTATGCTTCTTCTTAGGCAATGACTTTTTGCCTCACTTCCCGTCGGTAAACATTAGAACAGGTGGTATTAATATATTAACAGCTGCTTATAGAAATACTATTGGGAAAACAAAAAAAAATCTAACAAATGGAAAAACTATTTTTTGGAATAATGTTTATACATTGGTTGAATATTTGACAAATCACGAATTAGAAAATTTAAAATCGGAATATAAAATTAGAAATAAGTGGGAGAAACGATTTTACCCTTCAACGGATATTGATGAGAAAATGAAAAAGTTGGATGCAATTCCTACAAAGCGCCGGGCTGTAGAGAAATTTATAGATCCTCACAGTTATCATTGGGAGAATCGATATTATAAGAAACTATTCAACATGGATTTGAATAGACCATTTCTGCAAGAAATTTGTAATAATTATATGGAAGGATTGGAGTGGGTGATGAATTATTATACAACAGGGTGCTTAGACTGGAGATGGTCTTATAAATATCACTATCCGCCTTTATGGAAACATTTGCTACAATTTATACCAAGATGGAATACGGTTATGATACCTAAAAATGATCATAAAAATGTTTCGCAGTTGGTACAATTATCTTATGTGTTGCCTCGACCTAGTTTAAAGCTTTTACCATCAGAAATAGAAAAAGTTTTATTAGAAAAGTACAAAAGTAACTATCCCTTGGATTGTGAAATGCATTGGGCGTTTTGTAAATATTTTTGGGAAGCTCATCCTGGTTTACCTCATATTAATATAGCAAATCTAGAGAATTTGTGTAGCACAAACTAATTCCAACTAGGAGGAACGGCGCACCCCCAGTCGCCGGTTGATGTTGGTTTACAAGATACCGGATTGTAAATTACTTTGCCTTTCTTGTCAGTTGTACTTCCGGGTTTGGCTTGACCCGTGCCATACCAAATTGCAAAATTTCCACCAGCCACATCTTGTGTTTTACCATCTACTAGATCCATTATAAATTTACCAGATAAGCGTTCATCAAAACATTCATATTTTATATTGTTTTTTGTACCAACATCGTTTATTGTTCCCCATATTACTTCTTGACAATTCCCTGATCCGCAAACAGTAGGAATAGTAGTTGTACCATTACAACTCTTACTAGCACTCTTCCAAAATTTATTTATACTAGCTTTATCATTAAGTGGACACACTGCATTGTTAGGAGAATCCGCATCTTTCCCAGTATTATAAAATGATGTAGTTTGACCCTCATACATGCCTTCAGTATACAATTCATTAAAATAGTAATCAAATGATAGCCCGCCATGTTGAGATGCCCAACTTTTCCATCCATCTAGATTTCCTCGAAACCCAATCAGTCCAAATTTATATTTTTTTTTGAGTTTTTTAAATTCTGTTGAGAAAGCAGTCACTGATTTCGGATCTTCAAAATCCATAATAAACCCTTCAATATAAGGATAATCTTTTAAAAGATTGTTAATTTTTGTAGAAGCAGGGACAGATGCATTGCAACAAACAAATGCCCATTTTTCTATAGGTAATTTTAAATCTTTAACTTTTTGATTTTCCCATTGGTCTGTCATTACATTATTTGGCGGGGATGGGTTGCTATCATATTTTCCTGGTACATATTTGGCAGAATTGGCACATACAACAATCGAATCAAAATGTTTAGAAATTGAAGATGTCGGTAAAATTTCAACTTGATTATTAATTTCAGGTACATTAAATCCAAAAGCTTCGGGAATCAAAAAAAGCTTTCTATTTGATTGCGTTGGCGGCGGCCTTGGTACAGGCATTGGTGTTACACTTCCACTGCTATGACTGGGTGCATTCCCGCCACTGCTATGACTTGGCGTTACACTTCCACTGCTATGACTAGGTGTTACACTTCCACTGCTATGACTGGGTGCATTCCCCCCACTGCTATGACTTGGCGTTATACTTCCACTGCTATGACTGGGTGCATTCCCCCCACTGCTATGACTGGGTGTTACACTTCCACTGCTATGACTTGGCGTTATACTTCCACTGGGTAATTTTGATGGATCTGTGCCCATAATTTTGGCAAAATCAGGTACCCATTTGGTTGGTATAAAGGCCCATTCATAAATTGCTATACTCTGTGATCCAAATTTTTCAGACCATAAATTCATAAATTCCATAAATTTATCTAGATCCCAATTACCAAAGCCATTAAAAGAGCCGCAAGAATTTGCTTCTCCATAAAAATAATTAGCAATACAACATTGGTCTTGACCTCCTTTTGGATTTAAACCGGATGTACACCCTTTGCCGCTATTTTTATTTATATTTTCTGTTGAAAACATAGGATAAGTCTGTTTATAATGATAAATATTAGATGGATTATTCATATCGGAAGGATTTTTAGGTAAAATAGATCCCAAATATTGACCCTGGCCTGAACCTGAAGTGATGGCAGCAAACAGTCCTTGTGGATCATTAATATGGTCTTGGTATATTGTATCTGAGCATTGATTCATGGCACTAGCAAGTGATCCACCACCACTTTTAATTGCTGCGGCACATTGACCTAGTTCCCCGTACCAATATATTTCGGGATATGCTTCTCCCGAAGTATTTGATGAATCTTGTTGATCTGTTCCAATTATTTGACATGTATCATCGCCTTTTGGATATGTACCACCTGAACAAAAATTCCCAGGACCGTGTGCCACACCAACTGAAAAGTCTTGGGGTATTTCGCTTGAATAGTTAGCCTTTCCATATTTAATAGCGCTCATCAGAGGACAAAACCCATCTTTATCAATAGTATATCCACCCTCTCCTTCTCCGTCTATAACGATAAATGAGATTTTCGGTGTATTATCTTTAACTGTGGAATTTACATAGCTTATATAGTTCATTATTTGTTCCCAATTATTAGGGCATCCCGGGGCGGGAGGATTAGGATTTGTAATATCTGCACCGCTAATTACATCTGGCGCACAAGATATAGTATTACATCCGGCACCGTGGCATAGATTTTTTTCACACCATGTCCCGTTGCTTGCAATATCAGTACACTGTTGATTACAGTACGCATCTGCCTTTTTAAAAGCGTTATATGGAGCACAAGCTTTTGATGTATCACCTGGACTCAAAGGGTTAAACACAGATCCATCATTTTGTTTTTTATAATCCCATGAATCAACGCACTGACCCGGTATCTGACCTTTCAAATTAGGAGCCCAATGCCATGGACTTTTTGTAGAAGGATAGACTGTAAACCCTATTTTTACACACGATTTTAGATCGGCAGGCATTCCTCCGATCCAATATTTAAGTATATTTATACCGTGTCTAGCATTTACATCTTTGGCTCCCGCATCAGTTAAATTAAACATTGCTTTGTTAATACCAGCGTGTCTAACAAAGGACCAATACGCTGCGCAATATTGTTTCCATTGAGTATCTGTAAAATAATTACATCCAGCACAACCACCGTGATAAAGTGCTAAAGTTTGGAAATTTCTTTTAGTAGATAAGGATCCCAAATCACTACAGGTTGCTCCAAGAAATCCCTCTTTGCGCTGGAAACATAAATAACAAACACAAAATATTAATATTAATAGTAATAATACTAAAAGTATACCATTCATTATATAAAAATACCAATATAAAAATATACAATAGTTAATATATATAATGAATCAAAAAAGAGAAATCGTGTCACTAACAACGGCTAAAGAATTTAGCAGTTTTGTAAGTCAACATAAATATGTTGTAGTAAAGGTGACTGCGGATTGGTGCGGACCTTGTCAGCGGATAAAACCGTTATGTATCAACCAAATACAGCAACTACCCATTGAAGTGGCTATAGTAATCGTAGATATTTCAAAACCAAATAGACTTAAAAATTTTCTTAAAATAGGATCGATTCCTTATATGATGAATATGGTTGATGGTTCTCCTATGGATGTTGTAAATACCTCTGATTATAATGCAATTGTTAAGTTTTTTGCAAAAACTGCGGGGCGTGTAACTGAAAAATAAAAAAAATCATATTTTTGTATATGGATGATCTAGATTTAAACATACAAAACTATGATTTAGAGGATATTTTGAATTTATTTAAGTTAAATTATCAATTTACGGAACAAAATTTAAAACAAGCATATAAAACCGTTCTTAAAACACACCCAGATAAATCAGGATTAGATAAAGAAGTATTTTTATTTTTTAAAAAAGCGTATGCTGTTCTTTCTAAGATTTATCATTTTAGAAATAGAAAAAAGGAATGCGCTCATGAACAAGATTATAGTGTAGATATAGATACTGAGAAGGCACTATTATTAAAAAAGCTTGATGGTAAGAGTGTGAAAGATTTTAATAAATGGTTTAATACAATGTTTGAAAAGACAAGAGTATCAGATAATGCAGTCGATAAGGGTTATGGAGATTGGTATAAAAATGGTGAAGTAGAAAATCAAAAACAAATAAGTTTGCAAGATATGGAAGGAGAATTTGAAAAGAGAAAAACTCAATGTAAAGCATTGGTTGTTAAGAAAGATTTAATGGAAATGGGTTCTAGTTCAGGATATACTTTAAGTAGAGAGGCTCCAGAGGAATATAGTTCTGAAGTATTTAGTAAGTTAAAATATGAAGATCTCAAAAAAGCACATACAGAAACAGTAGTTCCTGTAACAAGAGAGGATTTTGAAAAAACTAAAAAATTTAAGAGTGTGGAAAGCTATAAAAGACATAGATCCGAGCAATTAAGTGCACCACCGTCTTTGCAACAAAGTCGAGCTTTTCTTAAGAAAAAAGAAAGTCAATCAAATGAAACAGAAACGCGTCGAATATACTCAATATTAAAACGCGATGAGGAAGTTGAACGCAGTAACACAAAATGGTGGGGACATTTAAGACGCTTGGATAATTAAATATATATAAAATAAATAAATTTATATATATATAGATGTTCCGATACATATCAGTTATTATTATTTTAACAGTTCTAGGTGTTCTTTATGAGAAATACAAATTAAAATTCATGCCGGATGAAGAGTTAGAAAAATATGATCTTATTAGAAAGTATTTATTAAATGGAGACGAAGATTTAGGTGGTAAGCCTATTTTGTGGATTCATACAACTCATGAGGTAAATGCTCGTAATTGGCAATCTTTCTTTTCAAGAAATACTACTAAGCTTAATCAGCCATATATTTTATCCTGTTTAGAAACTATTGTTAAATCATGCGGAGAATCGTTTAATATTTGTTTAATTGACGACAACTCTTTTTCAAAACTATTGCCAAAATGGGAAATTCAAGTAAGAAATTTGGCAAACCCAATCCGACCTCACATTAGAGCTTTGGCAATGGCTAATTTATTACATTCATATGGTGGAATGCAAATACCCGATAGTACGATTGTATTGAAAGATTTAAAACCAATGTATGATAAATATTTATCCAACCGATGTTGTTTTGTAGGAGAGACGCTTAGTAGAAATATAACAGCTACCGATACATCTTTATTCCCTAATATTAAGATCATAGGATGTAAAAAAAATAGTCCTGTAATGTCCAAATATATAGGAAAATTAGAATTATTAAATAGTAGAGACTATACTAATGAAATGGATTTCTTAGGTGAAATGGCAAGAGAACTATACAGTTATATTATATCCGGTCAAATGAATAAGATAAGCGGATGCGTATTTGGAGCAAAGGATCATTATAATAATGATGTTACAATAGATCGCTTATTGGGAAATACTTTTATTGATTTTAGTCCTAAACTTTGCGCAATTTACTTACCAAGTAAAGAGATTTTAACCCGTACCAAATTTGGATGGTTCTCCAGATTATCACAAGAACAACTTAAAACCTGTGATACGATTGCGACAAAATGGTTGGTTATTGCTCAGAATCAAAAAATATAGAATAAGAAATATCATATGTTGACTTATCATATTTGATTGTAGATGTAAATGGAATATGATGATACTTGCAAATTTGTCTTAATATTGTTATAAAATTTTTATATGTCATCTTTCTAGTTACATAATTTTGTTTTGATGGAAAATAATGATTTTTAATTTTATCTAGAAATGGAATGACGGTTTCATTATATTGTGCAGATTTAAATACTACCTTAGTAAAAATATAATAATTAGTTTTTTTAGTTGCATTAGCCTCTAAAAATGCATAGAAAATCTCTTTTGGAATGGATGTTTTAAATATTTGACTTGACATATATAAAACATGAATTATAAAAATTTTTTCATTATATGCTTTTAACTAGATCATATGTAAAAAAAACCAATTCAATTTCATCTTCATGTAAAGTATGAAATAAAGATATATATGAACAAATAATTGTTATACATTTATATTTTGATTCTTCATCTAATAAATGGGTTATTTTAATAAATTGGAAATAACAATCTAAAATATCCATTACTGAATAACCTTTATCAAAAATTCCATTTATTATTTTAAGCGCGTCTTTTAGATTTTTATTTGTATACCATTCTTTTGTAAATTTTTCGAACTCAAAATAACTAATATTAGTACAAATATACTTTGCTTTTTCTAAAGTAATTTTTTCATCTAGTAGATTGAATTTCTCCATATAATTTACCAGTAACCTAATAGAATTATTGCATATATTTAGTACAAATTCCTGCGCTTTTTTTGTTATCTTAATTTTTTCCTTATTTTTAATATTTGACAAAATTTCAGCAAGCAACTTTATTTCTACAGATTTAATTTTTATTAAATTGCATCGCGATTGTAAACTTTCAACTACTTTTTGTGTGTTTGCACAAGAGGATATAAAATTCACATTATGGCTAAATTTATCAATACAATTGCGAAAGACTTGTTGACTTTGTTCATTTATACTATCAATATCATCCAAAACAATAAATTTTTTTTTCCCTGATATACTTGAAGGTGTTTTGCAAAATGTTTTAACCTCCGTTCTATAATAGGATATTCCCTGCTCCTGTAAATTATTAATATAAAGTACATTACCAGTTGGAATATAATCTATGTCATAATATTCTCTAATAGTCGCATCTAATAGAGATGTTTTGCCACAACTAGAATCTCCTATCAAAAGAATATTTAGACTATCCATTTGAACTAATGTACTTAATAAATTTATATACTCTGGATCTATAACGAAATCCTTATATCTTTTAGGCTTATACTTCTTTAGGAATGGCTCGTTCATATGAAAGAAATATTAATTTATATTTAAGTTGTACTTATCGGAGAGATTTAATCTTTGATTAATATATAACATGGGAGGAATGATGAGTTCATCAAAAGAAGAAGCCAAAAAGGCGGGGGAGGAGACCGCCGCCGGAATAACCGAGGCCGAAAATCAAACGAAAAGCGTGTTAGGTGGCGGTCGCAGAAGACGTCGCGCGGGTGGTAAAACTAGACGTAAGACAGGTGGTAAAAAAAGAGGTCGTCGCAGACATCCTCATAAAGGTCAGCGTTCCAGAACAAGAAAAGGGCGTAAAGATTTTGTAACACACAAGGGCGATAAAACATATAATAGAAGAGGTCATAGACAGTACAGAAAACGCAGACCGTACACTAAACGTAGACGCTAATTATATATTAATTTATTTTAGTTAATATATATATACATAAATGACAATCAAAAGCAAACAAAGGTATAGAGGGGGAAGTAAATCTTCTCCACATACACCAGCTGATTTACCAGAATGCGCATATCCTGCTTTTGGTGGTAGACATGCGAAACCCACGAATGCCACTTGCAAATCTTCACCTGGTATGACAGATCCATTAGTAATAGCTCATGATGCAGGCGCTGTTACACAATGGGCGGGGGATCATGTTTCTGGTATTATTAAGTGGGCAGGAGATAAAATTGGTAATATGACGCCAGCTCCAAAACCAACAATAATACAGAAGGGTCAAGACGGCGGTGCCCGGAGGAGAGTAAATAAAAATAAAAAACATACAAAGCGTAAAAGACGCAAAAGGCTGAAAAAACACAAAAGATATAAAAAGCCAAAAGGAGCGAGCGCTGATATAACACCGGTATCTCGCGAATGGATGGTTAGAAATAATCTAGCACAAATTAATAGTTTTGCAAATGACCCTACTATACCAGACAAAGGTGATAAGTTTTTAAAACTAGTCAATGAAATGAAAAACTCAGGATTAACAGATGGTTATTTTATTATTGATTATAACTCTAGTCGTTCTCCAGGTCACTATGGAAGATATTTGATTTCTTTTGATGAAGAACAAGATAATGATTTGCTACCAGATGCAACAATTTATACAGGTGGGTATGCATATGATATTTCAGATGCCGAGCTTAGAAGGATGCGTCGGGAAAATGAAGCGCGGGCCGCAGCACGTGAGCTGGAAAGGGAAAGAATCAGAATGCGCAACGAAGAATTAGCACGTCAGAGAGATATAGAGAGAGTTGAAGCCATGACATTGGGGATTACGGTAGATCAACTAAGAACCAGACGACGCATGGAAGAGATCGAGAGATCAGAACAACGAGAGCGAGCAAGAGAACAAAGACAAAGAGAGTATTATTTTGCTAATTTACCTGAAAATGAAAATGTTGTTGTATTTGAAAATCCCGATGGCGATATAAATCTTGGAACGATATCAGAGAGACCGGTAACGCCAGTAAACGAAATACCGGTAACACAACCATCGTTATATCAAAGAATAAGAACTACTATGAATAGAATACGAAGAAATCGTACGCGAGTGAGACCCAATAATGTTGCAAGGGGTTATAATAAATCGAAAAAACGGCGTAAGAGAAATATAACAAAAAGAAAAAAAAAGAAGAGAAGAAAAAGAAAAAAATAGAGAAATTTAATTTTACAATAAAGCATTCGTCTTATTGTAAAATATTTTGAATCTTAAAGATTATCAGTGATAATATAGTAATTATTATTTTAAACACTAGAGCTATAATAACTCTTCCTATGAACCATGTTAATTCTTCGATCATTTAGTTATTCCAAATTTATTTCAAATATTTTCAATTTTATTATCAAGTAAAGGTATATCTTTATTGTATTTTTCATTATAACATGATAATAGTAGCGATCCCCATGATATTATACATAATATAATACCTACAATTATTAGTCCAAATATATCATTCATATGATTTAGTTAAACATATATTTTTTATATTGACTTACCAATTATATTTATCAGAAATATCAAATCTGTTTATAAAGTAAATAAATCGTTATAAGTATTTAAATTTTAGATAAATACTTATACAAATGGAAGATTATTACAATTTATTAGGAGTTTCGGATAAAGCGTCGGACGAAGAGATTAAAAAAGCGTATAGAACATCTTCATTAAAACATCATCCAGATAGAGGCGGTGATAAAAGCAAATTTCAATCTATAAATGAAGCGTTCCAAACACTAGGGGATCCTCAAAAACGCAAGATGTATGATATGCAAAAGGGAAATCCTTTTATGGGAGGAATGCCTGGAATGCCTGGAATGCCTGGGATGGATGGTGGAATGATGGGAAATCCAGATGATTTTTTAAAAATGTTTTTTGGAGGCGGAATACCATTCGGTATGTCAGGGGGTCCACGAGTTCAGATTTTTAGAAACGGTAGACCTGTTAACATGAATACAATGATGAAGCCAACTCCAATAAATAAGACGATCAATATTACTTTAGCTCAAGCATATAAAGGTGTGAATATACCAGTTGAAGTAGAACGTTGGTATCAAGAAAATGATATTAAAAGAGTTGAAACGGAGAGAATATATGTTCCAATACCAATGGGGATTGATAACCAAGAAATTATTATTTTGGAAAATAAGGGTAATGTTGTAAGTGATAAAATAAAAGGAGATGTAAAGGTCTTTATAAATGTGGAAAACAATACCGAATTTATAAGAGATGGATTAGATTTATTATTTCAAAGAAAAATCACATTAAAGGAGGCGTTATGTGGTTTTTCATTTGATATTAAACATCTGTCAGGCAAAACATATACAATAAATAATACAAATGGAAAAATAATTACTACTCATTATACAAAAACTATACAACACATGGGAATGAAGCGAGAAAGAAGACATCCAGCGTCTCCAATGGTAGGTAACTTAATAATTGCTTTTGAAGTAAAATTCCCAACCACATTAACAGATGAGCAGCGTGATCAATTATCTAAGATTTTATAATTATTATATAGAATATTAATAGCTATTAAAACAATAATTCTTGTAATATAATTTGTAGTGATTAAAATAAATTATATTGAATTTTTATTATATAGATCAACGACGTGTTCGCCTTTTTCTACGATGTTTCTTTTTTTTATAACGAGTTCTACGCCTTTTCTTTTTACGTCTTTTATGTTTATTCCGTGTTCTACGTTTTTTCCTCTTACGTCTTGTTTTTCTACCTCCTCCTCCTGGGTTTTTCTTTTTTCCGCGAGTTCTGGTCATGTTAAGTGATGTTGGAGTTTGGTTCATTTCTTCTTCCAACTTCCTGTGGGCTATAGCGCGGGCTCCCACGCAAGCTGCCCCTGTTAGGGCTCCGCAACCGGTTGGACCAATTGCAGCTGGAGCACAAGCAGCACCGATTCCAATACCACAGAGCATTGTCGGAATCCACGGATTTTGTGTTAATTTTTGCAAGCCTTTCCCGACAGTACTTGGTATATCCGGTCTTAATAATTCGTTTTGAACAGCTTCCACCACATCCACACTCTCCCGCGCACCTGCGAGAAAGTTACTGTCAATGAGCCTTGCCCATTGTTCTTCATTTACCTTTTTGCAATTCGAAGGTTCACCTAGTACACCGCATTTCAAATCCTGTCCTAAAATATGTTTTACCCATTTCAAGCAATTCATCTTTATTCTTCCCTGTAAATCCCGACCCGTCCAACCAGCTGCTTCCTGGTAATAAGAATCGCCTACATATAAAGTCATGTGATTTGTAGCTGTTAAATTCTGACCCTTGCCGCCAGTGGTTTTGATTTGGATAATCTTGACGGCATCCAAATATTTTTCAAGGCGGTTTTTTATTCCATCATCCAAGAACCCTACCCAAACCATATTAGCTGCTTGTGTGTAATTAGGCAATAAATAATCCGAAGTGTATAAAGCTCCCTGTAATGTTTCTAACTTATGAGCGATTGCATCTTGTTCACTCTCAGATTTACCTTTGGTGCAGGGAATCCAATCCTTGAGTAAAATGGCGAAGTTTTCATGCCATGCCGCGTCACGCGTGTCCGCACTTCCATAGAAACCGTATCCACAACTCCAAATATTGGTACCATTTATAAATAAAAGCATGGCATGTTCAAAACCGCCACCACTTGTCAGAACAATTACAGATGTAGTGGATGGAAGACATGCGAACGCTCGATCCATGGCAATACCACACTTCGAAGCAAAAGACAGCTGATATTCTCCAGCACCAGCATCTTCCTGTTTTATTAAATTAGCTTTGATCATCTCTTGCAATTTTCTTTTCCTTCCGTCGAAGCCTTTTAAATCGTCACTATCCCACATAGTAAGCGGGAATTCCTCTGCCGATGGCCATTCACATATAGGTCTAACGTATTCCCCATGTTTTCCTATAGGCGCGTTCCTTGTTATTGCGTTTACTGCCATATCACACTTGACATTTTTATTTTTTGTTTTACTGAATCTTTCGCCTTCGATCGTCTGGGGTTCGACCGGGACCCCCGCTGCTTTTCGTGCTGCATCTGCTGAGTATTTTGGCCTCCCTCCTGCATCTCGCGAACTACCAGGGCCAACGGCTCGTCGGGGCACCCTCCTCTCGTTTGTGCTCGAATTGCTCGTGCTGATATCATTCTTATAAAGTATAGTTAGAATTTTTTTGATAATTAATTGATACTCGATTTGATTAAAAATGTTAATAACATACATTCCTAAATTATAAAGTTATCATAACGATAATAATAGTAGTAATGAAACTTCCAAATATTATAGATGCTATAATGCAATTTCTCTTACAACAACAACTATAATCTTCATATTCTTCATCTTGTAAAAGAACGTGAGGTAATCCAAATAATTCTTGCAATTTATCCTGAGTAGAATTTTTTTCAAAACAACCGTGAGTGGATCCAATGTCTGTATATTTTTCAGGAGGCCACTGAAATATAGATCCAGAGATGTCGTATTTTTGATGCATGCGCTTGGCGAAGTTAATTTTTCTTATATAGTTCTGTTTATCTATAGAACTAAATGGATCAGTAATAAGATTAGTTATGGTATTGCGCATTTCGGGTCTAGGTAAGTTAGTATAACAACAACACCAGTTGCAAAACCATCTTGATCTATTTTTTTCTGCAAATTCCATTTCATCTGCCAACAACTGATCAATGATACCAAATGATGATTTTAATAGTTCATATTTTTCAAAACCATACATTTTTTCATGATACTCTTGATCTATCATTTGTTTTAGTTTAATAACCTCGGGACTATCATATGATTTTTTACCAAATTCAATTAGGTGATTATGTTCAAGCTTATAGTATTTAATTTGGTTTATTCGATCTCTAATGAAATTAACATAATGCTTTTTCAAACCACTAATTTTTTTTATTACTGAGAAAATATTAATATTAAATGCAATTTTGTATCGATGACGTATAAGTCTAGGAACAATAAATTGGTTTGTTTCTTTAATTTCTTTAATTTTAGTTTCTAATTGCGCAACGGTCTCTTTTAATTTTTTGAAAAAATCAGGCTCCTCACAACCTTCACCTTCTTTAAAAGTAGACATATCTGTAAATAAAAGCAAATCGCCTGATTTAAATTCGCAAATAGACTGAAGTTTATCATATTGATGAGCTGATGTTTTATGAGCCTCACTTTGTGCATCTAATTTCAAATAACTAACTATTGATAATAAAAATGAGATCCCTGCATTTATAGTCGATAATGTAGTCGCACCCCATGGTTGATTCTCAAATGCAGCGGCACATACAGAAGCTGTTGCTGAGCAAAATATAGATGGGAACATCAACATGTTGAGTCTATTTTGACAATAACTTTCAGCTTCCATATAAATAATTTTTTGACCTTTGACGTAACTTGCCAGAATATCCATTGCTGAAGAAAAATATTCATTTTTATTATGATAAATTTCATTCAATTCATCATAAACATCATTATAAGTAACTTTTTTTTCCGAAAAAATTATAGTTCCATTAGGAGCTATAGGCTTTAATTGTCCATATCGTTGTTCTTGTTTATTTATCATATTTTTACGATTATTATTGGCTACAATCGGGTCTCTAAAAGGGGTTGCCACATTTTGTTTTTTTCTTCTTCTAGGTTGATTATTAAAAACACTGCTAGCGGACGATCTGCGTGAGAAATTTTGTTTTACCGGTCTAGATCTTGCTCTAGAGCGTTCAAATGAAAAATCCGGATCATCATTGGTATCATTGGCATACTCATCGTCACAAGCCGTTTCATATGAATCAGCCCTGCTATTAGCTCTAGTTAAACTTAAATACGGTCTACGAACATTAAATAATGTTTGTGGAATTTTAGAAATAAGAAACGCTTCGTATAAAACATGATAATTTACAATATTTCTTGAATGTTTTTTGTTCCATAATTTGTTTTGTAAATTGGTTGCTATAATTAGTGCTTTTTCTTTATTTTTTTCAATAAGTAATAAAAATTCTTTACTTACATCTTTGTTGGAATGTGATTCAACTTTTATTTTAACTCTGTTATTTTCCTTCAATCCTTCTTTTAAACCTTGGATAAATTTGTCTAAAGTAAATTTTTTTTGTCTACAAGCTATCCATATTAGCGTAGGTCTAATAGCAGTGTCAACAATTTGTCCTTTTTCAAATTTAAACTTTATTTCCCGTGGAGCAGTACCTTTGGTTTTTGCCCATTTTTTCCACGAATCATGATGTAATGAACGAACCGACATAATATATATTTAAAATATATATATTATACTTATGAAATACGCTTAGTATCAATCTCCGCGGATACAAGATAAATAGAATTCTCTGTAATTATGATATATTCGCGATCTACTTTATATATTTTACTTACTGGACTGGTATACTCATCTTCGCTCTTAACTAAAAGTTTTTCACCACCCTCTCTAACACCAATAAGAACTTGTTTATCACACGATGCCGCCCAATAGTCCATCATAATAGGTTTATCTTCAACAATACCAAGTTTTACAACGTGTTTTAATGTAGTGTCTCCTGGAAGTCTATAATTAGCCTCATCAGTTCGTTGAGCTGTTTCTTCTGCCATCTTATAGTACAAAAGTCTTTAAAATCTTTAAATACTTATTTGCTTAAAAATAAAGTTGTATTATAATAAAATAATGGACGGCGTTTATAATATCGCAAATATCAAGAATTTTCATTCTTCTTTTAGCAAAGAAAATATCAAAGATGTTAAGGATAAATATGCAATATTGATATCTGAATTCTTATTATGTACTGTAGAAAATATAATAGTGCAAAATGAAAAATATTTCATGTTTGTTTTACAAAGAGGGTTAGAAACTATAAAGCACTGTTTTAAAATGATATATATGTATACTCGCAATTTGGATTTAACCATATATCATTGTAAAAAGGCATTTTGTTACTATGTTGAATTTATTGGACAGATTGGAGATGATAATCATACCTATTTACAGTTAAATTCAAAAGATGCAACATTATTTGTATATAAAAAGACTATTTTTGAAATTGACAATGATTATAGAAAAAAGTTTGAGATGACTGACGGTGATAGATTATATATGAAAGTAATTACCAATATTATTGATATATTTCATGAAATAATTCTAACAATGATTTCAAAAGAAACTGAATTTCGAGATAAAAAGGAATCTCTAATTCATTTTTGTATAAAACGATCCACTAAAATTATAGATAAAATCTATAATAAAAATAAGTCGCACAAAGATAATCTAGAAAATACAGTTTTAGTTCTTTATTTTATATATGCGATAAAAGATCCACAAATAGAAAATATAAAATATTGCAGCATATGCGAGTCATTTGTTAAAAAACTCAAGAAAAAGGTTATAACAATTGATACCTTACAGGAAAAACTTTATAGAAGCGAATGTAGTAATTATATCAAAAATTTTACATCTTTAAGATTTATTAATTGGATATTTTCATAATATTAAGATTTGATTAAAATCCATTTTTTCCATATCTTTTTAACTTTAGGTTTAACTTTTTTATTAGGTGAATCTATCATAACATGTTGATACTCCTTATTTAAAATAACTTTCAGGAAGTCGTAAATTTTATATAGAATTGTTTCATCACAATGTCCCACAATTAAAACACTTCCAGTACGAAATATCATAAAAGAGATTTCCAAACATTGATTGTCTCCTTTACCTTTCCCTTTTTTATCACATTTTTTTTCGCAGTGACAAACGCCATCTTGTAACTTATTATCTTCATTATAATAAAATTTACATTGAATACCTGGATAAGAACAAGGATCATATACCACATGAATATTATAATTGTATTTTAATCTATGTGCTAATATATCTCGATCTATATAATAATTACACGTAAAGTTTGAATTTATTAAAACCGTATCTATATCATCCTTCTTCCATTCCAAGGTTTCTTCACAATGAGGCTGTAGTATCTCTACCAAAGCATCTAATACTGTATATAAATAATTGCTGGATTGTATTCCGGGAATCTCCAATTTACCAGTATTGAATATTTTAACATGACTTTCTTTGTATTTATCGCCATTTTTCAAACGAATGATAAGAACAAAACAATTATAAAACGCCCCTTTTCGCTTTGTTCTATAACTTGTAAGATCTTTTTTACACAATCCTACATTAATTTTTCTAACATCTTTAAATTTCACTTTTCTAGCATTAGGATTATCTATCTGTGATATTATATCGACAATTAAAACACCATTTGTTTCTTCCAATTGTTTTTCTAATTTTATTACTTCTTCTTTAGTAACACAATTAACCTTCATTTGTTTTTTAACTGTTCCTATATTTTCATTTTGGTAAGGTATCACGGGGATTTTCCAAAATACCTCATTTAAATTTATTGGTTTATTTAAATACGCAATTTTTGTTTGAGTAGATATATAAATATCACTACATTTAGGAATATCAACTTCATTAAGTTTTTCAGTTTCCTCCTTTTCTTCTTGGTTTATAATATTATTTGGGGATGTATTATTAATAAAATTCTCCCAGGCATCGTCTACAGCTAACATTAATATTGTTTGCTTCTCATTCTTTAAGTTGTTCTTTTATTCAATTTATTTTCTAATGATTATTAAAATGGAAACTATAAAACGGAACACTATCGCCAAGATGCAAAAGCGTAAAAAGGAGAAGAAATCTCAAGTTTTAGAAGATATTCTGGAAGAATATTGTCTAAAAAGAAATTCTTTTAATCCCGCTCATCCCTCTCCAAATTTATTTATTGGTAAACTCGAATTTAGAATGAAACAATACTATAATAATTTATATAAAACTACTAACCGTTTCACGGAATAATTAAGTAGATAATTATTATTTACCATACCATGATGTGTTATATATTTAAAAAATTTAATCCACTCGTCTTGTAATACATATTCTTTATTTGAAGTCAAATAATATATAAATTTTGTTAGAAATGCATTTATTTCTATATTGTAAAACGCACTTCTTTTTTTAATAAATAATGTTACCTCTTTACAATCACCAGCTTGTAATATAGCTATCATCTCCTCCCAAGTAGCATCAGTAATTATATTTTCTTTTAATAAATTTGCATTTGGAGTGTGATTAGACTGTAAAAAATTTATCATACTTCTAATATCTGATTTAAACATATATTGTATTGCTATTAAGGTTTCTTTATCGATATTTAAAGATTCTTTTTTTTGAATTTGGTTTAAAAAAATGAATATTTTTTCCTTTGGCAATTGACAAAATCGTAGTCTAACAAACTCATTCTGTAAAGCCGTATCTATCCTACTAATATAATTACATATCAAACAAAAACGTACATTTGTTGAATATTGCTGTATAAGTGATCTTAAAGCTTGTTGAGCATTTTTGGTCATATAATCAACTTCATCAAGAATAACAAATTTCATTCCAGTTCCAAATAATGATTTGGTTTTTACAAATTGACTTATTTGGTTCCTAATAATATCAATTCCTCTGTCATCACTAGCATTTAAATGTATCATGAATCCTTTTCTAGTACTGGAGTATCTGGTTTGATACAACTTAATTAAATTAATAATAGTGGTAGTCTTCCCTGTTCCTGGGGGACCATAAAATAACAGATTCGGAAAATATTGTTTTTCTATTACATTTGTAAGTATTTTTTTGTTTGTTGCGTCAAGTACAATATTATTAAATTCTGTTGGTCTATATTTTTCAACCCAAGGTATATGCTCCATTTAGATATTAATTGTATTTTACTTTTATATAAAAATATAAATTGAAAATATATAAATGACAGATATTAATGGTAATTTAACTAAAATGAATAATTCTGGATATTTAGCTGTATATTTAGGGTGCATGTATGCCGGCAAAACCTCAAAGTTGATATCAATATATAATAAAAATAAAGCAGCTGGAATCTCAACATGTGTTATTAATTATATCGAAGATAAACGATATCACGATAATAAATTATCCACGCACGATCGTAAAATGATTGAATGTTTATCGGTTCGAAAAATATATGATGTATTTGAAAATGATCCCAATCTTTTAAAACAAACCGAAGCTTTTATCATTAATGAAGGTCAATTCTTTTCAGATTTATTTGAGGTGGTGAAATTACTAGTTAATGAGCATAATAAAAAAGTTTATGTATGTGGTTTAGATGGAGATTATCAAATGAAAAAATTTGGTCAAATTTTAGATTTAATACCTATATGCGATGAGGTTGAAAAACTACACGCTATATGTACTATATGTAAAGCCCCTGCATCATTTACTAAACGCATAACGCAAGAAACTGAACAAAAGGTTATTGGAAGTGATAATCATATTCCAGTTTGTAGAATGTGTCATTTAAAATAATCATATAAATTATTACTTTGCAATTATCGCTTTCGGTTGTAGCTCTTTCGTTTGCGCCTCCCTCTACATTTTTTATATGTTTTTCTTGCTTTATTCCAGCATTTTTTAAATTTTCGTGAGCGCTTTTTTCTGGTACATTTATTAAAACTACGAATTGATTTACGATAACATTTTGATATTTTATGTCTTTTACCCATTATACTATAACTACATATTTAAATTGGGTCTAAATCTATCCCTAACAAATTTTGAAACGATACTACGTGTACGATATGTTAAATTATCGGAGGCAAGTTCTCTATAAATAGACTCCATGTTATTATATCTTGTTTTGTAATCCATTATAATTCTAGCAGGTTTATTATCACATGCGCAAAGGGGTCCAATCCAATATTTACCGTGTTCAAGTAGGTCTTCTTCTGAGAACCGGGTTTCTAACTCCATATTTATATTACTTGGAGAGTATAATATACTATCTCTAATAAATTTTTGAATATGTCGCGTTTTAATTTTACCTAGAGTGTTTTTACGAGCCCATCTTTTTGGAATACCATTGCAAATATATTTACCGTGCACACATCGACTATTCATACAACCGTTACTTTGTCTCCATAGTCCCGGAGGTGGTGATATTGTTAATCTACGAGGTTTGTACAATTTATAATTATGATATCCATTAATCCTTCGCCACCAAATTTTTATCATATTGGCTTTCTTTTTCTCTCCAGCCTTGATACAAGGACCGATAAAATGCAATAAAACTATTCTAAAAGCTTTATAAGCTGTTGTGTCAATATATGACATAATTATTATATAATGATTATACTTATTATATAATAAATCACTTTCAATTTTATTCCATAAAATGATTAAAAAAAGTATTTAAATTAAATACCATAAAACTACTATACAAAATGACAGATGCTAAAAAAGGCGGTAAAAAACGTGGTAGAAAACCCAAAAATACTAAAAAGGTGGATAAACCGCCACCTAAAAAGAGAGGAAGAAAGCCAAAAGGAGGTAAAATTATTAAAAATTTTGCTGACATGAATAAGAATCAAATTATTAAAAAAACAAATGTTATTTTACATTTGAAATGTTCAACGCAAGATTTAAATAAAAATAAAAATGACAACAACGACACCGATCCTGAATTTTTGAATATTAATAATCAAACAACTAATGTTAGTTATAACGAAATCAATATGACAGAAGAGCAAAAGATTGAGAAAAAAGATGTGTGGGAAAAAATTCGCCAGCTCAAAATAAAATTGCATAATAATGATGTATCTGATAAAAGATCCAACTGTTTTTGGTGCACATATCCTTTTGATAATCCGCCAATTTATATACCAAAACAGGAAAGAAATGGTAATATTGAAGTATATGGTTGTTTTTGTAGTCCTGAATGCGCCGTTGCATATCTCAAAAAAGAACCCCTTGATACATCTACATTATGGGAAAGATATGCTTTGTTGAATAACGTTTATTCGGATATTTATAATTATGAAAATAATATTAAACCAGCACCGGATCCACATTATATATTAGATAAATACTATGGTACATTAACTATTCAAGAGTATAGGAAACTTCTTAATAATCAGCAACTATTGCTAGTAGTTGAAAAACCATTAACAAAAATTTTGCCGGAACTATATGAAGAAAATAATGATAGTCCCACAATTTATTCTAATTTGTTAACAGAAAAGAGCTCAGGAAAGCAACAACTTAGATTGCATAGGAAACTTCCTAAGAATTCGAAAAAGAGTATTTTGAATTCCAATTTTAACATGTAGTAATATCAATACCTAGGAAGTATTGTTATTACTGTATTCCCATTTTTTTATTATATGCTTCTTGGATCTTTTTTATTTGTTCGGTTCTTTTTTTTCGGTTATCGTATGATTTATTTACATCATCCATGAAATTTCTGATTTCCGAAAAAACCTTTTGGTTGGTTGTTGTTGCTTCAACCGTCTTTTTTTTATTGTCTAATGTGCCCATAAATTCTTTGATAACATTCACTGGTTCGCCTTTGTGTTCTCTTAATTTAGTAAAAGCTTCTTCAAAAGTATACGTGGTTTGTCTCATTACAATACCAATCAAATGTCGTATTGTTGCTATTTCTATAACCTTTTTATAATCTCCTTTATGATATGTTAGTCCGTGTATTGCTTCTGTCTCACTTAAATTTGTTTGAGAACAAACATGTTTGATAATTTTATAATGTTGTTCGGTCCAAACATTTTTAGATATGTCTTGTACTGTATTATTAGATATATCTGAATTTCCACTGTTATCCATTTATAATATAATTAAAAATTATTTTAAATCGTATTAAACGATTCTGTATATTATTAAATAAATATGGAAGGATCTAAAGTTAGAGAAACAGAAGTTAGCAAAATGATGAGCGAAGTAAGTGAAGTAATTACTTCACATCTAAATAATTTCGTTGATCGTTTCGAGGAAAATAATAAAACAATGGTGTCTACAGTTGAAATACTCAAAGAATTGCCTATTATTAAAGACCTAGAGGATAGGCTCGCGAAGGTAACCGCTGAAAACACTCAGTTAAAAGCTAAAATAAAGGAAATGAAAAATAATAAAAAGCATATTATGCTACAAACAGAGGAAATAAATGTAGGCGAGGTACCTGTTAGTTATTCTGAAATCGATGCTTTAGTAACTACACAAGTTCAGAATAAAAGTCTTGAATCCACGCAATATAGCGGAGGATTATATATGGATTATATGGCAAATCAATCAGATACAGATACTAGTGATAGCGATTCTGCGGATGATAATGATGAAAATCCTGAAAAAAAATGGCTACATACGCCAGTACAGGGTACATTACTTGGTACATGGAGCGAGAAAAAAGATTCGAACAAGGGTCCCGCAGAGCTAGCACGCGATGAAGAAGGTGTGGTTGAAATTATAACTAAAGAAGCTGACAAGGAGGAAGAAGCTCACGAGGAAGATGGTGATGAAGAAGCTGATGAAGAGGAAGCTGATGAAGATGATGAAGAGGAAGAGGCTGAGGAGGAAGATGAAGAGGAAGCTGATGAAGATGATGAAGAGGAAGAGGCTGAGGAGGAAGAGGCTGAAGAGGAAGCTGAAGAAGATGATGAAGAGGAAGAGGCTGATGAGGAGGAAGAAGCTGATGAAGAGGAAGCTGAAGAAGATGATGAGGCTGAAGAGGAAGAAGCTGAAGAGGAGGAAGATGTTGATGAGGAGGAAGAAGCTGATGAAGAGGATGATGAAGAAGAATCTGAGGGTGAAGATGGTGAAGAACTAGAAGTTGAGGAGATTGAAATTGAAAATGTTATATATTATTGTACAAATGAAAAGGATGGTATTTTATTTGAATGTGGTGAAGATGGTGAAATCGGTGATGAAATTGGTCATTTGCAAAATGGAACAGTCTTTTTTTCCTAATATAATATAAGATGGTATTACAAGAGATTTGTGCCCCAGCATTAATATATTTGGTATTTTCTATGACACAGGTTGTTATCGATACTGTAAAAGGTACGTACAACATAGCTTTTATAAAATTATGGGTTACCCTAATTTTTACAATACTACTTAACTTTCTATGTAATAAGGGTTTAGGAATTGTTTCATGGATTATTGTTTTTATACCTTTTATTTTGATGACAGTCATTGTAACAATGATTTTATTTATGTTTGGTTTGAATCCAATAACAGGTAGAAAGGCGCGTGTAACTACATCGCATCCTACGCATCACAAACACCACAAACACCACAAACACCATAAACATCACAAACGCCATGATCCTAGATATTTAAGAACAAAACATCATCATAATAAAAAAGGGCAGAGTGCAGAGTATGCGCATAAATTTAATTCGGGATATGATGAATCTGATATATCTCCAGATACTAAAACTGCTTTGAGCGATGCCGTTAGATCTAGAAGTCATTTAGATAGCGATCCCTTACAAAAGAAACAATAAAAGTATTTAAAATGATAACAAATTATATAACTATTATGTTTTATGATTTGTGCTATTATATTCTTTTACCTTTAGCATGCGCAACAGGAGCAGCTGGATTATATTATATTGCGGATCCGGTTGATGCGAAAAATAAAGCTTTTAATTTGTCATGGAGTATGACAAAATTTTACATAACATGGTCGGACAGACTAGGATTATTTGTGAACGAATATATGCCTGAGAGTTCGGATAGCGAAGATGATGAAGAAGAAGATGAAAATGTTCCTACAAAATATTTTATATTTTATAACAATGAGCAACGGAATAGTTATATTGCAGATGAGATAAACGATGAAATAATGAAACATGTAGAGGATAATATTAAGCCTTCGATAATGTTTATTAGAAATAGAATTGGTCCATATCAGTACTATAAAAGGACATTCACACCTGAAGAAAAAAACACAATATATAGTACTTTAGCTGAAAAACTATTTATTCAAGTTGAATATGTAACAAAGGGAAAGGATGGTAAAGAAAATGTGATAGATATTCATTCAAATTTAACGGGGTTCTATGTAAACGAAAATATTATTTTGGATAAAAAGTTTTTAGAGTGGTATCTTGCGCAATATTATGAATTAAATGATATAGATGATTATGAACTCCGAATTTTTGATAAAGATGTTAATATGTTAAATTTGAAATCGACCCAAGCCATTAAAATCGAGAATGATTCATATTCAATCGTGGAGAGTTCGACAATCGAAAAGAAATCAAATGAAAAATCCGATGAGAGTGATACCGTATCAAAATACGAAGGAGCTACTGAAGAATAAATTATAAAAAGATATTAAAAAATTGACACATGAGTTTATTATAATGGATACAACAAATACAGTCATGAGTTCTTCAGCAGTGGTAAAACCCGAAAATAAACAATCACATCACCTGTTATATGATAAATGGGTTCTGTGGGCCCATTTACCACATGATACCGATTGGACTATTAAAAGTTACCAAAAAATAATGAATATTACCAGTGTTGAACACATGTTGTCATTGTATTCTGTAATGCCTGAAAAGTTAATTAAAAATTGCATGTTATTCCTTATGCGAGAGGGTATAAATCCTACATGGGAGGATCCTGCTAACAAAGATGGTGGATGCTTCTCATTCAAAGTTTCCAATAAAACTGTACCAAGTGTTTGGAAAAAGCTAAGTTATGTATTGGCAGGAGAAACACTATCTAATAATCATAAGTTAGGGAAAGTTATAAACGGTATTACTATATCGCCGAAACGATCATTTTGTATAGTAAAAATTTGGATGAAAAATTGTTCAATCCAAAATCCAAGCAAACTTACCGAAGTTCCAGGGCTTAGTGTCCAAGGTTGTATATTTAAAAAACATAAACCTGAATATTAATTTATTAACATAGTAAATTACGTTAATAAATTAAATTTTAGCTATTATTTGTACGTGTTTCCTATAATAATCGCTATCTAATTTTAAATTGCGAATCACAGTATTTAAATCAAATACTTCATGTTCAGGAGTACCCTGTGGTATTTGATGATTTAATTGTACAAAATGTAAATGTAATCTCCAAAATGTTGGTGGAAAATGAAGAAGTGTATTAAATTTTTTACTTTTAATATAATTGGAAAACTTATTTCTAATATCTTCCAAGTATGGTATATCGTCTTTGGTCAAATCCAATAAAGATCTATAATCTTTTTTACACCATGCTGTATAGTGAAAACTATCATTTGTGTGTCTAGGATCAATCACTGTTATAAAATTAGAATGATGAAATACTGCGTGATTTTCAGTTACATCGCTCGGTATGATTTTCATTAATAATAATAATAATCATAACTTTACATCATTTATTTAATATGATAAATTTATAAAACAGCAAAAGCTGGACCAAGTCCTTCTACTATTTCTTCTTCCTCTTCAATCGGTCCATCTTCATCCCAATAATTAGGATCTACTTTTACTTCTGAATTGGGCAGTGGTGGTTTTTTCACCAAAACAGGATAAATAATATCAGGTGGCGTGTAAGGCGACGGCATGCTTCTATCATTGCAAAAATTACATTGCACATATTTAATACCATAATTATCTAGAATATGAGTATGTCGCCTTTGTTGGATTTTAAAATACGATGCTCGTTGTAATATAGATTTATCGGTTATATAAAAAGTTTTAACAGAAAACTTTGAAGATGCATATATGTATAAATCGCCCTGACCTGCAATCGCCGGTCTTTCTTTGGGCGTAAAAATGCTCATATAATTACCTATTTGTTTATTATCGCTAGTATAAAATTGTAAAAACAAATCTTCAGGTTCTCTAGGGTAATTTGGAGGGTTACTAAACACATCAGGTTGATCGCCGCCATTTGATAGAAGTGGTATTTTATTAGACTGTGGATTTAAAGACGAAAAACTAGAGTTTTGAAATGCTATAGTAAATGGATTTGTACCGTTTAGATAACTTGTTAAATTATTTTGAAGTATCGTTTTTTGTTCAGAATTTAGCAAATCACCATTTATCCCCCCTGCAATATATGATACTGTTATTGACACGAGATCTTTAAAATCAAATCTTTTAGATTTGAGAAACCTACCTTGATGTTCACCATTTTCATCTATATCACCTGTACCTCCAAAGCGAACATGGTATGTTGTAGGCAATGGAGCTGCTAATGAATTAAAACCTTGCGTTGTGCCGCCAGTATTCGTATTATAAAACGGATTACTAGAATTGGGTCCAGACCATAATGCGGATGATTTAACGATTTCTACATTGTGATGATCTAATTGTGTTCCAGTAAAGGGGATAAATATTTCACTATTTATTAAAGAACCGCTTGAAAAGTCTTCTTTAAGAACATTGCATTGCTGCTCACCGCATTTTTTATTACAGTTATCTCTCCTCGATATATAAATATTCCCAACACCTCCAGCATTTTGTCTGTTTTTAGGTTGACGAATCTTACATACAGTAAGTGGATCAAAATTAACCACACGTTTACAGTATCGTTTGGCTGCTTCATCACCAATTTTATTAGGATCTAATTCATATAAACAGCGCAATCCCTTGTAACCTTGTCCACATGTTTGCAAACGAGAATTTACACGTCTGCCCAACAATGATAATGTAGGGCCCTGTTTTCCAATTCTAGGGGCAGAACCAGCTTGCATTAATCCTGTTTGATTTGTCCATCTATTTTTTAAAGCTTTTCTAACTCTTTTCGCTCTTCCACTCATTATATTATATATTAGATAAATAATATAATTAATGCCCTTTACAATCCGAAGGCAATGGTGCTAAACATAGTTTAATTGTACCCAGGGACGCTACTGAATACTTTACTATTAAAGGTAAATCGTTTTCCAAAAACATCTCTATTGAATTACACAAATTGGTACATTTAATAAAATATCCTAGATTTTTTAATGAAAATTCACCTTGTATAACTTTGCTTTCATCCTGACTTTTAATAAATTCAGTTACAGCATCACTTTCAGACCTCGTGATCTCGCAAGTTGCAAATGGCCCAGAACACTTGAATATTAATTCATTTCCAACCGATTTTATTTCTAAACGATCGCTTAAATTTGAAAGATCACGAATAATTTTTTGAAAATCAGAAGATGGTAAATTAATTATTGATGAGAATTCTACATCTGGTACATCTAATTCTTCCTCCTCCGGTTCAATTAACTTTAATTTTTGATTTTTACACTGTTTAATATCTCCGTTTTCAAATTTTAAACCCAAATGATCTACGATCCCTTCACTATATTCAGATTCATTAATATAAATAGTAAGCGTATCATCATTATCTATGGTATTTATCAATTTAAATAAATGAAACATGTTAACGCCAATAACAATCTTTGGATATTTACAGTAATAATGCTCAAATTTTTCTGCATCTAAGAAAAGATGAGCCAAAATAGTATGCGATTTATCCATATTAACAATGCGGATACCATCAGGTTTAAATGTAATATTAGTTTCAAGCAAAATATCCTTTAATGCAGTCATTAGTGTACGAAAAGGTGCAATTTGTACAGTTTTTATCTCTAATACATTACCGTTATTTTGTGAGAGTGATGTCATAGTATAATATTTTTTCTGATTTAATCTTTAAATACTTATGCGTTCAATAAACGAAAAATAAATAAATTATTATTTTTAATATGAATGCAAGTACCCAAACATATATTACCAGAGATAAAGCAGTGCAAGTACCATATCAATCTTCTGCAAATAATATTAATTTAGTTATAAGTGAGAATATTATTAATAATCAACTACAAGTAAATCATGTTAATCAGAATATAAATACATTCAAAACAAATTCAATCCTTTGTAGATATCATAAAGATTTTAACGAAAGAGGACATTCTATTTTTAAATGGAGAGATGAAAAAGAACTTCATGAAGACGTTGCTAAGAAAGCTGTTAACTCGCTTCAAAATATAGGAGTTTTGGCGCCTTATTGGTTAAATCGCAGAACTTTTTATAAAAAAGCATAAATATAGTTTCGCACTATATTCTATGTTTGAAAAACTTCGATATTTCTGCTGTAATAAAGCAGAAGTTATAGATTTATCTTCTAGTTGTCAAGAAACTATGTTAGAAGATGAGCTCAGTGCTGAGAATTTAAATGATTCGCAATATAAAATACTTGCATTATTAGGATCAGGTGCAACTTCGCACGTATATAAGATTAAAGATGTTAACAATGGAAAATTATATGCCTGTAAAAAAATGCCAATACAAAAAAAGAGACGCGCGTATCGAGAAGTTAAAATATTGAAAAAATTAAATTCAGATTTATTTCCAACCTTTAGAAATTTTTTTGTTGAAAATAATAAGATACATATTTTAGTTGATTATGTCAATGGTATTGAATTATTTGAGGTAATACACGCTAGTCTAGAAAATAATTTAATTACTAAAAAATGCGCAATAAAATACATAAGTTACATGGGTAAATGTATCAAAACATTGCACGATGCGGGATTTGTACATCTAGATATAAAACTGGAAAACTTTATATTGATTCATAAAGATCCGTTGCGATTAAAATTGATTGATTTTGGGACAGCTCACCCTTATACAGAAAAATTAAGTAAAATAGATCTTACTGTGGGAACTAGAGGATATACTAGTATGGAATTATATAGAGGGAATTATAATAATAAATGTGATGTGTGGTCATTAGGGGTTTGTTTATGGATTCTTTTAACATCGACCGCTCCATTTAATCATAAAAATGTCCCTAGGCGATGTCAAGAAGAGGATTTTCCATTTCATGATTTTTATTTTCCTAATGCAGGACATATATCAAGACAAGATGAAATAGGAGATAATTTATTCAATCTCATTAAAAACATGTTATCGCCATTTCCATCTAATAGATTCAATATAAATGATGTATTAACCAATGATAGTATGATACTCAGGTAATTGTTCTGTATAATTTGATAAAATACTTAAAATTTAAGTTATGTATTTTATCAAATGTCTTTAGGAGAAATCAATGAAGAAATCTTTGCTATTTTTTCTACGTATAAAGGTTTGGATTTAAGATCCAAAATGCTTGAATTTATTAGAAAAGATTTAAGAGATAAAATGGAGTCTCTACTAGAGAAACAACGGAGATTGGAGAATTTAGAGTTAAATAGCAATGCTTATATTAATGATTTTCTTGTAAATTCTGAAATGCATTATATGTATATACCAAATTCTGAAATTTTCATTAGCTACAATGGCGAAGAGTTTAAAATTATAAATGAAAGTGAAATATTACATGAGATTTTATCAGGTATTTCACAGGATAAAACATTGGTACCTTGGAAATATAAAATCAAAAACTTAATAATGAAATCCATTAAAGACCGAGCTTTATTTGATATTATCCCTGAATCGCATACAATACAATTTGTATTGAATCATATAACACCATTACTATTAGATACTAAGGAAGAGGCTAAATATTTCCTGGCTTTACTTGGAGACAGTATTCTCAAGAAAAATATGGATATGATCCATTTGATAGAATTGCACACAAAAGAATTTATTACTGCTTTAGAAGAAAATGTTTTTCATCATTTTAAACATGCTCATCATATTAATACAACTTTTAAATACAATTGGCACGAACATCCGTATGAAAAATGTCGTGTTTTACATTTTACAAAATCTACTGCTTCGTCTAGCTGTTGGAGGTCTTTTATAAAATATCATATATTGGATATTTTAGCAGTAGCAGTGCATTATTCAAATAGATATAGTAGTTCAGAAGAATATATTCTCTCCAAATCAATTGGAAATCCTAAATTAGAAAGAATACTTTTCTTAAAAGATAAAACAAAACTAGGATTGGTTACCGATTTTATTTCAAAAAAAATAATTTTAGTAGATGACAAAACACTTTCTATTGGATGGAATGAAATGTATTATATCTGGAAAATATATTTGTATGAAAATGAATTACCGAATATTTTATTTAAGAATACATTGAAGGAATTAATAAACAAGCAAATTACATTTGATGATAATAAAGGATTCCTGGGAATTACAAGTCCTCATTTATTATTTATAACAAATTTGAAAGAATTTTGGTCTAAAAATATTGTATCAATCGCAACCGATGAATTTGAAATAAGTGAACTCTGTGATATATTTAATACATGGTTGGATGAAAAACAAGACAGTGAATCAATTAGTGAGAAAAATATGGAAACATTGCTTGATCACTTTTATTCTATAAAAACACCCAGTTCAAAGATAATTCAAAATGTTAAATGTTTATTATGGGATAAGCAGACCGAAATGAAAACTATAATAGATGATATCAAATTATCGTATAAATTTTATCCAGAAATGTATGAAAAAAGCGTTCAATGTGTATATATGGATTATTGTTCTAAAGCAAAGGCTAAATTTAACTACAAGACTGTAAGTAAAAAATACTTTGAAAAATACATTAATCAAGTAATACCTGATAAATATATAAAAAAAAAGAGAATCCTAAATGATTATTGGATCAATTAACGACGTCTACGACTACGTGAGCGTTTACCACCCTTTTTACGTCTTTTATAACTAGGTTTCTTAGCGAAACGACCCGTTCCATAAGCACGGTCTTCCCAACGAATCCCCTTAATAGAATGAACCTTGCGTTTGCGAGTACCCCTGGCCTTACGTCGGCTTTTACGAGAACCCTTGCCATCTTTGCGAACAAAGCCAAATTTACCTTTACGGGTAAAGTAACCTTTATTGTGAAGACGTTTAAGCATTTGAGGTCCTTTGGCTGATTTAGCTCTGGAAACAATTTTCTTATGTTTATTGTATTTAAGATCTTTCTTCTTCAAATTACCAGCGGTTTTGTAAGCAGTTCCATGCATAACTTGGGCACGGGAACCGATCAATATTTCGAAAATGACACCATTGATATGGTATTTTCCATCACTGTGCTTCATGTGCTTTTTCATTATATATCTTGTTGAGAAAAAAATGTTTAAGACCAGTAAATATCCTAAAGTTTATTGTTTTGATATAAAATCTATACGCACGATTTACCAAAAGTCCAGATCTATGTTTCATCAACGGGCGCCAGTTGCACATCATCATGATTACTTTCACCATCAAGCACAATACCGGGAGGGGTGTTACAATAATCCCACGAACGGCAATAATCATGATAAACACCTGATTCTTCTTGAATAGATCTACGAAATGTCCATCCTAAGCGAGTATCAATGTACCCCCCAGCTACAATACGGTGCCATTGCCATTTATCATCATCGTCTTCTGGAGTAGTTGGGTTATTTTTCATAATTGAGGATTTCATTATACCTTCATAGAATAAATCAAAACATGGAACCCCTCCAAATTTTGTACATACTTCCTTTAATTGGTCTAAATTAAATGTAAGACTATTAAAATATCCATTTTCTTGTTTTGTATTTTTATATTTCATATATTTTATATACCCGGGTATTTCGCCGTCATTTAAGAATATATTAAATAAAGTCCATTGTTTGTTTGATATACCTAATTCTCGCATTAAGGTAATACATCCATTTTCTATCTGCATGGGAATTTTATTATATGGCGAATCTTCTGCAATATTAAATAATATTTTAAAGACATTTGCACCTTCTAGGCGAGGATTATATTTGAGTTTGTTAAAATCAATGAAAGCAAAAGAACCATATGCAAATATAGCCTTTCCTATAACTTCTGATTCTTTTTCTATTGTTGTGATAATATCGTTTAAACAATGATAGATTTCCATAGTGTATTGTACTTATAATTTTTAAGGTGCGCCCTCAAATTCAATTTTATAACCATTATATATATAAGAAAATTATGAAATATGTAATGGTTAAAGATAGATTTTATATTGCTAGAGAAGAAGTACAAGCATTAACACAACTTTTAAAAGAAGCACGTGATAGACAAAGACTTTTATTAAAAAAAGAGAATCAACAAGGTTGGTGGGATTGGTTATGCGAATGGATTGGATATTAATGCTTACCTCTAGTCCTTTTCCTGCGCTTTTTTTTACGACGTCGTCGTCTCTTTGTTTTTCTTTTTCGCCCCATACCAACTCTTTCTTCACTATCTCTTCTTATAAGGACAGGTGGGCGCACTTCGGGAGATGTGTTACCTATAATCCTATCTCTATAATATCTTATTGTATTTGCAGCAGTTTCTAAATGTCCAGGTATAGCTTCTACAATATCAGCAACATCTTGTGTAGTTGTATAGCGTCCTGGAAATTGTTCTGCTATATTAACAATGGGAATGCCAGTTTCTAAAGCAGGGTCGCCCGAAAACATTATAGGTCTTGGACCACCAACAAATGATGGTCCCCACGTATTTATAGTTCTTCGAATAGATCTATCAACAGCTGGTCTATCCCGAGCTGGAGTTTCCATTAAAAGGTTTTCTGCAAAATTTAAAATAGATAAGTATAAACTAGAGGTACCGTATAATACATCACTAACCGGATCAAATAACTGTACTCCATCGGGCGAATTACACGTGCGTGTTCGTCTGTCATAACATGGATATTGTGGCCAATGATTAAAACACTTATCTTGGTCTACTTTTTGTTCGTCCGTACTACAATTTATTGACATTTATATTATGTTAATAAATTATATTATCATAGAAATAAGCTCTTTTACCACAAATAATGGAGCCATTAAAAATGCCTGTAAAATACTATCTGTTAAAGCAGGTGCATTGCCTTCAAATACACCGTGACCTATAAACTGAAATATCCATGCTATTATAAATACAGTTAAAGCTCGCCATTTATAATCCGGATAATTCCACTTAAAAGTAAGCGCATTGAAAAAACAAATAAATAGAAGAGGAACTGCTACTATAGCTAAAGTAGGATTTAATATAGTATAATAACCTGAATAAAACAGTAACAAAACAGTACTGACATTATATCTATAAAAATTATAATCAGATAATAAAACTATAGTTGACCATACAATAGCCGGTATGCATAAAATATGAATCCATTGGTTGATAATATTTCCATGATAGCTTTTATAAAATTCATAATTGCTGTTAAAATCAAATATTTGCATATAAATTATTATAAATTATTACTTTATGTAGATTGTCTAAAATAATTAAGCTTTTTAAAGGGGGGGGTCTTTAAAAATAAAAATTGAAACATATTTAAAAAGATAATAATATTAGATACACATATCAAAATGGCTAGTACTTCAAAAGAACTCGCAAGCACTTATCAGAAAAAAACCCAACTTGAGCATATCAAGGATGCACCCGATACTTATATTGGTGGCATCGAGGAGGATCGGGTTATTAACTGGACAATGAAGGAAGATAAAATGACTCATGCGGAATATGGATTTATTCCGGGATTGTACAAATGCTTTGATGAAGGTATTGTAAATTGTCGCGATCATTGGGTGAGATTGCAACAAAAGCAAAAAGCAGGCGAGGAAAATATTATCCCAATGACATTGATCGATATTGATATCGATGTCAAGACTGGGATAATTACAATGATAAATAATGGCAATGGGATTGATGTTGCGAAACATCCTGAGCATAAAATTTACATTCCTGAAATGATTTTCGGTCATTTGATGACGTCCACAAATTATAAGAAGAGTGCTAAGAAGATTACAGGGGGTAAAAATGGGTTTGGTTTCAAACTGGTATTGATCTATTCAACGTGGGGTAGAATCGAAACAGTTGATCATGTCAGAGGCAAGAAATATGTTCAAGAATTTAAAGATAATCTTTCCACTATTTGTACTCCTAAAATTACGAAAGCATCAAAAGCCAAACCTTACACTAAGGTACAGTTTAAATTAGACTTTGCTCGATTTGGTATTGATGGAATTAATGATGACATTTTCAGTATTTTGAAAAAGCGCACATTTGATATTGCAGCGGTAACGGATCGAAGTGTTAAAGTTAAATTTAACGGTGAACCCGTACCAGTGAGAACATTTGAAGATTATTTGGATCTTTATATTGGTTCAAAATCTGAAAACAAGCGAGTATTTGAGAAAAATGGTAGATTTGAATATGGTGTTTGTTTATCGCCACTTGATGAGTTTACACAGGTATCCTTTGTGAACGGTGTTTATACAAGTAAAGGGGGCAAGCATGTTGATTATATTTTGAATCAAATTGTAAAGAAAACAAGTGCATATATTTTCGCCAAGAAAAAAATCAAAGTTAAACCCGTAACTATTAAAGAACAATTGTTCGTATTCATCAATTCGACTATTGAAAACCCTTCATTCGATAGTCAAACCAAAAACTATCTGAATACACCCGCCAGTCGTTTTGGATGTAAATGCGATGTATCTGATAAATTTATTGAGCAGATTATTAAAAAGTTGGGAGTAATGGAAGCAGCCATTAGCTTGACAGAAATCAAAGATACAAAAGCTGCGAAGAAGACAGATGGTCGCAAAACCACAAATATCAAAGGGATTCCGAAACTGACAGATGCTATCTGGGCAGGAGGTCGTAAATCATGGGAATGTGTACTTATTCTTACTGAGGGAGATTCGGCTAAGGCAGGAGTTATGTCAGGTCTTTCAAAAGAGGACAGAAAGAAATATGGGATCTTCCCTTTGCGAGGTAAACTCCAAAATGTAAAGGATATCACTCAAAAACGATTGAATGATAATGCAGAAATCACTAATATTAAAAAGATTTTGGGTCTTGAAGTAGGTAAAAAATATACAATGGAAGAAGCTAAGAAATCACTTCGTTATGGATCAGTATGGTTCATGACTGATCAGGATTTGGATGGTGCTCATATTAAAGGCTTGTGTATTAATTTGTTCCATTCTCAATGGCCAGAACTTATGAAACTAAATTCATTTCTTGGATTTATGAACACTCCGATCATTAAAGCTAAAAAAGGAAGCAGTGAAAAGAGCTTTTATACGGAGCAAGAATATCAAGAATGGAAAACATCTCATAATAATGGAAAAGGATGGTCAATCAAGTATTTTAAAGGTCTTGGTACTTCTACAGCTAAAGAATTTAAAGAGTACTTCGCAGATAAAAAGGTTGTCACATTCGCGTATGAAGGTGATGAATGCGATGATGCTTTGGACAAGGTATTCAACAAAAAGAGAGCGGATGATAGAAAAGAATGGCTAAGAAATTATGACAAAGATGCAATCGTTGAAATAAAATCTGGTAGCATCAGTTATCAATCATTCGCTGATCGTGAAATGATTCACTTCTCGAAGTATGATTGTGATCGATCAATCCCCAATCTAATGGACGGTAATAAGATTAGTACAAGAAAAATCCTATTTGCAGCATTTAAAAGAAACTTAATGAAGGAAGTTAAGGTGGGACAATTTGCCGGTTATGTTTCAGAACATTCTTGCTATCATCATGGTGAGCAAAGTTTGGTTGGAGCAATTATCGGTCAGGCCCAGGAATTTGTAGGAAGTAATAATATTAATCCGTTTATGCCAAAGGGTCAGTTTGGTACGCGATTGAAAGGCGGGAAGGATCATGCAAGTGAAAGATACATCTTTACCAATCTTACACCTATTACCAAATTTATTTATCCGCAAAATGATAATCCAATCTTGAATTATCTTGATGATGATGGCACTCCAGTAGAACCTGAATACTATGGTCCTATTATCCCAATGGCGTGTGTTAATGGTGGTAAAGGGATTGGAACTGGTTTCAGTTGTGATATTCCATCTTATAACCCACTTCAAATTATTAAATATTTGAAATATAAACTGAATAATACTCAATCAAAGCCAAATATTGAAGTTTACTATGAAGGGTTCAAGGGAACGATCCAAAAACTTCAAAACCAAAAATACTTGATAAAAGGAAACTATGAAATTGTGGGGACTGATCAAATCAGAGTTACTGAGTTGCCCGTTGGTACGTGGACAGAAGACTATAAAGCATTCTTGGAAACTTTGATGGATGATAAAAATAAAAAGGGAAAGGTGTGGGTCAAGAGTTATACTGATATGTCAACTGATACAGAAGTTGATTTTAATATCAAACTAGTATCAGGTACTATTAATAGATTGCTTCCAAAGAAAGCTGATTATGGATGTACATTGTTAGAGAAGACCTTTAGATTGTATACTACAAAAACTGAAACAAATATGTATTTATTTGATCATAATCAGAAACTGTCAAAGTATGATAATGTATATGATATTATCGATACTTATTTCCCTGTTCGCCTTGATATGTATCAAAAAAGAAAAGAGCACATGATCAAACAATTAGAACGTGAAGTTATGATTTTGCATAATAAAGCAAGGTTCATTGAGGAACAATGCGAAGATATAATTGATCTTCGCAAAAAGAAAAAGGCGCAAGTAATCGCGATGCTCGAAACCAGACAGTATGATGTCATTGATGAAGATGAAGACTTTAAATATTTGAGATCCATGAGAATCGAGCAGGTGGAGGAAGAGAATATTAAGAAACTTCGCGATGAACGTGATTCCAAAATTAAAGAGCTTGAACTTTTGAAGAAAACAACCCCTGAAACTATGTGGAATACTGAACTAGATACACTTGTTACGCAATATAAGTCATATACAAAGAATCGTGCAAATCGAATGAAGGGTGTCAAGAGTAAACTTAAAGTTAAAAAGAAAAAAGGCAAGGCCAAAATTAAAAAGTAAAAGTAAATAAACAATAATTCAAAAAATTGATTTAACTATAAATTTTTATTATATATACAAACAATGGCAAACCTTAGATTTCATAACGACACCGCATCCTTAAACCACCTCTGGTATGAGTCACATAAGAACCTCATTACCAGTTTATGTATTGAATTTGATAAAACTGATGATATTGACGCAATGATAGCAAAGTTCCTTTGCGCCCCTATTAAAATGAAAGCACTCAAGGATCCTAATAAACCAAAAAGGGCAAAATCTGCATATCTGTTTTATTGCGCGGATCATCGTCCTAAGATTCTGGAAAAACTTAGAAAGAAAAAGCAGAAAATTAATATTGCCGATGTATCTAAAAAGCTTGGTGCGATGTGGGGTACTTTGGATGATAAAGCAAAGGCACCTTATACAAAAAGTGCCGAGAAAGATCGCAATAGGTATAAAGATGAGATGGAACAATACAACGCCTAATATATTTAGGGATGTAACTTGATATTAAACTATGTTTAATTATTATATGAATGTTATAATTAAACCTAGAACAGAAATAGATTTGCCAAGTGTAGAAAATAGCATTCAAATGGCATTTAGTCAACATGATAAAATTGTTTTTATATTTGATTTAACAGAAACTACAGTTTTTAATTTTCAATGTTTACTTAAAATACTTCCCCTGTTAAAAAAATTCGAGGCTGATATAGAGCAAAAATTAGAAAAAAGTTATATTATTCTAAGACAAAAATGGAAAAAAGCATTATTAATGATGTTTTTTTCTTATTATAAACCTAAAAAGCCAGTCGAATTTATAAATCAATATAATCAAAACCAAGGTTTCAATTCCAAAGTTCTACTGTAATATGTAGATGTTGGTCTTTGTATCGGTGTATACATGGTACTCGCATCACTTTTAAATTTTACGTAACCTATAGCTTCGCCCATTACTTGAGGGACCGCATATTCTAAAACTAAATGGTTTAGTTGTACTATTTGTTGTGTAATATTAGTCGGTAGATTTTTAGAATGTTGTAGGAAAATACTTCTCATTATCATTTTAAGAGGAGCTTCATCTTGTTTGCCTATTAAGAACCTTCCTTTAGATTCTTTATAAACACCTGCTCTTAATCCATTTTGAATAATATTCATATTTGCTTCGCTAAAGAAAGCATTTGATAATGCGTCATTATCCCAATTACCAGTCATAGCAGTTCTATAATAAGTATCACCGTCTGATACTGGTATCCGGTCATATAACTGAAAACAATCCATGACATTATCGCCTAATATATCAACTCGTCCATTACTATTGCAACTCATATATATATAAAGTCATAGAAAAAATTATCTATATTTTAATATATAATGACGTTTCAAAGTGTAGTTGTCACGATTGCAATTGTTATATTAATTCTTTCTCTTATTGTACTTGGGATTATCATTTACAATTCAAGAAACAAAGACCAATTCCCGCCAGAAATTGGGAACTGTCCTGATTATTTTGTAATGAAACAAAAGTCTGCCGGTGGCGATATGGGAGGTGTATCTCCAGAAATGTGTTACAATCAGCATAATTTAGGAAATAAATCTGAAGGATGCGAATGGTTTGATCCTAAAGACGCCACTAAGAATGAAAGACTAGCCTATGCAAAACAGTGCGGTGTTACATGGGATGGTGTCACAAATTTTTAATTATAAATATTATTTTGATATAAGATTTAATAACAGATTATATCAAAATGGAGAGATTACCAGAAGTAATAGTAGATATTGTATTTTCATTTATTCCAATTGATCATATATATAATTTAAACCATTCGTATCTAGATACCATATATCCATTAATAATTAAAAATAGAATTGAGAACAAACAGATGCCTCCAGATTCATACATGCGATATCTTATTAGATGTAACTGTATAATGTTTTTAAATAAAACATTTGAACATCATTTTTCATATTTTTCTTCATTCAAAAACTGGAAATATAAATCTAATACATTTCCAAATTATATAGAATATTTAAGGGCATATACAATTACACTCACTAAAACAAAATCTCGAAATCTAATAGAACTGTATATTTCAAAGGAACCTGTTTCGATGAAAAACAGACATAAAAAAATAAGAAGAAGAAATATAAAATGGAGCAATTAAATATAAATCATATTTTAGATAGATTTGATAAAGAAAAAATATTAATTGATTGCTTGAATCATTTTGAAAAACATAAAACTGATGTTTTAACAAGACGAGGTATTTATGTTTATGGTAGTCCAGGAGCTGGTAAAACATGGTTTGTCAAAAATATATTGAAGCAATTAAATTATGATACAATTATGTTCGACGCAGGTGATGTCAGAAATAAAACTATTATCGAAAATATTACCAAACATAATATGTCGGATACTAATATTATTAGCATGTTTCATAAGAAGAAAAAAAAATAGCCGTAGTAATGGACGAAATTGATGGAATGAATGGTGGTGATAAAGGAGGTATTAATTCTTTAATTAAACTTATAAGACCAAAAAAAACTAAAAAGCAAAAATTAGAAGATAGTACAATGATACCTATCATTTGTATAGGAAATTACCATATTGATAAAAAAATAACCGAAATGATGAAAGTATGTACTACTATTGAATTAAAAACACCCTCAAATAAACAAACTGAAAATATAATTAATTTATTAATGCCGACATTAGAGTCTTCTTTAAGAAAAAATATGGTAGAATTTATACAAGGCGATCTAAGAAAATTAACCTCTACATACGACATCTATAAAAATCAACAAACTATTCTCAAAAATAAAATTATAACTACCATATTTCAACCAAAAATCTATAATGAAGATACTAAACAAATCGCAAAAAAATTATTAAATAATAAATATGATATCAACGAGCATTTACTTTTAATGAATGAAACTGATAGAACAAGCGTCGGACTGTTGTTTCATGAAAATATTATTGATGTTCTTAGTAAAATACCAAAAGACATTGCCATACCATTTTATATTAATATTCTTAATAATATCTGCTTTGCAGATTATGTGGATAGGATTACATTTCAAAAACAGATTTGGATTTTCAACGAGATGAGTTCATTAATTAAGACATTTTATAATCATCGATTATGGAATACCCTTGAAAAAGATAAACCTATAATTTTTAATCCTGAAAAGGTTAGATTTACAAAAGTATTAACTAAATATTCCACTGAATATAACAACATGTTGTTTATACAAAATTTATGTCAACAACTAAGTATGGATAAAAAAGATATGTTTTCTTATTTTATTCATTTGAGAAATAATTATACCGTCGAAGAAATATATGAAATATTCGATAATGATAATTATGAAATCAATAAGTTAGATATTAATCGTATATACAGATATTTAGATGCATATACCAAAATAGAAGAATAATTACTCCTTTCTTTTACAATATGATAATAAACCACTTTTAGTCCTATCACCACTATATGTATCTAATTTTTTGCCACCTCCCATCAATAAAATTGTAGGAAATCCTGTAACTTTATTGGCTTTGATAATATCCGCCGCACCATCATCCTTTCTTTCCAATGCTCTCATTTTTATACTGGTATTGTTTTCACTTGCAGCAGCCTTCCAGTGAGGCAATAAAGTAACGCAATGAGGACAACCTTCCATATGTAAAAGTAACAATTCTTTTTGACCTTCAAATGATTCTTTTTTTGGTAAAAGCATATGGGTCAAAAAATCACGAATTTCACTATATACAATTTTAATTAATCTAAACGTAATAATTATGGCAATTATCATTAATATTAACATTACAAACGTGGTTGGTGTAATTTTATTACCTTTTGGTAATATTTTGTTAAATTTTCGCGTTAATTGTTTTAACATTATATTATAATATAATATTTTATTGTTCCATATAAAATTTTGCTACATCTTTATTTTTGATAAAATTTTTGGGAGTCATTTTTGTTTCTCTCACATAATCAGGATTGGGATTTTTCAATAATCTTCTTTTATCAAATGTATTTTGATCATGTGCAAAACATAAAATGCTTTTTAATGGATTTAACTGAATAAATGGTATAGTATAGTTTTTTAAAAATTGTTTTTCTTCTGCCAACTCTGCATCATCATCGTAATGTGTTTCTTTTAATAACTTACGTTTAAATGCAAATGTTCCAGCTGTTGCATGATTCGGACCATATGGACCAAATTGCCAAATCTTACCAGTATCTTTAAAATAAATATAAATAATACTACTTCCAGAACATAATGCTTGAGGCGTTGATCTTAATCTATTTACAGCATGATTAATGCGATCTGGGGGATAATAATCGTCATCATCCATGTATACTATAATATCTCCTTTTGCCTTTTCATGCATATAATTTCTTTTTCTGCCTAATTTCATCTTTTCTTCTTGGTAAAAATATTTCACATTTGGAATATCTTTAAATAAATCTCCAACGGGATCAGTTCCATCGTCCACTACAATCCATTCTATCAGTTCCATTGGATATGTTTGCGCCAAAAAGTTTTTAATTAACATTGGTATAAAAGATCTTCTATTGTATGTAGGCGTACATACGCTTACAAATGGTTTTCCATTTGCCGAGACCTTTTTCTTTTTTCGGTTTTTCTTCCCCATCGATGATTAAATTACTTTTTTATTGTTAAGTAATTTAATTAGTAATTTAAGAAATTGTCCACAACCAATAGAATATTTTTGATAATAATCTAATTCCAATCAGAATAGGAAATATCAATGTTAGTGCAATTCCCCATGATTTACCGGTCTTTGTTAGAGTAGTTCCCAATGATGATACAATAATAGCAAGAGTGATAAATAGATTAATAGGCCAGTAGGCTCTAACATTTCTTTGCATTTGATATGTTCCCCCTTCATATGGACATTTCGATGAATTATCGCGTTTTCCCATAGCACCAAATAACATATAAAAGAATGCTTCCGTTGGCATAGCCGCCATATTATATAACGTAGTTAATAGACCAAAGAATAGTGGTAATATAAATACACTATATCTATTTAATGATGCAAACGGCGTTGTAAATAAACCAGTACCAAAAGCAACCATCATTATTACCATGGAAAGCATTGGCATATATAAAGTTGTTAAATATCTAAACCAATACCGATAATCGCCTTCAAAGAAATTCCAGAATATTTTAAATCCGTTGCCCAATGGACCATCTTTTTTTCGTAGGCTTTCTGGTTTAGAAGCAGCTATGTAAAAATCTAAATAAATATTATCCAAACTTTTTAAACCTGCTGTTTTACCTCCTTTCTTGGAGTGTTCCTTGGATTTTTCTACTCCCTTTTTAAAATAATTTGTTGTTTTATTTCTACTCCATGATCCCTCTATTGCTTGAAATAAAAGTTCACGCGCTCCACGTTTTTTACCAGTTGAGCCTTTATTAAGATCATCCTTTTCATATCCTTTCCCATAATTTCGTTTTATTACATTAAAATCATCTCTAATTGCAATTAATTCTCTGACTTGCTCAGACTTTGCGAAGGTTCCTATTTTTTCCTCTCGTTTAGAATCTATTTCTTTTTTTAATGCTTTAATAAAATCATCTAATCTGTCTTCAACCAATTTTATTGGCAATTCTTCGTGTAAATAAGGTAGAAAATAGGAAAGTATATCACTCCAAATACCCCTACTTGTAGACCATGATCTTTGCTGTGTTTTAGCGAACCAAGCACCAAACCATCGACCAGGATTACTCGCATCCCCACCATCATCCGGATTATAGGCAGTTGGGGCCCTTACAGCTGGATCATCATATATATAATTATAAGGCCATCCATATTTTTTAGGCAAGATCCAGTTAAATGGAGGATAGTCGAATAAACTGGGACCATCCGATGTACACATTTCTATTTCTTCTTCTGCTAATCCATATTTCTTTAATTTTTCACAACATAAAGATCTTGTCTTATTTTTTCGAAATGTAGTTTGTGAAAATCCCAAACTTTTTTCCATTTCTGTAATTGCTATATCGATGCCTGTAGCCTTTTCGGATAAGGTTTTATTTTTTACGCCGAAACGCCTGGCACCGCTTGGATTGCTCGTTTGTCCACTTTCAGTATTATTCATTCTTTCTTTTCTTCTGTCTCTTTGTTCGCGCACTTTCCCCTTCTTAGCAGCTGGAGATCCTCCCTCCATCTTTGTTTCATTGGCGGTAGTGGTTGAATTATTCTTTCCTTTCTTGGCTTTCTTAAGGTCTTTTTCTATTTTTAATAATTGCGAATCTGCCGTAATCCAAGTTTCTCCAACAATTATACTATAAATATCCCGCGACAACGATCTGGATAGATGTAACATATATGTAAACCAATCTGGGCCCTGAACATGTTCCTGAGGACATTGCTTGCCATCCAATGCATTATCGGGTAAAATACCATTCTTACAAGGATAATAAGGAGGCTGATGTTGATTATTTGGTAAAAGACATTTCCCCCCTCCACCTGCACCAGGATCTGTACTGGATTCTCCTTTACACTGTCTTTGATCTAATATTAACTGCAACTGAAAAGAATAAAAGGGAAATAAAACCCAAAAGACAACGACAGTAGTTATTGAAGTAGCCCAAAAAGCAGACCATGGATTTTGTTTCGTATTGGATTTTTTTGTTTTTATTACTGATGCTGTTACTTTTTTTGTTTTTTTATCTTTTTTTTTCCTTTGCCTGAAGTGGACATATATATATATATCTACAAATATAATTCTTTCTAAACTTGAATGTCTATATCGCAAACTTATTTAGATAAACTTCTAAGTAAAATACATATAATGAATTTAATTAGAGGATTAGTTACTATTTTAATCGCATTATTTATGATAAAGCTTTTTATTGATTTAGTTATGTTTATTTTTGTCAGTAATGTTATATCTAGAAATCAAATAAAACACGGCAATCTTCGCGGATTGTAAATTGTTTATTTAGCTAATACATCTTTCAATAGCTTTAAAAGATGTATATTTTAGAAAAGTAAAATATTTATTATTATATATATAGTAATGAATATTGTCAGATTATTAGTTTGTTTATTAATTACATTTGTATTTGTTAAATTATTGATAGATGGAATCAGTATTATGAAAAATAACACCGGTAATATTGTAGAGGGCATGGGTAATTTAAATGCATCCCCACCAACAGAAAGTCCCGATGTTGCCCTACGTTTGGAGAAGGAGAACCAACAATACGCCAAAAAAGAGTATGAAGAAGAACAAGAAAGTCTTGCAAAAGCGGGGTTATTATCACATAAGCATACCTCTAACTCAAAACATGGTCATGAAAAGCGAAATCCAAACGGCGATGATTGTCAAAAACGAGGATTAACATATTGTATGGCAAATAGTAATTGTGATAATGATTCTTATTGTGCTAAGAAATGCGTTGAAGGAACTTGCGATGGTAAAACAATGCATCCAGATCACAAACCTGGTCATAATCCAAGTCATAAACACGGTCATAAACACGGTCATAAACACGGTCATAAATTAGGACCAGGAGGCACTCAGCATTTACTAGGACCTGGTGGAACTCAACACAAACATCATCATAGTCATGGGAGACGTGTACCCGACGATAGTCACTCGCATAAATATAAAAAATTCATTCCAGATAAATTAGACCAATTACCGTTAACAAAAAGTGTATATGAAGAAATCGGAAGAGATTTTGTAAAAGATGAAGCAAAAAAGCGTGGAGTGAAATCCCCCGGAATTCATGACTCTGAGGCAGAGGTATTGGGAAAAATGGTATGGCGCGTATATGCTGCAGAAGTAGAGCAAAAAAGAAAAAGCTCTCCAAAAGCAAATGATCAATTATTAGAAAGAGAAATACAATTATTGAACAAGGTTTCCAAAATAATGAAAAGTGATACGGATCATCATAAAGGTAAGGGTAAAAAACATAAAGGCATTACAAATCAAGCATCTAGTATTTCAAAATGTGGACCAAGGCATTATACGGATTCTAGAACAAATAATCTATATGGATATACCCCTCCTAGTAGTAACGATGTTCATAGAGAACCCGGTCACGCATTCCAAGGAACACCAATACCAGGTGCTCCTATATATCATGATATTTCTAATGCAATTGAGCATTGTGAAACTGATAGAGCTTGCGGTGGCGTAAATTATGATTCTACAACTGGAAAATTCTTTTTGATGCCTGTTCACTCTAAAATTGTAAGACGACCTCATTATACTGCTTTTATTAAGAAAAAACATAGAAGACATACTAATCCTCATCATAATCATGATAAAGAATCAGGTAGAAGTCACGGACATCATCACGGTCAACCAAGTCCATATTTACCAGAAACAGGCATTGGATTTAGCAGTAGTCCTTGTCAATGTAAAAATGGACATCCAAGAAACCCTAATAAGTTACCCAGACCATATAATTCATTAATGGATCTTTTTCATTAAAAATATTTATAGTATATATATGAATGTGTTTGGGACATTTGCAGTTTTTGTACTTTTATTTGTAATTTATCAATTTTTAAGCACTATGTATCATTATAGTAAACGTAAATGGAGAGAGGGATTCGAAGGTGGTGGTGAATGCTCTGGAGTGCCAACAGTAGTGTCAAATTATATATAAAATAAAAATATATTAAATTTTAGTATATTTTTATCGGGCAATGGATAATCCAATACGACCACCTTGAATTTCAATCATATTATATCTTTCTTCAAAAACCCTCAAATCAAAATTATATTTATTAAGCGTCCATAAATCTTTCCTTACTCCAATAATAGCACCTGAAGCGTCACATAATACATCTACATTATTTGTATCAGTATCTTGATTTCGCGGAGGTTGTATTGTGTTGAATTCAAACGTGATATATTGCCATTTATTTGTGTTTTGGGCACCAGTTGGTTGATAGATTAAACGATTGCTATTTGTACAAAAATTATAACAATACAGACCATATTTAGATATACCTGTTGTTCTATACCATTTTTCTATATAGGCATAAACGCCGGCTGCCAAAACATTTTCTCTATAATCCTGACCACATAAAATAGCCATATCCAACATTATATTTCTTTGATTTTTAATAGTCATGCAGCCACTATTATATAAACCGAAAGGGTTGCTTGCAGTTGCGCTTGTACCAAATGGTGATAAAGTAGTACCATCAATATTTTTAAGCGTTGGAGGCTGTCCTGGTTTACCTTCAAATTCAAAATTAGAATAATTAAACCACTGATTTCTTTTATTAACATCACTTCTCCGAAATCGCCACATATAACTACTAACCATGTCTTTACTAGGTATATCAACTCTTCTTGAACCGGTAATATTCAAATAATCCCATTCATATTGTTCTTTAACCAATATTGAATGACATTTTTTAGCCATTGTTCGCCTTTCATCTTCACCTAAAAATATATATGTTCCTATCAAATGGATATCTGAATTCCAATCATTTCTCCTATTTAAATATTGTGAATAATTATCTGTTTCCGATTTTGGTAGACCACTAGGTGGTTGTATAAATTTCCATAACTGATCAGTTACGCTTGCAGTGTTTGGTGCTTTTCTTTCTAATCTTAATTCGGGTACAAATGGTAGCGGGGAGCCAGTACAATTATTGCAAGGAGTCTTCTGTGTAACATCCAAAATTGTAAAGAGATCCTTAATTGGATTAAAATCTATTTTAATATGTACTTCTTGGTACTGTAAAGCAATAAGAGGTAATGCGGTTTTAGTAGAATAACAAAACCATGCCATCAAAGGTATATATAACTGTCTTCCTCGTATTGAAGGTTCTAACCCAGTAGTGTTACATTGCGAATTGTATATTGCATTGGGATAATTCCCCCAATAAGCTTCGGGATCGCTTAAATCTTTTGTTTGATTATCACCACCAACCATTCTTCCCAACAATGATCGTCTGGCAACTTCATCTCTTCTTACAGCGTTCATCATCCATTCGCCAGAATACTGAGCCAAAGTACTGCCTCCAGAATGAATGGTAATTTGTCTTATCATTGCAAATCCGATATCATTTACCCATTGAAATTTATATGGTAAATAATTTCCCGATACATCTTCTCTGTAATATATTGGACTCCATATATCCGGTAAATTTACCACAATATAAGTATCCCATAAAAGTTCAGCGTAACGAGGTATTTTAAAATTCATTTCAACAGCACTGTCAAAAGACAATGTTCTCTGTCCTTCATAATCAATTCTGAATCTTTGCATCCCGAACGGTGTAAATTTCTTATAAGAAGCCTTGAAAAATGTCGTTTTTGGGTTTCCAGTTAATATAATATTTGCTTGTCCATATGCAACTAATTGTAATAATCCACCTGGCATTATCTAATATAATATATACAATTATTTTAAAGTGTTTAAATTCTAATTGTGTCTATTTAGGTGAAGATTAAAATATAAATAAATATTATACTAATATCATGGACAGATATCAAGAAGCTATTAACAATACACAAAGATTTTTATCCCAATATATTTGGATTGGGGTTCTAATAACTATACTAGGAGTATTTTGGTATTATCGTACTCAAATAGGCAAGAAAACTGCAAATGTCGATAAGATGGAAAAGGCGTACGATAAACCAAACTATGCGCCTCAATTATCAAGTATAAATGATAGCGATCCTAAATATAATGATCCTTTATTAAATTTCTATATTGCAAGTAGCTATAATTCATGTTGTGCAGGCGATTTCCAAGATAGTTATGTAACACTCGATCCCTTAGAAGAAATACTGTTTCATGGCGCTAGAGTTTTAGATTTTGCTGTATATTCTGTTGATGGTAAAGCAGTTGTAGCGGCATCTCCGTTTCAAAATCCTAATATTAAAGGAACATATAACAGTATTCCAATTGATAAAGTTTTACAACGTGTATCACAATTAGCATTTTCATCAGCAAAATGCGCAAATCCAGGCGATCCCTTGTTTTTACACTTTAGAATAAAATCAAACAGAAAAGATGTATACCCGCCTCTAACATCCGCTATTAAAAGTAATTTTGCTGGAAAATTACTTGATGCCAGATGGTCATTTGAAGGGCGAGAGAGCACAGGACATACAGCTAATTTATCAATGGAACCTCTTAAATCTTTGATGGGTAAAGTTATAATTTTAGCACATCAGGAAAATGATAATTATAAAGATGAAAATAATCCATTTTATGAATTGGTTAATTTAGGATCAAATTCTATTTATTTCAGACAATTGCGTAATCATGACGTTCAGTATGCACCTAATGCAGATACTATGAAGTCTGAAAACAAAACAAGTTTAGCTTTAACTATGCCCGATTGGAGTGAAATAAATACAAATGTTCCAATTATTGTACATCAAGCATTGGGTTGTCAAATGGTTTGTATGAACTATCAGAATTTAGATAAAAACATGAAATATTATTTAGAGTTCTTTAACGATGGCGGTTGTGCATTTATTAAAAAGCCACCAAATCTTTGTATGAAACAAACGAAAATTACGTGCCCTACGCCTCCTCCAAAAGAACAATCTTTCAAAGGTAAGAAATATAATTTACCTATGGTTAATTTCACAATGTAATTTTTTAATCGGTCTATATATTATTATGACAGACTGTAAAAAAAATATGTCCTTTGAAGAATGCGAATTAGCTATATTACGTCAGGCGGTTGATAAAGCCGATGTAATTGAAGGGGAAAACTTATTGAAAGATCCTGAAGTTAAAAGAATTATTAAGATCGTCGAAGATTTTCTACGCGTTCGTAAACTCATTTGTTACGGGGGCACTGCAATTAATGCTCTCCTACCCGCTCAAGATCAGTTTTATGATATGAATGTAGAATTGCCCGATTATGATTTCTTCTCTCCGGATCCCTTGAAAGATGCCAAGGATTTGGCTGATATATATTATAAAAAAGGATTTACCAAAATAGAAGCAAAAGCGGGGGTTCATTCTGGAACCTTTAAAGTTTTTGTAAACTTTATTCCTGTAGCTGATATCACATTTTTGGTACCAGAATTATACAAAAAAATTGCAAAAACCGCAGTAAATATTAATGGTATTTATTACACCCCTCCTAATTATTTACGAATGTTAATGTATTTGGAATTATCCAGACCCAAAGGTGACCCTTCCCGCTGGGAGAAAGTACTAAAACGCATTTCACTATTAAATAAAAACTATCCGTTAAAAGGTAAAAATTGTAAGTTCATTGAAATTCAACGTTTTTTCGATGCCGAACATAAATTACCACAAGGAAAGGAACAAACTATATTTCATGTTACCAGACAATCTCTTATAAATCAAGGTGTTGTTTTCTTTGGTGCTATGGCCCTTCAACTTTATATCCGTTATTTAAAAAAATTCAAATATCAGAAGTTTAAAAAAATTCCAGATTTTGATGTTTTGGCCACAGACCCAGAACAAACAGCCAATATTCTCAAAAATAGATTAAAAGATGCAGGAATTAAAAAGGTTTCAATCAGAAAAAGAAAAGGCGTTGGTGAGGTAATTGCTCCTCATTATGAAGTTTTAGTAAATAAAGAAACCATTGTTGTTATTTATAAACCTATTGCTTGTCATAGTTACAATGTTATTAAAATGAAGGGTAGAAATGTTAAAATTGCAACTATTGATACAATGCTTAGTTTTTATTTAGCATTCACTTATGTTAATCGTCCATATTATGATCCAAATCGCATTATTTGCATGGCTGAATACCTATTTAAGGTTCAACAATATAATCGTTTATCTCAAAAAGGATTGTTAAAAAGATTTAGTATAAGTTGCTATGGTAAACAGTTGACATTAGAAGGCATTCGAGAAGAAAAAGCTAAAAAATTTAAAGAATTATCCAATAAACGCAATGGAAAAGAATGGGAGTATCATTTTTTAAAGTATGATCCGTCGAAAAAGGACGAAAAAAAAATGAAAAAAGGTAAAAAGCGTAAAACACAAAGAAAAACCAAAAAAAGAAAAAGAAAGCGCAAAAAGCGTAAAACACAACGCTTATTTAATTTTTAGATTATTTTATATTGAAACAAAAATCAATATAAAATTTATTTTTTATGCGTGTCTGACTTTGCCTTCTCATGAATATAAGTTTCATAGCTCAAATAAGCAAAACTAGCAGCACCTACCATTGTACCTATAACAGAATACCATCCTTCTGGTTGATTTAATGCAACACAAATTTGATTAGGTATTCTAAGTAACAACATTACAGTTAAAGATAAAGAAAGAGCCACAGAATAAGGTTTATCGTTCTTGACGGCATCTATTTGATGCATTGTACCATATATAGCAACAACCAATGCAATAATATGGAGATATCCAGTATATTTCATCATTGCCTTTGAACACTTCATTATATATTTAAGTAAGATAATAATTAACAATGACTACATACCCAAAAATCCCTTCCCCTGTCTTCCATTAAAACATCTCCCAAATTATAATCATGATAATGTAATTTAAGTTGTTTTGCCTTTCCCTTTAATATTTCCAAGTTATGTTGTTCTAAAAATATAATAAGTGTTCTTTTAATTTGTGCACAAACATCCTCTAATGTGTCAAAATAGTCCATATCAATATGAACCGTATATCCCGAAAATAACTCATCGGAAATTTTGAATATTTTAATATTTGTCATTTTAAAATATTAAAATCAAATTCTTTTAAGTGAATATAATGGCTGAGGACGAACCTAAGACTACACGCCCTACATGGGACGAATATTACAAGAAAATTGTAATTGCAACAAAAGAGCGCTCTCCGTGTGAACGCTTACAGGTGGGATGTTTGTTGGTTCAAGATAATAGAATTATTAGCCAGGGTTACAATGGGTTTTTACCAGGTTGTCCCCATAATTCAATTGTTAGAAATAATCATGAACAAGCTACTTTACACGCAGAACAAAACTGCTTGGCCGATTGCGCTAAGCGTGCCGTAAGTTGTAAAGGTGCAACTGCTTATATTACACATTACCCGTGTATTATTTGTTGCAGAATGCTCTTAGCTGCCGAGATTGGAGAGATTAAATACCTAGATGATTATAAGAATGATGATTTAGTCGGATATTTTGCAACTCAATGTAAAGTAGCTATTACTAAAATTTAACGTCTACGTTTTTTTTTGTCCTTCTTCTTTTAATTTTACGCTTTGTTCTCTTTTTTTTGTTTTTACGCTTCTTATTTGACTTACGTTTCTTACGTCTTTTCTTTTTTCTAGTTTTCTTACGTCTTTTACCACCATTTACTGTTATAGACGACATTGATCCCCCTTTTTTCTTAATTTCGTAGGGACTTCCAGCTGCAACTTTCTTTACATATTCCACAATTGTTTTAATATTTAAATTTTCGGAAAGGGGTTTTGATTTTAATACAGTCTGAGCGAATTCAATACCTTGTTTCATAAATGGTTTAACCATTTCTATAAGTAGAGGTTGGCATTTTAATTTAAATGACTTATCTTTCTTCGTCTGTTCCTGTTCCGTAAAGGCCGTCGCCCAGCGTTTAGTCAATAAAACATTCTCTTTCCCTTTAGTTAGGTTTTGCAATTTCTGCTGTATTTTATCACTTTCTAATTTATTTGCCAAATTAGTTAATGAAACACCAAATTTATCAAATGCAATACATGCGTCTATTAAACATTCGCTTAGTGAATGTTTTTCCGTGCTGCTGGGAATGTATTTAAATTTGTCCATCCGTGTATTAGTATCCATTATTCCTATTACACTGTCACCTGAACCATCGCCGCCGCCCATTCTAATATTTCTACGTGTGAAATTAACTGCACCGCCTAATGCATCTGCTACAGCATTCGATGCTCTGGATAATGCGTCGGATGTTGCATTAGCAGCGGTACCCATGGCATTTCCTACAGCATTAGCAGGTGCTCTAACTGTGTTTTCTACAGCTTCTTTTGCAGCTTCTCTTGCAGCTTGCGCAACTTCTTCTTTAGTCTCTTCAATATATGGTCGAATTAATTCTATTATAGCCGTTTTTAAGTTAACTAAACTAGCTTGGATACCTTCAAATTCTGGAAATGCTATATTTAAGATTTCGGTAAGCGTTTCATTTAATCCTCTCAAGTTATCCATTGCAAAGTTAAATATAGTTTCAATAAAAATCCTTATATAATATAAAAGATTGCCAGCAATTACAGTTCCTTGTATTAAACCACCAGTTATAAATGTTATAAAATTTATGTAAGCTAGAAAAAAAATAATTAATGTCATGCCTTGCATTGTAGCTCCCAAAAAACCACCTATCCCCGGAATAGACCCCCCAACAGCACTCATTATCCGTGAAGTAGTCATAGCGATTTGATAATAAATTTTATGAACCAATACTAAAACTACAATGATTAAACTAATCAATGATAGAAAACAATATAATATTTGCATGACTTCAGCTGGAGGAGGTATGCATTCTGCCATTTTTCTTTGAATTGATTCGAATCCTTTTTTTAAATCACTGTGCATAGCATCGACTCCTTGTTGAACGCCTTCAATAGAGGCTATAGCTTCCATGACTCCACTACTTATTTCCTCTTGATTTTGTAATCCTTGTTCTTGCATATTGACCAGCTCTTGGAGTACATTTTCAATATTACTAAATCGTTGATCTACATCTCCGCGAAAACGTTGTTGTGCTTCTTGATCCTGTAACCCGTGTTGCGGTTGTATTTGTTGTAACTGTTGTACTTGCTTTTGCTCTTGGAACTGACCCTGTTCAATAACCGCTTGTGGATACTCGTAGTCGAATAAAATTCTTTCTTGTAAAAGTGATCTTAGATCGACTATTTTCCCTTTTTGTACAGGAGTACATTGTTGTACTCCACGAAGATATATCACTAATTGAGCTAAATTGTTATTATTATTTCTATTACTATTATAATTTGTAAATGCGATATTATTTTCATCTACACATTCATAGGTCTTAATTTCTGTAAAAAGAGCTTGTTCTCTAGTCAACTTATCTTGTGAAGCCATTATATAATATTCTTATATAATTATTACAACTCGCTGGCATATTTGCTAAGTTTCATGATAAAATAAAAGCTTAATCCAAATATAGCAGTCTTCAAAACATAACCACCCATGCTCATATTTCCATCTTTAAGAAACATGCTGGGGAAAAAATGAAACAGTTTTTTTTGCGTAAAAGGTAATTGAAATAATAAAAACAATGACATAATTAAAATAGGCAATTGCAACTCATTATAAAGCATATCCAATCTATCTTCCTGTTCCATCTTTTGTTTTTTCTTTTCAATGATCGTCTCATAAGTATCTTCTTCTTCTATGTAATCTTTATTTGAAGGATCTGGTATATAGTTTGGCTTAATCTGTTGATCTTGTGTAAACTGAGTAGTAGGCATTGGAATATCTCGAGATGCTAAACCTGTCATACCTTGCATATGAGCCTGTTGTAACCCTTGCATGACCTTGTTCATTGAATTAGGATCTACCTGAGCTGGTGCAATTGCTACCGCTGAAGAAGCTCCTGGGTCATTATTTAATGCCGTTTGTGTTGGAGTGGGTTGATGTGTTTGTGACACAGGTTGTCCTTCTGATACTTGCATCTTAATATTATTAGATGACTCAGATGGTGGTCCGGGCAGTGATTCAATGCTAGTAGAATCTGACATATAATATTGAATTATATTTGATACAATTCAACATTACGCAAAACCTAAAATCTTCTTGTTTTGATCACATCTCTCCGCTTTCTCTTGAAAAGTATAGCACTTCCCATCAAAATCAAATATCTGTCCCTTAATTTTATTTATATGAGGTGCATGAAAAACTAAACAAGATCTATCATTACAAACCTTTCTAAATAACGTAGCTAAACCTAATCCTAATAAGATAGACATTACATATTTTCCAACTTCACTATATATTAATCGTCTTAAATACATCTATATATATTTCAAACATTTCATTTTTTGGTTTCAAAAGTTTGCATAGGATATTTTCTCACCAGTTTATCATCATTGGGACATTTAACTTCATTTGCCTTGAATCCAAAGCATGTACCACCTTCATCTTTGAATTGTATTTTATCTATATTATCTGGATTTGGATATACGTAAATAACGCCAGGATTAGGGGTTGTAATATAAGCTAAAAATAATCCAATGGCTAAACTTATAATAAATACAGGTATACTTATAAATTTCATATATAGTAATATTCTATTTTATTCTTTGATTACTCCATCCATTGTAATCCATGGATCCTCCCCCTCATCATCTTCATCATCATCATCTTCATCATCTTCATCATCATCATCATCATCTTCATCATCTTCATTGCCCGCATCCCCTCCAGAAATAAAAGTCATGGGATCAATTTCCATTATCAAAGTCTCTAGTGTATGTTCTTTTTGAATTAAGGTAAACTTGCCCTTTTCTTTTAAAACGGTATTTATTTCATATAGTGTTTCTCGTATAATTTTCATAGTTGGTAAGATTCTATTTAAATACAAGTCAATACCATCTGTCATTAATGCTCTTTTTGAGTCAGCAAGTGTACTCTTAGTATAATCTAAAATCATACTTCTAAAATTAGAAATTAACCCTTCTAGTTCATTTTTTTTTAGTTTGTATATATATTTTTTTACTAATAACTCTATCTTCTAAGCCATCGATACCTTCAATCTCAACTGTATTAAACTTTTGTAAAAAATCTTCGATCACAGTTTTATAACTGATCATTTGTTTGTATTTATCTTTTGTTTCATTAAACGATTGTTCCATTTCCTCTTCTGTTACCAAGTTAAACAAAAGATTGTATTTAATTTTACTAATATTAAACTGAAACAACCGTATATCGTGAGTTATCTTATCTAATAACTTGGGAGCATATTCATATACACCATAATTAATTCTGATATTATAAGGACACGGTGATGCTGTATCACCACACTTAGCTTCTTTAACACGACCTATAGTTGGGGTGAAAATGGTACCGACAGCTCTCTTACAGCCCAAACATTGAGGTTTGATTTTTTTTAACCGTTTTCTTTTATCTTCTTTACTTAAATCTGAGTCATGAAGAATTCTATTTTTTGCAGTATTGTATTTTGAATCATATTTTTTCTTTTTTTTATAAAATTGTTCAATCTCTTCTTTAGCTGTTGTCATTTATATTTAAATCTTATAATAATTTTTATGTAACATCACAAAATTACTTTCAAACTTAGGAAGGTTTGTAATTATTTCATTTTGCTTTTTCTTTTCCTTTTCTTGCAATGTTTTAATTTTTTCTAAAACATATTTCTTTTCCTTTTCATGTTTTTCCTTTTTCTGTTCTATAGTTAATTTTGTATTTTTTTTGTAAACTAAAATTATCCCTAAAAGAGCTACAAAAAAGAATAATAATCCTAAATTCCACAATACATTAAAATATTTTGTTTTTGTTTCATTGCATTTTTTTAATGTAGATCTCAAAAAATAACTTACACCCGGTTCTGTTAATGTTGGTATGTGTGGACTATTCATAAGTTATAAAGGCAAAAAACAAAAAAAAATAATACATAAATAGTATATATATATGGATTCAAGTGCATCGAAATTAACTAGCTCAGTTTCTACAATTATAACAACATTTTTAGCATTTACAACATTTTATTTTTTAATAAAAGGTTATGGAATGTCTAGTGGGGGTCCAGAAGAGGCCATCACCACGGGAGCATACACATTAGGATATATAATTTTTATTGTTTTAATCCAAATATGGTTTAATTTCAGTAATGCACAGGCTGTATGTAACGGTAGTGCTCAAAACTTATTTTCAGTTCTTATGTATACATTTATTCCTAATTTTCTTGTTTTAGGAAGTGTAATAGCTTTAACATCGGCTTTTCCCGGTTGGCTAAGCCCATTTTCCAATACATTTGGATACTTATTTATATCTTGTTTAGGTTTATCTAGAAAATTCAATGCACTAGTTGCTGATAATGGAAATGCATTATTAACTAAAATTTGTGCAGATCATTCTCTAGTTATAAATGAGATGACTCCTGATAATTATGAAGATTTTATGAAAACCCTTGCTAAGAAATCTAAAAATAATTCACAGATTTTCAAATCAAATTACGCCAATATGCCGGAATATAATAAATTATACGAACTTGTTGTCATAAAAGATTTAATTGCAGAATATATTTGGTACGTAATGGCGGGATGTCTTACTATATCAATATCATCGCATTCGATAGCAAATATTCAGTGTGAATACTCCACTGAAGAAATGAAAAAAACGGCTATGGATTTACAAGATCAAGAAGAAGAAATGCAGGCAAACCAAAAGAAACCAAGTCTATACACTGTAACAAATTAAAAAGATAGTTTCGGCATTGCTAAATAATAAACTACAAACAAGTAAGATAATATAGATACTATTATAGCAATCAACCAAATAGGTAAAACAGTTTTACCTTTGTAACCTAAGCCAAATGGTCGGATAGACCCATCCTTTTTATATAAAAATGATGGGGCACAACACTGGATAATGTAAAAAAATATGATAAATAATAATATAGCGACTGATGTTGTATGTTTACGAATAAATGATCTATACATTGTCTTATATAGATTATTTTAGAATTTAAATTTTTGGAATATACATGATAAATCTCTAAAGAAACACGCCTGTGATTTAGATTTTAAATAAGTGTAAAATAACATTTATGAAAATACCCAGTAATTTTATGTACTGTATAAAACTGACACCCCACCATCACTATTATTTTTTTTCGATTTTTCTTGTTATTACTATCGTTTTCCATTCATCTCCATTAAAAGTCCATAATATTTCATAACTATACATAATTAAACGGTTAGAAAAAATCCTCGGGGCCATCATCATCATCCCCTTGTTGTAATATAGCATTACCTATTTCACTCTGCATTCGCTGATCTTCTAATTGTTCATTTGCCCAGTCCATTTGATAAATTTCACGTGTTCTTTCAGTTACACCATCTATAGCGTTAACTTGCATTTCATTTAAAGCATCAACTTCTAAATCGTGACGCTCCTTTTCATATTGTTCTTCATCATAAACAAATAACGCTCGTGTTTGACCAAGAGACCAATCGCCTATTTTATGGTTTTTCATAATATCTTGAACCTTTCTTTCCTCTACAGTTAAATCGCCAAGATTTTTAGTAATTTTAGATTTTTCTTTTTCTTTTGATTTATTAACTTTAAGATTAATCTCATCATTTGAAATATTTATAATCGATTTTTGTGTATGCAAAATGGAGATAAATGCTTTAAGAATATTACTTGTTTTTTGCCTTAATTGTAAAGCACGTCCTCTTAAAATATCCTCTTCAAGTCTTTCACCCATAATACTTGAATCACCTTCTACCACTGTCTCACTTGCAGAATATTCCTCCGTTATTTTAATATATTCGGATAAGGCACGCATGAGTAAAAATTTCATTATTCGTTTAATGATATCCCCATCTAAAATTGTTTTCGCTCTTGGTTCTCCTGCTTCTAATCTGATATCAGAGAAAAATGGTAATAATTGTGAAATTGTAATAATTGTATTGGTTATTACCGAATTACTTATATCTATTAGTATTGGTTTAATTTCAACATCTCCATAAAATTCATATAATTTACTAAATTCTTTCGAAATAATATTTTTTACATCTTTAATATGCGTATTACTTAACTTTTGAGCACCCTTAGTCCAATGCATTGGAACACTTGGTGATTTATAATCCGTTTTATTTCCACCATCAACAATAATTGTAGGGTAAATCTTCAAAATATTTTTGATGTATGTATTGGCATAATTGTAAAATGTTTCTGCTGTTTCATCTTCTAAACTCATATAAATATTTTCACCCTTTAGCTTCCAATTACCAATAGTATTAAAAAACTCAATTGTATTCAAATCGCCTTCAATATCCGTATATTCGATAATTTCGGTCATTAATTCATCCGTTCGATTTTGTAGAAATGTTGAAAATGTGTTAATTACGTTTTCATCTTCTCCAGAAGGCTCTAATAGCACATCATATCTATCAAGCACGCCTGTCATCATATTCATAAATGTTTCCAAATCAGTACCCTCAATATCAGCTTTTATCTCTTCATTTTTCATTAGATTTTCAAAACTGACTCTTGGTGATATAATATCTTCATTCATATCCACCTCAACAATATTTGATTTATTTACAATATTCATTAATCTTAAGAAATCATCCATGCTGTAGTTTTTATTTTCTTTTTTTAAAATTTCAATCTTCTCTAAAATATTATTTGTTGCTTTGAATTGACTTGAATTTGTACCACATACTCTCTCTAATTGTTCAGATAATATAAATCCGGTATTATAATAACAAAATCTTATAAATGCTCTATAAATTGTACTTTCAGAAAAAGTTTTTGGAACGGCAGGATATTTAAGTTTTGTATTTTTAGGATCAAATAAATAAAATGGAACAATCAAATTTTCAACTATATTATATATATCTCCATATTTCTGTACATTAGCATTTACAGTACGAATGCTATTTTCTTTTTCCTCAAAATAAACTCGTGTCACCCTCGATCCGTTATTACAACATGCATTTTCAACCAATAATTCATTTTGATTGTTTGAAAGAAGTAATGTCTCTTTATTTATAACTCGTTGAATCAATTCTAAAATATGCATTGACATCATAGTCATTTTACCGTATAGAGTAGAAACTCTCTCAAATTGTCTAGGATTTGCACTTTCTATATCTTTATCCAAATTCTCTTTAAAATTTGCAGGCAAAGGTTGAATATCTTTAATATTTACAGGAAATAATGGAGGTAGGAATGTTAACCACCGTTTTACATCAAATTCCATAGGGATAGCTTCGCCTGGCGATTTGTTCTGAAGGTATAATAGTTTTGCATCTATTCTTTCCGTTACATTTCTATTTTTAAGAATTTCTTTGTCGATGAGTTTTTTAAGCTTTTCCATAAATGCTTTCAATGTCGAGACCGCTTTATCTCGCGTCAATCTAGGTAATCTCTGCCAAGGTCGAGTTCTAGATCGTAATCTCAAAGCACAACACGCTATATATTTCAATGCCGAATAATCTCCAGGACCTTCAAGGGGATAACCTTCAAATGATTTTGGACCACATCCTTTAAATGTTTTGGATGTAATAATAGATGGCATCATTGTTTGTGTAGCTATCATAAAATAACCTAATGTAAGTAATAATAACGCTTCGTCATGTACATCAATATAAGACCCCAATCTTACATTTCTAGATTTTGCTTGTTTTACTTTTTGTTTATACAATTCTTCTGAAGGTAAATAACTATCTAATGTTGACTCAACGTTTTTAATAATAAATTCTATATTCCCTCCAATAGAAATGCCCATTTGTTGTTGTAAGGTCTTTATAATATTACTAATCATATCACCGTCTTTGGATTTTAATTTATCTACCGGTCTGAATGACATATCCATTATTACATCACCTATATCTTTATTTATTAAGGCTCTAGTAACAATTTTATAACCAGCGTCATCAAACCCTTCTGCATCATCAAATTCAATCATACGAATAGTATATCCAGAATACTTATCAACAATTTTATCACCATCATCGCTAATTTCTCCTCTTTCAGAAACTATTCTCTCAAGTACAGGTTGATAATTCCCTGAAAAGAATGCCTCAGCAAGTCTTTCATAAAATGTTGGTAATAATTTTTTGCCTGTTTTGATACAATAAAACCACATATTACCACCTTGTTCATCGGACCAAGTTAATGGTTGGCAAGTTTTTTCAATAAACTTTAAAATATCTGTTTGGCGTTTGACAAAATCTGTATGAGATAGAATAAGATCTCGCAATTCGGCATAAGGCGATACCTCAATATTTCTTTCAGGCATGGTTTGACCTATTGCAAATTTAACTTCATCGTATCTCACTGTTAAAAGATTATCAATTAATTGTAACATTTTTAATCGCTCATTCAAATATTTTTGTCGTTCATTTAATTTTGTAGTAATTGTATCTTGATCCAAATGCAAATCTTGATCAAACTGTTCTAACATTTCATTCAAAAGTTGCTGTTTTAGTTTTGTTTTATTGATTATCATATTATCACACTCTTTATTGATTGCCATACAGTTCTTTTTGAGATTACAAAACATTGTTGCACTAATACTTTCACCGTCATATTCAGGGTTATGTATCCATGTATTGTTACTATCACGAATATAATATATATTTTTTCCTTGTTCAGTAGTTAAATAACAATAATCTCCCTCAATAATTAAACGTTTTTTTTGAACCATAGCACTGGCTTCTCTTCTGGCAGTCTCTTCACTTAATCCTACATTAGCCATCAAATGGTTTAATAAAAATGCATTAAAATCTGTGGGAGACATTCGCGCTTGTTCATTTTCAAATTCATCAACGATATCATACCGTGTATCATCATATTTAGTATCAAAATAAACTTCAGGGTTACCATCATCTTCTTTCAAATCATCGATATCAAGATAATATTTAGCTAGTACAAAATTTTTACACTCTTTATCATCTCTAGATTCCTCTTGTTTTTTTTCTCCTTCCAAAGATTCTAACTTATTTTTAATTATGGTATCAACATCCATTCCTATAAATAAATCGATGTCCTCAAGAGCTATTGTATTTGCGAAGAGAGAACCATAGTCAGCGGTATAAATACGTTTTATAAATTCTGGGGTGGATATATTTAATCTTTTATTTGTTTTTATACCCGATTCTAAATCTACAACAGATAATTTATATTCCTGTTCAGTCTGCCTAGCATTTGAACTATTAGAACTTAACAAATTAAATAAATAACTATTTTTAAATCCTGTATTAAATTTAGTATTGTTATTTTTGTATTCGTGTGAAGTATAATTAAGGTATGCTGTATTATTTTGCACTAAATGTTTTTTAAATTTTAAAATATTAGAGCGCATGAAATTAACAATTTCTTCATATTGTTTGAAAGTTATATCATTGGCATAAACCATAAAAGGTTGTAAATGGAATAATATATTCAAGAATGATGTTGAATTTTTATAGTATTTTTTCATCATATTAAAAAGAGAACGTGTTCTAGGTACCATATTATTTAAAAATTTAGTATAATGTTCTTCATTTCTATCCTCTAGACTAGAAAGTTGATCGTATACAAACATCTCAAATTTTTTTAAGAAATTTTCATCATCACCTTTTGAGGGTGTTTGATTTTGCTCTATGCTATTTATATTAATATCGGAAGGAGAATTCATGTTCAAATATCGAAAATATGAGAAGGGGATTAGATTTAAATTAGATTTGAGTAATATATTTGTTTGAGGTAGATTAATTTGCGAATATCTAACAAATGCTTCTGGTAATTGCAAATATCCCAATAATGATAATCTATCTCCAGGTGTTAGATCAACTAAATCTGGTAATAATCTACGATTTTTTAAATCGCGAATTGTGGGTCTTGTTAATGCCTGTTCATATCTTCCCATAACAAATCTTTCTTGTTGGAATTTTTCACCACAAATTACTGAAGACATAATATTCTCAAAATTTCCGATAATAACATTCATGGTTTGATTTACTCGAGATGAAACAATTACATTATTTTTCAAATTTGGATCAGTAAATGGTGTTAGATATCTATTTAATGCTCTATAAAGATATTCATATTTATTTTCACCATCAGGTACAGTATTTGTCATATACTGACTAACTATCTCATATATATTTGTTTGTGCATCACTCAGTTTTGTACTTACTATATCAGATGAATCGTCTTCGTCATCTATTCTCATATCATAGATATTTTTTCGATTTTTGGCAATTGGCAATAACCAATATAGTTTTGCATCTAAATTTTGTAAATTTGTAATCAATGGTTTGTAGTCTGCAGTTTTGGTATCGGGGATATCATATTCGCCATCATCAGATAATTTTGAAAATTGCTGTCTAAGTTGTTGATATCTTTCTACCATTATATGAATTGATTTTAACACTTTCGTATTTCTGGCAGATGTTGGAATTGTGGAGAGAAGATCATTTAATAAATCATCACTTTGAGTTTCTATACCAAATCGCCTTTCTGATTCACTAACTGGTACTTCTTGAGTAATTGCCCCTAGTTTCTCTCCAAAAACAATATCATCAGCATCTAATAAAATCTCTTTTCTTTGGGCCGCAACATTTGGAATTGCAGTAGCAACATCAACCGGTGAAATATCTATATCGAGATCTTCTTCTCTCTGCTCTACTGGAGAAGGCGTAAGCTGTGGAAATTGAGGAGATGGTGTAGCTTGGCTTGGTGATTGCTCATCAGGTACAGCTGGAGGTGTAAATGGTCGAATCGAATCTATAGGTAAATTTTTAGGTATACCTTTATATTCAAAATCAATATAAATTTTTTTATTTCCAGGCCAAGTGTTAATCTCTATCATATCTTCTTCTAAACTGGTAATTTCACCATTAACCGTAGCGGGCACATCACCTCCTAATTGAATTGTGATCCATGTTCCCGGTAAAAGGTTATTCTGTCTAGCAAACCCTTCATTGGTGGGTTTACTTAATATTTCAATAGATTCAATAGATTCATCATTTAAATTACCATCTGTTATCGCAAGCGTTGATTTATTTAATGTATCAACGTCGAGGATATCTATTTCATTTTCATCTAAATATTGAATTAGATAACTTTTCTCATTAATATCACTATTTGATGGAGCTATTATCTTAATAACCTCTCCTAATTCAAAAAATGATTGTGGTGGGTCAACTGGTTTTTGCTGTTTTTCAGACATTGCCTTATAATTAGAGTAGAAATTAAGTTCTTGGAATGTACTTGAAATAAATTGATTGTCAAATATTATTAAAGAGATATCGGTATCATAAAGCAAATGCAGATCAGATATAATCTCGCAAGCACAGTAGACATTCAAAGACTATATAATGATAAGGAGTATGCTGAAGAAAAGGGTATTATTGTAAAACAGCAAAAAAGTGAGAGAGTAAAAAATCTTGAAAATATGCTAAGAGAAGTTGATAATGAAGACGAACAATGGCGCGAAAAGGTCATGAGTTTAAAAGCTGAGATAACAGATGCTAAAAAATCAGAAAATAATATTTATTTGCTTAAATATAACAAGAATAATTTGAATATTACCAATCAAAAAACGCTTGGTCTTTTCAGGTCAGTTATTTTACATAATGACAAAATTATTTCATTCTCTCCACCAAAATCAATAGATAATGAAACATTTCTTGCAGATGCGTGGGATATTAAAACTCAGTATGAAATTCAAGAATTTATAGAAGGTACAATGATAAATATGTTCTTTAATACTCTAACACAAGAATGGGAGATTGCTTCGAGAAGTAGTGTGGGGGCGAGATGTTCATTTTATCAGGACAAAAAAATAACGTTCAGGACTATGTTTCTTGAAGCGATGAATCGATTGGGATACGAATTTGAAAATTTTAATAAAAATTTATGTTATTCCTGGATTCTTCAGCATCCTGATAATAGAATAGTTGTCCCATTTACACAATCTAATATTATTCTATGTAAAGTATATCAATGTCAAGATTTAGTTGTAAATGAGATATCATTAACGAATTGGGATGAAAATATCTTTGTCGCAACAGTACCATATGAAATACCGCGTTCTCTAAATAAAGTAATTGATTGCGAAGGACTTGATTTTAATGAAATTAAAGATAAATTTTATACGCAGAATATGGATTATAGAATTATGGGGGCGGTCTTTGTAAATCCTGATACGGGAGATAGAACTAAAATTAGAAATCCAACGTATGAACATGTACGCAAGCTTAAAGGAAATAGTCCTAAACTTCAATATCAATACTATAATTTGAGGCAGATGGGTGCAGTCGGTGATTTCCTTAAATATTATCCTGAACATAAAGGTACATTCGATCAACTACGCAAACAAGTTCATAATTTTACGTTTAATTTGCATTCAAACTATATTAGATGTTATATCAAAAAGGAAAAACCACTTCTAGAGTTTCCTTTTGAATATCGCACTCATATGTATAATTTGCATCAACAGTATTTGAATGATTTGCGACCTGAGGGAATCGCTGTAAGGAAACATGTAGTTATTGAATATATCAATAATATTCCTTGTCACCATCTTATGCGTTCGATCAATTATCCTTTAAAAAAAAGAAAAGTTGATGAGATTAAGTCTGTTGTAAAAGACTTGCAAGAAAGTACGCAACAATAATTATTAAGTAAATTAATATTAAATATAATTAATTTACTTTTCAAATTCACCAGCAATGGTGGAGTAAATTTTTATTGCCTCCTCACAAGCATTGACAACATCTGATTTTACATCTTCAATAGAAGTAAAATTACTTTTATATGCAATACGAATAAAACTAACACTATCGTGTGGGTGACTTTTTCTAAATCCTACATATGTCACAGTTTTATTACCAGCATATAGATCTCTATGTAAAATATATTCAACTACCTTCCCAATGGTATATCCAAATCCATCGAGTAAAATTTCATAACAGTTTTCAATTGTGGATGCTGCTTTAGTAACAGTAAGTGTATTTTCAGATGCAATATCCTTAATATGCAATAATTTTTCTATTATAATTTGACTAGCTTGAAAGCAAATATCATAATTCGTGAGAACACCTATAGTTTCAATCTTAAAATCAAAACTATCTTTGATAAAGAACCTTTTCGCATCGTGATTATAGTAATCCATTTCTTTAAGCGCCATTAACTCAGGATCTTTCTCTTCTTCAGTCAAAGTACTTAATTTTGCTTGCCATCCATCCTTCTGCGCAACTTTATCTGGAGTATTGAAATATGTGCAACATGAAACAGTATTATACATGCCATCCTCTCCGGCAGTATGCGATGACATTTTAGCATTTATTCTAATTTCTTCACCGGGTACCTCATTTGAAATTTTAGGGCGAAGTCTAGCAAATAATACATAATCTCCTGTAATTGGATCCGGTGGAAATATCTTATTAACTGTACTATCATCAAGATATTTATTACTTGATGTATTTTTCACTTTAAAATCTTTAGTAGTAAGATACATCATCTCATTAGTATCATTCTTTTTCTGTATTTCAACCTGCAATTCATTGTATGGCATTTTAAGATCAGGAATATGAATTGGAATACATCCAAGTCTTTGCTTTAGTATTTCATTATTAAATCGCGATGTATTGGTGATAAAATCTGCTTTATTTTCATTGTGGGGAAATGTTTTAAATGCTAGAACAGGAATATCTGATAGAATTGTGCGCCTAAGACCATTTGCAATACTTACATTAATACCCGCCAAAGTAAAAGTAAGTATCCCGTTAACTTCATCGCGGGAGCTGATATATGTATCTAATACAGCACTTTGGGAACTTGATTGTTCAACGTCTTGAGATAAGGAACTCATGGTTATATAATTATATACATATAATTTCTTGTTTAATCAATTTTTTATAAAACTATTATTTGGGTTTAATTTAATAACCAAATTTCATTCGTAATATTATATGAGTGCTGTATTATATTATAGTAATTATTGTAATCATTGTAAGCAACTATTACTTAAATTATCAAGAACAAAAACTAGAGATGACCTTCATTTTGTTTGTATTGATAAACGCGAAAAACATAAAGACGGTTCGATAAACATTATTTTAGAAAATGGACAGAGATTATTACTACCTCCCAATGTTAAAAGTGTTCCTACTGTATTATTATTACATCACGGCAATCGTGTAATTGATGGATTAAAAGAAATTAATCATTTTTTAAGCCCAGGAGAGGTCGAAATTAATAATAAAGCTACAAATAATAATGGGGAGCCTTTAGCATTTTCAATGAATGAGATGGGGAGTGGATTATCAGATAATTATTCATATTTAGATATGTCAGCAGAAGAACTATCCGCAAAAGGTGATGGCGGCTTAAGAATGATGCATAGTTATACGGGCTGGTCAGATAACCAAAGTATTGCAACACCTCCGGAAGATTATGTACCGAATAAAGTAGGAAATGTTGATATGGGCAAATTACAAGAGCAAAGGAATACAGATTTAGCAAGTAAAAGATAACAAAAACCAAATTATTTAAAAGAACACCCACATCTAATTTATAATGAGTATTATTAAGGCATTCAATTCGCATTTTATTGAATTTTTGGATGATGTATTAACCGTTTTTCCTGATGATAAAAACGTTAAGACATCAAGGTATTATATAAGTGGAGTTATAAAAATAAATCCTAGTATTGTTATAAAGGCGTGGTATCAATATTGCGTGGTGCCATATTCTAAACAAATCGATAGCGGGGACTGGTCTTTTTTCATGATAAAAGATTATAAGAATGATATAGGAAAAAGCGATAAATATAATTCTGAAAAGGTTCTCGGTGCAATTGAAATGATAAGAAATAAAGCTTCAAATATGTCGGAAGAAAATCAAAAGAAAATTGTAAAATATCTTCAAAATTTATCAAAATTAAGTATAATGTATAAAGGATAAGTTTAATTTAAACATAATTTTTAGTTTAGATATATAATGTCTAAAGTAAAAAATGATGAAATTCTAATCCCTCCTGAATTTTTGAAGGTTATGAAAGATTTCTTGACAGATATGATATCTACATTTCCAGAATATGAAGATTTGCTTAAAAAACTTATGCTTGATATAGTTGAATCGCCTGATTCAGAAAACGTTGTAAATTTATTTAATCATTGTAAAGAAACATACACACCAAGATTTTTTGATCTATTATATCAAAACAATGAAATTTACAAAGGAAATGAAGCCATTTATTTCCTACCTGGTATAGATTTTAGAGAAGTGTGGAAACAAGATATAACAGAGAAGACAAGGCTAATTATATGGAAATATTTACAATTAGTTTGTTTTTCTATTGTAAATTCTGAAAATAATTCAGAATCATTTGGTGACACGGCAAATTTATTCGAAGCAATTAATGAAGAAGAGTTAAAAGGTAAATTAGAGGAGACAATGGAACAAATGTCAAAAATTTTTGATATGAGTGGAAATGCATTTGAAAAAGCAGATGGCGAACCAAGTATAAATATGGAAGATATGCCCAACCCAGATGAACTACATGAACATATTAGCGGACTGTTAGACGGTAAATTAGGGCGATTAGCAAGTGAAATAACAGAAGAAACGATGAAAGATTTTCAAGATATTTCCGGAGTAAATTCTGTAACAGATATTTTTCAAGTTTTGTTTAAAGATCCTGGTAGATTGATGAAAATGATTAAAAAAGTTGGTGGAAATCTTGATGAAAAAATTAAATCAGGAGAGATAAAAGAAAGCGAGCTCATGGAAGAAGCTTCGGAATTGATGAAGAAGCTTCATAAAATGCCTGGAATGGAAAATATGCAAAAAATGATGAGTCAAATGGGAATGCCAACAGGTGGTAAAAATTCTAAAGTTAATATGGGCGCGTTTCAAGGCCACATGCAACAAAATATTTCCAAAGCTAAAACCAAAGAAAGATTGCGCAAGAAACTGCAAGCTCGAAAAAGTGCCAAAGATGAACAAATTCGAATACTGGAAGCTCAATTAGCCGCTGTTAGAGCAGAGAATGCTAATTTTGTCCATACCGGTACAAATAATGTCGTAGGAGAACCACAAGCAAATAAAAAAAAGAAAAAGAAGAAGAAAAGAAGACGAAAGAAAAAGAAAACTAATTTAGTAGACAATCAATAATAAAAAATAATTTAAATTATATATATAATGACAAATACATTTTGGTTAAATAATCCAGCAATATTATTTGATAGTGATCATATAACCGAAATATGGCCTAGTAGTAATTTAGACTATATTTCAAAGTTAAATGCGGTAACTCGATTGATAATTCTTTTAACAATTATAGGGTTTTTTACTAGCGGATTCTTTAAAATTTTAGTAAGTGCTGGAATTACTTTAGTTATAATTGTAATGATGTATAAAACAAAAAGAAAAGAAGGTGTGAAAAAGAAAATTAAAGAACAGATAGTTAAGGAAGGTTTTACAAATCCCAATTTATACAAAGCTACCAAACGATCGTTTACTACTCCAACTGCAAAAAATCCACTCGGAAATGTCCTTCTTCCCGAAATTAAATATAATCCAAAAAGACCAGCAGCAGCACCATCATTCAACCCAGAAGTAGAAAAGGAAATAAATACTAGCGCGGGAAATGTTGGTCCTGATCCGCGATTATTTTTAGATTTAGGAGATACTTTAAGTTTTGAACAGTCTATGCAAAGATTTTATACGACAGCAAACTCCAGAGTTGCCAATGATCAAACCGCATTTGCTAAATTCTGCTATGGCGACATGCCTTCCTGTAAAGAAGGTAATGGATTGCAATGTTTAAAAGACAATCCTAGATGGATTAATTATTAAGAAAAATAATCTTAGGTATAATTATACAGAAATGGCAAGCGTACATAGTTATAATTTTGATAATCTTACAAGAATTGGCAACGATACTTGTGGTATAACTGCCCGTGAAGGACAAAACAATGCCATGGGTACATACAACACTACAAACTATTTTTTGAAGGAATGTGGTATGAAAAAACCAATAGCTTTTGCAACACAACAACCTAGTATGTTTTATAACGGCGGATTTGGACCTTGCGGTGCTGGTGGTTGTAATATCACATCCGATTCAAATCTTAAAATTGGAACAATTCAGACACACCCCAAATGTAAAATCAGTCTTCAACAGCGACCATTTACAACTGTTCCATATTTAGGACGCGGACCTCCTCGTCCAGTTCTTGAAGCAAGACTTCAGCAAGGTGCTATGATTAATGATACAAAATCATGCAAAACTATTACAGAAACATCCTTTGGTAATTATAGCAGAACACCTCTTTTGCCAACTGTACAAGCTACAATTCAAAATCCTCATAATCTGGTAGAAGGTGTTGCTGCTGCTGGTTGGATTCGAGGCGGCCTTCCTTCTCGTGAATTAACTAGAGATCAAGACTATCTTGAAAGACAAACACATTCGCAATAAATACTTAAAATTATGTGAATAACTATAATAAATGTATAATTATTCACTTAAATTAACTTATCGAAAGAAAAACGATACAATTTATAGAAAAGAACTTTTAGAAGCTTTTCATTTAAAAGAGTATACTGATAAAATCAATGAAAGAATTGATGATCTATATAAGACTATTAAAAATGACTATTCCGATATCATAAAATGTCTTCATGAAAATGACCCGTTAACATCTTTTGGATCTATAGATGAGGCAGGATGTTTTATGATTTTATTTTCGTGGCAATATTTTTATGAAAACCATTCTCTAATACAATCTATCTTTCAAAAATCAGATGATATTTTAGTAAAAAAGAAAACCTTGATAGATAAGATCATATCAAACAAAAAATAATATTAGTTTATTACATATTAATATGACCGACACAAGTTTAAAAAATTCAAAAGGATGGTACTGTCAAGAGCAAAGAGGTATTCAAAGACAATTTGATACAAATATATGGAAATTTAAATGTATTTCAAAAGATACAAGATTTCCCTGTGCAGGAATTAATATGCCAATGATGACAAATGGATATAATAATAATGTACTTTCAAATAATGCATCCGATATTGAAAGTGCTTTATTTGGAATCGGATCTACTAATTTGGTAAAACAAAAACCCGCTGTAAAACCTGATTTGAACTGCATGGGAAATGTTAAATTTTTTAATCGTTTGGAGGGTACACTGCCCAAACCTTTAGTTGTTGAAAAATTTCAACGTCCAATTGGGCCTTTCTCATAAAATAATTAATACATTAGATCTTCATCCATAAATTTTATTGTATTTTTTTTTAGAACTGCGATATTACTATTATTATCTTTGATTGAATATGTCATATATAATAAATCATTATCAACACTTAAACCACAACAATATTCAATAGGCTCGCCTTCAAAAGTAAATGGTATACTATGTGAAATAAATTTTAAAGTATTCAAATCTAACTTGACAATAATATGATAATAACGCCTAGGTTTTTCATATGATACAAAATGACAAACAAACCAAATTTCGTCGCATACGATAACGCCATTTGTTGAACCTCTAATATGTTTAAATAATGGTGTCATATCCTGTTTGTGTAAAATAGAATATTCATTATCTTTTATTTTTCCAATCGTTAGAGGAAACCATTCATATATACACATTAATTCTTTATTGTTATGGAACAATAACCAATTTTTCTCGCACACTCGATTTTTTGGAGATTTGATTAAACATCCATCTAATTTAGCATTACTTATATCATAAATACCATAATGAATATTACCGTATCGTTTTCCCTCTTTTTCGTGTAAAACTACTCCTGTATAATATAATATGTTGTTAAATTCTAAAAGTCTAATATCTTGCACGCCTTCTATAATCTTTGAATTCTTTCCTATTATTTCATAATCTGATTCTGAAAACGGGGCATTTTCCATGCGTTTGCTGTTTTTTGGTTTCATGAATGCATTATCTGAAAATTGCACACAAATATTGATTGTTTTTTCAGTAGATTCTTTATATTTATAATTCCATTGATCATCCAAATAATAATTTACATATCTAATATTTAAAATTATTTTATCATTTAATGAACTTATAGAAGGTGTACTAGATGCATATAGATTTTTATTAATTAATGTCTTCGGTTGTATTTTTAATCGTATGCAAGCTTGTAAGGATGTTTCACGCATTGCGTCACCTTTACAATGTAAAATTCTCGCATAAAATTTATAATTTGACAAAATATTTGATATCGCATAAGGATGATTATTTAACAAATAAATAAATATATATTGAATTGTATCGATATTATAAGATGCGCGATCATTTTCATTTAAATAAAAATAGAAAAGATAAAACTCATAATGTAATAAATAATTATAAACATTTGATTCTACAAATAATGCATCAGCGGGAGGTTGAGGAATAGTAATTGCTTGCGAATAAAATAAATTTGCTAATTCTGCTTTATTGCTATTTCGATAAATAGAGATTAAGGAATTAAGCGGTTCTGCTCGTCCCGGATGATTATTATATGCTTCTAAAAAATAGTATATAGCACTGGTTATATTATCCAATGCTTTATATGATTTTCCAATTCTGTAGTAACTATAAAATATTTCTTCATTCCATCCCCCTAACTCAACTCGGGTTTTATATGCTTGTATTGCCTGATTATAATTCTTACTATCAAAGTAAGAATTTGCAAGATAAAAATAAGATCTTTGGTCCTTTGGATTTTTAGCTACTTCACTTTCTAAAATACGAATATCTCTTATAAATTTATCCTTTTTGCAACCACCATCTCCAATATCTGCGATAAATAATATGTTATTGTCAAGTGTGGTATATTTATTAAATATTTTAGGTACATGCATATACTCGTGCGTTGCACCTTTATACTCAAATTCTTTTGAATTTTTAATAATTCTAACATTTTTATATCTAAAATTATCATTTCCTTGTAGAATATGAAAATAGTCCATTCCATTAAGACAGTTTTTATTGAAAGTCTTTCCAATTTCAAGTTTCATATCAGCGTCTAATAAAAGAATATAATCACAGTCAATTAACTCTCTACATTTTTGTAATGCGTAGTTTCTATTGTATCCAAAATTTATGAATTTTTCTTCAATTATACAACCTGATATATCCCATTTATCAAAAAAATTCTTAATTATTTCTTTTGTATCGTCAGTAGATCCAGTATCACAAATACAATATGAATCTACTATAGGTAATACAGATTCCAATAAGCGAATTATAATCTTGCTCTCATTTTTGACTATCATATTTAAGGCTATTTTAACAGTATTAGGAATATCCATTTCCTGTATATTTAATTGCATTACCATTTAATAACATATTTAGTATTTTTTTTATTATATTTATATTCTATATATTAAATGGCATTTACACGATTTAATTATGATGAGTGCAGAACAAAGAAAATACTAGAAGAATCAACGGGACCAGGACGATATATGCTGAATAAACCAGGGTGGGGGAATAAACCTTGTTTCTTTGAAGATCCGCAAATTCGAATGCAAGGATGGGGAGCAAATCTGAGAAAAGTTCCTGAAGGTGCTCCTATTGATATTGATAGTGATCTAATTGGTATTACAAGACCATTATCTAAGTGGTGTTCAAAAGATGAGTATCCAAATTCAGGTGTTGTAAAATCAAAAAGGGTAAGGTATCCAACATGTAGTAAGGCTGTTACAGATCAATCTAGAGCAACACATCCTGCATGGATGTATAAAGATTTAGAACAAAATCATCGTTATATTCTATTTCTGAATCCGCAGGAAAATACTTGTATACCTTTTCAAAACAATCTTAATACAAGAATTTTAGAGAAGGATCATTTCGTTGACAAAATACCTTGTATGGTAAAGCAAAGAGGTCAGCCCATAGGAGTTTATGCTGGTGATAAACTACCAAAGGCAACTTTAAAATAATAAATTATCAATGTAGTTAATTTATTGTTTAAGAAAATATATTGTTTAATATATAATGGCAGAAATTGCGATACCCGTATTAGGATTAGGAGCTATGTATATTTTATCAAATCAAAACAAAGAAGAGGATATGCCTTCTCAAGAAAAATTCACAAATCGATCTGGACCCGAAGCAAGAAGATTGCAAATGGGAAATGTGAAAACTGGAATTCCAGTAAAACCTCCTGTTAATTTCCCAGTTCAGACATTTGCAGATGTTGGGGACAATCCAGCAAGTTATCCAGCGCCCAATACTGCAACTGATCGATATTATAAACAAGACGTTTATGAAAAAAAGGTTGAGGCTGGAGGAGATCCAACCAATGCTATGTTATTTAAATCTTTATCAGGAGATTCTGTACAAAAAAAGGATATTAAATTCAACAATATGGTGCCATTTTTTGGGTCTAATGTAACCCAGCGTACAACAAAATTTGGGGGAAACGAAAGTATTTTAGATAGCTATAGCGGATCTGGTTCACAAGTAATACATAAAAGAGAACAGGCTCCGCTATTTGCGCCTCATGAAAATCTGCACTATGCGCACGGAACACCAAATACTTCTGATTTTATACAGTCACGCATGAATCCTTCTCGGAATATGTCAAATACAAAACCTTGGAATGAAATCCGCGTGGGTCCTGGATTAAATAAAGGTTTTACAAATAAAGGGTCCGATGGATTTAATGCAGGTATGGAAGCACGTGATATTTGGGTAGATAAAACAGTTGATCAACTTAGAACAAAGACTAACCCCAAAATTACGTTTGGTTTAGGAAACCATGAAGGGCCGGCCAATTCAATTATCAAAAATAGAGGTATCGAGGGTAAAATAGAAAAATATAAACCGGATACATTTTATTTAAATACTCCTGATAGATGGTTTACTACTGGAGGACAAGAAAAGGCTCAAAGATCACGAGCGGAAGAACCACTTCAACCAGAGAACAGACCATTTACAACTAGAGAATACTTTGGATCCAGTACTGCTAATCAAGGCGGTGCAAGTACGGGTGGTAGAGTCGAAGAAAACTATCGACGCAGTACTAGACCCGAATTAGCGCCGGATATTAAATATCCAGGTCAAGCGCATAATATGAACTATCAAACTGGATGGAAACACTTAAATCAGAATTATGGTAAATCTGGATATAAATCGTATCCGAACTCAAGAAATACTACCAGACAACCCACTGAATTTGGTATAGTCAATGGATGGATGAAAGCTATTGTTGCTCCAGTAATGGACGTTCTAAGACCATCAAGAAAAGAAAATGTTATTGGTAACCTAAGACCTAATGGTAATGCTAGTGGGGCAAATGGTGTAGACCAGGCGCGTGTGTGGAATCCTGCTGATAGAACTAAAACTACTATCCGCGAACAAACATCTGAAACTTATGATATTGCACAGCCTTTCTATAAACATGAGGGAGGTTATGCAACTAAAGAATATCAACTTAAATCACAAAATCGTGCAACAACAGAAGGATCTTATACGGGTAATTCCAGTGGGTCTCGTAATGGAACAACTAATGGACCTGTGTATAACGCAGCATATAATGCTCATTTGAATCCAAATAAAGAAAAACTTCTTACAAATCAAATTAATCCAGGATGCGAACCTCTATTTAATGGTTCTCAAAATTTAAGAATTAGGAAATTTGGTTCTACCAATCCATCATCCGGTCCTGCTAATATGCCAAAAGAAAGTGGAAATATAGCTACTTATGGTCAAATGGGAGGTAGAAATATACGCGGGGCTACAATTGAATGTACGAGAAATCAGCCTGATATATTATCTGCGTTTGATAATAACCCATTTACCAAACCTTTGAATAGTGTCGCTTAATTTTAATATAAAAGGATTTTATGAATATTTATAAATGGATATTCATAAAAATATAAAAAGCAAATTGGAATATTTTATAAAATCAAAAAAAATACCTCATATTGTTTTTCATGGACCTGCTGGTTCGGGAAAACGTGGATTATTAGAATTTTTAATTAATAATATTTATACTACAATTAATAATCGCAATAAATACGTTATGTACATAAATTGTGCTCATGGTAAAGGTATCCGATTTATTAGAGATGAATTAAAATTTTTTGCAAAAACAAATATACAACATAAAAATGGTAATATATTTAAGAGTGTTATATTATTTAATGCCGATAAGTTAACTACTGATGCACAATCTGCATTAAGACGATGTATAGAACAGTTTAGCCATACAACACGATTTTTTATTGTTATTGATGAACATAATAAATTATTAAAACCGATTATTTCAAGATTTTGCAATATACATGTTCCACTACCCTTAATTAATGATGTTAATATGAGTATTCACGAATATAAAAAGAAGGGCTTCAGATCAAGTTTTAAAGATATAATTAAACAGCGTAATTCTTGGTTAACAAAAGCATTAAATCAAAAAAAAATTACAATAGTGTAGATAAATGTTTCGAGTTTACGGAAAAAATATATGAAAAAGGTTACGCCGGTTTAGATATTATGAAAGCTATAGAACTAACAACCAAACTTGATGAAACTCAAAAATACGGATTATTAATGCATTTTGATAAGATCCGAAGAGAATTTAGAAATGAGAAACTATTTATTTTCTATATATTAACATTTTCGTTTATGCGTCCGAAAACAGATTTAGAAAATATAAAAGAAATGTAAAATGGATGATTTTAATACAAATGTCCTCTCTGAAGCAAGAAATGAATATTCTTCTAGATTATTAAATATTATTACACCACTTGTAATAGAAGGGTTTAGTTCTATCTTTAAAGAAGCATATGATTTATGTATCAAAAATGAAGAACATACAAAATATTTAATGACATTTCAAAATTTTTTGACAAGAGTTCCGAAATGGAATCAGGAAATTATAAATGTAGAAACTAATAGAATTATCAAAACGAGTAAATGCGGATATCTCGAAGATATCCTAACGTGTGTACACATTACACAACTAAAAATTTTGACAAGTATTAGAGTATCAAGCAAACAAAAAAAAATAGATATTGATATACCTAAATTACCAGATTTTGTACATAAAGTGTATATTGAATGTGCTAGAAAACTTTATAAGAATGTATATTTATTTGAAAGACATATTATGCCTTTGCAACAACAGAAAAACATGCGAGAATGTGAAATTATTATTCGCGAATGTATATTAAAAGTTATAGGAGATAACATGCCAGTTGAGAAAATTTTACGTGCATATATTGATGAAACTGAGGAAGAGGAAATTGTAGAGGAAACGGTTGAAAAATCGGAAGAAGAAATCAAGGCTGAAGAAGCTGCTGCCGCTGAAGCAGCCGCCGCTGAAGTTGTACAGAAAGAGGAAGAAGATAAAAAAAAGAAAGACGTCGAAAAAGCTGATGACACCACTATAGTAAAAACAAGCGATGTTAAGGAAAATATTATATCAGATAACGATGCACCACTTTTGATAAATACCAGTGAAGAATTTCCACCAATCGTAAATGAAGAAGACTCAAATAAAAATACAAAAGAAGATGTAAAATCCCAAGCACCATTTACTATGCCTGCATCACTTAAAATGGGTATTGAGACCGTGCCAGCATTAAAGGCCATTCCTATAACAACGGAAATCCAATCGTCGCCAAAAACATCAATTAGTTTTAGCAATAATGATAGTGTAATGAACTACAATACAAAAGAATCTCCTACTAAAATAACAACCACTAGCAGTGCTCTTATTTCTGCTCCAAAAACACTTGATAGATTAGAAAAGATTAGTCATGAAAGAAACGAACAGCGTAAATTAGAAGAGGAAGAGGAAGAAGATGATTATAATTTGGAAAAAATCAAAATATTCGATAATTTGCCAGAACTGGGGGATTTAGATGTTCAAGTTTTAGATAATAAATTAAATTTGAATGATAATCCTATACTTGAGGGAATTGAAGTTTTAAGTTAAGTGCGGAAAAATCCCAAATCTATTATTTATGAATAAATATAATGGACAACAATATGTTTATTCAAGGAATCATTGTTAGCTGTGTTTATTTGATATTTCGATTTATCGAAATGCGATTTATTATTAAAGAGACTGTACCTCTGAAAAAATTAATGCGTGATACTTTAGTGGTTTATATTAGTTTTGTTTCGGGAATATTTGTTTATACCCAAATAGAACCTATTAAAAATATAACAAGCGTACCTGTAGTATTTACAAATAGTCCCGACTTTTAAGTTTTAGTCATAATTATTAATGTTATCAAACATCCAATCAAAACGCCAAATGCATCCGACCACATCGGTATAGTATTATCTGGAGGTATAACTGTTTTAATAGAATGGCTAACAAATGTACCAAAAATGACAGCCAATACACTTGCATAAACTTCCGCTATACCTGCGTCTAATAAATTACCTTTTGGCATGAATACTTTCAAATATTTTAATACATACCAAATACCTAAAACATCAATCAATCCTATTATAATACCATATGAAACCCCTACAAATATTGTTTTATATGTTATAGTTTCGCCATTGTTTAAAAACTCCGAGAAGGTCCATGGTTCTTTTTTTTTAGCTTTCCTAGCATTATTTTTTAAGGTAAATGCTATAAAAGACATTGCGGCAACAGATAGTATCGAAATGGCTATAAATAAATATCCCTTAGCTTTCTTGTTCATATGATATATATTAACAAGAAAAATCATGCATAAATCGGAAGAGCATCAATATCAATAAACTTCTTTTTACCACATTTCTTCCTATTTGAAACAAACGAACTGAATACCGGCTTCGATACTTGTTTTTGCGGTGTATGATTATGAACAGATCTGGCAATCATCTTATATAATTTAAAATCCGGATATCTCTCTTCGCCGCATTTTTTATATAAAATATTTCTTCCTTTATCATCACAGCACCACTCGCTTATTAATGCAGCGATTGGGTCGCCGCACGTTTTAATATCATCTATATCATCCATAAAAAAATCGTATAACGCGCAACCCAGTCTACATAAATCAAACGAAGGGTTGGGGTCCAATCTAGGTTTCTTGTCATTCATATATGGTTGACAGTTGTACTGAGTGGCAGCATCACCTTTTGGATGATAACTATCACTACAAATAAACTTACCTTTAAATGAATAGATAGATCTACCAAAATCTATTACTTTGAATAATCTCCCATAAGTAGGTACCTTATAATAAACTTTGTTGTATCTATAGTAAAGAAACTGTTTATCAGTTTTATTAAACATAATATTATTGGTATGAAGATCATTGTGCGTAAAATTAAACATCTTTTGATATGCTATTAGTGTCATAATTATTTGAAATAGGCAAGATCGCCATTCATGATCGGATAATTCTTCACCTAACAATGAATCAAGAGTTGCTTCCATCTTTTCCAAACAAATAATTTGTACTGGAAAATCTTTGATAATGGCATTGCAAATAATATCGGAATCCATACTACTAAAAGAAGACATGGACGCTTCTTCCTCTTCTTCATCGCTAGAAGATTCTTCTTCTTTATTTGAACCGTCTGAAGTATGGGATGAACGTGACGAACAAGTAGAATCGCTTTTTCTACTGCTATTATTTTGAGCGTTTTTATTTTTAAGATTAAATTCGAATACCAAAGCTTCTGTTAATTTTACAGGCTCATTATTTACAGTGGATGTGGTAATAAATAAATCATCGAAATTCTCTCCATTCAAAGAATATACGGATTTATTACTAATATTTCTATCAATTTGTAGCTTTTTTTTATAATTTCTGGTATCCGCGTCAAAAAACATTTCTTCATCAATGGCTTCAATATCAAATAATTTTCCTTTCTGTTCATGGAAATATTTGCTATCATTTAAATATTCTAAATCATCAAAAATATTCATATTGAATTTTTCTTGAATCCCCAAAAAAGACCCAAAAAAATCCAATCCATGAACAAATTTATGATGATGTAAAACGTTGCTAGTTAAATAGGTAAAAAATCCATCTACATAAGCCGAATTATTTGAATCAAGTACTTTAGGGTGACATTTATTTTCAGATAATTTTGGTAATGATTTTTTTATGTCTTCGGTTAAATCTCCATATTTCCCCACCATAAATTTAATGGGATCAATCAATGGAGAGAATTTGAAAAATGCTTTGGCACTTTCTTCATTATTATCAGATTTAACTTGACAATTATATGTATTTTTTTGATCTGTTTTTTCTAAATTTGTAATATGATATGGTTGATTTAAATTAATGTTTTGATAATTGGTTTCTTGTAGATTAAAAAATCTGCCATATAATGGAATATAATTTTGAATATGCTTAATTTTATTCAAGTCAAATTCCTTAAATAACGCTGAATTATCATTTTTTTTATAGTAAATTTCAAACATTTATAGTTATAGATAAAAGAAATTATTAATTTTAACTGGATTTGTGCGTAATTTATATATAAAATATTAAATAAGCATATAATAGCAATGAATTTGGAATTAAAGAAATTTGATATGAAAAATATATCCTTCAAAGCAAATGAAGCATCCGGACCAGTTATTGTATTAATTGGGAGGAGAGATACAGGAAAGAGTTTTTTGGTTAGAGATTTGCTGTATTATCATCAGGATATCCCTATTGGAACGGTAATCTCTGGTACAGAAGCCGGGAATGGGTTTTATGGTTCACTGGTTCCTAAACTATTTATACATGATGAATACAATACGGCTATTATTGAAAATGTTTTAAAAAGGCAAAAAATGGTGATAAAGCAAGTTAAAAAGGAAAAAACTGCTTATGGTAGATCAAATATTGATGGAAGAGCATTTTGTATTCTAGATGATTGTTTGTATGATAATTCTTGGTCAAGAGATAAATTAATGAGACTACTTTTCATGAATGGTAGACATTGGAAAATTATGTTAATTATTACAATGCAGTATCCTCTGGGAGTACCGCCAAATCTGCGAACTAATATTGATTACACATTTATTTTAAGAGAGCCTTATATTGCAAATAGGAAAAGAATATATGAAAACTTTGCTGGAATGTTCCCAACTTTTGAATCTTTTTGTCAAGTTATGGATCAATGCACTGAAAATTATGAATGTTTAGTTGTTTCAAATAATGCAAAATCCAATAAATTGGAAGACCAAATATTCTGGTACAAAGCAAGCGCCCATAGAGATTTTAAATTAGGAAGTAAAGAATTTTGGGAAATGAGTAAAAATTTAGGTAGTGATGACGAAGATGAAAGTTATGATCCTAAAGCTGGTAGAAAGGGACCAACTATTAATGTAAAGAAGAGTAGATGGTAATTAAATTATATTTACTTTGGCGAATGATCCACCGCCCAAACTTACATTTGTTTCATATTTATTTTTTGAGAATCCTTTATAATCAAAAGAGCATTTATGCTCTTCAAATTGAAAATGTTTTGAACAGAATGTAAAACCACATCTACATATTTTTGTTTGTTGTGTCAAATTAAGTTTCTTTCTACACCCATCAAATCCACATCTATGCGTTTTCTTTTTCTTCATTTTTTGTGGTTTTTTCTTTGGAGCAGGAGGAGGATCAGTGTTTATTTCTATTCTATTTTCATTAACCGGCGTAATACAGCATCTTCCTTTTAAAGAATTCGATGGAATTTCTGCAGGGTAGTCGTGCGATTGATTCATTATTGTTATATAAGATATTGATTATATTTTATATAAGTAAGTCAATTAATTTCAATTTAATACTTTTTAAACTTTTTTATCATCATCTTTTTCTGAAATGGTCATTTCAACATTTGTTTCTTGTTTTTCAGCTTCTTTTTTATCAGTTTCGCGCGTTCGAATATTATCACCTTCAAACAATTCCTTTCTAATATCGGCTGAACTTACAACCTCTTTTTCATTTATTTTACCTTCAATAGTTGTTACCCCAACACCTATCAAATTACCATCTTTGTCTACATTTTGAGTTAGTTTATTACCACTAGCTTTTGCAACTTTAATATTTTCCTCTATTGCCTTTTTCTTAGTTTCAGCCACTCTCTTTTCAAACTCATGTTTCGCTTGCCTTTCATTTTTATTCTTTTCATGCATCAATTGGTTCAACTCCTCTTCAAGATATTCAACGCGACCAGTTTTATATGCCTCTGGATCCCAAGGCATCCACATTCCAACAGGTCCCACAAATACATCATGATTTGGATCAATCTCTCTCAATAATTTACATCTTAGCTCGGCCTCTTCCTGTGAAGGATACGAGCCTCTAATTTTTAATCCTCTGGTATTTGTTTGGAATGAGTATAACTCATTAAATGTTTTTTCAAGATCCTCTTCTTTAGCATCTAGGAAATTTTTGTAGTCATCGCCAATTGTGGTCTTAACAAGATCTTTTTGTTCGCTCTTTAGGTACTCTTGAAAATCAGCCATAATTTTATCAAAATTCATGCTGTATTTATAAGATAAAAAATTTAGAAATGCAGTAAATTTCTGAACGCCTTGTGTATAATCCCAATGCTTTAGGAATTCCTCAAAGAAAAATAAATCTTTCTTTTTTAAAATATTATCAGGGCTTACAAAAGAGATACACGTAAATTTTTGCCCTGCTACGGGTTTATCTTCATCAAGTAAATCGATATATTTAGGATTTGCAGATCCATTTGGAAGGTTTTGTCTTTCAAAGGCTAATTCTTTAGTCATTTATATATTTGTGAGTCTTATTATTTTAAGTTATTTTTTACAGCTTATAATTTTTTTTTCTCGAGAAATAATATAATGCTTGGTGAATTAGGAAGTCTCTTAGATCTCGGTGAACTTATCCGCCGCGTCGTCAAATATTTAGTTGAAGGTATCATGGTTGCAATTGCCGCATATGCTATCCCAAAACGCTCTCTTAACTTAGATGAAGTTATGCTCATTGCTTTGACTGCTGCAGCAACCTTCTCCATCTTGGATACTTATGTACCAAGTATGGCCGTCGGTGCACGCTCAGGAGCCGGTTTTGGTATGGGAGCCAATCTTGTTGGATTCCCCCGTATGTAAATAATAGTTTAGTATAATTCTTAAACAAATTATACTTTGCAATTCAAGAAAGGATATTTACTATATAATTTAAATATAGCCTGCTCCTTTGCTTTAGCTTCAATTAATATATCTATTTCAACACCATATTTTACAGGAATTTCCAATAAGAAGTCTGGGATTACTTCAATGTAATCTGAGTGATGCCCGCATCTACCACTGCCTTGTTCGGATACATGAAATTTAGGTTTTATACCTCGTCTTTCCCAACTATTTAAAATTTCTTCTATATATTCGCTCTCTGGTTTTAGTGTTTCATCAGGATGCATCAAATTATAACAAGTATAGTGATGTGTATCAAATACAATTGGTATGTTCACCTTTCTAGATACATAAATACAATCTTCAATCGAGAAACATTTTTCACAATTTTCAAGTACAAGTCTGTTTTGAACGGCCTGGGGTAATCTTTTAAAATTTTCACACCATCTATCCAACGTTTTTTGTTTATCTCCATATTTACCCCCACCGTGTACTACCATTACAGAATCTTTTCCCATTTCCATCCTATCCAATACTTCTGCATGATAGCTTAAATCTGAAATAGTTTGATGAAAACATTTTTCATTTGGTGTCCCCACTACATTATATTGACCTGGATGAAAGGTGAGTCTATGATTCATAGATCTAGCGTATTTGCCAATTTTTTTTAGCAACTTATCTGCAAAATCCATTGTATAATTTTCAACTTTAGGATTACTTTTATGTGGAAATAACTCACTTGAAATCCGCAAAACTTTAATACCATTTGCTTCATTCCACTGAATTAATTTATATAGATCTGCAAGATTCTGTATGATTTTTAATTTAAGTTCATTTATCCCAAGCTCTTCTATTTTTCTCATTATCATTTTTCTGGAACAGAATATTGGTGGTTTTTGTTGGCGCAAGATTGTATTTATACAACACAATCCTAATTGCACTGGTTGATTCTTAGACATTGCTGATTTATGCAAATGTAATATACCTTAGTAGTCGTAGATAATGTTAGTATAATAAATTTTTTATAATTCAATTTATTATATGAATTGGCTTATAATTTTGATAATCTGTTTTATAATTTGCGGTTTAATATATATTTTCTACCCTGTAAAAGAATCGATGCGCAGTAAACCCATACCAAAATTAAATATAGTTTTTTTAGGAGATTATATTCTACATGAACCCGAATCACAAAAATACCCTTCTATAAAGGAAATGTTTAAAGCAAAATTTCCATTAGCTAGTGTAAAATCGTTCACGTCCGAGTGTAAAACGCTTGAAAAATTTAAAAATGAAATTAGTAAAATGCCAAAGGTTAAGTATAATACTCCGAATACATACTTCTTTTTATCAGTTGGGTCAGGTGCTATACATAAAAATTTAATAAATTGTTCAAAAGTATATGATGTTAAACCAACACAAATGGATAGTGGAAAAAGATCAACCTGTTTATCAAGTAAACAGTTAAAAGAAGGTTGGATTACACAAATAAATATTCTTAGAAAGAAATTTGAAAAAGCAAAAATAATTATAATAGGAAGTTATTATCCCAAGAAAGGGGATAAAATTAAGATTTGTGGTCATAGTTTGGATTCCAATAATATGTTACATGAAAATATTGAAACATGGAATCAAGATATAACAGAATATATCAATAAATATAATCAGGGGTACAACGCAAAAAACAATGAAATAAGCTTTATTTCATTGGAAAATGTTATAAATTCAGATAAAGATCTTGAAAAAGATGGAATTACAATAAAACCTAAATCTGTGAAAAAATTAGCAAAGATTTTATTTCATGAAATCAAATAGTGGGTACATATTCCCATCTCAATTCATAGCAAATTTTTTTCCAGATTTCATCTTGTTCTATTCTTTTTACTGGATCTTTTAACATTGGAAAAAATGGCAGGAATTGTGTTTCTCCTAATAACTCGCACATTTTGTATAAAACATAATAGTAATTAAGAAAGTTGACACGATCATCCGGGCAGTGTTTAGCATATGGTCGTTGAATATCCATAAATAAACTGCATAGTTTATCTTCCAATTCTGGGCTCATAATTGGAGGTTTAATTCCTAATTTATCTTTAATAAATGGTATATGTTCATAATATTTATTATAGCCTAATTTTTTAAGAATATCTTTAGCTTTTCTATTTGTCATTTGTTTTAAACTAATCCTTTCTTTTTTTATTTGAGCTTTAATACTTATAAGAACTTCATCTGGAATTTGTGTGGTTTCTTTTGCTTGAAATTGAGCAAGTATTTCACGAAAATGATTAATTCTTTTATACGCATAAAAACATACCTCTTTAGGGGGTTCTTTATAAGAAGGTTTTTCATGTTCAACTAAATAAGAAAATCTATTACCGCATTTCTTACAAATTAAAACACCTTCGTAATCGACCGAAATCAATTCGCCTTTACATCGATTACATACATCATGTTTAGTGGTATATTGAGAAATATCAAAAAATGATTCATCCATATTAGTAAGATATTTTTGGATTGACGATAGTTCCTCTGTTTTTTTATTTGAATTTTCATTTTTATTTTTATCAAAAAATGAATGTAGTATTCTAGTTTTATTTTTTCCTTTTGACATTTTCTTTTTCTTTTCAAAATAGTCGAACACATGTTCTGCATTATCTAATAAATAATTTTTCTTTTTTTTTATTTATTTTTATATCTATTCTAATTTGTCGCAATTGATCTTCTAATTCTAATTTATCTTCGATATTTAGATTGGTTGTTAATTTAGCTTTAATCATTTCTTTTTTTTGTAATAATGCAGGTAAGACGGTTAGCTCTGCTGATTTAAACTCTTCCATTTTTTCATGATGTTTACTATCGACAGTGACATTATTTTTTGTCTTTTTCCCAATTTTTTTCGTTGCTTTGGGTTTGAAAGCCGGCATATATAGAACTATTAATAAACTATTTAATTTACTTTTTCAACAAATCTTCTTTTGTGTAGAAATAACTAATCTCTTTTCTCTCCAGTTAACAATGGATATTCATGTAAATGACTGTCAGGAAACCACAATTGATCCTATAAAGTTACATAAAATGGTGTTTTTATACAATGCTTTAGAAAATGGATGGACTATCAAAAAAAATAATAATGCCTATATTTTTACTAAAAATCATGAAGGTAAAAAAGAAGTATTTTTGGATGATTATCTCAAAGGATTCATGAAGGAGAATTTTGATATGAAAAAAATTTTAGACAATTAATTCGATTAATTAATCGTTTTTTCGTAAAATTTTTTTCTTTAGCAATATTATAACAGAATGGGAGGAGGATTAATGCAACTCGTAGCCTACGGCGCACAAGACGTCTATTTGACCGGTAACCCACAGATCACTTTTTGGAAAGTGACCTACCGCAGACACACTAACTTCGCAATGGAATCTATTGAACAGACCTTTAACGGCCAAGCCGATTTCGGTCGCCGTGTGCAATGCACTATCTCCAGAAATGGTGATTTAGCATACCGCACTTACCTTCAGGTAACTCTTCCAGAGATTGGGCAAGATTCTTGCTGCAATCCTAAAGAGTGCGCAAAGGTTTATGCTCGCTGGTTGGACTACCCAGGTGAGCAGCTTATCTCTATGGTTGAGGTTGAGATTGGAGGCCAGCGCATCGATCGCCAATATGGTGACTGGATGCACATCTGGAACCAACTTACCCTTACCGCTGAGCAAGAGCGTGGATACAATAAAATGGTCGGGCAAACAACCCAGCTTACTTACTTAGTTGACCCTTCGTTCGCTGATGTTGACTCTGCCTGTGCCAACAACACTGTCCCTGCAGCAGTATGCGCCCCTCGCAATGCTTTGCCTGAGACTACCTTGTACGTACCACTTCAGTTTTGGTTCTGCCGTAACCCAGGTTTGGCATTGCCTTTGATCGCACTTCAGTACCACGAAGTCCGTATCAACCTTGAGCTTCGTCCTTCGGATGAGGTTCTTTTCGCTGTCACCAGTCTTGATGGTAAAAATGAAAGTGCAGGAGCTGTATCTGCCGGTACATCGGTCAAGGATGCCGTTTCTTACCAGAAATCCCTTGTTGCTGCTTCGCTTTACGTTGATTACGTTTTCCTTGATACGGATGAGCGTAGACGTATGGCCCAAAATCCACATGAGTACCTTATCGAACAGCTTCAGTTCACTGGAGATGAATCCGTTGGTTCTTCATCCAATAAGATCAAACTTAATTTCAACCACCCTTGTAAGGAGTTGATCTTTGTTGTCCAGCCTGACTCCAATGTTGACTACTGCTCTTCATTTTTGAGTGGAACACACCTTAATGCCGCATTGGGTGCTCAGCCATTTAATTACACTGATGCCCTTGATGCTCTTGTTAACTCTATCGCTGCTTTCTCCGGACCAGCTGGCGTTTACCTTGATTCAAATGGTCAGGCAGATCCAAATGGCGCCTTTATTGATCAGACCAATGGTGGTATGTTCCAGGATCCTGGAGCTGATACTAATCATTCTGTTGGCATCCAGTGGGGTGAAGCATTCGGCCCACAGCAGCCAATGGCATGGGACGATCCTCAGTACAATGCTGATGGCACGGGGGGTGACTGCTTTACACCAAGTTGCAAAACTTGGTCACCAACCTGCACTGCCCCTGCAATGAACATTCCATTCCCAGTTCAGCAGATCCCTGACTCTGGTGTTTCGGATGCCGGTGCCTTCGTTCTTGCGGAGACCGCTCTTAACTTGCACTGCTGGGGACAAAACCCTGTGGTTACTGCCAAACTTCAGCTTAACGGACAAGATCGCTTTTCTGAGCGTGAAGGTACCTACTTTGACCTTGTTCAGCCATACCAGCACCACACTCGCAACCCAGATACCGGAATCAACGTTTACTCGTTCGCACTCCGCCCTGAGGAGCACCAGCCATCTGGAACTTGCAATATGTCCAGAATTGACAACGCTACCTTGCAGCTTGTCCTTTCCACCAATGCTATTGGAGGAGATGCCACCGCTAAGGTCCGTGTCTACGCTACCAACTACAATGTCCTTCGTGTCATGAGTGGTATGGGTGGTCTTGCATACAGTAATTAAGTTAATTTTTGTTACCATTTATGGTGTCAAATTTTGATTTTAATATATTAATTTAATAAAAATCATATAATTTATAAAATTTTATGATTATTTTCACAAAGAAAATTATTATACGCATTTAATATATATGAATAATGGTCTTATTTTAATTGCTGTATTGCTCATTGTCCTTATTTACTTTGTTATGCAAATACCTAGAAAACACACCAATCATAAATCAGAAGTTGTTTATGTTAATCGACAGTATCCAGTATGGAATATTCCAACCGGTTTGGCTAGACCTTTGAGACGATCATGGGGATGGGGTCCTCGATTTAGAAGGGGATATGGTCCGCGTCACCGTCGTAGATTTCATTTCTAAAAATATCCTTATATATTATAAATGAGCTTTGTTGATGCATTAATAATATTAGTTTTAGTATTGATTCTTATTGTAATTGTTTATAACCTTTTTGCCCACGGTAGAGATTTAGCGATATTTCCACGGCGAAAACACCACCGAAATAAAAAAAGACGAGAAGAAGACTATTATCCCGGATCAATAGAAGATGACTATGATTCTGACTATGATTCTGACTATGATTCTGACTATGATGATCCCTCGTCAAATGTCAGAAAAAATAAACACAGAACTAAAAATAAACAACATAAAATTAATCCAAGTCATGTAGCAGATTATGTATCTAGTCATATGCCCGTGCAATAAGTAATAAAAAAATTGAATCTAATATATTTTGTAATTTGATTACAAACTACATTAACAATTATCAACTATCCATATGATGGGAGCATTATGTTTTAAACAACAAAGTACACCGTACAGAAAAATGTCTGATTTAAAATCCAAAGAAAATATAGAAATGCGCAAATTAAATGACAACTTTTATTCTATTACGCGAAGGGGTAAACGTTGGTCAAAAAAACAAATAAAATTGCTAGAAAAATACGTAAATTATAAAATGTTCTTACCCATTCCTCGTGATTTTGTAAGAGAAGCCATTTTCGGAACCCAAGATCCAGACGAAAAAGAGTATTATAATTCACCTCCTAAATTTATACTACTTAATTTTGACTCTAAAAATGGTAAAAGACAATCGTTGAGAGGACTAGCGTCAGTATCCACCGATGGTATTGGAGAGGAACATACTTATCCGCATAACGGAATGCCTGCCTTAGAATTCAAATACTATACTTTAGAAATTATTGGCAATATTTCACTGCGAGGAAAACCCTCTTCCGCTGTAAAAGAAAGACACGGTGTTAAAGTCAAAAGCGGTAAAGATATGTTGGATTGTCTGAAAAGAGTTGGTATAAAGGGCGGTTATCAATATTTAAAATTAAATGCTATGGAAAATGTAATTGGATTTTACTGGAAATATGGATGGAGATTTCATGAATTCCCAGCTACACAACGTGATTGTAGTCATAATATAGTCGCTGAAAGAGTTGAAAAACTTAATACAGTTAACAAACTCATAACACCGGCAAAATATACAGAACACGACGAAATAAGAAATCAACTCCTGACAAAATACTTCGATCGTTATCTGGAAGATTATTATTGTGTTCAGACTTTAAGTAGAGGCAATACAAGAGGAGAAGATTATGAAAATTATGAAATCCCAGACACTTTAACATATAAAAGATGGGACATGCGTTTTCAAGGATACCCTATGTATTGGCAATGTAAATAAATCATTGTGTGTATAAAATTGAATAAATTTTAAAAACTTTTTGTTTTAACACACAATATAACCATGAATATAGGAACGCATATCCACAAATCAGGTAGTTTTATTAGATCCTTACGAGCATTCTATGAAACCAAACCCGAAAATCTAACCAAGCCAGTTCAACTATTTTCCGGATCACCAAAATGGTGGAGAAGACCTGGAGTCACTTTGACAGACTATAATGAAACCAAAACATTTATAACTGAAAATAATCTAAATGTATTTATTCATTCACTGTATTTAGTAAATTTATGCTGGGCACCAATAGATTTCAGAAAAAAAGCACTTCCCTGTCTACAATGGGAATTTAATAACGGAATGCATATGGGATTTAAAGGCGTCGTAGTGCATTGTGGAAAATCCTGCAAAATGGATATTGGAGAAGCTCTTGATAATATGTACAATAATTTGATTACAGTTTTGAAAAGTGTTTCAACAAGTTGTCCTTTGCTGCTTGAAACAACATCTGGACAAGGGTCTGAGACGTGTTGGCAGTTTGAGGAATTAAAAAAATTCTATAAAAGATTTACAGAAAAAGAAAAACAAAAAATTAAAATTTGCATTGATACATGTCACGTATTTGCTGCTGGTCACGATCCTATTAAATTTATTTTGGATTGGGATTCAGAATTTCCAGAAAGCATCGTTTTAGTACATTTCAATGATTCGAAAGGAAAGTGCGATTGTAAAAAGGATAGACACGAAAGGCCAGGGAAAGGTGAAATTGGTCTTGAAAAAATGTGCTTAGTAGCTGCTTGGTGTTTCGAAAAAAATATACCAATGGTAATGGAATAAAATGCTTATAATAATTTAGTAAATAATCTAAATAATTATATTAACGCTTTCTTTTACGTCTTCGCTTTCTTTGAACCTTTCTGGTTCTTTTTCTATGAAGCTTCTTTCTGCGATGAGTCTTCGCCCTGCGAGTGCGAGTGCGTTTGCGCTTTCCACGCGATTTGCGTTTACGAGATCCTGTCATATAACCTGGCATTATATATTAAGTAAATATAATAAATTTTTTTTATTCTTTATAATAAATGATTCTTTATATTTTCATTATTTTAGGTCTTATAGGATTTATATTGACTGAAATTAATCGACAACAAAGACCTGTTTACAAATTTGTTAGCTATTATAAAAATTTTCCTATAATAATTATGGGCTTGCTAAATAGTATTTATAAATCTATTGATAATAATTGCATATTTGAGTATAAAAATTTAACCATTCATAAGAAACTATGTGCTAATCATGATAAACTACTAGATGAATTTAATAGAAATTATTCAAAATATAAACTAATTAATCCAGGTGTTTTTTCAAACGAATTTCATGAAACAAATAATAAATATGGTTATTTTAACATTAAATACTATGGTAATGTTAATGAAGATAAGTTTCCTTTGCTTACAAAATTAGTTGATGATGATAATATTTATACTTGTTTTTATAGTATTATTAAGGGCAAAAAGAAAATACCCGAACACAGAGGTCCTTATGCAGGAATTTTAAGATATCATTATACACTTTTTAGTAGTAACGATATTAAAGATTATCTTAAAGTTAAAGGTGATAATAAACTATTTTGGAGAGAAAAGGACGGGTTTTTATTTGATGATACACACTTTCATGAAGTACAAAAGAAAAGTACAGGGTTTAGAGTTGCATTGATAATTGATATTAAAAGAAAACTACCCTTTATTTTAGATAAGTTGAATGTCTTATTTTTAAATTTTATATCAAATACTGAATATGTAAATTCTAGTAGAAAAAAACTTACAATGAAATTGAAAAAAAAATCAAATTATATAATACATGAAGAATCTTGTAGCAGCCTTACTTCTTATATTTATTTTCCCTATTTCAGGCATTAGTAAAATAACTAATTTTAATGCAACTACACTGGGAATGAAAAATATGATAAATTTAAAATTCTTACCAACTATCTTTTTTAAATTAGCTATTTTTGGAGCTATAATAATTGAATTTATATCTCCTTTGATCATAGTAGGTAATATATTTAATTATACAAGTAATAATTTGGCTAAACTTTCTATTATTACACTCATCATATTTACATTTTTTGCAACATTAATTTATCATTTCCCTACACTTCCAGGTCAGAAAAATTATTTTATGAAAAATATTGCTATTATTGGCGGTCTTATGTCATATTACTTACTATTATAATCAATCTCTAGTTATTATATAATGAAATTAGACGTTGATTCCAAGCAACGTATTATGACTGCGTTCTATATGCTTCTTGAGTTTTATAAAATTATAATGGGAACTTTCTTAGTTATATTTGTTCCGCAACAGTGCGGTGATCAGTTATGTACTGCAACTGAAAATTTTATGGCAACTGAACAATTAAGAGTTGGTGCAAATGCATGTAACTTTGTGACATTTGCGTCTATTGGTACATTGTATTTTATTGAATTAAAGCGCGAAAACTGGTGCATCAAATATTTAGACATTGATGAAGAAAAATCAAATACAAATCTAGATCTAGAAATTGAAACCTATCCAGCGTTTAAAAAACAAATGAATAAATTAAACAATCAATATATTAAAGTAGTTTATATCGCATTATTTTTAATGGTTGTTAATTTTGCTGTATCCGGCACAATCGTATATCAAAATTACGCTGGGTCAAATACTTTAACAACATTTATCTCATTTTTTATGTTAGTAACTATGAAATTATATTCCGCCTACAACGTCGGGACAATATCTGTAAAAGATGAGCGAGCAAATAGTGCCTACATGAAAATTCCAAAAACATACAATACCATTGACGAAGATCATCGAATCTCTACACCAGAAGGTGTTAATATTGTCATGTAAATGTAATAAATATATGTAAATTGACTTAAACATTTTTTGAATTAGTAGATTATAAATGCAAATATTTGTGAAGACTTTGACAGGAAAAACTATAACATTGGATGTTGAACCAAGTGACACTATTGAAAATGTAAAAGCCAAGATCCAGGATAAGGAAGGAATTCCGCCAGACCAGCAACGCTTAATTTTTGCCGGAAAACAATTGGAAGACGGTAGAACGCTTACCGACTATAATATTCAAAAGGAGGCGACGCTTCATTTAGTCCTTCGGCTACGTGGCGGTCAATAGGTAAATTCGATTAATTACAATTTAATTATTTGTAATTAATTAAATGGAGTCAGATGCAGTTCTTGTATATTCCGCTTTATCCAACAGTTCTTTGTCATATGAATGTCGTAAAGAATTGGTCATAAATGATGTAATAAATATACATGTATGCCATATCGGATGCCACGTCACATAATCATATCCAAAATTTGGAGCATATATAGAATATGTAGCAACGCTTCCACAAGATAATGCAATTAAAGAACGTATATAATATTTTTTAAAATACTTTAATGTAATTCGATATTTAAAAATCATTGTAAAGAAAATGCTCAAAAATACATAAAAATGTGATGCAAACTTCTGATCCGCCACTTTTAAAAATAATAAAATAGTTCCGGAGGCATATGACATAATATAAATTACAGGTTCCCTTACTTTTAATCCGTAAAAGGCGCCCTCTACTATACAGATACTTGAACTCCAATGATCTAAAATTGTCCAAAGTGGTCTTGAATTAAGAGGGACCTCAATATCAGAATAATCATCCGTATGATAGCAAATAGAAAAGAAAACTGTAAAGGCTAAATGTAAAAATGTCAACAAAGAATCATATGTTTTATGATTTTTAAATGTCCATAAACATTGTCCTATTGGTAAAATAGAAACTATATGGGATGTTAATATCCAATAAAATTGCATATATTTATTGAAATAGAATCTTTATATAAATTACACTATTGTATTTGACAATGTATAATTTAGGAAGTTTAACTGCGTTAAATTAATAATTTAATCTGTTCTTAATTTATAACTATGGAATATCAATTCAAACACGCTGAACATTCTAATCTCACAAAGGAGCAGCACCAAGAGATCGGGCATCACGTTTTCGGACAAATGTATGAATCCAGCAGACGACACAGACGGCGACCTTCTTGCCTTGGAATTGAAAGGTAATAAATCTGATTTTTTTTACAAGTACCATAGTGCGGGTCCTGAAGCTTACAAGGAGGCCAGTCTAGCAAAAGATGGTAGTGGGGAAGATATAGTTGGTCATCTAGAATATTATAAAAAGGAAGGGGGCCAAAAATATCCACATGTTGGAACTGCTTATATCAAACAAAGCGATGTTTCCACGCCAATCAAAAAAATGTCCGAAGGTGACATTCAAGTGATTCCGACCAGCGTCGATGGAGGGTTGAAGATGTCTGTCGAAGAATTAAAAGAAGGATTCAACAAAGCCAATGAAAAATGTCCGATGAAAACAGATGTGCCGGACGATATTTTGATGACTGATCAAACGGGGATCAGCATCAAGAAAGGTACTCCATATCAATGGGTTCATCCAGGGGGTTGGGTATACAAAATGGGTGAGGACCATTCTTATTATACTGGCCTCAAAGCAATTGGATGGAAGAATACTGATAAGTCTTTGAAAGACTCCATCAGTGCCATCAATAACATAAACATAAGCGGAGGAGGTCGTAAACGACGCAGAAAAACCAAACGTAAGCGTACTAAACGCAGAAAAACCAAACGTAAGCGTTCAAGACGAAAACGTACTATGAAACGTAAAAAACGTAGAGGTAAAAAACGTAGAGGTAAAACCAGGCGCAGACGTTAAATTTTTAATGTAAAAATATTAATAATAAATATTAATATTTTCATCAAGGAGCACTCCTTCTTCGGGAATGCTCTTGAATTTGAAATCGTAGTAGTTGTCTTCTTCGAGCTGTACTATTTTTTTGATAAGATTTTTTTTTATATTTTTTTTTAGCATCAGCTCTACATATTGGACAATTATTATGTTTATCACGCCATTTTTCTAAGCATAATTTGCAAAACTCTCCATGCTTACATTTATAATAATAATTACGTGTTGCTCCAATAGGAAAAAAACATATATTACAATCTACCGGGTCATATGGTACAACCTTCTCTCTTCTTCTAAAAAATGTTAAAAACGACAAACAAAAAAATTTTTTTCTGGCGGGTTCTACAATATTCGACATATAATATATATTAATTATTTAATTTCTATTCGTCTTCTTCGTTATTATTATGAAACAATAAATTCATATTCATAACTTCCACTTTATGGTTTGAAACCTGCAATAATGTATCAATCATGTCATTACTCCTCAATCGAATACTATAATCTTGTCTAGTAGATGATCTTCCAACCCGTCCAATTGCCTGAATCATCTTTTCTTGTGACATATCACCAAGATCTTTTCCAATATATCCGTGACAAAACTGATAATTTGTACCATAAATATAATCAGATGAAGCGATGATCAAATACAATTTTTGTTTTTCAGCTAATTCTTTCATAATAGATACATAATCTTTCATACACTTTTTAACTTGTCCCAAATCATTAGTAAGTCGCTTTACATCTACAAATACTGCAATTCCCATTAGCAATAAGACCTTCCAATTTGCATCAATATCTAAAAGCATGATTTTTTCTACAATCGTATCATCAATATCACTTTTAAAAGCTGTAATTGCTTCTGAATGCTGCCATTCTTTAAGATGTTCGACAGTATTTGGGATAAATTTTAGTCCCAATCGAATGCGTTTTAAACTTGCGCGCATTCCTTCATATTTTTGCAGCAATCTCTGTGCTGTTTGATTGTTATCTTTTACTGATCCGGATTTCTTGCTGATTTCTCTAGTTTTTCCTGAGTCAGATCCTTTTGATTTACCTCGATCCTCTTCAGCAGCAGCGTCACTCGCCTTTTCAAGATCCTTCTGAATTTTATCCATCTCAATTCTTACGCCTTCGTTGAATCCCATATCCTCCAAAATAGCATCTAACATAACACTCGGAATCTTAGCAGTCAGAAGACAAAACTTACCTATTTTTTCTATATCATTTGCTAAATAAATGGTAGGACCATCTGTAAGTGTATATGCATCATTCGTAGTTATTTTAATAGGTTTTTGGTACAACGGTTGACGCTTACCTTTAAAATATTGAAATACCTCTGTATAACTTTTTTTAATCGCTGTTAGCAACTTCAAATAGTACTCTTTTATACTCATGACGGTAATATCTTCAATAGAATCAAAGTACTCATCTATTTTATAACGAGATTTAATATCAACTTTTTTATTGACATAAACAATAAATTCAGTAACTGCTCTTACATCAAAATGTCTTAACAATGTTTTATATTTTTTAAGATGATTGACACTGCTTTTCACCTTATCATAATCTTCATATACTAAATGCGGTAGTATAATATATCCATCTGTGTCCAAAATTGGAATGGTTTTAGAACAGTCATGACTCACCACGCTATCAACATTGGTAGTATTAAATTTAGCGGAAAACCCAGATATCATTTCTTCCAACTCCTCTTGTCTAGGAAGTGTAGCTGAAGATAAAACTACATTTGGAATCTCATTTTGTTGCCAATTTTTAGATAATAATTCATGATAAGGATGTGTTTCATAATCCAGTGTAATTGTTGGTTCATCCCAATAAAGAATCATATCCTCTAGTTTATTGAAAGCACGCATATAATTCATCGCAGGTAGATAGGACTGTATATCGGATATCATAATTTCAACGTTATCCCCAACCTCATTATCTACTCTGAAAATACCTCCCGTGCGTCTATTCCGAATTGTTTCCTTGGCAGCAAACCAATGCAGACGAATACTCCCTGGATCGGCACATCCAAATGCTACCGCAATTTTAACACCCAATGATATACACGACTTTGCTAGTTGCAAACCTACGTGTTTGGCCGCGCATACGAATATAATTTTGTGACCCCCTTTTACAAGACCTATTGGTGTTAAAGTTTTCCCGGTACCTGTTGGAGCTTGATAAAGAAGCATTTTTGCGCCCTTTTGTTTACATCGTGTGAATAAATCTTTTTGATGAGTATAAAGTTTGATATCCCTGTACTTAACAAGTTGATTATTTCGTTCAATATAATCATATGCATGTTTTATAAATTTACCTTTGCTAAAATCATTCATTGCTTCTGATGTAATCTCTTTGATTTTCTTTGCAAATATCGTATTAAAATTGGATACATTAAACTTCATAAGTTGAATCAATGTATAAAAGTGTTTATTTTTCGCGTCTTTTTTTGTTGACAGGAAAGCCTCCAAAGTATCCAAAATAACAAATTCAAATATTTTATCTCTTATTGCTTTGATTTTCTTATCAGTATTCTGAATTCTAATAATATCCGCTTTTTTCAGCTTTGTTTTCTTTTTCTTTTTCTTTTCTGTTTTTGACATCTTAAGTTTGTATTTCTTGGTCAAAATATCAAATTGTGTTTTGATATACTCATCGTATAAGAATCTATGATGTTCTTCAGTTCCACCTTCTGAAATTTTTATAAAGTTAATCAATGACAATGTATCATTGTAAACAATATTGACATCATCGTATCCATCTTGTATAAGCTTCAAAATACGCAATTCATCTTGTGATACAGGAACCTCCAAAGAGTCCCATTCTTCTTTTGATAATTTTCGTTGTGCTAGATCCATGGTAAGTATAATACCATATTATCCTAATTTTATATCCTATTTCAATTTTATTGTAGATTAAATTGAAACATTCATTTAAAATTAAAATAAATATAATAATCAAACAATGGCTATTATATTTAGCGTAGAAGGAAATATCGGATCTGGCAAATCAACATTAGTGAAATGTTTGAGCAAATGCTTACCTAAATCCCTAAGGAACCATGAAATTATCTTCCTACAAGAACCTGTTGACGTATGGAACACCATTAAGGACGAAAATGGTGTAACTATTTTGGAAAAGTTTTATGCTGATCAAAATAAATATGCGTTCTCATTTCAAATGATGGCTTATATTTCGCGGTTGACTATTCTTAAAAGAGAAATCGAAAAAAGGCAAAATGTAATTATTATATGCGAAAGATCTGTATGGACAGATAGAAATGTGTTTGCAAAAATGTTATATGATGATAAAAAGATCGAATTGGTCAATTATGATATTTATAATAGATGGTTTGATGAGTTCGTTAAACAATATCCATTGAATGGGATTATTTATGTCAAAACAGATCCTGAAATTTGTCAAAACAGAATTGGTATCAGAGCTCGCGAAGGAGAAACTATACCTATAGAATATTCTGTTAAATGTCATAATTATCATGAAAATTGGATTAACAATAGTAGTTGCGATACACTAATTTTAGATGGAAATGCAGAATTTATTAATAAACTTCCATCTGATTGGAACGATAAAATCATTTCGTTTATGGAAACAAAAACTCCCGTTCCAGATTATGTAAATAATAACTGGGATGAAATCTTGGCTTGTTAATCCAGATCTGTAAGAAGTAATGTATTTAATACTGGTAATGGCTTATACTTCAAAATATCCAGTTCTTTTGAAGTAGTAGGAAATTCATTCTCTCCATAAATATCCTGTAAGCATAACCATTCAAATATCCCCCCGGCATATACAAAAATATTATTAAACCCTAGAGACAACAATTTTTCATATTTTTTATATATACTTTCATCTGTATAATTTCTACCATAAATTACTATATGTAATGTAGGATTAGAAATTGCTTTATTAATGATTGATATCTCTTCGGTTGGCGAAATAGTACCTTTAATTAAACATGCTTGGTCTCTTTCATCCAATGTATTGATGATAATAAATCGAGTACCTTTGTTTAAAAGATATTTCACATCCTCGAATCCTATTTTGCGAATAGATACTTTATTTCCCATTTGAAAAATTTATTATAAAATAATAAGTAGTTTTCTTTATTATTTTACTTTGCATTCTTAATATTTTTTTTTCTTCCATTGTGAAAATCCCTCCTTTGCAATGTATTGCATGGTTCGCATTGCGAATGCAAAACTTGCTCCACTATGATTGTTATCTTTGCCAAGTCCTTCTGTAATTTTATTTATATTTTCATGTCCCCACCATTGGTATCCCTCGTTTTCTGGCGGTGATTCCATTCTAAACCATTCCCATAGTTCAAGTTTAGTTACAACATTTGCCATCAACTTTAAATCATACGTCATAAATCCTTCTGGCCATTCCGATGAATCATTGGGTAGGTCCATGCTTTGTATTGTTTGTTCTTCTGGATTTTCGATGCTACTCATATTTGCGTTATATACGTAATTACTTTATATCAATTTATAAGTTCAATTTTAATTAAATTTAACAATAATTTCAACTTCCTCTTTTTTTATACTCTTTGTAGCAGAGACTGATAATTCCTTTCGCTTTTTTCGTGTTTTTGCACTGGATTTGCCTGATCTGTTTTTTGAAGAGCTGTTTCTTTTATTCATATCATTTTCAATATCTATCACATTTTTCTCTATAAAATCTAAAATTCTATATTCCAAGGCCCATCTAAAAAAATTTAACTGACCAAGTGTTGTTTGAATACTTGTACTATCACTATATGGTATAGTGATTCGATCCCATCTACAAAATGGATCAAATCTCTTCTTAGAATAAGCTTTTAATTTCAATTTATAATCAACATAAACCTTGAATCTTCGTTGATTACCATTTGACGAAATATTATAACACGTATAATATTTTTTACTATAATTTGTGACAAACCAATCAATCAGCCTTAAACTGACTTTATGTTCCCCATTAATAATAGGCAATATCTTATCAATATTATTATCCTTACTATAAAACTCCATTAACTTATTCAACAGTAGTTGATTTTGCGTGGAATACGACATTATATATTTAAATTCCCCTTCACAGCTTTAAATAGTTATCAAGCCTCATTTATATTACTATCTTTAGGACGTAACATCGTATCCTGTACCTTCAAATCTCCAATATAATCTGTAGTGGAGAGAAATGGGTTAATTGATGTTTGAATCACCATATATCTATTTGAAATACGCTCATTTACTCGCGATCGTTTATCACTAGGTTTTGTATGTATAGTGTCAAAATCCACTAATCCTGGCACACGTTTTTTTTCCATATTCTGTTCTCTATCCTGTTGACGTTTCTGATGTTGTTGTTTTATATTATGTCTCTTAGATAGTTCTCCCAGCGTTCCTTGTTCGGCAACACGTACCATATTTACCTGACTGTCTGTATATTTGGATACATTAACTTCGTCACCCTTTTCTCTAGGATATTTTAATTGTCCCATGGTATAGCCCGCATCTCTTTTACTTTTAAATCGTTTATTTCCATCCGACCATTTCGAATACCTATATTCAGTCATATAGTAATCATTATATTTATATTTTCTTTATTAACCTCATTTGTTTGGTGAATTTAAATTTTTTATCATTTGTACACCGACGATCTAGATTACATTTTAAACAACACACTACAGTGTTAATATTACTATGCCCTTGAGTATTATCAATTCTATCTAAAGTCCATTGCAATGGTTCCCGTTTATTTTCATACATGATCAATGTATTTATTCGACAATAATGACATTTTAATTTAGATACTACCAATTTTTCCAATAAATCAGTATAGTTTATAAAGTTATCATCTAATTTATCTTTTTTAGTATCTTGCGACTTATAACTGCTTATTTTTTGTTTAATGGATTTTGTAATCTCATTCTTCCCTTCAAAATTTTGATTCAAATACAATTGATTTATCATTGGTATTTGATTTTTATAAATAAAAATATTCTTATCCATTGTTTCTGTATTTTTTTTGACTTCAAACTCTTTACCTATTTTTATTTTCCTTATCATTTATATATATAAATGCAAAAAACTAGCAAATCTGATACGAAAACAATAATGGCACCTGTGCATACCGAAATAAAAGACATTATGGGATTTTTTTTATTTTTTCTTGTATTTATCATCATGGTTCCTATAATGCTATTTAAATCTAAACTATTTACTATTCTTGAAGTTTATTTACCTAATGTTGATTTAATCGCAAATTTATTGACCTGGATAGGAGGGCCATATGGTATATGGAACCAATTGTATACATCAAACCCATCACCTTCTTTGGAGATAGGTAGTCTTTCATTCATGAATTTTACAACTGAAATTTTAATTAATTATATTGCTTTATTGGGATTAACATTTATTGTTGCTCGAGAAGCAGTGCTCCAAAAAAACATTTTTGAAGGGTGGTCATTCGCATTTATAATGGTTATTATAACATATCTTTTACCTGTACCTCTTGTTAATATGATAATGACGACTGCCAATGACAAATTCATAAAAATGAATTTGGGTGAAAATAAAAGTAAAATGCTAAGCGGATTTGTAGGATTAATTGCAACGATCTTTTTCTTATTTACGGAGACATTGATCATTAAAAATTACAGAAAAAATGTTGTAAATATTAGTAAATATATTTATAAAACACCCAAAATATTTAAACTTTAAATAAATGATATACGTATTAATCTTTATAGTATATATATTATGGCCGATGAATGTATGGAACTTCAAAATATAAAATACCAAACAATGCTTTTAAATAGTAATTCAAAAGTAACTTCAAATAAAGTTGATTCTCTGAATATCGATGCATTTTTGGAAAAAGAAAGGGCTGTTAATAAAGAAAAACCATGGAATAAATTAGGAAAAAATCAAAAAATAGG